>Ga0183098_10004_pt1:0-440000 | contig 1440628 bp, 1262 predicted proteins | sample BioMet9_FD_128884 | JGI IMG/M metagenome (GOLD analysis project Ga0183098, IMG submission 128884) | Microbial communities from bioreactor (seeded with sewage sludge) at Lawrence Berkeley National Lab, California, USA - Biofuel... | ecosystem: Engineered > Bioreactor > Anaerobic >... | reverse complement strand
CAGCGAAACCGACATCAGAGACACCGACGCCACCGATCCCTACTTCTCCATGTTCAAAAGTTACGATGCCACCAGTGGCACCCTGGCCTCCAACGCCGACTATTCCACCAGCATCACGGCCTACGATTCCGAGGGGGCCAGTCACGATCTGACCGTCTCCTACAAGAAGGCCGCCACCGAGAACGGCAAGCAATACTGGGAATACATGGTGACCATGGACCCGAGCGACGACGGGAATTCCACCACTTCCGGAACGAGCAAGGCCGGCGTGCTCATGATCGGCACCCTGACCTTCGCCTCGGACGGCACCCTGGAAAACCAGACCGCCTATACGCTGGCCAACAACGCCACGGATGCGACCAGTCTCTCCTCGTGGACGCAGGCGACGATCGCCACGGCCGACGGTGTGCCGGAATTTTCCGCCACCTTCCTTTCCGCCTCCAGCGGCTCCGTTCTGGCCTCCCAGACCATCGAATTCAAGGACGGCCTCACGGTCGCCGGCGGCTCGTGGAGCCCCAACAACCCGACCACCGCCGCCGGCATCGGCACCAGCGCCGCCGCCAACGCCGGCTACGACGTCAACAAGACCACGAACGACGCCACCTCCACCACCAACTACGCCACCACCTCGTACACGCTGCGCTCCAAGGCCGACGGCTACACCTCGGGCACCTTCAAGAGCGCCTATGTGAACGACGACGGCGTCATTTCCGGCATGTTCAGCAACGGGCAGTCCAAGGCCCTCTGGGTGCTGTCCCTGGTCGATTTCACCAACAAATCCGGGCTTACCAGCGAGGGCAACAACCTCTATTCCGCCACTTCGGACGCCGGTGTCATGACCACCGGACGGGCCAACAGCGGCAAATTCGACGGCGTGGTCGGCAACACCCTCGAATCGTCCAACGTGGATCTGGCCAAGGAAATGACCAACCTCATCATCTTCCAACGGGCCTTCGAATCGAACTCCAAGGTGGTGACCACGGCGGACGAGATGATGCAAAAGGCCATGCAGATCGTGAAGTAACGCCCCGTGCCAGGGGTCCGGGGGCATGCTGCCCCCGGTCGCCGGAGGCGTTTTCCCCCTCCGTCCCTCTCCCGTCCCCCTAGGCGGCGCCGTACTGCTTGCGCCACTCGTCGAGAAAGAGAAGCGACGTCTCCAGTGGCGTCAGTTCGCCCTGCCGGGAGCGGACGGCCCAGATCAAATCGTCGAAACACACGTCGGCCGGCAGGGACAACCGGGACAACAGGGCCGCCACCTCCCCGCGCATCGCCTCGGGCAGCGCGGCCAGCGCCCCCGATGCGTCCCGGGACCGCCTGGGCCAGTCGGGCAGCCGGGCGGCGGCAAAAGCGAGCAGGGTTTCCATGCGGGCGGCGTAGGTGTGGTCCGTCAGGGCCCGCTGCCGGGCCCGGGCGGCAAAGGCGGCCCGCGCCTCGGGATGGGCCAGGAAATACGCCAGCCGTTCCTTGAGCTCCGGCAGGCTTCCGAACTGGGCCAGCTCGTCGTCGTCAAAAAGCTCCGGCAAAAGCGTCCGCCGGTCCACCAGCTGGAAGGCCCCGCACAGGGCCAGCTCGAAGGTGCGGGGATTGACGAAATCGCCGCCCGGCACCGGATCGTCCGTGGACAGGCTGGAGTGCAGGTTGAGATTGACCGTGGCGGCGTTGAAGATTTTGACCGTTTCCTCGGTGTCCACCCGCCGGCCGCCGAGGCGCACCCGGGCCGCCAAGTCGGTGTCCCCCTCCCATTCGCTGCCGAAAATCCCCAGATCCACGCCCGCGAGTTCCCGAAAAGCCAGCCGGCGGTTGGGATAGCCCGCCCCCATGAACGAGACTTCGGCCCCGTATCGCCGCCGCTCCACCGGCGTCAGCGCGAGGGGACGGTGCACGGCCGGATCGGCGGCCAGCGGCAGGTAGAGCACGTTTTTCTGGCCGATGGCAGCCAGTTTTTCAAAAAACGGCTCCTTCTGGATCACGGCGAACAGATCGTAGAACGGGGCGAAGGCCTGCCAATAGGTAAAAAGCCGGTGGTCCTCCACAAACCACATGGCCGTGGCCACGCCGTCGCGCCGCAGACGCTTGAGCACCTGACGGGAAAGCGGGGCCTGGGCCAGGGCCAGCACCAGATCCGGGCAAAAGGTCTCCACCTTGGCGGCCACGGCCTGAGACACCGTTTGGAGAAAACTGTTTTCCAGATATTCCAGCCGGTCGGACGTCACCCGCAGGGCCTTTAACGCCGTGAAGGCGCTATGGAAGGCCGGGGCCTCGAACACCTCCACCGTATGGCCGAGCCCGGCCAAGGCAGCCGCGCACGAACGGCCCACGGGCAGCGACCCCCCGTACATGGGCAAGACAACCAGCATCCGCAGTCCGCGCGGCGCGTCCATGCTCACCACTCCCCGGCCGCCGGCCGACCGGGCGGCGGCAGCATCCAGTCCGATTCCACGGTCAAGGCCTGGACCAGCGCAGGCGAGAGATCCACGGCCAACGGCAGGTCGATCCCGAGCCGCCGGGCCACCAGCGCCCGCACGGCCGTGCGGCTCCCCACGGTCGGATCCTCGCCGGCAACCGGCCGGCACAACGTCCCCAAGGCGTCGCAATCCGTGACGTAGCCGACCAATCCGGACGGCACCGCCGCCTTGGTCGAACCGGCCACCAGCCGGCACAGCCCCGGATCGGCCAACGGGGCCAGACAGGCCAGCGCATTGGGGCACGGCGCCGCTTCGAGGCAGGGGGCGCACTCGGTCACCGCCTGCCATACCCGGTGGCCCGCCCCGTACGGACCGGTTTCGTGACACCAGGCCGAGGACAAAAAAAAGGCCATCACCGGCACGCCCAGGGCCGCCGCCAAGTGCATGACCCCGGTATCCGGCGTCACCAGCACGGACAGACCGGTCAAGGCATCGATCAGGCCGGGCAGGTCCGTTTGGCCGGTCAAGTTCCGGCAGGCTCCGGCCACGGCCGGATCGAGCCGGCGCAGCAGGGCCCTGGCGGCCGGGGCCTGCGCGGCCGTGCCGAAAAGCAGTACCCGCCGGCCGCCTGTGGCCCGAAAAAGCGTGCGCACCACCGGGGCCAGGATCTCCGGGGGCAGCGACCGGCGGGCCTCCCGGCCGGCCAGGGCCAGCCCTACGCCGCCATCTCCGGCCACGGCCGGCGGATTGACCGTCCGGGCCGCCACCGGCCGATCGGCCAGATGGGCCCAGATGTCGGCCAGATTGATGCCGGCCCCGCGCCGGTCCCGGGCCAGGCGAAAGACCAGCCGCAACAGGGCATCCTTGTCCGGCTGGCCGGCGTGCAGGCGGTAGCCGCGCTGGATCTCGGGCGGAAACATGGCGGCCACGGCCATGGCCAGAGGCGAAAAATTGAGGCAGTAGACCGCTTCGAAACACAGGCCGGCCAGCTCGGCAAATACCGTCCGGGCCGCGGCCGCGGCGGCGTCGTCCGGTTTGCGGTGGACGGCCAGCCCGTGGACCGCGACCTCGGGATAGAGCCGCCGGGCCAATCCGAGCAGGGACGTATCCACCACCAGATGCACCTCGCCGCCGAGCGGACGGACGTCCCGAGTCAGCGTGGCCAGCAGCCGCCGCGTCTGGACCAGATCCCCGAAGCGGGCCAATTGCAAAACGAGCATCCGTTTCATGGCAAACCGCCCCCGGACCTTGCGTATGCGGTCATGTGAAAAAAAGCCCTTTCCGGCTCCTTGTTTCTTCTGCTATAAGCAACTTCCATGCGGTATTATCCCATCTTCGTCAATCTCCAGGGCAAACGCTGCCTGGTGGTAGGCGCCGGCCAGGTCGGCCGACGCAAGATCACCGGTCTGGCCGAGAGCGGCGCGGCCGCCATCCTGGTGGTTGATCCGGGACTGCCGCCGGAGCTGGCCGAACAATTGTCCGGCCTTCCGGCCGTGACCCTGGCCGCACGGCCCTTTGCCCCGGATGACCTGGACGACCGTTTCCTGGTCATCGCCGCCACCGACGACGAGGAGCAAAACTGGACCATCAGCCGGGAATGCGCAAGGCGGGGCATTCTCTGCAACATCGTGGACCAGCCGGAAAAATGCTCCTTTATCGTGCCGGCCCTTTTCACCCAGGGCGAACTCACCGTGGCCATCTCCACCGGCGGCGGCTCGCCGGCCCTGGCCCGCAAGATCCGGCAAGGACTGGGCGAATTCCTGGGCGGCGAATACGGGACGCTGCTCGTGCTCATGGGCCGCCTGCGGCCGCTGGTCCTCGATCTCGGCCTGGGCAGCCCGGCCAATGCCGCCATTTTCCGCCGTCTGGTCGATTCGAAACTCATCGACGCCCTGGGACGCGGCGACGCCCAAGCGGCCGAAGCCATCCTTCGGGACATCCTGCCTGCCGCGCTGGCCGACCAGGCGTCCGCCCTCGTTTCAGGAGCCCTTGACCATGCAGGCGACTAACATCCTTTTTTTCCTGGTCCTCGCCGGCTATTTCCTGGGCGCCACCCTGTATCTGCTCGGCATCGTGGCGGCCAAACCCGGTCTGCGCCGCCTGGGCAGCCTGTCCACGGTGGCCGGATTCGTCCTGCACACGGCCGATCTGCTGGTGCTGCTCGGCCTGAAGGGCGGGACGGCGCTGCTCTCCGGGGAGTTCTACGTCAGCCTGCTCGCCTGGAGCCTGCTGGTCATCTTCCTCTTTCTCTGGTGGCGGCTGCGCCTGGAAATGCTGGGCCTTTTGGCCGCGCCGCTGGCCCTGTTCCTGTTTCTGTCCTCCCAGGCCGTGACCGCAAGCCGGATGCCCCTGCCCAAACTTCTGGGCGGCCTGTTCTTCGGGCTCCACATCGGGGCCCTGTTCCTGGCCATCGCACTTTTGGCCATGGCCTGCGGCGCCGGCGCGGGCTATCTCTTTCTCGAACGCAAGATCAAAACCAAAATCAAGGTGGCCGGCTTCGCCAAGACGTTGCCGTCTCTGTCCACCTGCGACGCCGTCAACCGCTGGGCCGTGGCGGCCGGATTTCCCCTCTACACGGTGGGGCTCCTGTCGGGATTCATCTGGGCCGATTTCACCTGGCACCGCATCTTTTCCTTCGACCCCAAGGAAATCACGGCCATCGCCATCTGGCTGCTGTTCGCCTTCCTGTTTCACCAACGCATGTTTCTGGGCTGGCGCGGTCGCAAGACGGCCCGGCTGGCCATCTGGGTCTTCAGCCTGAGTCTCGTGTCCATGCTGGGCATCAACTTTTTTATGCCAACGCATCATAGCTTTGCGCGATATATCGATGGAACAACAGATCTCCCTGTTCGGACTCAACCATAAGACCGCCGATGTGGCGATCCGGGAGGCCTTTTCCTTAACCGACCACCCCGGACTCGGCGAATTATTGGTCCATGGTCCAGCGCGACTGCACGAAGCGCTTGTCCTTTCCACCTGCAACCGGGTGGAAGTCCTGGTGGCCGACACGCCGGGAAACGATCCCGGTCCGGCGGTGCGCGCGGCCTGGGCCGAGGTGTGCGGCCGGCCCGAAACGGAACTCGCCCCCCATCTCTACGCCCACCGGGGCCTGGACGCCGTGGACCACCTCTTCACCGTGGCCTCGGGCCTCGACTCCATGGTCCTCGGCGAACCGCAGATCCTGGGCCAGCTCAAGGCCGCCTACCGGGCGGCCGTTGCGGCCGGAACCTCGGGCGTCATTTTAAACCGCCTGTGCCACAAGGCCTTTTTCGTGGCCAAGCGCGTCCGCTCGTCCACGGGCATCGGCGCCAGCGCCGTCTCCGTGAGCTACGCGGCCGTGGAGCTGGCCAAACGCATTTTCGGGGAAATGACCGGCAAGACGGCCATGCTGCTCGGCGCCGGGGAAATGGCCGAACTGGCGGCCCGGCACCTGGTTTCGGCCGGCGTTTCGCACATCCTGGTGGCCAACCGCACCTTCGCCCGGGCCGAGGAGCTGGCCGGCCGGTTCAAGGGCCGGGCGGTGGCCTTCGAGGCCTTCCGGGACCGCCTGCCCGAAGCGGATATCGTCATCAGCTCCACGGGAGCGCCGGACGTGATCCTTCGGGCCGGAGACATCCGCAACGTCATCCGGGCCCGGCGGCACAAGCCGATGTTTTTCATCGATATCGCCGTTCCCCGCGACATCGATCCCGATGTCAACGGCCTCGACAACGTCTACCTCTACGACATCGACGACCTGCGCCAGGTGGTCGAGGAAAACATGGCCCAACGCCGCGAAGAGGCGGCCCGGGCCCGGGAGATCATCCACCTCCAGGTCGAACGGTTCGGCGAATGGCTCGCTTCCCTCGACCTGCAGCCGACCATCGTGGACCTGCTCGCGGCCGGGGAGGCGCTCGCCCGGCAGGAGCTGGCCAAGACCCTGCGCCGCCTGGGGCCGGATGTTCCCGAGGCGACCCGGCAAGCCGTCGAAACCCTGGCGCTTTCCATCAGCCACAAGCAACTTTACGAACCCATCGGCTTTCTCAAGCGCCGGTCCCGAGAAGAAAAGGGCGACCGATTCATCGACCTGACCCGCCGCATGTTCAACCTGGACCGCGAGGCCGTCCCGCCGGACGCCCATGCGGACCGGAAACCGTCCAAGGACGACCATTGCCAGTCGGACTTCGACGCAACGGATACAAGCGAGTAACCTATGCGCTCCTACCTGATCGACGAGATCTCGGCCGACAACATGGCCACCATCGAAACGCAGCTCACCGAAAAGGGGTTCAAGGGGCCTCTCGACCATATTTTCTACATCCCCTTTCCCCGCGAGATGTTAAGCGACGAGCAGCAGCAACATTTCGAGACCTGCGGCCCGTACACGCTCATTCTGGAAACCGGCCGCAACTGGCTCAAGCTCGAACTGCTCGTGCGCGGCCGGGGCAAGCTGCGCTGCACCTGCATCCGCTACTGCACCACGGAACAGCGGCAACAGATGATCGACTTTCTGGACAACTTCATCCGGGAACTCGACATTCCGGTCTAGGCCGCCCCTGTCGCCGTGGCTCTGCCCCTGCGCTTACGCGATCTGCCGCCGCGTCTGGCCAAACTCTGCCTGGCCGTGGAGGCCTTTCTCGTCCGGGAATGCGCCCATCAGGCCCGGGGAGTGACTTGGCTGGCCGGCTTTTCCGGCGGCCCGGACTCCACGGCCCTGCTCGTCATCCTGCATCTCTTGGCCCCGCGGCTGGGGGCCGATCTGGTCGCCGCCCACCTGGACCACGGCCTGCGGCCCGAATCCGGCGCGGAAGCGGCGAGGGCCGCGGCCTTGTGCCGCGAATTGGGCATTCCCTGCACGACCGCCCGGGTGGACGTGGCCGCCCTGGCCCGGGAACGGGGCCTCGGCATCGAGGACGCGGGCCGGCAGGCCCGGCACGCCTTTTTCGACAGCCTGCGCCAGGGCCGGCCCGCGCTCTGGGTGGCCCTGGGCCACCAGCTCGACGATCTGGCCACGGACCAGCTCATGCGGCTTTCCCGGGGAGCGGGCTGGCCGGCCCTGGGCGGCATGACCGCCCTGGACCCGGTGCGTCGTCTGGTGCGGCCCCTGCTCCTCACGCCGCGCCGGGATCTTGTGACCCTGGTCGAGACGTTGGGGCTGCCGACGGTCCACGATCCGAGCAACGACGATCCGGCCTTCACGCGAAACCGGGTGGCCCAGGGGCTCCTGTCCGGGCTGGCGGCCGAAAATCCCCGCCATCTGGAAGCGGCGGCCCGCTTGTGGCGCCAGGCCCGGCTGGACGCGAATTTTTTCGAGGCGGCCCTGCCCGGCCCGGCCGATCCGACGTTTCTCCCAACCGAGCTTCTGGCCGGCCTGCATCCGGCCCTGCGACCGCGTCTGTACCGACGGGCGCTGACCGCCCTGGGGCCTGGACAGGCGCTCGCCGACACGCTACGCGCCCTGGACGCGGCATTTTCCCGCCGGGCCACAGGCCGACGGTTTCAGTTCCCGGGCGGCAAGACAGGCCGGATCACCCGCCTGGGCATTGTCTTCGAGCGGGACGCCAACCGCTGCCCGCAGCGACGTCTGCCGTTGACAGCGCTGGTAACGAAGGCTAGGCACACAGATTGTGAAAAATTAAACACGGAGGTGCTCCCGGTGAATATCCTCATTTTCGGCCCCAACGGCAGCGGCAAGGGGACCCAGGGCTCCCTGGTCAAACAAAAGTATCACATCGCCCATATCGAGTCCGGCGCCATCTTTCGCGAACATATCGGCGGCGGCACCGAACTCGGCAAAAAAGCCAAAGCCTACATCGACCGCGGCGAACTCGTGCCCGACGACATCACCATCCCCATGGTCCTCGAAACCCTGAAAACCAAGGGCGCCGGCGGCTGGCTCCTGGACGGCTTCCCCCGCAACATGGTCCAGGCCGAAAAACTCTGGGAGGCCCTGCGCGCGGCAGGTCTCAAACTCGATTACGTCATCGAGATCCAGCTGCCCCGGGAAGTGGCCAAAAACCGCATCATGGGCCGGCGGCTGTGCGTTACCGATCCCAACCACCCCAACAACATCTTTATCGACGCCATAAAGCCCAACGGCGACAAATGCCGCGTCTGCGGCGCCGCCCTCAAGACACGCTCCGACGATCAGGACGAGGCCGCCATCGCCAAACGCCACGGCATCTACTACGACACCAAGACCGGCACGCTGGCCGCCGCCTATTTTTACAAGAATCTGGCCGCCAAGGGCCTGACCACCTATATCGAACTGAATGGCGAGGGTTCGATCGACTCCATCAAGGACGAGCTGCTTTCCAAACTCGCCTGAACACCCGCCAAGCCTTGTCCGACGGCCCCGGGCTGCCTCGGGGCCGCCTCTTTTCCCGAAAGGAGCACCCATGGACAGGGATTCCACCCTGCGGCTCGGCCGCATCGCCTACCTCAATGTCTGGCCGCTCTACGAGACCCTGCTGCCGGTCTTCCCCGAAGGCCCGGAGATCGCCTACGTGTCGGGCCATCCGTCCGAATTGAACGCCGCCCTGGTCTCCGGGGCCATCGACGCCGCCCCGGCCTCGGCCTTCGCCTACCTGTCGCATCCGGACGCCTTCGGTCTGCTGCCGGACCTGTGCATCCGGGCGGCTGCCGGCCCCATCCAAAGTGTCCTCTTTCTCTCCCCCGTGCCGCTTCCGGACCTGCCGGCACACCTCGCCCGCACCGGCCAGCCCGTGGCCCTGTCCGGGGCCTCGGCCAGCTCCAACGCCCTGCTGCGCGTGCTGTGGCGCTTCGCCTGGAACTTCCCGGAGGCGCAGTTCACCACCGTGGAACCGGGCACGGGCCTGGACACGGGTTTTCCCTTCGTCGAGATCGGCGATCTGGCCCTCGGCCGCTTCCTTACCCCGCCGCCGGGCTGGTACGTGACGGACCTGGGACAAGCCTGGAGCGAGTTCGCCGGCGCACCGTTCGTGTTCGCCCTGTGGATCGTGCGCCAGGACCTGGCCGGGAAACGCCTCGACACCCTTGACCGGGTGCGCCGCCTGCTGGTGGACATCAAGGCCGACCTGCCCGAACGCCTGCCCCAGATGGTCAAGGCCCCGTCGCGGCCGGACTGGATCGCTCCGGCCGACCTGCTCGCCTACTTGCGGGTGGTCAGCTACGACCTGGACCCGGAAGCCATGGCCAGCCTGCTCCTTTTTGCCGAATACTGCCGCGAACTCGGCCTGATCCTGTCCGTGCCCGGGTTGTCGTTCGTTTTGTGAGAAAAAAAAGATGCCTCCGGCGGCCAGGCGAGGCGCCGCCTCTCCTGGATCTCACCGCCGGGGGCATGATGCCCCCGGACCCCTCGCACCAAGGCAAATTTATAAATACGGCCCCCCCATCAGGGGGCCCGGGGGGAATGATTCCCCCCGGCAGGGTCCAGGGGCGGCGCCCCTGGCGGTGAGGGTCCGGGAGAGGCGGAGCCTCGCCCGGCCGCCGGAGGCGCCAAGGCCTAGCAGCAAGGCAGCCCCAGGAGTTCGGTCCTCCGCGACTGTTCGAGCAGATCGCCGAGGCAGGTGGCGTCAAGTTCGCGAAAAAGGCTGGCCGTGGCCCGGACCCATATCTGACGGGTGACGCAGTCGTCGGCGATGGGACAGATCTCGGGATTGGCCACGCATTCGGTCAATCCCGGCCGGGCTTCCAGGGCCCGCACGACATCGCCGACCCGGATATCCTCCGGAGGAGCGGCCAAGAGGTGTCCGCCCTTGGGGCCGCGCTTGCTGCGGATGAATCCCGCCTTTTTCAGGGACCGGATGATCTGCTCCAGATATTTGACGGAAATATTGCGCCGTCCGGCGATATCCTGGATGCGGACCGGGCCGTCCGCACTGTGCAGGGCGATATCGAGAAGCATACGCAAACCGTAGCGGCTGCGTGTGGTAAGCTGCATGGGCACGTCTCCCCTCGTCGTATGTTCGAGAAAGAACAAGCCCGCTGATACCAAAAGAAAGCGGGGATAGCAAAACCGCTGGTCCCGTGACGTCCGGCCACGGGACCAGCGGCCGGGCGCCGGGGATCAGGTTTTTTTGTTCGCCGAAGCCCCGGCATCGGGACGTGTCCCCGTGCGGCCGGGCAGGGTCAGCCGAACCCGGAAGGAGCGCCAGGCGCCGCCCTCGGTCAGACTGTCAAAGCCCCAGCGCAACCAGGCGATCAGGGCGCACGCCAGCCACACGGCCCAGGCCAGCATCAGGAGGCGAAAGACGAACAGCGGCGTGGACATGACCCAGGAGACCGGCACGGCCCCGGCCACCCGGTCAAAAGTCCAGACCAGGGCCGTGGCCGTGGAACCGCCGCCGCCCACCTGCGTGCGCGGCAAGCCGAGCAAGCCGGACTGCAAGGTGACGTACAGGGCGGCCAGACCGGCCAGGGTCAAAAGGACGAGCAGGATCTGCCCGCAGTTGAAAAGGAGCCGGCCCTGGCCGCCGGACAAACGGCGCCGCCAGCCGAGCCCCAAAAGCCAGGCCACGGCCAAAAGGGCCCGGCCGGGCGTGGCCTGGACCAGCCCCAGGCCGTAGAGCAGCCATTGCCGCCGGGAAAGCGGCGTCAACCGCGTGCGGGAAAGGGCCAGGGCGACCACGACCACGGCCGCCAACCAGCCCCAAAAAAGGACTGCCGGGCCAAGCGGCGTCTCCCCGTGCGTGGCCAAAATCCAGCGATCGGCCGGCAACTCCAGCCGGGATTCCACATTGACGGCCGGCAGGCTCAAACGCACGGCCGGCGTGCGGGTGAAAAGCCCAAGCGGCGTCTTTTCCCGGAAACGCACCACCACCTCGGTCGCGCCCGGCGGCAGGGTGAAGCCGACCTCGTCCGGTCCGCCCGTGGGCAAGGTTTCCAGTCCGGCCACGGTCAGGCTCTTGACTGCGGCGTCTTTGGGCAGGCCGACCGCTTGCCGGCCGCCCTTGGCCGCCCGAAAGCCCATGACCAGGGTGACGTCGCGCGTCTGCCCGCCCTGACGGCAGGTCAGCCGTGCCCGTTCCAGGGTGCACAGGGCACCCGGGGCCGCGGGCGGCCGGGAGACGTCCACCCTGAGCCTCTCGCCCGGCCAGGGGACGAAACGCGGCCGCCAGACGCCGTTTTTCCCCAGTCGCTCGGCTGGAGGAATGCCCTGGAAGGTCAGGTCGTAGAACGCCGCAGCGGTAAAACTCCAGGTTTCGGCCAGGGCATCGGCGGCCGGCGGGGCAACGAGCTCCAGCCGGGACACGGCCGGCAGCCGGGACCGCCAGGACACGCGCTCCGTCCCCGGCGGGAAACTGACCATGGCCCGGCCGTCCTTGGCGGTCACCCCGGCCGCATCCGGCTGTTCCCCAGGCAAAAGCGGCACTGCGGCCATGGCCGCATCCGTGGCCGGCGACCGGCGCACCACCTCGGTGGTCACCGCCCAGCTCAGGCCGAAATCCATGGTCCGATGGACCTCGAAAAAGGCCGGCAGCGTGGTTGCGATCAGCGAAGACGCCGCACCGGCGACTTCCTCGGTCCGGGTGCATTCCAGGACCGAGGCCCGCCCTTCCCGGGCTACCAGGCGCTGCGTCCGGTAGCCCGGGGTCGTCAGCCGAACGTGCCCCGGCGGCAGGGGCAGCTCGATGGTGAAGGTGACCGCCGCCGGCACCGGCCCTTCCTGGCTGACGACATGACGACCGGGCTCGGCCAGCACCATGAGCCCGCCGTCCCGGCGGATAAGCGCCGTCGCCGGAACGCCATCCAGAAGCACCGTCGCCGGACGCCAGTTCCCGGATACCACCGGCAGCGGCAGGGCCGCCCGGGCGGCGGTGTCGACGGTGGAGACCAGGCGGAGCAGCCCGTCCTCCACGGAAAGCTCCAGGCCGGAACTGCCCAGGCAATGGGGCAGACAGGCGGGTGCGGCCGTCAGTCGGGACTGGAGTTCCTCCAGCAGCTCGGCCGAGGGATACCCGTCGGCCCGAGCCGGGCCGGGGCAGAGGGCAAGAAGCACGGCAAGACCGGCCACGGCCGCCTGTCCGGGCCCCCGGCGCCAGCCCCGGACCTTGCGGCCCAAAAGCCACAGCACCAGCCCCAGCAGCCCGACCCGGACCAGGCCCAATCCGGAGACCGCCAAAGGCGGCAGCAGAAACAGGCGAAAACGCTGCCCGGGAGCGACCGGGCCTTTCCATCCCAACGTGACCGCTTCGAAGTGCCAGGCCGGCAGGCCCGGCCCGGTTTGGATCACGGCGTCCGGGTCGACTTCCAGCCGTTCTTCGGCGGCGCCGTCCACCGCACCCGAACTTTTGACTGCGGATTTGGCGGACGCCGGCAGCGGTGCCGGCGCCATGGCCATCAGTCTGGCATTGCCCGCCCCGGGCGCGCCCGCGGTGGGAGACGGATGCGGCTCGTCGATCTGGGGAGCCACGGCCAACCGCAACTGGCCGATGCCGAAAGGAACCGCTTCGATGGCCAAGCCGAGCAGGGCCAGGCCGCACAAAATGCCGGCCCAGCGTCCGGCCAGCCGGCTGCCGGCCAATCGCCCGCCTTCGCCGGTTACCCGCAAAAGCCCGAGCCCGGCCAGCACGTACAGCCAGGCCAGGGTCGGCGCCCCCGGTTCGTGCCAGGTGAGCAACAGCACGAGCCCGAGGGCCAGCCCGGTCCAGCGTCCGGCCAAGGCCGCGGTCGCCACCGCCGCGAGAAACACGAGAAAGAGGTCCAGCAGGGTCCAACCGGAAAGCATCCCGCCCCGGACGGTGTCCGGGCCGGCAGCGGCCAGGAGCCGCCAGCCCGGCGGCAGGTTGAGCGTGGCGGAAACCCGGTCGAATTCCCGGTCGTAGCCGGAGGCCGGCAAGGCGGCCCCGGCCTCGGGGTAGCGGGCCTCGGCCACCAGCCGCAGCCGCGACCGCCGCAGTTCCACACCGGCCCGTTTTTCCTTCCCGAGCAGCACCACCGGCTGGTCCCGGCCGGAAAGCCCCACCCGGCCGAGCTCGCCTGGCGGCAGCAGGGCAAGCGTCCAGGCCGTACGGTTCTCACCCGTGATGGTATCGCGGCTGGTCATTCCCCGGCCGGAAAAATCGAGCCACAGCTCCCGGGCCAGCGTCAGGGCGTCGTGGCCGACGGGAGCCCCGCGCCCGAGTTCGCCCAGGGTCAGACGGGCGCCGGTTTCGGCCAGAAAAGCCGGATAGCCCCGCCAGTCCCCCGGCACGTCGGCCGTTTCGGGGTCAATGGCCGCCATGCCCTCGGGTCGCGTCTGGCGCACCGCCAAAGCGGCGGCAAAAGACCAAATTTCCCGGCCATACGGGCAGACGGCCGGTCCCACGGCCTCCACCCGGCCGGGATAACGGGCCACCACGTCCACCGTGTAGCGTCCCGGCCCGGCATCAAGGGACAGGGAACCGTCCGGTCCCAAGGCGGCCGCCACCGGCGAGGTAACGCGAAGGGGCAGCGTCCCGGCCGGCACGGCCCCGGCCAGACGGATCGTCCGGGCAAGCCCCGAGACCTCCAGCCGAAATCGCGTGGTCACGGTCACCGGCACGCCGTCGGTCACCAGCCGAAACACGCGCACCTGTTCGCTCTTTTCCACCGGCTTGGCGGACGCCTCTCCGCCCAGACGCAGCTCGCCGCCCGGCGTCAGCACCACCGGCGCGACCGCGCCATTCCGGGTCAGGCGGACGAGGCCGATCTCCGGCGGCAGGCGCAGGGATTCGGGGGCCGTCGTCCAGTCGAGCCGCCCCTCCAGAACATGCTCCCCGGCCGACAGCCAGACCATGGGCGTCCCGTCCCGGTCGGCCACGGCCACCGGCCGCCCGTCGGCCGTCATCCGGGACACGAACGTGCCCTTGCCCGACGGCAGGGGCACGGCACCTTCGCTAAAAAGCCGCACCGTCAGCGACAGCCCGGCCCCGGTCGCATCCAGGGCCAGGGCCAGGCTGGTGGGAAAGACGCAAATCCGGACGTCGGCGGCATTGCCCACCGGCGGACACACTTTTTCTCCGGCCCCGTGGAGGGCCCAGTCGCGCCAGGGCGTCAGGGTCGGCGGCACGTCGATCCTGTTTTCGGCCACGGCCCGCCCGGTCCAACCGGCCAGCAGCCAGATCAACAGCAGCACCCGCAGCGGCATACGTCCCATGGGCCGTCCTCCTGGCAAAGAGAGGGAGAAGATGCCTCCGGCGTCCGGCGGACAGGACGCTCCCCGGACGCCCTCACCGGTGGGCATCGTTTTCTTTTGGCTATCCCGTAAAAACGACCGCTAGGCAAGAAAGCCTTGTGCGGCAAAGATCCTTGCCGGGCCGGTGAAACGTCCTTATGGTCCGCAAGGGGAGTCGGACAGGTCATCGCCGCGGGCCGCAAGGCCCGGAGAGGAAAGTCCGGGCTCCACAGGGCAGGACGCTGGGTAACGCCCAGCGGGAGCGATCTCGGGAGAGCGCCACAGAAAACAAACCGCCGGCCCTCGAGCCGGTAAGGGTGAAACGGTGGGGTAAGAGCCCACCAGTTGCCGCGGTGACGCGGCAAGCTTGGCATGCCCCGTCCGGAGCAAGACCAAATAGGAGGGCGTCAAGGCTGGCCCGGCCGTGCCCTCGGGTAGGTTGCTTGAGGCCGACGGTAACGTCGGTCCTAGAGGAATGATGGCCGCCCCGGAATTTCCGGGGAACAAAACCCGGCTTATCGGCCGGCTCCCCCTTTTTTTCGGCCTCCAACCAAAGGATCCGCCGTGTCCTTGTGGACCGTGCTTCTGGCGGCCGGTTCGGGCACCCGCCTGGCCGCCGCATCCGGTGGCGTCAAAAAGCAGTTTCTGCGTCTGGACGGTCGGCCGCTCTATTGGCGGTCCCTGGCCGCCTTCGCCAAGGTCCCGGCCGTGGCCGGGGTGGTGGTGGTCTTTCCGCCGGACGAACTGGAAACGGCCGACCGGGAGCTGGCCGGGCGACTGGCGGCCTGCCACCTCGGTCTGCCCGTGATCACCACGGCCGGCGGCGCCAGACGCCAGGATTCGGTGAGAAACGGCCTGGCCGCCCTGCCCGCCGATTGCCGGCACGTGCTCGTCCACGACGCCGCCCGGGCCTGGGCCACCCCGGCGCTGATCGCCCGGGTGGCCCAGGCGCTTTTCGCCGGCCACGACGCCGTCATCCCGGCCGTGCCCGTCACCGATACCGTCAAGGAAGTGACCGGGGAAACCGTGGTGCGCACCCTGGCCCGGGATGCGCTGGCCGCCGTCCAGACACCCCAGGGCTTTGCCGTGGAGCTTTTGCGCCAGGCCTTCGCCGCCGCCGACGACGCCCTCCCCGCCACCGACGACGCCAGTCTGGTCGAACGCCTCGGCCGGCCCGTGTTCGTGGTGCCCGGCGAGCCCGCCAACACGAAACTCACCACCCCGGACGATCTGGCCCGACTGGCCCCGGCCGCCAAGGCCCCGCTGCCCGTGGTCGGCTACGGCTACGACGTCCACCGCTTCGCCGATCCCGATTGCCCGGGCAAGACCCCGGCCCGGCCCTTAAAGCTCGGCGGCTACCCCATCAACGGAGCGCCGGCCGTGCTGGCCCACTCCGACGGCGACGTGCTGCTCCATGCCTTAACCGACGCGGTGCTTGGCTGCGTGGCCGCCGGCGACATCGGCCGGCTGTTCCCGGACACCGATCCGGCCTACGAGGGCATGGCCTCGGGCATCTTTTTGAGCGAAGCCCTGCTTTTGGCCCAGGCGCAAGGCCTGGCGATCACCCACGTGGACCTGACCATCATCGCCCAGGTACCGAAAATCACCCCCCACGCCGAGGCCATCCGGTTCAATGTCGCCGCCCTGCTCGGCCTCGACCGATCCCGGGTGAACCTCAAGGCCACCACCGAGGAAGGGCTCGGATTTACCGGCGAAAAAAAGGGCATCAAGGCGGTGGCCCTGGTCACGGGCTGGCGGGGGGAGCCATTGGCCGGCGACGCCTGAAGGATAGGCCGGGGCCGTGCCGCCCTCCGACCGGGACAAGACGCCCGGCACAGGCAGCCAGGGATTCTCAAAATCCAATCCGTTAAAATTCTTAAGGGTTCCAGCCCGTGCGCCGTCGCATTCCTGACCGCATCGCCAAGACAAGCACCGATGCGTCGGCCTGCGGGGAGAGCGTCCGCGCCAGGCCGACGCCCCGATCCGGCAGGCAGACTGGCCAGCGCCGCTTCGCTCGTTGTTCGTTGCGCACCGCGACCACTGCGCAATGCGTCGCAAGAGGCGCCTCCGGCGGCCAACGGGCTGGCGCCCTTTGGAATCCCGAGAGGGGGTGAGCAGGTTCGATTTGAGGCGTGAGGCAAAGAAAGGCCTCCAGGAAAGTATGCCGCGGTCTCGCACCGCACTCCGGTCCGCTCGGGAGCAACAGAGGAAAATTGTTGCCCAGGCAGCCATCCAGTGCTATCGAAAAGATCATGGATGCATCCTACCCATAGGCATCCTTGGCTCGCCGGCTCGAAAAAATTAATTTGTAGTTGTTGTTTTTGATGGAATTCTCATGATGTATGCGGAAGACAATGACATAGTTGAAAAGAAACCGTCACTGTCTATAATAAACTCAAGAATCGATATTAATATATTAATTTTATCATCAGGTTTTTTACTTATAGCGACCCTCGTCATTTCCTGTATTATCGGACTTGTTTTTCTCCACAATAAAGAGCTCGCCGGAACAAAAAACTATCTTGACAGCATGTCTTTCATTTTATCCGAGCAAACATCATTAGCCTTCCACGAGATAGACACCGTCATCAAGGAATCTCGCTCATTACTAGCAACAAACATCCCAAACAATGGATCGAGTAAAGCCCTTCACGAAAAAATCCACAATATTTTTCAAGGTTTTTTGCAGGGCCAAGCCCTTCTTGTCTTCGGTCCTGACGGAAAAATGCTGGCGCATTCGCGGGAATACCCCACGCCCGATGTCAATGTCCGCGACCGTGACTACTTCCGCGCCCATGCCGCCAACCCCGACGATATGCTCTACATCTCGCCCCCCCTGCGCAACCGGGTCAACAACAATTGGATGATCAGCGTCTCCCGCCGATGGACCGCCCCGAACGGCGGGTTTGGCGGCGTCATCATGGCCGCGCTTGAAATGAACTATTTCAAGCACCTCTATCTCGCCCTCAAGTTGCCGCCGGATGTCACGATCAGCCTCCTGCGGACGGACGGGATCCTGCTCGCGACCTATCCGTCCGACGACGCCCGCCTGGGCACCGTCGTTTCGCCCACGAAGGCCCCCGCCGAATCCATTACGTCCCTGCGTCCGGTGGGCGATCTGCCCCTTGCCGTTTGTCTGCGCATCACCCAAAAAGCCGCCCTGCGCCGCTGGTATGGCCTGGTCTGGATACTGTGTCCGGGAGCATTGGCCGCGGCCGTCGGTATCGCTGTCCTGACGCACGTGCTGCTGTATCTTGTCAGGAAGGATCGGCGGCAGACGTTGCTGCAAAAAAAACATCTGGAGCAGCAGATTTACGAACGGACGATTTCGCTTCAGGACATTCTGGAATTCAACAAGAAGATCATCGAGACCTCACCGATCGGCATAGCCGCCTACCAGCACGACGGACAATGCGTTGCCGTCAATGACGTCTTCAGCCGGACCATCGAAGTCGCCAAGGAGCAGCTTCTGGCCCAGCCGTTGGACGCCTTGAAAATCCTGCAGCCGAGCGGGTTGCTCGACTGCGCGAAACGAACGCTGGAAACCGGGATCACCTCCAATAGCGAGGGAAGTTTTCAAAGTATTTCCGGGAAGGAAATCTGGATCAACTATCAGATCGTCCGCTTTTCCAGAAACAACATCGGCCATCTCCTCTTTTTGCTGAGCGATATCACCGAACGCAAACGCATGGAGGAGGACCTGCGGACCCTGGCCTTCACGGATTCCCTGACCGGCGTGAACAATCGACGCCGTTTTTTCGAACTCGCCAACAAGGAACTCGAACGGACCAAGCGCAACGGTCGGCCGTTTTGCTTCCTCACCCTGGATATCGACCATTTCAAGACGATCAACGATTCCCACGGGCACGACCAGGGCGACATCGTTCTGACGAAACTGGCCGCCTGCTGCCTGCAGGAACTGCGGTGCAGCGACATCTTCGGCCGGATCGGCGGCGAGGAATTCAGCGCGATCCTGATCGAAACCGATACGGAGACCGCCCAGATCGTGGCCGAACGGCTGCGCAAGCGGATTGCAGCGGAATCCATCCAGACCGACGACGCCCGCATCGCCTTCACGATCAGCATCGGGCTCAGCCATTGGCAAGGCAACGACGATACCATTGATTCCATCATGCAGCGGGCGGACAAGGCCCTCTACACCGCCAAAAACCTGGGGCGCAACCGGGTCGAAAACGGCTGAGCCCGAAACGGCCTCTCCGGCACAGGGCGGACAGCCTTTCCCCGCGCCACCGCCCCCCAAAAACGTCCCTCGCGGACAAGGACCGCTCCCGATGTCTTGGGAAAACGACTTCCGGACCGCGCTGCTTGACTGGTTCGCAGCCGAAAAACGCGATCTGCCCTGGCGGCGCGACTACGCGCCCTACGCCGTCTGGATTTCCGAAATCATGGCCCAGCAGACCCAGATGGATCGGGTCGTACCCTATTTCAACCGCTTCCTGGCACAATTTCCGGACGTGGCCGCCCTGGCCGCCGCCGACGAGGACGCGGTGCTGGTGGCCTGGGAGGGCCTCGGCTACTATAGCCGCGCCCGCCATCTCCACGCCGCCGCGAAAAAAATCATGGCCGACTTCGGCGGTCGCCTGCCCGACCGACTGGAGGACATCCGGGAACTGCCCGGTATCGGCGACTACACGGCCGCCGCCATCGCCAGCATCGCCTTCGGCGCCGACGTGCCGGTCGTGGACGCCAACGTCCTGCGCATCCTGGCCAGGATGGACGACATCGACACCCCCATCCGGGAGCCTGCCGGCCGAGCCAAGGCCCTGGCCCTGGCCGAACGGTTGCTGCCGGGCGGCCGGGCCAGGCAGTGGAACCAGGCGCTTATGGAACTGGGCGGTCTGGTCTGTCGGCCGAAAAAGCCCCGGTGCGCCGCCTGCCCGGTCCGGGAACTCTGCCAGGCCCGGCATCTCGGCATCGTCTCCGACCGGCCGGTCCTGTCCAAGACCAAGGACATCGTTCCCTTAAACGTCGCCACCGGCGTTCTGGTCCAGGCCGGCCGGGTCTTCATCCAGAAACGCCTGCCCAAGGGAGCCTGGGGCAACCTGTGGGAATTTCCCGGCGGCCGCATCGAGCCGGGCGAAACGCCCGAGGCCGCCGCCGTCCGGGAACTGCGCGAGGAAACCGGCTTCGAGACGGATGTCGCCGGCAAGCTGGCCGTCATCCGTCACGGCTACACCACCTTCCGGGTGACGCTCCACTGCTTTCTGTTGCACCTGACCGGCCGGCCCCGGGAGGCATGCCCGCCCGAACCGGTCCTGACCGCCGCCCAGCAAAGCCTGTGGGTGGCTCCGGCGGAGCTGACCCGATTCGCCTTCCCGGCCGGGCATCGCAAATTGATCGACAGCCTGTCCCGGGACCTGCGGCTGGTTTTTCGGGGAAGCGCGGGGCAGGAGGGGAAAAACATGCCGCCGGCGGCCAAAGGGCGCGGCCCTTTGGAAACCCTTTAGGCGCGTTGCGGGGGGCTTCGGCAAAGCTTGCCAGCAGGAAGCGGTTGGGTTAAACGATTGTATTAAACTGTCGGCAAAGCAACTTTTCGCCACGAACCGTCCGATTTTTCGCGGCATAACCCATCAGCAACGAGACCGTGCGGCCGATCCGTTTGCCCGCGTCCCGCTTGCCCAAAAGACAGCCCAGGACCCGGGATCGTTCGGTACGCCCAGGGTCGGCGCGGATTCGGTTATGCACGACTCGCTTGACGCCCTGCGCATCGACGGTGACGCCAAGGTGGCCCCGCGACGTAGCGGACGCCGCCGGTGCCTGTGGCCCTGGATCCTGGCCGCGCTCCTGGTCGGCGCGGGCGTCTTCTGGCTGGCGAAACCCCGCGTCCATGCCCTGAGCCTGGCGCCGGTGGTCCAAGCCTATCCGTCCCGGGCCATCACGGTACTGACGGCCAGCGGCTATGTGGTGGCCCAGCGCAAGGCCTCCCTGGCCGCCAAGGTCACTTCCCAGCTCGCCTGGCTCGGGGTCGAGGAAGGGAGCCGGGTGCACAAGGGCCAGGTGGTGGCCCGGCTGGAACACGCGGACCTCGACGCCGCCAGGAACGAGGCCGCCCACCAACTGGCGGCGGCCGCCGCCCAGGTGGATCAGGCCGAGGCGGAACTGACCGATGCCACCCTCAATTACAAACGCATGAAGACCCTGGCCAACCGGGGCGTGGTGGCCCGCTCCGAACACGACACGGCCAAGGCCCGCTTCGACAAGGCCACTGCCGCCCTGACCCAAGCCCGTTCCACGCTGTCGGCCAGACGCGAGACCCTCAAGCAGGCCGGTGCCCAGCTTGGCTACACCGAACTGACCGCCCCCTTCGACGCGGTGGTCCTGACCAAAAACGCCGACGTCGGCGACATCATCACCCCGCTCGGCGCCTCCTCCACCTCCAAGGCGGCCGTGGTCACCATCGCGGACATGGGCTCCCTGGCCGTGGAAGTGGACGTGGCCGAATCGAGCCTCCATCTGGTCAAGCGCGGCGGCCCCTGCGAGATTTTCCTGGACGCCATTCCAACCGAGCGCTTTCCCGGGGTGGTGCACATGATCGTGCCCACGGCCGACCGCACCAAGGCCACGGTACTGGTCAAGGTCCGCTTCGCCACGCTCGATCCCCGGATACTGCCGGAAATGAGCGCCAAGGTGGCCTTCCTGTCGCGGCCGCTGGCCGCCGGGGAAACCGCCTCCCGCCCGGCCGTGCCGGCCACGGCCGTCACCACCCGAAACGGCGCGACCGTGGTCTTCGTGGTCAAAAACGGCCGGGCCGTGGCCACGCCCGTCACCCCGGGCGAGACCATGGGCGATTTGCGGGCCGTGATGTCCGGAGTGTCCGTGGGCGACAAGGTGGTCGTTTCCCCGCCGGCCGATCTGCGGTCCGGCGATGCCGTGGCCCCGCCGGAGTCCTAGGTGGAAACCCAGCCCCTGATTGCCATCCGAAACCTCTCCAAGTCCTACCGGCGCGGGGACCAGGTGATCCCGGTGCTGGTCGACATCAGCTTCGACATCGCCGCCGGGGAATTTCTGGCCCTGGTCGGGCCGTCCGGCTCGGGCAAATCCACCCTGCTCAACTGCATCGCCGGCATCGACACCGTGGATTCGGGCGACATCGTGATCGGCGGCACGGACCTCGCCACGCTTTCCGACAGCGACTTGGCCACCTGGCGCAGCCGGCACGTAGGGTTCGTCTTCCAGTTCTACAATCTGATCCCGGTGCTTTCAGCCCAGGAAAACGTGGAACTCCCGCTGTTGCTGACCGGTCTTTCCGCCCGGCAACGCCGGGAGCATGCCGCGGCCGCCCTGGCGGCGGTCAACCTGTCCGAACGGGCCGATCACCGGCCCGCCCAACTTTCCGGCGGCCAGCAGCAACGGGTGGCCATCGCCCGGGCCATCGTCACCGACCCGACGATCATCGTGGCCGACGAGCCCACCGGCGATCTGGACCGGCAGTCGGCCGACGACGTGTTGGCCCTGCTCGACCGGCTGAACGACAAGCTCAACAAAACCATCATTATGGTCACCCATGACCAGCGCGCCGCCGCAGCGGCTCGGGTCATCCGCCACCTCGACAAGGGCGAGCTCCATGTTGCTTTTTCGGCTCATCCTGAAAAACGCCTTTAGGCATCGGCTGCGGGCGCTGCTCACCATCCTCGGCGTGGCCGTGGCCCTCCTTGCCTTCGGGCTGTTGCGCACGGTGCTCGACGCCTGGAATTCCGGCGTGGCGGCCTCCTCGGCCAACCGGCTGGTCACCCGCAACGCCATCTCCATGACCCAGTCCCTGCCCTACGCCTACAGGATGCGCATCCGCCAGGTGACCGGCGTGGAGACGGTGGCGGCCGGCAGCTGGTTCGGGGGCATCTACATCGACGAAAAGCACTTCTTCGCCAACCTCGCCATCGAGGCCGAGGATTTCTTCACGCTGTACCCCGAGATCGTGACCTCGCCGGAGGAGGCCCGGGCCTTTGTCCAGGACCGCAAGGGCGCCCTGGTCGGCGTCAGGCTGGCCGAACGCTTCCACTGGAAGCCGGGGGACACCATCACCCTGCGCGGCACCATCTATCCCGGCCAATGGCCGATGACCATCCGGGCCGTCTACCGGGCCGCCCGGCCCGGCATCGACGAATCCACCCTCTATCTCCATTGGTCCTACCTGGATGAGACCCTGAAAAAAACCATGCCCCATCGGGCCGGCCAGGTCGGCTTCTTCATGATCGGCATTGCCGATCCTTCCCAGGCGGCGGCCGTCTCCAAGGCCATCGACGCCCTGTTCGTCAATTCCCAGGCCGAAACCCTGACCGAAACGGAAAAGGCCTTCCAGCTGGGGTTCGTGGCCATGAGTTCCGCCATCCTGCTGGCCGTCGAGGCCGTTTCCTACGTGGTCATCCTTATCATCCTGGCCGTGGCCGCCAACACCATGGCCATGGCCGCCCGGGAGCGGAGCGGGGAATTCGCGGTGCTCAAGACCCTGGGTTTTCGCGGGGGAACCCTGTCCTTGATGCTCCTTGGCGAGTCCATGATCCTGTCCATGGCCGGAGCGCTCCTCGGCGTGGCCAGCCTGGCACCGGCGACAGCCCTCGTCGCCCGGACGCTCAGCCAGTATTTCCCGATTTTCGCCGTGTCGCGGGAAACCATGCTCCTCGGGCTCGGTTTCGGGGTGCTGGTCGGGGTGTTGGCCGCAATCGTGCCGGCCTGGCGGGTGCGGACGGTCGGCATCGCCTCGGCCTTCAGGAGGATCGGCTGACATGGCCGTGCCCTTGTCCTATTCCTGGCGCAATCTCTGGACCCGGCGCCTGACCACGGCGCTGACCGCCGGCGGCATGGCCCTGGTGGTCTTCGTCTTTACCGCCACCCTGATGCTGGCCGAGGGACTGCACCAGACCCTGGTGGCCACGGGCTCGCCGGGCAACGCCATCGTCCTGCGCAAGGGCTCGGAAACCGAAGTGCAAAGCGGCGTCACCCGGGACGCCGCCTCGGCCGTCACCACCCGGCCCGAAATCGCCGTGACCGCGGACGGCCGCCCCCTGGCCGCCCGGGAATCGGTGGTGCTGCTGGCCCTGACCAAAAAATCCACGGGCAAGGTCTCGAACGTCGTCGTCCGGGGCGTGGAGCAAGCCTCCCTGGCCCTGCGCCCAATCGTCCGCATCATGGCGGGACGTCTGCCCCGGCCGGGCACCTTCGAAATCATGGTGGGCGAAAACGTGGCCAAGGGCTTTGTCGGCGCCGGCCTCGGCCAGTCCCTGCGCTTCGCCAAGCGCGAATGGCCGGTGGTCGGCGTGTTCGACGCCGGCAACACCGGCTTTTCCTCGGAAATATGGGGCGATGTGGAGCAGCTTCTGCCGGCCTTCGGCCGCCAGGGATTTTCCGTGGTGGTGGCCGGACTGCGGGACCCCTCGGCCCTTCCCGCCTTCAAAGCGGCCATTGAAGCCGACCCGCGTTTCCAGGCCGAAGTCTGGCGGGAAACCCGCTACTACGAAAAGCAGTCGGACATGATGCGCAAATTTTTAACCGTGCTCGGCGTGGCCCTGACCGCGATTTTTTCCCTGGGGGCCATGATCGGCGCCATGATTACCATGTACGCGGCGGTGGCCAGTCGGGTGCCCGAGATCGGCGCGCTTCGGGCCATGGGGTTTTCCCGGGGCGGCATCCTGGCGGCCTTTCTGCTCGAATCCCTGCTGCTCGGAGGCTTGGGCGGTCTGGCCGGGGTGGGGCTGGCCGCCCTGCTCGGCTTCGTCACATTTTCCACCATCAACTTCCAGACCTTTTCCGAGCTGGCCTTCCGGTTCGCCCTCACCCCCAAGATCGTGCTCCTGGCCTTGGCCTTTTCCCTCACCATGGGGGTGGTGGGCGGATTTTTACCGGCGGTGCGGGCGGCCCGCATGCCAATCGTCGACGCTCTGCGCCAGGGCTAGCCGCGACACGGCTTGCCAGCTTATCCTTTCCCGGTTAGTGCTAGCCTGTTGCGCCGACGGCGCACGGGGAGATCCCATGGTGTCCGGCGATATCCCGATTTTTCTGGCCGCCTCCGCGGCCGAAGGCTGGAAGGCGACGTGGCCCTTCGGCCCGGGGACCGGCGAAGGACTGTGGCCGATGGTCCTTAAGGGCCTGTTCGTGGCCGCCATCCTCGTCGTCCTGGCCTGGGTCCTGCGGCTCCTGTTCGGCCCCGGCGGCCCCTGGCGCGACAAGGAATGGGACGAGCCCGACCCGGAAAGTCGGGACCACGACCACAACCATACCCAGAAACCATGATCCAGCACACCCTCGACTGGTTCGACGCCTTCGTGACCGCCCACCACATGGACGCCCCGGACGACAATGCCCACCTGGAGCTCAAGCGGGAGCATTGCCTGCGCGTCATGGACGAAGCCCGGGAACAGGCCCGGGAACTGCGCCTTCCCGAACATCTGGTCGAGCTGGCCACCGTGGCCGGACTGTGCCACGACGTGGGGCGCTTTCCCCAATACCGCCGCTACCGCACCTTCCGGGACGGCATCAGCGCCAACCACGGACGGCTCGGCGTGGAAGCCCTGACCCGGTATGGCGGCCTGGACTGGCTTCCCCCGGCGGACCGGCATCTCGTGCGCCTCGCCGTGGCCGTGCACAACCGCAAGCTCCTGCCGCCCGCCGTGGCCGCCCGCCAGGACGCGGCCGGCACCCTCGTGCGCATCGTGCGCGACGCCGACAAGCTCGATATCGTCCGGGTCATCGTCGACTACTTCAGGCACCCCGGCCCCAAGGATCCGGTGGTCTTCCTGAATCTGCCCGACATCCCCGACCGGTTCAATCCCGACCTGATTACCGCCATCGATACCGGAAGCAACGGTCGCTACGAAGCCATGACCACGACCAACGATTTCGCCCTGCTGCTTTTAAGCTGGATCAACGACCTGTCGTTCCCCCGCAGCCGACGACTGTTCTTCGAACGCGGCCTGGTCCGGGATCTTTTCGCCGTGCTGCCCGACCAACCCGAAATCACGGCCCTGTCCCAGCGTTACCAGGCCCGCTTCGATCCCCGGCCTGCCGGGGCATGACCGGGGGAGGCGCCCATGGATTTCTCCCCCATTCTTTTCGACACCGTGGTCATCCTCACCGGCAATGACGAGCATGCCAAGCGGGACCGGCGATCCCTGGCCCCGTTTCGCCCCCAGCGCGTGGAGCAATTCGCCTCGGGCGCCCGGGCCCTGGAATTCCTGGCCACCCACCATACGGACATGGTCCTTTTGGACAGCCAGCTCGACGACATGGACGCCACCGGCTTTCTGCGGTTGGTGCGTCGCGATATGCGCCTTTCCCGGATACCCGTGGTCATGGTGACCACCCAGGGGCAGCGGGAAATGGTCCTCGACGCCATCGGCGCCGGTTGCGCCGGCTATATCCTGCGCCCCTACTCCGAGGAGACCTTCCGCAAGCACGTGTTGCGGGGCTGCCAGGTGGAACGCGTCACCGAGATCGAGGAGCAGCAAATCGAGGATGCCCGGGAAATGGTCGCCGCAGGCAACTTCGACGACGCCATCGAGGCCTTCGAGGAAATCATCTCCGAACAGAACATGGCCCAAAAGTATTACGACATGGGTTGCCGCTGCCTCACGCGCCAAAAGTACGGCCAAGCCATCATCGCCTTTAAAAAAGCCATCAACATCAATGATTTGTTTGCCGAAGCCTACAAGGGACTGGCCGATGCCTACAAGGGCAAGGGGGAGATCGAGGAGTGCAAGCGCTACCTGCAAAAGGCGGCCGAGATCCACGCCCAGTTCAACCGCATGGAAGAGACCAAGGACCTTTTTATCGAGATCCTCAAATACGACCCCGATACGCCTAATCCTTTCAATTCACTGGGGGTCAGGCTGCGCAAAAGCGGCGATCTGCCCGGCGCGCTCCATGCCTACCACCAGGCCCTGTCCCTGACCCCGGACGACGAAAACATTCATTTCAACATGTCCAAGGCCCACTATTTCATGGGCAATATCGACCAGGCCAAGGATTGCGTGACCAAGGCCCTGGAAGCCAATCCGGGCTTCGAGGAGGGGCGCAAACTCTATCGCAAACTCTTCGGCCGCGACTACCCGCGCGCCGGACCGGCCAAGACCGCCGCCAAACGCCAGACGGAATCCCTGCGCGACGTCTGACGACGCAAGAGGCCTCTCGGCCCTTACCGCCAGGGCGCTGCCCTGGACCCGCCGGGGGGAATCATTCCCCCCGGGCCCCCTGCGCGGGGACCATATTTATGAAACTTGTCCCCGTGCGAGGGGTCCGGGGACATCATGCCCCCGGCCGCCGGAGGCATCTTCTCTTTCCTTACGGACTGACCAAAATAACCACGCGTCGATTTTGGGCCTGATTTTCCGGGATGGACCGGCCGGCGTCGTCGGTATTGGGGCTGACGGGCTGGGTATCGGCCAGTCCTTCCACGCGCAGACGGTCCTTGGGCACGCCCTGGTCGATGAGGAACCGGGCCACCCGGCTGGCCCGGGCCGAGGACAGTTCCCAGTTGGACGGATAGAGCCAGGATTCGATGGGCAGGTTATCGGTATGCCCCTCCACCGTCACCTTGTAGGGCGTCCCGGCCAGGGTGGAGGCGATGTCGCGCAAAAGAGGCAAGGCGTCGGGCTTGATCTCGGCGCTGGCCAGGTCGAAGAAGGCGGCGCCCTTCAAGTTGAGGGCCACGCCGGTGTCACGGGGGATAAGCTCCACGGCGCTGGCGTTATTGACCAGCTTCGCGGCCAACTCCCGCCGGATGTCTTCCAGGGTTTTCCGTTTCGGCCCGGTGCGTTCGGACTCCTCGGCCGGCACCGGGGGCGTTTTCCCGTCGAGTTTGATGACTTCCGGTTGCACGCCGGGCACGGCCTCCCGGGCCAGGGTGGTATGGCTCACTTTGGAGCGCACCCCGTCGGCTTCGGGGAGGACGGGCTTGGCGGCAGCAACCCGAGGCTTGGGCCGTTGGCCCGGAGCGGCCGGGACAAGCGCCTTCTCCATGGAATCGGCCACCCGGTCATAGCGGTTTATGTCCACGTGGGACACGGCCACGATCAAAAGGAAAAAGCACAACAGCAGGGTCATCATGTCGGCCAGGGAGATGGGCCACAGATCGTAATCTTCCTGCTGCCGCTTGCGCAACAGATCGGAGAGCCTGAGCATGGCGATCCCGGGCGGCTAGCGCCCGGCCTCCCGATCCCGGCGTTCGATGGAGGACCAACGCCTCGGCGGCAGATAGGCCTTGAGCTTGTCGAGCACGATGGCGGCCGGGGTCTTGTCCTTGATGAAAAGGGTGCCGTCGCGGATGACGCACATGAGGATGACCCGTTCCTCGATGCGTTTTTCCACCTTGATGGCGATAGGCAGGAAAATGAGGTGGGCGAGCAGGATGCCGTAGAGGGTGGTGGTCAGGGCCACGGCCATGTGCCCGCCGAGATTGCCCAGCCCCCCGCGCATGGACTGCATCATGCCGATCAGGCCGATCAGCGTGCCGATGATGCCGTAGGCCGGGGATAGTTTGGCCATGGTGCGGTAGATGCCGGCCGAGGACATCTCCTGCTGATAGGTCTGTTCGATGCGGGTTTCGAGGATTTCCTTGATTTCTTCCCGGGAATAGCCGTCCACCAACATCTGGATGGCGCTTTGCAAAAACTCGTTTTCGATGCCGGGCAGGGCCTTTTCCAGATGGATCTTGCCCCGGGTCGAGGCCTGGCGGGCGATCTGCACGATCTCCTCGATGTAGTTGTCCGTGGGCAGTTCCTCGCGTTTGAGCGCGATCAGGAAGGTGTTGAAGACCCGCATGACCTCTTTCAAAGGAAAACAGATGAAGGTCGAGGCCAAGGTGCCGCCCAGCACGATGGCCAGGCCCGGGGCGTTGATGAACACGCCCACGCTGTCCGTGGAAAAATAGGTGGCGAACCCGAGGATGGTGATGCCGAAAAAAATGCCGATGACGGTGGCGATGTTCACGGAGTGATTCCCTTGGCGGTTTTGATGCGGTCAAGCAGTTCCCGTTCCACGTCGGCGGCCTCGGCCTCGTCCGGGTCGGCCAGGCTGGCAGCCTCCTCCCTGACCACGGAGGCGATCTTCTTGGAGAGATTTTGCAGGATATGCTGGCGGGCCGTTTCTCCGGCCATGGCCACCAGCACGACCACCTTGTGGAAGCCCATGTCCGAAAAGACCTCCTGGAGGGTGGCGCCGTCCACGGCCATGATGTCGTCCACCCGAGCCAGATCGGCGGCGGACAGGCGCGGCCGGGAGGCCTGCTTGAAAAAGGCCAAGCCCATGCGTTCGATGTAGTCCTTGGCCGCGGCTTTGTGAAAGAAAAACAGCTCCTCGGGAATTTCCCGATAGCCGATCTTTTTATAGATGATTTCCGCCGTGGTCTCGGCCTCCCGGGCGAAGTCGGCCAGGTCGCAGAATTCCAGGTCCACGGAAAATTCCGGCTGGTCCCGGTATTCCCTGGCCACGTTTTTGGCCACCTGGAGGAACTGGTCCACGTCAGGGAGACCGAGCAGCTTGTCCTTGACGAATTTGGCTCCGGGCCGCGTCTCGCCGAGCAGGGGATCGGGACGGCTGTGGGCGCCCCTGACGGCGGTCAGGCGCACCAGATGGAGTTTTTTCAGTTTCTCGAAAATCGCGTCGATCTCCAGCTGGCTGATGAGCAGGATGTCCTTGAGGGTGCTCGACAGTTCGGCGTAGCTGAGTTCGGTCTGCCCCGACGCCACAGCCGCCCGCCACGAAAGGGCCACCACCCGGCATACGGAGAAGAACTGGTGCCCCGACGGGCGCTCGGTGATGCGCTGGGACAGGGTGCGCACCCGGTCCACCATATAGCCGGCGATGATCTGCACCGGCCGGGGGCTGCGCAGCAGCATGGTGCGCAGGAGGTTCTGGTCGAGGATCAGGACTTCGGTGTACTCCAGGGCTTCGGCGTTGGCGGTCTGCGCGTCGCCGGTGATGACGCCCATCTCGCCCAGCATGTCGCCCGGGCCGCGAATGCCAAGGCCGACGCGCTTGTTTTGCAGCACCCGAAAGATGGCCACCCGGCCCTGCTTGATGATGTAGGCCGCGTCGCTCGGCTGGCCCTCCTTGAACAGCAGGCCGCCCTTATGGAAGATTTTCGTCCTGGTGCCGGCCCCGTCGTCGAGCAGATCAATGTCTTGCCGCATGGGATTTCCCCGTCTTGGCCAGTATGCAGGTGGGTCGAGCGGATGCCGCAGGCGCGCCCGGCACCCGGCCGGACAGTTGGAGCATCGCGGCCATCCTAAGGACATCACGAGGCAAATTCAAGGACTCCGGCCCCTTCTCCCCCATATTCCCGAAGCGGCACCCCGTCCGGCCCAGCCCGGCCGGACGGGATTTTACATGCCGGGACAAAGTCGGTAGAAAACGCGCAACGTCACTTTTTCGAGGTGTCTCTTGGGCATTCCCGGCACTTGTCACGACGTGCGGGTCCTTTCCGTCACGCCGCATGGTCCCCACGGGGCCGAGCACGGTTTTTTCACCATGGAGCTGGAAAATCCCGGCATCGCCCAGGTGGCGGCCGGCCAATTCATCATGGTGCGTCCCGCCGCCTTCGGGGTGAACCCCATCTGGCCCAGGCCCTTTTCCATAAGCCGCCTGACGCCGGAGCGCATCACCCTTTTCGTGCAGGCCTGCGGCCGGGGCACGGATATTCTGGCCGGGCTGCGCCCCGACGATCCGGTCACGATATGGGGGCCGCTCGGCCAGGGATTCGCCGTGGAACCGGACAGCCCCACCCTGATGCTGGCCGGCGGCGTGGGGCTGGCACCCTTCGTCGAGTACGCGGCCAGTCATCCGTATCCGCCCCATCTGTCCCTGCTGTTCGGCCATCGGGTCCCCCTTGACTGCTATCCCTACGAGGGAATGGCCCGGCACATCGCCACCACCACCTTTCTGGAACGCACCCCGGCCGACCGGGAGACCTTCATCGCCCTGCTGGACGGGCAAGTGGCCGCTTTTGCCGAGGGACTCGTTCTGGCCTGCGGGCCGCGGCCCTTTCTTTTGACGGTGGCGCGGCTCGTCCGCAAATACAGCGCCAGGGGGCAAGTTTCCCTGGAAAACCGCATGGCCTGCGGCGTGGGCGGGTGTCTCGGCTGCGTGGAAAAAAACGCCCTGGGCGGCTACGTCCAGACCTGCACCCAGGGGCCGGTCTTCTGGGTCGAAGAACTGAGCCTCACGGAGGACGCATGACCGTCGACACCAAGGTGCGCCTGCCGGGCATGGTCCTCAAGAATCCGATCCTGACCGCCTCGGGGACGTTCGGCTTCGGTCTGGAATTCGCCGACTACGGCGATCTGACGGCCCTGGGCGGCATCGCGGTCAAGGGCCTGTCGCTTTTGCCGCGCCTCGGCAACCCCATGCCGCGTCTGGCCGAAACCCCCTGCGGCATGCTCAACGCCATCGGCCTGCAGAACTGCGGCGTGGAGACGTTTTTACGCGACAAACTGCCACGCCTGCCGTGGCGGGAAACGCCCATCGTGGCCAACCTCTACGCCTGCGACGCCGCGGATTTCGCCGAACTGGCCGGGATACTCTCCGCCGCTCCGGGCGTCGCCGCCCTGGAAGTCAACATCTCCTGCCCCAACGTCAAGGCCGGCGGCCTTGCCTTCGGCCAGGACCCCGGCATGGCGGGGAAACTCACCGAGGCCGTCAAAAAGCGGGCCGGGAACAAGCCGGTCTGGGTCAAGCTCTCGCCCAACGTCACGGATATCGTGGCCGTGGCCCGGGCCACGGTCCTGGCCGGGGCGGACGCGCTCACCTGCATCAACACCCTAACCGGCGTCAGCGTGGACATCCGCACGCGAAAACCCCGGCTGGCCAACGTGATCGGCGGCCTGTCCGGTCCGGCCATCAAGCCGGTGGCCTTGCGCTGCGTCTGGCAGGTCTGCCGGGCGGTGTCGGTGCCGGTCATCGGCGTCGGCGGCATCAGTTCGGCCGAGGACGTGCTGGAATTCATCCTGGTCGGGGCCCACGCCGTCCAGATCGGCACGGCCAATTTCATGCGCCCGGACATGTCCTTCCGCATCGCGGCCCGGCTGCCCGAACTCATGGCGGAACTCGGCATCGAAAGCCTGGACAGCTATCGGGGGACGCTGCAAGCCGGCTGAGGCCGGGCGGACGCAAGCACCCGTCTTTTCCGTGTTATGAAGCCCTTCCGATTGCCTTTTTCCCAGAGAGCCCGTAGGATGGCTCACTTGGAATTGTCTGTCGCCCAACCTTCTCAGGGACCGGAAACGGCTGGCGGCATGGCGGGCCGGGGAACCCCACCGCCGAAGGGAGGTGTCCATGCGCGTGCTGGTTGTGGAGGACGACTTCACCAGTCGGAAAATTCTCCAAAAGATTCTCGGGCCCTACGGAGAAGTCGATATCGCCGTCAACGGCCTGGAGGCCGTCCAGGCCTTTTTCCAGTCCCTCGACGACGACAATCCCTATGATCTCATCTGCATGGACATCATGATGCCCGAGATGGACGGGCAGACGGCCCTGCGCAAAATCCGGGAAATCGAGAAGGATCGCGGCATTCCGCCGGCGCAGGAAGCCAAGGTGGTCATGACCACCGCCCTGGACGACCCGAAAAACGTGGTCGAGGCCTACTACAAGGGCGGCGCCACCTCCTACGTGCCCAAGCCCATCGACAAGCACATCCTGCTGCATCTGCTGAAAAATCTCGGTCTGATCGAATAGGCCGCCCCTTGCCCGAAAAAATATCCCCCGGTCCGTCCCAACGGATCGGGGGGCGTTTCCGGCGGACCAGCCCCCGTCCGACGTCGATTGACTTGCCCCCCGCCCTTTGCAAAAATGCCCCAATGTACACCCAACCGCTCCGCCGCCTCGTTGTGTCCGCCCTTCCGGCCGCCCTCCTGCTGCCCACCGCCACGGCCCGGGCCGATATGCTCGAAGGCGGCCTGCTCGGCAGCCTCTTTCGGGGCGATGCCTTCACCGGCCCGCGCCTGATCGACCTGCTCATCCTCGGCTGCCTCGTCTTCCTCGTCCTGCGCCTGGTCACCGGCCGCCCGACCAGCGCCAAGCTGCCGGGACAGCCCCGCCAGCCCGACGCCCGGCCCGAGACGCCCGAACGCCCCCCCGAACAGCAATGGCACCGGGACGAGCCGCCCTCGCCGCAAGCGCGGCAGAAACCCGATATGTACAGCTCCGCCGAAGCCATGTGGGCGGCCCTCAAATCCCCCAAACCCAAGGGCTCGACCACGACATCGACGCCGGGCAGCGCCCCGACCTCTGCCGTGCCGCCGGCCGGCGCCTCGCCCGACCAGGAATTCCTGGCCGGGGCCAAAATGGCCTACGGGCGCATCCTCGGCGCCATGGCCGAACGCGACCTGGACGATCTGACCCAATTCACCACCCCGGACTGCCTGTCCCGCCTCAAAAACAGCCTGCCCGCCACGCCGGCCGGCCGTCTGGACGTCCTGTTGGTGGAAGCCTCCCTGGCCGCCTCCCGTGAGGAAAACGGCCGCACCGTCATGGACGTGGACTACAAGGCCCTGGTGCGCGAACCGGGCAGCCCGCAAAATACCGAACGCCGCGACCGCTGGCGCTTCGTCCAGGACAACGCCACGCCCGGCGCCCACTGGCTGCTGGAAAGTATGGAAGCGTGAAGACAAGACCGGGGCGCTGCCCCGGACCCTGCCGGGGGATGATCCCCCCGGACCCCTGCGATGGTCGAAGGGTCCGGGGGGGCGGCGTTTTTTAGAGGGCCGTGCCGTTGGCCGCGATGTCGGCGACGATGCAGGCTCTGATGCGCCGGGCAACCGGGCCGGGGCGGCCGTCGCCGACGGGCGCGTCGTTGTAGCGCACGATGCTGAGGCAATCGTTGGTGGTGCCGAGCAGGCACAGTTCCCGGGCGGTGGCGATGTCGGCCTCGCGGATACGGGTGAAAACCACCTCGATTTCGCCGCGCAGCAGTTCCACGGCCCGAAGAAGCGTGGTCCCGGCCAGGGCGTTGGTCAATTCCGGCACGACCAGCCGGCCGGCGGCGTCCACCAGGCAGACGTTTTCGGTGGCCCCTTCGGCTACAAAGCCATGCTCGTCGTAGCAGACGGAAAAATCCGCGCCTTGTTGGTTCACCTCGCGCCGCATGAGCGCGTTGGGCAGGTAGTCGGTGGATTTGATGCGGGCCAGATAGGCCTGCTTGGCCGGGATGGAGGTGCGACGGGCGGTGACGCCGCGTTCGAACACGGCCTCGGGCTTGGGGTGGAAGGCATAGACCACGATATAAAGACTCGGCGTCGGACAGGCGGCCGGATTGACGGAAAAATCGCCCGGACCGCGCCCGAGCAGCACCCGCACCAGACAATCGTCGGCGCCGCCGGCCCGGCAGACGTCCACGGCCAGGCGGGCGACCGCTTCCCAGGGACAGGGCGGTTCCAAAAAAATGGCCGCAGCGGAACGGGCCATGCGCGCGAAATGGGGCCCGACCTGATAGAGGCGGCGGCCGACGCATTTGAGCGTCTCGAACACGCCGTCACCGCGATGCACCAGATGGTCATCGGTCGGGACGAGCAGCAGCCTCGGATCGGTGCCGATGACGCCCAACCGGTGGTCGTAAAAAGCCAGGATACCTTCGCTGCCCGGACGCGGCGCGGCAAGCAGCCGCGCCAGATACGCCTCGGCGTCCACGATTTCGGGCATGTACTTCTCCTTGAAAAAAAGGGGAAACGCCGTTTCGGCGTTTCCCCTGTCCGTCTTGGTCTTCCCTTTCAGGGGTCCGGGGGGATGATCCCCCCGACCGTCGGAGGCATCTTTTCTTGCCTTTCCCCCTACTTCGCGACGCGCACCTTGTCGCGCCTAAGGAGCAGCTCGGCAATCTGCACGGCGTTTAACGCCGCGCCCTTGCGGATGTTGTCGGCCACGATCCAGAGATTAAGCCCGTTGTCGATGGTGTTGTCCTCGCGGATGCGGCCGACGAACACATCGTCCTCGCCGGCGGCGACAAGCGGCATGGGATAAATCTTTTCCGCCGGATTATCGTAGACCGTGACGCCCGGCGCCTGGGACAGGATGGCCCGGGCCTCCTTGGCCGTGATCTTTTTTTCCGTCTCGATGTTGACCGACTCGCCATGGCCGTAAAAAACCGGCACCCGAACGGTGGTGGCGGTGACCTTAATCGAGTCGTCGCCCATGATCTTGACGGTTTCCTGCATCATCTTGATCTCCTCGAAGGTGTAGTCGCCCTCCGCGAAGACGTCGATGTGGGGCAGGCAGTTGAAGGCGATCTGATAGGGATACACCTTCGCCTCCGGCTCCTGCATGTTGAAAAGCTGGCGCACCTGGGTTTCCAGCTCGTTGATGGCCTTCTGCCCGGAACCGGAAACGGCCTGATAGGTGGAAACGACGATGCGCTTGATCTTGGCCACGTCGTGCAAGGGCTTGAGCGCCACCACCATCTGGATGGTCGAGCAATTGGGATTGGCAATGATGCCCTTGTGCCAGTCCACGTCGTTCGGGTTGACCTCGGGCACCACCAGCGGCACCTCCGGGTCCATGCGCCAGGCGCTGGAATTGTCGATGACCACGCAACCCGATTTGACGGCACTGGGCGCGAATTGTTTCGAGATGGAACCGCCGGCCGAAAATAGCGCGATATCCACGCCTTCGAAGGAATTCTCGGTCATTTCCTCGACGGTGAGCTCGGTATTCGCGAACGGCAGCTTGGTGCCGGCCGAACGCGACGAGGCCAGGGCCTTGACGGTCCCGGCCGGAAAGGCCCGCTGCTCAAGCGTCTTGAGCATCTCCCGGCCAACAGCTCCCGTGGCCCCGGCCACGGCTACAACCAACTCGCCCCTGCCCATACGATCCTCCATTCTAAGATGCCTCCGGCGGCCGGGCGAGGCGCTGCCGCTCCCGGACCTTCACCGCCGGGGGGAGAATCCCCCGGGCCCCTTTCCCGGGGCAAGGTCATTTTAATCCAACACAGGCACCCCGGCCCCCCCATGCGAGGGGTCCGGGGGCATCATGCCCCCGGCCGCCGGAGGCCTCTTCATTCACGCTCTTTCCGCCTCTTTCCCGGCCAGCCCCTCCACGATGGAGAGCACGGCCTCGGCCTTGTTGAGCGTGTACAAATGCACGCCGGGCGCGCCGCGCGCGATGAGATTGCGGGCCTGCTCCCGGGCATGGGCGATGCCGACGCCGGCCACGGCCGGCGTGCCGCCGGCGGCATCGGCCCGGGTGAGCGCCTCCAGAAACGACTCCGACAGGCTCGCCCCGCACATCGAAGCCATGCGTTTGGCGCTGGCCAAGCTCAGAATCGGCAGCACGCCGGGAATGATGGGCTTGGTGATGCCGATGGCCCGGGCCCTGTCCACAAAAGAAAAATAGGCCTCGTTGTCGAAAAAAAGCTGGGTCACGGCGAAATCCGCGCCCAGGGAAAATTTCTGGCCCAGGAAATCCAGATCCGCCTCGGGGGAAACGGCTTCGGGATGCCCCTCGGGATAGCTGGCCACGCCGATGCCGAGACGCGGATATTCCCGACGGATGAGCGCCACCAGGTCGGTCGCGTGCTGAAAATCCTCGGAGTCCGGGACGAAATGTTCCTGGCCTTTGGGCGGATCGCCGCGCAGGGCCAGGACGTTGTCCACGCCGGCCTCGCCCAGGGCGTCAAGATAGCCCCGGATTTTTTCCCGGCCGGCCCCGACACAGGTCAGATGGGCCATGGGAGTCAGCCCGTAGGTCGTGCGCAGCCGGGACACGATCTCCAGGGTATGGGCATGGGTGCTGCCGCCGGCGCCGTAGGTCACGGATACGAACAGCGGATGGACGACCAGCAGCCGCTCCACCACCGTGAAAAAGGCCGGCCAAGCCTCCCGCTCCTTGGGCGGAAAAAATTCCAGGGACACGAACGGCCGCTTCGTCTGGATCAATTCGCCGATGCGCACGCGGACTCCTTTATGGGGGGGCGAAAGCCGGGGCGGATTACGCGTCCCGCCGGCCGGCCAATTCCGCAACGATGTCCCGATCCGCTTCCAGAAACGGTCGGCCAAGGGCCGTCTCCGGTGTCAGCCATTCCATGTCCTGACCTTCCAGGGCCCGCGGTTCGCCAGCGAAACCATGCACATGGAAAAAGCGCAGATGGACAAAAAGATGCGGATAAGCGTGCGCTTTTTCCCGATAAAAGGCAAACGCGGTCGGCGTGATGCCAAGTTCCTCCCGAAGTTCCCGAACCAGGGCAGCCTCGGGCGTTTCGCCGGGTTCGATCTTGCCGCCGGGAAATTCGTAACTCCCGGCCATGGGCTTGCCGTCCGGCCGGCGCACGCCCAGATAGCGGCCCGCCCGCCAGATGACGGCGGCCACCACCTCCACGGCCGGTCCCTGCCCGCTCATGCGTCTTCCTGCAAGGCGGCCCGGCGCGCCTCCAGAGCGGCAATCTCGTCTTCCAGCACGCCCAGGCGGGCCAGCAGCTCCTCGGCCTTCCGGGAGAGTTCGCCGTATTCCCGGCTCAGCTTGGCGAAAAGCTCCTGCTGGGCATAGGTCTCGGGCTCGGCCATGGTCGCTTCCACCTCGGACTGGCGGGTCAGCAGCGCCGTAAGCTCCGCTTCCAGCTTTTCATAGACCGTCCGCTTGGGCTTGATGTCCCGGTAGAGGGCGTTTCGCTGTTCGGCGATCCGACGCTTGCGCTCCTTGTCCTCCTGACGCGACACCTTGGCCGGAGCGGACGGGTCCTCGGCGGACCGGCAGGCGTTCGCTTCGGCCCGGGCGCTCTCGTAGCCGGCAAAGCCGTCAGGATACACGGTGATGCCGTCGTGGCCGACGGCCCAGACCTCGTCGGCCACCTCGCCCAAGAGGTAGCGGTCGTGGGCGACCAGCAGCACCGTGCCGGAATAATCGGACAGCGCCCGCACGAGCGCCTCGCGGCTTTCCAGGTCGAGGTGGTTGGTCGGCTCGTCGAGCACCAAAAAGTTGGCCCGGGCCGAAAAAAGACCGGCCAGGACCAGCCGGGCCTTCTCGCCGCCGGACAGCTCATGCACCCGGCGCTCCCAGTAGTCCTCGCCGAGCAAAAAAAGCCCCAGGATGGAGCAGAGTTCCTGATAGGTGGCCTTGGGCCCGGCCATGCGGCGCATCTCGGCCATGACCAGGGCCTCGACGTTGAGGATCTCGGTCTGGTGCTGGCTGTAATAGCCGACCTTCACGCCGGTGCCGAGCAGCACCCGGCCGCCGGCCGGCCGAAGCGCCCCGATGACGAGCTTTAAAAGCGTGGTCTTGCCCGCACCGTTCGGTCCGACCAGCGCCACCTTCTGGCCGCGGAACAATTGAAAGGTCAGCGGCGGCCAGATCGGTTCCCGACCGGGGTAGGCGTAGGCGAGCTCGGCGGCGGCGGCCACGGTCTTGTCCGACCGCTCGGGCTCGGGCAGGCTGAAATTGAGCGTTTTGGCCCGCGTGTCCGGTCGTTCGCTTTTCAGGGCCGACAGCTCCTTTTCGAGCTTGTCCACGCTTTTCAGCTTGCTTTGGGCTTGGCGCGCCTTGGTGGCCTTGTAGCGAAAGCGGTCGACAAAGGCGCTGTGCTGCTTGATCTTGTTGTCGATGGCGGCGGCCTGCCGCTCCCACTGCTTCTCCATCTCGGAGCGCCAGACCAGGAATTCGGAAAACGACCCCGGCCGCCACACCGGCTTCACCTCGCCCATATAGAGGGTGTGGGTCGCCACCCGGTCGAGAAAAACCCGGTCGTGGGCCACGAAAATGAGCACGCCGGAAAAGGTGCTCAAAAAAGATTCGAGCCAGGCGATGGCATCGAGGTCCAGGTGGTTGGTCGGCTCGTCGAGCAGCAGCACGTCGGCCCCGGCCGTGAGCACCCGGGCCAACTTGGCCCGCTCCCGCCAGCCGCCGGACAGGGCGGACAACGGGGCCTGCTGGTTGGCTTCCTCGAACCCGAGTCCCGTCAGGATGGTCTTGGCCCGATGCTCGGGATTGTAGCCGAGGGCATGTTCCATCCGGGTCTGTTCGGCCGCAAGGGCCTCAAGGGCGGCCTTGTCGCCGTCGGCCACGGCCGCGTCGTAACGGACCCAGAATTCCTTCCAGGACGGCAGCGCCGCCATGACCCAGGCCAGAAGCGTCATGCCGAGGTCGCCCTCGTCCATGTCCTGGGCCACGTAGCCGAGGCGGGCCCCGGTCGAAAGCGTGATCTTGCCGCCGTCGGGCTCGGACACGCCGGCGATGAGTTTTAAAAGGGTCGATTTGCCCGCGCCGTTGGCGCCGACCACAGCCAAGCGGGTGCCGCCGGGGATCTCCAGGGAGAAATCCTTCAGCAGGTCACGTCCGCCATAGGACTTGGAAAGATTTTGAAGACTGACTTTTGCCATATGGATAACGGGTGCGCCCTGCCGCCTTCGCGGCGGTACTCGTTGTCAGGCGCGCCCGCTTCCATACGCAAAAATGTCCGCCAGGGCCAGCCCCAAAGGGAGGCCTTCGGCGACCAGGGCGCTGCCCTGGACCTGCTGGGGGGAATCATTCCCCCCAGGCCCCCTGACAAGGGGATTTCAACGGCAAAGGGTGTTTTGTTGGCATACCCTTCGCGGGCGCCCAGGCGGCAAGCGTCTTCGCTTGTCACCTGGGCGCCCGCGCATTGAGGGGTCCGGGGGCATCATGCCCCCGGCCGCCGGAGGCCTCTTTATCTTCTTATTATAACCGAGCCGCCACCAGATCGCCCATGGCCTTGCAGCCGACGAGCTTCCTGTCGGGCTCCATGATGTCGGCGGTGCGATAGCCTGCGGCCAGCACCTTGGCGCAGGCCGTCTCGATGGCATCAGCGGCCTTGGACTGGTCGCAGGAATAGCGCAGCAGCATGGCCACGGACAAAATCGTGGCCAGGGGATTGGCTATATCCTTCCCGGCGATGTCCGGAGCCGAGCCATGGATGGGCTCGTACATCCCGGCTTTGCTTTCGCCGAGAGAGGCCGAGGGCAACATGCCGATGGAGCCGGTGATGACCGAGGCCTCGTCGGACAAAATGTCACCGAAGAGGTTGCCGGTCACGATCACGTCGAACTGGGACGGATCGCGCACGAGCTGCATGGCGGCATTGTCGACATAGAGATGCGACAACTCCACATCCGGGTAGTCCTTGCCCACTTCCTGCATGCAGGCCCACCACAGGCGGGAAACGTCCAGGACGTTGGCCTTGTCCACGGAACAGACCTTGTGGCGACGCTTGCGGGCGGCCTCGAAGCCGACCTTGGCGATGCGCCGCACTTCGGATTCGCTGTAGACCATGGTGTTGAACCCGACCTGCTCGCCGCCGCGGGTCTCAATGCCGCGCGGCTCACCGAAATAGATGCCGCCGGTCAGTTCGCGCACCACCAGGATGTCGAGCCCCTTGGCCGCAATGTCCGGACGCAGCAGGCAGGCGGCCCGGAGTTCCGGGAACATCCTGGCCGGGCGCAGGTTGGCAAAAAGTTCCAAGGCCTTGCGAATGCCGAGCAGGCCCTTTTCCGGCCGGATGGACGGATCGAGCGTGTCCCACTGGGGGCCGCCCACCGCGCCCAAAAGCACCGCATCGGCCGCCTTGCAGGCCGCCACCGTGGCCGCGGGCAGCGGCCCGCCCGTGGCGTCGATGGCCGCACCGCCAATAGGCGCCTCGGTGCAGGCAAAAGTCAGTCCGAACTTCTTTCCGGCCGCTTCCATGACCTTGACGGCCTCGGCCACGATCTCCGGCCCGATACCGTCACCCGGCATGACGCAGATTGAGTAATGCATAGGTGTCCTTGATAATAAATAAATAAAAAAAGATGCCTCCGGCGGCCGGGGGGAATAATTCCCCCCGGTCCCCCTTGATAAAGGGGTTGTTTTGCCTTCAGCAGTTCTATCACCAGTTTTGTGTTCGCGTAACAGCGTCCAATCCGCCCCCCCGGCCGCCGGAGGCATCTTCCCGCGCTAGGCGCGAGCGGCCAGCCGGTCCCGGACGTAGGGGACGAGGCCGCCCTTGTCCAGGATGCCCTTCATGAAGGGCGGCACGGGCTTGCACTGGATTTTTTCACCCGTGGTCTTGTTTTCGATGAGGCCGGTGTCCGCATCGACCGCGAGGACGTCACCGTCGTGGATTTTGGCCACGTCGTCGCCGACTTCCAGCAGCACCAGCCCCATATTGAAGCTGTTGCGGTAGAAGATGCGGGCGAAGCTGCGGGCGATGACGACGGGAATGCCGGCGCCGAGGATGGCCACCGGTGCGTGCTCCCGGGAGGAGCCGCAGCCGAAGTTCTCGCCCGCGACCATGATGTCGCCCTTGGCTACCCGCTTGATCCAGCCCGGCTCCAGGCCTTCCATGCAATTGGCCCCGAGCACGGCCGCATCGGTCGTGACCAGGAACTTGGCCGGTATGATGGCGTCGGTATCGATATGATCCCCGACTTTATGCGCTTTGCCTTGGTACATGAACATCTCCTTTCGCCGCCGAGGGGTCCGGGGGCATCATGCCCCCGGCCGCCGGAGGCATCTTCTCTTCTCGTCCCTACCCTACACCTTGGCCGGGTCAACGATCTCCCCGGCAATGGCGGCCGCCGCGGCCGCCGCCGGGCCGGACAGGTAGACTTCGCTTTCGAGGCTGCCCATCCGCCCCCTGAAGTTGCGGTTGGTGGTGGAAATGGCCCGCTCGCCGCCGGCCAGGATGCCCATATGGCCGCCCAGGCAGGGGCCGCAGGTGGCCGGGCCGACGACGCAGCCGGCATCCATGAAGATTTCGATGAGCCCCTCGGCCAGGGCCTGACGCCAGATGGCCGGGGTGGCCGGCAGGACGATGCAGCGCACGTTTCGGGAGACCTTTTTTCCTTTGAGGATGGCGGCAGCCTGGCGCAGGTCCTCGATGCGGCCATTGGTGCAGGAACCGATGACGGCCTGATCGATGGGCAGTCCGGCCACTTCCGAGACGGGCTTGACGTTCTCCGGCAGGTGCGGGCAGGCGATCTGCGGCTCCATGCCGTCGGCGTCGATGGTGACGGTTCGCTCGTAGGTCGCTCCGGGATCGGCCTCCAGAGCCACGTCGCCGCTTCTGCCATGGGCGGCGGCATAGGCCAGGGCCTTGGCGTCGGCCGGGAAAAGCCCGACCTTGCCGCCGGCCTCGATGGCCATGTTGGACATGGTGAGCCGGCCTTCGACGGAAAGCGCCGTGGCCAGGGGGCCGGTGAATTCCAGGGCCTTGTAGCGGGCGCCGGACACGCCGATCAATCCGATCAGGGCCAACATCAGGTCCTTGCCGCCGACGTACTGGCCGAGCGTGCCGGTGAGGACGACCCGGATGGTGGGCGGCACCTTGAACCAGGTTTCGCCCAGGGCCATGCCGCCGGCGATGTCGGTGGAGCCCATGCCGGTGGCGAAGGCGCCGATGCCGCCGTAGGTGCAGGTATGGGAGTCGGCGCCGATGACCACGTCACCGGGGCCGACCAGGCCCAATTCGGGGAGCAGCGCGTGCTCGACGCCGACGGTGCCGCCTTCATAATAATGGGTGAGCCCCTGTTCCTTGGCGAATTCGCGGCAGAGCTTCACCTGTTCGGCCGAGGCGATGTCCTTGTTGGGCGTGAAGTGGTCGGCCACGATGACCACCTTGTCCCGGTCGAAGACGGCGGCGGCGCCCATCTGGCCGAAAGCCTTGATGGCCAGGGGGGCGGTGATGTCATTGGCCAGGACCAGGGAGAGGCGGCACCGGACGATCTGGCCGGGGCCGGTGACTTCCGTATCACTGTGCCGTTGCAGGAGTTTTTCGGCTAACGTTGCGGACATGTCCGGTCTTCCTCCTTTTGGGCCAACCGGTTGAGGGCATTGGTGAAGGCGAGGGTGCTCGCCATGATGACATCGTCGTGGACACCGCGACCGACCGTGGAGCAGCCGCCCTCGCTCACGCGAACGGTGACCTCGCCCTGGGCGTCGGTGCCGCCGGTGATGGCGTTGATGCTGAACTCCTCCAGATGGGGCTTTCGGCCGACGGCCTGGCAGACGGCGTTGAAGGCCGCGTCCACGGGGCCGGAGCCCGAGGCGTACTGGCGGACCGGCTTGCCTTCGACCTGGAGCTGGACCACGGCCGAGGGGGCGAGTTCCACGTTGCCGCAGTGCACGGACAAGAATTCCACGGCATAGCGGTCGGGCCGGCGCAACACCTTTTCGAGGATCAAGGCCTCGATGTCCTCGTCGAGGATCTGCTGTTTGCGGTCGGCCAGTTCCTTGACCGCATCGAAGACGAGCTTCAGCTCATCGTCGGTGAGCTTGTAGCCGAGCTCGATGACCTTGGCGTCCAGGGCGTGGCGGCCGGAGTGCTTGCCGAGCACGACCACGGCTCCCTTGCGGCCGATATGCTCGGCGGTCATGATCTCGTAGGTGCGGCGGTCCTTCATGACGCCGTGCTGGTGGATGCCGGACTCGTGGGCAAAGGCGTTGCGGCCGATGATCGGCGCATAGGGCGGAATGGGCTGACCGATGATGCCCGAAAGCCGGCGGCACGAGGGGAAGATCTCCTCGGTCACGATGCCCGTGGTCAGGTTGTAGAAGTTGGGCCGGGTGACCAGGCCCATGACGACCTGCTCCAGGGAGGCGTTGCCGGCCCGTTCCCCGATGCCGGACAGGGTCACTTCGGCCTGGCGGGCGCCGGCGGCCAAAGCGGCCAGGGTGTTGGCCACGGCCAAACCGAGATCGTTGTGGCAGTGGACGGCAAAGGTCACCTTGTCGGCGTCCTTGACGTTGGCCAAAAGGTACCGGATCAGCTCGGCGAATTCGGCCGGCTGGGCGTAGCCCACGGTGTCCGGGATGTTGACGATGGTGGCCCCGGCGGCAATGACGCGGTTGCAGACGGTGACGAGGAAGGCCGGATCGGAACGGGAGGCGTCCTCGGCCGAGAACTGGACCTCGACGCCCTTGGAAGCGGCGCGGCGGACGGAGGCCTCGGCCATGTCCAGGACCTGTTCGGGCGTCTTGCCGAGCTTATGGGTCATATGCAGCTCGGAAGTGGCGATGAAGGTATGGATGCGTTTGCGCGCGGCGTCCTTGATGGCCTCGAAGCCCCGGTCGATGTCGGAGGGCAGGGCCCGGCACAGGGCGGTCACGATGGGCTTGGTGACGGTAGCGGCGATGGCGACCACGGATTGGAAGTCGCCGTCGCTGGCGGCCGGGAAACCGGCCTCGATCACGTCCACGCCGAGGGTTTCGAGCTGGCGGGCCATGCGGATCTTTTCTTCCCGGGTCATGGTGGCGCCGGGCGACTGCTCACCATCCCGAAGGGTGGTGTCGAAAATAGAAACCCTGTTGGAATCGGACATGGGATTCTCCTTTTTCTCCCATCACAGGCGAGAGACTGCCGTCGCGCGCGGGCGCGGCACCGACAGCCGTTATCGGTTAACCCGAGGTCGGATGGATGACAAGAAATGTCAAAAAGAGGGTAATGGTATTATGAGAGCTCCTGGAGGGGCTCCCGTAGCTTGGTGCGGCGCGGCAGAACGAAGTAGGTGTAGATGGGGCCGGAGGCCAGATAGGCCGAGAAGAAGAGGAAGCCGATGAGCCAGGGCTCGGAAGCGACCACCACGAAGAGCAGCATGGCCGTCACCATGGCACTGAAGGGATGGGCCTTGACCAGGCCGAATTCCTTGAAGGAGGCGTAGCGGACCCGGCTGACCATGAGGAAGGACAGCAGATAGACCAGGATGAGGCAGGCCTTGGGATAGACCATGGCGGCCAGACCGTCGGGCAGGTAGCGCTCGAACATGAAAAAAAGCGCGATCATGCAGCCGGCGGCCGGAATGGGCAGGCCCACGAAAAATTTCTTCGAGGTCACGGTCTTGCCGGACATGACGTTGAAGCGGGCCAGCCGCAAGGCGCCGCAGGCCACAAGCATGAACGAAGCCAACAGCCCGAGCCGGCCGAAGCGGGCGAGTTCCCACTGATAGACCAGGATGGCCGGAGTGACGCCGAAGGCCACCAGATCGGACAGGGAATCGAACTGGACGCCGAAATCGCTGCTGGTGCCGGTGAGCCTGGCCACCTTGCCGTCGAGGCCGTCGAACAGGCAGGATAAAAGGATGGCCAGAACGGTCTGGTCGAACCGGCCCTCGATGGCCCAGAGCGCACCCAGAAAGCCGGCAAAGAGGCTGGCCATGGTGAACAGGTTCGGCAGGATGTACACGCTCCTGCGAGCCCGGCTCTGGGTGATTTTTTCTTCCATCGAACGCGCCTAATCCGTTTTTCGGGCCAGGACGGTCACGCCGGCCGTGGTCCTCTGACCCATTGTCACGGTAGGATGATAGTCGTGCGGCAGGTAGACGTCAAGCCGCGAACCGAACTTGATCATACCGTACCGCTCACCCCGGGAAAGCGGCGCTCCGACCGTGGCCTTGACCACGATGCGCCGGGCGATCAGACCGGCGATCTGGATCACGGTCCATGCGTCGCCGTCCTCGCCGACGATCCCCAGCAGCATGCGCTCGTTGTCCGTGGAGGCCTTGTCCAGGGAGGCGTTGAAAAATTTCCCAGGGATATAGCGCAACCGCGACACCGTGCCGGCGACAGGGGCGCGGTTCACGTGGACGTTAAAGACGTTCATGAAAATACACACGACCTGCCGCGTTTCCCCCGAAAGCGGATCGATCTCGAACGCCATCTTGCAGACCACGCCGTCGGCCGGAGCCACGGCCAGACCGGGGCCGTCGGGAGCGATGCGGTCGGGATCGCGAAAAAAATGCAGGCTAAAGGCGGTCAGGACCAGAAAAAATACCGCCGGTACGGGCCAGCGCAACAGCCCCGTCACCAGGGCGGCCAGGGCGAGCAGGCCGATGATGGGCAGACCGTCCCGGGCCAGACCGCAAAGGGGGTTATACATCCGGTGCTCCGAGGGCGGGACAGGCCGAGGCCCAGTCGGACAAAAACGAGGCCGTATCCCGGTAAAGGATGGTGCGCAGGCCAAGCGATGCGGCCAGCGCCACATTTCTTGGAGCATCGTCGACGAAAAGCGTGGTCTCGGGCCGGGCGCCGAGGGCGTCCAGGGCCAGTTCGAAAAAGGCGGGGTCGCGCTTGGTGATCCCATAGCGAAAGCTGTTAAAGACGGCGTCGAAATGGGCATAGATGCCGTCCCGGGCATCGAGCCGGTCGAGCCACTCGCACTGGTCGCTCAAGATGGCCGCCCGGATGCCGCGCTCCCGGGCCTCGTCGATCAGATGCAGGAGGAAGGGCCGCAGGACGAAGTGGGAGAGCACGATTTCGGTCAGTGCGGCATCCGTACCGGCGATCCCGGTCGCCTCGCGGAAGGCCCGCCAAAAGGCGGCCTCGTCGCAGCGGCCGAGGACAAAGCCGGTGGTCCAGGCCATCTCGTAGGCCTGCGGCACGAAGATTTTCGGGTCGCGCCCGGCCTTTTCGGCAATGGCCGTCAAGCCTTCGCGAAAGCCCTCCTCGGCCAGCACCCCGCCGTAATCCATCAAAACGGTCCCCACCGCGCACGTCATGCCTGCTTCCCCCGCACGTCCCGTTCTCCGGGTTCCCCCGGCGGTCAAAAGGTCGTAGCATCACCAAGGCCGTGGAAGGCTTTACCCGCTCCCTCCCCCCCCCGCAACCCGCCGCGGCCCCGTGAGGAGAATCTCCATGCCCGCATCCCTTCGCCTCGGCGTCAGTGCCTGCCTGCTCGGCCGGTCCGTGCGCTACGACGGCGGCCACAAGCGCGACGCCTATATCGTCGACACCCTGGGCCGCCACGTCACCTTCGTGCCGGTCTGTCCCGAGGTCGAGGCCGGCTTCGGCGTCCCCCGGGAGCCCATGCGCCTTATGGGCAAGCCCGAAGCGCCGTGTCTGGTCACCACCAAGACCCGCGTGGAGTTGACCGAGCGGATGCGCGCCTTCGCCGCCCGCCGGGTGGAGGAGCTGGCCGACGAAAACCTGGCCGGCTACCTGTTCAAATCCAAATCGCCTTCCTGCGGCTTTTCCCGGACCAAGGTCTACACGGAGCAGGGCATGGCCGTGCCGCGCGGGGTCGGCCTGTTCGCCCGGGCCTTCATGGACCGCTTTCCCCTGGTTCCGGTCGAGGACGAGGGGCGGCTTCACGATCCCGGGCTGCGGGAAGCCTTCATCGAAAAGCTCTTCACCCTGGCCCGGTTCCGGGAAGCCCTGGCCGGCGACGGGGCGGGCGGCCTTCTGGCCCGGCTGATCGGCTTCACGGCCGACCACAAGCTGCTGTTGATGGCGCACAGCCCGGAACTGGCCCGACAGATCGGCCGGCTGACGGCCGGGGCCAAGGAGCGGCCGGTCGAGGCGGTGCTCGCGGCGTACGAGGCCCTGCTCATGCACGCGCTGGACCGGCCGGCCACCCCGGCCAAGCACGTCAACGTGCTCCAGCATATCATGGGCTATTTCAAAAAAGTCCTCACCGCCGATGCCAAAGCCGAACTGCTGGAAGCCATCGCCGCCTACCGCCAGGGAAGTCTGCCCCGGCTGGTGCCGGTGACCCTGCTTCTCCACTACGCCCGCCACTACAACGTGGCCTATCTGCGGGGGCAGGTCTACCTTCACCCCCGGCCCCTGGAACTGACGCTGCGCAACCATGCCTAGGGCGCGGCCGCTCTCTTGACTGCGCGGCCGGCCGTCTTAGTTTAAGTTAAAATAATCACACAACCCTGACCGAAGGGAGGTAGGATTATGTTCAAGAGTTTATTGCCTCGTTTGCGGGAAAAATCCCTGACCGCCAAGCGGCCCGTGAGCATTGCCGATCTGATGGAGGATTTCTGGCGCGAACCCATGCTCGGGTTCCCGAATCTCTTCAAGGACGTCAGCTATCCGGCCGTGGACATGAGCGAAAAGGACGGCGTGGTGACCGTGAAGGCGGAATTGCCCGGCCTTGATCCCGGGGACGTGGAGATCACCATTGAGGAGGAGGGCTTGGTCCTTCGCGGCGAAAAGAAGTTCGAGGACGAGGAGAAAAAGGACGATTATCACCGCATCGAGCGTTCCTACGGCTCCTTTGCCCGGATCATTCCCCTCCCGGGCAAGGTCAAGGAGGATGGGGTCAAGGCCCACTTCGAGAAGGGCATTTTGACCATCACCCTGCCCCGGGACGAAAAGGCCGCGCCCCACACCATCCCCATCGAGAGCTGACCGGGCGGACCCAGGCAACGGGCCGCAGCCGAATTTGGCGGCCGGAGCCGTACGGTTCCGGCCGCCGTCGTTTTTGCGGCGGGCCGGGAGCGCGGGAAGCGCCCCCGGGTGCCGGGCCTGACCTGCACGACACCGCCGGCACAACATCTTTTGCGGCGAACTGTTGCGGCATCTCGCGCCCCGGGCCGCACCGGCCCGGGGGCGGATGTTGGGCGCGGTTCGGGGTGTTCAAATAAACATATGCTATTACAATATGTTAAAGAGAAATTTTATTTTTTTTCCAATTGTCTGTTGACGCGGGGAGTCTGATTTGGCATCAAGACGCCTCGGCAACGGCGGCCGCCCCGCCGCGCCGGACCGGAAGGCAGCGAAAGCCAGGCGGCATTGACAGCCGGGCCGGATACGCGGTAAGAAAATTCTTTGAAAGTGAGGCGGCATAGCCAAGTGGTAAGGCAGAGGTCTGCAAAACCTCCATTCTCCGGTTCAAATCCGGATGCCGCCTCCACATGTCGATCTGAGCGGGAATAACTCAGTGGTAGAGTGCAACCTTGCCAAGGTTGAAGTCGCGGGTTCAAATCCCGTTTCCCGCTCCACTGCGTCAAGACAGGGCCGGCCCCAAAAGCCGGCCCTTTTTCTTTGCCACGGTCCGGGTCTTGGGGTAGGCTTTCGGGGTCTCTCCCAAAAGTCGTACGCATTCCGGCCGGCGCAACGTCCGGTCCCGTCCCCCATGGCACCCTAGCGCCGAGGCCGCTTTCCATGTCCAAACTGCCATCGACTCCCAAAGGCTACACGTCCGACCAGGACAAGGTCTGCCCTCCGAGGGAAACGGTCTCCCGGGCCAAAGAGGCTTTCAGCCGGTGCGGCGGAGGCATTCTGGCCGAGACCCGGCGCATCGACACCGGCCGCCTCGGCATTCCGGTTTTTTTGAGCGTGTGCGGCGAGACGGCCCGGGCCGTCATGCCCAGCCGCAAGCAGATGGGCAAGGGCGCCTCCCCGGAACAGGCCGAGGCATCGGCCCTGATGGAACTGGCCGAACGCTATAGTTTCTTTTCCTTTTTCGCCGCAGCCGACCGGTGCGTCACCGCCACCTGGAGCCAGGCCGAGGCCCGGTTCGGCGAACGCCTGCTTCCCCTGGCCCGCATGCGCCAAAGCGTCCACGAGGCCATTCCCGACGCCACGGCCCGGGAAATCCTCGATCTCGCGCCCTGGAGTTTCGCCTGGGCCCTGGACGTGGCCCGTGGCGAAGACGTGGCCGTGCCGGTGGGCTGGTTTCGGCTCTTGAACGAATTCAACGGGGCCTCGGCCGGAAACGGCGCCACGGAATCCGTGCTCCAGGGGGCCTGCGAGCTGGTCGAGCGCCACGTCTGCACCCTGATCGACCGCGCCCGGCCGACCCTGCCCACCATCGATCCGGCCAGCCTGGACGACCCGGTGCTGGCCCGCCTGCACGCCGCTTTCGTCCGGGAAGGCATCCTGGTCCGGCTCAAGGACTTCAGCCAGGGGATGCCCGTGCCCACGGTCGGCGCCCTGGCCTACGACCCGGCCACCTTTCCCGACGCCTCGGAAATCGTCTTCACGGCCGGCACGGCCACCTCGCCGGCCAAGGCCGCCATCCGGGCCCTGACCGAAATCGCCCAGCTGGCCGGCGACTTCGAGACCAGAAGCAACTACGAGGCCTCGGGCCTGCCGAAATACGCCAGCCTGGAAGAGGCCGCCTGGATCATGGCCGGCCCGCTCACCCCCCTGGCCGCCCTGCCCTCCATCGCCTGCGACGACATGGCCCGGGAACTCGAACGGCTGGCCGACGGACTGGCCGGCATGGGCCACAGCCTTTTGACCGTGGATACCACCCACCCGGAACTGGGACTGGCCGCCAACTATTCCTTCGTGCCGGGATTTGCCTTCCGGGAGCGCACCCCGCAGGCCAGCCTGGGCCTTTTTACCGGCCGCGTCCTGGCCGAACAGGCCGAACCGGACCAGGCCGCCGCCGGCCTGGCCCGGTTGGCCGAAATCTATCCCCGCGCCCCTTTCGTGCCTTTTTTCGAGGGACTGCTGTCGTTGCGGCTGGGTGAGGCCCAGGCCGCCGTCCCCCAGTTCGCCTGCGCCGAGAACCTCCAACCCCTGCCCGAGGACCGGGCCCTGGCGGCCTTCTACCAGGCCTACGCCCTGTCCCGGCTGGATCGGTGGGAGGAGGTCGTCCCCCACCTGGACCGGGCCCTGGACCTGTGCCCCGAGGTCAAGGAATACAGCAACCTGCGCGGCGTGGCCCGGTTCAAGGCCGGCCGCTACGCCGAAGCGGCCGCCGATTTCCAGGCCGCCCTGGCCCTGGACCCCGGTTCGGCCATGGACCTGGCCAACCTGGGGCTGTGCCGCATGCACCTGGGGCAGACGGGGCCGGCCGTCCAATCCTTGACTGCCGCCCTCTCCCTCGATCCGAGCCTGACCTTCGTCAGGGAACATCTGGAGCGGCTGGCCGGCACGGTTCCGCCCCTGGAGAAATGAGACAACATCTCAATATCATAAATTTTATTTCTTGAAACGTTCCCTCGCGACGGGGGAAACCCGTTGACAGAATTTCCCTTTAATGCTTATGTTCAAAAAATAACACGGGAGTCGGGACCTGTCGGCTCGCCCCGATCCAAACCCATCAGGCATCGAAACTGCCCATGCCATGGGTTAAAAAGGCCCCCCGGCGACGGGATGGCGTTTGGCAATCGCCAGGCCCGTCAGACGGACGCCGGGTGCTCGTCGGATCAACCTTGTAAGGAGGATGCGCATGGCAACTGTCGAGTACAAAGGCAAATCGTTCGAGGTCGACGAAGACGGCTTCCTGCAGAAATTCGAGGACTGGAGCCAAGAATGGGTTGAGTACGTGAAGGAGTCCGAAGGAATCAAGGAACTTTCCGAGGAACACCAGAAAGTCATCGAATTCCTGCAGGACTACTACAAGAAAAACGGCATCGCCCCCATGGTGCGCATCCTGTCCAAGGTGACCGGCTTCAAGCTCAAGCACATCTACGAGTTGTTCCCGTCCGGACCTGGCAAGGGAGCCTGCAAGATGGCCGGCCTGCCCAAGCCCACCGGCTGCGTGTAGGCGACGGTCCCGGGACAAGGTTTTTTTGCCGTCTTCGGACGGAGGAAAATTCCTGGTTCCTTCAGGAAGGCGTGTAACGCGCTTCGAGGAAAAAAGGCGGCGGGGTGACCCGCCGTCTTTTTTTGCGCCTCCGGCTCCCACCACCTTTGGCCGCCGGTTCCTCTTTCGAGACCACCGCCCAAGGAACCGGAAGAAACGCCTCCGGCGGCCAAAGGGGTTCACTCTTTGGAATCCTATAATACCGCACGCTTGCTAAAATTTTGTCGCAGAACAAAACCACGGAAACTGGAGCGGCGAGGGTGCAGTGGCCTCATTTCGCCTTGGCCGCCGGCTTCGGCCGGGGTTTGGCCTTCGGCTTGGGACGTTTTTTGGCCTTGGGCTTTTTCTTGGGCAGCCGGCCCTCCTCGGCCAAGCGGAAGAGCTTTCGCTTCTTGGAGTCAAAGGTGATGGCCGTCTTGATGGCGGCCAGGCCCATGGCCGCGATGCTTAAGATCGCCACCAGCCCTTTTTGCAGTTGCCATTTCTGCTGTTCCATCATGTCCGCCACCCAGCCCTGGCCCGACCGCTGGAACAGGTAGATGAAAACCGGCACCAGGACCAGGGACAGCCCCAGGCCCGCCACTTCCATCCACATGAAGTTGCGCCCGAGCAGCATGACGAAAAAGCTGGAGTCCCGCACGATGCGCAGCGTGATAAGCCGCGTGTGCAACGTCCGGATGCGGTCGTCGACCAGCGGCAGATACTCCCGGGCCTTGTGGAAATTGGCGGCCTCGGTCATGGGGGCGGTCCGCATCCAGTTGAGCTTGGCGGCGCAGAAATTAAAATCCCCGTTGAATTCCCGCAACAGCGCCGGAAAGGGAAACCAGGCCGCCTCATGCTGCACGGCCTTCAAGTCCTCGAACTGCCGGGACTGATCCTCCTGCATGACCTTGATCTCGGCGTCGATGTGCTGCTGAAAATCCTCCTGCAGGCCGGTCAATCCCTCGGCCAGGCGCATGAACGACACGTAGTTGCCCACCTTGCCGAGCTTGCCGAGGGCCTGGAGCCGCGTTTCGGTCTCGGCGAGATACGGCTCGCCCTCGAGAAAATGGGCACGCAGGGACTCGGACAGGGCGGACAGGGCGTCCAGGTGGACCTTGACCGCTTCCTTGGCCGCCTTCCATATCCGCCACAGCGCGGTCAGCACGTCCAGGCGGCCCCGCTCCAGTTCAGGGTCCACCATCACCCGGTTGAACATGGTGGTATCGTCCTGAAGCAACTGGGTAAAAAGCTGCATGCCCTGGTCGGTGAATCCCATCTTCACCAGACACACGCCCTGGCGATAGATCGGCTCGGTCCACTTGGGCGCGTCCCGCAGGGTTTCCCGGAACAGGGCGATCGCTTTTTGCAGGTCGCCCTGGATTTCCATGGCCCGGGCCTGGAGAAACAGAAAATAGGCGCGTTGCAGGGCCGTGTAGCAGAGCCGGCCGGACTCCTGCCAATAGTAGACCGCCTTGGTCCAATCGCCTTCTTCCATGGAGTGGAAGCCCTGCAGGGACTTGGGCTGGTAGGCCCGGGGATAGCGGAGCAAGGCCTGGCTCATGGCCGCTTCATAGCCCTCGGCATTGTCGGTGCGCAGGGCACTTAAGGCATCCCAGAGGAATTCCCCCTCCCGAGGGCCCACCTGGGCGAGGCCGGCCGGCAGCTCCTTGCCCCGGCTGCGCCAGACGAGTTCCAGCAGGCGGAGCTGGGCCGGCAGGTCGATCTCGAAGATGGCCCCTACAAGCACGTCCTTTTCCTGGGTGCCTTTGAGGCCGGCGACCATGCCCTCCAGGGGATTGGCGGACAGGGAGGCTTCCACCTCCTGGGACAGGGCCTCGATCCGGTCGAGGTCCACCTGGCCGAACCGGTCCCAGACCTCCGGGCGCGGGGCGGCCAAGCTCTTGGACGGGCATTGACGGGGCTGGTGGTTGTTTAGGCCGCAGTAAAAGCATACCGCGGCGTCGCCGCCGGACAGGCTGGCCGGCAAGGGCACGGCCAAGGCGCCCCGGGGCTCGGATTCCTGGACGTCGGACAGGCCGACGCTGCACCAATCCTCCGTCTTCACGCCGCGGGAGAGCGATCGGGCCTCCTGGATGAGAAACCCCTCCCCCAGGAGGAAGGCCGCGCGATAGCTCATGTGGGGATGATCCGGAGACAGCTTGTCCCAATCGAGACCGATGCGGCGGGGCAAATCCTTACTGAGGTTGCGGCCCTTGGCCGACACGGCGGCCATGACGCTCGGCCAGTACCGGCTCTCCCCCTCCTCCTCCTTGAGGCGCATGATCCGGCTGATGCTGTCGCGGCACCAGGCCCGGAAAAGACGCAACCCGGACACCTCGAAGATGATAAAACCCTCGTGGCGCAAAAATTTGAGGCCCAGACGGCTGATGACGTCCACCAGTTCGGTGGCGATGTTGCGCCAGCCCTCGGCCGTGTTCCGGTCCAGGGGGTCGCCCAGGGGATGAATGACGCACAGCCAGTCCAGGCCCGAAGGATAGGACGGTCCGGAATCGGCCTCCAAGCGCTCGAAGGCCACCCGAGCCAAGCCCATGGCCGGCTTGACCGGCGAGCTGGACAGACCGGGAATAAGCTGCATCTGTCCCTTCACATTGGGGTGGAGCAGGACCTCGATGGTGTCCGACGGCGTCACGTTTTGCCGGGAAAGTTCCACCGAGATGGACAGGGAGCGTTCGAATTTCTGGCCCACCAGCAGGGAGGCCCCGAACACCTCCAGGAATACCGGCATGGGAGCGACCCGGCCCCAGACGACGATGCGGGCCAGGACCCGAAACACCTCGTCGCCGAAAAAATACCACAGGGCTTGGTCATGGTCCTCGGCCATGCGAAAGCCGCCGTATTCCAACAGCATGGAATCAAACGCCGGATCAAGCTGGCCGGCCCAGGCCACCCAGACCCCATAACCGGACTGCACCATGCGGGTGGAGCCGAGATGAGGCAACTTGTCCAAAAGACGGGTGATATACACGGTGGTGGACAACGGGACGGTTCTCCCTTACTTGCCGCTCATGGACATTTCGAAAACCATCGCAGCGTTGAAGGCCGAGCCGGGCTTCCATGAGAAGGTCGGCATGATGCTCATCCACAACGGGGTGGTCCGCGGGACCTCCCGCAAAGAAGGCGCGCCGGTGGGCACCCTCGAAGTCACGGTGGACCAGGACCTGGTGGAGTCCATCCGCCGGGAGGGCGAGGCCATGCCCGGCATGTTCCGGGTGCTGGTCGAAGCCCGGGCCGGCACCTTCGTGCCCGGGGACGACCTGCTTTTCATTGTGGCCGCCGGCGACATCCGGGAACACGTCATCGCCGCCTTGGTCCAAACCCTGACGCGCATCAAGTCCGAGGCCATCGTCAAGCGGGAAGTGGCCCCCTAGGGCCGTCCCGCCGCAACCGCTTCGGTCACCAGATCCCGCACCCGACCAGCTTCTTCGGGCCGGTCGTTCTTCAGGCATCCCCGCACGTACAGCGCGGCTTTGCGCTGGAGTTCTTTTTTTATGCAATCCCGGTGCCAATCCGTAACATCCGGCCGGCCGAGCAGCTGGACCATGGACCGGATGCGAAAGAGGTCCATCCCGACAAAGGATGCGGAAAGCTGATCCGACCGGCCGCCGTAGCGCACGGTGAGCCATTCGTCGAGCAGCCCCACCGGATAGCGAAGCAGCCCCCGCAGCCACAGGTCGTAATCCTCGCAGGCGGGCAGGGACTCGTCGAAGCCGCCGACCGTTTCAAGAAAGCCCCGGGTAAAAAGCACGCTCGACGGGCTGACCAGACACCGCTCAAGCGCCGCCTCGAAAAAACAACCGTCCATTTTCCGCTGGGCCAGCCCGGGGTTGACCCGCCGGCCGCCGCGCATCCAGATTTCCTGATTCTGGCAAATCGCGTAGCCCCGCTGCCGGGCAAAGCCCAGCAACCGTTCGACCTTGGCCGGCAGCCAGGCGTCGTCGGAATCGAGCAGGGCCAGATAGTCCCCCCGGGCCGCGGCCAGCCCGGTGTTGCGGGCGGCGGACACGCCCCGGGGCCGGTCATGGGCAAGCACCCGCAATCGGGGATCACGCACCTGATCGAGCTTGGCCCGGGTGTCGTCGACCGAACCGTCGTCCACCACCACCACGTCCAGGGCCGCATGGGTCTGGGCCAGCACCGAATCCACGGCCCGCCTGACCAATTCGGCCCGGTCCCTGGTGGGGATGACCACCGAAACCAGCCTGTCCGCCTCGCCTTGCATTCTCCGATCCTACATGGCCGGCCCCGGCCTGCCAAGCCGGCCTCTGGCCGCCGAAGGCAAAAAAGATAAAGATGCCTCCGGCGGCCGGGGCCGGACGCCCGGCTGGCAGACATGCTGCCCCCGGACAGGGTCCAGGGGCGGCGCCCCTGGTCAGGGGAGGTCCGGGGAGGGGCGACGGCCCCTCCCCGGCCGCCGGAGGCACATTCCATGACCGCCTACACCGATTCCAACCGCGCCTATCGCCAGACCCTCCGCCCCCGGCCGGGCGAAACAGCCTTCCAGGTGGTGGTGGAACAGACCGACCTGTTCATCGTGGCCGACCGCCCGCTGGCCCAAGACATCGCGGCCATCGTCCGGGAACTGCGTGCCGCGCTTACCGCCTACCTGCTCCTGCACCCCGGCTTCCGGGAAAGCCTGGTTCCCGTCGCCGTGCCCGCCGAGGCGCCCCCCCTCGTCCGCTCCATGGCCGATGCCGCCGCCCGGTTCGGCGTCGGCCCCATGGCCGCCGTGGCCGGAGCCCTGTCCCAGGCCGTGGCCGACCGCCTGGCCGCCACCTGCCCGAACCTGCTGGTGGAAAACGGCGGCGATATCGTCATGCGTTCGACGGTGCCGCGTACGGTCGCCCTTCTGGCCCAGCCCGCCGCCGGCGCCCGGCTGGGCCTCTCCTTTCCCCCGGACCGGCTGCCGGCGGCCGTGTGCGCCTCCTCGGCCACGGTCGGCCCGTCCCTGTCCCTGGGCCGGGCCGACATGGTCACCGTGGTGGCCGGCCACGGCGCGGTGGCCGACGCCGCCGCCACCGCCCTGGGCAACCTGCTCGTTACGGCCGAGGACATGGACGGCGTGCTGGCCGCCGCGACCGGCATGCGCCGCCGGGGCGTGCGCGGGGCGTTCGTCCAGCTCGGGGAGCTGGTCGGCCTGGTCGGCGACATCGAACTGGTGGCGCTTGAAGAAGAATGAACATGCCTCCGGCGGCCGGGGCCGGACGCCCGGCTGGCAGGCATGCTGCCCCCGGCCCCCTCGCATCGAAGACGCGTTTGTACCTATGGCCCCGCGCAGGGGGCCTGGGGGGAATGATTCCCCCCAGCGGGTCCAGGGCGGCGCCCTGGCGGTGAGGGTCCGGGAGAGGCAGCGCCTCGCCCGGCCGCCGGAGGCATAAAAAAAACGAACGCCGGGCAGTGCTGTCCGGCGTTCGCGGCCCGCAGCGGCCTCCCCCTAGCATCCAATTTTTCGAGCGCGCTAGGCCTTGATGCTTTCGATGGTCCGTTCCAGTTCCCGTCCGAGGGGAGTGCGCAGGGAAAGATGCCGTTCCAGGGCAGTGATGCCCTTGACCACGGTGGAATGACGGCGATTAAAGCGGGTGCCGATGTCGGCCAGCGAGAGGTCGGTATGCTGCCGGGCCAGAAGAAAGGCGGTGTTCCTGGCCAGAACCAACTGCCGCTTGCGGGATTTGGAGCTGAGCTGCTCCGGGGAAAGGTGGTAGACGTCGCAGACGTAGTCCACGATGTCGTCCAGATTGAGCGGCCGGGCCTCCAGGTCGTAGTTGCGCAGAACGTCCCAGGCCAAATCCATGGAAATGCGACAATTGAGCAGTTTGGCCTTCAGCGCTAGGTTCTGCAGGCAACTTTCGAGCTGGCGGATATCGGCATGGAGTCGGTCGGCCAGGAGGGTGGACACATCGTCAGGCAAAAGCACCTGATGGATGGCGGCCTTGCGTTCCAGGATGCGCTTGCGGGTGGCCAGATCGGGCTTGTCGATGACGGCCAGGAAACCGGAGCTGATGCGGGAGAGCAGCTGTCCGTCGAGGCCGGTTAAATCCCTGGGCAGGAAAGAGCTGGTGAAAACCAGTCGGCAGCCCCGGGAATTGAGCGCTTTCAGGGTGTTGAGCAGTTCGTCCTGGATACGGGGTTTGTCCCGGAAAAAATGGATATCCTCCAGCAGGAGCACGTCGACGTTTTCCCGAAAGGCGGCCTTGAAGCGCTCCACCTGCCGGGTCTTCAAGGCCATGACCAGCCGGTTGGCGAACTCCTCGGCCGAGAGATAGGCCACGCGCAGGCCCTTTTCGCCCAGGCAGGACAGATACCGGCCCATGGCCTGGAGGAGATGGGTCTTGCCCAGGCCCGGGGCCGAACTGATGAAAAGCTGCTCGGCCGAAAGGCTCATATCGCAGATGCCCTTGGAGGCCACATAGGCCAACTCGTTCGACGGGCCGACCACGAATTCGTCGTAGCTGAAGCGGAAGCGTTCGGCGCCGGTATCCGGCGCCTTGGGGGCGAGCGGCAGGGTCAGGGGCCGGGCCGACGGACGCGGCCGGACGAGCTCGCGGGCCGGCGGCGGAGTGGGACCTTCGGTAACCACCACCGTGGGACGCGTGCCCATGACCACGGCGGCGGCTTCGGCCACCTGGCCGACCAACCGTTCCCGCACCCAGGAAGCCACGAAGGCATTCGGAGCGATCAGTTCCAGGCAGCCGTCGCCGGCCCGGGCGGCAAGCGGCTTGATCCAGAGGTTAAAGAGTCCGGGACCGAGCGTTTTTTCGAGCAAGGATTTGGTTTGGGGCCAGATCGTTTCCATGGGGGGCACACTACGGAGGCGGGCGGCGAGGGCAAAGGACGGTTTTGGTTGGGAAGGACGAACCGGGCCGTCACGTTCTCTACAGCGCAACAGACTGTTTTATTAAATGAATTTCTCAAGCCCAGGATATCCGGGCCTTCAGGCCCCTTGCGTCAGGCCGCGCCAGACAAGGCTTCAGCGGCCTGGGCAAATGTTATGCACAGTTGTGGATGGATTTTCCACATGGCACTTTTTGTTTTTCTCAATTTTACTCAATTTTTATTTATTTTTTTCGTGTTCCAACAGCCTTTTTTTCTATTGACCAGTTCTAAACCCGCTCCGCCCAAGGTTTTACGCCCGATCCCTCCCCAGGCGAAACAAGCACACACCAGGAACAATCCCTTCATTTTATTATAAAAAATTGATTATGCCCACTTTTGCGGCCGAGACGCCAAAATACCGGAAGAATCCCATCCTACGCCTGACGGGATATTTGCTCACACGAAAAAATCGGATTTCAGGCGTTAAGAGGAAATGGCGTGATTGTCCGGCCGGGCCGGATAGCGCCCGCAGCCGAAACGCGCGTCTTCCGGGCAATAGCCGAGCCGTTCGCAGCGGGCCCCGGCCCCGGCGAAGATGACGGGCAAGGCTTCCCGGCACAGGCGCAGCATCGCGTCGGCCAGGGCCCGGATTTCCCATTGGGCCCGCGTGCAGCAGCGCAGCTCGAAAAAGTGCAGCAGCGACCGGCAGTTCATGGTCACGACGATGCGGGTTTCGCAGGCGTTCGGCAGCACGAACCGGGCATCCTCGTTGGCGGTGGCCGACCGGCCGTGCCGGGCGAGGACATCCTGGATGGCGGCATAGGCGGCCCCGGCCTGGGCCATGGCCGCCAAAAAGGCCGCCTTGGCCTCGGGGATGGCGGCGATGGCCGGCGGCAGCACGTAATCGAAGGCGGCGGCGTCCACGTAGCGCTGGGACTGCTGGGAATAGCTGGCCAGACGGTGGCGCACGAGCTGATGGGTCAGGGCCCGGGACACACCGGACACGGCGAAAGTGAAGGACACGTGTTCGATGGGCGACTCGTGGCCCGAGGCCAGGATGCGGGCGACGAACTCGGTCTGCCTTTCCCGACTGATCTCCCCCGACAGGAGTCGCGGCCACATATCGGCCACGCAGCCCGGGTGGTAGCATTGGCGGAAGGCCGCATAAACCAGGGCCAGCGGTTCCGGCGTATGGGCCAGAAGCGTCACGGCAAGCGAAGTGGCAGCCATTCCTTGTCTCTCCCTTGTGCCTCCGGCGGCCAGGGGCGCTGCCCCTGGACCCTGCCGGGGGGAATCATTCCCCCCAGGCCCCCTGACCTGACGTCCCCTTCGCGGTCGTTGGGGCGGCAAGCGTCTTCGGTTGCCGCCCCAACGACCGCGCATTGACGGGTCCGGGGGCATCATGCCTGCCAGCCGGGCGTCCGGCCCCGGCCGCCGGAGGCATCTTTGCCGTTTCTTCTCTTCACCCCATCGTCTTTTTCAGATGGGCGTAGGCCTTGGCCGTGGCCACCCGGCCGCGGGCGGTGCGTTTGATCAGGCCGCACTGGATGAGGTACGGCTCATAGATCTCCTCCACGGTCCGCACCTCTTCGCTGATGGCCACGGCCAGGGTTTTGACCCCGACCGGGCCGCCCTCGTAGTGGCCGATGATCGTCTCCAAAATCTTGCGATCCATCTGGTCCAGGCCGTTGGGGTCCACGTCCAGGCGGGCCAGGGCCTCCTTGGCCAGTTCCTCGGTCAGGATGTCGACCCCGGCCACCACGGCGAAATCGCGCACCCGGCGCAACAGGCGGTTGGCGATGCGCGGGGTGCCGCGCGAACGCTGGCCCAGGACCAAGGCCCCGCCGGGGGTGATGCCGATGCCCAGGATGGCGGCGGAACGCGTCACGATGCGGGCCAATTCCTCGGGATCGTAGAATTCCAGCCGGAAGATCACGCCGAACCGGTCGCGCAACGGCGAGGTCAAAAGCCCGAGCCGGGTGGTGGCCCCGACCAGGGTGAAAGGCTCCAGGTCGATGCGCACCGTGCGCGCCCCCGGTCCCTGGCCGATGATGAGGTCGAGCTTGAAATCCTCCATGGCCGGATAGAGGATCTCCTCCACGGCCGGCGGCATGCGGTGGATCTCGTCGATAAAGAGGATGTCGCCCCGGCGCAGGTTGGTGACGATGGCGGCCAGATCGCCGCAGCGCTCCAGGACCGGCCCGGTGGTGGTGACCAAATTCACCCCGAGTTCGGAAGCCATGATCTGGGCCAGGGTGGTTTTGCCGAGGCCGGGCGGGCCGTAGAGCAGGCTGTGGTCCAACGTCCGGCCCTGTTCCATGGCCGCCCGTAAAAAGACACGCAGATTGGCCCGCAGCTCGTTTTGCCCGATGAAATCATCGAGCCTGGACGGGCGTATCGTGTCGTCCGGGTTGGCGGTCAAGCCGGCGCAGGTGTCCTTGACGTCGCTCATGTCTTCTCGGAAGCCAGCCGTTTGAGCGCCTGCCGGAGCGCGCCGGCCACGTCCAGATCGGGCTCGGCTTCAAGCACGGCCGCGCCCACCCGTCGGGCGTCGGGCGCAGCATAGCCGAGATTGGTCAGTCCCGCCACGACGTCACCGAGCACCCCGCCGCCGGGCTGGCCGTCGGCCAGGGCCGGGCCGCCCGCGGCCGGCTGGCCTTCCAGCTTGTAGGTCAGCTCGATAAAAATCCGCTGGGCGCTTTTCTTGCCGATGCCGGGGACCCGGACCAGGGCCTCCATGTCGCCCAGAGCCACGATGCGGTGCAGATCGTCGGTGGTGTAGCGCGATAAAATGGCCAACCCCGTGCGGGGACCGAGCTTGGTAATGCCGAGCAGCACCCGGAAGGTCTCCCGATCCTCCAGCGTGGCGAAGCCGTACAGCTCGAAGGCGTCCTCGCGCACCACGGTGTGGACGTAAAGCCGTACCTCGCCGCCGGGGGCGGGCAGCGCCGCCGCCACCGGGTCCGGGAGTTCCAGCTCGTAGCCGACGCCGCCGGGCGTGACCACGATGGCGAAGCGGTCGCGCCGCACGACGAGCCGTCCCTCGATATAGCCGATCATCGCGCCTCGCACAGGCGCATCAGGCGCCGCTGATTGAGATGGCAAACGGCCGCGGCCAGGGCGTCGGTCGCGTCCACGGCGAAAGTTTCCCGACATGCCAGCACCCTGCCTACCATGAAGGCCACCTGGGATTTTTCGGCCCGGCCCGTGCCGACCAGACTCTTTTTAATGATGGTCGGCTCGTAGGAAAAAACCGGCAGGCCGGCCACGGCACAGGCGGCCAGGGCCGCGCCCCGGGCCTGGCCGAGTTTCAGGGCCGTGCCCGGATTTTTGGCCACGAACACGTTTTCCACGGCCGCCTCGACCGGACCGTAGCGACCGATCAGCTCGGCCACGGCAGCATAAATGGTGCCCAGCCGGCGGCAGAAATCCGTCTCGGACCCGGTGCGGACCACTCCGGCGGCCACCAGCGACAGCACGCCCGAACACTCGCGCACGAAGCCGTAGCCCGTCACCCGCGACCCGGGGTCCAACCCCAAAACGACCCCATCCGTGGCCGGCACTGTTCCCCCTGAAGAGAAGAAAAGAGGCCTCCGGCGGCCGGGGGGCAGGATGCCCCCCGGACTCCCTTACCGGGGTAAAAAGCGTCAGGCCTCAGGCGCGACCATAGCCGAATGCGGCCGGAAGACAAGCCGTGCCCCCGGCCGCCGGAGGCAGCGTTCCTAGGCCAACAATTCGTCGGGCAGGTCGCCGTTGGAATGGACCTTTTGCACGTCGTCGTTGTCTTCGAGCAGGTCGATCAAGCGCAGGAGTTTCTGGCCGCTTTCCACGTCCAGCTCGACCGTCGTGGACGGCACCATGGACACCTCGGCGTCCTCCGACTCCATGCCGGCGGCCTCGAAAGCGCTGCTTAGTCCGTCGAAATCCTCGGGCGAGCAGTAGACTTCCCAGACGTCGCCCTCGTCGGTAATTTCCTCCACGCCGTGTTCCAGGCCCACTTCCATGAGCTGGTCCTCGGAAAAGGTGGCCTTGGGGAAGGAGAAAATGCCCTTCTTGGCGAACATCCAGCCCACGCAGCCGGCCTCGCCCATGGCCCCGCCGCCCTTGGACAGGATGTGGCGCACTTCGGCCACGGTCCGGTTGCGGTTGTCGGTGGCCGCCTCGATCAGGATAGCCACGCCGCCCGGCCCGTATCCTTCGTAGAGGACCTCGTCGAAACTCTCGCCGACGAGCTCGCCGGTGCCCTTCTTGATGGCCTGTTCGATCTTGTCCTTGGGCAGGTTGACGGCCTTGGCCGCGGTAATGGCGGTCTTGAGGCGGGTGTTGAGGCCCGTATCGGCGCCGCCGGCCTTGGCCGCCAGCATGAGCTCCTTGGTCACCTTGGTGAAAAACTTACTTTTCTTGGCATCCTGGACCGACTTGTGGGCCTGGATATTATGCCATTTGCTATGTCCGGACATTGTTCCTCCTCGGGTCCAGACGGGCGTACCCGCCGGCCCGCGTAGCGTGCATCGTGTGGCCTCAATTCTTAGCCGTCGGACCGTCCGGCGGCAAGGGCGAGACGCCCTCCGGGGCGACCGCCGGGGCGCCCAGAAAGCCGGTTCCCACGTAGAAAATTTCCTTGCTCTCGGCCCGGGAACTTTTGGGCTTGGCCACCCGGACCGCCGCGAAAAAGGCCTTGAGCCCGATCAGGTAGGCCGGGGCGTCCGGGCCCTGGAAAATCTTGACCACAAAGGCGCCCCCGGGCCGCAACCGCCGGCAGGCCACGGCCAGAGCCGCCTCGGCCAACTCCAGGGACCGGGCCTGGTCCGTGAACTTGATCCCGGTGGTCTTGGGCGCCATATCGCTTAAGACGATATCGAACGGCCCGAGGCTGGTGAAGGCTTCCAGAACGTCCGGGCCGGGATCGAGCATGTCCCCGATCAGGTAGGCGACATGATTGGGGAAGGCCGTGCCGGCGGGATGGAGGTCGATGGCCAGGACCCGGCCGGACGGCCCGACCCGCTCGGCGGCAAAAAGGCTCCACGATCCGGGACAGGCCCCGAGATCGAGCACGGCGGCTCCGGGAAAAAAGAGGCGCGATTGTTTTTCGATCTCTTGCAGCTTATAGACCGAACGCGCCGGATAGTTTTCCTGCTTGGCCTTTTTGAAGTAGTGGTCGCGATACGTTTTCATGGCGGCTGCCCCCGATACCGTTATCTGAAACAGGTTTCAAGGAAAAGACGGCTTTCATGTCACGAACGGAACGCCCCGAGCGCCTTTCCATCCGGGATGAGGCCGGCCGCGAGCGCACGCTCGCCGCCGGAAAAGACGCCTTCGCGGTATCCGGCCAGGGAACGGAGCCCTTTTTTTTGGGCCTCGGCCCGGACCCGGCCGTCGCCGCCGCCTGCCTGCCGCCCGGCCGGGAGGCGGCCTATCTGGAATGTCCGGCCTTCGCCGCCGCCATGCCGCCCCCGTGGCAGGCGGCCATCCCGACGCAGTTCCAGGCCCTGGCCCCCGAGGACCTGACGCCCGGCCGCATCGCCCGGTCCCGGTTTTACCTCTACCGACAAAATCTGCGCCTCTTCCCCTCGTTTTGGGGCGCACTCTGGGCCCGGATCCAGCTGGCCCTGCTCCCGGCTCCGCCCGCCCGCCCCGACGGAGCCGGCCCGGTGCTCCTGGTCCGAACGGCGGGGGGGCTCCTCGAACCGGAACTGGCCCGGGGGCTGACCGCCCTCGGCCGCACGGTGACGGCCCTGCCGGCCGAAAACACGGTTACGGTGCTGCGGGAGATCCTGGCCAGGGAGGCTCCGGCCCTTTTCCTCTGCGTCAACGGCGCGGGCCTCGACGCCGACGGGCTTTGCCCGGCCCTTCTGGCCGCAGCCGGCGTGCGGCTCGCCGTGTGGTTCGTGGACAACCCCTTCCATGTCCTTGGCCGGTTCCGGGCGCCCTTCTGGAAGAAAGCCCATCTGTTCGTCACCGATGACTGGTTCGTCCCCAAACTCCGGGAGCTGGGGGCGGACTCGGTCCACCATCTGCCCCTGGCCGCCAGCCGGCATTTTTTCACGGCCCGGCCCGCGTCCGATCCGGCGGGACAGGCCCTTTTCGTCGGCCGCAGCGCCTTTCCGGGCCGGGACGCCTTTTTCGCCGGCTGCCAGCCGCCGAAGCCGCTTCTGGAGACGGCCCGGACCATGCTCGCCCACGGCGAACGACCGGATTTCGGCTGGTGGGCGCACCAACTGGGTTCCCCCCGACTCTGGCCGGGAAAGGCCGTCCGGCGGGTCGGCTGCGGCGCCGAGATGGCCGGACTCTCCTGGCGGAGCGCCTGTCTGGCGGCCCTGGCCGAAACCCTGCCGCTCGCCCTCTACGGGGATGCCGGCTGGCGGGAGCTGCTGCCGGCGGCACAGCTCCACGGGCCGGTGGAGTATTACGCCGGCCTGGCCGCCCTCTACGCCGGAGCGGCGGTGACGGTGAACCTGACCAGCCTGCTGCTGCCGCATGGCCTCAGCCAGCGCCATTTCGACGTCTGGGCCGCCGGCGGGATGCTCCTTTCCGACGCCACGCCGGGGCTGCACCTTTTCCCGGACGCCCTGACCCGGCCCATGACCTTCCGCCACCCCGGCGAAATCGCGGACCGAGCCCGGGACTTGGCCGGCAACGCACGGTTGCGCGCGGAACTGACGGCCGGCTGGCGGGAGCTTATCGCCGGGGAGCATACCTACGAGCGGCGTCTGGCCCGGCTGCTCGACGTGGTGCTCGGTGCCGATCATCCTTGACCGGCCCTGATTTTGCGCCTATAGGCTTTTTTCTCCGATGGGGGCGTAGCTCAACTGGGAGAGCGCTGCGTTCGCAACGCAGAGGTCGTGGGTTCAAGTCCCATCGCCTCCACCAAAGGACACCCAAAGGGCATCGTGGCGACACGGTGCCCTTTTTCTTGGCGTCGGGAGCCCAAAACGAGACTGTTGCACAATTCCATGCCGGTGTCCCAATCCTAGGACTGCACCTGTCTCAAAGCATATCGGGTTTCCAAAGGGCGGAGCCCTTTGGCCGCCGGAGGCATTTCCCCTGGCGCAATGGCGCAGCGGTCTCAAAACCGTCTCCCTTCGCGACCACCGCACAGCGTCGCAGGAAGCGCCTTGGGCGGCCAACGGGCCCGCGCCCTGGAATCCCCGATATGATTTGAGGCGGGTGCACTTTCAGGCTTGAGGCAAAAAAGGGCCTCCAGGGAGTGGTGCACCGGCCTCCCTTCAAGAATCCGCAGACAAGGCCCACCTTTTGCAATCATTGGGGATACATCCATTTTCCCGAATGATGCGGCAGGCGGCTTAGAAAATGAAATATAATAATCTTGCTATGATAAGGAGACAAACCGCGACGGCGTTCCCTGGGATCCGGGTTTGCCTCGGTTATTTTGTTAGAAACTTACAGAGCTCATGACGTCGTTACCCCCGCCGCCCTCCGAGGAACCGGGCAGCGAATTCCAGCCGGTTCCCATCGGGCACCTTTTCCCCAACACGCCAGGGGGATTCGAGATTTACCTCCGCAACGGCGGCAGCCACATCCTGTTCGCCAAAAACGGGGAATACTTCACCCCCCGGCATCGGGCCCTTTTGGCCGAATACGGGGTGGACACGGTCTACATCCACCGCACGGAACAGGCCCACTATAAGGAGTATATCCGACGCTCGCTGGCGACCGCCCTGCTCGGCCAGGATCTGACCCTGGAAGAAAAATCCGCCGCCTTCTACCACAACTGTTGCGGCATCATCCGGGATCTCATCCGCGACAAACTCCCCAACGGCCTGGCCGACAAACATGGCCGCCTGTTCGTGGCCTATGTGCGCGACAGCGTGGAGTTCCTCTCCACGGAAGCCGGTCTGGCCCGCCTGGGCGCCCTGATGCGGCACGACTACGAAGTCTTCAGCCACGGGGTGCACGTCTTCGTCTACACCGTCTTTCTGCTCAAATCCCTGGGCCTGCCCAACACGACCATCGTCCAGGCCGGGGTCGGCGCCCTGCTCCACGATTCGGGCAAGGAGGGGATTCCGCTGTCCATTCTGAAAAAGCCCGGCAGGCTCACTCCCGAGGAAATGCTCGCCGTGCGCGAACATCCGGAACGGGGCGTCCGGTTGTGCCGGCCGCTTTCCCTGTCCCGGCTGGCCAAGGAATGCGTCCTCATGCACCACGAGAAGCTCGACGGCCAGGGCTATCCCCGGGGACTCGCCGGCGAGGACATTCCGCTCCACGCCAGGATCGTCTCCCTGGCCGACGTCTACGACGCCCTGACCTCCAACCGGGTCTATGCCGGAGCGGTGAAACCCTTCGAGGCCCTGCGCATCATGCGCCACGAGATGGCCGGATCGTTCGACCTCGACCTCTACAAACGCTTCGTCATGCTCTTAAGCGGCGCGGCGTTGGTGTAGAAGGGAGGGCGCCAGGGGCGCTGCCCCTTCCCCCGGCCGGGGGAAGCATTCTCCCCAGCCCCCCTCGCCTGGAGGCATCTTTCCCACGCATCCCCCCGATCCCCGGCGCGGGGAGACTGTTGCACAATTCCATGCCGGCAGGCCGGTGCCCCAATCCTAGGACTGTAACTGTCTCAAATCATATCGGGTTTCCAAAGGGCGGAGCCCTTTGGCCGCCGGAGGCATTTCCCATGGTGCACTTGCGCAGCGGTCTCTTTCGGAGACTGCTGCCCAACCGCCTGACCGCCGGTCAAGGCTCTCCCGTTGCCTTGCAACGGGCGCATGGCATGACGGGATTCCAAAGGGCGCAACCCGCTGGCCGCCGGAGGCATCCTCTCCTGACCAATGGTGCAGTGGTCCCTCTTCAAAATATGCGGAGCGAGGGGCCGGGGGCAACGGCGGACGGCAGCGGCTAGGCGTGGGCTTTTTTCGGCCAAAGCTGGGAAACAAGGACGCCGGAAAACATCAGGCAGCAGCCCAGGATGCCCCGGGCGCCAAGACTCTCGGACAAAATCACGGCCCCGCCCAACGCGGCGAACACCGACTCGAAACTGAGCAGGATGGCGGCATGGGCGGGCTTGGCGTCGCGCTGGGCCACGACTTGCAACGTATAGGCCAATCCCACGGAAAGCAGGCCGCCGTAAAGGAGCGGCCAGAGCGCGCCGCGCAGGCCGGCCAGGGTGCTCTTCTCGAACAAGAGCGCCCCGAACAGACTCAGCACCGCGCACACGGCATACTGGGCCGCGGCCAGGGGCAAGGCCCGGGTGCGGGGCGACAGCCAGCCGATGACCAGCACGTGCCCGGCCCAGAAAAAAGCCCCCAGCAGCTCAAGCCCGTCCCCCGGCGCCATGGTGAAGGTTTCGGTCACGGACAGGAAATACAGCCCGACCGCTGCGGCCACCGCGCCGATCAGGTCGCCACGGGCCGGCCGCTGGCCGAAAAAAAGACCCAACAGCGGCACCAGGACCACATACAGGCCGGTAATGAATCCGGCCTTGCCGGCCGTGGTGCAGGTCATGCCCACCTGTTGCAGGGTAGCCCCGGAAAAAAGCACCGTCCCGGCCAGAAGACCGCTGCGCCACGGGAAGCCCGATTCCCCGCCGGCCAGAAAGGGCGCCGGCGGCGGATAGCGCAGGGACCGCACGGCCAACGGCGCCAGGACCACCGCGCCCAGGGCGAAACGCACGCCGTTAAAGGCCAGCGGCCCCATGGACTCCATGCCCACCCGCTGGGCCACGAAAGCCAGTCCCCAGATGAGGGCCGTCACCAGACACAGCATGTCGGCCCGAAACGACGCCTTGCCCACCTTGTCTCTCCCTCCGCCGCCCGGTGATCCGGGGCCCCTCTTCCCGAACCTGCCCCGCAGGCGAGGAGTCCGGGGACATCATGCCGCCGGCCGGGCGTCCGGCCCCGGCCGCCGGAGACATCCTTCCCTCAGCGCTGGCCGGTCGGGGCATCTCCCTTGACCGTACGCGGCAGAATAAGGACGCGTTTGAGCGGTCCCTCTCCCTTGCTGCGCGTGGAAATGGCCTCGTCTTCCTGCAGGGCCAGGTGGACCACCCGGCGATGATAGGAGGACAGGGGCTTGGTGGACTGGGGCCGGCCCAGGCTTTTGGCCTTATCGGCCAGGAAGATGGCCATTTTGCGCAGGTTGTCGTCCTGGCGTTCGCGGTATTCGCCGGTATTGATCTGCACCTTGACCGGCGAACCGTAGCGCCGGATGACCATGCGGTTGACGAGGTACTGGATGGAGGAAAGGGTCTGGCCCTCGCGCCCGATGAGCAGGCCGGAATTTTCCTCGTCGCGGACCAGCACGCCGACTCTCTCGCCGTTCCCGGAAATCTCGAATTCGGGGATCTGGCCGAGGATGCCGTCGAGCATCCGCTCCATGATTTCGCGGACGAGCCCTTCCAGTTCCGGGGTAAGGGGCGGCGGCGGCGTCTGTTCGGCCTGTTCCTCTTCGCACCGGGCGTCCCGGCGGGGCTGGGCGTGGACGGGAAGCATCTCCTCGTCCTCAAGGCCCGCCTCTTCCACGGGCAGGTCGGCCGGAACGGCCACGGGCTCCGGCTGCGGCGCGGGAGGCGCAGGCTGCGGCGCTGGGGCGGCGGCCTGGCTTTGCGGCATCGGTTCGGGCTCCGGTTGGGGTTGTACGGCGGCGGCGCGGGCCGGACGCGACGGCTGGGCCGGACGCGGCGGCTGGGCCGGGCGCGGCGGTTGGGCGGCACGCGGCGGCCGGCCGGAGCGGGCAGGAGCGGGAGTTTCTTCCTCGGCGGTCATGTCCCGCAGGTTGATTTCCTCCCGCAGCTTGGCCCGGACCTGGGCCTTTTTCTTGCCGACCAGGCCGAATATCCCCGAGGAGCCACCGGAAAGGATCTCGATTTCCAGTTTCTCGCGGGCCACGCCGAATTGGCGACAGGCTTCCTCCATGGCTTCGTCAACGGATTTCCCGTTAAACATCCGAAATTCACTCATACGCGCTCCTTGATGGCCCTTCCCGGGCTGCCGCAGGCAAAGACTACGCTCGTTTCTCGGCATGGGATTCAGGATTTTTTTCGAAGCATCCACCATTGCTGGGCGATGGAAATGATGTTGTTGACCAGCCAGTACACAACCAGTCCCGAAGGGAAGTTCAAGAACATGAACGTAAAAATCACGGGCATAAGCAGCATGATCTTGGCCTGGGTCGGATCGCCCGGGGCAGGGGTCATTCTTTGCTGCAGGAACATGGTGGCGCCCATGATAAGAGGGGTGATGTAGAACGGGTCCTTAGCCGACAGGTCCGCAAGCCAAATCAGATTGGTAAAGGGAAGATGGGTGATGAAAGCGGCATGCCGCAATTCAATGGAGTGCAGCAAAGCCTGGTACAGGCCAAAAAAGACCGGAATCTGCACAAGCATGGGCAGACAGCCTCCGGCCGGATTGACCTTGTAGGTTTTATAGAGCTGCATCATCTCTTCATTCATCTTCTGGCGGTCGCCCTTATACTTTTCCCGCAACTTGCTGAGCTGCGGCTGGAGCTTCTTCATTTGCTCCATTGACCGATAGCTCTTGTGGGATAAGGGCCAAAAAATGATCTTAATAAGGACCGTCAGCAAAATAATGGCCACGCCATAGTTGCCGACATAGTCGTAGAAGAAATGCAGTAATTTGAGCAGCGGCTTGGCGATGAAATCGAACCAGCCATAGTCAATGGCTGCGGACAGTTTTTGCGGCGCGGCCGCCAAATAGTGCGGAGATTTCGGTCCGAGATAATAATGAATGGTAAGGTCGCTACGGCCGCCGGCCGGGATTTCCAGGCCGTCCTTTTCCACGGCCACCCGGAAAATACCGTCCTCGATCTTGGCCTTGCCGTGCAGGTCTTCCAGGTCGGGGATGGTGCCGATCAGGAAATAGTTGCTCATGATGGCACCCCAACGCACGACCTTTTCGTCGACGATGCCCTCCGCGAGCTTTTTTTCACTGGAAAAAGTATCCAGGCCCGACGTGTCGTAAAAGACGGCCTGGGTGGGATTGTAGCTGTTGCTGGCGGCCGAGAGCCGGGCCACGGCCATGGTCAGGGCCAGTCGCCCCCGGATCGGGGTCCCGGAGGTGTTGGACAGGCTCAGTTTTTCGTCGAGCAGGTAGCCGTCGCCGGAGAAGGTGATGGCCCGGCGGATCACGGTTTCGCCCATACGGCCCGTAAAGACCAGGGTTCCGGTGCCGCCGGCGGCCAGAGTGAGGTCGCTGCCCTCCACGGCCCACTCCTGGCCCTGCCAGGTCGGGGCGCCATTGATGAGGAGGCCGAGCGGCGCCTTGGCGACCGCCTCGCCGACGAGATCCACCAAGGGGGAATCCGGCTCGAGGGTCTGGTGGTAGCGCTTGAGGGAAAACCGCTCGAGGACGCCGCCGGAAGAATTGAAAACGGCCGTGTACAGGGGGGTGTCCACGGTGACCTTTTTGCCGGGAGTGGGAGCGAAAGCCGTCAGGGACTCGGCCTTGGGTGCCGGTTTTACGACCTCCGGAGCGGATGGGGTCTGGGCGGTCTGCTTTTGATCGGGCCTAGGGACCGGGGATTTGGCGGGGGGGAACAGGAAGTTCCAACCCACCAGAATGGCAAGGGAGAGGACCACGGCCAGGATGACACGCTTGTTTTCCATTGTTGTTTAAATCCCATCGATTGGAGTGGGTGCGTCGGCGAGGGGACGCGAAACGAGGCGCCTGCAGGCGCGGCCAGGGGGCCAGGGGGACGGGGTCATACCCGCCACGGGCGAAGGGATGACAGCGCAAAAGGCGCCACAGGGCCAAAAGTCCGCCCCGCACTACGCCGAAACGGCCCACGGCCTCCAAGGCGTACTCGGAACAGGTGGGGATGAAGCGGCAGCAAGGCGGCTTCAGGGGCGAGATGGCGAGCCGATAGAAGCGTATGGCCCAGATGACGGCGGTTCGCATGCGGTTGGATTCCCCGGCCGCCCGAAGCGGTCGAAGTCTTTTGCCATCCGTTCCAGGAGGGGGCACAGGTCACGGCAGGCCATGCTCAGATCAAGGACATCGGGATCGAGCGTCTTTTTGGCGACGATCACGAGGTCCACGGCGGAGACGGCCATGGGAGCAGTCAACCGGAGGCATTCGCGCACCACGCGTTTGACCCGGTTGCGAATCACGGCGTTCCCGACTTTTTTGCCGATGGCCAAGCCCAGCCGCCACGAGGCGTCTCGCTGCGGACGCGGCAGGACAAACGCAAGGAAAATTTTTCCATGATACCGGCGGCCCGCCTCGAAGCAGGCCGCGAATTCCTTTTGCGTCCGGAGCCTGTGCGCCGGCGAAAAGCCTAGGCCGCCAGACGTTGGCGACCCTTGGCCCGACGGCGGCGCAACACGGCCTGCCCGTTCTTGGTTCTGGAGCGGACCAGAAACCCGTGGGTGCGTTTTCTACGAATTTTGCTCGGCTGATATGTCTTTTTGCTCATGCAGCATCTCCGAAATTGTGATGAACTTCTTTTAGTACCCAGCATCTCCGGCCGCGTCAAGGGGCTTGGCCGGGGCGGGTCGTGGCGGCCCGGGAGGGAGAAGCGGCCGAGGCCGGGGAGTTTTGCGGGGAGACGGAGCGGGGGCGGAGGAAGCGGGCCGCGAGGAAGGCCAACAGGCCGAGCCCCAGCGTGGGATCGACATTCCAAACAGCCACAGGAATCAAGGCACCGGCACCGATCAAGGCATACCAGGCGGCTTTTTTGCCGTCTCGCCAGGAGGCGCCCAAGGCGAGCGCGCCGGCGCCGGTGAGGAGGATTTGGGTCAGAGGTGTCATGGCATGCTGTCTCTCCGGGGTTCATTCGGACGGGTATGCACTTATTTCACATTTTTCTCTTGACGAGAAGGGGCGCCGGGCCTAGAAACGTTTCTCCACGTGACGCGGGGTGGAGCAGACCGGTAGCTCATCGGGCTCATAACCCGAAGATCGCAGGTTCAAATCCTGCCCCCGCAACCAGGAAGTCCAAGGGCTTACGGAAGAAATTCCGTAGGCCCTTTTTCTTTTTGATACCCTATGTCTAGGGGACGGCGGCGGCGCGATGACTTCCGGGTGTGAGCGCTCAACCAAAATGAGAAATCGTATCAAGCAAAATGAGACGATTTGCCCGCCTCGGTTATCTCATATTGCTTGATCCTTTTCCTGCTCCACTTATGCCGCCTTGGGCAGCAGCATCTCGCAAATCTTGTCGATTACCGCGTCCTGCTCGGCGATGAAACCGCGCGCCACAGCCTCCAACAGCTCCAGCGTCTGGGGGCGGGCGTCATCCATGGCGATGTCATTGGCCAGGGCCGGCTGAAGCCGGAAATATTTGTCCCGCAGCAGTGCTTGGGCTTGATGGCTGGCCGTGTCGGACTGCCCGTCGAACATGCAGTCGAGCAGCGGGCGCGCCCAACGGGGCACTCCCCAATGCCGGGCCTTGTTGTAGAGATACGGCCGCTGACGCGAACCCGTGCCCAGCGACACCATAACAGCGCCGTACATGTGGCTGGCCTTGGCCACCTGGGCCAGGGCGCAGGCGGACGGATTGTTGGCGTACAGGCCGCCATCCACGGCCGTAACGATGTCCCCGGCCAGTGAGGTGATGCGCGCCGGGGGGAAGTAGGTCGGCGCGGCACTCGTCGCCCGGCAGACGTCGCGCAGGAAATAATCACGGCGCTGGTCAGCAGCCTTGGCCGACTTGAAAAACACCGACGTCCTGGCCTCTATGTCATACGCCGGCACGAGAAGGGCTGTGGTGCAATCAGACAGTTTGAGCTCCTGGAACACGTCGAAAAGGGCCGCTTCCAACCCTGCCGCCCCGTACTGCGGCCCCCAAAGCCCCCAGCCGGTGGCCAAGCGATGCCGCAACGGCCGGCTGAATATATCCCCACCACGTTGACGGTAAAGGTCGGCTACCTTTTGCGCTGGGATGCCGGTGGCTACAGCACAGGCGATGATACCACCGGTGCTGGTCCCCGCGACCAGGTCGAACAGCTCCCCAGCCCGTCGCCCGGTCCGGGACTCAATCTCGGCCAGGACCATGGCCGGGTCGAGACCGGGGAGGCCACCGCCGTCGATGGAGAGGATGCGATAACTCATGACGCGGTGGTCTCCACGGTGGACTCGGAAGTGGTCGTGGTGATTGCGGGCATCTCGGGCCAGGGCGCGGCGGATATGTCGCCCCCCCAGGGGAATCCGTCCTGGGTCGGCAGGTCCCGCAGTGTTTGGCGGTAGCTCTTGACCGCCGCTAGCGACTCATCAGACAGAGGATAATCCGGCATGGCCAGATAGTCTGTAGCGGTTATGCGTTGATCCCGCTCGGATCGTATGGTGGCGGCCATCTCCTCGGTCGTGGCCAGGGCACCGAGGGAGAGTCCGTAAAACATCAGTGCCGCGTGCAATCCTGACTCGGACTGCTCTCCCGAATCGTCCACAGGCGACGAGGGTATAGCAGTGAAGCCCTTAAAGGTTAGCCAATCCGACGCCTGGGCGGCATCGACAAAAGCGGCTGCCGCCGTACTCCAGACTCGCCCATCCGAAAGTTGCCAGTACCAATTGCTCAAATCACACATGTTACCCCACCCCTATTATGAATATTGTCAGCCCGTAGCAGTATAACCGGCAACTGATCCAGGGAAATAGCTGGCTCCGCCTCCGTTCGTGGATATAATACCATTTAACGATGCTACATAACGATACCCCGTAACTGTGCCGGATACTGTTGGCGTATTTGCCATGTCTCGATATATTATACCTAATTGACTTGCATATGCCGTTGCAATGGAAGAACTTCCATTAATTGTAACATTTTCAACAATTATTATCTCTCCAGCAGTGTCAGCGTATAAAAATGCATGGCATGATGCCGCGCTTAAACTACAACCTGACAACAAATATATAACACTACCTTTACACGCCTTTATGATAAGGTCATCTACTACTCCGCCACCTAAAAATGAAATATTCTGAAACTTTACAACTCCATAATTAATATAAACTGCACGACATCCAAGCGAAGACACACTTGGAGCCGAAATTGTCATGTCAGTTAATGTGTATTCCCCCGATCCTGTTACTGCCTTAATCGTCTGAGGAAGCGTATTGGCATAAGTAGTTGGTAAATCCTTAACTATTGTCTGGCCTATTCCAGCCCCGACAATAACGATACATCCTGTGCCACTTGAATATGGTCGCAGGTTCACGCACTCAGCGTATGTGCCAGCTGCGACATTAATGGTGATATCATAATCACCAAGCGCATAATTTAGCGCCACCACAGCGATGGCGTGGCCTATTGTCCGGAACGGTGTCTCCGCAGACAACCCATCATTGTCAGTGTCCGATCCCGTTGTGGCCACATAGAGCTGCCGAGACACAGCAAGCGGCTCCAATGTCCTTGCCGATAGTGCCTCAAGCGCAGCTTGTACCCTGGTTGGATCGCCCTCCAGCCCGGCGGCTGCATTATCAAAACTGATTTTGCTGGCCGGATGCGCCGGATCGGCCGCCTCGTGCTCCTCGATGTCGCTCTTGAGCGCCAGCACCGCGCCGGGCGAGATGGTGGCCGTGACGTTTTGCGCGCCCCCGACCACGATGTAGATGTCGAGCACCTTTTCGACGGTCGTGGCCGACGCCGGCAGATAGTCGTAGCGGTCGCCGGAGTAGGCCACGGCATAGAGGATCTCGCCCAGATCAGGATCGGTGGCGAACACGCCCAACTCACGGAAAATGAATCCCGTATCCAGACCGCTGTTGCTGATGACCACTGTCAATTTGACCGTGCCATCCCCCTGGACCGCCAGGGACTGAATGGGGACGGACAGGCGCTCGTCGACCAGGGCCGTCACGTCCTCGGCATTGGTATCATCGGCCCAGACGCCGGCTCCGGCAGCCACACGGGTGATATTGAGGGCCGCGCCGGTTTGGGCCTTGGCCAGGAGGTTGAGCCCCAGGGAGGTGAGGACCATGCCGCCGAAATCAGCCATATCAAGCGCTCCTTACGGTTATGCGTTCGCAGGTGGCCACCAGCGCGGCGGCATAGATCGGGGGGCGCCCCCCGGTCAGGACCAGGTCGACCACGGGCACGCTTTGCCGGTCGCCGGCCACCACGCCAGCCCAGGCGGTCAACGCTCCGGCGGCCGGTTGCGGCTCGAACCGAGCCATGAGTATGTGCCGGTCGCCCTGCACGGCCAGGATGCCGACGCCGGTCGCGGCGGACTCCTCCACGGCGATGGACAGCTTGACCAGCTTGGAGCGGGCCGGCTTGTATTCATTGAGCAGCCACAGGAGCAGTTCATAATCGGCCTCGGCGAACGTCTGAGTTGGTGGCGGAAGCAACTTGCACCAGAACTCGGCCCACCGCTCCGGGTCGTATTGCCGCCAGTTGATGATGTCCGCGCCGGTGTAGCCGTAGAGCTCCAGCATTTTGGGCATGCCGGCCTGCTTGCCCCCCAGGTAATGCCAGTACCAGGCCCGCACCACGCGCGTCTTGAATTGTGCGTCGGTCTCGCTGGGGTGGCGGACGATGGACCGGGAGGCGGCGTAGTTGGTCAGGTAGTCGGCCTCGGACGTGGCGGGCAGGAACTGCCGGCGCAGCCAGAGGATGGCCTCGCGCACGTCGTCCAGGGCACCCGCGCCGCCCTCGGCCAGCATGGCCAAGGCGCCCTGTTTGAGGCGGATCAGTGGCCACCGGAGCGTGTCGTGAAAATAGGACCACATCACGCCCATCTCTAGGCCTCCCCGGCGGTGCTGGTGGTCAGGGCCAGGCTGGCCAGCACGGCCAGGCCGTCGGCGGCCACGGTCACGTCGGCGGCCGGGCTGGTCCAGGAGACAGACTTGATGCCGTCCACGTACATGACGGTGCCGGTCAGCCGGGCGAGCGTCAGATCCTCGCCGATTTGCAGGGGCGAGACCTTGGTCACGGTGGTCGGATCGGTGAACAGCGCCCGCAGGCGTGCTTCGGCGGCGGCCGCAATAACGGCGGCATCGCCGGCGTCGGGAGCCAGGACCAGGTCAGCGGATATGGCAACATTGACGGCCGCGGCGCCCTTGACCAGGAAATCGTCATTGACCGGCGCTTCGGCCGCGACCGCCACACGCACGGCCTCGACGAGCGCGTCGGTGGGGATGCCGGCCGAACCCTTTATGACCACATCCACCGTACCTTGGCCGCGCGGATGCTGGTCCAGGATGGTCACGGCGATAACGCCCGTCACCGACAGCGCCCAGGACTTGTAGGCAAACTTGGTGCAGCCGTTGGCGTCGGTCCATTTGAGGAAATACCGCTCCCGAAGCGAATCATCGTCCTCTGCGTCCGCGCCCTCGCTCGTGAGCCAGTCGGCCGCATTGGTGACGGCCTCAATGCCGTCGATGACGGTGGATATCTCGGTGATGCTGCCCACGGTGACGTTGGAGGCGGTGCCGTACTCCTCGGCCGTGACGGCCACGGCCACGGACGTCTGGCCGTCAGGCAACACGGCGTCCGCGTCGGTGACGTAGCGGTAGACCGCGCCGGTGCCGTCCGGCAGCGTCTTGACGATGCGCCCGGCGGCAATCTTGACGTTGCCGTTTGTCCCGGAACGGGAGAACACCACGGTGCCGGCGGCCTTGGTGGCGGCCCGGCGGGTGACGCCGACCTGGGCGCAGTGCAAATCGAGCCACGCCCCCGTGGCCGACTCCGGGAAGGCCTGCTTGAGGATCGCAAAAAGGAACTGGTAGAGGGCGTACAGGCCCCAGGCCCACAACTCGATCAGGCCGCGAATGACGCCCTTGTTGAGATTGAGCGCGCGCGGCAGCCACCCCTTGGCCGCGTAGGTGGCATGCACCTCGGACAGTCGGGCGTAGAGGGCCTCGCGCACCTCACCCAAGGATTTGCTAACGGGGATCGACATCGGCCACCAGGTCCGCCACCCGCAATGTCATGGTCGAGACGTCAATCGAAAAGACCATATTCTCGGGGTGGGTTGCGTTGATAAGAGTAAATGAGGCGGACAACTGAACGTGCTCCTCGTCCCATGTGCGAATGTTGCACGTGGCCGAGCCGACCTGGACGGCCGGGTCGGCGTTGATGCGGCGCGCCACCTCGGCGCACAGGGCGGCTCGATTGAGCGCCGTGGACTCGTCCTTGACGAACATCATGACCAGGCTGCCGAACTCCACGTCGTAAAAGAGCGTGCCCAGCACGGTGTAGAGGCGCAGGGCAATGTCCTGGTTGGCGGTATCCGTGCCCGAGCACAGGGACAGGGAGCCGTCGGCCAGGATGACCGGCTCCCAGTCGCTGTCCAGGGCGATATCCTCGCCGAAAAGATCGGTGGCGTTGACGCTGTCGCTCATCGTCATCCCTTGGTGGAGGCCCGCTGGTTAATGGGACAGGCGTCATAGCTGCCGCTGCCGCCGCCGTCGGAGTAGCTCCAGATCTCCGGTGCCCGAAACACGAGCTTGCCTCCCGGGCCGACCTCGATCAGCACGGACTTGCCGACCTTGCCGCCCGAGGCACCGGCGGCGTTGGCGCACAGGCAGATGTTGCCCTGCTTATCAATCTTGAATTGCGTGGTGGGATTGAGCTGGATCACGAACTCCTCAAGATCGGTCTCGGGTGTCTGACTCCACCGGATGTCCTGAATAAACGGGAAATTGGGGTCGCCGTCGTAGTAGCCGATGACGCACGGCGTGCCGGCCGCCGGCGGGCAGACCACGCCCCGGTTGGCCCCGCCCCAGATCACGGGCAGATCCAGCTTGGGATACATGGGCTCGTCGGCGTCCACGCTGCCGTCGTTGGTGAGCGGCTGCACGTCGGCGTAATACGTGCCGTCGGATCTATAGGCGGTCACGATCCTGCCCTTGCGGGGCATGCGGACGTACTTACGCAGGTTGGGCTGGGCCAGCTCGATGGCCCGGCGCAGCAGCTCGCGCAGATCCGACAGATCAATACCGGGCATGCTCGGCTCCGTAGGTGATCCAGGTCCGGGCGGCCGTGCCCTGGATGTCGTGGCGCACGGCCAGGACGCGCAAGGATTGATTGGTGCCGCGCCGGGCGTCCTGGAGGGTAAACGTCTGGCCGGGCCAGACGGCCGGGGCCAGGAACGTCTGCACGACACCCTGCCCCAGGGCATCGGTGGCCGGCGAATGGGTGATCAGGTTGCCGCCGGTGGCGGCCACGAACCCCTGGCCTGTGAAGTCCTCGAAATCGCCCCAGTTGACCTTGCCCGAGCCATCCACCCACAACCGCCAGCCGGCCATGTCCTGGCCGTAGGCCCGGCGGCAGGAGTGCTCCACCTGCTCGATCACGTCGCGGGGCGAAATATTGGAGGCCACGAACCGAGGGAGCGTCACACCGGCGGGAGCGTCGATGCGACCCACGGTCAGACCGGCGGCCTCGATGGCGTGGCGCACGATGCGGTCCGGCGTCTCGGACTGCCAGGCCTGGGTGATACGCGCGGTGGAGAGCGCCTTTTCGCCGCCGGCGGCGCCGACCTCGATCTGGTCGACGGTGCCGGGCCTGACCCACTCCACGGTGCCGGTCCAGGCGGCCGGCTCCTCGTCGCGGTAGCCGAGCCGGATCTCCACGGCCGCCCCCTTGGTGAGCCGCTTGGCCTCGGCCCCGAGCGGATCGGGCAGGGTCAGTCCGGCCCGGGAGAGCGGCGCGCCGCGCCGCGCCTCGATCCAGCAATGCGGGCAGCGCAGGTACTCCACGCCGCCCACGACAAAATGCAGCCGGATGCCGTCGATGGTCCGCGCTCCCCGGTCGGCGCTTTGGCTCGGGATGGTCATCATCAGCCGACGTCCACCGAAATGGTATAATCGTCCGCCTTGGACGGATTGACGGCCGGTGCCGATCCGGATGCGGTGGCCGCCTTGTCGGACTTGACCACGCGCTGCTCGGCCTGGACGACAGGAGGCACATGCTCCGCGAAATGGAGCGACACCATGATGGTATCGTCCTTGTTGGACTCGCGGGAGGCGAGCGTCTTGAACACCACCCGTTCGATACCCCGGGCCTGGATATGCCGATTGAGGATGTCAAAGATTTTGGGGCTGGCCGTGCTGCCGTAGCCCTTAAAGAGGGCGTTGACCCGGGCCAGCTTGTCGTAGCAGTCGCCGTCGTCGTCGGAGAGCAGCACGAAATCAAAATCGATCTCGGCATCCTCCCAGCCCATGGGCGTCTTTTTCTTGCCTGATAGCTGGTCGGACTCGGCCTCATCGAACTTGACGTCGCAGGTGATGTTCGAGTTGGCGAACACGCCCGGAATGGCCTCGTCGCCCAGGCGCAAGACGCCGTCCTCGAAAGTGAGGTAGCCGTCGTACTCGGGATAATCAGGCATCGTACTGCTCCACGAAGCGTTGCAGGCTCTTGGCAAAGCCCTGGCCGTCGGTCACGTCGGGCAGGGTCACGGTCAGGGACTGGATGACGATGCGGCTGCCGCCGGGCCGGTCCTGGTCATGCCGCCCTCCGGCGAAGGGCGATTGACCGGAGGCGGCAGCGTCAGGCAGGCGGACATCCGGCGGCGGGACCGCCTGCCAGGAGGCCGTGGCAGTCAGGTCGGGCAAGGCTGGGGAGTCCGGAGCCGTGATGGCCATGGGCTGCATGGCCGGGGCCGGTATCGGGTTGGCCAGGGTCAGGGCCGCGCCGACCATGGCGGCCGAGGTGGCCTGGGCCAGACGCGGCCCGGCGGACGCCACGCCCGTTGCCAAAGTGGTCATGATGGCCCGGCCCGAGGCGGTCAGGGTGGAGAGCGGCCCCTCCTTGGCGTCGGAGTGCGTCAGGAAAGGAGTGACCGCGTTAAACGCCGATTTCACGGCCCCGGCCACGGCTCCGCCTGCCGATTTTACGCCGGCGGTCAGGGTGTGCATGATGGCCGCGCCGGCGGCCGACAGGTCGATGCCGGCCAGGAAGGACTTGACCTGCTCGAAACCGGCCATGATGGCCTCACCCACGCCGGCGAAGGCACCCGTGACCCAGGCCACCGGGTTGAGCCCGGCAAACCAGGCGGCAAGGCCGTCCCACCAGCCGGACAAGGCCGCGCCCACGCCGGACAGCGCGCCGGTGATGGCCTCGCCGGCACCGGAGAAAGCGTCCCGCAGCCATCCCAAAAGTTTGACACCCAAACCGACACACCACATCTCGAACAGCGTCCACAGCTTTTCCAGCGCGGCGGTGATCCCCGGAAAGGCAGCCTCGACGGATTGCCAGAGGCTCGTAAACACCTTGCCCAGGTGTGCCCCCAGGTCGGCCAGCGAGCCGCCCTTGCCCGTGAAGACGCCGATCACCCAGCCGATCAATGCCCCGAAAAGTTGCAATGGCACCAGAGCCATGCGTATGCCCAGAGCGATCAGGCGAAAGGCCACGCCCAGCACCTGGCCGAAAATTTTACCTGCCGCCGCCCAGCCCGAGAGCTTGGAGTCCGCCGCGATCCCGAATAGTTGTTTGAGCTCGGCCCAAAGCGGCGCCAGCGCGTTGAGGATGGGATCAAAGGCGTTGGCCAAAGGGGCAAAGATGGCCCCGATCCCGGACACGCCGTCGCGCAACGCATCCCAAGACGAGGCAAAAAACTGCCGCAGGCGATACAGCACCTTGCCGACCTTGGTTACGACGCCGAGCAGTCCCTTAGCCTCGATATCCTTGGCTAATTGGCCCCTGAGTTCGCCGGTGGAGCCGGTCAGCGATCCAAAGACCGCCGCCACACCCCGGCAGACCAGCACGGCCTTGTTCCACCATTCGGTGAGTGTGGTCCGCATGCCGCCGAAATTGGTTTTCCAGGCCACGACCAGCACCGCGATCACGGCCAGCACGGCCCAGATCGGCGCGCCCAGGGCCGCCAAGGCCGCGCCCAGCGGAGCCAAGGCCCAGGTCGCGGCCGCGCCGGCCATGGACATGGCCCACAGCCCGGCGGCCACGGCGGCCGAGGCAACGACCACCGTGGCCGCGCCTCCGGCCAATAAAACGAGGGCCTGGCCTACGTCGGTCTGGGCCAGATCGCTCAACAGATTGAGCACGGGGATCAAGGCGTCGGCCACCTTTTTAAGGGGCTTCAAAAACGGATCGCCGATGGAAATCAGCAAGGTATCCCAGGAGCCATGCAGGGATTTGAGCGACCCCTTGAGGTTGTCCATTTTTTTGGCCGCTGTTTCGGCGGCCGAGCCGGCGGAATTACGCAGTTCGCCAGCGAACTGGCGCACCTTGTCAATGCCGGTATTGAGCAGGGCGTTGGTGGCCGTGATGGCGTAGTCGCCGAAGATTTCCTTGATGTAGGTCGCCCGCGTGCCCGTGCCCATGCCCTTGAGTTTGCCTTCGAGCTGCTCCATCACGTCGAGGATCGGCAGGATGTTGCCCTTGGCGTCCCGGGTCTTGATGCCCAGCTCCCCGAGCAGCTCGGCCCCTTTTTTGTTCGGCGCGGCTAAACGGAGCATCATGTCGCGCAATTGGGTGCCTGCCTCGGCGCCCTTGACGCCCTGGTCGGCCATCTTGCCGATCATGGCCGACAGGTCGGTCAGATCCACGCCGACGCTGGCCGCCACGGCCGAACAGTTCTTGAGGGATTGCACCATCAGGCCTACGTCGGTGGAGGTCTTGTTGGCCGTGGCGGCCATGACGTCGCCGATAAAGCCGATCTGGCCGGCCTCCATGTGGAAGGTCTTCATGGTGTCGGTGGCGGCCTCGGCCGCCTGGGACAGGCCGATGTCGCCGGCGGCGGCCATGGACAGCACGCCCGGCATAGCGGCGATGATCTGATTGGCCTCCAACCCGGCCTTGGCCAGGTCCTCCTGGGCCCCGGCCGCCTCCATGGCGGAGTAGGCCGTCTTGGCCCCCATTTCGAGCGCGTTGGATTTGAGGGCGGCCATCTCGGCGCTTGAGGCCGAGGCCACGGCCGCGACATGGGACATGGCCTGCTGGAAGTCCGCCGCCTTGGCGACCGCGCCGCCAAGGCCTAGCATGAGCGCGGCGGCCACAGCCACAACCGGCAACATGGACTTGGCCAGGGCGCCCAGCTTGGCGCCAAGGCCCTGCGCCTCGCGGCCGGTGGCCGCCAGGGAGCGACTGATGCCGGCCAGCTTGCCGGATATCAAGTCCTGCAAGGTCATAATGGCTTGCACGCTAAAGACTGCGTCGCCCACTTATTTGCCTCCCATGGCCTTGCTCATAATAGTCGCCAGCGTCTGCCACATCCGGTCTTCCATCCATTTTGCCCGGGCCGCCTGCTCCGCGAACGCATCCAGATCATCGGCCGGGGCCTCATGCAGCCAGTAGCGCACCAGCACCGCCCGTTGTGCGGCGCCGTCCTCGGCCAGATCGGCCGAGGCGGCGCGGATTACTTTCCCAATTCCCCGAACCCCACCCGGCCGAGGATTTCATTCCCGAAGGTCGAGCCCAATCCGTCGTACGCATCCAGGGCGGTCTTGAGCTTGTCCTTTTCCCCGGGCACCACGCAGTCCAGACACAGAGTCCGCAGGGCGTCCATGGGCCGCTTGTTAATGCCGGCCACGGCCCGGGAGAGCTGGGCCCGCATGGGGCGGCGGAAATGGTAGGTCTCGGAATGCTCCACGTCCTCGAAGTCGGTAAACCTGTGGGTCAGTTCCAGGGGTTTGACCGTGCCGTCAGTGGTCGCGGTACTGGATTCGACTGCCTGGGATGTGGTCGGGAGAGAGGTGGTCACAGTAGTATCAGGCATCATGGTCTCCTTTTGAGGTTAATCGCCGGTCGCGCCGGCGTCGTCGTAGGCGGGTTGGCCGCCCCACTGGATGGGCGAAAGGATCTGGAAGTCGATCTTGACCTCGATCTTCTCCGCGCCTTGTTTGGGGTCGCTCGACTGTTTGGTCAGATGCACGGCGGGCAGCGTATCGACCACCGTATCCTGGTCGTCGTTGGCATAGGCCACCACGATGGACACGGGCTGCCGGGTATAGATGGAGCCGCCGCAGGCCAGGCGCAGGGCCTCGTACTCGGTACGCAAGAGCGTCAGGTTGCCGGTCGCCTTGTAGTTCTTGCGGCCGTAGCCCTGGGGGACGCCCCCCTTGCCGTACGTCGGCTCGATAGGCCGCTCGTCGCTGTAGGAAATGTCCTGGATGTCCACCATCACGCCTTGCGGCCCCATGACCGTGACGGACTCCCAATCGTAGGTGTTGCCATTGATGGCCATTATCCCTCCTCGCTACGCCGTGGCCGTGTCGGACAGACGCGGATCGAACGTGCTGCCGGCGTAGACATAGCTGGCGTAGAGCTTGATTTTGCGAATGATCGGGATGCCGATGAGCGTGATCTCGCAGGCCACGCCGTTATTGACGATGTCCTGATTGGGCGGCAGGTAGACCACATCCCCGGCCAGTTCCTTGGGGATGGCCTTGATCATGGTGCCCAAGGCATTTTCCAGGTTGCCCTGAAGGTAGGCCAGGCCGGCCGCGCCGCCCTCAATGACTGGATCGCCGACCTCGTCGTACATGGACTTGAGGGCCTGGATACGCAGCAAGCGCAATGCCTTGAACACGGTCCGCAACACCTCGATCCATTGATAGTCCGAGGTGGCGTCGGCCATGGTATGGGCCTCGCCCCAGTAGGTGCCCTCCAGGCTGGCGTACCTTTTGGCCGGGATGTAGCCATTGGCCTCCAAGAGGGCCACGTGGGCCTCGGTATAGGTGGAGGGCAGCGCCAATTGGGACACGGCGCCGTCACGCACCCGGCCGATGGCCCGCATGACCGGGATATTGAGCACGCGCCCGACCACCAGGGCGGCGGCGTTACGCTGCTTGGTGTATCCCGTGGTGTCGGAAATCTCGCCGTAGGCCGCCACCACGCACACGAACCGGTGGGCGTACCCGTCGCGTTCCTTGATCAGCGCCGTCACCCAATCGTCCACATCCTCGTCGCTCTGGGGTTGCCTGGCCTCGCAAATCACAAACTTGGGCCGGTGCTTGCTAAACTCGGTGTCCATAAGCGCCCCCAGGGACGCCCAGTCCACCGAGTCGCTCGGCCCGACCACGTAAATAAACTCCGGGTCGATGGTTTCGAGCGGCAAGCTGATGGCGTTGATGACGTTGACCACCGTGGGCACCGGGGCCAGGACCAAAAAAGTGTAGGTGTCGCCGACCACGTACGTGCCGACCGGCATGGTGATGGTGACGCCGGTGGTGCCCACGGCGATGTGCCCGTCCACCGGGATGGTCTTGGTCGCGCCGTAGTTGTCGCCGCCGTCCACGGACAGCTCGTACTGGCCCGCATTGCGCGCGCCGCCAGTGGTGATGACCAGCGAGACCTGGGCGGCGGCCAGCGGCGTACCGGCGACCGTGATGTCCGGGCCGGTGCCGATCTTGGTGATGGGCCCGACGGGCGTGCGCACGTCCACCGTGTAGGTGTCGCCGGCCACCTGGTCGCCGGCGGCCAGGACCAGGGTGGCTCCGGACGCGCCGCACGGGATCTGTCCGGTGACCGGCACCACGGCGGCAACCCCGTAGGTGGCGCCGTTATCCAGGCTTACCTGGGCCGTGGCCGTGCCGAGCGCCCCGCCGGTCACGATCCGGCAAATCACGTCGGCGTTGGCGGCCGGATAGCCCGACACCGTGGAGGTCGGCCCTTCGCCGGCGTGGATCACGTCGGTGATGTAGCCACCGGCCTGGCCGGTCACGGGACAGGCCATGACCACGGCGTCCTGGCCGGCCGTGGCGAAGATGTCGCGCAGGGCGTCCACCAACGGGCCGACGCCGAGCAATCCGGAGAGGTCGGAGGACTTGCCCAGGTAGTAGAGCTTGCCGACGGTGCCGGCCGAGCACACGCCGGCGATGACGGCGGTCCCCGAAACATCGCCCGGGGTCAGGCCCGACGTCCCGTCGACGATGTACTCAAAGACATCATGCAGCTGGCCCATGGATTACCTCCCGCCGCCGAGCGGCCGGCCCTCGAAGGCGGCCAGAGCGGCATCAAAGGCGGCCTGGGTCACGGCCTTGCCACTGGCCCAACGCTGGTGGCGCATAAGCCCGGCCAGCTTCCAGCCGGGCAGATCCTTGCCCAGGGTCTCGACATCCACCAGTTCCTCGGCAGGGGCCGTGGCGGTGGTTGTGGTGGTCTGGCTGGCCGTAGCGGTCGCGCTGGTCTGGCTCATGGTCGTTTCCTCGGTTGTGGTTGTGGCCGTCCCGGCCGTTTCGCTGCCGGCGGTCGTGGTTTCGTCAGATTCCGCCGCCTGGGCCGTACCGGTCGTTGCGGTGTCCAGATTTTCGCTATCCGTCATGGCGGGGCACTCCTTTAAGGATGACGGGGTCATTAAAAATGACTGTTTTGATCCAGGGCTTGGACACGTCCCGGCAGAGGTAGCCGGCAAAGGCCACGTGGATGGCGCAACTCCGCTCCGGCAGCGGGTCGGCCAGGCGCGACAGGAATCCGCCATAGGCCGCCCGACTCGCCTTGATGGTCACGAGGTTGCCGTCCGCGTCCGCCGCCAGCTTCGGCAGGGCCAGCAGAAAGGCCTTGGCCAGGGTATCCAGACTGTCGCCGTCCTCGGTGCGGAGCGTCAGTCGCACAGGCAACCTCACGGCGTAGACCACCCAGCGCATGCGGCAGTCCGTGTCCGCCTCTTTTGTCGCCGGCCGGGGCAACCGGGCCAGCCGCCGGGGGGCGCGGACCAGCGTCTCGGACAGCCAGCCGATTTCCAGGCGCGGTTTGACCAGGATCGGGCCGCGCTGCTTGTCCGGCTCGGCCATGACGGCCGATTCGGGTACGCCGGCCGTCACGGCCGCAGTGGTGATGATACTTTCCGCCAGAGTTCTCATATTGCCTGATACTTATTTGCCGCCAAACGACCGGGCCACATGCCGGGTCACGCAGGCCTTGGCCTCTTGCTCGTCGGCCTCGGAAATACCGATGAACGGCCGGGCCGGGATGTCGCCCCAGGGGATGGGATGGCCCTTGCCGGTAGAGCCGTAGGCCCCTTTTTTGGCCCCGAACTGGTGCGTGCCGGCCCGGACGTCGGCCGTGCCGACCACCACCAGGCCCGGCGAGGCCTCGTAGCCGACGGAGTCCTTGAGCGCCCCGGTGTCCACCAGGATCTGGCCGCCGCGCTTGGTAGGCGCCCAATCGCTGCCGTCCGGAGCCTTGCCGGCATCGAACCGGTCCTGGGTGCCGGAGACCAGCGCCGCGCCGATCTGTTCGGCCAGGTGCTGGGTGTCGGCCACCATGGTGGTGGCCTTGGTCATGGCGGCCATGAACGGCCCCAGGGGCATTTCAAAGGAGGTGCCAGTCATTAGTAATGCTCCCGCCAAAAGCGATCCCCGAAGATGGGCCGGTCGGCCCGGACGATCACGGACTGATCGGTGCGCTCGTAGCCGTCCAGGCCATAGCCGGATGTGCCCTTGCGCATGGCGTCCAGGTCGATTTGCGCCTGCTTGACCGCCGCCTGGAGCGGTATCCACTCGTCCTTGGTGGTGCCGCCCTCGGTGACCAGCGTGGTCACGCCGCCGACCACCCGATAGGCGGCCATGACGGCGCAGATCCGCTTGACCGTGGCCGGCACGGGGGCAAGCGGCGTCCGGTAGAGGGGAGCCAGCGCCTCGTCGAGCTCCGCCGAGACCTGGGCAATGTGCGAGGTCACGGCCCCGGCGCGCAGCTTTTCGGCCGCGTCCAGGTAGGCCGACAAAACAAACTCGCCGAGATTGTCCGTGGTGCAATAGGCGGTCATGGCCGGGCGTCCTTAGGCCAGCACCGTGGCGTCGCAGATGCCCTTGACGTTGGGCAAGGGGAACGGCTTGGATTCGGCCACCAGCTTGTAGCCGCTAGGATCCTGGACCATGATCGGCTTCACGAAAAACGGCATGGGCTGGAGCTTGGACTCCAGATCATCCAGGGCGCAGTACGGCAGTTTGTGCCCGGCGTCCGTGGCGATCATCTTGACCACCTTGTCCGGCACTACTGGCACCATGGCTTTGGTCTTGGGGTTGCGGCTCCGCTCGGAGCGCCGTTTGACCAGGAAGCCGCCCACGTTGATGCCGGCCTCGGTGATCTCCACCTGCATCTTGGCCGTGCTCGTCGAGGCCTCGGCAATGGCGAACAGGGCCCCGAACGCCGACCGGCCAGCCCAGACCTCCACAGCGCCGCCATAGCCGTTGTCCTGGATGGCCTCCTGCATGTCCGAGAGCAGCTCGAACACGTCGCGCAGCTTCACGCCTTCGGCATCCCACAGGGTGTCCGGCGCCACGGACAACACCGCGCCGAACTCAACGACGTAGTCCTCGAACCCGCCCTTCTCCAGGGCCATGGGCCAGGAGTAAGAGCCGGACAGGGACAAGGCACACAGAGCCTCGGTGGTCTGGCGCACCCCCCGGAGCAGCAGGTCGGTTTTGTTGGTGGCCCAGGCGGATTGCCCCTCGCCGTGCAGCATTTGCAGGTTGGACAGGTCCGCGCCGGTCACGAACTTGTGGGTCCGGATCGGCATGGGCTCGTAGGTGGCGATGACTCCGGACTCGGACACGGCCGGGATGGACGGGGCGCCGCGCCGAATGAGCGGCAACGGCTGGGACTGCTGGGCCACGTCGTCGGCACCGAGCACGGGTAGACCGTGCTGGGGCCGATCCTTGTAGATGATGTCCATGACCGGCGATTTAGGCACCGGCAGAATGGTCAGGTAGCGGATGATGGCGTCCCGCGAAAAAAGGCCTCGGATGTTATACATGATCGCTCCTTAGTCGGCGTAGACGCCGGCCGCCTGCAGGCGGGCCAGGGTGGCGGCGGACGGCACGGCCTGGGTGACGTCGCCGATTTTCAGCACGTCGGCCCGCACCGAACCGTGAATGACGACCAGGCCGGAGCCGGCCAAGGCCGTATCCACGGGCTCGTCCAGCACGCCGTCGAAATGGTTGGCGTAGGCGGCCGCCACGGTGGTGCCGTTGGCCGGGGCGACCGTAAACGAGACACTGACCGCGCCCGTGCCGTAATGCACCGCGCCCGTGCCGCCGGCGCTGCCGACGAGGCGGCCGCAGCCGTCGTCGGCAAGCGTCTCGACGCCGTCGGTCACGACCACGGTCCCCGGATGGACAGGCGCCTTGGCCAGTGTGGCCGTAAAGTCCTTGAGCGCGCCGGTGCCGGCGGCGAGAGCCTCGGCCGCGACCTCCACATAGGGCACCGCGCCGGCGGTTCCCTTGGCCAGGAGCAGTCCGGCCGGCAGTTCCCCCAGGCCCGAGGCCAGGGCGCGGGTGACGATCACCGGATCATGGCCGCCGCCTCGGGCGCGTTGATCGTCGTAGGACAGGGTTCCCAATCGCGCTTTCATTTCGCCCCCTTACATGTACTTGGTCAGATCGACCGGGATTTTGCCGGCAACCTGGGACTGGTCGGTGGTCCCGGGTGCGGCGAATTCGTGCAGCAGCCCTTGCGGCTGCCTGGCCTCCAGGCCACGCCAGTAGGCCTCCTCCTGGGGCACCTTGGCGGTCTGGCCGTCGGGCGCGGCAAACTCGATTTCGCCGGCCGCCGTGCCCAGGGTCTTGGCAAAGGCCAGGACCGATGCCTTTTCGCCAGGAGTGGCCTTATCCGCCGCCACCAACGCGGCGAACCGGGCCTCCCGGGCCTTGTCGGTCTCGGCCGCCCGGTAGCTGGCAAAAGCCTGCTCGGCTTCCTGGGTCTTGCCCGTGGCCTGGGCCAGGGCATCCTTGGTCTTGGCCAGTTCGTCTTCCAGGGCCTTGATGCGATCCTTGTCCGCCCCGCCGGCCGCCTCGGCCTTGAGCCGGGCGATCTCGGCCTTGAGCTGTTCAACCTCGTTCATGGTTCCTCCCGAAAATTCGATGGTCGGGCCGTCGTCGCCGCCGGCCGAAAGTTTGACCGGGGCCAGCCCGGTGATGGCCGGGGGCACGGCCCCTAAAAGGCCCACGTGGATCAACCGGCTCTTGTCCGGAGACAGCTTGACCGAGACGTTGCGGTAGCGGCCGGCGTCCACCAAATTGCGCACGGTGTCCGGCACGTCCCGGAATTGCACCAGCAGCCGGTCGCCATCCCGCCGCACGCCGGCAGTCCAGCCGTAAGCCGGATCGTCCGTGTGCGGATGCCCGAACACCAGCGGCGAGCCGTCCGGATCGTCGGGTTTGAACCCGGCCGCAATGCGGTCGAAGTCAGCCGAGGTCAGATCCACCGGCTGGCCGTTCATGGCGGTCCAGCGCCCGGTCCTGGCGCACTCGATCCAACGGGTGAGATTCATGGGGCGGACTATGCCCCGGGGAGGGGGAGGGGGACCACGGGACGAAAGACGTCTGCGGACGTTGTTTTGCCCACCGGCGGCATTGGTCCACGTTTGAGGGCAGGCCTAGGATAATCCCGGTATAATCCTAGGTCTAAACTAGGTCTAAGACTCGCGGGAGTCCTCGCCGAGCGGCAGCGGCCCAGAATGGTTGGGTGTAGGGATGGACGGTCGGATAGGTCTAGGACGGTCTAAAGGAGGCGCTTGACCGGACGCGCTCCGGCTCTATATATAAAGGAGACGGCGGCTACCTGAACCTCGCCCTGGCGGGGGTCGCAAACAAGGGCCCGCCGGTCTGGCCGGCCAGGGACGGCCAGATATTTATTCCTTCCGATAGAGCAGCGTTCCGACACGCTGTTTTTCAAGATAATCCAGCATTTCTTTCGTTGTCTTGGCGGTCGCCTTCGGGGTGAAGGCAGTGGCAGCCTGCCACTGCCGCAGTCTGACCAGGTTAAAGGCGACATACCCGCCGATCTTCTTTTCCGCCGTGGCGAACAGGCGCAGCAGTCGCAAGGTCCGCATCGGTTTCCCGGAGATTTCCGCCGGCACGTCCCATATTTCGTAAGGATCGAGGACGGTCCGCGCCAGCAGCCGGACATACGGTGCGCGACCGGACTTATCGACTTTCCAGGCCCCGGTGGCCTTGTCCACGAAAAAGCCTTTGTTGATGACGACCGGCAGCTTGACGTCCGGCAGTGTGATGATCCTCGAGGCGTCCAGGTCGCGGATGCCGAACTCCGCCAAAAACGCCTTGACGTAGGTCTCGGGGGTGAGCCCTTCCGGCAGGATGTCTCCCTCGGCCACGGGCAGCACGTGCCTGGCGTCGAGGCTGGCCAGGGGCGGCCGGCAGACGTCGCCCGAGGCGGCAAAGGCCGGGCCGCCGCCGTCCCGGCACACCGCCCGCGTGACCAGGGGATGGATGACCTCGTCCAACACCTCGGGCGAGAGAGATCCAAACCAGTCCTTGCCGACGTTGCCGGCCCATCCCTGGTCCGGATGCAGTGGCGTCTCGGTCTCGAAATGCGTGGTCGGGTCCTTGTACTGGACCATCTCCGGGATCTCGGATTGGACCTCGATGCCCCGGGACTCGACCTGGTCGGCGGACAGGGATTGCACCGAGCAGCGGCAGCGATAGCCGTTGGGCGGATAATAGGTGGACCAAAACTCGTGATCGGCCGGATAGGTGAGCCCGTGCATGCCCCGGTGGGTCGGGCGCGTGCGGCTGTCATTGACGGCCGTATAGCGCCAGTACGGCCGATCATCGGCCACCCGTCGCATCTGGGCATAGCGGCCGGCCTGATAGGCGGATTGCAGGTTGGTGCGAAAGATGGTTTCCAGGCGCGTGTCCGAAAAGCCAAGCCCGGCCAGCCCCTGGGCGGCTACGCCTTTTTTCCATTGGGCCAGGGTCTGGCCCTGGGCCAATGCCTCACCCAGGGAGGCCTGGACGGCGTCCAGTACATCGCCCTTGGCCAGCCCGGCCACGACAAAGGCCCGTGCCTTGGCCGCATCGGATAAGGTGTTCCACTCACTTTTCGTGACCGGCACCTTGTCGGCCCAGAAGGCCATGGCCTCCTTGGGGGGCAGCGGCTTGGACTCGACGAGCGGTTTAGGCACTGTCCGGCCTCTTTGTGACGGCATAGCGACCGGTCAGGTCTGCGGCGAGCATGCCCGCCGCAAGCGTCGTTTCCAGGTCGCCGCCCAGGTCCGGGCAGGCCTCGGCCAGGAGCAGCTCCAAATCCTCGGGCGTGGCCGCCTTGGCCACCAGGTCGAGGATCTCCGTGGCCATGGCCGTCAGGGCCGCTTTCCCGGCCGGCAGGGATCGGGCGATCAGATCCTCAACGGCCTGCTGGGCGGCCGTGTGCGGCGAGGCTTGGCCGGTCGGCGCGGCAAAGGCCGGAGCGGTGTCGGACTCCCCGGCCGCGCCGACCTGGTCCGGACCGCCGGCGTCCGCCACGACGGTAAATTCATCCGGGGCCAAACCGAACCGGCGCTCGAAATAGGCCGGTGTAAACCGCACACCCACGCCGTGGAGCGTGGTGGCCTCCTCGCCCTTGGATTTTTGATCCTCGGGCTTGATAAACTCGAAAACCGGCGTCAGCACGCCCGGTGCCCGTACCTGGCCGTAGGTCCAGGCCAGATCGGTCATGGCCGTCTCGATGAGCGTCTGGTCGGCGGCGGCGTAATCCGAAAGCACGTCGTAATGGGTCTTGCTGGCGGCAAAACTGCCGTTTTTACCTACCTGTTGGGTCAGGGTCTGGCCCTGGATGAGCTGGGCAATGGCCGCGTCGAACAGGTCGATGATGGCCGGGTGCAGGTCCCCTTCCTTCCCCGTTGTTTCGTGGATTGTAACTTTCCCGCCACCTCTGATAACGGCCACGGCGTCGTGGACCATCCCACGCAGCGCCGTGGACATTTCTTGCATTTCTAGAGGCTTGGCGTTTGGTCGGACTTCGCCGACTATCCAAGGGAGCCCAAACTTTTCGGCAAAGCGCATCAAAAATTCGGTGCCGGCGCGCTTGAAGGCGACCGGCCAGAGGCATCTGGACAAGAGCCGCAGGCCGTAGGGATTGTCGTAGGTCGGGAAATGCTGAACCAAGACGAACTTACCGGCCGGCACCGGCTCGGCCGTCACCCCGGACTCGCCGCGCCAGCACAGACGGTTTTTTCCATCGAAGCAAAACCAGCTCCAGGGCTTGGCGATCAGATCCTGGAGCCGCAGGCCACCCAATCCGTCCGGCCGCCACAGAATTTCCAGCGGCGTGTAGCCATAGTACGGGGCATCAATCACCCCGGAAAAGACATTGTAGAGGTTGACTCGCTCCAGGTCGGCCACCAGCTCGTCGCACAGCCGCGTGGCCTCGGGCGTGGGCTCGGCGTCCTGGGCGTGGCCGGGCGTAAAATGGTAGTCCCGCTTGTTGAGGGTCTTGATCTTGCGGCCCTGGATGGAGGACGTGACCTTCCAGTCGGCGGACAGATCGGCCAGGACGCGCACGTCCTCGCCCGACTTGCGCAAAACGGGGTCCGGATCGGGCAACGTGCCCAGAAAGGTGGTCCAGTCGTCCCGCACGGCCAGCTCGCCGAGCAGGGACGCCGAGGTGTCGCCAAACTCCAGAAAATCCCGGTCGTTGATCCAGATGCCGTCCGTCATCGCCACCCCCGAAAAAGCGTCGTTGTTTGGTAGGGCGCGGCCGTAATGACCTCGAACGGCTCGGCCTCGATCGTCTTGGCGGCAAAGATGGCCAGGGCGGCGGCCACGCCGGCATCGCCGTGGCGCTTCTCGCCTTTTTCCCCTGTGCGGGCGTCCGGGATCTTGGCCACCCCTTTGACGACCTTGAAGGCGCGCAGATCATCCAAAATGAGAGAATCTTTCGGCGCGACGAAGGTCCTGTCCTCCAGGGAGGCCTTGAGCTTGGGCATGTGCTCCCGGTACCAGCCCTCGGACAGCATGACCTCCTGGACGATCTCCGGGCCGTAGTGCTGCCGGGTCACCTCGGCCAGGTACTGACCGTTGCCGCGCGCATCGAGGGCCGCCCCGGAAAACCCGGGCAGACGGTCGCAAATAAAAAAGAGCGCCTGTCGTTGCTGGTGGAACGGGCACTGGCGCAACTCCAACACAAACGGCGTGGCCAGGATCAGGTTCTGTAATTCGAGCACCGGCCAATCCACGGACAGGTCGCCGGTGCGACCGAAGTCCTCGCCGAGATACGACCGGGCGTCCTTGGTGAGCTTGGCCAGGATCGGCCCCAGCTCGGCTTCCAGCCAGTCCTGCATCTCCCGATAGCGACGGTCTTCGGGCCAGTCCGTGAAATCATCCGCTGGCGGCGACCAGCGCAACACCGGGATATCCGGCGCCATGCACGATTCGATGAGTTGGCGGGTCAAGTAGGTGCCCGACCCCTGGGACGGGATACAAAACAGCTCCTCGTTCGCGCCGTCGCCGTAAAATCTGATCAGGCTGGCCCGCCAAGCGAACTCCTCCTCGAAATCCCAAGGCAGGCCCCGCACCTGACAGATGCGGCGGTACAGGCCTTCGTTCAGGGCATCGTCCAGGGTGACGCGGTGCAGGCTGTAGGGCAGCTTGCCGGCGCGAATGTCGAGGATGTAGTTGTTGAAGGGATTGGTCTCGCCGTTGTGCGTCGAAATAACTTCCACGCTGCCGCCCCACATGGTCAGGGCGATGGCCGCCTTCAAAAGCTCTTCCAGATCCTCGCAAAAGGCGGCCTCGTCGATGACGATCCGGCCCTGCTTGGAGCGTAAATTTTTGGGTTTTGAGGAGAGCGCCACGACCTGATTGCCCGAGGCGAACCGGACGCGGTAGGCCAGGACGTCCTTTTCATCTTCCAGGACGACCTCTTCGAATTCCGAGGCGGCCAGATGGAGTTTTTCGGACCATTGCCCCACGTCCTTGATGTACTGCTCCGTCATCTCCTTATTGTAAGAGATGTAATAGGTGTTCATCCCTCCTTCACTTTTCTTGATACTGGCGAGGCGGGCTGATTCTGCGGCATCGCCATAGGAGAGACCAATGCGGCGGGACTTCTCACAAAACTTAACCGGTGTTTTATCCCGATTCCAAGCGTCCTGATACGAGAGCAGCGGGGGGGTACTCATGCTTGTCCTCCAAGCACGTCTTGCAGAAGCTCGGCCGTAGCGGCGCTGATGCCCCGCTCCGGAGCCAAGGCCCCATCCTTGGCGGCTGTGCCGGCGGCGGCCCGCATGTCCGAAAGCAGGTCGAGCACCTGCTTGACCTCGCGCAAGGCGGCCAGCGTCACCTTGTCCGGACTGGCCAGCATGGCGTTGAGCCTGTAGCCGACCGCCTCTTCCAGGGCGGCCACGGCGTCGGCCTCGCTCGTGATCTCACGCATGGGCGCAGTTGCCGGCGGCGCGGCCTCGGCCCGCTTGTCGGCCAGTTCGGCCGCCTTGATGGCCACCTCCTCCATCTTGGCCACGGCAAAGGCATCCATGGCCTGCATGGAGTCCAGGCAATTGGCTATGAGCTTGGCGCGCAGCTTGATGGTGTCCACCCGGATGGAGGCCAGCGCCTGGCGGATCTCGTTGCGCTTGGCCGGCCAGCCGTACTTGTCGGCCCAGCGCTTGAGGGTCGATGTCGCCACGCCAACGCGGGCGGCCACGACCTCGAAGGTGAGCCCGTCCACGCACCACAACTCCTCGGCGCGCTCGACGGTCTCCATGGGATGCTCGCGGCGACCCGGCAAGCCGGTCACGGTTACAGCCCCAGATGGTGGTTGATGACGGCGATTGCGGCCTCGGTCGCCCGCAGCTCGATGACGGCCTGGGACAGGGACACGGCCTGGGAGGCGAGCTGCTCGTCGTCGATCGCGTCCACGGGCAACGTGGGGAGGAGCAGCAGGCGCAGCGAGTCGCGCAAGCCGGATGCCCGGATGCGCAATCCCTTGGCGGCCAGATCTTTTTCGGCTCGCTGGCCGACCATGGCGGCGCGTTCGAGGTCCATTATAATCCTCCCCGCAACGGGCTGTCGCCCTTGGCCAGCCGCGCAGGCGGGCAATACTGGTTGGTACAGATGGCGTCATACATGCGTTGCATGACCTGGGTATTGAGCACCACTTGGTCGTGCAGGCTGGTGGCCAACGACTCGTAGGCCGTGACCAGCTTGACGTTGTCCTGGTAATAGCGGGTCACCTGGCGCAGATCCTCGCCGTAGGCGTGGAGGATGCGGTCCATGTCCTCGCGGTAGCGGGTCAGATCCACCCGCCGGCGGCGGTCCTCCACCTGCCAGCACACCATGATCAGCCCCACCAGCCCCATGGGGGTCAGCGTCACCAGGGCGACCACGGTCACCAGCGTACCCGGAGGCAGGGCCGACATGGCCTTGAGCAGGGCCGCCGCCAGCGACGGGTCCATCACCGGCCTCCCTGGATGGTCCGCAGGATGCAGTACAGGCCGGCCAGGGCCGTGATGCACACCTGGGTGATGGGCGGCAGGCCGGCAAAATGCCCGACTCCCAGGGCGCCGATGCCGCCGATGGTGGTCCACAGCTGGCTGGAGCGCAGCCGGGATTCGGCGGCCATCAGCGTGCCGGCTACGGCCGGCGCATCCGACACCGCCGCGCACAGGCCGGCCAAGGGATCGGTCGCTCCCGCCGGTACCGTCGCCGGCTCGGCTTTGGTCGGCGCGTCCGGGGCCACAACGTCGGTGGCCGCAGCCGGAGCCGGTTGCACGACGGCCGGAGCGATGCCGGGGAGGGACTCCACCAGCCCGGCGAGCACCGACACGGCGGCGCGCAAATCCTCAACCTGCAAGCCGCCTGCCGCCGCGTCCGGCTGTTGGGCCGGTGGGATCACACCCGGCGTGCCCGCAATTTGCGTTTCCACTGTATCCGCCATGGTGACAACCTCCTTTTATTCCGGCCAAACACCGCCCGGAATATGTGACAACACACGATCCGGATAGTGATTATTGGCATCGGCTCGATTTCCCGGACCGCCGTTGTAGGCACGGCAGACGATCGTCCAACCGCCGTCGGCCAGATATTTGTCCGCCAGCCGTCGCAAGTAGCGGCAGCCCCATTCAAGGCCGATATCCGGGGCGAGCAACTCGGGGAATAATCCACGGAATCCAAGGCAGCGGGCGGTTTCGCCCATGGGTTGCAGGAGACCCCAGCTGACCGCCCGATGGACCTCTTCGACATAGATGTCGCTGCCGGCCGGGACGTACGAAAGGGGTTTCCCGAAAATGTAACGGGAGAAAAAAGCCGGCTCGAACCGTCTCGCCTTAGGGTCGCCGCTGGATTCGACTATCACCATGGCCAGCACCACCGACGCCGGCAGTTGATGCGAAGCCGCGATTTCACTGGTCAGATCAATGATGAGCTGGTCCACATTACACCCCCAAAAGTCCCAAGAGTTGCGGCCCCAGCACGCTGGCGGCCGTACGCAGGACAGCGGTCACGGCAGCCCGGGTCACGGGCCACCTGGACTCGGCCGCGCCGGGATTCTCGGCGGCCACGGCCGCGTCGTACTGGACGACCAGCGTTTGCAACGTCGCCACGGCCGGTTCAAGCGTGTCCTCAATGGCGGTCAGTGCCGCCGGGGCTTGAACCTTGGCCGTCGCCACGGCAGCCTTGACCTTGGTCAAAGCGCCGTCGAGGTAGGCCGCCCCGGCCTGGACCTTGGCCAAAGCCTCGGCCGGAGTCGTCGCGGGCGCCCCGCCCGTGGAGGTCATGACGGAGCAGCCCGACAAGGCCGCAAGCAGCATAAAAATCATAATATAGCGCAATTGGTTACCCTCCTTACCAGGGTTTCGGGCCCTGCCCATCATAGGGCTTGGCCAGCCCGCGCCGGATCAGCTCGCCGGCCAGATCCCGGACCTCGCCGTCCACCGTCACGTCCACGTCGGCCAAAAGGCGGAAATACTTGTCACGCCGCACGTTGCGGAGCGTCACCGGTTCGCCCGGCTTCAAGTGCGCAACCAGCCAGTCCCGGGCCAGCAGGCCCATGGCTTTGATCTTAGGGCGTTTGTCGTGGATTTCGGCCGTGTCGATGCCGGCCACGCGTACTTCCACGGGCGAGACCACGGCCGGCCAGGACGGCACGGTCACGGTGATGGTGTCCCCGTCGTGGACGTGGTCCACCACGGCGGACACGGTCGCGTGGTACACGTGCTCCTCGCTCCAGGCCGCCAAGGGGGCGACGGCCTGGAGCAGGAGCAGGGCAGCGAGCAGCAGATGGGAGGATCGGGTGCGTTTCATGCCGCCCAATTTAGGGCGTCTGGGGGCATGTGATAAGCTGGCCGTGTACGTCGGGGGACGTTTTAATCCGGATTAATCCGTTAGCGGACGGTGACCCGGCCCTGGTAGCGGCCGGACTTGTCGTAGATCTTGATGGAGTGGCCCTGGCGGACGGCCTTGCCCTGATAGTGACCGGATTTGTCATAGGATTTTGCCTGCCCCCGGCCGTCGGATGTCGTCCGGCCCTGGTAGCGGCCCGAGGCGTCGTAGTATTTCACGTCACGGGACTGGGTGTCACTGGTTTCTCCGGCCAGGGCGGCCAGTGGGGCGGTGGTCAGCACGAGGACGGCCAGGATGGCGGTCATAATACGGCGGATGGACATGGCTCACTCCAAAATTTCACGCTTGACATGTTGTGTTGCTGGCCCTGTATTAGCTTTCCTATGTAGCACGTGTAACCACTGGTCGTCACCCTCAACCGGAGCGCATCCCATGACCGGATTTTTTGCCTTCCTTTCGGTAGTATCCTTGCTCGGGATCATTCTCGGCCTCATCAAACCAACCTGGGTGCTCCACTGGGGCGCGAAACGGACCAGATTGCGGGCTGTTGGCTGGTACTGGCTGTTCACGATAGTTTTCGCCATTGTTGCCGGCGCGACCGCCCCCAAAAAACAGATAGCCGTGCAAAACGCCGCCGGCCAGGAAGCTCCAAACACTTCGGCCCCCGTGACCGAAACCCCAACCCCGGCCGCCGCCCCCAAGCAAGACAAACCCGCCGCGCAGGCCCCAGTTGCCGATATTCAGCCGGCCCAACCGGCCCCGGCAGAAAAAACCGAAAGCAAAATACCCACATACAAAAAGGGGATGGAAGCTACTGTCGGAAATTTCACGTATGTCGTTGATTCCATAAAATTTACCAAGCGAATCGGAAACAGCATGGTCAACGCAACAGCTGATGGAGTCTACCTTTTGATTACTATGACCGTCCGCAATAACGACTCAGAGACCCATTCCCTGACAAGTGGATGGTTTACTGTCAAAGATGATTCCGGGACTGAATATGATTATTCGCATAATGCCGAGACAACATTACTCATGTCTGGTGGCAAGACATTTTTTCTCAAACAATGCAAACCTAAAATACCCACCAAAGGAACGTTGATCTTCGAAGTTCCTAAACAGGGAGTTCCCTATTTTCTCATGGTATCAAATGGATTTTTTTCCGATCCTGTCAAAATCGCCCTTCAGTAAGATATTCCAAGCAGCGCGGCGCTACCCTTCCTTGCGCCGCGCCGCCTCCCGCCGCACGCTGGCGGCGGTGAACCGCAGAGGCAGTTCCGGATGGCGTTCCAACCGTCCTTCGTCCAGCAATTCATAGACTTGCGTGCGACTGATATTCAGCACGAACTCTACTTCCGGCCTGGTCAAAAAGAGCTTTTTTCGCATCAAATCCTCGGCGGACACGGACGGCAATACGGCAAAGGCCAGCCGTTTCGGCTGGCCGGGGATAGGCAACAGCAGCTCAAAACCCGCCGGATCAACGAGGCTGCATCGCTTGCCGCAGCCCAGGCAAATATACTTGCTGTCGCGCACCATCCAGCGGGCCTTGGTCGGTCGGGCGCAGCCCAACCCCTCGTAGACGTTCCCCTCGACACGGCCATGATAAGGCGCCCAGCCGTGGGACAACAGCCGCAGCAGGTCGTCAAAGACCGCGCTCATACGCGCCCCCGCAGGGTGTCCAGGGCCACCGGCTCGTCACGGCCGACCACCGGGGCCCACCAGCGGCCGTCGATGCCGAGGATCGGCGCGCCGGCCAGAAACGTGATGTCGTAGGTCGGCTGGCCGTCAAGCCCGACCCGGCCGGTCGGCACGGACACCCGGTCGCCCCGGTGATAGGGCAGCGCCGGGGCATCCTGGAGAGGCTCCAGGCCTGTCACCAGACGTTCTAGCACACCCGTCAGGCCGGCCGGCGTGAAAAACTGGTACTTGTCGCCGCCGGGACTGTGCCAGCAGCCGTCCAGGCGCAGCCGGTACGCCCCGGCCGGACCGTCCCAGGCCTTGGCGTCGAACAGTTCCAGCTTGACCGCTTTGCCCTGGATGCGGAGCAATATCGTGGTTGATTTTCGGCGTTTTTCGCTCATGGCATCCCCTCGTATCAACCAATGTGAGATACTGCGGCCGTCGCATACAGGGCGGCCACCTCGGCCGCCTGCCGCTCCCACAGTGCCCGGCAGCTCTTGCAGCGCCGCTTGTCCGTGGCCCGGCACCGGGCGCAGGCCACGCGCTCCAGGGCCGCGTGGATCGCTGTCAGTGTGGGCGGCTCGGCATCCGGCGCGGCCGGCGGCGTATCGGCCAGGGCTGCCCGCATGCGGGCCATTTGCCGGGCCACGTTGCCGGGGTAGCGCCCGGCCAGGATCTGCAACACGATGCTCTTCGTGATGCCTGTCGCCTTGCAAAACGCGTAGAGGCTCCGATGACGGGCCAGGATGGCGGCCCGCAACGCCTCGCGTTCGTCTGGCCCCATGGGTCATGCCTGGCTGGCCAGATCGGCGGACGCCGTCTGCTTGGCCACGCCGGTGCCGCCCGGCTCGGGGTCAATGCCGGCCCGCCGGCATCGGGTCCACAGGTCCTTGGCCAGGGTGGCCAGGGCGGCCGGATCGGCCAGCCAGCTAAATTTATCGACGCCAAATTGCTTGGATACCCGGGCATCCAGGCTCTTGGGCTCGTAGCCGAGCAGGCACCACAGTATGACCAGATACCGCTTCTCACGGGCCAGCGGCCCGTCCGGGATGTCCAGACGCTCGTAGCCGTCGGGCTTGTCGCCCTTTTTCCAGCCGCGCAGGCGCTTGGGCAACAGCGGGATGTCCACGGCCGCATGGGCAGGCAGCCATTTGACGGCCAAAGCGTCGAGCACCTGGTTGCGCTGGCCAAGGCTCAACTTGGACCAGGATGCCGGCGCGCAACCGCAGATGGAGCCGAATAGATCCACGAACAGATCCTTGTCGTCCTCGTACGATAAACGGGTATGCGGCAGCAGCGAGCCGAAAAAGATCTTGGACTGCATGTTGTAGATGGCCGCGCAAGTGACAACGTTCTTTTGTCGCACCATGGTGTCAGCTCGCTTTTTGCTTGGGGCGCTTGCGCACGACAAAGCGGGTATTGGCGGGGATGTTTCCGGGCAACCGACAGAGGGTCTTGCAACCCGGGCAGATCACCTGGCCCTCGAAAACGATGGCCGGATGGTTTCCCGGATTCTTGCACTCCTTGTAGCCTTCCTCGACCTGGCAAAGCGGCGTGCCCTGTTCCAGGACGTCAACGCGTTCAAGCCGCATACTCGCCTCCTATGCGCCGCAACCCGGCAAGGGCTTGCGCACGGCCGCAATATCCCCGGAGCCCAGGCATACTTCCTGGCGCCCGACCGTACCGTCCTGTTTGAGCTTGCGGCCAATGCTGGAGCCATTCTGGTAGACGATAACCAGGAGAATCAGTCCCTTGTGGTGCTGGCTGACGACCACGTCACCCGGCCGCATTGCTTGTCTAGCCATCGGTCAGCCTCCCTTGCACCGGCTTGGTCACGGCCACGTTGAGCGCCCGGGCGCACACCCGGGCCATGCGCGGGGCATGGTCCTGATCCACCGGGTCGGCCAGGAAAAACGCCACCAGTCGGTTGCCGTTGGTCCGATCGAAAATCCCGGCCCGGCCACGGACGGCCTTGTCGTCGGCATAAAAGCGGTCTGTCATGGCATCACCCCGCCAGACGTTCGGCGTCGGCCTCCTCCAGGAATCGCAGCAATTCCCGGTGATCCGTGCACCACCGGGAGACCATCCGCCGCATGAGGCCGGCACGCTCGCCCTTGGCCCACAGGCCGACCACCGGCACGCCGCAGGCAAAGGCCGCACCGACCTCGGCCCAGGCGTCCGTGCCCGCAGGGCCGAGGTAGATGACAAGGTCCGACCGGCAAGCGCCGTCGAGGTCGAAGCGAAATCTGGCCAAGCCGGCCGGGGACTCGATCCAGGCGTCCTGGTCCAGGTGGACGGACACGGTAGGCCCCTCATTCCGCCGCCACTCTTCGATCCAGGACACCACGGTGTGGCCGTTGTCCTCCAGGAGGTCGGCCAACAGTTCCACGGCGTGCTGGTTCTTCCAGGATGAGGCGATGTAGATCTGCATTGAGATACCCTTGGCTGCTCATCAGGCCCCGGCCGCCACGCCGAGACGACCGCCCGCGCGGGGCGGTTTCGCAGATTATGCCGCGTCTTCCCGCAATTCCTCGGCCTTCAACTCGTAGTAAAACTCATCCTCCGCCACCTTGTGGACGCCGACGGCTGCCAACCGGTCTTCGGGCCAGTCGCGCATCTGTTCCTTGTCCACCTCGACCTTGGTCCGCAGCGCCTCACGGTAGGGTCTTCCCTCGGGATCGGCGGCCAGCTCCTGGAGCCGCTCCAGCACCAGCTTCCAGGTCCATTTTGCCAACGTCTTGAGCTTGCTGGACTGCCGAAATCCAAACAGCCCGAAGGTCATTTCCAGGGACTTTTTCTTTGGGAACAGCTCGGCCTTGCGGGCCACGGCGAAATTGGCCAGGGCCGCCTCCAGATCCTTGACCCGGGCGGTCAACGGTGTGGATTGGGCCTTGGCCTCGGCCTTGATGGTGTCGATGGACTCGTTCATGACGCCTTCCACGGCAGCCAGATCGCGCCGCAGCCCCGCCAGTTCGGCCAGGGCCGCGTCGGCCTCCTTGAGGTCCGCCAGCACCGTCACTTTCGGTTTTTCCCTAGCCATCGATTTCCTCCTCCTTCGCAAACCGGGCCAGGATGGCCCGACAGTTGTCGATGATCTTGTTTTTTACGGCGGTCTGCCCAGGGTCGCGCTCCATGAGTGCCCGGACCAGTCGACAGGCCGCGTTGCGTTCGGTTTCATAGGGATCGGCGATGTCCAAGGGTGGATATGGCGTTTCCACGGTGTCTTTGGCCCGAAGTGTGGCCCGATAAAGCGAGGTGGCGCCCTTGCGGCCGTGCCGCTCGATATAGCCTTCTTCGGCGAGCCATTGGCCGTACCGGTGACAGTGGGTGTAGGAGACCCGTGACACCTGGGCGAGGTCAGTCCAGCTAAACCCCGGCTTGGCCGACCGGATGGCCCGCCAGACCCGCTGGTAGTATTCGCCGCTCCGAATCCGAGCCTTGGGAACGTACCGGTACTTGCCGTCCTCGATCCGCGACAGCTCGCCGCGCTTGACCAGGTCGTTGATTCGGGAGCGCAGGCGGGCCTTGTCCGCCTCGACGGTCAGGCCCATGGCCTCGTACAGAAGCGCATTGGTCACGGGCTCTTTTCCGTTGACGGTGAGCCCCTGGATGACCAGGCGCACCCGGTCCATTTCTTCGGTTCTCATGCCCGCCTCCACGACCGCTGCTTCTGGACAGCCCGCACCATGGCCGCGTCAGCCAGGTTGGTTTCCCGAGCCTTGGCCGCTTGTTCGAGCAATTGCGTCATGTTGCGGACCAGCCGCATGTCGCCGTCGGACGTCTGCCGCACCATGGCGCAGGCCTCGGGCGTCAGGTCCAGCGCCGCAGACTCCAACGCAAAGGCCGCGATGTCGGCCTCGTCCACCGGGGCAAACGCCACTTCCTGGGTCACCCGCGACCAAACCCGCCGGCGTTGCGACAGGAGCCCGATCAGCTCTTCCTCGCCGATCAGGATCACGGCCGCGCCGGTCGCCTCGTGGATGTCGCGCAAGTCCTCGACCCGGCCAAAAGCCAGCCGGTCCGCCTCATCCATGTAGATGGTGGCAACCATGTTCTGGGCACGGCGCTTTTCCAGGGCCTCGATCACCTTGACCTTGCAGGCGTTGGCCGAGCGCGGCGCTTTCGTGCCCGAGGCCTCAAAGCACAGACGCCCCAGGAACGCCGCCTGGGTTTCGTTCTCCCAGGCCGACAAGTAGACGCCACCGCGCTCGGCATGGCTGTTGCGGGCGGCAAAGGTCTTGCCCCGGCCGGCCTGGCCCCAGGCCACGACAAGGCCCGGCTGACCGCGTTCGGTGTCCTCGACGGCCAGCACGGCCCGCCGAAATGCGGCCACGTTCCCCGTCTCCACAAACACAGGTTTCATGATGCCTCCTCCCCGTTGGCGGCCATGCGGCGGCGCGCGTAGACCCGGCGCAGGCCCTCGAAACGGCCCCGCGCGCACGACGCGTATTCCTCGGTCTGTTCGTAGCGAGCCATCCAATCGGCGTCGGCCTCACGCAGGGCCACGCCGTCCCGGACGGACACGTTGAAAAGGTATTCGTAGCGGTCGAGCTCGGTGACGATTGAGGCCATTTGCGCCGGCGGCACATAGGCCGGGGCGTCGGCGAGCTTGGCCCGGGCCGCCGCCTTGGCTTCGGCGATGCGCTTGACGTTGGGGGCCGGCGGCTCCGGCAGCGCGGCCGGTTCGGCCTTGGCCGCCTCGACCAATTGCATGCGGCGCTGCGTTTCCGGCAGCACCACATTATCCAAAAATTCTCGGGCGTTGGCCGTAACCTGATTCTCCAACGCCTTTTTGTAGGCGATCTCGGAAGCCAGCAGCGCCTTGTCCTCGGCCGTGCCCAGGATGCCGGCGGCGGGATGCACGGTGTTCGGCACCGGCGTGGCCTCGCAGATCAGCCGCTTGCCCGTTTCGTCGTAGACCAGCACGGACCGGCGGTCCTGGTCATCGTAGCGTACCAGCACCGATTGGCGCAGGCTGTGCAAAAATGGATGGCGGTAATGCCGCCCGAAAATCTTGATGCCGTTCTGGTCGATCTGGCGGATCGACTTGGAGAGCATGCACGACCGCAGCTTTTCCAGCTCGGCGTCGGTCAGGCCGGGACCGGCGCCCGGCGTGTACGCCTCAAGCGGCGTCTGGCCTTTGAGGTGTCCGCGTTGGGGGCGCCGGACGTACTCGTCAAACCACATGGCCACGGCCGTATGGGCCTCTTCCAGGGTCAAGGGCCGGTATCCCGCCGCTTCGTAGAGCTTCCGGTGCAGATCCTCGCCGCGCTTGAGTCGGGGCGGTTTGTTCTCAATGGAGGAACCGACATAGCTCGGGCACCAGCGTTCGAGCTCCCCGAACGTCCCGAAAAAACGTTCGATGGTCTTGGATTGGCCGTGGTATCCCCAGGCAAATATCGTGGCGATGCCCAATTCCTGGAACACGCCGCCCAGGCCGCATTGCGTCAGGTCCACCCCGGTAAAGAACTTGCCCTTGAACGCCTTGCCATTGTCCAGGTAGGCCACCCGGGGAAACTTCCCGAGGCGCATGCAGGCCCGACGCAGGGCCGAGGCGATGGCTTGCGTGTTCTCTGTGGGCAGGATTTCCCAACCGAGCGGATAGCTGGACGCCATGTCGTACCAGAGCACCAGCTCCATGCGGGCGCCCTTGCCGGTCTCCGGGTCCAAAATTTCGAAATTGAGCACGTGGCCGTCGGCCACCATGATGTCGCCGACCTGGATCTTCGAGTAGTCGCGCACGATGTACGGGCAGCACTCGTCCACCCAGGCCTTTTTGCCTTTCCGGGCGTAGACGAATTCGCCGTAGTTCTCGGATATCCACTTTTCGATGAACCGGCGGATGGTGATCTCGGAACAGGCGGGAAGCCCGGCCGGGCGGAAAGCTTTAATGGCCTCACGGCAGACTTCGGCGATATTCGGCTGGTTGGGGTGTCGGACCAAGGCGGTGATGATGGTCTGGTGAGCCACAGTCAACACCGGCTCAACGCGCACGCCGCCGCGCGTGTCGGCCAGGGCCAGGGCGGAGCCGGTCCGGCGCAGCTTCAATTTCCAGCGTTCGAGCGACTGGACGGACACCGAGTCGCCCAGGATGTCCTTGATCTTCGGCCAGACGCCGGCACGATAAGCGGCGAGAAATTCGTTTTTTGCCGGCCCCTTGCGCGAGGCTTTGGCCAACGCCTCGGTGTAGAGACGCGTCAAGTCGGCCCTGGCCAGTGCCCCGCGCCGCTGGTCCTCGGTGAGGGCTACTTCGGATGTTTCGGCGGGCAGATTGGTGCCTTCGTAGGCGGTCAGGGCGTCCAGTACCTCGGCGGGCAGGGAGGCGGACAAGTAGGCCTTCTCGCGCCAAGCCTTACCTGATCCAGCTTGGCCGGCGAGAGCCCATCCGGCTTTTTTTGCACGGATATTGACCATCCGAGGCGTCACGCCCAGGGCTGGGGCCAAATCATTTGCTGTGTATGCTTCCTGCATCGTGCCGCCGTCCGTCCGCTTGTAAAGGTTCCGCGTCCCCTGATAGGGTTTCCGTCACCCGTTCATCCAACCGTCAACCCGCAAAGGAGACGCGGAAATGTCGTTTACAGATGACCTCTTGCTTTCTGTGGCCAAGGAACTGTACTTGGCGAAAACCCAACAAAAACCAGCAACGATAAAACCCCTTAATGACACGGATTATACTGGACAATTTGAACGCATCGCCGAAGAATTCAGCTCTTTCGTTCTTCTTCTACGTCGTAAACTAAAGGTAGACGACCAATCTTAAACGCAACTCCGTATTCAGCCACACGGCTATTTAAGGCGGCAGCCACGACGGTCGCCGCCTTGACGCTATTTTTTTCGGCATACTGTTGCAGTATGCGCTCGATTGCTTTCTTGGCCTTCTCGAATTCCATCACATTCTCCTTTGGCTGCTCATCAGGCCGGACGCGCCACCGTCCGACGACCGCCCGCGCAGGGCGGTTTCGCACGGCTACGCCTTGTCCATGTCCTCGCCAAAAACACTCTCCATGAGGGAATAAAAGCTTAATGCCTTGTCCGACATCATTACGTGGACGCCGCACATGGCCAAAAGCGCCGCCTTAACGGCCTGTTCCGGCAGGTCATTTTGCCGCAAAACCTGGGCAATCTGCCGCATCTCTTCCGCCGTCCCGGTCATTCGTTTCCGTTTGCTCATCATTTGCCCCTTCGCTGGTATGATTGCGGCTAGGCCGCTTGCTTGCCTTTCATGGTTTCCGGCAAGGCGAGCCACTTCACGGGACATCCGGCCTCCACAAGCCGCTGCAACGCTTGCAGGTCGTTGCGTCGGCCCCAGATGGTGTCGGACATCTTCTGGCGCTTGACGCCGGCCAGCCGGGCCAGCGTGGTCACGGACACGCCGCACCGCGCCATCCAGGCTTTGATTTCCCTGCTGTTCCGCTTCATAATTCCGCCTCGATCGTGCGCTTGTGCGCCCGCAGGCGCTTGATTTGCTGTTCCGTCCTGGCCCACTCCAAGAGCCGGGCGTCCTCGCCGTCGATGCACCGCCAGCCCAACCCGTGGGATCGGGCCAGCAGATCGAGGGGCTCGATCGTGGCAAAGACGTGGCAAAAGAGGTTGAGCGCCCGCAGGCTCGGCACATTCTTGGATTCGTTGGGGTTGAGCCATTTTTCCAGGGTGGCCAGGGTGAGGGCCTCGGCGTTGCCGCCGCACAGCCGCACGCCGTAGCGCCGCGCCGCCTCGTTGAGCCTGTCCACGGCCGCCGCCCGGGAGAGTCCGGATGCCTCGACGATCCGGGCCATGGATGCCGCTATGTCGGCGTCCGTGTTGAGGCTGGGCAGGTCCAGCAGGCTGCCTTGTCGGGCGGTGGTCATCAAATTCGTAATCCTCGATCCGATTTTTCCCTGGGGCCGGACATTGAGGTTCTCCGCCGCCCCTGGTAGCTAGTGTGTGCCGGGTCAAGTGACCCCTCTTGAAAAAGAGGTTTAGAGCTAAAAGTGTCAATGGTCAACGCTAAAAAGCGTTTCCCAGCATATTTTTGTGCTAAAAAGATAAAAGATATGTATCTATCTGTAATTATTCATGATTAACAGAGCCGGCCAAGAGCCTGACGTTTCCCAGCATATTTCCCAGCATGACCCAGATGGTGGGAAACAGTTCCATGCCAAATTTGAGCGTGTGATGGCCGCTTGTGGAGTCCGAACCGACTCTGAACTTGCCAGGATTTTAGACATTAAGCCGTCGTCTGTAGGGGCTGCCAAGCGCAGGCTTCAACTTCCCCCAGGGTGGATTGAGCAAATAGCTCAAAAATTTGCGATAAATGCTGATTGGCTCTTCTTCGGTGTCGGCCCCATGCGCCGTGGCGAGGTCGCCGCCCCGGCCGCCACGACAGCAGATCAGGCTCCGCCACCGGCAAAGGAAGACTTCAAGATGTCGGATATGTTGACAAAAACAGCCGAAGTCTTGGAGTCGGAGACAATCTACCGCACGGCATTAGCGAGCAATATCAACGCCTTCCATCAGGCCGTCCAGGGCGAACGGCTACTGACGAATTTGGCGGAGCGAATGGAGCTTTTAGAGAAGCAAGTAGCCGAATTACAGCGAGAAAATAGGGAATTAAGGCAAAAGATGGAGCCTGCCGACCAGTCCAAGGCGGTGGGTTAGGCGGGGCAAGGTCGTTGAGGTGCTGGTCTGGCGTTGCCGGAGAGCCCATGGTTGGGGTGCCCGGCCGTCTCATTTTGCCTGATATTTTCGCCCGTTCTTTGGCGAATTTCTCATTTTGGTTTTCAGGCGTTTCGCGCCCCTGGCCGACGCCCGCCAGCCCACGTCCGGCCTACGTTTGTCCCATATTCGTCCTACCCGATTGAGGCCCCACGCCATTTCTCACTTTGCCTGACTCCCCACACCGGGTGTTCTTTCTCAAAGCTCTCTGTTTCATTCCGATCAAAATACACTTCAAGTTCCGCCCCGGACTGGCGCCATGGCCGTGGCTCAAAACCGCCCATATCGGCATCATGCCCACACAGAAATCCTTCAGGGGTTTTCCGCTCAAGGGTCAACGGGGTAAGGGTTCCATCCAATATCATGTCTCGAATGTACTGTAGATTCCTACGCCACTTCCTCATTAAATTATCAACGCGAATAAGACGTTCATGTGTTGTCCACCCATTCCTGTCCATAAAGCCCCCTTCGGCTTCTCCCTTGAATGAAGTCCAGGGCCAGACCACCAAGGGAAGCGGCTTTTCGGGGCGGGTAATTAGGCCGTCCCTAGGCCCTGGAAATGTCGTCTACTCGCCAGCCGCGGCGTGCATCGGCATCACCTTGGCGCCGGCCTTGAGCTTGTCCAGATAGTCGGCCCATGCCTGCATCATCTTGCGGCGTTCGGGAAGGTACTCGGCCCGGTTGTAGGCGGCGCGGATGGAATTCCGCTCGGCATGGGCAAGCTGGCGTTCGATAAGATCGCTGTTCCAGCCGAGTTCGTTTAAGAGCGTGGAAGCCATGGCCCGGAAGCCGTGGGCGCACATTTCGCCCTGATCGTAACCCAGGCGGCGCAAGGCCGCGTTCAGGGCCATGTTCGACATAGAACGGCCCTTGGTGCGGTTGCAGGGGAAGGCGTAGCGCCCCTGCCCGGTCAACGGGAAAAGATCCGTGATGATCGCCACGGCCTGCTTCGCCAGCGGCACGATATGATCGCGGCGCATTTTCATCTTCTCGGCGGGAATGGACCAGCGGGGACCGTCCTCGGCGTCAAGATCGATCTCGCCCCACTCGGCTTGCCGCAGCTCGCCCGGGGCGCACAAACACCAGGGGGGCCAGCCGCAGGGGCTTCCCTGATAGCCGTCGATGGCCCGCAGCAGTTGCGCGACGCCCTTGGGGTCGATGATGGCCGGGCGATTCTTGGCGCGACAGGGAGCAAGGGCTCCGCGCAGGTCGGCACCGACATTTCTTTCGGCCACACCCGTGGAAATGGCGAAGGCGAAGACCGCTTCGCAGTATTGGCGTAGCCGCTTGGCGGTTTCGTTGTTCCCCCTGGCTTCGATCTCGCGCAACGTGGGGGGGATGTCCGGGGCGCGTAGCGTTGTGATGGGGGTGTTGCCGAAAGCGGGGAACAGATGTTGCTCCAGCCGACCAAGGACGCGGACGGCGTGGCTTTCGCTCCAGGCCTTCACCTGCTTGGCGTGCCAATCCCTGGCCACCACTTCAAAGGTGTTCGCGTCTTCGGCGGCCTGGACCTTGGTGGCGGTCTTGTCCTGCTTGCGCTTCGCTCCCGGGTCGATGCCTTGGGCCACCAGAACGGGCTTCATCACGGCGTTGCCGAGCCTGCTTGAGGCTCACGTCGGGCCACAGGCCGAAGACGATCCGCTTTTCCCGGCCGCCGATCCGGTACTTCATGCGCCAGGATTTGCCGCCCGTGGGCAGGACTTCCAAAAACAGCCCACCCCCGTCGGGCAGCTTGAAAGCCCTGTCCTGGGGCTTGGCATTTTTCACGGCACCGTCGGTCAGGGGGAGGACTTTTTCGGCCATGGGGGTTCGAGTCCTTTTCCCCGCAATTCGAGTCCCTTGCACATCGCAAACAAAAGTTTCAAGGGCTCCGCGAAGTTGCGAGCAGATGCCCCCAACGCCGATTTTTATGGGGGCCTATCCCCGGATGTGTCCCCCAAAAGTATGGATGTCAAAGGACGGAAAAAACGAAACCGGACGATTGCTCGCCCGGTTTCGCGTGATTTTCCAGGATATTTGGATCTTGTCGGATCCCCCTGGACTCGAATTTGGTGCCGAAGAGGGGACTCGAACCCCTACGGACATAGTCCACCACCCCCTCAAGATGGCGTGTCTACCAGTTCCACCACTTCGGCGTGTTGTCTCTATTTCGTACCGCTCTGGCCTGGCGTCGGGGCGGCCGGAGCCGGAACTTCCTCAAAGGTCACACTCTTCTTGGGTTCCTCGGCCTTGGCCGGCACCGCTGGCGCCACCCCGGCCGGCACCGGAATCGCCGCGCCGCTGGAGTCCATCATGATCGACTTGGACTGCCGCTTATGCGAACCTGAAGAGATATTGAAAGCCAGGGAGGTAATGAAAAAAACCGCCCCAAAAAGCGCCGTCAACTTCACCAGCAGTCCGCCAGCACCCGTGCTGCCGAACACCGATTGGCTGCCGCCGCCAAAGATCACCCCCATGCCTTCCTTCCCGGATTGCAGCAAAACCAGGATGATGACGGCGACACAGGCAATAATATGAACCGCGATAATGAGTGTTGTCAATTGAATTTTCCCGTTCTTTTCGCGGGGATGCCCGCTTTTTCCCTAGGCCGCGGCTATCGCGGCGAAGCTTGCAGCCTCAAGGCTCGCGCCACCTACCAACACTCCGTCCACATTGTCAATCCCCAATATCTGGCCGGCGTTGTTCGGCTTGACGCTGCCGCCGTATAAAATCCGTATCTGCCCGCCAATGCCGGGGAATCGCTGCAACAGATATTTCCGCACAACCGCATGGGCCGCCGCGATTTCCTCGGGCCCGGCCGTCAGGCCCGTGCCGATGGCCCACACCGGCTCATAGGCCACGGCCAGATCTCCGGCCGTCGCCTCCGGCCCGACGTCCGCCAGGCCGGCCGTCAGCTGCCGCGAAAGGACCGCTGCCACCTGCCCGGCCTGCCGCTCCTCCAGCTTCTCGCCCACGCACAGGATCATGGACAGGCCGGCCGCCAGCCCGAAGGTCACCTTGCGCCCCACCAGGGCGTCGTCCTCGCCCAGGATGTGCCGCCGTTCGGAATGCCCGGCCAGGGCGTAGCGGCACCCGGCGTCGAGCAGCATCGCCGGCGCGATTTCCCCGGTAAAGGCCCCCTGGTCGGCCGGGTAGAAGTTCTGCCCCCCCAGGGAAAAATCCGCCGCGCCGACAAGGGCCGCCCCGACGGCCCGGAGAACCGTAAACGGCGGGATGATGAGCACCTCCCGGTCCCCGGGCAGTTTGCCCGACAGGCTGGCGACCAGATCGGCCGCCGTCTTCGCGGCCGCATCATGGAGCTTGTGCATCTTCCAGTTGGCGGCCATGAGCTTTTTCATGACTTACACGCCTCCAAGGCCTTGAAGGCCGGCAGTTCCTTGCCTTCCAGAAATTCCAGAGCGGCGCCGCCGCCGGTGGAGACGAAGGACATTCTCTCGAACACCCTGGCCTGCTGCACCACCACGTCCGTATCCCCGCCGCCGACAATGCTCGTCACGTGGTTGTTGGCCAGAATCTGGGCCACCGTGAACGATCCCTGGGCAAAGGCCGGGTTCTCGAAGGCCCCCATGGGACCGTTCCAGAGCACGGTCTTGGCCCCTTCCACCACCAGGGCGAAAAGACCCGCCGTGATCGGGCCGATGTCGAGCACCATGGCCGCGTCCGGGATGGCGGCAAAGGGCACCTGCCCGGCCGGCTGCATCTCGGTCACCGGCTTGCCGACATCCATGGAGATGACGCAGTCCACCGGCAGATAGATGCCGATCCCCCGTTCCTTGGCCGTCTTGAGGAAGCCGGTGGCCGCATCGAACAAATCCGGCTCCACCAGGGATTTGCCGACCTTGTAGCCCTGGGCGGCCAGAAAGGTGTTGGCCATGGCCCCGCCGATGCACATGGCGTCGACCTTGGGCAGCAAATTGGTGAGCACGCCGAGCTTGGATGACACCTTGGCGCCGCCGGATATGGCCACGAAGGGCCGTTCGGGCTTCTCCATGGCCTCGTGCAGATACTTCCACTCCCGCATGAGCAGGAATCCGGCGCAGCACTGCTTGGCCACGGCCGGGAAGGCCACCATGGAGGCATGGGGCCGGTGGGCCGCGCCGAAGGCGTCGTTGACGTAGATGTCGGCCATGGACATGACTTCCTTGGCGAAGTCCATGTCGCCGGCCACCTCGCCGGGATGGAAGCGCAGGTTTTCCAGCATGAGGATTTCACCGGGCTTTACGGCCGCGGCCATGGCCCGGGTCTCCTCGCCGATGCAGTCCGGGGCCATGGCCACCTCGCGCTCGATGAGCCCGGCCAGGCGCCTGGCCGCCGGGGCCAGCGAATACCGGGGATCGGGCGTGCCCTTGGCCTTGCCCAGGTGCGAGCACAAAATGATCGCCGCGTTCTTGGAGAGGGCGTACCTGATGGTGGGCAGACTCGCCTGGATGCGCATATCGTCCACGACGTAGTTGCCGTTGAGAGGCACGTTGTAGTCCACCCGGATAAGCAGTTTCTTCCCGGCAATATCGATTGCATCAATGCGGACGAAGGCCATAGGTGCTCCTTTGCGCTGCTGGTTGGGTCATCCGGGGATGACCGCGGCCGGCCCGGCCTGACGGACCATGACCAGGGCATCCTCCCCGGTATCGGCATAATACCGTTTGCGCGCCCCGACCACGACAAATCCATGGCGCGCGTATAACCGCTTCGCCGGGACATTGCCGGCGCGAACTTCCAAGAACCCCCTGTTTATGCCCACTTTATCGGCGTGTTGCAAGACGTGGCCGAGCAATTGTCCGCCCAGCCCCCGGCCGCGCCGTTCCGGGGCCACGGCGATATTGAGGATTTCCAGCTCGCCGGCGACCAGATGGACCGTGGCGTAGGCCGCCAAACCCTCCGGCCCGAAAATGCCGAAGGCCGCGAACACCGGCCGGACAAAGGCGGCCGCAAAGATCTCCGCGCTCCAGGGATCGGGAAAACAACGCGCTTCCAGGGCGGCCAGGCTGGCGGCATCGGCCGGCCCGAGGCGGCGTGGCGGCGAAAGAACGACGGTTTCCATTGCACGGTGTCCGTGGCATGTTCGGCTCCGCCGACACGGGAGGGAGCGCGTGAAAAAAACAGGGGCCACCGAGGGGCCGCCGGAACTGGTCGATATCGTGGACCGGCTCGATCGCCCGCTGTGCATCATGCCGAAAAGCGAGGCCCACCGCCAGTCTCTCTATCACCGTGCCGTGTTCGTCCTGGTCTTCAACCCGGCCGGAAAGCTCTACCTGCAAAAGCGCGGTCCGAAAAAAAGCCTCTACCCCGGCCGCTTCGATCTCTCGGCCACCGGCCACGTCCAGGCCGGAGAAGCCCGGCTGGACGCCGCCATCCGCGAACTCCACGAGGAGCTGGGCCTGCGGGTCCAAACCCTCACCCGGCTGGATGCCCTCCCGGCCTCCGAACAGACCGGCTATGAATTCGTCACCCTTTTTTCCGCCGGCCGCCTCGCCGAACCGCCCCGCCCCAATCCCGCGGAGGTGGCCGGCGGCATGTTCGTCGATTCCACCGAACTGGCCGCCCTGGTCCGCGGCTACCGCGACTGGCTCACCCCCGGGCTCGTACATTTCTTCGAGAAAAAGGCGCTGTTTTCGGAAGCAAGGTACGGGGAGGGATAGGGGAAAAAGGAAAGATGCCTCCGGCGGCCGGGGGCATGATGCCCCCGGACCCCGCAATGGGGGGGCGCCCCCCTGCGGGGAATCCAAAGGGCGAAGCCCGTTGGCCGCCGGGCTTCGCTTTTTGCCCTCTCACGCGGACAAAAGCGCCGTCATGGCCGGGTGCAGCCGGCCGTTGGTGGCCAGGATGCGAAAGTCCCCCAAGTGGTAGGGGCCGTCGGGACGATAGCTGCCGACCCGGCCGCCGGCCTCGGTCACCAGCAACCACCCCGCCGCCACGTCCCAGGGATGCAACCCGATCTCGTAATAGGCGTCCACCCGCCCGGCCGCCAGAAAGGCCAGGTCCAGCGCCGCCGAACCCGGGCGCCGCATGCCCTGGGTCGCGTCCAGGACCGCCCGCAGGTCGGCCATGCTCTCGTCCATGTTCTCGCGGACGGTATAGGGGAACCCGGTGGCCACCAGGGCGGCCTCGGGATCGGCCACGGAGGAAACGGCCAGGGGGCTGTCGTTGCAGAAGGCGCCCAGGCCGCGCCCGGCGGAAAAGCACTCGCCGAGGATCGGGGCGTTGACCACGCCGAGGACCACCTCCCCGCCGGCGTAGAGGGCCACCGAGGAGCAGACGAAGGGGAAGCCGTGCACGAAATTGGTGGTGCCGTCGATGGGATCGACGATCCAGGTCGGGCCGTCGAGCGCGGCCTTGCCGGTCGTCTCCTCGCCAAGGACGGTCGAGCCCGGCAAAAGGCCTCCAAGCCGCTCGGCGAGCAGACGCTCCACGGCCAGATCGGTGGAAGTGACCAGATCGATGCGGCCCTTGTGCCGGATGCCGCTCGGCGCGGCGAAATCCGTCCGGATGCGCTGCCCGGCCTCGGCTACCGCCGCCCGGACGCCGGAGAGAAGATGCGGCAGATCCATAAGACCTCCTCGGAGGGGAGAAAAAAAGATGCCTCCGGCGGCCGGGGGCATGCTGCCCCCGGACCCCGCAACGGGGGAGGAGGCACGAGAGACCCGAAATCGTCCCTGACGATCAGTTGAGGAAAACGTCCCGGTAGCGCAGGCGGTCCTCCATGGTCCGGCCCGTGCCGCGCACCACGGTGGTGAGCGGCTCCTCGTCGAGCATCACCGCCAGATTCGTGTCCTGGGTGATGCGCTGGTCCAGCCCGGCCAGAAGCGCCCCGCCACCGGCCAGAAGCAGGCCGTTTCTGGCGATGTCCGCCACCAGTTCCGGCGGCGTCTTTTCCAGGGCCTTCATGACCGCGGAAACGATGATGTTGACCGGCTCGCGGATGGCTTCGCGGATATGGGAATCGGTCACCGTGATGGTGGAGGGCGTGCCGTCGATCAGCGACTTGCCGGACACTTCCATGGACCGGGGCTCGGGCAGGGGCATGGCCGAGCCGATCTTGATTTTGATGCTCTCCGCCATGTTCTCGCCGATAAGAACCTGAAATTCGTCCTGGATGAAACGCTGAATGGTTTCGTTCAATTCGTCGCCGGCCACGCGCACGGATTCGGCGTAGGCGATGGCCGACAGGGAGATGACCGCCACTTCGGTCGTGCCGCCGCCGATGTCCACCACCATGTTGCCGGACGGCTTGTCGATGGGCAGCCCGGCCCCGATGGCGGCGGCCATGGGCTCCTCCACCAGCTTCACATCCCGGGCGCCGGCCAGATGGGCCGATTCGATGACCGCCCGCTTTTCCACCTGGGTGATGCCCGTCGGCACGCAAATGACGATCTTGGGCTTGGCGAAGCGGAAGCCGGTTAAGACCTTGCGGATGAAAAAGGCGATCATGGCCCGGGTCACCTCGAAGTCGGCGATGACACCGTCCTTCATGGGGCGGATGGCCCGGATGCGCTCGGGGGTGCGGCCCAGGAACTCCTTGGCCTCGGTGCCGACGGCGATCAGATCGCCGCTGCGGGTGTCGATGGCCACCACCGAGGGTTCGTTGAGCACGATGCCCTCGATCGGGGAATACAGCAACGTGTTGGCCGTACCCAGATCCATGGCCAAGTCTTTCCCGAGGAAGCGGAAGAATTTGCTGAGGAACATGCCCACGCTCGCATTGGAGTTCTCGTTTGGGATCGCCACTTGCCCGCAACCACGCCGGCCATGGTAGATGGCGGCAGGGAAAAAGTCTACGGCCCCGGCGCTCTGCTTGGCCTTCCCGCCTCCAGGCGTGTCTTCAAATACAGGTTTTCCAGAAACAAGGCCAGATTTTCCGCAACCATGGCCCCGAAAGCCTTGAGTTCCTCGGTGACGGGCAGGGGGCGTTCGTCGGCCAGGGTGAGCACGCCCCGCGTCTTCCGGGAAAAATTCACCGGCAGGCAGACGACGCTCTTGTATTCCCCCGCCGGCACGTCCAGCCCGAACAGGGGCAGCCCGGCCGCCCCCGACTCCGCGTCCCCGGATGTCACCGGGGTCTGGTTCTTGAACACCCAGCCGACCAGCCCCTGGCCCACGGAAAAACTTTGGGGCGCCGCCCGGGGATCGGGGAACGGATTTTCGCTGGCCCCCTCCAGAAAATACGAACGGCCGGATTCGTCCCGCACCGACAACAGGCAGTAGCGGTAGCCCGTGGCCTGCGCGAGCAGGCGCAACAGTTCCGAACGGAAGGCCGACCATTTGGGGTTGGCCTTGCGCAGACTGGCCATCTGGCGCAGGCACTGGTAGAAACGGTGTTCCTTGAGGCTCGTCTCCATTTCCCTGGACCGGGTCAGATGCGCTCCGGCCAGATCGGCGAACTGGGAAAGGATTTTGAGCTCCTTGTCCCCGAAGGCATAGGTCTTGCGGGTGTCCAGGCAGAGCGCGCCGCCGGTGGCGGCCACGGGATAGCCCATGAACGCCCGGATGCGCGCCTCCTCGCCGCCCCGGTAATACCCGAGCACGCCCCGGCGCTGGTCGAAGTTGCTGATGCAAAGGGGCTTGCCTTCCCGCATGATCCAGCCCACCAGCCCCTGACCGGGGGCGATGGCCGCCTCCCTGTCCAGGGCGTCGCCCAGGCTGAACGAAGCCACGACCCGGCAGACCTCGCCGCCGAGTTCGGGCAGGAACAGCACCGCCGAATAGGCGTCGAACACGTTGCCTACGATGGCCAACAACCGCTCGTAAAAGGGAATGTCGATCATAATGGCATGTCTGGTTGGCGGGATGCGCCGATGGACGAAAAACGGTCCGGGACCAGCCCCGGATTCCCGACGGCCCGACGGCAGGCCGCGACGCAGCCGTGGCTGCACAAAATGACGTCGGCCATGCGGCCCCCCTTGCCGATACGCTCTCGACCAAAACCAAGAAATTCTATCATAGGAGCCCAGGGCCGATGCGTCAAACACGACGCCGCGGCGGCGTCCCTCTCCGCCGGGGCCCACCAAGAAGCTCTTTATCAATGCTTCAACTTGCGCTAGAGAAATACTTTACTCGGGAATGGCCGGGACGGGACCGGACAAGAAGATGGCAGGACGACCATGAGCTTCGACTGGACACAAGCCTTTTCCAAAACCCAAGAGGCCCCGTTCCTCCACGGCGCGATCCGCCCCAAGGAAGGGGAGTCTCTGCACATCCGGTCGCTGACCGACCTCAAGCGCTTCCTCGATTGGGTGCATGTCAAGGAATGCCTGCTGCGTCCCTTTGCCGAGTTGCCCAACTATCCGGTGGTGGATTATCGGGAGCTTTTGCCCTCCTTCGAGGCCGACCCGTTCGAGTACAAGGATCTGCCCGGATTCTCCATGGTGGTCCTGGGCCGGCCGCTCAAATATTTCCAGGAAATTTTCCAGTACGATGTCCTCCATTGCCTGTTCGACTATGCCGACGACACCGAGGATGACCAGTGCCCCCTGGAAGCCTCCATCTTCGGCCAGAACACCAGGACCTTCTGCTCCCGGCTGGCCAAGGGCGTCCACGACCAGTTCCGCCGCGACTTTGCCGACATCGACGTAACCGGCCTCGAAAACTACGCCGCCCTGCTGCCCATCGTCCTCCAGATGGACCGGGCCCATGTCATCTCCTTAAACAGCCAGAACAATTTCTACCTGTCCGGGGTCTACAGCTCCTTTCCCTCCTCCCTGGACACGGAACTCAAGCGGTTCGGACTCAACATCAAGAAATTCGCCGTGGGCGACGACCGCCGTTACGAGCGCAACCGCAATTTCGTCTACCAGTTCCTGATGGAGCTCTACGGCTTCCCCATCGTCTCCGAACGGCGGACTTCGGCCGCCCTGTTCGCCCGGCGCCTGTTCCGCATGGGGGAAAAATTCATGATCCGCGTCCTCGGCCAGAGCGACCGGGTCATCACCACCTTGTCCTCCCACCCCGACGCCCGCTACTACCCCCTGGTGGAAAAAATCGCCCTGGTGACCGTGGACCGCTCCCAGACCGAGGCCATCAAGGCCCTGGGCGAGGCCGGCTATTTCGTGGATGCCGAACGCCGGGTGGTCATCGTCCGGATCACCTACCGGCAACACAAATTCGACGCCAACAACGTGCGTCAGGACCGGGCCCTGTCCGTGGCCGGCCAGGAAGTGCTGCATCCCCTGACCGGCCGGCCCTTCCCCAAGCTCAATATCATCAGGGACACCTACAGCCTGTTCCTCCAGTTGAACGACATCGTACGGGGCGAATACAACGGCCGGACCGTCTATAAAAGAAACGAAATCGTGGAGAATACCGACACCCACGAAAAAAAGCTCAAATTTCTCTATACCTGGCTCGGCAAGCATCAGCGACGCATCATCGGCTACTCCGACGAGTTCTACTCCAACGTCGTCAAGGTCATGGACAGTTACCTGCTCAGTCCCGACCACTATGATGATTTTTCCGACCTGCGGGAGCTGTATCAGGAGGTCTGGAGCAAGTACAATTACATCCAGCAGGCCAGGAAAGTGAAGCTGCTCGAAGACCTCCAGGACAGGAACTACAAGGGCGAAACCCTGTCCTATTCCCAGATGCTCTCCCTGTTCACGGAAATATTAAATGATCTCAAATTCGAGATCGTCAACTATTTTGACAACCTGGTCGAACGGGTCCTTTCGCTCGGCGACATGATCCTCAATGACCGCTACCTGCTGCGCAATTACATCAAAAAGAAAGATATGGATCTTTCCCCTTACGGCCAGTCCGTCAAAAAGACCTACGGCCGCCTCGTCTCCCTGCTCGATGAATTCCGCTCGATCCGCAAGGCCAAGAAGGAACAGGGCATCGTCTTGCCCCTGGTGGCGCAAAACACCTAACCGACGTGGCCCTTTCGTCGGCCGCATCACCAAGAACGTCGGGCTCTCCTCCCGACCCATCCGGAGTATATCGTGGAACAGCCCATTCCTACCCCGCTTTCGGACTGGCATCGGCGCCATGGTGCGAAAATGGTCCCCTTCGCCGGCTTCGACATGCCGGTCCAGTACACCTCCATCCTGGCCGAACATGAACAGACCAGGACCAAGGCCGCCATTTTCGACATCTGCCACATGGGAGAATTCCACCTTTCTGGCGCCGGCGCGGCGGACGCCCTGTCCACGGCCATCACCCACGATCTCGCCACCCTGGCTCCGGGCAAATGCCGCTACGGATTCCTCTTAAATGCCACCGGCGGCGTCATCGACGACCTCATCGTCTATTGCCTGGACGCCGACAGCTACATGCTCGTGGTCAACGCAGCCTGCATCGCCACCGATTTCGCCTGCATCAAGAGCCGTCTGCCGGAAGGCCTCCTGTTCACCGACGATTCCGAGGCCACCGCCAAGATCGACCTCCAGGGACCGCTGGCCTTCGAGGTCCTGCGCGATCGGGTGCCGGGCGACTTCTCGGGCCTCAAATACTTCAATTTCTCCTGGACCGAGTTCACCGGCACCAAACTGCTGGTCAGCCGCACCGGCTACACCGGCGAACTCGGCTACGAACTCTTCCTCCCGGCCACCGCCGCCTGCGCCCTGTGGGAAGCCCTGGCCGCCGATCCCCGGGTGCTGCCGGCCGGACTCGGCGCCCGTGACACCTTGCGACTGGAAATGGGCTACCCCCTCTACGGCCAGGATCTGGACGAGCAGCACACCCCGGCCGAAGCCGGCTACGGCTGGCTCCTCACCTCCCCGGCCGCCTATGTCGGCAAGGACAAGGCCGCCCACATCAGCCAAAAACTCCTGGCCCTGGACATCCCGGGCCGCCGCAGCGCCCGCCACGGCGACATCGTGACGGATCGCTCCGGCAAGGACGTCGGCGCCGTCACCAGCGCCTCCTTCGCCCCCAGCCTCGGCCACGCCGTGGCCCTGGCCTACGTCGCCGCCGCCGCGGCCGAAGGCAAGGAGTTCCATGTCAAGGCCGCCCGAACCGAACTGACCGCCGCCAAGCACGCCCTGCCCTTCTATCCCAACGGCACGGCGCGCAAGAGCTTGGGATAAAAGAATAAAGATGCCTCCGGCGGCCGGGGGCATGATGCCCCCGGACCCCTCGCACCGAAGGTTTATGCGCATAGGCACGCCCCCCGAGACAGGGGGCCTGGGGGGAATGATTCCCCCCAGCAGGTCCAGGGCAGCGCCCTGGCCGCCGGAGGCACGCTCCCGATGAGTCGACCTGACGCGTTTTACTTGCCGCCGCCGGCGTTCGCCGCGCCGTACGTCCTGACCGGCGGCGAAGCGAACCACTGCGTTCGGGTGTTGCGCAAGCGGCCGGGAGAGGTGGTCCGGCTGTTCGACGGCCTGGGGCACGAGGGACTTTTCACCATCACCGAGGCGGACCGGGACCGGGTGACGCTTGCTCCCATTTCGTTGGTGGAGGAGCCCATGCCGGAGACACGGCTCCATCTGGCCGCCGGCTTTTCCCGCTCGGCCCGCCGCGACATGTTTCTGGAAAAGGCCGTGGAACTCGGCGCGGCCGGTGTTTTTTTCTGGCAGGCCGCCCGCACCCAGGGCCGGATGCCGGAGGCCCCCAAGGACGCCTGGACGACCGCCTGCATCAGCGCGGCCAAGCAGTGCGGCGCGGCCAGGCTGCCGGACATCGGCGTCGTGGCCGGCGGCGCGGCCGGGCTGGCCTCCCTGGCCGATCGCTTCGACCGGCGCTATCTGCTGTGGGAAGCTCCCGACGCGCCCCGGCGACTGCGACCGGAGGATGTGACCGCCCCCGGCGACGCCCTGTTCGCCCTCGGGCCGGAAGGGGGGCTGGCCGACGACGAGGTGGCCTGTCTCCGGGAAGCCGGATTCGTGCCGGTCAGCCTCGGCCACCGGGTGCTGCGCTGGGAGACCGCCGGCCTGGCCGTGCTGGCCCTGGGCCTGGCCCTGGCACCGCCTGAAAAGACTTCACGGACGAGCGTCCGCGACACTGCAATCGAGGGTTCCCATGGACCTTTCCGGCACTGAAAAACGGCCCCTGGCCGAGCGCATCCGTCCGGCCGAGCTGGCCGATTTCGTGGGCCAGACCCATGTGGTGGCACGGCTTACCACCATGCTTAACGCCCCGCGGCTGCCGAGCCTGCTGCTTTTCGGCCCGCCGGGCTGCGGCAAGTCCACCCTGGCCCTGATCCTGGCCCGCGCCAAGGGGAAGCCCTACATCCGGGTGAGCGCCCCGGAGGCGGGGCTGGCCGTCCTGCGCGAGAAGATCAAGGGCAAGGAGATTCTCATCCTGGACGAGTTGCACCGGTTTTCCAAGGCGCAGCAGGATTTCTTCCTGCCGCTTCTGGAGACCGGCGACATCGTACTTCTGGCCACCACCACGGAAAATCCGTCCTTTTCCGTCACCCGCCAACTGCTCTCCCGGATGCACGTGCTGCGCCTGCGGCCCCTGTCCCATAGCGAGCTTATGTCCCTGGCCGCCCGGGGAGCCAAGGCGGCCGGCATCGAACTTTCCCGGGAGAGCCTGGATGCCGTGGCGTTGCTCTCTTCCGGCGACGGCCGCACCCTGCTCAACCTCATGGAATTCGTGGCCGCCCTGCCCGAGGACAAGCGCGCGCCGGAGGATCTGCGCAAGGAGCTGCCCGAAGCCCTGGCCCGGGGCGACCGGGACGGCGATGTCCACTATGAGCTGGCCTCGGCCATGATCAAATCCATCCGGGGCAGCGACCCGGACGCAGCCCTGTACTATCTGGCCTGCATGTTGGAGGGAGGCGAAGATCCGCGGTTCGTCTGCCGCCGGCTCATGATCGCCGCCGCCGAGGACGTGGGTCTGGCCGATCCCATGGCGTTGCCCATGGCCGTCTCCTGCGCCGAAGCCGTGGAAAAAATCGGCATGCCGGAGGGATTTATCCCCTTGGCCGAAACCGCCGTCTACCTGGCGCTCGCCCCAAAGAGCAATTCCGCCTACGCCGCCTATCTCGCCGCCAAAAAAGAGATCATGCAATCGGGCGTCAAGCCCGTGCCGCTGCATCTGCGCAATCCTTCCACCCGGCTCCAACGGGAATGGGGGTTCGGCAAGGGATACAAGTATCCCCACGCCTACCCCGATGCCTGGGTGGATCAGGAATATCTGCCCGAGGAAGTGGCGGGACGGCAGTTTTTCACGGCCAAGGACCAGGGCCAGGAGCCGCGCTTGGCGGCCCGCCTCAAACGGCTGCGCAAAAAATAACCTTCGCGTTCGACCAGGCACCCGCGATGGCGACGTTTCGTGATGGCGGGCCTCTTTTTCTGCTACGCTTGACGGAAAAACCGCCAACTCGGTATGCACTTCCTTATTGCTCTAACCGCTAGAGGGAGGAATTCCGCATGAAGGTCAGCGCCCGCAATCTCATCCCCGGCCGGATCAAAGCCGTCATCAACGGCCTGGTCAACAGCGAAGTGGCGATTGAAATCGCTCCGGGGCTGGAAATCACGTCCCTTATCAGCAAGCACTCCGCCGAGGTTCTTGACCTCAAGCCCGGCGATACCGTCACGGCGATGCTAAAAGCCTCCGACGTCATGGTCGCCATGGATTGACCCTCCGCCCGTTCTCGAAACCGGCCGTGCCTGCGGCGGTCGGTTTTCCTCCCACCCGCGTCCCGCCGCCGATCCGTCCGCGTTTTCATTTCAGGCTTTATCAATGCACCACGACCTGCTAGAGGGAAGAGGCCACGGCTTGAGACGTCCGCACCCTTCCGGTGGGGGACGGGAGCCGGCGAGAACGGAGAAGGCTGCACAGCGGACCGGAGGAGGAAGCCTCCGGCGGCCACAGGGTTTCACCCTTTGAAATCCTATACGAATCCAGTTTCGCAACATTTTGTCTCACGACAAAATCACTGGGGCTGGGCGTTGTGCAGTGGTCTCGAAAGGGGAAGGTCTATGGGTCAGGAAAAACGTCGCCGCAGCCGGGTCTGCGCCCAGTTTGAGGCCTACGCCTATCTCGACGGGGAAAAAATACCGCTGTACACGAACAACCTCAGCTTGAAAGGGGCCCTGTTCGGTCCTGAGCCGCGTCTGGCCGCCGGGCAGGAATGCAACCTGATCTTCACCCTGTCCAAGGATGTCAACGTCCGGATCAAAGCCCGGGTCGTGCGCTCGGACGCGGAAGGAACGGCCGTGGATTTCGAGAGTATGGACGAAACCGCCTTTTACCATCTGCACAACATGGTGCGGTATTCCTCGCCCAACGCCGACAAGATCGACCAGGAGCTGCAGGTGCCCGCCTTCCATGTGCCTGGTGACGGAGAAAAGGATTGAACCGGATGGCAAAGGGGCTTGCCGCCCCGCTTCTGGCCCTGATCGCCCTGGCCGGCCCAGGTTTTCTCCACCCGACTCCAGCGGCAGCCGGTCTGGAGCAGGCCACAAGCGGTTTGACCGCCCTGGCGGCCGGCGAATACCGCAAGGCCATTCCCCTGCTCTCCCAGGCGATTGATTCCAACGGGCTGCCCGAGGGGCAGTCCTATCTCTTCTACGCGGCCCGGGGCTACGCCCGGGCGGCCGAAGGCGACTTCATGGGCGCCGTCGAGGACGACACCGCCGCCCTGACCCGGCATCCGGAATACCGGCCGGCCCTGTTCAACCGCGCCAACGCCTATTTCGCCATGCGGCGCTACGATCAGGCCATCAGCGACTATTCCAGGCTTCTGACCGCCAACGCCAACGATACCGACGCCCTCAACAACCGGGGCGCCGCCTGGTTCTGCAAGGGCAACCTGCAAAGCGCCCTGGCCAATTATTCCCAGGCCGTCGCGCTCGCGCCCGAGGACCCCGATCCGCTGCTCAACCGGGGCAAGGTCTATGAAGCCCTGGGCGAAATCGACAAGGCGCGCGGCGACTTCCTCCGCATCAAGCAGCTCGATCCCTCGGCCAAGACCCCGCTCGACTGAACGCGCCCGCGAGAGGGGCAAAAGGCATACCCCCCGGTCCCCCTGCATGGAGGACCATAGTTCTTCTCTCGCCCGTTTGGGGCGAGGGGTCCGGGGGCATCATGCCCCCGGCCGCCGGAGGCCTCTTTCTCCGACTTAGTCCAGTCGGTTGTGGCACCCCAGGGAACGGCGGTTCTGCATGGCGGCGATGGTGATGGTGTAAGCCGCCTGGCAGCCGTGGAACAGGTCCACGATGGCCTTGCTGAGCGGCGTCTCCCGATAGAAATCGTGCAGGTGCTTGTTGAGTTCCCGCAGATCCTCGAAGGCCCGCTTCAGCCGCGAACTCGACCGATTGATGCCCACGTAGTTCCACATGGTGTTGCGGATGGTGGCCCAATCCTGGGCGATCAGCGCCGGGTCCTCGTTGCGGTTGCAGCCGGGGCTCACCCAATCCGGGATGCTGTCCAGGAGTCGCCGGCTCAGGGTAGCCGCCTTCTTTTCGGCCCGCCGGGCGATATCGCACCCGGAGCTGTAGCCCCACAGCAAACATTCCAGCGTCGAGGTGCTGGCCAGCCGGTTGGCCCCGTGCAGGCCCGTGCAGGCGCATTCGCCGGCGGCGTAGAGGCGATCCAGGGTGGTGCGGCCGGCGTTGTCCGTGAGCACGCCGCCGCAGAAGTAGTGGGCGGCCGGCACCACCGGGATGGACGTACGGGTAATGTCGATGCCGAGGTCCAGGCAACCCTGGTAGACGGTCGGAAAATGCGTCTCCAGATCCTTCACGTAACTGGCCACGTCCAGATAGACGCAGTCCTGCTCGGTCTTGAGCATTTCCGCCAGAATGGCCCGGGTGACGATGTCGCGCGGAGCCAGGTCGGCCCGGGGATCGTAGCGCTGCATGAAGGGCTCGCCCGAGGCGTTGACCAGCCGCGCCCCTTCGCCGCGCAGGGCCTCGGTGATGAGCAGCCGCCGCTCGGCCCGGTGAAACAGGGTCGTCGGGTGGAACTGGATGTATTCCACGTTCATGACCTTGGCGAAGGCCCGGGAGGCCATGGCCAGGGCCGATCCGATGCAGGAGCGGGTGTTGGAGGTGTGCAGAAAGAGCCGGCCGCAGCCGCCGGTGGCCAGGACCGTGAAATCGGCCAGGATGGTCTCCACCTGCCCGGAAATCTCGTTTAAGACGTAGGCCCCCAGACACTGGTCGGCCAACTGGTACTTGAATTCCAGCAAGGTGGCATGGTGGTGGGAGGTGAGCAGGTCCACGGCCGTGCGGCGCACCAGGATCTTGATGGACGGACAGGCCCGGACCGCCGCCATGAGCCCTTCCATGATCCCCCGGCCCGTATAATCGGCCATGTGCAGGATGCGGGGCACGCTGTGCCCGCCTTCCCGGCCCAGGTGAAAGCCCTCCCCGTCGCTCTTGCGGTCGAAGGGCAGGTGGAGCCGGTCGAGCAGGATTTCCTGGACCACCTGCGGTCCCCGGCGAGCCAGGTAACGCACGGCCCGCACCGAATTGTAGCGCCAGCCGCAGGTCAGGATGTCCCGTTCCAGAAGCTGCGGCGAGTCCTCCTCGCCGCGAAAGACAATACCGCCCTGGGCCAGGGCGCTGTTGCCGTCGTCCAGATCGTCGCCCGAGGTCAAAAGGATCACTTCCAGGCCGGCATCGGCCAGGGTCAGGGCAGCGGTCAGTCCGGCGATGCCGGACCCCACCACCAGCGCATTGGTATGCATCCGGTACATGCTTTCCCCCCCGCTCCGGCGTCTCATGTCCCCGCCGGAGGGATCTTTTCAGCCCCAGGGCGCTGCCCTGGACCCGCCGGGGGGAATCTTCCTCCCGGCCCCCCTGTCCCGGGACCCTAGGTGGCAACGTGCTCCACGGCAGTCTTTCCGGGGAGCTTTTTTCCGTACCCTCGGTGCGAGGAGGCCGGGGACAGCATGCCCTCGGCCGCCGGAGGCAGACTTCTCCGCCTGTCCGCCGGAGAAACTTCCGCCTCTTCCGTCGCGCCTCAGCGACCGCCCCGGGCCGAGACGTCCAGCATCCGCTGCACTGCGGCCCGGGCCGGTTCGCGCACGTCGTCCGGCACCGTGACCGGCACGGCCGTATCGAGAGCCGTCAGCGCGGCGAGCAGCGTTTCCTCGGTACCTTTGGCCATGTTCGTACAGGCGCTTTCCCGCAGCGGGCGGATGGTCTTGAGCCCCTGGTACTGACTGGCCAGCCGGGCAACCAGATGCAGTTCCGTGCCGATGACGATGTCCGCCCCGGGCGGGGCCTCGGCCACGTACTTGATGATAAAGGAGGTGGAGCCGGCGGCGTCGGCCAGGGCCACCGTCTCGGGCGAACACTCGGGGTGGACCACCACCTTGGTCTCGGGGTTTTCCCGCCGCACGGCCTCGATATCGCCGGGCTTGAACCGGGAATGGATCACGCACTGACCGGGCCAGAAAAGCACTTCGGCCCGGCGGGCCGCCTCAAGATCCAGCCGCCCGCCGCCTTCCCGCACGTCCAGGATATGCATGCTGTCGGCGGCAACGCCCAGGCGGCGGCAGGTGTTCTGGCCGAGCATCTTGTCCGGCAAAAACAGCACGCCCCGGCCCTGGTCCAAGGCCCATTTGAGCATGGTCGCGGCATTGGCCGAGGTGCAGATGGTCCCGCCGCGCCGGCCGCAAGCGGCCTTCACGGCGGCCGAGGAATTGACGTAGGCCAGGGGCAGGACATCGCGGCCGGCCGCCGCCAGCCGGTCGAGCACCGCCTCCACCAGGGGACCCGGGGCCATGTTGGCCATGACGCAGGCCGCGTCCGGCGTGGGCAGATGGACGCGCTGGCCCGGTCCGGCCAGCATGGCCGCGGTTTCGGCCATGAAGTGCACGCCGCAAAAAACGATATCCCGGGCGGTCAGGCCGGGGACCTGCCGAGACAGTTCCAGGGAGTCGCCCAGGATGTCGGCATGGCGGACCACCTCGTCGCGCTGGTAGTGATGGACCAAAATAGCCAGCCCGGTACCCCGGGCACGACGGATTGCCGCGATTTGTTGTGCAGTGGGTGTTTTCATGCGGAGGGCGTCTCCTCAAGCAGCATACTGAAATCGGCGCTCGGGGCGGAATGGGTGATGCGGCCCACGGACACGAAGTCCGGCCCCAGGGCGGCGATGGCAGCCAGGGCCTCCTGGGTGACCCCGCCGCTGACCTCGGTTTCGATGCCGGCCGGGACGAGCCCAAGAGCTTGGCGCATGGCGTCCATATCCATATTGTCGAACATGATGCGGGACGGCCGCTCGGCCACGGCCTGACGCACCTCGTCCACACTGCGGCACTCGATCTCCACCGGCGGCATGGTCTCCGGCCGGTCCTGGTAGGCGCGGCGCACGGCGGCCATGGCCTGGGGGATGCCGCCGGCCCGGTCGATGTGGTTGTCCTTGAGCATCAGCATTTCGGCCAGGTTGCGGCGATGATTGACGCCGCCGCCGACCAGAACGGCGTATTTTTCCGGGTAGCGCAGGCCGGGCAGGGTCTTGCGGGTGTCGAGCAGGCGGGTCCGGCTTCCGGCCAGGGCGCCCACGGCCTGACGGACCCGGTTGGCGATGCCCGACAGGTGACAGAGGAAATTGAGGATGACCCGTTCGGCCTTGAGAAGCGTCACGGCCGGGCCGGTCAGTGTGGCCACCACCGTCCGGTCCAAAACGCAAGCCCCCTCCGCGACGAGGGAATCGACATGGCAACGGCCCGCCTCGCCCATGCGGTCGAAGACCAGTCGGGCAATGGGCAGACCGGCCACCAGGGAATCCTGCTTGGCCACGATGCGGGCAGCCAGCCGATCCTCCGGGGAAAAAACCGCCAGGGCGGTCAGGTCCGGTCCGTCCTCCGCCAGGGCCAAGTCGATGGTGCGCACCAGAAAATCCCGGGCCGGTCCCTGAAAAAAAGCCTCGAAGCGTGGCTCGGACATGGGATCACCGCGATTGCCGGTAGGGGCCGGTGCCGCGCGGCAGGCGCGGACCACCCGGCCGGGTGGAGGGAAAAACACCGGCGCGGCGTCGCACCAGGGGACTTTTCCCGGATGGGGCACACGGAAAATCTTCCAGCCGTGTGTTAAATGGGTATGCTAGCCGGTTTTGTCCGGCGGGACAAGAGAAGGCAGCGGCACCGGCCCCCAAAAAAACCCGCGCCGGAATTCCGGCGCGGGTTTTCAAAAACGAAGCGAGTCGAGGCAACGTTACTTGCTGATCGCCTCGGCCGGGCAGGCGTCAATGGCTTCGTCCACGCAATCCGCGTCGCAATCGGCGTCTTTCACGGTGGCCTTGTCGCCGTCAGCATTCATCTCGAACGCATCGGGGCAGGTCTCAACACACGCTTCGCAACCCATGCACGCATCATGATCGATCGAAATAGCCATGTCCGCTCCTCCTTGGAGTTTTCCTGGGATCGCCCGGCCCGGATACCCGGTAAGCCCAGTCAGCGAGCCCATCGTGTGACCGTTATACCCTATGTTACCAGGATATCACCACAAAGCCCTCTGCCACTCCAGGGATGCGCGTTACCCTGGAAAATGCCCTTCGCAAAAGCGTAGGTGTTCGGGGTGCTTTCTCGGACCACCATGGCCCTTGGTCCCGAAACCTCCGGGCACAATTCGTCGCTCGGAGAAATTCGTCTATGACGGGGCGTCCGCGAAAAGTCAAGGACGGGCCGTGTGCAGTTTTTGTCAATAAAAACCAGCATCATCACGCAGAAAGAAACGTATCCCCTTTCCACACGTCGTCGCGTCCTTCCGCCGACGACGAATGCACGATGCAAATATTTTCCGAATTCCGTCAAGTTGCCCTTTGACCTCGAGAGGCAAAACTTTTATTCATTTCACGGCAATGGTGCGACGCGTTCTCCTCGCACCCAAACAACAACCATGGGTCATGCTTCCAGAAACACCGGACCTGCTCGAATCCCTCCCATCCCACGCCGCCGTGCTCGACACGGCAGGCTCTGTCGTGGCCGCCAACGCCTCCTTTTGCAGTCTGATCCGCGATGTCGCCCCGGATGCCGTTTTCGGTGACGCTTTCCGGATTTTTTGCGCCAGGGTGCTGTCCGCCCCCACGCTGGCCACCGTGCGCCAGGGACTCGCCTCGCTGGTCTGCGGCAAGATTCCCCGCTACGAAATCGATCTGCCCTGCGGCCCGGCCGAGGCCCCGGTCTGGCACTGCCTGAGCCTGACGCCGCTTCACGGACGCCAGCCGGGGGTCCTGGCCCTCTTGACGGACATCACCCGCCAGAAGCAGCTGGAGGAACACATCCTCCACGATGCCTTCCATGACAACCTGACCGGCCTTTTCAACCGGGCCCTGTTTTTAAATCGGCTGGATCAGGCCATCAAACGCCTCAAGCGCGACCCGGAAGCCTTCTACGCCGTCCTCTACCTGGACATGGACCGCTTCAAGCTGGTCAACAAGACCTTCGGCCACGTCACCGGCGACCGGCTGCTCATGGTCATCGCCAACCGGCTGCAAAAACTCCTGCGCGACGTGGATACCCTGGCCCGCTTCGGCGGCGACGAGTTCGCCATCCTGGCCGAGGGGCTCAAGGGCGCCGAAGAGGCCGGCACCATGGCCGATATCGTGCTGCGCCAACTGGCTGCGCCGTTTCGATTGAAAAAACAGGAAATTTTCGTCAAGGGCAGCATCGGCGTGGTCCTCGGGTCGTCCGCCTACGAGCACCCCGACCAGATCCTGCGCGATGCCGACAACGCCATGTACAGCTCCAAGGAGCACGGCGGCGACCACTTCACCATCTTCGACGCCGGCCTGCGGGTGGTGACCCAGCGGCGCATGGAAATGGAGCTGGCCTTGCGCCAAGCCCTGGACAACGGGGAAATCTCCGCCCACTACCAGCCCATCGTCTCCCTGCGCTCGGGGGAAATCACCGGCTTCGAGGCTCTGGCCCGCTGGAAACACCCGCACCAGGGCTTCATTCCGCCGGCGGAATTCATTCCCATCGCCGAGGAAACCGGCCTCATCAACGAACTGGGGGCCTTCATCCTCCGGCAGTCCTGCCTGCGGATGGTGGAATTGGCCGACAAGCATCCGGGGACCGCTCGGCTGACCTTAAGCGTCAATATTTCCGGTCGCCAATTCAAGCGGCCGGAATTCGTGGATGAAGCGGCCGCCATTCTGGCGGAGACCGGCATCGATCCCTCGCGGGTCCAGCTCGAACTGACGGAATCCGTCCTCATGGACGACGCCGACGCGGCGGTGGCCACCATCAAACGGCTCAAGGCCCTGTCGGTCAAGGTGGTCATCGACGATTTCGGCACGGGCTACTCGTCCCTCTCCTACATCCAGCGATTCCCCTTCGACAGCCTCAAGGTGGACCGGTCCTTCGTCGGCAACATGAACGAAGCCGAGCAGAACATGGAGATCGTGCGGACGATCATCGCCATGGCGCATAAACTGGGATTGGAAGTGGTGGCCGAGGGCGTGGAGCTGGCCGAGCATCGGTCGGCCCTGGCCGATCTGCGTTGCGAGGGGGCCCAGGGCTATTTTTTCTCGAAACCCGTCCCGGGGGGGGAACTCGACGGGTTGATCGCCAGGCATTGGGCCTGCGACGAGCCCAAAATGTGAGATTCGCCGTCGGCGCAGGAGCTGCTTACACAGCCGGTTGCGAAGCGCTGCTTCGCGAACTCTTTTTATGACGCCTGGCGAATCTCAAGGCGTGGCGCCTCAATGCGCCTGTTATGGGATTTCTCGTTTATTTCGGGCCACCCTCCGTCAGTTGTTGCTGTCATATTGCGAGGGGAACCGTTCCCCTTACACCTTTCAAATAAGCATTCGCGGGCCGCAGTCAAAGCCTGCGGGCCGCTTTTCCCGCCGTTTTCAGGCGCTGCCGATCAAAATGCCGGCCAGAAAGACCAGCACCCCGCCGAGGCCCACCTGCAAGGCGGCCGACACCATCGGCGTGTCCATGTAGTGCGAGCGCACCCAGGTGATGGCGGCCAGCTCCAGGGCCACCACGACGAAGGCCACCAGCAGGGCCAGATGGTAGCTGCCGATCAGGAAGGGCAAGGTATGCCCGATGCCGCCGAGGGTGGTCATCATCCCGCAGACAAGCCCCCGCAGCCAGGGATGGCCCCGGCCGGTCATGCTGCCGTCGTCGGACAGGGCCTCGGCAAAGCCCATGCTGATGCCGGCGCCGATCGAGGCGGCCAGGCCGACCAGAAAAGCCTGCCAACTGTCGTGGGTGGCCGTGGCCGCCGCGAACACCGGAGCCAGGGTGGACACGCTGCCGTCCATCAAACCGGCCAGCCCCGGTTGCACGATCTGGAGCACGAACAACCGGCGTTGGGTGGCCCCTTCGCTTTCCATGGCGGCCTGGTCCAGGTTCAGGTCGGCCAGATGTCGGGCGCTGGACTCATGCGAGCGTTCGGCCTGGGCCAGATCATCCAGCAATTTGCGGATGTCGATGTCCTGCGTCCTGGCGGCGGCCCGCTCGTAAAACTGCCGGGTTTCCATCTCCATGGTGGTGGCATGGCTCCGGACCACGTCGAGGCCGAGCGGCCGCACCAGCCATACGGGCTTGCGCTGCACGAACCCCTTGACGTCCTGGCGGCGCACCAGCGGAATATGGTCCCCGAACTTGGCCTTGAAAAGATCCGTCAACCGCCGGCGATGGGTCGATTCCTCCGCCCGCATACCGTCGAACACGGCGGCCGTGGCCGGATAGGTCGCCTTGAGCCCGTCGGTGAAATCCGCGTAGACGCGCTCGTCCTCCCCTTCCAGGGTGATGGCCAGGGCGAGCACTTCCTGCTCGCTTAAGTCCGAAAATTTCCGCATCGTTCCGTCTCCCGCCCGGGGCTCCCGGCCGCGTCCGGCGGTTGCGCCCGGGTTCTTTTCCCTCGCATCGAACTCGCCTCAGGCAACAGCGTGGCCAGCGTCCGTACCGTCAACGTGCGCCCTTGCCAAAAGTTTCTTTTAAGTACCTACTTCCTCTATTGAAGTGAAGGACTTATCCAGGGAACAAACAAAAGGAGTTTTGCCATGAATACCATCGCCATCGTCTATCATTCCGGTTACGGCCACACCGCCGTCCTGGCCGAAGCGGTCCGCCAGGGCGCGGCCGGCGTCCCGGACACCGAGGTTCTGTGCATCAAGGCCGAGGAGGCCGGCCAGCATATGGGCGAACTCGCCCGGGCCAAGGCCATCATCTTCGGCGCTCCCACCTACATGGGCAGCCTGTCCGCGGCGTTCAAGACCTTCATGGAGTCCACCTCCAGGCTTTGGTCGCGCCTGGAATGGAAAGACAAGCTGGCCGCCGGCTTCACCAACTCGGCCAGCCAGAACGGCGACAAGCTCAACAGTCTCATCCAAATGGCTATTTTCGCCATGCAGCACGGCATGATCTGGGTGGGACTCGGGCTGCTGCCCGGCAACAACTCCACCAAGGGAAGCCCTGAGGATCTCAATAGGTTGGGCGCCTATCTCGGGGCCATGGCCCAGTCCAACGCCGACCAGGGGCCGGACGTGGTGCCGCCGCGCTCCGACCGCGAGACGGCCCGGTCTCTGGGAGAGCGCGTGGCCACCATCGCCGCCCGTTTCAGCGACTGACAAGGGGAGGCGAGGGAACGCCTCCGGCGGGACCGAAGGGGGGTTCCCCCCTTGGCCCCGAAGCATCCCTGATGGACGCAAACATGGTGGTGCGGTCCCTTGCGTCGTAACGTCCCGGGCGGGAAATGGCCTCCGCCCGGCACCGTTTTTGTTCGACCGCCGACCGCGGAGGGGTTTCCCATGGCCGATCCGATGCCCGCTCTTTTCGTCTCCCACGGGGCGCCGACGCTCTCTCTGGAGCCGCAACCGACCAGGAGCTTCCTCATGGAGCTTGGCCGGGCCATCCCCCGCCCCCGGGCCATCGTCTGCGTGTCCGCCCATTGGACCACGGCCCGGCCGATGGTGACCCTGGCGGCGGCGCCGGAGACCATCCACGATTTTTACGGTTTCCCCGAGGAACTTTTTGCCGTGCGCTACCCGGCGCCGGGCGATCCGGCCCTGGCCGGACGCGTACGCGAACTGCTGGCGCAAGCCGGCATCCCGGCCGCCGGCGAACCGAACCGGGGACTCGACCATGGAGCCTGGGTGCCCCTTGGCCTCATGTACCCCCAAGCGGATATTCCGGTGGTGGAGCTTTCCGTGCAGCCGGAGGAAAACGCGGCGCATCATGCCGCCATGGGCCGGGCCCTGGCCCCGCTGCGCCGGGAAGGCGTCCTGGTCCTCGGAAGCGGCAATGCCACCCACAACCTGCGGGCCGTACGCTGGGAGGCGGCCGACAGCCCGCCCCCGGCTCCGGTGGCGGCCTTCGACGCCTGGCTCAAGGCCGCGGTGCTGGCCGGACGCCAGGCGGAACTCCTCGACTATGTCCGGCAGGCGCCCTTCGTCCCGGACAACCATCCGACCCCGGAGCATCTGCTGCCGCTGTTCGTTGCCGCCGGCCTGGGCGGTCGGGCGAAACTGCTCCACGACGCGTTCACCCTGGGCGTGCTGTCCATGGCCGCCTTCGCCTGGGAAGACGACAACCCGGCCTAGGCCGGGATCAATCCCCGCCGGGGAAACCGGTCCCCGTGCGGCTGCGTTCCAAAAGCCCCTTGATGGCGGCCAGCAGCGTCTCGGGGCGCAGGGGCTTGGGCAACACGGCATCGGCCTCGGCCGGCACCGCGTCCTCATGCCCGGTAATGACCAAAATGGGGATGGCGGCCAGCACCGGATCGCGACGCAAGGCGCCTATCGCCTCCCGGCCGTTCATGCCGGGCATGGCCATGTCCATGGTGATGACGTGGGGCCGCAGTTTGGCGGCGGCGGACAAGGCCGAGGCCCCGTCATGGGCCGAAGCCACCCGGTAGCCCTCGCCCTCCAGGAACTGGAGGAGAAAGGCGGAGACCGCCGGATCGTCGTCCACCACCAGCACCAACGGATGCTCCTGTTCCTCGGAACCGTTGGGTCGGGGCGGCGGGGCCGCGGACGCGAGGCCGGCCGTGGGCAGCTCGAAGACGAAGGACGCTCCGCGCCCCGGGGCCGGCTCCACCCAGATGCTCCCGCCGTAGTGGGTCACGATCTCCCGGCAGATGGCCAGTCCCAGTCCCGTCCCCTTGGCCGGGGCGGAACCTTCCGGATCACGCCGGACCTGGCGGAATTTGTCGAAGATGATCTCCCGGTCTTCCGCCGCCACGCCGGGTCCGGTGTCGGTGACGGACACTCGGGCCAAGCCGTGCTCGGATTCGCCAAGGCGCACGGTGACCGAACCGACGGCCGTGAACTTGGCCGCATTGCCGATAAGATTGACCAGCACCTGCTCCAGGCGGTCGGGATCGGCCATGACCACCGGCGAGACCTCGGGAAGGCGGGTCTCCAGATCGACTTCCGGCCGCGAGGCGAACAGCCCGGCCGCCGCACTGACGGTTTTTTCGATCACCTCGGCCAGGGAGACGGCCCGGTCGCGCCAGTGCATGCGGCCGGACTCGATGCGGGAAAGATCCAGAAAATCGTTGAGCAGCCGGGCCAGCCGCTCCCCCTCGTGGGCAAGCACCTGCAGGTTGTCCTCGATGCGGGAGGCCTTCTGGGTCAAGGTGTGGTCCCCCGCGGCCAGCGGGGCGAAATGGCGGCCGAAATCCCGGGAGATGAGCTTGGCGAAGCCCAAAAGCGAGGTCAGCGGCGTGCGCAACTCGTGGGAAACGGACGACAAAAAGGCGCTTTTGATCTCATCCTGCCCGCGCAGCCGGCGGTTGGCCTGCTCCAGTTCCCGGGTCTGGTTGGCCAGATCCCGGGTGCGATCCACCACCAGCGTCTCCAGATTGCGGGTCAGCCGTTCCAGATGCTCCTCGGCCAGAAGCCGTTCGGTATCGTCACGAACCATGAGCACGTAGCCGTCGGGCAGGTCCTCCTTGTCGTAAATGCCCGAGACCCGGGCCACGTAGTGGCGAATGACGCCGGCCGGATTCAGTTTGAAGGTGAAGTCGTGGCTGCAGGTCGGGGTGACGTCTTGCAGGGCCTGGCCGAAGGTCGCCAGATCGACCCCGTACTGGACATGCACTTCCCGCAGGTCCCGGCCGGCCAGGGCCTCGGCCCGCACGGCGAAAATCGTTTCGGCCTCCGGGTTGCAATAGGTAATCCGCCAGGACGCATCCACGGCCACAATGCCCATTTCGGCGCAGCGCAGCAGATTGTCCAAAAAAATCGTTTTCTGAAGCAAGGACTTGCCGACGAGCTTCAGGGCGGCATCCTTCTCGTCGAGGGCGGATTCCAGGGTGCGGACATAGGGGCTGGCCAGACCCTTGACGAGGTCGCTCTGCGTGACGAGACCGAGGACCTTGCGGTCGGCATTCACCACGACCACCCGGCGCACCCGGTGCTTTTTCATGAGCATGGCCGCCTCGAAGACCGGCTGGTCCTCCTCGGCGCACACCACCGGACAGCTCATGATGTCATAGAGCCGCAGATCCCCCAGCTGCGAATCGTCGAGCAACAGCCGCACCACGTCACGCTCGGTGATGATGCCGGCCGGGCGGTCGTCGCGCACCACCACCAGGCAGGAAATGGAACTCGCGGCCATGCGTTCCACGGCCTCGCGCGCGCTGATGTTGCCGGGTGCGGTCACCACCTCGCGCGTCATGATTTCCGTCACGCTCTTGGCGGCGTACAGGGAGCCCTCGCCCAGGCACTCCACCAGATTGGACTGGGTGATGACGCCCCGGGTCCGGCCTTCGGCGTCCACCATGACCAGATGGCGCAAGCGGTTGCGCGTGAGCAGGGTGCAGGCCTCGGCCAGATTGGTGTCTACGGACACGGTGATGACCGGCGCGCTCATCAGCTCGCGTACGGGTCGGTCGGGGAAGGTGGCTTCCCTGTGGGCGGCGGCCCACAGGATGCTGCGCTCGGTGATGATGCCGACGGGACGTCCCGCCTCTTCCACCACCAGGCAGGAAATGCCGCGTTGACGCATGAGGTCGAGGCCATCTCTGACCCGGCTCTCCGGAAAAATGACCGCCACGTCGGCTGAAGCGAGTTCAGCCAAAAGTTGTTGGGCCATGCGGCCTCCTTGGCGTGCCCCCTTCCCGTCCGGCGGAAGGCGGGCCCGATGCCCGAATCTAGCCTATTTGGCCCGGAATTCAAACCGGGTCCCCGCGCCGATCCCGGACTCAGGGACGACCGGCGGCCGCGCGCAGACGCTTGGCCGTGAGATCGTAATTCTCCCGGAAAAGGTTGTCCTTGGGGTTGCAACGGAGCGCCTGCTCGAACAGGGGCAACGACTCGCCCGGCCGACCGAGCTTGTGCAGGGTGAGCCCCATGTTGTTGTAGGCGGCGCAAAAATCCGGGCAGCGCGCCACCACCGTCTGATAATCCTTGAGGGCCTCGGCCAATTCTCCGGCGGTGCGGTGGGATTCGGCCGTGGCAAAGGTCGTGGCGCAGGCCTTGGCCGTTTCGGCGGCAGGCTGCGTCGCCTTGGCCAGCTTGGTCCGGGTCATGGCGGCGTTGTCCCGAAACAGCCGTTCGCCGGGATTGCATTTCATGGCCTCGTCGAACCAGGGGACCGATTCGGCCAGATAGCCCAGGGAATAGAGGGAGGCGCCCACGTTGTTGTAGGCCTGGCAGGTGTCCGGGCACAGTTCGAGCAGGGTCTGATAGCTCCGGATGGCGCCGGCATGATCGCCGGCGGTCCGCTTGGCCGCCGCCTCCCGGCCGATGGTCCCGCACCGGGCCCGACGATCCGCGTCGGCGGCGGCGTTGGCGCCCCTGTCCCTGGCGGCCTGCTCCCGTTTGGCCGCCTCCTGGCGGATCAGCCCGGCCTCGATGCGGCGGCCGGCCTCGCGGGCCTGCTTTTCCAGGGCCGGCGGCAGGGGGCCGGTCTTTTTTGCCGCCGCCAAGGCCTCCCGGGCGCCCGAAAAGTCCTTTTTTTCCAGACGGGCCCGGACCTCGGCCATCCAGGTATCGGCCAGGCCCTCGGCCTTGCCCTTCTCGGCCAGGACGCGCTCCCGCAGCTGGGCCACGGCCGGCGAGCGGGCCTGCACCTTTTCCGCCTCGGCCAGGGAGGCCAGGGCCAGATCGTAGCGCCGCGCGTCCAGCGAGGCCTTGGCCCGGCGCAGGGCGTCGGTCATGGCGTCCCGGGCCCGGGCCAGACGGTCCCGTTCGGCGGCGAGCGCCTTGTCGCCGGGGGCCAGGGCCACCATATCGTCGGCGGCCAGCACGGCGCCGTCCAGATCGCCGGCGGCGAACCGCCGGGCGGCATCGGCCCGCAGGGCCGCCAGACGCTTGTCGCGGCCGGCCCGACCCTTGACGGCTCCGGCCAACTCCGCCAAACGCGGATGGCGGGGACAGACCCGGCCGGCGGCATCGAGCGCCGCCCGGGCGGCATCGAGATCGCCCCCGGCCAGGGCCGCCTCGGCCCGATCCTCGGCCTGCGCCAAATGCTCCCGGGCTTCGGCCAGGGATTTTCTGGCGGCGGCCGCACCGGCATGTTCCGGATCCAGGGCACAGGCCTCGGTCAGGGTGCCAAGCGCCCCGTCGGCGTCGCCGGCGTTCCACTGATCCCGGGCCCGGGCCAGCCGTTCGTCCATGCGCCAGGCCCGCTCCTTGCGGGCGGCGATGGCCTGTTCCATCTCGCGGATGGCCGGAAACCGGACATTGACGGACCGGGCTTCGGCCAGGACGGCGGCCGCGCTGTCGAAGCGCTTGCCGGCCAGATAGGCGGCCGCCTGCTTGAGCGCGCCGATCAGCCGATCCCGACCGGCCACCATGCGTTCCCGTTCGGCCCTGGCCGTGGCATGGCCGGGATCGAGGTCCAGGGCCCGCCCGGCCAGGCTGAGGGCCGCCTCCACCTCGCCGGCGTCCCATTTGTCCCGGGCCTCGGCCAGAAGCCGGCCGACCCGGGCCAGGATGTCCCGGCGGGCGGCGGCCTCCCGGTCGACCTCGCCAATGGCCGCCGCCCGGGGATTGACCTTGCCCGCCTCGCCCAGCAAGGATTTCACTTCCCCGAAATCGTCGGCGGAAAGGGCCTTGCGCGCCCCAGCCAGCAAGGCGTCGAGCCGATTCTTGTCCCGGACGATGCGTTCCAACGCGGCCAGGGCCGGACCGTTGCCGGGACTCAGGCGCACGGCCGCCGAGGCCATTTCCCAAGCCCGATCCACCTGGCCGTCCTGCCAGGCCTTGTCGGCCGTTTCCACCAACCGTTCGGTTTCCCGGATGTTGGCGGCGGCGGTATCCAGCTCTTTTTGGGAGACGGCGACCGTAAATTCCCCCTCGCCCCGGCCGAGGAGAATGTCCCGGCCGTCCCGCACGTCCACCGTCACCCGGCAAGGGCCCGTCTCCTGGCGCGAGACCAGGATCTCACGGCCGGATGCGCCGCTCTGCGACTTGCCGCCGGGGCACAGCCCCCAGGTGAAGGTCAGGGGCGGATGCCTGGGCGTCGGCGTCACGAACGAACGCAGCCGCACCTTCTGGCCCACGGCCACCCCGTCGGCGGGGACCGGCCCTTCACCGTCGCGCCAGACGACGGCCGGCGGCTCGGCCAGCCCCCGGTTCTCCACGGCCACGCTCAGCGCCTTGGCCGTCACCACGGCCTTGGCCGTGCCCAGATCCCCGCCGGACGCCCCCGACATCGCCGCCGTCACCTTGACCGCCACCGGCGCGGCATCGGTCGGGTAAAACGTCAATCCCCGCTCGGAAACCGAGATGAGCTTGGCCTGGGGCGGCAACGGATCCCAGCGGAATTCCACGCCGTCGTGCAGGGGAAAATCCCGGATGGCAACCGTGACCTCCTCCCCGACCAGCGGCACGGGCGGCATCACGGATAAGCCGAAGGCGGGGTTGGCCACGACCAGGTCCACGGGATTGGACACGGCGGCCAGCCCGGTCGACGGGCCGGACCTGGGCACGGCTTCGACCCAGATGCGCTGGCGTCCCGGGCGCATGAACACGGCTGTATTGCGGGGCGCGCCCTCGACCTCCAAAAAACGCGCACCGGCATCGGAACGCCACCGGCAAAGATAGGCGGCCGCCGGGGCCTCCCGGTCGCCGGCCAGGAGGCGCGCCTCAAACGAAGCCGCCCCGCCGACGCGCAGCGTATCCCCGGCCGGAGCACTTTTGGTCAGTTCCACCCGCAGCCCGCTTGCGGCGGCTTCGTTTCGCGCCCCGGCCGGCGCTTCCCGGTAGGCATTGTCCATCGGCGGCACCGCAGCCAGCACCGGATCGGCGGCCCGGCCTGCCGCCGGACGGCAAATGGCCAGCCCCAGGACAAAAAGGAGGAGGGAGAGGTGGAGGCCGCGCCTTCCCGGGCCGGCAAAAGGAAAAAGAGTGTTCACGGGCATCGCTTCCTTGCGTTTGCCCCGATGAAGCAGATTCCGTGCCAGGAAAAAACAGCCCGCCCTCTTAACCCTTCCCGCCGACCGACCGAAAAGAACCGGGTCAGGAGGCCGACATGAAAAACGTAGCGACCAGCCCCGCACTCCCCCTGCCCGAGACCCTCGACATCCGCCATCCCGAGCAGGCCGCCCAATTAAGCGAAGCCTTCGCCCGGGAACGGGACACCATCCGGGCCGCCCTGGCCGAACTCGCAACCATCCGCTACGTGGACCAGCCGGCCCGGGAGGCCACCGCCCTGGCCACCATGGCCCCCATGCCCGCCCGCGGGCTCATGGACCGGGCCCCACGCGAAATCCTGCGGATGCGCGCCGCCCTGTTCCTGCTTTCCTGCCACGCCCACCGGCGCAACTGAGGGGGGAAAAGGCCGCCGGGAACCTCGCGCCAGACCGACGCCGACAGCGCCGATACCGGCCTTGCGGCTTGGAATCCCCGCCGAGAGGGGCTATGCTGGACGATCTTCCGCACACCGGGGGAAAAACTGTCCGTCCCCGGCGCGACGGCATGGAGTCCCTATGCCCACATCCTTGGAGGCCCTCGAGCAAGCCCTGGGCCATGCTTTCTCCCGCCGCGACCTGCTGGTCACCGCCCTGACCCACAGTTCCTGGGCCAATGAACGCGGCGAGAGCATGCGTCACAACGAACGCCTGGAATTTTTGGGGGACGCGGTCCTCGAATTGTGCGTGACCGAAACGTTGTTCGCCCGTTTCCCCGAGGCCCCGGAAGGGGAACTGACGCTTTTGCGCTCCCAGCTCGTCAACGAGTCCAGCCTGGCGGAGCTGGCCCGCCGCCTGTCCCTGGACGCCCACGTGCTGGTGGGCAAGGGAGAGGAGAACCAAGGCGGCCGGGGACGACCGGCCCTTTTAAGCGACGTGTTCGAGGCCGTGGTCGGGGCGCTGTTCCTCGATGGCGGCTACGATGCGGCCCGAGCCGCCATCTCCCGGATCTTCGAGACGGTCTGGCCGGCCAGACCGGTCGCGCCCAAGCCCAAGGACTACAAAAGCCGCCTGCAGGAATATACCCAGAAAGTCCACAAGGCCCGTCCCGTCTACAGCCTGCTCGGCAGCAACGGCCCGGAGCACGACAAGCTGTTCCAGGTCCGGCTGGCCCTGCCGGACGGGCAGGAAATCACGGCCACGGAAAAAAGCGTGAAAAAAGCCGAACAGATGGCGGCCAAACTGGCCCTTGCGGCCGTCAACGCCCTGGACGAAAAGGACTAACGCCCGACCGCACCGGCGAACGCACCCCAACGCGCTCCTTTCCCCGCCGGAGATTCCGGGAAGCCCCTTCGCCGGCGGCGTCGGCGCCTCGGCCAGCCGCCTAGGCGGCCAGACGGTCGTTTCCCGATGCGAACCAGGGAGGGAGCGAGGGGAGTCGCTTCCTGACTCCCTGGTTCTTCGCACCGGAGACGAAAAATCGCGTCAGCCCATCAGTCGGGATTACCCCTGGATGAGCGTGAGGGCCATCTTGGGCAGCGAGTTGGCCTGGGACAACATGGCCACGGCCGACTGGGTCAGAATCTGCTGCCGCACGTAGTTGGTCATTTCCGTCGCCACGTCCACGTCGGTGATCTGCGATTCGGCGGAGGTGAGGTTCTGGGCCTGGATTTCCAGGTTGGAGATGGTGTTCTCCAGCCGGTTCTGCAGGGCGCCGATATTGGCCCGGATCTTGTCCTTGGACACGATGGCCTCGTTGATCTGATCCAGGGCCAACTGGGCCAAGGTCTGGGTGGAGATGCTGCGGCCGGCGTTGTTGGCCGAAGCGGCGGCGCCCATGCCCAGGCCGAAGGCCGAGGCCGTGGAACAGCCGATCTGGATGTAGTAATAGTCCTCGGCGCTGGAGTTGCCGCAGCCGAAATGCACCTTGAGCTTGCCGGTGGAGTTGATGCCGGAACCGTTGTGGACGCCGCTCGAAAGGTTGCCGTTTAACAGATAGATGCCGTTAAAATCCGTGGCACTGGCAATTCGGGTAATTTCCGAAGCCATGGCCTGGTATTCGGAGTCGATGATGAGGCGCTGGTCCGAGGTGTAGGTGCCGGTGGCGGCCTGTTCGGCCAGTTCCTTCATGCGGGTCAGCTTCTCGTCAATGACCGACAGGGCGCCATCCGCCGTCTGAATCATGGAAATGGCGTCGTTGGCGTTGCGGACGCCCTGGTTCAAGGTGGCGACGTCGGCTTTCATAAGCTCGCTGACGGCCATACCGGCGGCATCATCGGCGGAACTATTGATCCGAAGTCCGGACGACAGACGGTTCGTGGATGTGGACAGGGCGTTATAGGAATTATTCAAATTCCGCGCCGCTGCCATAGCCATCAAGTTGTGATTTATAACCAGAGCCATACAAACCTCCTTGTTGCAACCAAGCCTTCCCTGTTGGTTTTGCTTTAAATAAGCATCTTCCGTACCAACTATATTTTATTTTAAAATATCAATATGTTATCAGCATAAACCGCTCAAATGGGAAAAATTTTTCCGGTCCGCCCCCCCCGGACGCTGGCGCGGCCCGCCCCCGAAGCAGACTCCGGCCGGGAACCGGGCGCCGCACGGCAAGCTTTTCCCCCCAGCCCCCGCCGCATAAAAAAACCCGCCCCCGAAGGGGCGGGTTTCGCAGGCACCCTGTGCCTTCCCTACCGCTTGAGCTGGATGATTTCGGACAGCATGGTGTCCACCGTGGTGATGGTCTTGCTGTTGGCTTCGAAGCCGCGCTGGGTGATAATCATGCTCACCATTTCAGAAGCCATGTCCACGTTGGAGGATTCCAGGGTGTTGCCGGAAACCGTCCCCGCCGTGCCGGTATTGGCCCGGTTGGTGATCGCCGCGCCGGAATCGATGGTGGCGGAATAGAGGTTGTCGCCCATGCTGTTGAGCCCTTGGAGATTATTGAAGGTGGCCAGGGCGAGGGCGTACAGTTCGATGGTCACGCCGTTGGAGTAGGTGCCGGAGATGATGCCGTCGGAATTCACGGAGACGCTGCTCAACAGACCGGCCGTGTAGCCGTTTTGCGTCGTGAAAACCGTGGAGGACGAGGTGGCGTAACTGGTGGTGCAGGTACTGTTGCTCTTGAGCGTCGCCGTGTGGAAGGAGACCAGATTGGCCGAACTGTTGCTGGCGCTGACGCTGGCCAGGGTACCGTCACCGGAGTTGAGGGTGAAGCCCTTGGTGTCGCGCATGCCCAGATTGAGCCCGATGTCGGTGGTACTGGTCTGATCCGTGAAACTGGCATTGGAAACGGACTTGAAGTTGGCCGAAAGGACCGGATAGCCGCTCTTGTTCACGTCGGCCACGGTCCAGGCGCTGGCGGTAAAGTGCGACAACGACCCGCTGCTGGCCGTGGAGCTCTTGAGCGTATAGGCACTTATGTTCTCCAGGTCGCCGGAGGAGTCGAAGGTCATGGTACCCACCATGAGCAGGCCGCCTGTGGCGGTCGCGGAGAGCTTGGTGCCGTCCGAGGCCACCCGGCCGTCCTCGCTCGGATTGCAGGTCACGGCATATTCCCAGGTCTCCTTGCCGCTCACCGTGGTGACCTTGTCATAGTACACGCTCAGCGTATGTGACGAGCCGTTTTCGTCGTAGACCTTGACGGTGGTGGAATAGGAGTAGGCCGTGGAGGGCATGGCCGTATCCGCAGTGCCGTCCCACTGCTGGCTCATGGCATAGTAATAGTTGGTGCTGTCGCGGGTGGACTCGGCATCGGAATCGGAATCCAGGTTGGTGACCACGGTCACGTTGGTGGTGGCCTTGGCCGGGCTGGAGAAGGAATCCAGCTTGATATCCGTGATCGAACCGGTGACGGGCGCGCTGCTAAGGCTCGTGCCCGCCGCTTCGGCCGCGTCGATCTTGTCCTGGTCCACCTTCCAGCCCTGGACGACCAGCCCCTCGGACGTGGTCAGATATCCGTCGGAATCGAAGCTGAAAGAGCCGTCCCGGGTATAATAGGTGGTGGCGTTGCCCGTATTGAGCAGCTTGCCGTTGGAACCGATCTGGCTCTTCTGCTTGACCATGAAGAAGCCGTTACCGCTGACGGCCATGTCCGTGCTGGAGGTGGTGGTTTCCGTCCCGCCCTGGGAATAGTCGGTGGTCACGGACCCCACACGCACACCGTTGCCGACTTCGTCGGTGCCTGAAGCCGTGCCGATGGCGGAACTCATCATATCCACGAAATCCACTCGGGCGGACTTAAACCCCGTGGTATTGACATTGGCCAGGTTGTTCCCAATGGTGGTCATCTTCGTCGAGTTCGCCAGCAGGCCGGAAACGCCCGACCACATGGATGAGCTCAGTCCAACTCCCATAACCTTACCTCCTTAACGCCGTGGTCCGGCGCTTCTGCAGACATTTTCAGCTTTAATTCGGCGTCTGGACATTGGTGATATCGCTGAATTCAACGTACCGATTCCCACCGATATTGAGATAATACGTTCCGCTAGACTGCTTGACGCCGCACACCGTACCCGTCATGGTCGATGTAACCGTCTCCGTATTGCCGTCAGCATCCGTCGCCGTCACCGCGATCTGGTAGAGACCGTCATCACAGATGTTGCCGTCATAGTCCTTGCCGTCCCAGGTGAAGCTGACCTCGCCGGCTGCGGTTTCGCCCATGTCCACGGTCCGCACGATGTCGCCGGAGCTGTCGAGGACATTGACGAGACAGGTGGCGGCGTTGTCCGGCAGGGTGAAGGTGACGCCGGTGGCCGAGCCGTTGCTGAGGTAGAGCGCCGTGCCGGTGGCATCGACGGTCTTGCCCATGAAGTTGACGGCCCCGATCATCTCCTGCTCTTCACCGATGGACTTCAGGCCATCGATGCCCGAGTTGATTTCAGTCAACTGCTCCAGGCTCGAGAACTGGGCCAATTCGGCCACGAAATCCTTATCATCCATGGGGTTCAGGGGATCCTGGTACTCCAGCTGGGTGACCAGAAGCTGCAAGAAGGCATCCTGGCCCAGTGATGAGGTCGAGGAGGAACTCGTCGAACTGGTGGAGTTCGATGCGCTGGATGAACCCAACAGGCTGCTGACGTAACTCATGACCTACTCCATTATTAGGCGAAAAGGTCCAATCCCTGGGCCCCGGCCGTCACGCTCTGGGCGATGCTGGCCGTCTGTGCCACGTCAAAGGATCTATCGCTTCCCTGGGTCAGCCGCAGGGAGCTGCGCAGGCGATCCATGGCCTCGCGCTGTTCCCTGGCCTGATTGTGCTGCTCCGGCCCCTGCCAGGCACTCTGATTGTCCTGGGCCAGGCCGGTCTGCACGTCCAGCTTGCTGACCTTGAAGCCCTGATTTTCCAGGGTCTGTCGAATATGGGCGGTCTGATCCTGCAACATGGCCGCCGTATCGGAATTGTCGGCCGTGATCGTCGCCTGCACTTCCTTGCCCTTGACGGTCAGGGTGACGCTCAGCTTGCCCAGTTCATCGGGCTGCAGGGTCAGGGTCAGCTGCTTGGAGCCCTGGCCCAGGTTCCGCAACAATCCGGCTTCGAGCTGCTGGGAGGTCCGGGCAGCCAGCCCCGCATCGGTGGTCGCGGCGGTGGAGACCGTGCCGAGCGGGGTCTTCCCGCCGTCCATGGCGGCCAGGCCGGCCTGGGAAGCGGTTTGACCGAAGCCGGAGGCGCTCTGCGATTCCGGGCTCCCTTCCGACCGGACCTTGCTCCAAAATTCGCCCCAGGCGTCATCCTTGCCCGATTGTCCCGACTGGTCGGACCGGCCGCCGGTGGCACCGCCGCCCGAACCCGAGGTCTGTACGAAACCGTTCGCGGCCGTCCCGGTTGCAGCCGTGGGTGCGGCCGTCTTTTCCGTGCCCTGGCCGACCTTTTCGGTCTCGTTTTCCTTGTTGGCCAGGTTGACGTCGGACGACTGGGCCGCCTCGCTTCCGCCGGCGGTGGCGGCCGCCGTCTCGGCCTGCGCCTTTGCGGCCTTGGCGGAACCGGCCGAGGCGGACTTGGCCACGGGCTGGGTCTGTCCGTTTTGTGTGGTCTGGGCAGGCCGGCCGAGCTGGGTGGCCTGATCGGTCACCGGCCCGGTAAGGCTCGTCTGGGTCAGGCCGTCGGCCACCGTCTTGGTCTTGTCCGTCCCCGAGCCGACGCCCTGGCCGGTCTCGGGCACGTCGGCCAGGACATCCACCTGGGGCTTGGCGGTGGAGGCGGCGGTGGACGTCGCGCCGGCGGCGTCCTTCCCATGATTCGACGAACCGCTCATGGCCACGACTTGGGCGGCCTTGCGGGCCACGTCGTCCTCATGGATCCCCGAATTTTCCTTGCTGGCATTGCGCTGCCAGGCCTGGGTCAGCACCGCCGAGGCCGCCTCCCGGAAATCCTGCAGGGACTGACTTTCCTGGGCGAGCTGGGCATTGCGTTCGTTTTGGACCAGGGTGAAGGCCGTCTTCAGGCCGTCGCCGGACAGGCCCTGCTCGGCCGTGGACTGATCAAACAGCTTGGTCAGCCGGTCCTGGGCGCTGTCGGAAAGATTCATGCTGCGGGCCAGGGCGGAAATTTCCGTCGAATTCAGGCTTACCGTGGAGTCGGAAGCCAAGGCCGCAATCTTGGCATTGACCGAACTCCACACGCTGTCGACATCGCCCTTGGCCAGGGAATCCACCAGTTGCTGCGACTGCTCGGTGCTGAAGCCCAGCTTGCCGAAAAGCCCCAGCAACTGGGTCTGGTCGTCCACCGACATGTCCTTCTTCTTGGCGGACGAGGTGCGGCTGGAACTCTTCTTGGTGACCGCGGACATCAGGTCGCCCCAGGTCATGCCCGTATCGCTCGACGCCGTGGTTTCCAGATCGTTGATCTCGGTGTCGCTGAAACCGCGCGCCTGCAAGGCGTCATGCAGGGCGGCAATATCTTCCTTGGTCACCTTGAGGGTCATCAGCTGTTCCTGGCTCGGCGCACTGGCCGCGTCCAGGGGGTTGCCGCTGGTGTCGGTCGTCTGGGTGGAAGTCTCACCCGATCCGGAGGTCGTCTCCGTACCGGATGCGTAGTTGTTGAGGAGACTCGCAAACAAGGCGCTTTGTCGGCTGCCGGTCGTCGTTCCCTGAGACGCGGTCAAGTCGCTCGAAGAAGTGTCGCTCGTCGTGAGCAGCGGAAGAATTTGCATACCCGGGCCTCCTGCCACACGGAGGTTTCAAGACCCGTTCCAATTTGGAAAATCGTGTCCTGGCAACCTGTTGGCAAAAGGCAGGGCAAAAATGGCGTGGCGCTTTTTTCCGGTCGGCTCAACTTTCCCCAAGCAGGGCGGCCACCCGCTCAAGCAGGGACAGGCAACGCAGCCGGGCGGGCCGGGCGCCGTCGCCGTTTTGCAGCACGCGTTCGACAAAACCGGCCAGCGGCCGGACAGACGGGGAAAAGCCCCAGAGGAAGCCGGCATCGGGGACCTCGTCGTCCCGAATGCCCCGGGCCAGGGCGGTCCCGAGGGAAGCCAGCCCGCGGCCGAGAACGGCGGGAAGTCCCGGATGGTCTTCGGCCAGACGCCGGGCGGCCTGCCGGGCCGGTTCGGCTTCAAAGGCCCCCAGCAGCCAGCCGAAGGCCGCCTTCCAGAATTCTCCCAACGCCTCGCGGGCGGAAGGACCGGCCGCCGGACCAAGGGACGTGAGCCGATAGAGCCCCAGCCCATCCCGGTCCGTGCGGAAAAGTTCGCAGCCGGGAAGGGACGCCCGGGCCAACCGGGCATCCTCGCCCCGGGCCAACCGGGCAGCCACGTAAGCCACCCGGGCCGGATCGAGGATCTGGCGGCACAGCACCTCGGGCCGGACGCATTCCCAGCAGCCCCGGCAGGAGAGCCGCGGGCGCAGGATGAAATGCCCGGGCTGATACGGCCCGGTCTCCCAGGCGCTCACCGGCCCGACCGACAGATTGAGCACCCGCCAGCCGGTCCAAGCGGCCAGATGCATGGGGCCCGTGTCGGGCGTGATAAGGAGGGCCATTTCCTGGCCCAACACACCAAGGGCGGTCAGTCCCAACCGACCGCACAGATTGGCCACGGGCGCCCGGGCCAGCCTGGCCACGGCCGCGCCAAGCTCCACCTCTCCCGGGCCGCCGAGCAGCACCGGGGTAAGTTCCCGCCGGATCAATTCCCGGACCAGGGCGGCGAAAAAAGCCTCCGGCGGCCGTTTTTCCGGCTGGCTGGCCCCGATGAAAATCCCCACTCGGGCGCGCTGGGCGCCGCCGCAACGCGGCTCGGGCCAGCGGGTGCCCGCCAGCACCGACAGCGGCACGACGTCCAGGGCATTGAGTTCCGCCCAGTGGTAGCGGTTGTGCCGGTTGTTGCCCACGAGCGAGGAGCGGTAGAGCTGCCAGTCGCCGGCAATCCGGGTCACGCCCGCAGCGTCGGTCACGGGCCCGAGCCGCCTCTCGGCCCGCAACTCCCCGGCCAGCCGGGCGGCCTCGGGCCGGATGCTCAGGTTGAGGACCAGGGCATGCTCGCGGCCGCAAAGCTCACCGCCCCGGGCCAAAGGCACGTAGCCGACCCCGGGAGGACTCAGCGGCGCCAGCGGCACGGCGAAATCCGGTTCGGCCACCACGGTCACGGGATGGCCGGGATAGTGCCGGGCCAGCCACAACAACAGCGGATAGGTCAGGATCAAATCCCCCATCCGTTGCGTCTGGAGGACGACGATCGGCCTGCCGTCACCGGCCATGCCCGCCCTCCCCTGCCGCATCCCAAAACGAGGGTCCGTCCCCGGCCAGCGCCCGGCCCTTGGCCGCCGCATCCCGGGCCAGGGCGGCAAAAGCGGTTTCGGCCATGGCGGCCAGGCCGGCGTCGTCGTATTTTTGATGCAGCTTGAACTGGTTGGCGAATCCCGTGCCGTAGCCCGGCTGGCCCGGCCCCGAGGCCGTGCCCGTGGCCTTGTCGTGGACGACGGCCAGATGTCCCGTATAGACGGGCGTCAGGCCCCTCGCCAGGAGCCGCAGATCGTGGTCCAGGTCGTCGTACTGGGACGGGGAAAAACGGATGTCGAAGCCGCCGGAAGCGGCCAGGACCTCGGCGGCGAACAGATGGCAGCAGCCGGTGACCGAGGAACAAGGCCGGATGACGGCGTATTGCCCCCAGTTCGGCGTGGCCAGCCATGGGCGCAACAGATCAAATCCCCGGTCCATCCCTCCATCCCGGCGCGGCGTCGGCCAGAGATGGGCGTCGGCGCTTTGGACGAAGGCCGGCGCGGTGACCCCGCGCACCAGACAGCCGTAGACCCCGGCCGCCGGGAAGGCCGCCACGGCCGCGCCGAACCGGCCGAGCCAGTCGGCCGGCACCAAGGCGTCGTCGTCGAGGAAGGCCACGAAAGCCGCCCGGCGCACGTCCGGCAGTCCGGCCAGCCAGTTGCGGGCGGCCGGAGCCCCCACGTTGACCGGCAGCGTCACGGTGGCGAGATGCGTTCCCAACCGTTCCCGCCAGGCGGCCAGCACTTGGCCGGTCCCGTCCGGCGAACCGTTGTCGAGAACCACCAGGCGCGGTTCCGCTCCGGCTTCGGCGTAACGCCAGTCGGTGGCCGCCAAAGCGGCCAGGGTCCGGTCCAGCCGGGCGGCGTTCCTGTAGGAATACAGGCAGGCCACCACCGAGCCGGGAAGCGTTGCCCGCAATCCGTCCCGCGCCATTGCCAACTCGAAGCAGCGCCCCAGGGCCAGGGCGTCCCAGGGCCGTTCGGCCACCACCTGCCGCAGTTCGGCCAGCGCCGGCTGCCGCTCCCCGAGCGCCAGCCGGGCCTGCCCCAGCCGAAACCGGACGGCGCTCGCGGGAAACCGGGTCAGGCTCTGCTCCAGCCTGGCCACGGCATCGCCTGCCCGGCCGGCCGTCAGGGCCAGCTCGCCGGCCACGGCCAGCCCCAGTGGAGCAAGCGGTCCGGGAAGCGCGGCAAGCGCGGCCTCGACCTCGCCGGTCTCGCCCGTCATGGGGGCCACCCGGGCCAAGTGGTGGGCGGCGGCCAGATCCTCCGGATCCTTGGCCAGCCGGGCCAGGAAATAGCGGACCATCCGGACCGTATCCCGCCGGGCGGCCAGCCGCTCGAAATAGGGGTCCGTCCCGGCCGGCCGGACCAGGGCCACGACCGCTTGCACGGCCTGAACGATCGCCGGAGGCAAAAACGGCCGGGCCGCCTGCCGGGCCGCCAAAATCCGGGCGTCCGGGCCGGAAAGCGGGGCGTCCTCCCATCCGGCCAGGGCCAGCGCGTCGGCCAGGGAGGCCAGCTCCGGCCCGCCGGCCATGGCCTCGTCCCGGGCCGCGGCCAAGGCCGGCCCCTGCCCGCCCACCAAAAGATGCCGGCGGAGCGCGGCAGGAAGGACCCGTAGGGACGGCAACGGCAGGCCCCAGGGGCCCTGTCCCCGAACCTCACCGGGGGGAGCATCCCCCCGGGCCCCTTGCCCGGTCAAAACCACATCAGCCCCCGAACGTCTGCCGCATGACGGCGAAAAGGGTTTCCAGGCGCCGGGGATAGGTGTGCTCGGCCAGGACCCGCTTGTGGCCGGCGGCGGCCATGGCCTGCCGCGCCTCGGGATCGGCCAGGTAGCGGGCCGCAAGTTCCGCCAGTTCCTCGGCGCCGTGATAGACCGCCACCTCCCGGCCCGGCTCGAACAGTCGCTCCAGCTGCCGCCGCTCGTCGGTCAAAACAAAGGCCCGGCAGGCCGGCACGTCGAACACCCGCTGGTTGACCGCCCCCTTCATCTGCAGACTCGTCACGTTGCAGTTGATGTCCGAGAGCGGATAAAAAAGCGGCAACTGGTTATAATAGGCCAGTTCGGGGATGCGCCGCCAGATTTTTCCCTCGCCGGGAAAGGTGGCCAGCCAGCCCGCGTCCCCGACGATGACCGGAGAAAAGGGCAACAGCCTGGCCAACCGGGCCGCCCGGTCGCGCCTGGTCCCCTCCCAGATGACGGCCGTCTCGTAGGCCAGTCGCCGGGCCACGGTGGGGATGGAGGCGTAGGCGGCGAAAAGCTCGGGCCGTTCCGCCGCCAGATAGTCGGCCACCATCCGGTGGGACGAGGCGGCGAACGCGGCCGCCACCGCCGCGAAGCTCGCAACGAGCGCCGGCGGCGGGTCGGCGGCGGCCAGACGCAAGGCCGTCTTTTCCACCATGGAATTGCCGACGAAGGAGATCCGTGCCCGCCAGGGATGCTCCCCGACCGGCAGATCCCGGCGCGGATAAAACCGCGTCTCGTCCGTGGCCAGGGGCAAGTAATGGACGTGGGGGCAGCCCCGGGCCACGAGCGGCGCCACCGTGTCCTCGTCCCAGGTGAAAAGCACGGTGTTGCGCCCGACGGCCGGCACGTAGAGCGGCAAGATGAGTTCCGGACTGTCCACGAACCATGAGGCCAAGGGCAGGCCCCAGGCTTCCAAAAGCTCCAGGAGCACGCCGCCATGGTCCACGCCCATGTGGTTGACCGTGAGGATAAAATCCGGCCGGAAGCCTTCCACGGCCTGCCGCAGCATGGCCACGAAAGCATCCTTGTCGAGACTTTCGCCGGTCTCCAGGTAGCGACAGGGCGCGCCCAGCCGCTCGCAGGCCCTGGTCGCCTCGCCGACCAGAAAAAGCTTGCTGGTCAGGCACAGCACCCGGGGCAACCTCTTTTGAAAAAGCGGCCGGGCCGGAAGGGACGGCCGAGACAGCAGTCCGGCCAGCCGGGCGTAATAGCCGGGGTCGAGACGGCGGTAGACGGGGTGGGAGACGACGTGCAGGGCGGACCGGGACTTCTCCGCGGCGAAGCCGCGCACGGCGGCGGCCACGGCGGCCGGTTCCGGGTCGTCGAGCCACAAGACGTCGGGATCCTCGGCCAGCCTGCCCCGGGTTCCGGTCGCGGCCGCGATGGCCGTTTCCCGGTCCGCCACCGCCACCGGTACGCCGGCCGCCCGGCAGCGTTCGAGCGCGATGCCGAGGCCCGCGCCCAAAAAAACCGGCAACCCCGCCTGGCCGCACTGCGCCAGGACCGCGTCCGCCAGGGCCTCCTCGGCGGCCGGACCGCGCCGGCCGGCCAAGCGCCACGTCTTGCCGGACACCTCAAGGCGGACGTCGACCAGCCGTCCCGCCGCGTACAGGGGGATGGCGGCACACGGCAAGACGGCCATCAGGCCATGGCTCCTAGCCGCAGACGGCGGCCAGGGCGCATTCGTCCTTCAATATGGCAAAAAAGCTCAAGAGTTGGACGAGCCCCAGGGTTTTTTCCACGGCCGGGCTGAGCTGGTAGAGATAAAAACAACGACCGGAACTGCGCATCCTGGTGTTGACTGAGACGAGGAAACCGATGCCGGAAGAATCCATGAAGGAAACCCCGGAGAGATCCACCACCACGGCCTTCACCGTCTCGTCGGCCAACTCCGCGTCCAGGCGATGCTTCAACTCGCCCGTGATCTCCAGGGTGATTTCACCGACGTACTTGAGCAGCAGCGTGCGCTCGGTACGCTTGAGCGTCAGCTTTTCCACTGCGAAAGCCCTATATCCTTATGGATAAATACCACGTTTTCCTGCCCCTGACGGCTGACCCGGCAGGCGTCCGACAGCTTGCACATGAGGTACAGGCCCCGTCCGCCTTCCGCTTCAGGACCGGGATTGCGAAACTGCACATTCGGGCCGAAGCCCTTGCCCCAGTCCACGATCTCGAGTTCGATCCACCGCCCCGGCTCCAAGCCGAGCCGGACCTCGAGCTCGCCGGGCTGCCCGGCGTAGGCATGGCGGCAGACGTTGGCGCAGCCTTCGGTCAGGATGAGATCCAGTTCCTGCAGGACATCGGCGTCCGCCACCGAGCCCGCCAGATACTCGACCACCTCCCTGGCCAGCCGCCGGCTGTCCCCGGGATGGGATATGGCCCGAAAGATCTTACGGATCACCGCCTGCCCCCTGGCCTGTTCCTGGGCTGTTCGATACGGACGCCGCCGCGTCTGGCCACGATTCCGCTTTGCGCCACAAGGGCCCCTTCCGTCAAGAGCCTGTGAGCGCGGTACATTCGGCGCTGTCGAGCAGAATGGTCACCGGCCCCTGATTGATGAGCGAGACGGCCATGTCGGCCCCGAAAACACCGCTGGCCACCCTGCCCGGCAGGAGCGTTTCGGCCTGGCGGCACACAGCCGCGAACTGTGCCCGGGCCACCTCCGGCGGGGCCGCCTCGGAAAAGGACGGCCGCCGCCCCTTGCGGCAGGCGGCATAGAGCGTGAACTGGGAGACGAGCAGCAGCTCGCCGCCGGTGTCCAGCAGGCTTTCGTTCAGCTTGCCGGCAGCATCGGGGAAAATCCGCAGCTCCACGACCTTTTTGAGCATGGCCGCGCAAACCGATCCGGCAACGAAATCCGGCCCGTCGTCCCGGCCGAAGCCGACCAGAGCCATGATCCCCGGCCCGATGGCGGCCACCACCTCCCCGGCCACGGCGACCGACGCCCGCCTGACCCGCTGCAGGACCAGCCGCACCCTACTCCTCCAGGTACGTGGCCCGGCTGGCCGGCTTTTCCAGGACGGAAACGCTCACCAGCCTGACCGGCTGCCCCGTCAGCGCCTGCTCCAATTTCTTGTAGATGTAGCGGGCCAGATTCTCCGAGGACGGATTCTCCACCACGAAAGCCGGCACGTCGTTTAAATGCCGATGGTCGAGCTCTCCGAGGATCTCCCGGACCATGCCCCGCAATTTTTTGAAATCGATCAGATATTCGATCTTCGGATCGAGCCGCTCCCCTTCCACCACGGCCTCGACGCCGAAATTGTGGCCGTGCAGGTTCTCGCACGGGCCCTCGTAGCCGCGCAGACAGTGCGAGGCGCAAAAGCCCTCGGTCACCGTCAGCCGCCAGATGCCGCGTTTTGGGTCAGTCATGGGATGCCTCCGGCGGCCAGGGAGGGGCGTCGCCCCTCCCTGGACCTACCCTACCGGGGGGAATCCTTCCCCCCGGGCCCCCTGCAAGGGGCCGTATTGTTACCGTTCCCCCCACGCCACGGCGCGAGGGTCATCTTGAAAAACCTTCGGTGCGAGGGGTCCGGGGCATCATGCCCCCGGCAGGGCCTGGGGCGGCGCCCCAGTCTTCCTCTTCCTCCTACGCTGTCGCCTGGTGTTCGAAATCGTCGAGTTCCCGGCGCAACTCGGCGCAGCGGCGCACGGCATAGTCCGGCCCCAAACGCAGCCGGCAGACGGCCTTGGGCAGGTGAAGCACCAGGTGAACGCTGCACTGGCCCGGGTAGCGGCGCAGGATGTCGGCCAGGGGGTCCAGGGGAACGGGGTGTTCCTCGGGGCAGCTCACCAGCACTTCCACGGGTTCGTCGCTGCCGCCGACCACCTTGGCCAGGGGTTCGATATGCACGGCTTGCAATTTGGTCTGCCTTCTGCCCTCTTCCTCGGTTTCCGGCGAAGGGCCTATCTTGGCGGTGACGAAAAGCGGAATGTCGGCTTCGAGGTGTTCGCGGCAGGCGGCGTAGACATCGGAGAAGACCACGGCCTCGGCCTCGCCGCCGAGGTGGTCCTCCAGCTTGCAGAAGGCCATTTTCTGGCCCTTCTTGGTCAGAATTTCCTTGGTGGAGACGCAGATACAGGCCACCTTGACCTCGACGCCGGGTTCAAGGCCGGCGCACTGGCCAAGGGTGGTGGTGCGCATGGCCCGCAGATCGCGTTCGTAGGCCAGCAGCGGATGGCTGGTCAGGTAGAAGCCGATGGCCTCCTTTTCATGGGCCATCATCTCTTCGTGGAGCCATTCGGGCAGGGTCGCTTCCGGGCAGGAAAGCCCCAGGCCGGTGGTGGGCTTGGGCTTGTCGGGCACCAGGGACAGCAGCGAGAGCCGGCCGTCGTTTTTATCCGCCGCCCGCTTCTGGCCCAGGGCGGCCGCCTGGTCCAGACCGGCCATCAGTCCGGCCCGGCTGCAGCCGAAACAATCGCAAGCTCCAGATTTTATTAAATATTCTATGACCCGTTTGGTCAACTTGCGCATGTTGACGCGGCTGGTGAAATCGAGAAGCGAGGAGAACGGGCCGCCCCGCTCGCGTTCGGCCACGATTTCGAGCACGGCGTCCCGGCCGACGTTTTTGACGGCGGCCAGGCCGTAGAGGATCTTGTTGTCCCTGACGGAAAAGTGCGGATGGCCGGCGTTGACGTCGGGGGGCAGCAGTTCGAGGCCGTTGTCGCGGCAGGTGGCGATATATTGCAGGAGCTTGTCCTGGTTCTCCATGTCGGAGGTCATCAGCGCCGCCATGAAGGCCACGGGGAAATGGGCCTTCAGGTAGGCCGTCTGGTAGGAGATCAGGGCGTAGGCGGCGCTGTGGGACTTGTTGAAGCCGTACTCCGCGAATTTCTCCATCAAGTCGAAAATTTCGTTGGCCTTCTTGGCATCGATGCCGTTCCCCGCGCAGCCCTCGACGAAAAAGCCGCGCTGCTTGGCCATCTCCTCGGCATTTTTCTTGCCCATGGCCCGTCGGAGGAGGTCGCCGCCGCCCAGGGAGAAGTTGGCCAGCACCTGGGCGATCTTCATGACCTGTTCCTGGTAGACGATGACCCCGTAGGTGGGTTTCAAGGTCTCCTCCAGGAGCGGATGCGGATATTCGACCGGCTCCAGGCCCTGCTTGCGGTGGATGAACTGTTCGACCATGCCCGACCCCAGCGGTCCCGGCCGGTACAGGGCCAGCATGGCGATCAGGTCCTCGAAGCAATTCGGTTTGAGCATGCGCAGGTATTTGCGCATACCCTGGCTTTCCACCTGGAAGATGCCGTCGGTGTCGCCCTTGGCGAACAGCTCGTAGGTGGCCGGGTCGGTCAGGGGCATGGTATCGAAGTCCGGCGGCTCCTCGCCCATTTCCCGGATGATCTGCAAGGCGTCGTCGATGACCGTGATGGTCTTGAGGCCCAGGAAGTCGAACTTGACCAGCCCCGACTTCTCGACCCGCTTCATGTCCCACTGGGTCACGGTTTCATTGTTCTTGCCCTTATACAGCGGCACGTACTCGGTCATGGCCTTGTCGGACACGACCACGCCGGCGGCATGGGTCGAGGCATGCCGGGCCAGCCCTTCCAGACGGCGGGAGATGTCGATCAGATGGGCGATCTTCGGATCGTGGGCCACGAGCGCCTTGAGTTCCGGTTCGAGCGACAGGGCCTTGTCGATGGTCATCTTGAGCTCGTCGGGGATGAGCTTGGCGATGCGGTCGGTCTCGCCGAAGCTCATGCCGAGCGCCCGGCCCACGTCACGCACCACGCCCTTGGCCTTCATGGTGCCGAACGTGGTGATCTGGGCCACGGCATCCTCGCCGTAGCGTTCGGTGACGTAGCGGATGACCTCGTGGCGGCGGCGTTCGCAGAAGTCCACGTCGATATCGGGCATGCTCACCCGCTCGATATTGAGAAAGCGCTCGAACAGGAGATCATAGGGCAGCGGGTCCAGGTTGGTGATGCGCAGGGCATAGGCGACCAGCGACCCGGCCGCCGAACCGCGGCCCGGCCCCACCGGAATGCCGTGGTCCTTGGCCCAGTTGATGAAGTCCTGGACGATCAGGAAGTAGCCCGGAAAGCCCATCTTCTTGATGACGTCGAGTTCGGTCTCCAGGCGGTCCCAATATTTTTTCGGGTCGGCCTGCGGCATCTTGGCCAGCCGGTCCTTGAGACCTTGCCGGGCCATGTCGACCATGGTGTCCTCGAGGGACTTGCCCGGCGGGGCCTTGTAGACCGGGAAATGGTATTCCCCGAATTTGAGGGTCAGCTCGATCTGGTCGGCGATGCGGCAGGTATTTTCCAGGGCCTGCGGCACGTCGGCGAAGGCCTGGGCCATTTCCTCGGGCGAACGGTAATAGAGATCGTTGGAGGTAAAGCGCATCCGTTTGGCGTCGTCCACGCAGGAAGCGGTCTGGATGCACAACAGGATGTCGTGGGCCTCGGCGTCGTCGGCCCGCAGGTAGTGGCAGTCGTTGGTGGCGACCAGCGGCAGCTTCAGGTCGTCGGACAGCCCGATCAGAAAATTGTTGACGGTGGTCTGTTCCGGGATGCCGTTGGCCTGGATCTCCAGGTAGAAGCGGTCGGGGAACAGGGCCGCGTACTGCCTGGCCGTGGCCACGGCCGGATCCTTGCCTTCCTTCAAAAGCTTCTGGTTGATTTCGCCCTTGAGGCAGGCCGACAGGGCGATCAGCCCCTCGCCGTAGCGGCCGAGCAGCTCCTTATCCACGCGCGGCTTGTAGTGGAAGCCCTCGGTATAGCCCAAGGTGACGAGCTTTAAGAGGTTATGGTAGCCGGCCATGTCCTTGGCCAGAAGGACCAGATGGTAGCCGGCGTCGCGGGGGGAGCGGGCGTCCTTTTTGCGGCGGTCCTCCTTGGCCACGTAGACCTCGCAGCCGATGATGGGCTTAAGCCCCGCCTTCTTGGCCGCGTCATAGAAGATCAGGGCGCCGTGGAGGTTGCCGTGGTCGGTGATGGCCGCGGCCGGACAGCCGAAGGCACCGGCGGTCTTGACCAGATCGCCGATGCGGATGGCCCCGTCGAGGAGGCTGTATTCCGTGTGGCAGTGCAGATGCACGAAATCGGACATGAAGCTCCGTCCCGGGCTGGAAGGAAGCGGAAGGCGCCGCCCGCGCCGGACTCTCATAGCGCGGATCGGCCGGACTGAAAACGGGCCGGAAAAACCGGGAGATTTTGACGGACCCGGGACGGCCCGGCCGCCGCAGCGCCTTGGGGCCGTCCCGGCGGCGGACGGACGGCAACCGGCCAGCCCTTACGGCACAAGGAACTGATTCAAGTCCTCGGCCGTTTTTTGCAGCACGTCGAGCAGGCCCGCCCCCAGGGAAGCCGCCTGGGCCCCGTCGCCGTCCTTGGCCGCTTTTTCCAGGTCAGAGGCCGCCTGCCGCAGATGCTCGGCATACATGGTGCCGGCCACGCCCTTGAGGGAATGGGCCAGCCGGCCCAGGCGCTCCAGATCGCCGGCGGCCAGGGCCGCCAGAATGTTGCCCCGGCGCTCGGGCACTTCGCCGATAAACACCCGAAAGATCTCTTCCAGCAATTCCTCATCGTCGTCGAACCGGGCGCGGAGCTTCACCAGATCGACCAGTTCGAGCCGAACATCGCGTGTCATGCACACCCTCCCGGGGCATTGGCATCGTGGGTAGCCGCGCCTGACGGCCTTGTCTCCGCAGCCAGGACCGGCGGCAGGAACAGCGTGATGGCGCAGCCCCCACCGGGCTGGCCTCTAGCTTCCACCGAACCGCCGAAATCATCCACAACTTTCTTGACCATGGCCAATCCCAGCCCGTACTCGCAGTATTCGCCCTTATAAAACGGATTAAACATATTTTCCAGGGCTTCCCGGGTCATGTGCTGCCTGGAATCGGCCACGCGGATACGCACCCGGTCCCGATCCCGGCCGGTATCCAGATTGACCTTCCCGCCGCCGGGCAAGGCTTCGATGGCGTTGCGCAGCAGGTTGATCAGGCACTGCTTCAAAAGGGCCGGTTCGACCGTCACGTCCGGCAGGTGCGGATCGAGGCCGGTGACGATGGAAACGCCCTGGGGCCGCAGTTCCCGCTCGGCCACGGCCACGGCCTCAAGGGCCACCCGGTTGCTGTCGGCCTGTCCGGGAGACTTGCCGGCCGGCCGGGAGAATTCCAAGAACTGGGCCAAAAGCCGCTCCATGCGGGCCAGCTCGTCCACCACGATTTCCGCCTTTTCCCGGGCCCTGCCCGGCAAGTCGTCCATGCGGGCCAGCTGGTTGGCGAAACCGCTGGCCGCGAACAGGGGATTGCGGATCTCGTGGGCCAGATACGAGGACAGCCGGCCCAGGCTTTCGATGCGCTCGGCCTGACGGGCGTTGATTTCGCCCACGGTCCGGTCGGTGATGTCCCGGCGGAAGACCACCACGTGGGAGACCTGGCCGGCCTCGTCCCGGATGGGATAGGCATAGGTGCGGTAGTAGCGCAACCGGCCGTCCTCGGCCACGGCCGAATGGAGCCGCTCGGCCTTTTTCCCGGTGGCCAGGACGGTGCGGAAGGGGCAGTCGGGATCGCCCGGATCGCAGAGCGGCGGATCGGCGGGGCCGCTGGACAGCTCCCAGCAGGGCGTCCCCACCAGCTCGGCCTTGGACCGGCCCAGCCGTTGGGCGATGTTGTTATTGAGGTCCGCCACCTGCCCCGAGGCGGCCACCAGCGCGATATCCTCCTTGATCTCGTCGATGATGGCTTCGAGCAGCAGGCGCTGATGGTCCAGGCGCAGGCGGCAATGGGCGCTCATGGACACGGCCCGGGACAGGGCGCACAGGAAAAACGAGGCCGTGCTGTCCAGAAGCGAGGCGCCCGGCGGCATGATGGCGGCCAGCTTTTGGGCATCGTGCGCGCCGTCCGGGGCCACGACCAGATTGATGCCCGGGTTGTCGGCAAAAAGCGCTTCGGGGGTCACGTAAAAGGGGACGCCGCGCAAAAGCGGCGAGCCGCGCCGGGCATCGTCGAGCGGCAATCCCACCACGCCGGCCAGGCGCATGGAAGGCAAGAATTCGCGGAATTCCTCTCCGGCCACGAGTTCGAGGATGGTGTCGAAGCTCGGGCCGGCTCCGACCACGCCCACGAGATACGCCTGCTCTTCGCTATCGAGCAGACAGGAGCTTTCCCCTGGATCGCCCATCCCCTGGGCCATCGGCATTCCTCCCGGAAGTCAATCGGTTTGCTGCGCCAGGAGCATCGCATAAACCTCCTTGAGGGTCCATCCCGAAAGCCGGGAAAGCGCCTTCCTGGCCACTTCCTTGGGCCGGCCGCCGGCGGCCGCCGCCTCGGCCAGGGCGGCCCGGACGTCCTGCGCGCCGGAGCGGGCCGGCTGTCCCGGGCCGATCACCACCGTGACCTCGCCCAAAAGCTCCAGATCCCGGCCGGCGAAATCGGAAAGCTTGCCGGGCAAAAACTCCTCGAAGGTCTTGGTCAGCTCCCGGCAGATGACGCATTCCCGGTCGGACAAGGCCGCAAGCGCCACGGCCAGCGTGGTTCCCAGGCGGTTTTTGCGCTCGAAAAAAACCAGGCTGGCGCCGGTGGCGCCGAACCGGGAGAAAAGCGCCCTGGCCTCGGAAGGGGCCCGGGGCGGGAAGCCCAGGAAGGAAAACGGATAGGGGGCCAGCCCGGCGGCCGAGAGCGCGGTCACCACGGCCGAGGGGCCGGGCACGGGAGACACGGCGTAGCCGGCCTCCCGGGCGGCACGGACCAGCCGGTAGCCCGGATCGGCCACAAGCGGCGTGCCGGCGTCGGAGACCAGGGCCACGTCCTGGTCCTCGGCCAGCATGGCCAGCACCTGGTGCAACCGGGCCTCCTCGTTGTGCTCGTGGAAGCTCACCAGCCGGCGGGCCGTGATGCCGAGGGCCTTGAGCAAAAGCCCCGTGCGCCGGGTGTCCTCGGCCAGGACCACCCCGGCCCCGGCCAGAACCCCGGCCGCCCTGGGCGAAAGGTCCGACACGTTGCCAAGGGGTGTGGCCACGATAAAAAGAGTCGCCGTCCTGGTCTCTTGCGCCACCGAACCCTCCTTGCCTGGGGCCAGAGTACAGGGAGGCGCCGGCTGCGGCAAGGCCAGCCCATTGACACGCGCTCCGGTTGGGATACCTTATTCCAAATTTCACATGCGTCTTGCCCTCGGGACCTGGCCGGCAATCCCGTTCCCCCCGATCGCACCGGCCCCGGCCCGGGAGGCAGACGCCTTCCGCAACACTGTCAGACCCATAACAAGGACACGCCATGCCTCAACAGATCGTCATCATCGGCGCCGTGGCCCTTGGTCCCAAGGCCGCCTGTCGCTTCAAGCGGCTGGAACCGGACAGCCGGGTGGTCCTCCTCGACAAGGGTTCCCGCATCTCCTACGGCGGATGCGGCATCCCCTATTACGTCGCCGGCGACGTCACCGACATCACCGGGCTCCAATCCACGGCCTTCCACATGGTGCGCACACCGGAATTCTTCCACGACGTCAAGGACGTGGACGCCCGGCCCGAAACCGAGGCCCTGGCCATCGATCGGGCGGGGAAGACCGTCACCGCCAAGCACCTCCCCTCCGGCCGCGTCGAGACCATCCCCTACGACCAGCTGGTCATCGCCACGGGCAGCACCAACCGCCGCCTGCCCATCCCGGGCATGGACCTGCCGGGCGTCCACACCGTGGGCAACCTGGATGAGGCCGAGGCCATCAAAAACGCCGTGGCCGCCGGCAAGGCCAACGCCGTGGTCGTCATCGGCTCCGGCTTCATCGGCCTGGAAATGGCCGTGGCCTTCGCCGACATGTGGGGGCTGCCCGTCACCGTCATCGAAGTCTGCGACCAGGTGCTGCCCGGGGTGACCAACCCGTCCCTGGCCGGCATCGCCCGCCATCACATGGAGGAAAAGGACGTCGTCTTCCGCCTGGCCGAGCAGGTCACCCGCATCGAGGGCGACGGCAAGGCCGAACGGGTGGTCACGAACAAGGGCACCATCGAGGCCGATCTGGTCATCGTGTCCGTGGGCGTGAGCCCCAATTCCACCCTTGCCAAGGCAGCCGGCCTGGCCGTGTCCGACCGGGGCGGCATCCTGGTCGATGCGACCATGCGCACCTCCGATCCGGCCATCTTCGCCGGCGGCGACTGCGTGGAGGTGCAAAACCTGGTCACGGGCCAGCCCATGGTCCTGCCGCTGGGGTCCATGGCCAACCGCCAGGGCCGGATCATCGGCGACAACCTGGCCGGCGGCGATTCGCGGTTCCCGGGCGTCGTCGGCTCCTGGTGCGTCAAACTGTTCGACCTCGGCGTGGCCGGTACCGGCCTCACCCTGGCCGGCGCGAAAAAGGCCGGCAAGGACGCCGTGTCCACCCACATCACGGCCATCGACCGGGCGCACTTCTACCCGGAACATGCCATGATGTCCCTGGAACTGGTGGCCGAACGCGGGACGAAACGGGTGCTCGGCGTCCAGGGCGCCAGCGTTTCGGGCGACGCCCTGGTCGGCAAGATCAACACCGTGGCGGCCATGCTGCCCAAAAATCCGACCGTGGCCGACATCTCCACCGTGGAGCTGGCCTACTCGCCGCCCTTCGCCGCGGCCATGGACATCTTAAACACCCTGGGCAACGCCGCCGACAACATCCTGACCGGCCGGAACCAGGGCATCGCCGTGGACGAATTCGCCCGCCTGTGGGCAACGGACGATTGCTGCGGCGCCATCATCCTCGACTGCCGCGAAACGCTCCAGGGCGGCCCGCTGGTGGAAAAATATCCCGACCGCTGGCGCAACATCCCCCAAGGCCAGTTGCGCGACCGCCTGGCCGAAGTGCCCCGGGACAAAAAACTCGTCCTCGTCTGCAACACCGGCGCCCGATCCTACGAGGCCCTGGTCACCCTCGCCCACATGGGCTTTACCGACGTCGTCAGCGTCGAAGGCGGCATGGCCGCCGTCAAGGACTCCGGCCTCGTGATCTGAGCCTTCCGCCCGAACCGGGGACCGGCTGCGCGTCGGTTCCCGGTTTTCCCCGGCGGAGTCCCCGGCAACCCGGTTTTCCCCGCCACCCGCAAAAAATATTCCCGATCAGGCCTTCCTCGCGGTCAACGGGGTTGCCCTGTTCCGGGAATCGGTGTAGTCAAGTCTCGTGTTACTTTTTTCACTTTATTATGTTTCAAGCAATTACCAGTTTATTTTTTTGACGAAGAATGCTTTCCCCGGGCCACTTCCCGTTGGCCCCCACCGTAACCCCCTGGAGGATGCGTATGCGTCGGATCGAGATGTCCCACGTCTTCTACGAAACCAACGTCCCGCCGTCGGGAACGGATCCGGGCAAGGCCCTGATCGTCCAGGTCGACGAGAACAAATGCATCGGCTGCGACACCTGCCTGGGCTACTGCCCCACCGGCGCCATCACCGGCGAGACCGGGGCTCCCCACAAGGTCGTCGATGCCGCCATCTGCATCAACTGCGGCCAATGCCTGACCCACTGCCCGGTCTCGGCCATCTACGAAACCATCTCCTTCGTCCCGGAAGTGGAGGCCAAGCTCAAGGACAAGGACGTCAAGGTCATCGCCATGCCGGCTCCGGCCGTGCGCTATGCCCTGGGCGACCCGTTCGGCCTGCCCGTGGGGACCGTGACCACCGAGCAGATGCTGACGGCGCTTCACCAGCTGGGCTTCGCCAATGTCTGGGATAACGAGTTCACCGCCGACGTGACCATCTGGGAAGAGGGCTCCGAACTGCTCGGGCGGCTCACGAAAAAAATCGACAAGCCGCTGCCGCAGTTCACCTCCTGCTGTCCCGGCTGGCAGAAATACGCCGAAACCTTCTACCCGGAACTGCTGCCCCATTTCTCCTCCTGCAAGTCCCCCATCGGCATGATGGGCCCCCTGGCCAAGACCTACGGGGCCAAGGAACTGGGGTACGATCCGGCCAAGATCTACACCGTCTCCATCATGCCCTGCACGGCCAAGAAGTTCGAGGGGCTGCGGCCCGAATACCAGGCCAGCGGCCATCGCGACATCGACGCCACCATCAACACCCGGGAACTGGCCTATATGCTGCAAAAAGCCGACATCGACCTGAAAAAGCTCCCTGCCGGCAAGCGGGACGCGGTCATGGGCGAGTCCACCGGCGGCGCCACCATCTTCGGCGTGTCCGGCGGCGTCATGGAGGCGGCCTTGCGCTTCGCCTACCAGGCCCTGGCCAAAAAACCGCCGGAAAGCTGGGATTTCAAGGTCCTTCGGGGATTAAACGGCATCAAGGAGGGCACGGTCACTATCGCCGGCACCGCGGTGAAGGTGGCCGTGGTCAACGGCGGCAAACGCTTCCAGGAAGTGTGCGAACAGGTCAAGGCCGGCAAGTCCCCCTACCAGTTCATCGAGTTCATGGCCTGCCCGGGCGGCTGTGTCATGGGCGGCGGACAGCCCATCATGCCGACGGTGCTCCAGGCCATGGATACCCGCCTGACCACGCTCTACGCTTCCATGAAAAAACGTCTGGCCCTGTACAACACACAAAAGGCCTAGGAGGAGACCATGTCGTTTATCCACTACACCCGGCGCGGCTTTCTCAAAACCGCTTGCATCCTGTCCGGCGGGGCCCTGATCGGCCTGCGCCTGACCGGCAAGGCCGTGGCCGCGGCCAAGCAGCTCAAGGAATACATGCTCGACCGCGTGAACGGCGTCTACGGGGCCGATGCCAAATTCAAGGTCCGGGCCTCCCAGGACAACGCCCAAGTCATCACGCTCTACAAGAAGTTCCTGCACGAACCGCTCTCCCACGAGTCCGAGCGGCTGCTCCACACCACCTGGGCGGACCGTTCCAAGGATCTGGCGGCGCTTAGGGCCAAGGGCCTCTATCCCACGCCTCGGGCCAAAGAGTTCGCCGGGACGACCTATCCCTACGAGTAACCCCGGTGTCGGGGGGAGGACGACGGCCGGGCGAGCAGGCAAGGCCCGTACGCCCGGCCCTCCGCCTTCCCGGCTTGACCCTGTCCCGACCTGGCGCTCCCGGTGGTTGCGGGTTGCCTCCCGGGCGGTTGCCGACTAGAGGATGAGCGTCCGTCCGCGTGCGGACCTCGCTCACCTCAACCCGGAGACCCGACCATGCCCGAAGCCAAGAGGCGATTCCTCCACGACCTGTGGGTCCTGACCAAACCCTATTGGAAATCCGAGGAGCGACTCGTCTCCGGACTCCTGCTCGCTGTCATCATCGGCATGAGCCTCGGCATCGTCTACCTGAACGTCCTTTTCAACCAGTGGAACAATCTCTTTTACAACTCCCTGCAAAACAAGGATATCCAGGCTTTTTTCCGGCTGTTCGGCCGGTTTACCATCCTGGCCGTCATCTTCATCGTCGTGGCCGTCTACCAGGTCTACCTGCGCCAGATGCTGCAAATCCGCTGGCGGCGCTGGCTGACCGAACGCTACGTCGGCCGCTGGCTGGCCGGCCAGGCCTACTACCGCCTGCGCTTCGAGCAGGGCATCACCGACAACCCGGACCAGCGCATCAGCGAGGATATCAACAGCTTCGTGGAGCAGACGCTGTCCCTGACCCTCGGGCTGCTCGAATCCGTCGTCACCCTGGCCTCCTTTTCCGTCATCCTGTGGAACCTTTCGGGCGACATCATCTTTTTCAACCTGCCCATTCCCGGCTCCATGCTCTGGGCCGCCATCCTCTACGCCGGCGTGGGCTCGGTGCTCACCTACCTGATCGGGCGGCCCCTTATCGCCCTCAACTTCTTCCAGCAGCGTTTCGAGGCGGATTTCCGTTTCAATCTGGTGCGGGTGCGGGAAAACGCCGAGGCCATCGGCCTCTACGGCGGCGAACAACAGGAGACCAAAGGGCTTTCCGGCCGCTTCGGCCATGTGGTGGCCAACTGGTGGGGAATCATGCGTCGGCAGAAGCGCCTGACCTGGTTCTCCTCCGGCTATGCCCAGGCCGCCATCATCTTTCCCTTCCTGGTGGCCGCACCGCGCTATTTTTCCGGGGGCATCCAGCTCGGCGGCCTCATGCAGACCGTTTCGGCCTTCGCCCAGGTCCAGACGGCCCTGTCCTGGTTCGTGAACGCCTACACGCGGCTGGCCCAGTGGAAGGCCACCGTTGACCGGCTGACCGGATTTTCCGCCGCCCTGATCGATCTGGAAGAACACCGCGCCCAGGGGCTGGCCCGGACCACCGGACCGGCCGAGGCCGGCCTTTCCCTGACGGGCGTCAGCCTGCGCCTGCCGGACGGGGAACGCCTCCTGGACGGCGCGACCCTGGCCGTGCCCTCGGGCGGCCGGGTCATGCTGGCCGGCCCGGCCGGCTGCGGCAAATCCACGCTGTTCCGGGCCATGGGCGGCCTGTGGCCCTTCTGCCAGGGAACGCTCAGCCTGCCCAAAGGAAAGCGGGCCCTGTTCCTGCCCCAGCGCCCCTATCTGCCCATCGCCACCCTGGCCTCGGCCGTCACCTATCCTGATGCGCCGGGTCGCTACGACCGGGACGCCATCCGGGAGGCCCTGGACGCCTGCGGCCTGCCCCATCTCGGCGCCCGCCTGGACGAGGAACGCCACTGGTCCGAGGAACTCTCCCCCGGCGAACAGCAACGGCTGGCCTTTGCCCGGGCCATCCTGCTTCGACCCGACTGGCTTTTTTCCGACGAGGCCACCTCGGCCCTGGACGAAGCGTCCGAACAGGCCCTGCTCACCTTGCTGCGCCAACGGCTGCCGGGGACGGGGCTGGTGAGCATTGCCCACCGGCCGGCCCTGGCCGCCTTTCACCAGCAGGTCATCACCTTCGCCCCGACCGGCCTTGACGCGGGACCCCGCTTCCGGCTGGTGCCGGCATCCGCGGAGGTTGCGCGGTGAGCCTCCTGGCCGATGCGGACCTTTTCGCCCAGGCCACCCTGTCCATCATCATGGAGGCCGTGCCCTTCCTGCTGCTCGGGGCCGTGGCCTCGGGTCTGGTCGAAGCCTACGTGCCGCGCGAGAAGCTGGAACGGCGGCTGCCCCGGGGACGCCTTTCCGGCACGCTTTTCGGGCTGGGACTCGGCGCGGTCACGCCCTGCTGCGAGTGCGGCGTGGTCTATCTGGCCCGGCGGCTTCTGGCCAAGGGCCTGGCTCCGGGCGCGGCGCTGGCCTTCATGCTGGCCGCGCCGGTGGTCAATCCGGTGTCCATCGCGGCCACGGTCATCGCCTTCCGGGGCGATGTCTCCATGGCCGTCTGGCGCTGCCTGCTCGTTTCCGTGGCAGCCCTGGTCGTCGGCTACTGGGCCGGCGGCCAGACGGCCGAAAGCCTGCTTAAGCCCCTGATCGGCCGCGAGCCGGACTGCGCCTGCGGCCACGACCATACCCACGCGTCTGCCCATGCCCACGCGCCCAAACCCACGCCGTTGTCGGCCGCGCCGGTCGATGCCGTGCCCGTGTCCGCCTTGAGGCCGGGACGCCTCGCCCGGCTCGAATCGGCCATGCGCCACGCCATGGCCGATTTTCTGGACATGGCCAAGGTGCTTATCCTCGGGGCCATGGTGGCGGCGGCCTTCAAGTCCTTCGTGCCCACGCCGGTGATCGTGGCCATGGAGGACCATCCGACCCTGGCCGTGGTCGGCCTGATGGCCCTGGCCGTGATCCTGTCCCTGTGCTCCCAGGCCGATGCCTTCGTGGCCGCTTCGTTTTCCTCGTTTTCCCAGGCCGCCCGACTGGCCTTCCTGGCCATCGGGCCCATGCTCGACGTGAAGCTCGTGCTCATGTGGCGGCAGGTCTTCACCCGCCGGCTGGTACGGGTCCTGGCCTTCGTGCCGGCGGCCATCGTCCTTCTCGTCTGCCTGGCCCTGGGCCTGGTCTGGACGGGAGGCGCCTCATGATGCCCGTGCGCCGCGTCCTCGCCGGGCTGGTCGCCCGCTTGGACGGCCTGGCCATGGTCGGCCTGGCCGGTTTCATGGGCTGGCTGGTCCTTCGGGGCGACTACTGGCTTTTTCTCAATCCCAAGTTCAAGCCCGTCACCCTGACCGCCGCCGGCCTGCTGCTCGTCCTCGGCGGCTACGCCGCCTGGCGGCCCGTTTCCCGGCCCAACCTCGGTCGCCTCCTGTGCTACGTGGTGCTCGGGGCCATGGTCGGCCTGACCGAAGGCGGCACCCAGGCCTTCTCCCAGGCCGCAGGCTCCGGCGATCCCTTCATGGTCTGCCCCGCCCCCCTGCCGGCCCCGCCCCGACCGGCCGTCCCCGACCACCTGACCGCCGGCGGCCAGGATTTCATCCCCATCAACACCGGCGAACTCTACGACATCGCGGCCAAGGGGCACGGCAAGGCCTGGGACACGGCCTATGCCATGCGCGGCTTCGTCTATCGGGCTCCGGATCTCGACGCCAAAGGGGAATTCGTGCTCTATCGGCTGGCCATCTGGTGCTGTTTCGCCGACAGCACGGCCGTCGGCTTCCGGGTCCGTCCGCCCGAGGGGACGCCGCTGCCGAAAAAGGGGCAGTGGCTGGTCGTCCTCGGCCGCCTGGCGGACGCGCCAACGGACGAACGCCGGGAATACGCCCTGCCCGGCATCCCGTTTTCCTCGATCTCGCCCGTGGCGGTCTTCGCGGCCGTCCGCCTGAACACGGCCACGCCGGCCCCCGAAGAGGTCAACATGTTCGAATGGCGGCAGGCACCGCCCTACGCTTACTGAGAGAGGGGGACCGGAGCTTCCGCCCGGCCCTCCCCACTGGAAAAGCGCCTAGCGTTCCCCCCGAAGTTTTTTCAGGGCCGGCCCCAGACTGGCGGGCGCCATCCGCAACAGCACGTCATCGCGCACCATGAAATGGTGTTTAAAGGCGGCCCCGGCATGCACGACGAGCAGCACGGCCAAAAGCCCCGCCATAAAGCCATGGGCGCCTTCCAAGGCCTCGCGCGCGACCGGGCTATAGCGAAAACCGGACAGGAACGGCAGGTTCGGGATGAAAAACGACCCGAAAAACCGCGTTTTGACCGGAGAAAGCGTGGAGAGGCACCAGCCGGTCACCGGCTGCAGGACAAGCAGAGCATAGAGCAGCTTGTGCACCACTTCGACCGCCACGATCTCCCATGGCCGCAGACCGGGCGGCAAGGCGGGCGGCCGATGCGTGCCGCGCCAAGCGATACGGAAAAGCGTTAAAAACAAAACCAGGATCCCCAGCGACTTGTGCCAGCCCAAAAGGGCGTCGAGCGCCGTCCGGGACATGACAAAGCCACTCGTCATCGTCCAGCCTATGAGCAAAAGGGCGATGACGAGCACAACCGTCGTCCAATGCACGGTCTTCATGACCGGCGAATAGACGGCGGAAACGGCGGTCCGAGGCATAACGGTCTCCTTTACCCCCTCCAGCCGTTCGCGGCATGTCGCACGCCGAAAAGAGCCCCCCTGCCGGGAACCCTCTGGAAAGAGCGTCCCCCCTGTAGCACGGGCCACGGAGACGAGACAAGGACGGCGAAACGATTTTGTCCCTGAGGAACCCGCGCATGCGCGACCGGGGCCCCCTGCCATGGCGGCATGGAGACGCCCCGATCCTGGGACTGCAACTGTCTCAAATCCTCTTGGGTTTCCAAAGGGCGGCGCCCCTTGGCCGCCGGAGGCATCTCCCCATGGCGCAATGGGGCAGCGGTCTCCGAAGGGGCGCCACGAAACGCCAGGAGGCCGACCAACCGGCCGGCCTCCTGGGGAAAAACAGCGTCTGGGGCCGATCCGCCGAACCGGCCCGTTTCGGGAAGGGAAAAGCGGCTATTTCGCCGCGTCGGCCTCCGGCTTGGGCTTCAGGTGCTCGGGCACGATCACCATGTTGACCAGCAGCGGTTTTAAGAAGCTCCAGGAGATACCGATCTTGTACTCCTCTTCCAGGTCGCGGATGGCATCCCAACAGTTGTGACATGGGGAAATGACGAGTTTGGCCCCGGTAGCCACGATCTGATCGCGTTTGGTCAGCATGCCCTTATTGCGCTGGGGACGGAACTTGCCGATGCCATTGAAGCCGCCGCCACCGCCGCAACAGAAGTTATGCTCCTTATTGGGCGTCATTTCGTGGAAATAGCCCGGCTCCACCATATAGGAAACGATCTCGCGCACCGTCTCGGACAGCCCCCAGTTGCGGATATAGTTGCAGGAATCCTGGTAGGTGACCGGAATCTTGATGCGCTTGGTCGGATCGATCTTGAGCTTGCCGGTGCGCAGGGCCTCGGCCACCCACTGCACGTAGTGGAGGTACGGCACGGGCGTCTGGCCGTCGCGCAGTCCGGCCCAATACGGCCCCTCGATCACCGTCCCCCGGTGGGCGTGGCCGCACTCGGTGCCGATGACGCGCTTGGGCCGCAAGCGCTTGATGGCCGCGTAGATGCCCTGGACCTGGAGCTTGCAGGCTTCCCAGTCGCCGGCGAACATGGACAGGCTGGTCTGCTCCCAGCCCTCCGAGGGCACGGTCCAGTTCTCGCCGGCGATATGGAAGAGGATGGCGGCCTGGGCCAGATCCTCGGGATAGTGCTTGGGCTCGCGGGCGTTGACCGTGTACATGATGTCCGCGTCTTCCTTGTCGATGGGGATTTCGAGCCCGGGCCATTCGTCCTGCTGCTCGTCCGCCATCCAATCGCAGGTCTCGCACCAGTCCTCGGTGGTCACGTCCATCTGGGCCCGGTAGACCCGGTGCATGCCGGCGCCGATCTTCATCTCCCAAGGCACGAATCCCTGGGAATAGAGCAGGCCGCGGAGGTAGCCCATCATGACGCCGACGTCGATGCCGTGGGGGCAGTACATGGCGCACCGGTTGCACGTGGTGCACTGGGCCCAGGCCACTTCCATGGCGTGGCGCATGAAGGCGTTGTCCACCTTGCCCTGGCGGCGGACGATTTCGCCCAGGGTCGACTGGATCTTGTACGAGGGCACCTGCTTGGGGTCCCGGTCATTGGCCAGGTACAGAAAGCAGGACTCGGCGCACAACCCGCACCGGGCGCAGATATTAAGCCAGGTACGGATGCGGGATTTGCAGGTCTTCTGGATGGTCGCCCACAACAGGTCGCGGTCCACGTCGAGGGACAGCATTTCCTCGTAATATTTTGCCCCGCGCGTATCCGCCAGCAGGGCTTTGAGAGCCTCTTCCGTATTGACCGGACGTTTGTTGCAGAAGATTCCTTCGGGCATGACGTATCACTCCTTGGCGCTCGGCCGCAGGCCGCTCTACCAGACGATGCCGCGGCCATGCTGCCCGCCGCGCTTGACGCCGAAATCCACCCCGATCTGGGCCCGGGAACAAAAAAACAGCACCACGTGGGACAGCTTGGTGAACGGGATGGCGATAAGCAGGATCTCGCCGCTTATGATGTGGGCCAGAAGCCAGCCGCTCCCCTCGCCGGATTGGTGGGCGGCCACGAAGCCGGTCAGCAGCGGGGCAAGGCTCAGGGCCAGGACCCAGAGGTCATGGGCCGTGGTCAGGATGCGCACCTCGGGCAGGGCGTAACGCCTAAGCAGCAGGAACACCCCGCCGGCCATGGCCAGGATGGTGAGCCCGTCGGCCAGCCCGGCCGGCAAGGCCGGCCAGGGAATGCCGAAGCGTTCGAGCAGGATGACCCCGTGGGCGTAGAGAAAAAGCGGCACGATGACCAATCCGATATGAAACAGGAAAAAGGCGGCCGTATAAATGGGGTTCAGACGCCAGCTGCGCGAGGCGTACGGGGCGAGCCAATGGAAGATGGACCGCAGCGCCCCCCGGACGGCCAGGTTGCGGAAATAGCCGTAAGGCACGCGGTCGAGTTGCCAATCCAGTCCCCGCACATAGGCGACGACCCGCCACACGCAACCGATAAGACAGATGGCGAAGGACAGCCAGAGCATCGGACCCGTCAGGAATGCGTACATGATCTTCTCCTTCTTTGGCGCCCGGGCTGCCTAGTAGCGGCGTTTGGGATTTTCCTTGTCCGTCAGGAAATACCAGAAGCCGACAAAACAGATGAGCACGACGGCCATCATCACATACGTCACGTTCTTGCTGTGCCACATCAAATCTTGCAAAGTATTGAACATAGACGGCTCCACCTGGGTTAGTGGGATGCATCCTTGTAATGCGGATGGACGTAAAAAATCGGCATGTGGGTGGCAATGAAGCGGAAGGCCAGCACGCCGACGGTGACCACGAACAGGGAAATGACGATCTCGGAAAAACTCGGGAAGTAGCGGTCGGCGCTCGGCAGCCGCCAGTTGAAGGCGACCAGGCCGACGTCGAAACGGTTCAGGATGATGCCGAGGACCGTCCAGGGCGCGGCCACCCGGATCAGGGCCAGATTCCGGTCCCGGTAGCCCACCGCGTAGCAGTAGCAGGGCAGGAGCACGAAACCGACCACCTCGAAAAGCCACCAGGCGCCATAGCCCGTGGCCAGGTAGCTCCAGTGGTTGTCCATGGCCAGGCCGATCAGCTTCATGGCCAGGTAGCCGGCCATGATCCAGGACGCGCCCTTGGCAAAGGCGAAGTGGAGATCCTCGTAGCCGGCGTTATACTCCTCGTCCATCAGGTGGTGGAGGCTCCGGTGGGAAAGGGTGCCCTCGAAGATGACCATGGACAGCCCGGCGAACATGCTCGACAGGAAGAACATCAAGGGCAGATAGGGCGTGTACCACAGGGGATGGAGCTTGGACGGCGCAATCAGATAGAGGGCGCCGAGCGAACTTTGGTGCAGGGTGGACAGGATGACGCCGAGGATGGTCAGCCCCATGGTCAACTTGACCAGGACGTTGCGCAGCCGGTCGAACCCGCCCCACCACTCCAGGGCGGCGGGCAAAAATTCCAAAAACAGCACCGTCAGATAAATAAACACACACAGGCCCACTTCGAAAAGAACCGAGGTGGTGCCCTGCTGGTAGAAAATCGGATAAACCAGCCGCCAGGGCCGGCCGACGTCGTAATGCAGGGCCAGCACCACCAGGGCGTAGCCCAGAAAAGCCGTGAGGATGGCCGGCCGGACCGCGCCGTGGAAGCGCTTGTAGCCGAAGATGTAGCAGGCGGTGGACGTGGTGTAGCCGCCGGCGGCCAGGGCCACGCCGCACAGGAGGTCGAAACTGATCCACAGCCCCCAGGGATTGTTGGCCGAAAGGTTGGTGACCGACCCGAGACCCATGGTGAAGCGCATGACCGTGATGACCAAGCCGGCCACCACGATGATGGCGGCGATGACGTTAAACGGCGTCAAAAGCGCTGTCCGGGTATTTCGCTGTTCCGTCGACATTAGGCGTCCTCCCCGTCTGCGGCGCCCTTGGCGTCCTTGGCTTCCTTGGCGGCGGCCTCCAAGGCCTTTTTGACCTCGGCCGCGGTGCGTTTGGCCGCCTCAGCCTCGGCCTTGGCCAACTTTTCGGTCAGCTTGGCCTCGGCGTCGGCCGTGGTTTTGGCCACAGCCGCCGCCACCGCTTCCTGCTGCTCGGCGGCAGCGACCTTTTCCCGGCGCTTGGTGACGGCGTACAGGCCGGCCAGCAGCACCGGCCACACGCCGGCCACGGCCGGCACGACGGTCAGGGCCCCGGAAGTCAGCTCCGGCGCCGAGGTGGTGCCCAGATGCTCGTCCATACCGAGCGCGGCGAAAGAGGGTTTGGGGGCGATGGTGAGCCAGCTCGTGCCGCCCATCTCGCGTTCGCCGTAGACATGTTCGATGTAGCGGCCGGGGTGGCTGCCGATGCGGCCCCAGGCGATGGTGACCAGTTCCCGGCGTTTGCCGAAGACCAGCGCCTCCTTGGGACAGGCTTCCACGCAACCGGGGAGCTTGCCTTCGAGCAGACGCGGATAACACATGGTGCACTTCATGATGCGCGGCGTGAGCGCCTTGTGGTATTCGTAGGCCGGGATATTGAACGGGCAGGCGATCATGCAGTAGCGGCAGCCCACGCAGACCGACGGGTCGTAGACCACGGCCCCGGTTTCGGTCTTGGTCAAGGCATGGACGAAGCACGCCGAGGCGCAGGCCGGCTCCAGGCAGTGGTTGCACTGGATCTTGCGGAAGACCGGCGGCTGTCCCGCCTCCGGGACGTACTTGTTGACCACGGTATAGGCACGATCGCTCGTCCGACGGACTGTTTCGAGCACGGTCAGGTCGTCGAAGGGCTTGTCCGGCTGCGGCAGTTCGTTGACCTTGTTGCAGGCCGCCTCGCATTTGCGGCAGCCGATGCAGCGGGTGGCGTCGAACAGCACCCCGCCGGCATCCGGCAGCCCCCGCACATCGGCGCTGGAAGCCGCCCGGGCGGCGACGCCCGTGGTGAGGCTCACTCCGGCCGCTCCCAGAAGGCCCAGAAAGTGTCTTCGTTGCATCGTAGCACGACCTCGACTGGTTTGGGTCCCTAGCGCTTTTTTTCTCCGTGGCAGCCGGTACAGTCCGTGGCCTTGGGCACGGCCTGCGCTCCCGGAGTCCGGTCCACCACCATGCCGGAGATGCCCATGGCCGTATGGCAGCCCATGCACTTGCCATGGTAGGCGGCCTTCAGGGCCGGCCGGGACTGGCCGGGGATCTCCGCGGCCGGATGGCAGTTGCCGCAACGCGGCGGCGTCTTCCCGGCCGGGCTGTTGTGATGGCAGCCCTGGCAGACGGCGGCGTCACCCTGATGGAAGGCGCCGGCCAGCTTGGAATCCTTCATGCCGGCCAGCAGGGCCAGCACGATCTTGCGATGGGGCAGGGCCGCGGGCGCATAGGTGTCCGCCAGGGAGCCGAGGGTCACGGTCTCGGGGATGTCCTCGATGGGGAAGGTGGCGGTGGCGGTCCGATGTCCGGCCAGGAGCCGGCCGGCCAGATCGGCTGCGGCGGCAGCGGTGTCCTTGTCCTTGGGACCGGCCACGAGGGCGGCCTCGGCCGGCGCGCAAGCGGCAGGCGGGGTCATGTGACAGCCCGCGCAGGCGTCCGTGTTCGCAATATTCCATTTGATGGCGACGTGGCAGCCGGCGCACTCGGGACGCTTTTGCTGGACGGCATGACAGCCGGCGCAGCTCCGGCCGGCCTGCTCGTCATGCATGGCCTGCTCCAGGGTGACGAATCCGCCCTTCCGGTCGCCGCGCAGGGTATGGCAGTCGCCGGCGCAGGAGGAAAGCGCGGCATGGTGGCAGCCGACGCAGGTCTCGTTTTGGGACTCGTGATATTTGTGGTCGAAGGGCACCGGCGGCATGTTGACGGGACGGACCGGCTTGCCGTCGAGGCCCATGACCGGCTTGGCCGCCGCCGTCGGGCGGATCATGGTCAGATCGGGCTGGCCGCGCTTGATGCGCAGATCGGCGTCCGCCGGCACCCGCTCCCGGGAATGCCGGGCGATGGCCTCCTGGCCGGACGGGCTGTGGCAGCCGGCGCAGGTGACCGGGCCGGTGGCGACGTCCGGGCCCTTGGCAGCCGTGTCCAGGTGGCAGGTCACGCACTGGCCGTGGACGGCGAGGCGCAGGGAGCGAATGGTCTCGGGCTTGCGGCCGGGCACGGTGGTGGTCGTCGGGGCGTGGCAGTAAACGCAGGCGCCGGGCACGTCCTCCGGTTTGGTGACCGGAACGACCTTGCCGGCGGCCTCACTGTAGACGAGGTGGCAGGCGCCGCACTTGTTTTCGGCCTTTTCCTGGGTGGCGGCGTGGCGGAAGTGCAGGCGCTTGTCCACGGTGAGGGACTGCCAATCGGAGATCACGTCGGGGGCGGCGTTATGGCAGCCCTTGCACTGCCCGTCCTTGGGCCCGGACTTCTGGCCGGCGGCGGCCATGTCCATGTGACAGCCGATGCAGCCCTTGTGGAAGGTCTCGCGCAGCGTGTCCCCGGTCATGGGCGCGTCGTCGCGCCGAAAGCCCAGGAACATGGTCCCCTCCTTGGAGGTGAGGTGACAGGTCGCGCAGGCTTTTTTGTAAAAATCCTTCTGCTTGCCCAGGGTGGCCGTGTGCTTGTCATGCAGGAAGGCGACCTTGGGCTGGGTAAGCGGCCCATAGGCCGCCATGGCATCGATGGTGAGGGTGTCGGCCCGTTTCCCCTCGTCCGGTTGCCCGTTGGTCGCGCCCAGACCGACAGCCCAGACGGACAGCCCGCCGAGGACACCGACCACCAGAACGATCAGCAGTCTTTTCAGGCGACGTTTTCCCGTTTCCATGCTTCTGCGCCCCTGTGCTTCTCTCATGTTCGCGGCCGTCCTCCCCGCGGGGCTAGACAGCCTTTCGCGCGCACAGCCCGACATCCCGGCCGTATTCTACAACCCATTCATTTTTTTCGACGAAGCCTACCACCACTGCGCCGTACACGCATTTGCCGCACAATGGCATCGACTTAGTGCGATGGCTGTAACGACTATTGTGAAAAATGTCACCTAGTATTTTATTTTTCCCGCGAACCGCCCCCCACCCACCCAAGGCAGTCCCCCCACCGTCGGAAAGGAGCCTTCGGCGCGCGTGCGCCGCCCACGCGTCGTCCGGGCCGGAACGCGACCATCAGGGAACCAAAGGAATCACCCACACGGCGTCCCGGAGGCCTCTCCGGCGGCCAAGGACTCGCGCCTTTAAAATCCCGAGAGGATTGCAGCTGGCGGCAAATCCAGGCTTGCGGCCAAAAAAGGCCTCCAGGGAATGGCGCAGCGGCCTCAAAAGGAGACTGCCGTACACGTGCCTGGCAGCCGGTCAATGCGCTACCGTTGCATTGCAACGGGTTCCTCTCATGATGGGATTCCAAAGGGCGCAGCCCGTTGGCCGCCGGAGGCATCCTCCCCTGCCCAAGGAGTGGTCAAAAGGGGCAGGCACGCGGGCACGCGCGGTAAAAACAACGGGGCGCCCGGACGGACGCCCCGCGAAAGGAAAAGGAACATGTGGGCTTAAAAGGGCACGTCATCCATGCCCGAGGCTTCGGAGGGAAAAGCCGGACCAGGGTCCTCGTCGGCATGGCTCGGCCGGGGGGCGCCGCCCTGGGGACCGCCGGCATCCCGGCGCTGGCCGCCTTGCGGCTGGGGCCGACGGGGCGACGGCGCAAATCCCTCGTCCGGTCCGGGGGCCTCGGCGGTCTGCCCCCGGGAATCAAGCCCCTGGATGGTGTGGCCGGGAGCGGTCACCACCACTTCGGTCATATAGTGTTTCTGGCCCTGCTGATCGTCCCAACTGCGCGTGCGCAGGGTGCCCTCGACATAGACCAGCCGGCCCTTGGACAGGTAATTGTTGCAGAATTCCGCCGAACGGCCAAAGACCTTCACCCGGTGCCATTCGGTGCGCTCCACCTTGTTGCCGTCGCGATCCTTGTAGGATTCGTCCGTGGCCACGGAGAGTTCGGCCACCGGGCTGCCCGAGGGCAGATAGGTCAGCTTCGGATCCTGGCCGAGACGGCCGATCAGGATGACTTTATTGAGACTTCCGGCCATGGGGCCTCCTTGGTCGCGCCCGGACGACGCGGTAACTTTGGGGCAAGGTTAGGCCCTCGGCGCGAGCTTTTCAAGCTCGGCCAGGGCGTCCTCCAGAACATAGGAAAAGCGGTCCGCCGCCCGGGGATCGCGGTCGGCCAGGGCCGCTTCCAGGGAGGCTGCGGCGGCCTGGATCGGCCTCAAGCCCGAAAGCAAGGTCTCCCGGCCCGGGACGGACGGTTCGCCCAGCCGGACGCGGTCGGCCAGGGCCGGCACCAGCTCCAGAAGCCCGCGCGGCTCCGGCGCCGGTGTCGCCTCGACCGGCCAGGCCAGGGCATAGAGCCGGGGAAAGGCCGCCGCGGCCGCCGCCGGATCGTAGGTGCCGGCCGTCACCCGGATCTGCAGAAATCGACCCATGCTACTCCCGCTCCTCCCAGCTCGTGCGCACCCGGTTGACCACATCCTCGATCAGGCCGGTCTGGTCCTCGGGGCACACCCCGACCAGGGGCGCGCCCTGGTCCATGTTCTGGTCGTGCTGGAAATACACGGCGTAGATGATGCCCTCCGGGCCCTCGTAGACGAGCGGTTTCTCCCGTTTCATGCGGGAGACGATGAAAAGCTCCATGCCGGGCTTGACCGTCACCGAACGCGGTCCCGAGGCCTTGACCTTCTTGTCCACGCTGGGAATGAAATAGTATTTGGCCCGCTCCGGCGCACAAAAAAGGTGCAGCACCTTCTGCAGGATGGCGGCGATGACCTCGTCCTTGGACAGAAAGTGGCGCAGCAGCACAAGCGGCGTGCCGGCCTCGACGAACCGGCCTTCCAGATCCGTGCGCACCGAGCCCACCACCCCCTTGACGGCGGCGAAAATCGGCTTGTCGTTGCGCTCGCGGTTGAGCTTGGCAAGTAACGTGCCCGACTTCTCGCCATACGCGCCGGACGGGCCGACCACCCGGGTTCCGGGCTCCATGGCCGCGAAAGAGACCACGCCCGTATGGGGCGCGGCCACCTCGATCTCTTCGTAGGGCGCGGCCTTTATTTCCTCAAGCAGGGCGTTGACGTCGATCACGGTCTCTCCCCTTAAGATGCCTCCGGCGGCCAGGCGAGGCGCTGCCTCTCCTGGACCTCACCGCCGGGGGCATGATGCCCCCGGACCCCTCATTCGAAAACACGATGCCACGCCCCTTTCAGGGGGTCCGGGGGGAATGATTCCCCCCGGCCGCCGGAGGCATCCTTTTCTTCTCTCTCTCGCCTCTACCGGTAATACAAATTCCGGCCACCGATAGTGAGCAGCATCTGTCTTAAATTCTTACGAATTTCTCGGCGGTCCCAGATGCCCTGGATATGGCCCCGGGCCAGGGCGTTATGGGCCCGGTGGTAATTCGGCGGAATGTCGATGCCGGTGGTTTCCTTGATGACGCCCGGTCCGGCGAAGCCGATATTGGCCGAGCGCACGGAGAACTGGTAGGGCGAGCAGCCGAGGAAGCTGGCCACCGGCCCGGCGTAGGAATTGGTGTCGTAAAGGACCACGTAGAGCCCGCCGTCCTCGATATAGCGGCGCACGGACATGGTGACCCGGGGCATCTGGATAAGCCCGTTGAGGCTCTCCTGGATACGGATGCCGGCCGTGCCGTGGACGTAGGCCAGAAACGGAAAATGCCGCTGCCGGGCCCGGGACAGGGCCAGGATGAATTTTTCGCCCTCGGCCGCCCCGACCGAACCGCCGCGAAAGGCCGAATACAGCACGGCCGAGACGAGCTTGATCCCGTCGATCTTGGCCTCGAAGGTGACGCAGGCGGACTTGCGGCCGGTCTTTTTCCGGGCGGCCGCCAGCTTGTCATCGAAACCGGGATAGCCCAGCGGATTGCCGGCCTGGATTTCGGCGTTGAATTCAAAAACCGAGTCCGGGTCGAAGACGTTGCCCATGACCCACTGGTATTCCATGGGGAAATGGTAGCCGCAGTGGACGCAGACCCCGGCGAAATCGCCGTAGAGGTCCGGGGCCCAGAGATCGGGACAGCCGTAGGTGGCGGATTCGGGGCAGGTGACGGCCCGGTCCTCGGCCGCCTTGGGACTGACGTAGCGCCAGCCGAAATCCGCCAGGCAGGCCCCCTGCTCCGGCTGGGACAGTTCCACCAGCATCCGGCTTTTTTCCGGATCGCAGGTCACCGGACCATGACTGCGGCAGCGCCGGAGCGGCGCCGTGATCCGGTTGGCCACCAGGCGCAGTTCGGCTTCCACGTCGGAAACGGTCTTGGAAAAATTCCGGACATGTTTGCCCAAAAAATCGTAGCGGACCAGGGAATAGCCGGCCCAGCACAGGCTTTGGGCGCTTGAGGCGAGGCGGGAGTACGCCGGGCGGCCGTCCTGGAAGGCCGTTTCGGACATATGCCGGTATTTGCGGTAGCGCCGCCAGACCAGCCGGTCGGCGGCGGCCTCGTCCAGGGTCCACCGCACGAACATGCCGTCGGGATCGCCGGTGCGTCCCGCCTTGCGCCGGGATGCGGCCATGGCCCGAAAGAGCTTGAAGCTGGCGATGCCGAGGAAGACCTGGTCCGTGGCCTGGATGACCTCCTGGCGCAGCTCCTTGAAAAAATCGTAGTGGTGCGGCCGGGCGCCCAGGGGGGGTTCGTCCACCACCTTGTCGATGTAGCCCATGGCCAGATTGTCGGCGGCGGTAATCTTCAACCGGTTGGCGCACGCCTCGATGAGCTCCGGAGCCACCCGCTGGTCCTGCCGGATGCCGGCCTCGATGGCCGCCGCGCCCTCCGGGGAAATGACCGAATAGTAGCCGCGCGACAGCATCAAGCGCACGTCGGACAGGCCGATGGCCTCGGCCCCGCCCGAGCCGCCCTCGGAGATGACGGACACCACCGGCACCCGCAAGCCGGCCATTTCGTAAAGATTGCGGGCGATCTGTTGGGCCGCTCCGGGATATTCCTCCACCGGGTAGGCCCCGGGCGTGAACACGTAGGTATGGATGGGGATACGCTCGGTCTCGGCCACCTTCATGTACTGCAGGGCCTTGGCGTTGCCCCAGGGCTTGACCGAACCGCCGTTGCGAAATTCCTGGCCGTGGCCCTTTTCCTGGCCGATGACCATGACGGGCTGGTTGACGACCTTGTCGCCCTGGCGCCGGGCAATGGTGGCCCTGGCGATCAACATGCTGGGATCAATGGAATATTCGTCCTGGCCGCCGATTTCGGCGTAATTGTCGTACACATTTTCCAGAATGTCCTTGAGGCTGACCCGGGCGGAATGGCGCACCACCCGCACCATGTCCATGGGCGAAAGCTCGGCGTCGAGCTTTTTCTCCAGGAAGCCGAAAAGATCCTCGATCTGGCGCACCATCTGGGCTTTTTCCCCGGGCGCGACGTCCCGTTCCCGGGCGGCGAACTCGGCCAGACGGGACTCCATGAGGGCGATGTTGGCGTTTTCCCGCCCACCGAAAATATCCTTGGTGTAGGCCAGGCGTTCGCGCAATTCGGCAACACGCTTTTCGATTTCCATAATATGACATTCCAGGTCAGGCCGCGACGCACTCCGGCCCGGGCCAACCCGACCCCGATTGTTAGAATTGCAGGATGGTGGCCGTCTTTTCCCGCAGGAAACGGACGTTGGACTTGAGCGGCGCCCCGGATTCGTCAGCGCCGGAAAGCGTCAGCCCGTCGAGGAATTCGCAGCCCCGGGTCTTGACCTCGGCCAGATCGGCCCCCCAGACGATGGCCAGGGCCAGGTTCGGATCATACTCCGTGGGAATCATGTAGGGGGCATCCGTGGGAATGTGGGTAAAAACCCGGGCCCAGGGCTTTGCCGGGAGCGCGAACCGCTCAATGCGCCCCACCCAGGGCGTAAAGCGGTTGTCCGGGTCCTCGGCGATGATGCGGTATTCCACGCCCACCCCCGAAAAGGTGATGTCGGACTGGTCGTAGCCCATGGGCTCGCCCAGGGCGAGGCGGATCTGCTCGGCCACCAGGTTGACGTCGCCCTGGCCCTTGATGCGGGAAATGGCCGCCGACACGCCGTTTTCCACCTGGATGCGGGTATTGACCTCCATCAGGAACGGCTGGCCCGTGGGCGAGACGATCCATTCCCAGGTGCCCACGTTGTCATAGCCCACTTCCCGGGCCATGGACAAGGAGTAACCGACGATATCGGACAGGAGCCCGGCCGCGTCGAAGGCGTAGTGGACCTCCCCGGGGCGAAACCCCGGAGCCACTTCCACGCGCTTTTGCCGGCCGGTGGACTGGATGGTGCAGTTGCGGGTGCCGAAGTGCACGATGTTTTTTCCCGTGCGGTCGGCCACGATCTGGACTTCCAGATGGTTGAAATCGAAAATGCGCTGCTCGATCAGGACGCCCTCGTCGTGGAACTGGCGCTTGGCGTAGTTGCGCACGCGACGGTAGACGGTCTTGAACTGGTCGATGTCGTAGATTTCCTCGATGCCCATGCCCCCGCCGCCGGCCGAGGCCTTGACCAGCACCACGGAGTTGGCGATGCCCTGCTCGGCCTGGAAGGCGAACAGGGTTTCGGCGATCTCCTCGGCCTCCAGCTCGTCGTAGACCGGGCGGTCCGAGCCGGGCACCGTCGGAATGGACAGGCTTCTGGCCAGCCGCTTGGTGTTGATCTTGTCGCCGAGCGACCGGATGATGCGCCAGGACGGGCCGATGAAGGTCAGTCCCCGGGAACGCTCGGCCACCCGCCGGGCAAACCGGAAATCCTCGGCGAAAAAGCCGTAGCCCGGATGAATGGCCGTGGCGCCGGCATGGTCGGCCACGGACAGGATTTCGTTGGCGTCATGGTAGGAACTGACCCGATAGGCGCAGTCCGGTCCGCCCAGGGAACGGGCCAGGGCCAGATGGCCCGATGCCTCGTCGGCCTTGGTATAGATGCAAACAAAATCCAGGCCGAGCGAAACACAAGCCTGGATGATGCGCATGGCGATTTCGCCCCGGTTGGCGACCAGGACTTTTTGCTTATGGGTCGGCACGATCCGTCTTCTTTTCGTCCTCGAGGTTTTCGGTCGCGGCCAGCGCCTTGCGCAGGTCGATACGCCGCTTCTGGATTTCCAGGATCAACTTGTCGAGCCAGGCCTCCTGGCGCAGATTCAGCGCCCCGAAGGCCACGCCGGCCAGCCAGCGTTCCGGCCGGGCTTCCCGCACCACCTCGGCCGGCAGCCCGGTAACGAGCACCTTGGCGCCGATGGCCAGGGATAGCCGGCAGATCCGGCCCAGCCCCAGACCGACCTCGGGATCGACCAGGGCCAGCCCACGGGCGCTCACGTCGTGGACCACATACCGTGCCCCGTCGTCCTCGGTGGCGGCGACAAGCCCACGCACCCGTTCCCGGTGGGCCGTCCGCCGGCCGGAGCCTTCCCCAACGAGCTTGAACTCGAAGTCCATGCCGGCCTCCCTATTCGCCGATCCAGCGTTCCAGGGCGAATTCCACGCGCTGGTTCCTGGCCCGGTGCTCCGGAGTGGTGTTGGGGTAGAGCGGTTCTAAATCAGCTAACCCGGTGGCTGTCAATCGGTTGGGAGGCATGCCCAGGGAAAGCATGAAGCGCAGGACCGACACCGCCCGCAGGGAGGAAATCTCCCAATTGTCCCGAAAACGGCTGCCCGGACCAGGGGGGAGATCGTCGGTAAATCCGCGGATATTAACGCGTTCTCCCGATGTTTTGATGAGAAAGCCGTAGAGCGTCTTGAGCTGGGTCTTGCCCTCGGCGGTCAGGTCCACGCCATCCTTGGGGAAAAGCACCCCGGCCGGGAAGGTGATGGTGATCTTGCCCGCCTCCAGGGTGGCGCCCACCACCCCTTCCAGGCCCTTATCGGACACGTAGGAGCGGAACTGGTCGAAGACCCGGTGCTGTTCCCCGAGAATCCGCTGCTTCAGGCGGGCCTGTTCGACCAGGGTGGACATCTCCTTGGTGGAGACCGGGCCGGACATGGTGGCCTTGGACTTGCCGCCCAGGGCGTTTTGCACGGCGTTCATCGATTCCGTGAATTTCTGGGTATCGAGGCTCGACATGGAAAACAGCATGATGAAAAAACTCATCAGGAGCATGGACATGTCGGACAGCGTGGTCAGCCACTCGCTGGGGACCTCCGATTCCTCGTCATCATTGAGGTCGACATTGTCATCGGCCATAGCGGCGCTCCCGTGGGGCGATAAACGAAGACAGCTTCTCGTACACCAGACGGGGGTTGTTGTTTTCCAGAATGCACTTGGCCCCTTCGAAAATGATTTCCAATTGGAGCGTCTCGTTTAAGGTCCTGGAATGGAGTTTGCCCGATACGGGCAGGAAAAACAAGGAAGACAGCATGGAACCATAGAAGGTGGTGATGATGGCCACGGCCATGGCCGGCCCCAGGCTCTTGGGATCATCCATACGGGTGAGCATCTGGATAAGGCCGATCAGGGTGCCGATCATGCCGTAGGAAGGCGCGAAGCCGGCCAGGGATTTGAACACCGCCTCACCGATGGCGTGGCGGCGTTTCATGGAGCCGATCTCGATGCGCAACGTCTCCCGGATGAGTCCGGCGTCGGCATTGTCGGCGATGAGCTGGCAGGCTTTTTTTAAAATTGCATTTTCGGTATGAATGTTTTCCAGGGCAAGCAGCCCTTCGCGTCGGCTGATCTCGGCGATGCGCACCATCATGTTCACCACTTCGGCATCGCGGACCTTGCGCGAGGAAAAAATCTGCATCATGGCTGCGAAGGCCTGGAACACTTCCTCGAAGGGGTAGGCCACACAGGCGGACGCCAAGGTGCCGCCAATGACGATCATCATGCTTGGCACGTTGACGAATTCCATCAGCGTGCCGCCCATGAAAATGGCGCCGAGCACCATGGCGATGCCGGAGGTCAACCCGAGAAAGGTGGCGAGATCCATGGGGCCTTCCAGTGCGTCACAAGTCTTGTCGCGCGATCCGGCCGGAAGGGACCTTCTCCTTTCCGGCCGGACTGGCCGATGTTACAGTGGCGACAGATAGGAGGGAACGTATATGCACTGTGCCGCAGATGTAAAGCAGGCCGTTACCGACGCCGCCGTGCGCCTGGGTCCGCTCGCCCCGGACGCGGTGGGCGTGGTGGCCGGCACGGGCCTGGCCGGGTTGGCCGACGGCCTGGCCAACTGCCGGGGAATCGCCCTGGGCGATCTGCCGGACGTTCCCCAGCCTTCGGCCCCGGGCCATGAGGGCCGGCTCGTGGTGGGGGAGCTTTCCGGCCGTCAGGTCGCCCTGTTCACGGGCCGGGTCCACCTCTATGAAGGACGCAGCCCGGCCGAAGTGGCCTGCGGCGTCCGGCTGCTGGCCGGCCTCGGCATCCGCACCCTGATCGTCACCAACGCCGCCGGCGCGCTCGATCCCCATTTTTCGGCCGGCGGGCTCATGCGGATCACGGACCACATCAATCTGACCGGCCGCAATCCGCTTCTCGGCCCCAACGACGACGCGCTCGGCCCGCGGTTTCCGGACATGAGCCGGGCCTACAGCCCGCGCCTGGGCGCCCTGGCCGATCAGGCCGCCCTGTCGCTCGGCATCCGGCTCGAACGCGGGATCTACGCCGGCGTCCTGGGGCCGAGCCTGGAAACCCCGGCCGAAACCCGCCTGTTGCGCAGCCTCGGGGCCGACGCCGTGGGCATGTCCACGGTGACCGAGGTCATCGCCGCCCGCCACCTGGGCCTTGCGGTGCTGGGCATCTCGTGCCTCACCAACGTCAACCTGCCCGACTGCCAGGCCGAAGCCTCCATCGAGGACATTCTGGCCACGGCCCGGGGCGCCGAGGCCAGCCTCGCCCGGCTGCTGGCGGCCGTGATTCCGCTGTGCTGACAAACGCCGGCCCCGGGAAGACGCTCCGGCCACGGCGGGCGCAGAAGGCCCCCGACGGCCACGGGAGTCCCTCCTTTGGAAACCCGAAAAGGGCCGTTTGACGGCGCGACGGGCGGGTTCCGCTAAAATATACTCTTTTGGTATACTTTTTACTTTTCCCCTGCGCCGAATCGGCGTAGGGGAGAAGCATACCCTGTTTTGACAAACCAGCACCAGGAGGATTCCTCCATGACCGAAGCCAACTGGCATGCGCAGACCCTGGCCCTGCACGCCGGCCACACGCCGGACGCGGACACGCTGTCCCGGGCCGTACCCATCTACCAGACCACGAGCTATGTCTTCCGCGACACCGACCATGCCGCCAACCTGTTCGCCTTGAAAGAGCCCGGCTACATCTACACCCGGCTCGGCAACCCCACCACCGACGTGCTGGAACGCCGGCTGGCCGCCCTACACGGCGGTTCGGCCTGCGTCTGCACGGCTTCGGGCATGGCCGCCATCTTCTACGCCGTGGCCACCATCGCCGGGGTCGGCCAGAACATCGTTACCGGCAGCAATCTTTACGGCGGCACCCACACCCTGTTCGAGCACACCCTGAAGCGCTTCGGCATCGAGGTCCGCTTCGTCGATTCCTCGGACCCGGCCAACTTCGCCGCCGCCATCGACGACGACACCCGCCTCCTCTATTCCGAATCCATCGGCAACCCGCGCTGCAACGTGGACGACCTGCCGGGCATCGCGGCGGTGGCCCACAAGGCCGGCATTCCCTTCATCCTCGACAACACCGTGGCCGCGCCGCCGATCTTGAACCCCTTCGCGGTCGGGGCCGATCTCGCGGTCTACTCCCTGACCAAGATCATCGGCGGGCACGGCACCGCCCTCGGCGGGGCCATCGTCGAGGCCGGCGGCTTCGACTGGTCGGCCGGGGGAAGGTTCCCGGAGATCACCGAACCCGATCCCGCCTACCACGGGGTCAATTTCTGGGACATGCTGTGCCGGCTCGAAGGCACGCCCTGCACGGCCTTTTGCACCAAGGTCCGCACGGGACTCCTGCGCGACATCGGGGCCACGCCGGCGCCGATGAACAGCTTTCTCATCCTCCAGGGGCTGGAAACCCTGCCGCTGCGGGCCAAGGCCCACTGCGCGGGCGCCCAGGCCGTGGCCGAATTCCTGGAGGGCCACCCGAGCGTGGCCTGGGTCAATTACGCGGGGCTCCCCAGCCACGCCGATTACGAGCGGGCCCGCCGGCTGTTCCCCCTCGGGCCGGGGGCGGTCTTCGGCTTCGGGCTGAAGGGCGGCTTGGCCGCCGGCCGGAAGTTCATCGAGTCGGTCAAGCTGTGCTCGCACCTGGCCAATATCCTGGACGCCAAGACCCTGGTCATCCACCCGGCCAGCACCACCCATTCCCAGCTCACCCCGGCCGAGCTGGCCGCGGCCGGCGTGCCGCCGGACATGGTGCGCATCTCCGTCGGCATCGAGGACGTCCGGGACATCATCGACGACCTGGACCAGGCCTTGCAAGCCTGATGACCGGGGCGCGCATCTCGGTGATCGTGCCGGCCACGAACGCGGCCGGCACGATCAATGCGCTGGTGGACCACATCCGGGTGGTCGGCTATGGCATGGCCCCGGAAATCGTGGTGGTGGACGGCGATCCGGCCGGCCGGACCCTGGCCGCCCTGGCCAGGGACGGCGTGACCGCCCTGCCGGCCGGCCCGGGCTTGGCCGCAGGGCAAAACGCCGGGGCGGCGGCGGCCGGCGGCGACAGACTTCTCTTCCTGCCCGTCGGCACCCGGCTTCCGGTCGGGGCCTTCCAGGCCGTGACCTCGGCCCTGGCCGACCAGGCCGATGCCGGGGCGTTTTCCCTGTCGATCCGGTCCGGCAATCCGTTTTGGCATCTTCTGGCCGCCGCGACCAACCTCCGGTCGCGGCTTTGGGGCCTTGCCTGCGGCGACCAGGCCCTGTTCGTCCGGCGGGACCTTTTCCAGGCCGTCGGAGGCTTCCCGGACAAGCCCGGTCTGGAGGATCTGGCCTTCATGCGGGCCCTGGCCCGGGCGGGGGCCCGCATCTGCCTGTTGCCCCTGCGGGTCGCCATCGCGGACCAACATTTTCGCGACCAGGGACTCTGGCGGACCGCCGGCCGGGGCCTGAGGCGCCTTTTCCAGTATTATGCCGTACGCGGGTGACCGGCCGGGTCCCGGCCGCCGGTTTGACCAAACGTCCCCCGATCGGTAACGAGTGGGGGGAAAAGGGACGGACCGGCCAGGAGGCGGCATTGCAGGGATCCTACGGCGAATTAAGCGTCCGGACGTTGCTGTCCTGTTTTTTCCGGTGTTATTGCATCGGGGCGGCCTACAATACCCGGGGACTCCAGCACGTGGGCCTGGCCTTCGCCATGGAGCCGGGGCTTACGGCCATCTATCCCGACGTCGAAAAACGCAATGCGGTCTGGCCGCGCTACATGCAACTGTACAACACCCATTTTTTCTGGACCCCGCTTTTGGTGGGACTGTTCCTCTCCCTGGAGGAAAAAATCGCCCAGGGCGTGGCCCCGGCGGAAATGCTTGACAATGTGAAGACCACCACGGCATTCACCCTTTCCGCCATAGGCGACACGTTTTTTTCCGCCAGTCTGATGGGCCTGTGGGGCCTGTCGGCTGCCTGCCTGGTGGCCGGCGGTCATTTCGAGATTCTGGCCGTACTGGCCGCCATGCTTTTCGTGGCCGTCCAGGTTTTCAAGCTGCTGACCTTCTTCGCCGGCTATCGCGAAGGATTTCAAGTGTTACGGAGGATCAGACGCTGGGATCTGGTCAATCTCGGACGCCGGGTGAAAGTGGCCAACGCGGTTTTATTGTCCGTGTTCTGGCTGTTGATCCTGCCTTGGGGCAAGGTGGGCGGTTCCCTGGCCGACGCGGCACTGGTGTGCGTCCTGGCCGTCTGGGCCGCCACCCGCCCGACGGTGTCCAGGGAAATCGTCCTCTTCGCCCTGGCCGCCGGCTGGATCGTCCTGCGCTCCCTGTGACCGGCCTGACGCCCCGGCAAACGCCCCGGGTTCCCCGGGCAAACCTCCGCCGGCACGGTGGATCATGACGCACGAAACCAGCAACGCGACCGCCGAGGTTCTGGAAGATATCACTCCCTGGGAGAAGGACGGCTTTTCCCTGCACACCCGGGTTTTAAACGACCAGGGCCTGCACGCCCGACCGGCCGCCCGTCTGGCCCAGGAAGCCCAAAAATTCGTTTGCGCCATCGAAATGGCCATAAACGACACCGTGGTGGACGCCAAAAGCATCCTGGACATCCTGACCCTGGCCGCCGGCCAGGGCTGCGAGCTGGAACTGCGGGCCAAAGGCCCCGACGCCCGCGAGGCGCTCATCCGATTGGGCACGCTTTTCCGCAACCGATTCCGCTGACGGCGCGACCGTGATGCCGGCAGCGCCCGGCACGCCGGCAAAGCGTCTCCTTCCCGTCCGGCACGCCCCCCGCACGCAGCCGGGCGGTAAAAATCCCGATTTCCTTCCGGTGGCCAGGCGCGTCATGATGCGGTAGAGTAACGTTGCTTTTGTGGCCGGCGCCCAGGGCGGCCCGGCAGCCCAACCCGTCACCCGAGGAACATCCGTGGCCATGGCAACCCTTCAAGGCATCCCGGTTTCGGCCGGCATTTCCATCGGCCGAGCCCTGTTCCTCAACCGTTCCGGCGTCGGGCCGCTGCCCCGGCAGACCCTGTCCGAGCCCTTGATCCCGGCCGAAATCGCCCGCCTGGAACAGGCCTTCACCCAGTTCCGCCAGGAAATCGAACAGGCCCGGCAGCGCATTCCGCCCGAACTCAAGGAACATGCCCTGATCATCGATTCCCATCTGATGATCCTGACCGATCCCAAGTTTTCGGGCGCGGCCAAGGAGTACATCCGAACGTTGCGGATCAACGCCGAATGGGCCCTGGACAAGGCGGTGGCCGATCTGGAAAAGACCTTTTCCGCCCTGGACGACCCCTATTTCCGCGACCGCATCCAGGATGTGCGCACCGTGGCCGTCCGCGTCCAGGCCCGTCTGGCCGGCCAGGGCTACGACATGAAGACCATCGAGAACCGCGTGGTGGTCATGGCCCACGACATCTCGCCGGCCGATACCGCCACGCTGCAGACCGACAAGATCATGGCCCTGGTCACGGTCCAGGGCGGCAAGACCTCCCATACCGGCATCCTGGCCCGGACGCTTGGCATTCCGGCCGTGGTCGGGGTGACCGACCTCGAAGGCGCGGCCCGGGACGGCGATCTGGTGGTGGTGGACGGGTTGCGGGGCGAAGTGGTCCTGTCGCCGGACGAGGAGGAGCTGGCCAGGCTCTCCGACCTCAAATACCAGTTCGAGGCCTATCAGGCCGGCATCATGCGCGGCTGCCACCTGCCGGGCGAAACCATCGACGGCTACCGGATCAAGGTCAAAGCCAACATCGAGCTTCTGGAAGAGGTGCCGGCCATCATCAACAACGGCGGCGAGGGCGTGGGGCTTTACCGCACCGAATTTTCCTACATGAACCGGCCGAAGCTCCCCACCGAGGACGAGCTGTACGAGGAATACCTCGACCTGGCCACCATCATGTCGCCCAAGCGGGTGACGCTGCGCACCCTGGACGCCGGGGCCGACAAGTTCGTCAAAACCCTGGGCTCCTTCGACGAGCGCAACCCGGCCCTGGGCCTGCGGGCCATCCGCCTGTGCATGTACCACCGCGACATCTTCAAGACCCAGGTGCGGGCCATCCTGCGGGCGTCGGTGGCCGGCAACATCTCGGTCATGTTCCCCATGATCTCGGGCTTGCGGGAAATCCGGCAGGCCAAGGGCTTGCTCGCCGAATGCCGGGCGGAACTGCGCCGCGAGGGGCGTCGTTTCGAGCCGGACATGCCCGTCGGCATCATGATGGAACTGCCCTCGGCCGTGATGATCGCCGAAATCCTGGCCCGGGAGGTCGATTTCTTCAGCATCGGCACCAACGACCTCATCCAGTATTCCCTCGGCATCGACCGGACCAACCGCTACGTCGCCCACCTCTACCAGCCGCTGCATCCGGCGGTGGTCAGAAGCATCAAGCATGTGGTGGACGCGGCCCATCAGGCCGGCATCGAAGTGAGTCTGTGCGGCGAAATGGCTTCCGACCCCTTTTGCGTGCCCATCCTCATGGGCATGCAGATCGACTGCATCAGCCTCACCCCCCAGGCCATCCCGGGCATCAAGCGCATCATCCGCCAGGCCACCATGGACGACTGCAAGAAGCTTTTGAAGCTCGTGCTGGAGAGCCCGTCGGTCAGCAAGACCAATGCCCTGGTCCAGGAGACCATCTTCCGCCAGTTCCCGGACGAACTCATGTTCTACTCTTCGCTGCTGGACCGGGAAGAGGGACCGGCGCGCCATTAGGCGCCCCCGAAAGGCCTCGACGCATGGCCCTGGCGGGCCGACCCGAAATCGCGTAGTGGTCATCCTTTCATGAACAAAGGGGCACCATGGCAGCCAAGGAAGCAGGCGAAAAACTGATCGCCCAGAATAAAAAAGCCAGGTATCTTTACGAATTTCTGGAAAAATACGAGGCAGGCCTGGTGCTGACCGGCACCGAGGTCAAATCCCTGCGGGCCGGCAAGATCAGTTTCAAGGACGGCTACGTCAAATGCAGCGAAGGCGAGGCCTTCCTGGTCGGCGTCCATATCGCGCCCTATGAGAACGCCGGCTACGTGAGCCATGATCCCGAGCGGCCGCGCAAGCTGCTTTTGCACGCCGCCGAACTGGCCGGCCTGCAGGCCAAGGTGGACCAGAGGGGCCTGACCGTGGTCCCGGTGCGCCTGTATTTCAAAAACGGCAAGGTCAAGGTGGAAATCGCCCTGGCCCGCGGCAAAAAAGTCTTCGACCGCCGCGACGACCTCAAGGCCCGGGACCTGGCCCGAGATCTGGCCCGGGAACTGGATCGCCATTAGGAGTCGTCCCATGCACGCCCCCACCCGCGACTGTTGGCTGCTGTTCGCCCTGCTTTGCTTTCTGGTCGCCGGCCGGCCGGCCCAGTCCGGCCCCACCGAGGCCGACCAGCGCGTGGATGCCTTCCTCGACGAGACGGCCAGCCTGTTCGGCACCTCCGAGGCCGATATCGTGCGGATCCTGGGCCAGCCCCGCGAACGCCAGGCCATGCCGTTTACCAGCCCCCATGACGATGTGCCCTATGAGGTCGTCTCCCTGACCTACGACGGTCTTTTCATTTCGCTTTACAGCATGGAGGGCGGGCAGCGGCAGTTCATCCACCAGATCAAGGTCACGGGCGGCCCCACCTGCTTCGCCCGCAAGATCTGCCTGGGCACGCCCCGGGAACGGCTCGCCTCGAGCCTCGGCCAGCCCGAGGAGCGGGAAGATTCCAACTGGCGCTATTCGGACATGACCGGCTACAACGAACTCGTCTTCACCTTCGACGCCAAGGGCGCCATCGACTCCATGACCTGGACCGCCGAGGCCGACTGACCATGACGACCGCCACTCCGCTCGCTCCGGCCGCCCGTCGCGTTCTGGAAAAACTGTTTCCCGGCGACGCCGCCGTGTTTGCCCCCGAGGCCATGTGCGTCTACGGCGCCGACGCCTCGCGGCGCTTCGCCCCGCCGGCGGCGGTGGTGCGGCCGGACAGCGCCGAACAGGTGCGGGAACTTTTGGCCTTCGCCCAGACCGAGCGCATCCCCATCCTGCCCCGCGGCCGGGCCACCAACACCGTGGGCGACTGCGTGCCGGTGGCCGGCGGCATCGTGGTGTCCACCGCCCGCCTTAACCGCATCGTGGAAATCGACGGGGATGATTTCGTGGCCGTGGTGGAGCCGGGGGTCATCACCAACGATTTGCAGACGGCCCTGAACCCGCACCGGCTCTTTTACGCCCCGGACCCGGCCAGCGCGAAGTTCGCCACCATCGGCGGCAACGCCGCCACCTGCGCCGGCGGCATGCGGGCCGTCAAATACGGCGTGACCCGGGACCATGTCCTCGGCATCGAGGCCGTCCTGCCCGGCGGCTTCCCCATCGCGACCGGCGGCCGCACCCATAAAAACGTGGTCGGCCTGGATCTCACCCGGCTGCTGGTGGGTTCCGAGGGCACGCTCGCCTTTTTCACCCGGCTGACCGTCAAGCTTTTGCCCCTGCCCCAGGCCACGGCCACCCTGGCCGTGGCCTATCCGTCCGTGGACGCGGCGCTTACCGCCGCCGGCGACGTGTTCCGGGCCGGCATCCTGCCGGTGGCCATGGAGCTTTTGGCCCGGGAATCCATGCTCGCCGTGGCCGGCATCAATCCCGTGCCCTGGCCGGAGACGGCCGGGGCGGTCCTGCTGCTGCGGGTGGACGGCTCGCCCGAGGCCGTGGCCGCCGACAGCCGCCTGCTGGCCGCCGCCACGGGGCAAGCCGGTCCGGTCTGGAGCCGGACAGCCACCACCCCCGAAGACGAGGAACCCCTGTGGGAGTTGCGGCGGCTCCTTAACCCGGCCTCCTTCAAGGCCGCCCCGAACAAGCTCAGCGACGACGTGACCGTCCCCCGAGGCAGGCTCCGTGAGGCGGCCGCCGGCGTGGAAGCCATCGGCCGGGAGGAAGGCGTGCGCATCTTGCTGTTCGGCCATGTGGGCGACGGCAACCTCCACGTCAACATCATGCACGATGCGGCGAACGCCGAAGAACGCCGGCACGCCTTGACAGCCCGGGAACGCATCCTCATGTTATGTCTCAAACTGCGAGGCACGCTTTCCGGCGAGCATGGGGTGGGGCTCTCGAAGCTGCCCTTTCTCGACCGTCAGCTCGGCGCCACGGAGCGTGCGCTCATGCGCCGGCTCAAGGCTGCCTTCGATCCCTGCGGCATCATGAACCCCGACAAGGCCTATTGACCCGTGTCCGACGAATCCGCTCCCATCCATTGCCTGCACGGCCAGGGGAACCGTCCGGAATGCATCCTGTGCGGCCGGTGCCTCTCCGTATGTCCCCTTTTTACCGCCACCGGCCGCGAGGAACTCTCGCCCCGGGCAAAATTCTTCATGACCCGGGCCGTGGCCGAGGGCCGGCTGGACCTGTCGACCAAGGCGGTCGAGCTTTTGGCCACGGTCTGCCTGTCCTGCGGCAAATGCGAATCCGCCTGTCCGCTGGGGCTGTGCGGGCCGGATCTGGTGGCCGGGCTGCGGGCCGCCCATCCGGGCTTCGCCGGCTACCTCTGGAAACTCTGGATCGAACGGGCCGGGCTGATGTGGCCGCTGGCCAAGGCCGTGGCCAGGCTCGTGCCCGACGGCCTGCCCATCGAGGCGGTGAGCCGGGCCAAGGCCTCCCTGGCCGCCCTGGGCTCGGGCCAGGCCCCGACGCCCTGGCTTTTCCCCGAGACCTTCGACCGGCGCCGGGAAGGCCAGAAAGCCGTCCTTTTTGCCGGCTGCGTGGCCGAATACGCCACGCCGCAGTGGAAGGACGCCGCCAAACGGCTTTTGGCCGGCCTCGGCATCGAGCTGCTGCCGGACCCCGGCTTTACCTGCTGCGGCTGTACGCTCGGCCATGCCGGAGCCCCCGAGGCCCAGGCCGCCATGCAACAGCAAAATATCGAGGCCTGGCGCCGGGCCGGCCGGCCGATGATGGTGGTCTTCTGCGCCACCTGCCGGTGCGGCCTGCGCTCCTACGCCAAAAAAAGCCTGGGCCTGACCATGGCCGAGGTCGATACCTGGCGCGACGGGCTCGTGTCCCTGGCCGACCTGCTCGGTGACACCCGCTTCCGGGTGGGGCCGACCGCGCCGCCGGCCGTCCGCTACCACCGCCCCTGCCACGGCGCCGGCGGCAACCAGGATCTGTCCATGCTGCGCCGGATCGTGGGCGAGCGCCTGGTGTTCAATGAAAACGAAACGCCCTGCTGCGGTTTCGGCGGCCTGACCAAGCTCACCTCCCCCGAACTTTCCGATCTGGTGGCCTCCCGGGCCCTGGCCATCTATGCCCCGGAGCCGGGCGACCAGATCGTCACCGGCTGCGCCGGTTGCGTCACGCAACTGCGCGCCGCAGCGCCCACGGGCGTGACCGTCGGCCATTGGCTGGAGATCATGGGCTGACGCCCCCCGTCCGCCATGCTATGTCGCCTGCGGCGTGCGGGCCGGCGGGGATCCCCTCCCCGACCCAAGCGTCCGTTTCGCACGCCGAATAACAACGCAACCAATGACAACCATTGAAAGTTTTTTGAAAGAAGGAGCGCGAGCAGGGATTCTTTTTTCCCCAAAAAAGGTTCCCTCCCCTCCCATCGCCTAAAGGAGTCCCTTCCATGCTGAAAGCCATAGCCAAGAAAATCATCGGGTCGCGCAATGATCGCTACCTGAAGGGGTTGCGGCCCATCGTCGCGGCCATCAACACTTTCGAACCGCAGGTCAAAGCCCTCTCCGACGACGCCATGCGTTCCCGCATCGTCGAGCTGCGCCAGGAAGTGGCGAACGGCAAGACCCTCGACGCCATCCTGCCGGAAGTGTTCGCCCTGGTGCGCGAGGGTTCGGTCCGCGCCCTCGGCATGCGCCATTTCGACGTCCAGCTAGTCGGCGGCATTACGCTGCATCAGGGCAAGATCGCCGAGATGAAAACCGGCGAAGGCAAAACCCTGGTGGCCACCCTGCCCATGGTCTTAAACGCCCTGACCGGCAAGGGCGTGCACCTCATCACCGTCAACGACTACCTGGCCCGCCGCGACGCCGCCTGGATGGGCAAGCTCTACAACTTCCTCGGCCTTACCGTCGGGGTCATCGTCCACGGCCTGGAAGACCCGGAACGCCAGACCAACTACGGCGCGGATATCACCTACGGCACCAACAACGAGTTCGGCTTCGACTATCTGCGCGACAACATGAAGTTCTACAAGGAGCAGCTCGTGCAGCGGCCGCTCCATTACGCCATCGTGGATGAAGTGGACTCCATCCTCATCGACGAGGCCAGAACGCCGCTGATCATTTCCGGCATGTCCGAGGATTCCTCGACGCTCTACGCCCGGATCAACGCCTTTATTCCCATGCTCCACAAGGAAAAGCACTTCACCATCGACGAGAAGGCCCGCACCGTGCTTTTGACCGACGACGGCGTGGCCCGCATGGAGGAACTGCTCAAGATCGACAACCTCTACGATCCGGCCAACGTCACCCTCCAGCATCACGTGCTCCAGGCCCTAAAGGCCCATCACGTCTTCCAGCGCGACGTGGATTACGTGGTCAAGGACAATCAGGTCGTGATCGTCGATGAGTTCACCGGCCGCCTGATGCCGGGCCGGCGCTATTCCGACGGCCTGCACCAGGCCCTGGAAGCCAAGGAAGGCGTGGAGGTGGAATCCGAGAACCAGACGCTCGCCACCATCACCTTCCAGAACTATTTCCGCATGTACGACAAGCTGTCCGGCATGACCGGCACGGCCGACACCGAGGCCGTGGAATTCCGGGAAATCTACGATCTGGAAGTCATCTCCATCCCCACCAACCAGCCCATGATCCGCAAGGACCTCCCCGATCTGGTCTACAAGACCCAGCGGGAAAAATTCGAGGCCATCGCCCACGACGTGGGGGAGCTGCACAAAAAGGGGCAGCCGGTGCTGGTCGGCACGGTCTCCATCGAAAAATCCGAGCTCCTCTCGGAAATGCTCAAGAAATCCGGCGTGCCCCATGACGTCTTGAATGCCAAGAACCACGAAAAGGAAGCCGAGATCGTGGCCCTGGCCGGCCAGGCCGGCCGCGTCACCATCGCCACCAACATGGCCGGCCGCGGCACGGATATCGTGCTCGGCCCGGGGGTCACGGACCTCGGGGGCCTGCACATCCTCGGCACCGAGCGACACGAATCGCGGCGCATCGACAACCAGTTGCGCGGCCGTTCGGGCCGCCAGGGCGATCCGGGCTCCTCGCGCTTCTATCTGGCCCTGGACGACGACCTCATGCGGCTGTTCGGTTCGGACCGCTTGAAGGGGCTGATGGGCAAACTCGGCATGGAAGACGGCGAACCCATCGAGAACCGCATGGTGTCCAAAGCCATCGAAAACGCCCAAAAACGGGTGGAAGCCCACAACTTCGAAATCCGCAAGCAGCTCCTCGAATACGACAACGTCATGAACCAACAGCGCGAGGTCATCTATTCCCGCCGCCGGGAACTGATGGAAACGCCCGAGCCGGAAGCCTTCGCCGGGGAGTATATCGAGGAGATCGTCGCGGAGGTCTTCGCCCCGCTGGAGGCGGCCAAGGAAGGCCCCGACCCCGAAAGCCTGGACGCCGCCAAGGCCCAGATCGAGGACCTGTTCAACCTGCGGCCGGAGATCACGACCGGCGACGCCGAGGAAAAGGAAATGGTCCTGGCCGCGGCCCGGGGCCGTCTGGAAGCCCTGGCCGCCTCGGCCGGCGATCAGGCCAAGGAAATCATCCGCTATTTCCTCCTCGACGCCCTGGACCGGTACTGGAAGGAACATCTGCTCTCCATGGACCATCTGCGCGACGGCATCGGGCTTCGCGGCTACGGGCAGCAGGACCCCAAGCAGGAATACAAGCGGGAGGGCTTTCTCCTCTTCCAGCAGTTGATCGACACCATCCGGGACGCCGCCATCCGGGCGCTGTCCCGGGTCCAGCTGCGCAGTGAGGTCCGGGAACAGGAATTCCAGCACAAGGACGACACGGCCAACCTCCAGTATTCGGGCAGCGGAGAAGCCGCCGAAGTGAAACAGACGCCCAAGCGCCGGACCACCCCCAAGGTCGGCCGCAATGATCCCTGCCCCTGCGGCAGCGGTAAAAAGTACAAAAAATGCTGCGGCAATAAATGATCCGGCCGGCCTTGCCCGCAAGGCCGCTTTTCCCTACAGTCGTCAAGTGGGCCACTGCCTGGCTCACCTGGCAGTGCGCCGGGAGGGGGCGGCCTCCTCCCGGCAAGGCGGAGTGGGCCGCTCGTTTCGACCGGGTTGGTGGGCATGTTCGTCATCATCGGCATCGCGGTAGTTCTGGGCTGCGTCCTGGGCGGCTATATGCTCGAGGGCGGGCACATGTATGTGCTGTTCCAGCCCATCGAGCTCCTGATCATCGGCGGGGCGGCCCTGGGCTCGTTTTTCATTTCGGCGCCCAAGTCCATCGTCATCGGCACCTTCAAGCACATCCTGCACGTCTTCACCGGCAAGGAACCGTCGGCCGCCGATTTCCAGGATCTGCTCACCCTGCTTTACGAACTCATCAACATCGCCCGGCGCGACGGCATCGTGGCCCTGGAACCGCACGTCTCCAAGCCCGAACAGTCCGCCACCATCAACCGTTACCCTGCCATCGCCAAAAACAAACAGCTCGCCTTTTTTATCTGCGACAACATCAAGGCCCTGCTCTCGGAAGGCATCGACGCCCACCGCTACGACGACCTCATGCGCACGGACATCGCCACACTGAACCACCATGCCCTGACCGCGCCGGCCGCCGTGACCCGGGTGGCCGACTCGCTGCCGGGGCTCGGCATCGTGGCCGCCGTGCTCGGTATCGTGCTCACCATGGCCAAGATCAACGAGCCGCCCGAGGTGCTCGGCCACAGCATCGGCGCGGCCCTGGTCGGCACCTTTCTGGGCATCCTTTTGTGCTACGGCTTTGTCGGCCCCATGGCCTCCAACCTGGAATACCAGGCCAAGGCCCAGGAAACCATGCTGCACGTGGCCAAGGAGGTCCTGGCCGCCTTCAACTCGGGATTTTCGCCCATGCTGTCGGTGGAGATGGGCCGCCGGGCCATTCCCGAAGACGTGCGGCCGTCCATGGAAGACATGGAGGGGGCGCTGCGTGGCAAAAAATAACGAAGGCAAGACCGTCATCATCTACCGCGACTCGGGCGAGGGGCATGCCGCCCACCACGGCGGTTCCTGGAAAGTGGCCTATGCCGACTTCGTCACGGCGCTCATGGCCTTTTTCCTCCTGATGTGGCTCATCAATACGCTGAAGCCCGAACGCAAGACCGAACTCTCCCTGGTCTTCCAGGACAAGAACGTCCCGTCCAAGGAGAAAGTGAAAAACCTGGAAAAGGTGCCCACCTTCATCAACAAGGACGCCGTCAAGGGCAGTCCCGAATTCAAGCTCTCCCAGGAAAACAAGCTCAAATACGAAATCGCCATCCTCATCAAGGAACTCATCACGTCCGACCCGAACGTCAAAAGCAATTCCGGGGTCAGTAACGAATCCTCGGGCGTGCTGATGCAGGTCAACAATTCGGTGATGTTTAAGCCCTCCTCGGCCCAGATCACACCCGAGGCCGAAAAGGTGCTGGCCGGCGTGGCCAAGATTTTGCGGGACTACAAGATCAACCTGACCGTGCGCGGCCATGCCGACGACGGCGAAGCCGGCGGTCCCTACCCGTCCAAATGGGAACTCTCGGCCGCCCGGGCGGCGGCCGCCGCCCGCTATCTGGCGGAAAAGGCCGACATTCCCACCACGCGGCTGCGGGCCGTGGGGCTGGCCGACAGCCAGCCGCTGGTGCCGCCCACTTCGCCGGAGAACATCGCCCGCAACCGGCGCATCGAATTTTTCTATTCCAGTCCGGATATGCGCCCGAACGAACGCGGCCAGGACGGTCCGTAGCGGATCCCAGGCACGTCCGGGTGCCCCTGGCGCCCTCGGAAACGGCCTGTTCCAACGGTTTTTTCATCCATCGAGACCGCTGCGCAATTGCGCCATGGGAAATGCCTCCGGCGGCCAAAGGGCTCCGCCCTTTGGAAACCCGATATGATTTGAGACAGTTGCAGTCCTAGGATTGGGGCACCGGCATGCCGGCATGGAATTGTGCAACAGTCTCACTATGCGATCCTTGCACCGTTCCCTGAAGGCCTTTCTTTGCCGCAACAGCCTGTTGCAAAATAGGCTGCGCGGGCCAAAGTTTCCCTTGTAGCAGCTAGGAATAGTTGATCTTTACTCGACAATCCCAGGATAGAAAAAGTTTCGGTTGGACTTTTGCAACACACTGTCAAGCCTGCAATGCCAGCCTCCTCAAATCCTCTCGGGATTCCAAAGGGCGCGAGCCCTTTGGCCGCCGGAGGCATCTCCTACCCCCCCTCCAGATGGAAAGAGGTCCGCAACAGCTCCCTTGATTCCCGAAAGACCGAATCGATCCGCCCGGAAAGTTCCGCCGATTTGGCCCGGTCCCCGTTCCGGCTCGCCTCGCGCAGGGACCGGGCCAGCTCGATAACCCGATTGAGCCCGGCATTGCCGGCGCAACTGACCAGATCATGGACGGCCCGGCCCAGGGCGGCCTCATCGCCGTGTTGCACCGCTTCCCCCATCCGCCGGCAACACCCCTCGCAGTCCGCGAGCAGCACCCGGACGACCTCTTCGAAGCGCTCGGCGGTAGTGAGTTCGCGCAACTGCTGCAGCACCGCCGGGTCGAACAGGTCCGGCCGGGCGACCTGGCTGTCGGCTGCCGGGGCCGGCGGCAAGAACCGGGTCAGGGTCCGCCACAGCACGGCCTCCTCGAAGGGCTTGGCGATATGCGCGTTCATGCCGGCCTGCTCGCACAACCGGATGTCCTCGGGGCTGGTGTTGGCGGTCATGGCGACGATGGGCAGTGTGGCGAAGCGCGGATTGCGGCGCAGGCGGCGCGTGGCGCTGACGCCGTCCAGCACCGGCAGCATCATATCCATCAGCACCACGGCGTAGGTGCCATCGGCCGCCTGTTCGAGCTTGGCCACGGCCTGCTCGCCGTCCTCGGCCAGATCGACCTGCATCCCCGCCGTCTCCAAAAGTTCGCGACCGATCAACTGATTGAGCGGATCATCCTCCACCAGAAGCACCCGCCGACCGGCCAGGCTGTCCCAGGACGGTTCGACGGCGGCGGGCTCGCTCAACGGCAGCGGCCTGACGCCCGGTGCGACCGGCTCCACCCGGACGCGAAACCAGAAGCGGCTGCCCTCGCCCGGCCGACTGCGTACGCCGACCCCGCCACCCATCTTTTCGGCCAACTCCTTACAGATGGCCAGTCCCAGGCCGGTGCCGCCGTAGCGCCGGGAGATCGAGGCATCAAGCTGCTGAAAGGGCTGAAAGAGCTGCTCCATCCGGTCGGGAGCGATGCCTATGCCCTGATCCGCCACCTCGCCGCAGAGCAGGATGACGCCGCCCTTGCCACGCTCCGTCCGCAGGCGGACGCGGATGGTGCCGGTTTCGCTGAACTTGATGGCATTATTGACGTAATTGAGCAAGATCTGGCTGATCCGCAAGGGATCGCCGCTCAGGACCTCCGGCAGCCCGTCGTCCGCCTCGGTCAACAGGGTGAGCCCCTTGCCGGTGGCCTTGTCCGCAAGCATGTCCCGGAGGTGCTCCAGCAGGGCCTTGGGGGCAAAGGGAATGCGCTCCAGCCGGATATACCCGCCGTCAATCTTGGAGAAATCCAGGATATCGTTGATGATGCCGAGCAGATGTTGCCCGGCGCGCAGGATTTTTCCGATCCGGTCGCGCTGGCGCGGGTCCTTCGCATGGCGCAGGCTCAGCCGGGCGAAACCGAGGATGGCGTTCATGGGCGTACGGATCTCGTGGCTCATGGTGGCCAGAAAGGCGGCCTTGGCCTGGCTGGCGGCCTCGGCCTGGGTCTTTTCCACCGCCAGCCGACGCAGCGACAGGGCCAAAATGACGGCAAAGGCCATGATCTGGAGGCAGGCTCCGAGCTGCATGGCCCCGATGGTCAGGGTGGAGACATTGATCACCACAAGAAGCTGCAGATAATAGAGGCACACACCGGCAATGAGCGCGGCAAAAGCGGCGCACATGAAGCCAGCCCCCTTGACACCGCGCAGAGCCAGCCACAGGGCCACGCCAAAATGCAGCAGCGTCAGCACGACACCGACGATGGTGCAATCAAAGGCAAGGGTATATTTATCAAAGGCTAAAGGAATCATGCCGGCAATGATGAGGACGATCAGTGCCCGCATAATCCACCAGAGCCAACGACTGATGTACTTCTGCGGCTTAAGGAGGTTGATGGCCAGGCCGTTGGCCAGGACGAAACAGAGGCTTGTTGCACCGAGCGTCAACACGTTATGGACGAACGGTTTATCCGGCCACAGATACATCATATCGAAGCCGCTGGCCACGCAGCTATAGAGCAAAAAACTCAGAAGATACATCGTATAAAGAACAATAGACGTATCGTGAATAAAGATGAGCAAGGCAAGGCTAAACAGGACGAGGACCAGCACCCCACCATGAAAGAGCGACAGCAGGATATTCTCACTGCGTGCCTGACGGAAAAATGCCGCGCGGCTGGAAATGCTGAGCGGCAGGATCTCAAAAAGCCCGTCATGCGTATCGAGCCGGAGGTAGACATCGAGCGTCTGCCCGCCGTCGAAATGCAACGGCAGGGCCAGACTGCGGCTCTCGATCGGACGCGAACCGAAAGGGAGCCGATCCCCCATCCGGCCGTGCGAGACCAGCTCGCCCGTGGCGTCGAACACGTACCAGTCGACAAAATCCTGCTGGGTCGAGCCGGTATCGAGCACGCAATCGAGCGGCTTCTCCGCGCCGTTGTGGAGACGCAACCGGGCCCACCAGGCGGAATGGGAGATCCCGAGCGAAAGGGCCTGCCCATGCCCCGGCTGCCAGCCCCGGGCCTGCCGGACCGCGTCCACGGTGCTTCGCCGCCCGGAATCTTCGAGAAGTTCGAGGCGGGGGGTAAGGAGGAGGTGGTCAGGAGCGTTGCCCACCTCGGTCAGCGGCGACGCGGCCTGGGCGCAGGCGGCCAGGAACACGAAAAAAAGACCGGCCCGGACCAGCAACCGGACAAACGGGCCGACCGGTCCCTTGCCGGGGCCGGGCCGTGGCGTATCCCCGTACGGGGCTGTCGTTGCAATCATACGTGCAGGCGGCCCCTCGCGCGGAGCGCCGGGGTTTCCATGGAGCGCGACCACCCTGCAACCACGCACGGTCGGCCCAAAACAGGTCGCACCCGCTCTTCCTCCTGGGGGGAAAAGAGCCTCGCCGGCCCAGGACCGGCACTCCCTAGCCGAATACTTTAATGTCGGCGGCGAAGACGCCGACGATACGCTCCCGGTCGAAAATCGGGGTCGAAATGGTCAGACACGTGGCGCCCGAGGCCTCGGAAACATACAACGGCGAGATCACGGTGTCCTGTTGGGCCATGCAGGCGGTAAACCAAGGCCGTTGCGACCAGTCCCGCCCCCGGGCGGATCGGGCGTTTTGGGCATGGAAACCGGCCGGCGCGATGTTCTCCGTGACCTGGATGCCCCGGGCGTCCGTGGCGTACAGCAATTCGAGGAAACTGTTTGCGGCCAGGGCCCGGCGCATGAGGCGCTCCATGGCATCCCGGCCAAAGCCGACCATCTCCGGATCGACGGCCAGGGCTTCCACCAGGGACTGGGCCTCGCCCTGGCCGAGCAGACGAAAGACGCCGTTCAGTTTGATGAGTTCCTCGATCTGCCCGCCGAGCGTTTCGATGGTTTTCGAGGAGCGGACCATGCCTGCGGTCGTGCGCCCCGACAAATCGCGGATGCGGTCGATGGCGGCTTTGATGCGATCATTGGCGGCGACCTGATCGTCCGAAGCGGCGGCAATGGCCCGAACCTGGGTCGCGGCGTCGCCGGACAGCCCGACAATGCCGCCGAGGGCCTCCCGGGACTGCCCGGCCAGGGTCGTGGCCGATTCCACGGCCAAGGCGGCCTGGTCCATCTGCTGGATGTTGTCGAAGGTGCCCTGCTGGATGGCCTGGATAACCCGACCGACTTCGGCCGTGGCGGCCATGGTCTTTTCGGCGAGCTTGCGCACCTCGTCGGCCACGACGGCAAACCCGCGCCCGGCCTCGCCGGCCCGGGCCGCCTCGATGGCGGCATTTAAGGCGAGAAGGTTGGTCTGATCGGCGATATCGGAAATGACGGTCATGACCTGGCCGATGGATTCGGCCTGGTGGCCCAACTCCGCCATGTTGGTCTTGAGCGCCGCAGTCAGGCTGCTGCCCTTGCCGATGGCCGCAACCGAATTATCCACCACCTCGGCGCCGGCCCGGGCCCGGCTGCGGGCCTCTTCGGCGGCGGTGGCGGCCCGGTCGGCACTGGCGGCCACCGCCAGGGTGCTCTCCACCATGACGGTCACGGCCTCGGCCGTGGCATCCACGCACCGGCGCTCTTCCTCGGCCCCGCCGCTCACCTGCCGGGCCTCGTCGCGCAGGTCGACGGTGGCCCTTTTGATGGTGTCGGCCACCTGTTCCAGGGTCGCCCCGGCCCCGAGCATGCCCTCGCGGCGGGCGGCGTCGCGTTTGCGGGCGCGCTCGGCCTGCCTGGAGGCTTCCTCGGCCGCCGTCGCATGGGCCGCCGCCTGCATGGTCTTGGACTTGGCCACATCGAGCTGGTTTTCCATGACCAGGACCATGGCAAAAAGGTTGTCCCGCAACACGCCAAGCGGCCCCCCGACCCGGGCATCGGCCGGCGGCGTCACGGATTCCCCCTCGGCAACGCGCGCGGCGCAGGCGGCCAAAAGCCGCAGGGGGCGCAACAGCGCCGCATCAAGGCCGAGGGCGGCCCCACCGGCCAAAAGGACGGCGGCGGCCAGCCGCACGGACAGGGACGGGGCGGCGACCAGCACCACCAAAAGAAGACCGATCGCCAAAAGGCCGCCCAAAAGGCGAAGTTGCCGGGAACGTTGCATAGACTCCCCCTTATGCCTCGGAAAAGGGCCGGGCCGGGGCGGAGGCACACCCATCCGGCCTGACGACAGCCCTCCTCATGCGTTACAGTGACAATTTTGCAGCACTGGGGATCTTCCTGTCAACGCAACGGAGAAAAGACGTTTTTTGTTCTTTAAGGCCGAGGCCCGCCTGGACGGCGGGAAGGTCTCCGGCGATCGAAGGGACACACCTTGAAAACGCTGCACGGTGGACCGTAGGGGAAAGCCTCCGGCGGCCAAAGGGTTTCACCCTTTGGAATCCTCGCAGCATCGCAGCTTGCGCACTGGCCCTCTCACGAGGACATCGCCGGGGCTGGCCATTGCGGCAGTGGGAGCATCTTTGGCATCCCATACGAACGCAGGAAGGCCCATTGTCCCGCGATCGCGCGTCCCGTGGCCCTACGAGACCCGGTCCCCGGGAGCGACCGGCGCGGACGGGCCGAGCAGGGCCAGGCCGCCGGCGTGCTTGACCGCCAGGATCATGCCGTGGGACGTGGCGCCGCGCATGGTCCTGGGGGCCAGGTTGGCCACCAGCACCACCTGCCGCCCGACCAGTTCCGCGGGCGTGAAGTGCTCGGCCAAGCCGGCCACCACCGGCCGGGGCTCCGGTTCGCCGATATCCACGGCCACGGCGTAAAGACGATCGGCTCCCGGCACCGGGGCGACCGAGACAACGGTCCCCACCCGCAGGTCGAGCCGGGCGAATTCCTCGAAGGCCACTGCGGCGGCCGGTTCGGGCCTGGGGGCCGCCGACTTTTTCTTGGCCTTTTCCTTGGCCTTGGGTGCCGGGGCCGCTTCCTTGGCCGCTGCCGGCTCCAGGCGCGGGAACAGGTTGGACGTGGCGGCCACGGTCGTCCCGGCCGGAAGCGGCGCGAAGGCCTCGGCCTCGGCGGCCAAATTCAGCCCGTCGGTCGTCTGGCCGAGCTGGCCGAGCAGGGTCGTCGCCGCCTCGGGCATGACCGGCAGCAGATACACGGCCACCTTGCGCAGCCCGCCCAGGACCGTGGCCATGACCGTGCCCAACCGGTCGGTGCGGCCTTCCTTGAAAAGGGTCCAGGGCGCCGTGGCGTCGATATATTTGTTGAGCCCGCGCACGAGTTCCCACAGCGATTCCAGGGCCCGGGAAAACTGGGTGGCGCCGAAAAGGGTCACGAAATTCCGGCCGGCGTTCCGGCCCAATTCGAACAGCTCAATGTCAATCTGGTCGTATTTGCTCTCCGGTGGCATCGTGGCCACGAACTCCGCACCACGGTTGAGCCAATTGCGCAGATCGATCGGCGGCACCGTGCCGATGGACTCCTTGGCACGGATAGCCTGCTTGGCCAGAGCGGTCGGTGGCACTGTGCTGCCGAAATACTTGGCGGTCATGGCCAGGGTGCGGCTGGCCAGATTGCCGAGATCGTTGGCCAGATCGGCGTTGAACCGGCCGACAAGCGCCTCTTCGGAAAAGCTCGCGTCCGCGCCGAAGACCATCTCCCGCAGCAGAAAATAGCGCATCCCGGACAGGCCCACCTGTTCGGCCATGGCCAGCGGTTCGACCACGTTGCCGAGCGACTTGGACATCTTGGTGTCGCGCACGAGCCAGTAGCCGTGGACGTTCAAGCGTTTATACAGCGGCAGCCCCATGGCCAGCAGCATGGTCGGCCAGAAGATGGCGTGGGGTTTTAAAATGTCCTTGGCCACCACATGCTCGGCCACGCTCCACCAGGCCGGAAACTCCGGATTGTCGGGCCAGCCCTGGGCGGTCAGGTAATTGAGCAGGGCGTCGAACCAGACATAGGTGACGAAGTCGGCGTCGAACGGCAGTTCGATGCCCCAGGTCAGGCGCGATTTGGGCCGGGAAATGCACAGATCGTCCAGGGCGCCGGATTCGAGGAGGCTCACCACCTCGTTGCGATACTGGCGTGGCCGGATGAAGTCCGGATGGGCCCGGATGTGGTCGAGCAGCGCCCCCTGATACTTGGACATGCGGAAAAAATAATTTTTTTCCGCAATGTATTCGGGCTTGACCTTGTGGTCGGGGCACAGGCCGTCCACCAGCTCCTTGTCGGTCAGGAAGCGCTCGCAGCCCTTGCAGTAATGCCCGCCGTATTCCCCGAAATAGATGTCGCCCTTGTCGTAGACAAGCTGCAGGGCGCGGCGGACCGCCTCCAGATGATCGGGGTCGGTCGTGCGGATAAAACGATTGGGCGTGATGCCGAGCTTCGGCCACAGGCTACGGAAAAGGCCGCTTATGGCATCGGCGTATTCCTTGGGGGTCTGGCCGGCCTTGGCCGCCGCCTCGGCGATCTTGTCGCCGTGCTCGTCGGTGCCGGTCAGGAAAAAGACGTCCTCGCCGGACAGGGCATGGAACCGCGCCAGGGCGTCGGCCACGATGGTGGTGTAGGCGTGGCCGAGATGCGGCTTGGCATTGACGTAGTAGATGGGGGTGGTGATGTAAAAACGATTCACGATCCGGTCTCCGGGTCACGGGAAGGTTTGCCGCCGCCGGGGCGGGTGTCCGGACGGGGGGGACGCCCGCGTTGGGGGCGTTCCTGGGGGACGTCGCGGCCCGGCTTGACGGGTTTGCGAAGTGGCCGGCGGCCGCGGCGCTGGGCATGGCCGGCATCCTGGCGATCGGGCTGGGGCTGGCCGCCGGGGCGGGGGCGGGGTTCCCTGGCCGGTGGCGCAGGGGAAGCGGCATCGGCCCCATGCGGCTCCGGCGGACGCGCGCCAGCGGTTTCGGCCCCGGCGGCCGGCCGGGGGGCCTCGACGCTGGCGGTCCACTCGTCCACGGTCAGTTCGTGTTCCTCGCCGCCCTCGTCCAGGATGGTGATGGTCTCCCGGAAGAGGTTGGTCCGCAACACCTTGGCCATGCCGTAGGAGGTGGCGAATTTCTTGCCGACCCTGGGACAGCGTTTCTGAAACTGTTCGTAGTTTTCCTGTTCAAAGGACAGGCAGCACAGCAGCCGGCCGCAGATGCCCGAAATCTTGGTGGGATTGAGGAACAGATTCTGTTCCTTGGCCATCTTGATGGTGACCGGAGCGAACTTGCGCATGAAGCGACGGCAGCAGCACATCTGGCCGCAATTGCCGATGGCGCCGAGCATCTGGGTTTCGTGGCGCACGCCGATCTGGCGCAATTCGATGCGCGTATGGTAGGCCTTGACCAGATCCTTGACCAGCTCGCGGAAATCGATCCGGCCGGGAGCAGTGAAATAAAAGACGATTTTCCCCCGATCATGAAAGACTTCCACATCGACGAGCTTCATCTCCAAGGCTCGGGCTTCGATGCACTTGCGGCAATAGGCCCGGGCCTCCCGGGCGAGCTTGTCGTTTTCCCGGCGGATTTCATGATCCTCCGGGACGGGCAGCCGGAAAATGGGCTTGATGTCCTCCGGGGCAGCCTCTTCGGGCACATCGTCCCGGACCAGGGTCACCTGCCCCATGCCCAACCCCTGTTCGGTCTGGACCATGACGAAGTCCCCGAGGGCAACGACAAATGGCCCGGAGTCGAAATAGTAGATGGGACCGTGATCGTGGAACTTGATGCCGAGGATATGACTCATGAGCGCCCTTGGACGCCGCGGCAGCGGCGGTAAGCATCGTTGAAATATTCCTTCTATGCGGAAATGCGCAAAACGGCAAATGCCACGAAGTGCCGCGGAAAATTTCCGAAAAGCGCGTTGACAGGGACAGGCATCAAGCGTAGGTACCCTCTTCGTCGCGCGTGAGCGGACAGCGGGCCATTAGCTCAATTGGTAGAGCAGCGGACTCTTAATCCGTTGGTTCAAGGTTCGAGTCCTTGATGGCCCACCATATATATCGAGGGGTTAGGCAGAAATGCTTAGCCCCTTTTGCGTTCCAGCGCGGTTTTGTCCATCCCCTGTCCATCCTTTTATGATGACACGGGGCAAAATCAGGTGACGACCACAACCGCGCGGGGCCTCTATGACCCGTCCAACCTTCCCGCCCCTTGCCGAGGTCCGCGTCTTAACCGCTTGTGAGAGCGACGCTCTATCCGGCCGCGGCCGGCGGACCCCTCCACCATGGCGGGCGGTGCCGTGGCGGGCATCGTCGCGGTCGATCCAGTGAACGGTGAAGCCTTGCCGTCACGCCGACGCCATATCCGGCCGTAGGATCGCTTCCGGTCGCGTCCATGGCCGCTAGCATATCCCGGGCGGCCAGGACGCCTTAGAATGGCGCTATGGGCCTCGGCCATAAGAAAGCGGCCCACCTCCACCAGGAAGACAGGCCGCTCATGATCTATTGCCGGGGTAGGCCAGGACTAGGCGTTGGTCGCGTTCTCCCCCTGGATAGACTCCGCCGCAGCCTGGACGGCCTCATGCACAACGTCACCAATTGAAACATCCTCGGGACAAGAGAAATGTTTTTTCGTGGCCCGCGCAGCTTCAATGACGGCCCGTGACATGAGCTCGTGCGCCATTCCATTATGACGACAAGCGACGATAGCGTCTATTACGTCCTGTTCGACCTTATTTTTAGGCAGGAACGGCGCTTCCTTCACCAAAGCGTCAATCAGGACTTGGGTATCTTTTGTAATTTCCGGGATCATATACTTCGCTTGCTCATCAATATCTTCCGTCAGATCGTTGATAAACTTGGCCGCCACTTCGGGCCAATTGTCGTCTCCCATCAGGTTACTGGCGATGAACGCCAGCTTATCGGAGAGGTCTTCAAGGAATGTTTTTTCACTCTCAAGCCGGCTCAAAACGACGACTCCGATCATACCGCCGTCCTTCGGGTTGCCGTTCTCAACTTTTTCTTTGGCCATTATGCGTCCTCCCCCTGGATAGCGGCAGTGAGGTATTTCCCTAGCGGATAATCATCGTCAAAACCGCCATAAAGGGTATCAAGCCGTGAAATAGTTTCTCCCAGCACCTCAATTGCGCCTTGAAAGTCCACCCCGTTACAGCCCCTAAGACCGTCATATATGAGCTCTAGTCGATTTATAATCGTGTTGAATTCTCCACGAACGGTTGAGGCTTGCTCCTGAAGCGTCTTTTGGCTGTCCATTCGATGATCTCCTTTCCCGGCAGGCCGGGGTTGTGATTGATGGTTGACATATGTTGTAATTTACTACAACAGACGGGTCAAGGGAAATGTGGTTATAAACTACCACATGGCGATAATGAGCAAGATCAAGCAAATAATGGAATTTAGGCGGGTGACGGTCCGAGGCTTGGCCGACATGACCAAGCTTTCCACCCGGACGGTCATGTTTGCCCGTGGGCCGCAAATTACGCAGTGCCGCCTGGAAACCCTCGTCCTCATCGCGGCGGCCTTGGGGGTCCGGGTCAAAGATTTGTTCGACGAATGACGTCCTGTGCCTCGGGGGAGAGGGATGCGACCTTGAGAGAACGGCGGATATTGCTTCTTCTGGCCTCGTCGGTATTCCCATCAACAGGCAACTGCCGGGCAGCTAAACTGACACCGCCTTCAGGACGACCGCCTTGGGGTTTTTGGTCAACTTGACCAGAAACTTCCCCCGTCAGTTCCACCCATTCGGCCACTTGCGCGGCGGCTAGGTCGCGGGCATCACCCTTATTTGCTTCCGGTAAATTTTCCGGGAGCAAAGTCCCGCCCTGGCCGCACGCCTGCCTCTCCCGCGCCTTCTCTTCCTCGGCCGGCTTCATCACGCAAAAAAAGCCCCCGGCCAGGGCCATCCTAAACTTTACCGAGTCCCCTTGACGCCTGACGTATCGCGTACTAAATCTTGATGGCGGTGCTTAACAGCCTGACGGCGGGGGGAAGATGATTCGGTCCTTCAAGTGCAAGAAAACGCAGAAACTTTATGAAAGTGGCGGATGTGACAAACAATTCTTGCCATTCCAGCGGGCGGCTGAAAGGGCTCTGCGCAAGCTAGAGGCGGCCGAAGAATTGTACGATCTCAGGAATCCGCCCAGCAACCGCTTCGAGGCCCTGAAAGGTAACAGAAAAGGGCAGTACAGTATCAGAATAAACGACAGGTGGCGGATATGCTTCACCTGGAATGACAAGAGCCCTGAAGACGTTGAGATTGTCGATTATCATTAGGAGATTTGCCATGCGTACCCCCATTCATCCTGGCGAAATATTGGCCGACGAATTGCAGGCTATCAACATGAGCGCGAACCAGCTTGGCTCGTATTTGAAGGTGCCCGGCAACCGGATATCCCAGGTCATCAAGGGACAGCGTGCCATTACTGCCGATACTGCCCGACGTCTGGCAAGGTTTTTCGGCACTACCCCGCAGTATTGGATGAACTTACAGGCGATTTATGAGCTTGACAGGGACCGGCTGGCGCAACGCAAGGAACAGGAAATAGACGCTATCCCGCGATTCGATTCCCTGGCCTGTTGCCCTGTCTAGCCAATCCGGCCCCTCATATGTCACGCGGTCGGACCGCGGCGTTCACCCGCAGTAAGCAGTCCATGCCGCTCCAGGTAGGCGGCTTCAGACTCTCCATCGGGCCGCCGCTCCGGGGCGTCAAAGCACCACCACGCATACGGCCGCGTTCCCGGGCGCTCCTTTATCCAGCGGGGCAGCTCATCGCCTCGCACCACATTCCACATGGCGGCGGCCCCGTTGTTGGCGAAACAGCCGCCGTACTCGTCCATAAACATGAGCGGGCGACGGCGAACGGCTGGCGGGTCATCGTCGCGGGTACCATAGCGCAAGTAGTCAATTTTCCAATCTTCCGAAGGGGCCTTACAGCGGGTCCGACGCGTTCTATTCGTGGGCATGATCATCTCCTATAAAGGCTAAAATGTTTTCGGGCTGGAACGCCTCGGGCATCGTCGCCAAGGTCCGCCTCTCGGTGTTGGTCAGAAGTTCGTGCCGGGCCAAGTAGGCGGCCTGCGACTCGTAAAGCGGCGGGTCCGTGGGGTCGAAATCGTCGTCGAGCCATCCGTCAGGGACGCCAAGGGAAAGCCCTTCATGCGTTGGACATCCACCGGTGCCACCAACACGCCGCCGGGGCTCGGGGCGTCTACCGTCGTCAGGACCGCCATCCCCAACAGCAGGAAGGCGGGGTGAATCCAATTCCCACCATGCCCACGGCCGCGTACCAGGATGCGCACCGACCCACTCGGCCAACAGCGCGTCACGATTCGCGGCCCATTTCGCGGGGCACCAGCGGTGCGCGTCAAGGCAAGCCCACCGGGCCACACCAGGGACGGGTTTACCGCCCGCTGGGGGTAACTGGCCGTAAAACATAAACTCTTTTTCCCATGCTTCAAGCGCTGGCTCTCGGCGCGAACGAGCGCGCCGTGTTCTGTTCGTCGGCATGACGCCTACCTCCCCGCCGGCCGGCCCGGGCGGTCATTCAAAGGTTCAAGATCAAGATTCAATTGCTTCAAGGCCGCCAGCATGGCCGCCCGGTTATCGCGCTCCACCGTGGTCATCGGATGTGCCTTGGGCTGGCCGAAACGGTCAACGGTGGTCATTCCGTCGTCCCGTAAAAGGCCTTGTGCCAGACGCATGCGGTCAAACGCCTCCATGGCCGTCTGGAGAATGAGTTGACCAGCCTGATCCTGAATTTCATATTCCTCCATGAGGCTATTCCACCACGCCCGCGCCTCTTTCGAGAGGTGGGACGGGGCCTTTGGGGTATCGCTTGTCATACACTAACCTGCTTTTTTTAAAGAGTTTTCTTGATTTTGTGCGCATGTGACTGCCATAATCGGTTCGTCGGGGGGGCGGCCTAGACATTTCACCCCCCCTATGCCGCCTCGCCCTTGGCCGGGGTCTGGGCCTTGGTCAGCACTCTCACGCGTTCTTCGATCTCCCGGACGTACTTCGCCAAGAGCCAGAAGGTCGTATATTCAGCTCCGGCCCGGTCCCCGCAGAACAGGAAGGGGACCGAGTAGCGCACCTGGAAGGCGAACACCGATTGGAGCACGGCGTGCGGCTTCATCTCCGAACGATAGAGCCCGTCCGCCACGTCCCGCATGGATGCCTCGACCACCACGGCTTTGAGCTCGTAGGCGGACAGCCGGCGCAATTCCCGCTCAAAGCGTTCCCGATTCGCGCCCATGAGACAGCCAATCAGGTCGCCGAGCTCTTTGCGTTCGATGCCCACCCGATCCTCGAAGCCGGGCAGGCTGTAGTCAGCGGTCGGCAGGGCGGTGCGCACCACCTCAGCACCGTACTTGGCGAAGGTGAAAACGCGTTGCTCCCGCGTATCAGCAACGATGCGCATAGGCCCCCCGCGGCCGCGGCGCGTAGCCGCTTTTTTTTCGATTCAAGGCCCGCTCCATGCGTTCCAGTTCGCGGATTGCTTCGCGTTCCAGTGCATCCTCGGCCAGCAGGCGCGGCAGGGAAGCCGGCGTCATTTCCTTCGTTTGGGTACTATTCATGTGTCACCTCACAGGGTGTTTTACATTTCGTTTGGCACCACACGCGCTCCACCCACCACCAAGGCCGCGTCGTGACCGGGCAGCAGCGGAGTTGTGGATGAGAATGCGCGAATGCGGCCAGCGCGTCGTCGGGGTATGGACAGGGACCGGCTAGCAGCTCGGCCAGGATGGCGTCACGGCAGGCCCGCGCCATCTCCAGAAGCGGACCGGCCTCCTCCGGGGGAAGCCGATCCAAACCAGCGGCCACGGGATCGCCGTCGCCGTTCAAGCGCACCGCAACACCCGCGGCGCGAAGGCGGGATAGGGCGCTCACAGGCGCACCTCGCGGGGAAAGGTGGACGCACAGGAAGGAAGGGGGGGGATTGGGGGGAGTTTGGGGGTTTTTTTTGGCCCATCTACATTATATATAGTCTCATTTTTCTCCCGCGTAGGGGGAAAAGAAACCCTCAAAACCCCCTCTAACCCCCCTCGCACTCGCCAGATCGCCACGCCATGTTTCTTTCCGGCCCTTTCGAAGCGCAATCCGTCCACGATACGCCCGGCGTTCCGTTCGATCCAACGTCCCAAGCGTCGCATGTTGATGTCGCCACGCCCGTCCCCCGCAACCTCTTCAAGGGCGGCCGTCAGGTCTTCGTTATCCGCGGCGTCGGCTTTTACCTCTGCGATGGTCATTAGCCGGTGCTCATATCTGCCGGACCACGCGGCCAGAAGCGCCCGCAGTTTCCCCGTTTCTGGGTCTTCATCGTAAGCTACGTCGATACTCTCCACAGGGTCGGTCACGTCCATGAGTCCGTCCCTGGCAACGCCAACCACGGCGCGGCGAATCGTGTCCGACCAGTCTTCAAAGGACGCCGTGCGGTCCTGGAGCGGGTTTTTTTGTTTCATGTAGTAGCGCAGGACAGTCAAGCCGGCCGCCACCAGCTCCAGCCGATGCTCCCGGCAGTATTGCGCGGGGTCGAGGCCGAATGCCCGCTTCCAGGGCGTTTCGCTGTTCGCCTCAATGCGGCACGTGAGAATGCGCCGGCACAGGTCGCCCTTGAGGACGACGTTATTTCCGGTGACAACCAGCAGTCCGCCGGTCCGCACCTGTACGTCCTCGGAGACGCCAAGAATCCGGTCGGACAGGCATTCCGATGTAAGCCAGGCGCACAGGGCGTCACTCTCAAAATGCCCGCTCAAGTTGTCGAGGACGATCACGGCGGCACCGCGGCGTCCCAAGGCCACCAACCTTTTCCGCATTTCCGCGTCGTCCTCGCACCCGGTCATGACCGCGGGAGACTTTTCTCCGGCGACCGCGGCGAGGCATTGGGCCAGTAACGTTTTGCCCGAGCCGGCCGTGCTGGCGACAGCCATGTACCCGGGCGCTGTCCTGTAGGCCGGCCGCGAAATGGCCGTCAAAATAGCTGACAGGAACACGCCGCGGTCGAGTGGGGTGGCAAAGGGAAACTCCACGAATGGCCGCCACAGGCAATCCAGCGCGTCCTTCACCTGTGAAAGTGTCGGGCTGTCCGGGATTCCGGGCCACCCGTCGAGATCCGGGTTCACCAATAAGATTCCGGTCTCGGGGTCGTACCCATCGCGCTCAATGACCCGGTTTGCCCGGGGGGAATACAGCGGGGCCGTGGCTACGGCATCCAGCCGCGGCAGGCCCCATTGTCCGGCCGACGCCAAAACGCCTTCCGCCACAGGGCGCGGACAATCGCACGGGATGACGTCGCCAGTTTTTGTGTGCCGTTGCCACCGAACCAGGCGGTCCAACGCCAGCAAAACGCCGTCCAGCCGCAAGGGCACAATCGACCCATCATCGTTTACGCGGACAAGCTCACCGTTGCGCTCATAGAGCCCACCGTCCCCGCGCATAGCCGCAAGCCCAGACTCCACGGCGGCAAGGCGCTCACCGGGCTGGATCACATGCGCCCGACGTTCCCGGCGCAGGCTGTAGCGAATTCCGCCATGGGCGTGTGAGTAGACGTATGGTTTCCCCGAGGCTCGCAGGTTCAAGACCGCTATACGGCGGTCATTGCCATAATCTGGTTCCAGCGGGTCGGCGCAGCGCTGTCCGTGGTACGTGTCCGGGCTGGCCAGTACCTCGGCGACGGTGACGGTTTTCCCATAGGCCAGCAGCAGCGCGAACGAGCCGTACAAATCGCGGTGGTCGGTCGCGGCCCGGTAGGCTTCGCGCAGGCGGTCGGCGTCCTTGGGATGGGAGGCCGGCGTCTTGCCTGCCCGGGCCAGGATGCGCCCGACCTGTTCCTCGGCCCATGCTTCGCGGCGCTTGGCGGCCTCGGGCGCGGCGGCGGCCTTGAGCGCGCCGATAATCGCCTGGCGCTTCGCCTCTTCGGCCGCGGTCAGGTCAGGCAGGGCGGCGCGGGTGTTCAGGGCCTCGGCGTCGGCGTTGATGACTCGCGGAGCCGGTCTCCGTTGCTCAAGCGGCGCTTCGCAGGCGGCTCCCCCGCAGAAGTCCAGGCGTTCGGGCTGGTAGACGGAGGCGTCGATCAGGCCGCGTTCGAGTATTTGCCCGGCCTTTCCGACTTCAACGCGCCCAAACCCCGCCAGTTGCAGGCGTTTGAACAGGACGGCACCGGCCCGGGGAATGTCCTGGCCATCGGCTACCACTATATAGGTGCGCCGACCACGCTGTCCGATGAGTTCGCGGTCGCCATTATAGACGTAGCCCGACGCGGATTGTGCAAGAATGTGCGGCGATTGGTCGAGGTCCGGACAGGCGCTATACAGCGCAGACAGCAATGCGTCGTTCGACAAGGGCGCGGCCCCCGGGGGGACGTCATAGTCTGTCATCATGATCGCCGGGCCGGCCGGGTAGCTGAAGTGCTCACGGTCCCGGGCGATGACCGGCAACGTCGGGTCCGTGACCGTGGCGAGGCGATTTTGAGAGACTACCCGCGCCCGGTCGTGGCCACAGACGCCGTAAACCATAGCGCCGGCGGGGGTCAGGCGCTCTAGCTCGGCGACAAAGTCAGCCACCGACGCAAAGCGTACTGTCTCGGCCAGCCCATCCACTAGCTGGCCGCCCGGATTTTTGACCAGCGCGCCGTCTTCGCCCAAGCGAAAACCCTTGGACAGCCAGCCCGGAGTGTGGGCGGTGATGTGTGTGGCTTCGATCATGCCCGCACCCCCTCGCCGGGGAAAAAACCGTTGACGTGGCGGCGGCAAAATGCCACCGAGGACTCGCACCACGACTTTCCAGCTTTTGCGCCCTCGACCCTGGCAGGGGCCTGGGGGCGCTTTTCGTCTCTACGCATTTTCCGTCCCCTTATGGGACAGCCGGGCGACGGGCAGCGTGCTCAAAAACGCCACGAGGTCGTCGCGCTGGTAGGCGACCTTGCCGGCGACCACGACAGCAGCAGGGCCTCGGCCGGCGGAGTCAAGGTTCTGCATGGTGCCCTTGGCCAGCGGCAGGCCCAAGCGCTCTTGGTACTCCGGCCACCGGTGCCGCCAGTACAGCGCAGGCCCCTCCGGGGGTTCGGGGAGAACTGAGTTCCAGTCTAAAATCGTCGTGCTTTCCATATCTGACTCCATTACTTTTTTTGGGGCGTCCTTCATTGGGCGTCCCATTGCTTCTATTGTAGCGACGGGATGGCGAAAATCCGAAGGAAGTTGTTTCCGCACGCGGAAACGGGTTTCTTCATCTGCCAACCGCGGGCTCCCCGGGCCTTCTGTTTGTATTATAGCGGCGGGCACGCGGAAATCCGAAGGAAGTTGTTTCTACGCGTAGAAACAAGTGTCCTTCACGGGGGCACACTCGCCTACGTTATGAATCCATTATAGGGGCCGTAGGGCTAAAATCAGAAGGAAGTCTCTACCCTACGGGGGAACAACCTTCACCTAGCACCCTTCGGCACCCGGGGCCTTCTCTCTGTAGTATAGGGGCCGTGGGGCAAAAATCCGAAGAGAGTTGTTTCTATATATAGAAACGAGACTATTTCTGTCCGGTTAAGCGGTTCAGTGTGGCCGATGGCAAAAAAAAAGGCCGCCACCCCGAAATGGGCAGCGGCACAACAGCGCACCTGGGGAGCGCGGCTAACGCGCCGAGGTCCGCAGGGGGACGACCCGCTTCGCGTCCGCGGCCTTCGCCATGCCCGCCTCCAGGGTTTTCACGGCCCGGCGTAGCGTATCGGGAGACAAGTGGGCATACCTCTGAACCATGGCGAAACTCTGATGTCCCATGAGTTGCTGAATCTGGTAAAGGTCGGTCCCCACCTCGGCCAGCCAGCTCGCAAAGGTATGGCGCAAGCTATGAAACACCACCTTCTGCCGGGAGTCGGTCACGCCGTCGTTGAGGCCAAGCGCATTGACGGTTTTGCTGAAAGATTGGGAAATCTGGCCGATTTTGTGCCCCTTCTCGGAAGGAAAAACCAAGTCCGCCTGCCCGCCGCGCCCTCTGCCCTCAAGCATGGCCGCCACGGCTTGGGTCATTATAGCGGCTCTGGTCTTCCCGCTTTTGGTATCCCGCAAGGTCAGCACGCCGCGCTCCAAGTCCACGTCGCCCCAGGTCAGGGCAAAAACCTCACCAGCCCGAAGTCCGCAATGCAGGGACAAAAGCGCCATGTCATGCACTTGGGGACTCTTCTCGGCCAGGGCCTCAAGTAGGCGGTCGGCCTCACCATGCGTCAGAAAGCGGACCCGGCGATTGTCGGCGGTCGGCTTCTTAATCTTGGTCACCGGGTTTAGGCCGACGAACAGGTCGTGGTCCCGGGCGAAGTTGAACACCTGGCGCACCACGGCAAGGCAATAGGTCACGGACCTTGGTGCCCGGTTGGCGTCGGCCATGTTTTTCTTGATGCGCTCAAGGTGAATCGGCGCGATATCCTTTAAGGGTTTATCGGCCAAGACCGGAGCAATCCACAGTCGATAGCATTGGTCTTCCTTCTGCCAGGACCGCTTGGCCTTGTTCTTTTGGGCGATGGGAAAATAGGAATCGAGGAAAACGCGACCAAAGGTCACATTATCGCGTTCTTCTTGGGCATGGGCCTCATTGGCGGCTTGACGTTGGTCTTCAGCCTGTTGGCGCTTCTCGGCCAAGGTGACGGCCCCCACTCCAGTCCTGGCGGCTTCCTTTAGCTTGGCTAAAACCTGGGACGCCTTGGCGGCGCTCATGCCTTGGCTTGCCCAGCCCAGCGATTCCTCCCGTCGCTTTCCGTCCACCTTGTAGTAGATGGAAAAATAGCGGTCCTTCTGGACGCCATGACGGCGAGTCGTATGTTCGCGATACCTGACGCCGGGGAAATTTGTGCCAAGCCATTTCGTCGCCATGTCCATACCCCCGAAAAGTTGTCCATCCCCTGTCCATCCTTTTGGGCGTGAACGCGGATGGATTCGAGTGAATGTCTATGAAGACAAATACGAACTATATCCAGTTCAGTCAACGCTTTCCAGCCTATTTTCTGTCCACCTGTGAAGTTCTGTGAAGGTCATAAAAAAGAACTCTTAATCCGTTGGTTCAAGGTTCGAGTCCTTGATGGCCCACCAGAAATTTCAAGGGGTTACGGTAAAAATCGTAACCTCTTTTTTTTTGTCCGATCTTGCCCCGCACCGGCCTCGCCTTTTTCGGCATCATCCCCATCAGGCTTGGCACGCATGCTTTTCTGTTCGGTCCGCGCCCCCCGAAAAATCGGCACGTGCATCCGGCCCGCCACGGTCCGGAACAAACGCGCCACACCGGCCCACAACCGACGTTTCCCCGCCTTCCGCCCGCCCTCGCCGGAGGCTCCCTTGTTCCGGACCTTCTCTTCCGTCAGTCGCCTGCAGACCTTGCCGCTGCTCTCGGCCCGCTCTTCCTTGTCGGGAGGGGATGGACGGGCATAGCCAAACGCTCCGCATTTGCCCGGCGCGCCTATCCTAGACCGCTGCCCCATTGCGTCATGGGGAATGCCCCGGCGGCCAAAGGGCGCTGCCCTTTGGAAACCCAATAGGATCGTAGCGATGCAGTTCCCGAATTGGAGGCATCCGCATGCCGCCATGGGATTGCGCCGCGGTCTCCTCCTTGCGCCTCCCGCACTGCTTTGCCCCTGAACCTCGCTGCAAGCGTGCATCGCTTGGGCCTCGAAAAGGCTCCCCCCGATCGAGGACGTTGGCTTACCCGCCTGTCCAATTTCCCGCGGCGACCCCACGCCTCCCCCTGGCGCGGTCTTCGTGCCGCCTCGGGGAGGGGGCCTGCGTGTCTAGACATGCTTGAACATGACTGGCCAAATCCTGTGCCGATAGAACAAAAATACTTCTTTTATTTCAACAAGATATGATATTCCACTCCTGGCACGCCCCTTGCTTTTCCGAAAGGAAAACTTCGGGAGTAAACACCGTGGAACTTTTGGAAAGAAAAACACTCATTGTAAATGGTGTGGAACGGACAGTTCTTTTTACAAAAAAAGCCACATTGGCAGAAGTACTCCGTGAACAGCTCCATCTTATTGGAACAAAAATCGGATGTGCGCAGGGACAGTGCGGGGCATGCTCTGTCATTGTCGATGGAAAGGTCGTTCGTTCATGCATCACAAAAATGGATCGCCTTCTCGACAAGGCCACTGTTACAACCATTGAGGGCATCGGCCAGCCCGGAAACCTTGCCCCGCTCCAGCGGTCCTGGGTGAAGCATGGCGCCGCCCAATGCGGGTTCTGCACGCCTGGCTTCATCATTTCCGCTACGGGGCTGCTGGCAGCAAATCCCACGCCCACCCGGCAGAACGTGCGGGAGTGGTTCCAGAAGCATCATAACGCCTGCCGCTGCACCGGCTACAAGCCCCTGGTCGACGCGGTCATGGAGGCGGCCAGCGTCATGCGCGGCGAGGCCACGCCGGAAAGCCTCGACTTCGTCATGCCCGCCGACAAGCGCATCTGGGGCAGCACTTACCCCCGCCCCACCGCTTGGGCCAAAGTCACCGGGACCCTGGAGTACGGCGCGGATCTCGGATTGCGGCTGCCGCAAAACACCCTGCAGCTGGCCCTGGTCCAGGCCAAGGTCAATCACGCCCTGATTCGGGGCATCGATACCTCGGAAGCGGAAAAGATGCCCGGCGTCTGCCGCGTGCTCACGGCCAAGGACGTCAAGGGCAAGAACCGCATCTTCGGCCTGGTCTCCAACCCCAACAGCAAGGGTGACGGCTGGGAACGCCCGATCCTGTGCGACACCAAGGTCTTCCAGTACGGCGACGCCGTGGCCATCGTCTGCGCCGACACGTACGCACAGGCCCAGGCCGCGGCCGAAAAGGTGCGTATCGACCTGGAGGAGCTGCCCGCCTACATGAACGCCCAGGCGGCCATGGCCGATGACGCCATCGAGATCCATCCCGGCACGCCCAACATCTATTTCACCCAGCCCCTGATCAAGGGCGACGACCCCAAGCCCATCTTCGCGCGTGACGACGTGGCCGTGGTCTCGGGCGAGTTTCATACCAGCCGTCAGCCCCACATGCCCATCGAGCCCGACGTGGGCTTCGCCTACCAGGGCGATGACGGCTTGTTGCACATCCACACCAAGTCGATCGCCGTGCATGTGCATGCCATCATGATCGCCGCCGGCATCGGCCTGGCGCCTGACAAGATCGCCCTGGTGGCCAACCCCATGGGTGGCACCTTCGGCTACAAGCTGAGCCCCACCATGGAGGCCCTGCTCGGCGTGGCCGTACTGGCCACGGGGCGTCCGGCCTTTTTGCGCTATTCCTACTACCAGCAGATGACCTACACCGGCAAACGCTCGCCCTTCCATATCAAGGCCCGCTTGGCCGCCGACAAGAAGACCGGCCGCATCCTGGCCCTGGAACACGACTACAGCGTGGATCACGGCCCCTACTGCGAATTCGCCGACGGGCTGTCCGTCCGCGGCATCCAGTTCATCGGCGCCGGCTACGACATCCCGAACATCCGCGGCATGGGCCGGGCCGTGGCCACCAACCACGCCTGGGGCGCGGCGTTCCGCGGTTTCGGCGGTCCCCAGTGCTTTTTCGCCGGCGAATCCCTGATGGACGAGCTGGCCCTGAAGCTGGGCATGGATCCCTTGGAACTCCGCTATATCAACTGCTACCGGCCCGGCGCCACCACGCCGACCGGCCAGGAGCCGGACGTCTACCCCCTGCCGGCCATGTTCGAGTTCCTGCGGCCGCGCTACCAGGCCGCCAAGGAGCGGGCCAAGCAGGCATCCACCCCGGCTCGGCGCAAAGGCGTGGGCATCGCCCTGGGTATCTACGGTTTGGGGCTGGATGGCCCGGACACCGCTGCGGTTTGGGTCCGGTACGACGCCGACGACGGCATCACCGTCGGCGCGGCCTGGGAGGACCACGGCCAGGGCGCGGACATCGGCGCCGTGGGCACGGCCCACGAGGCCTTGCGGCCCATGGGTATCCCGCCGGAAAAGATCCGATTCAGCTGGCCCGACACTTCCAAGCAGCCGCCTGCGGGCCCGGCCGGTGGCTCGCGTTCGCAGGTGCTGGTGGGCGGGGCCATCCGGACGGCCTGCGAGGCGCTCCTGGCTACGGCCAAAAAGCCCGATGGCACCTTCATGACCCAGGCGGCGATGGTGGCCGCCGGCAAGCCCACCCGGTTCGACGGTGTCTACACCGTCCCCGGCGTGCCCTGCTCCGCGGAAACGGGCCTGGGCCGGCCGTTCATGGTCTACATGTACACCATCTACATGGCCGAGGTCACCGTCGAGACCGCATCCGGCAAGGTCACGGTGGACCATCTGACCTGCCTGGCCGACATCGGCAAGATCAACAACAAGTTGGCCACCGACGGCCAGATCTACGGCTGCATGCTCCAGGGCATCGGCTACGCCCTGTCCGAAGACTACGAGGACATCAAGAAACACTCCACGCTGGCCGGCGCGGGCTTCCCCTTCATCGAATCCGTCCCCGACGACCTGGAAATCATCTATTTCCAGGATAATCCCAGGAAATTCGGTCCCTTCGGTGCGGCAGGAACGGGCGAAGGCCCCATGGCCAGCCCCCACGCCTCCATTCTCAATGCCATCCGCAACGCTTGCGGCGCCCGGGTGACCAGCCTGCCGGCCCGGCCGGAAAAAGTGCTGGCCGCCATGCGGGCCAACGCGAGCTGACCGGTCTGTTCGCCCGGCGAAGCGGCGGCGGAGCCCCCCGCCTCGCCGGGCGCAATCAAGCCCTGGCCCCGGACACTGCGTCCGGGCCGGGCGAGGTTTTGACGCCAATGTGTCGTGGCGAACAACGTCTCAGCCCTCAAGGAGGTTTTCCATGCCCAGTGTCACCGCGTTTCAGATGGCCGACATCCTCTTTACCGGAGCGGGTTCCCTGGCCAAGCTGCCTGACTGCATCACGGGAAACGGAGTGAAAAAGCCCCTGATCGTCACGGACAAGGGCCTCGTCAAGGCGGGGATCGCCAAGCAGGTGCAGGATGTGCTGGAAAAGGCCGGCATCCCCTATGCCGTCTATGACGAGACGGTGCCGAATCCCACCGTCGGCAACGTCCATGCCGCGCTGGCCCTTTACCGCAAGGAAGGCTGCGACGGCCTGATCGGCCTGGGTGGCGGCAGCGCCATGGATACGGCCAAGGGCTGCGGCGTCCTGGCCACCAGCGGCGGCGAGGACATCGTGGCCTATGCCGCTCCGGCTCCGGTGAAAGAGCCCTTGCCCTGCTACATCGCCCTTCCCACCACCGCCGGCACCGGCTCGGAATCGACCTGCATCGCGGTCATCACCAACGACACGGGCAAGCACCACGTCAAATTCGGCGTGGCCGATCCGAAGCTTCTGCCCAAGGTGGCCATCATCGACCCGCAGCTGATGACCGGGCTGCCGCCCTCCATCACGGCGGCCACGGGCATGGACGCCATGACCCACGCCGTGGAGGCCTACATTTCCCTGGGCGCCTCGGAATACACCGACGCCCTGGCCATCGGCGCGGTGAAGCTCATCTTCAGGTACTTGCGCCGGGCCGTGGGCAACGGCAACGACATCGTGGCCCGGGAAAAGATGGCCTATGCGCAGACCATGGCCGGTATGGCCTTCAGCAACGGCGGCCTGGGCATCGTCCACTCCATGGCCCATCCGCTGGGCGCGTTCTATGGCATCGCCCACGGCGACGCCAATGCCCTGATCCTTCCGTATGTCCTCGACTTCAACAAGATGGCCTGCCGGGAAAAGCTGGCGGACATCGCTTCCGCCGCCGGCCTGACCGACCTGGGGGAGTACCCCGAGGACACGGCCGTGGCCGCCATCCGTCGCCTCAACGCCGACGTGCGCATTGCCGCCACCATCAGCGAGGCGGCCACCCGGCGCGGGGTCACCATCAACCGCGCCGACATCCCCACGCTGGCTAACGATGCGCTGCATGATCCTTGTACGTTCACCAATCCTCGGGTGCCAACCTCGGTGGACATTGAGGAGTTGTACAACCAGTGCTGGTAGCTCCCCAGCACGTGTCGTGAGCGCCTCTGCCGGTCGTCGCCCCTCTCCTTTTCCATTTTTGGGGAGGGGCGACCCTTGCCTACGCCGCTAAACACGGTGGCTGGTGCGTGGGGTTGCCCTAAAAGGCACGAGAGCAAATTCATGAAAGCCTCTGATATTACCGTCTGGTTGTGCATCGCCCTGATCCTTGGCCTGTTCGGCTTCGTTCCGGGTGTCTTCGACGTCTTTAATGACTTTTCACGCGACCATGATTTCCTCATGAGCTTCGTCAAGTTCGGCGTTCTGTGCACCTTTGGTGAAAGTGTCGCCCTGCGTATCACCGCAAAATTCTACAATCGTCCCGGTTTTGGCATCCTGGTACGATTTTTTCTCTGGGGATCGATCGGGATCATCATCAATGCCTCCTTCATCATCTACGCCATGGGCGTGCCCCATCTCGTGGCGGCCCTGGGCCTGCCCCTGCCGGTGGACGCCCTGGCCGGCAGTTCTCTGCCGCACAGGATAGGCATGGCCTTTTGCATCAGCGTGGCCAACAATTTTCTGTTCGCACCCCTGTTCATGACGGCCCAAACCGTCGCTTCCATCCGTATCACCGAAACAGGTGGTACGCTCACGGGCTTTTTTTCGCCTTTAAACGTCAGCCAGACCCTGCACAAGATCGACTGGAACATGCTGTGGGGCTTCGTGTTCAAGAAGACCCTGCCGTTTTTCTGGGTTCCCTGCCATACCATCACCTTCGTCCTGCCCACGGAACTCCGGGTGCTGTTTGCCGCGGCCTTGGGTGTGGTCCTCGGCAGCATTCTGGCCATCGCCAGCCCCAAAACGAGCGCGCGGCCATGGCCTGAGTCCGGTTTGCCGGGGCAGCCCGGCGAGTCGGGACGATTTTCACGCAACAGCTAAGCATCATTACAATAAAGGGGGGAGAGCATGCGAAACCGTATCACGTGTATCGCCTTGATGCTGCTTCTGCTGCCCGTGGCCCAGGCCAGGGCCGCCAACACCAATGCCCGGGATTACGTGCCGTTGCCGCCAGGCGCTACCATCATTAACCTCTATTATTCCCATGGGTTTGGGAACGAACTCTATGTCCATGGCAAAAAAAACAGCGATGCTTATAACCTAACAACAAATATGGGTATCTTTCGCCCGATTCAGTACATGCAACTCGGTCAGTTCACCATTGATCCTCAGGTGGTGGTTCCTTTCGGCGAGGTGGAGCTCAATGGCAAGCGCTCCTCCGGCGTCGGCGACATCACCTTTCTTTCCACCATCTGGCTCATCAACAACCAGGAAAAGCATTTTTTCTTCGCCTACACTCCCTACGTCACCATCCCGTCTGGCCCTTACCAGCGGACAAGCGCGATCAATCTTGGGGCCAACCGTTGGTCCTTCAAGCAGGAGCTGGCCGTGGGCAAGGGTTTTGCCGACAAGTTCTGGCTCGAACTGGCCGTCAACGCCGAATTTTTCACGAACAACACCGATGCGCCTGACGCGGACAACCGGCCGGTGACCTCGTCGAAGGAGCCGCTGTACGGCCTTGATTTCCATGCCAGCTACAACCTGACAAAAGATTTTTTTGTGTCTGGGGATTACTACTTCGCCTATGGCGGGGAAAATACCCTGGACGGCGTGCACCAAAACGATCGGACCTGTACCCATACCGTGGGACTGAGCTTTTTTTACATGCTCACCAAACAGTTGCAGTTTATGGCCGACTATAAACTCCCCGTGGCGGTGCAAAACGGCATCAAGACCAACAGCATCACCGTGCGGCTGGCTTACGTGTTTTAATCAGGTCAGGCTCGAGCGCCATCCGCAGGCTCGTCCCCGGATGGCGGTCAGCCTTTGGGGGGCATCCGGAAGTGTCACGATACGCCTTGCCCGCGTGTCGTTCCCATGGTACAGGGAACCCAAAGTCTCTGTCGGGCAGCCTTGATCGCCGGGCCGCCTTTGGCTTGGCAACGGGAGGGATGCAGTATGTCGCTGGTCGCCGTGTCCGATTCTCCTCCCGGCCTGAACGAAGAGATCATGGCCGAATACAACGTGCCCTTCATGAGCAGCGTCAGCGGCCCGTACTTCATGCTCAACGGGCTCAATTCCCCGTTTTGGGAAAAAATCCGCCGGGCCCGGGCCCTGTTCCAAAACGGCAAGGGCACCAATTTTCCGCATATCCGGCCGTATATCCTGCGTTCCTGGCAACGCTCCCGGGCGGCCAACGTCTCGGTGGTGGGCGCACCCGTGGCCAAGATCAGCGCGGAAACCTTCCAGGCCGTGCTCGAGCGCCATGCCCTTCTGGTCGAGACCTCCATCCGGATCATGGAGGAACTGCTCGAAAATATTCTGCCCTCCAAAAGCTGTATTATCCTGACCGACGCCGATGGCGTGTTTCTCCACACCGTGGGCGAAGGCGAATGTTACGGCAGCGGCGCCTGCTGTCCGATGCGCGGGATCATCTGCCGGGAATCCGTGGACGGCACCACGTCCATGGGCCTGTGCCTCGAGGAGAAAGCGGCCGTCTGCGTCCTCGGCTGCGAACACTACAATCCCTACTATGACGGCTGGTCCTGCGCCTCCGCCCCGATTCTCGACCAGGAGGGCAGGCTGACCGGCACCCTGACCCTGAGCCTGGAACGCGACAAGTTCCATCAGCACACCTTCGGTCTGGTCATTGCGGCGGCCAAGGCCATTACCGAACAGATGCGCCTGCGCCGGCTGCTGCAGGAGCAACAGACCGTCATGGAGCTTTTGGGCGAGGCCGTGGTCGTGCTCGACGCCAACGGCTGTCTGCGGCTCATGAACCGTTACGCCAAGCGCCTTTTTCACGTGCAGGGAGCGGTCCTCGGCCGGAACTTTGCGACTATCGCCACGGATGCCGGCGGCCGGGGAACCAGCCCCCTCGACAAGAAGGCCAGGGACAGCGAATGCTCCATGGTGCTGGCCAACGGCGCCCAGCTGCACTGCCTATGTTCCTCGTCCCCGCTGCCGGGCGGGGGCATTTGCGTCACCCTGCGCGAAAGCCGGCGCGTCCACGCCCTGACCAACCGGCTGACCGGGGCCAAGGCCGTCTATGATTTCAGCGACATCATCGGCGACAGCCCGGCCATGCGCCAGGCCCTGGATCTGGCCCGCCGGGCCAGCACCACCACGATGACCACCTTGCTGCTCGGAGAATCGGGCGTGGGCAAGGAACTCTTCGCCCAGGCCATCCACAATGGCGGCGAGCGACGCCAAGAACCGTTTGTCGTGGTGAACTGCGGCGCCATCCCCCGGGACCTGGTCCAAAGCGAGCTGTTCGGCTACGAGGCCGGCGCCTTTACCGGCGCCGCCAACCAGGGCGCGCCGGGCAAGTTCGAGCTGGCCGACGGCGGCACCCTGTTTCTGGACGAGATCGGCGACATGCCGTTGCTCGCCCAGACCAGCCTCTTGCGCGTGATCCAGGAAGGCGAGGTGACCAGGATCGGCGGCAAACGTCCCGTCCGGGTGGACGTGCGCCTGGTGGCCGCCACCAACCGCGACCTGGCCCAGGCCGTGGAAAACGGCACCTTTCGCCGGGATCTCTATTACCGGCTCAACGTTCTCGTCATCACGGTGCCGCCCCTGCGCAAGCGCCATGGCGACGTTCCCGGGCTGGTCCGGTTCTTCCTCGACCGGATCGCGACCACCCTGCGCAAGTCCCTGACCGGCTTCACCCCCGAGGCGCTGGCGTGTCTGGAGGCCTATGCCTGGCCCGGCAACGTGCGCGAGCTGGAAAACCTCATCGAACGCACGGCGGTCATGGCCGAGGGACCGGTCATCGGCATGGGCGATCTTCCTCCGGAGCTTTCCGGTCCGGGGCAGCCGGGCCAGCGCTCCCACGCCGACGACCGGCCGGCCAGGGATATCCCTGGTCCGGCCGTTTCTCCCGGGGCGCGCGACCAAGAGGCTCGGAGCCTCGTCACCATCCTGCGGCGCACGAACGGAAACGTGCGGGCGGCGGCCAAGGAACTGGGCGTTACCCGATCAACGCTGTATGCCCGCCTCCTGCGTCACGGTCTTGATCTCGACGCGTTTCGCGCCCGGGGCTTCCCCGACGTTTTTCCCGGGCACGAAACCAAGACCGCCTGACCCGCTGGGACGCCTCCGACCTGCGGCTCTCCACCGTTCGACAGCGCCGATCCGGCCGAGACCTTCGTTTCCATGCGGGGCGCACCCCGGACCTGACGCGAGCCCGCTTCGCTCCAAGCCCTGCAGCATCTTTCCTTGTTGCGGCCGCTGCACAAGTGATCAGGGGGGAGATGCCTCCGGCGGCCAAAGGGTTTCACCCTTTGGCATCCTAGAACGATTCAATTTTGAGGCCGCTGCACCATTCCCTGACAGCCGGTCAAGGCGCTCCCGTTACCTTAAACGGGCTCATGGCATGACGGGATTCCAAAGGGCGCGCCCTTTGGCCGCCGGAGGCATCCTCTCCTGCGCAATTGTGCGACGGCCGCGTGTTGCGTTGCGGGGACCGCAGGCCCCCAGGCTCAGACCTTGATGACGATGCGCCCGGCGTAAAGCGCCCAGGCTCCGGCAAAAAGCAGCAGCAAAAATGCCAGCGGCCAAGCCAGGGAGGCCGGCGTGGCCGGCAGCCAGCCGGAAAAAAGTATTTTGAACAAATACGTCTGCAGGGGGATTTGCCCGCCCGCCGCATCCGTCAGCGTGATGTGCCGCATCGTCGCGGCCAGAAAGGATGCCACCACATAGAGGGTAAGGGGATTGGTGCCCATGATCACGAGCGGCCTGGCCCACCGCAGCAGACCGCGCACGTCCATGAGCCAATAACTGCCGGCCAGCAGCATGAGGCCTGCCCCCCCGACGAAAAGGACAAAGGAACTGGTGCACAGCGACTTGTTGATGGGGAACCAGCCATTCCAGACAAAGCCCAGCAGATGGAGCCCCAGCCCCCAGACAAACACCCGCCCCGGCCGGAGACCGCCCGCGCGCAGCCAGCGGCCGGCCAGAACACCGATCAGCCCGAGGACAATGGCCGGGAAGGTGGACAGGACGCCTTCCGGGTCCCAGGTGGTGCCGTTCTTCCAGATATGACCGCCGAGGAGGAGCTGATCGAGCCAGCCTTCCAGATTGACCGCGGCATCCAGGCTCGGCCGCCCCAGCCCGGGCACGGGCGTGACGGCCAGAAGCAGCCAATAACCAAGCAGCACCACCGCAATGAGCGTCGTCATCCCCCGATTGCCCAGGCGCACGTGCAGCCAGACCGCCGCCAGATACACGACGGCGATGCGTTGCAACACGCCGGGGATGCGCAGATTCTGCAGGCTCAAAGAAAGATACGCGTTTTCCAGCAGGCCCAGCAAAAAAAGAACGAGCGTCCGCTTCACCACCTTTCCCCAAAAGCGCTCCGTCCCTCCGGTCAGGGCGGCATCCCGTGACACGGCCAGGGGAACACACACGCCCACCAAAAACAGGAACATGGGGAAAACAAAATCCGTGGCCGTCCAGCCGTTCCAGGCTGCATGGCGCAGTTGGGCGTAGACGTACCGCCCATCGCCGGGATTGTTGGCCAATATCATCCAGGTTATGGCCAGGCCGCGCATGAAATCCACCGAACGCAACCTGGGTTTTCGCACTGCCGACACGGGAACCTCACAGTGGGCGCCATTTTCGGCCGGGGCTCGCCTCGACGCGCTCCGGCCATCGCCCGGGCAAGGGATTGTAGAAGCCCCCCCGGCGGACGCAAGCGACAGACTTGACAGATGGCTGGTGACGAATTATTAAAAACATCACTTTCGAGCAGGACACGCGCCATGGATCGCACCGAAACCTACGAATTGATCATCCAAAAGGCCGACAGCCTCTTCCGGCGTTTCGGGATGAAGACGTCCGTGGCGGCCATCGCCGGGGAGCTCAGTATGTCCCCGGCCAATATCTACAAGTTCTTCCCCTCGAAACGCGCCATCATCGAAGCCGTGAGCGAACGGCGCATGCTGGTCCTGCGCAAGCAGCTGCTGGCGGTGACCAAATCGCGCAAGCCCGCCTTCGAGCGCATCAAGGACCTCATGCGCTGCGTGGTCGCCTATTTCGAGGAGTTGATCGAAAAGGAATCCGACCTGCTCTACCTCGACCTCATCAAGGACATGCTGCAATTCGAATTGGCCCTGCGGGAAAAAAGCTGGTCCTTTACCAAGGAATTTCACGCCCTTTTGCGCGAGCAACTGGCCCGGCTCATCCGGGACGGCGTGCGGACCGGCGAAATGCACGTCCCGGACCCCGAGGAGGCCTCCCTGGCCTTGCTGGACTGCCTGTGCCGGGTGGTCGAACCGCTTCTGCTTCTGGAAGATCCCCAACCCGCGCGAAACGAACGCCTGGAACGGCAGCTTCGCTTCCTGGCCCGAGCCCTGACCTGACGGCGCGCCGCCCGCGGTGGCGAAAGGAGGCTTCGCCGGCCGTTTTTTTGACGTTTCCTTCCTTTCGTAACCGAACAAAGGTTGGAAGCGACGACAATGACACAAGGTCCTTTGTAGCACACCGTCAAGAATACCACTTTTTTACAAAGTAACATAGCGTCATATCTGGAATAATTTTTATACTGGCTCCTATTCCAGGGATGATTTTTTGGGGAGGCTTGGTGATAAATGTTAGAAATCGTCACTAGCTATTATCCGATACGAAGACTGGCACCGGTCGCGGCCGGACTGCTCCTCCTGGCGCTCCTGACCTCGGGCTGCAATCAGTCCCAGGCCAACGCCTCGGGCCCCACCACCTCGGCCCCACCCCAGGTCGGCGTCCTCACCGTCCATCCCCAGGCCACCATGCGCACCACGGAACTGCCCGGCCGGACCACTGCGGTGCTCACTTCCGAAGTCCGGCCCCAGGTGAGCGGCGTCATCCTCAAGCGCCTGTTCGCCGAAGGCAGCGAAGTGAAGGAAGGACAGGCCCTCTACCAGATCGACCCGGCCACCTACCAGGCGACGTATGCCAGCGCCGTGGCCAAGCAGGAACGCAGCCAGGCGGCGCTGGCCACGGCCCAGGCCAAGGCCGCCCGCTACAAGTCCCTGATGGCGGTCCAGGCCGTCAGCCGCCAGGATTATGACGATATCGTCGCCACCGCCAAGGAAGCGCAGGCGGATATCGGCACCGCCAAGGCCGAGGTCGACCAGGCCCGCATCAACCTGCAATATACCAAGGTACTCGCCCCCATTTCCGGACGGATCGGCCGGTCCACCGTCACCCCCGGCGCGCTGGTCACGGCCAATCAGACCGCCTCCCTGGCCACCGTCACCCAGCTCGATCCGATCTACGTGGACGTGAACCAGTCGGCCGCCACCATGCTGCGTCTCAAGCACGAAATGGACAGCGGCGAGATCGAACGGGCGGACAACGACAGCGTCAAGGTCACCTTGAAGCTGGAGGACGGCAGCGCCTACCCGGTTTCGGGCAAGCTCCAATTCGCCGAGGTCACCGTGGACCAGGGCACGGGCACGGTGCTGTTGCGCGCCGCCTTCCCGAATCCCCGGCATGTGCTCCTGCCCGGCATGTACGTGCACGCCGTCATCCAGGAAGGCGTGGATCGCAACGGCATCATGGTTCCCCAAAAGGCCGTCGCCCGCAATTCCCACGGCGAACCCACCGTCCTGGTCGTGGGCCCGGACAACAAGGTGGCCCTGCGGACCATCCGGACCGGCCAGGCCCTGGGCGACCAGTGGCTCGTGAACGACGGACTCGCGGCCGGCGACCGCGTACTGGTGGACGGGCTGCAAAATGTCCGGCCCGGAACCGTCGTCCGCCCCGTCGAAGCAGGAACCACCGGCGCGGCCGGCGCGGCCGACGAAACCAAAGCGTCCTGATTCACCCGGGCGAAGGGATTTTTCATGTCACGTTTTTTTATCGAACGCCCGGTCTTTGCCTGGGTGTTGAGCCTGGTGGCCATCCTGGTCGGGGCCATCGAGATCTTCCTCCTGCCGGTGGCCCAGTATCCGAGCATCGCCGCACCCCAGATCTCCATCAGCGTCATGTACCCCGGCGCCTCGGCCCAGACCGTGGCCGACACCGTGGTCCGTCCCATCCTCCAGCAGATGTCCGGGTTGGACGGGCTGGAATACATTTCCTCCAGCACCCAATCCAACGGCAACATGGAGATCGATCTGACCTTCATCCAGGGCACAGACCCCAACATCGCCCAGATGCAGGTGCAAAACAAACTCTCCCTGGCCGAGGCCAGCCTGCCCCCGGACGTCACCGCCCAGGGCATCAAGGTCAACAAGTCCGTCAAGAACTTCATGTTGATCCTCACCCTGATCGCCGAGGACGGCAGCATGTCCGCGGCGGACATCAGCGATTACGTGGCCTCGCACATCCAGGACCCCCTGACCCGGATCTCCGGCGTCGGCGAGGCCACCCTGTTCGGCTCCGAATACGCCATGCGCATCTGGCTCAATCCCGACAAGCTCTTTCAGTATTCGCTGACCGTGGGGGATGTGGAAAACGCCATCGCCAGCCAGAACGTGCAGGTGTCATCCGGCGAGCTGGGCGGACTGCCGGCCGTTACCGGCCAGCGCCTGGACGCCACCATCATCGGGCCGAGCCGCATGCAGACGCCCGAGGAGTTCGAGCAGATCCTCCTCAAGGTGAACCAGAACGGCTCCCAGGTCCGCTTGCGCGACGTGGCCAAGGTGGAGCTGGCCGCCAAGTCCTTTGCCATCACGGCCCGCTACAACGGCAAGCCGTCCAGCGGCCTGGCCCTGAAGCTGTCTCCGGGCGCCAACCAGCTGGCCACCGAGGCCGCCATCAAGGCGGAACTCGCCCACTTGCAAAAGACCTTCCCCCCCGGCCTCAAAATCGTCTATTCCCTGGACACCGAACCCTACATCCGGCTGTCCATCGAGGAAGTCGTCAAGACGCTGCTGGAAGCCATTGTCCTGGTCTTCGCGGTGATGCTGCTCTTTTTACAAAACTTCCGGGCCACGCTCATTCCAACCATCGCCGTGCCGGTGGTCCTGCTCGGCACCTTCGCCGTCATGGCGGCCTGCGGCTACTCCATCAACACCCTGACCATGCTGGCCATGGTCCTGGCCGTCGGCCTGCTGGTCGACGACGCCATCGTGGTGGTGGAAAACGTCGAACGGCTCATGCAGGAACGCCGTCTCGACCCCAAGGAAGCCACCATCGTCTCCATGAAGGAGATCTCCGGAGCCCTGGTCGGCATCGCCCTGGTGCTGTCGGCCGTGTTTTTGCCCATGGCCTTTTTCAGCGGCTCCACCGGCGTCATCTACCGCCAGTTTTCCATCACCATCATCGCCGCCATGATCCTGTCGGTCCTGGTGGCCCTCATCCTGACCCCGGCCCTGTGCGCCACCCTGCTCAAACCCATCGAATCCGGCCAAACGTCCGGCCAGGGCTTTTTCGGCCGGTTCAACCGGGGGTTCGACTGGACCAGACGCCGCTATTCCCTGGGCGTCGGCCGCGCCATCGCCCGTTCGGGCTGGACCATGCTGGCCTTCGTCGGCCTGACGGCCCTGACCGGCTGGCTGTTCGCCCGCATGCCCACGGGCTTTCTGCCGGACGAAGACCAGGGCCAAATCTTCGGCCAGGTCAGCGCGCCGGCCGGCGCCACGGCGGAACAGACCGCGGCCATCGGCCAGCAGGTGGTGGACTACCTGCTCACGGCGGAAAAGAACTGCGTGGACTCGGTCACGGCGGTCACCGGCTTCAACTTCGCCGGCCAGGCCCAGAGCGCAGGTTTTCTGTCCGTCAAACTCAAGGACTGGGACGCCCGACCGAAGGCCGCCCAATCGCCGGGCGCGGTAGCGGCTCGGGCCATGCGCCATTTCGCCGGCAACCGCGATGCCAAGATCATTCTCTTCGCGCCGCCGGCCGTCATGGAACTCGGCAACGCCACCGGCTTCGACCTTGTCCTCAAGGACACCGGCCAACTCGGCCGGCCGGCCCTCCTGGACGCCCGCAACCAGCTCCTGGCCATGGCGGCGGCCGAGCCCCGGCTGATCGCCGTTCGGCCGAACGGCCTGGACGACGCGCCGCAATACCGGCTTCATATCGATCGGGAAAAGGCCCGGGCCCTGGGCGTGGCCATCAGCGACGTCAACACAACCATCCAGGGCGCCTTCGCCTCGGCCTACGTGAACCAGTTCACCCGGTCCGGCCGGGTCAAGCAGGTCTACGTCCAAGGCGAACCCGACGCCCGGATGCTGCCGACGGACCTGGCCAAGTGGTACGTGCGCAACGCCTCGGGCAGCATGGTGCCGTTCGACGCCTTCTTGAGCGGGGATTGGACCGTCGGGGCGCAGAAAGTGGAGGGCTACAACGGCCTCACCTCCTGCGAAATCCTCGGCGCGCCGGCGCCCGGCGTCAGCACCGGCCAGGCCATGGCCATCATGCAAGACCTCGTGGCCAAGCTGCCCCACGGCATCACGTCCGAGTGGACGGGGCTCTCCTACGAAGAGGAAAAGGCCGGGGCCCAGACCGGTCCCCTGTACGCCATCTCCCTGATGCTCATTCTGCTGTGCCTGGCGGCGCTCTACGAGAGCTGGCCGATTCCCGTCGCGGTGCTGCTGGTGGTGCCGCTCGGTGTCATCGGGGCCATCGCCGGCACCCTGCTGCGCGGGCTCGACAACGGCGTCTACTTCCAGGTGGGACTCTTGACCACGGTGGGCCTGGCCGTCAAAAACGCCATTTTGATCGTGGAATTCGCCAAGGCCTTCTACGACGCCGGCCTGCCCCTGGCCCAGGCCGCCATCAAGGCGGCCGGGGAACGGCTGCGGCCCATCCTCATGACCTCCATCGCCTTCATCCTCGGCACCCTGCCCCTGGCCGTGGCCACCGGCGCCGGTGCCGGCAGCCGGATCGCCATCGGCATGGCCGTGGTCGGCGGCATGGTAAGCGCCACGGTGCTGGCCGTCTTTTTCGTGCCGGTCTTTTTCGTGGTGGTGCTGCGGCTTTTCCGGGTGAAACCCCGGCCACGGGAAATGACCCCGGGCCAGTAGAAGACTGCGGGGAAAAAACGTTACTTGCCGGGGGAGACATCCCAAGGCGGTCCCTGCGTCGCATCCAGGCCGGCCCAGTTGGCCTCGCAGGGAGGGAAGTCCTCCAGGTGGGTGGAAAAAGCCCCTTCCAGAAAGGCATTGACCCACCAGTAGATGTCGTACCGCCTGAGGATCGTTCGGATGGCCCGCATCCGGTGACGGCGCTCGCGCACGTCCATGCGCACCCCGTCCCGGATGGCCGCGGCCATCCCGTCCACATCAAAGGGATTGACCATGAGCGCGTGGCGGTGCAGCTCCATGGCCGCGCCGGCGAATTCGCTCAGGCACAGGATGCCGGTTTCGTGGATGTTACAGGCGGCGTATTCCTTGGCCACCAGGTTCATGCCGTCCCGCAGCGGCGTGACCAGGGCCATGTCGGCCGCCACATAGGAGGCGATCAGATTCTCCCGGGACAGGTTGCGGTAGGCGAAGTGAACCGGAACCCAGCCCAGCATGGAATAGCGGCCGTTGATTTCCCCGACCAGCTGCTCGATTTCCTTTTTCATGGCCAGGTACTGGGGCACCTCCTCGCGGCTGGGGACCAGGACCTGGACCAGGCAGATCTTCCCGCGCAACTCGGGGTAGCGTTCGAACGCCGCCCGCAGGGCCTCCAGACGCTGGGGCACGCCCTTGGTGTAATCCAGGCGGTCCGCCCCAAACAAGAGGAACCGGTCTCCGAGGGCGGACCGGATGTCCCGGGCCGCTTCCTGGAGCTTGGGCTGGGCGGCCTCCCTGGCAAAGGCCCGGAAATCGATGCCGATGGGAAACGCTCCCAGCCGGGGGGAACGTCCGTTGGCCAGCAGGGTCGTCACCTGGCCCCGGCCCTTGCGCGTGGCTGCGGGATAGACCCGCTTGACCGACTCGGAAAAATTGCGCCGGTCGCGGACGGTCTGAAAGCCGATCAGGTCGTACTCCAACAGCGCTTCCAACAGCTCCTTCCGCCAAGGAATTTTGAGAAAGATATCCGCCGGGGGAAAGGGAATATGCAAAAAAAAGCCCGTCCGCGACGTGCGTCCCAACCCTTTGAGCATCCCGGCCACCAGCATGAGATGGTAGTCGTGCACCCAGATGAAATCCTCGTCAGTGGTGACGGCGGCGGTCGCCTCCATGAACTTGCGGTTGGCGCTCCGGTAGGCCTCCCAATACGCGGGGAAAAAATTGCACGGCATCTGGAATTCGTGAAACAGCGGCCAGAGGATCTCGTTGGAAAACCCCCGGTAAAATCCCGCGACTTCGGCGTCCGTCAGGGCCACCGGATGCAGCAAATAGCCCGCCTCGCGCGAAAAGGTCCGGCACATGGCCAACGCCCCTTCCTCGGAAGTGCCCGGCCAGCCGATCCACATGCCTCCACGGTTTTTGAGGGCCGGCGCCAGGGCCGTCACCAGCCCGCCCGCCCCCTGGCTGGCGGTCAATTCGCCGTTCTCGCCGCGTTTGATGCTGAGGGGGAGCCGATTGGACACCACGATGAAACGCCGCTTCGTATCCCTAGGATTCATGCATCCTCCCTGGCTGGGGTTGGCCGGCCCCCAGGGCGTCCGCCCAGACCGACAGAAACCGCAGCAGCTCCGCCGGTGGCGTGATCCGGTAGCGCGCCGCGCTCGGGCGTCCGTCCGCCCGGACCAACACGCCAAGACCGGCGGGGCCAAGGGCCCGGAAGGCATCCTCGTCCGTGCGATCATCCCCAAGATAAAGGATGCCCGCGCCGGCATTGTCCCGCCGAAAAAAACGCATGACCCGGCCCTTGTCCCATCCGGGAAGACGGAGTTCCAAGCCGCCGTCAAAGGCTTCTACCACCAATCCGGCCTGCCGGGCCAGGGGTGCCCAGGCCCGCCGGATACGCCGGGCCAGGTTGCGACGTTCGGGTTCCTCCAGGCCGCGCCAATGCACGGCCACACTGACGGACTTCCGTTCGAGGGCATCCGGCGGGGCCGTCCGGACCGCCCGGTCGAAAGCCTGTCCCAGAACCTGCTCCATGCCGGGCGGCAGGGTCGGGGCAGACTGCGTTCCGTCGGGCAACCGGCGCTCGGCGCCGTGGCACCCCCATATTTCCGTCGGCACCGCCGGAGCAAGAAAGCCCACGATATCCACGGCCTCGCGGCCGGTGACCACCGCAAACCGCCCCGACCCCCGCCCCGGCAGCCGGCAAAGCGTCTCCACCACCCCGGGATAGGGTCGGGCCTGCTCGCGCCGGGCCTGAAACGGAGCCAATGTCCCATCGTAGTCCAGAACCAGGAAGCCGTCCCGCCGGCGGTTGAGGATGTCCGTCAGGAGCGGATCGGCCAACAGCCGTTCCAATCCCGGCAAGGCGGTCATGAGGCCAGACCCTTGAGACTCCCCAGGGCCGCCAAAAACAACGGCACGTCCGCGGGCCGGCCCTCGTCAACGGCCCGCAACACGCTCCGCAGCCCCTGCTCCATGGCGAAGACTTCCAGCAAAATCCGTTGCGTCTTGGTCTCCTCCGGCAAGAAGGCCGCCTTGCCCGCCGTCTCGCCATAGCCGGTAAGAAAACTGTCGCACACGGCCCCGATCCAGGTTTCGAGCCAGGTGGCAAGGAGCGGCGCTTCGATCACGGCCTGCAGCACCCGCCGGGCATAGTTGCGTCTGGCCGCCACCGCCACCGACAACAGCAGGCTGGCCACATCGCGCAGGGGGGACCGTTTGATGCGGCGTTCCCCCAGGGGCAGCCGGACATCGCCGTCGAAATCGGTCAAGACCAGATCCTGGCCCACGCGGAGAATGTTTTCCAACTGCAGATCCCCGTGGATGCGGATGCGCGCCCCGCCCGGGGCCAGGGACAGCAGGGCGGCAAAGCGCTCCAGCAACGTGCGCTTGGGCAGCGGTTTGATGCCGTTCTCCTCCCGGCGCACGGCATCCACGGCCAGGGCGGCCCGGTGCAGCTGGTTGCGCATGGACTGGTAAATGGAGCGCAAATAGAGCTTGGTCACCGGCTCCGGCACGAAATCCGGCCCCGGCACTGCGGCCAGCGCCAGATGCAGCCGGGCCGTCCGCTGGCCAAGCAGCCGGAAGAATTCAAGCAGATATTCCCCGATCCGCTCCCGGTGGCTTTCCGGTCCCGGCGGCTCCCTATGCGCCAAAACCTCCCCGGAAAACCGATCCAGGGCCTCCAGGACAAAAACCTCGCCGGAAACCGCCCCGGCCGTGTAGACGGAAGCCACGGCCAGGGTCATGGCTTGGGCATGGGCGCGGCGATACTGCAGGGCGGCCAGCACCTGCGGCGCGTCCGTGAACCCCTGGCCGGCCAGGGCCAACGGGAGTTCCAACTCCGGGTTGATCCCTTCCTCCGGACGGCGGAACACCTTCAGAAAAACCCGGTTGTCCAGGGAAAACGTGATGGTTTGCGGGCTTTCGGAAAGCACCCGCACCGTTCCCGGATGCTCCATGGCCAGCCGGCCGGCCCTGTGGGCGTAGGTCTCGCAGGAAAACACCCCGTCATTGCCCCGCCGGCGCGTCCCCAGGGCCATCAGGCCGAGCAGGACGGAAACGGAGGCCGGATCGGCAAGCCCCCGCAACAAAACCATCGTCCCGGCCTGACTTCCCAGACGGGCGAGAACCGCCTCGGGATGGGGGTCCGGCCGGTCCGGTTCGGGGGCCTTGGCCCTGGACACGAGCAGGAAGAGATTGGCCGTATCTCCCTGCGGCTGGCGACTTTCGGCCAGGATCAGGCTCACGGTCCGGCCGGCGGCGTGTACCACCAGTTCGTCGAGTTGCCGGGCCTCGGCCCCCGCTCCGACCAGTCGCGGCACAAGGCCGGACAACACGGGCGGCAACAGCTCCCCGCCGGGCTGGGACAGGGGTTCCTGGCCGCAAATCTCCCGGGCCTGCCAGTTGGTGAGGGTCACGCTCTCGGGGAGCGACGCCTCCGGACGGGCGGCGTGGCCGTTTTCCAGGCGGAACCAGAAATAGTCGTAGGGCCCCATGGTCAGGACGTAAGGCGCCTGGCCGATGGTCGGAAACCGCGCCTGGCCGAAGACATCCACCGGCGTAAAACCGGCCAGGTCCGCCAGGTCGAGTTCGGTCACCTGGGCGTGCCGGGACAGGTTGATGACGGCCAGCAGACGATTTTCCCCGTCCGTCCGCACCAAGGCCAGAACCTTGGTATTTTCCCCCCGGACAAAGCGCAAATCCCCCCGGCCGAGGGCCGGTTGGCCCTTGTAAGCGACAAGGAGCCGGCGCATCCACCACAAAAACGAGGACTGGTTGCGTTCCAGGGTTTCCACGTTGACCAGCTCATAGTGGTACTCCGGATCGATGATGACCGGCAGGAACAGGGATTGGGGATTGGCCCGGGAAAAGCCGGCGTTGCGGTCCGGGCTCCATTGCATGGGGGTGCGCACGCCGTTGCGGTCGCCCAGATGGTAGTTGTCGCCCATGCCCAGCTCGTCGCCGTAGTAGAGGATGGGCGTGCCGGGAAAGGACAGCAGCAGGACGTTGATGAGCTCCATCTTGCGCCGGTTGTTTTGCATAAGCGGGGCCAGCCGGCGGCGGATGCCCAGGTTGATGCGGGCCCTGGCATCCCTGGCGTAGGCCCGGTACATGGAATCGCGCTCCTCGTCGCTGACCATTTCCAGGGTCAGTTCGTCGTGGTTGCGCAAAAAAAGCGCCCACTGGCAGCTGGCCGGAATGGCCGGGGTCTGCTCCAGAATATCGACGATGGGGTAGCGGTCCTCGGCTAAAAGCGACATGAAGATGCGGGGCATGATGGGAAAATGGAAGGCCATGTGGCACTCGTCGCCCTGGCCGAAATAGGCCACCGCGTCCTCGGGCCACTGGTTGGCCTCGGCTAAAAGCATCCGGTCCGGGAAGCACGCGTCCACATGGGCGCGCAATTCCTTGAGAAAGGCGTGGGTCTCGGGAAGGTTTTCGCAGTTGGTGCCCCGGCGCTCGAACAGGTAGGGCACGGCGTCCAGACGCAGCCCGTCCACGCCCAGGCCGAGCCAGAAATCCACCACCTTGAGCATGGCCCGCCGCACGGCCGGATTGTCGAAATTGAGATCCGGCTGGTTGGCGTAGAACCGATGCCAGTAATAGGCCTTGGCCACCGGGTCCCAGGCCCAGTTGGACTGCTCGAAATCCTTGAAGATGATGCGGGCCTGCCGGTATTTGTCCGGCTTGTCGTTCCAGACGTAGAAGTCGCGGTGCGGCGTGCCCGGATCGGCCCGCCTGGCCCGCTGAAACCAGGGATGCTGGTCGGAGGTGTGGTTCAAGACCAGCTCGGTGATGACGCGCAGCCCCCGCTTGTGGGCCTCGCGCAAAAATCGCCTGAAATCCGCCAGGGAGCCATAGATCGGATTGATGCCGCAATACTCGGCGATGTCGTAGCCGTCATCGCGCAGGGGCGAGGGGTAAAACGGCTGGAGCCACAGCGCCCCGACGCCCAATCGTTCCAGATAGTCCAGCCGCTCGATCAATCCCTTGAAATCGCCCACGCCGTCCCCATCCCCGTCGGCGAAGGAGCGGACGTGCAATTCGTAGATGATGGCTTCTTTATACCACATGGAAGCTCTTGGTTGTCGGCCGGGGCCGCAGCCGTAACGCCTCCGACCCGTGCGGCCGCCGGGCCCTCGGCCGGGAGAGGTTGTCCGAAATCGAAAATCGGGCAATAGTCATGCTACGGGCAAGGCGAACAAGCGGCGCCAGGGAGCGGCCTGGGATCATTTTTCCTTATAGCCCATCGGCTTCGAGGAGGCTATGATATTTTGGAGGGAGTTTTCTCATGCAAAACAGCATCGTGGCGGTCATCCGCGAGATGGTTCGGACATCCGACAAGCCCGCCAAGGCGCTGGCCAAGGAACTCGGCAAGCCCTACTCCACGTTCATGCGGGAATTAAGCCAGGGAGATAACGGAGCAAAATTCGGCGTGGAGATGCTCTTGCCGCTGATGCGGGCCTGCGCCTCCATCATGCCCCTGCGCTTTCTGGCCGCCAGAATGGGCTGCCGGGTGGTATCGCTTCAGGATGTCCGGCCGGACAAGCCCTCGCTCCACGAAGAACTCCTCGATTCCTACGACGCGATGGCCAATTACCACCGGGCCATCCGCGAAAAGGAACCCCTGGAAACGGTGGCCGAACTGCGCGAACGGGTGATCCGCCAAGTGCAGGAGGATTTCGTGGCCTATGCCCAGAAAGGAGCCAAATGAGCCGGCGTCCAGGGAGGGGCGACGCCCCCCCGACGCCACCTGACCAGGGCGCTGCCCTGGACCCGCCGGGGGGAATCATTCCCCCCGGCCCCCCTGTCCCGGGGGAGCGTCGTGCGCAGGCAGCCCGTCCCCTACGCAGGAACCTTTGTTACAAACCTCGGTGCGAGGGGTCCGGGGGCAGCATGCCTGCCAGCCGGGCGTCCGGCCCCGGCCGCCGGAGGCATCATCGCGAGCTGTCCGGGGACGGGTTCACCGGCCGGAAATCGGCCGTGCGCTCCACCGGCACCATGCCGGCGGCCTCGATGGCCTGGCGCAGGGCGTCCAGGGTGAGCCCGCTCGGGCTGTCCGCCCCGGCCGCGTGGCCGATGCGCTCCTTGACGATGGTGCCGTCGAAATCGTCGGCCCCCGCCCACAGGGCCATCTGGGCCGCCTTGACGCCGAGCATGGCCCAATAGGCCTTGAGATGCGGCACGTTATCCAGGAACAGCCGGGAAACGGCCATCAGCCGCAGCACGGTCAGACCGTCCGGGCCCTTGGCCCCCAGGCTGTTGTTGGCCGGCTGGTAGGCCAGGGGAATAAAGCAGACGAAGCCGCCGGTTTTGTCCTGGAGATCGCGCAGGGCGGCCAAATGTTCCACCCGGTCGGCCCAGGACTCGATATGCCCGAACAGCAGGGTGGCGTTGGTGGGGATGCCGAGGCCGTGGGCCGTGGCATGGATCGCCAGCCAGCGCTCGCCGGAGATCTTTTCCGGGCACAGCCGCTGCCGTAAGGCCGGCGAAAAGACCTCGGCCCCGCCGCCGGGCAGCATGAGCAGGCCGGCTTCCTTGAGGGCCGAAAGGATGGCCGCGTCGGATTCGCCCCGGACATCGGCCAGATGGGCCACTTCCACGGCGGTGAAGGCCTTGATGCCGGATTCCGGACGTTCCCGGGCGATGGCCCGCAGCAATTCCAGATAGTACTCCAGCGGCAGTTCGGGATTGAGCCCCCCCACCACATGGATTTCCCGGATGGTCTCGTCCCGACGGCGGGTCAGCTCGGCCACGACGTCGGCCACGCTGGCCGTGTAGGCCCCGGGCTCTCCGCGACGTTTGCTGAAGGCGCAAAACCGGCAGGCATTGACGCAGACGTTGGTGAAATTGATGTGGATGTTGCGGACGAAATAGGCGTTGTGGCCGTGCCGGGCGGTCCGGGCCGTCATGGCGGCCGCGCACAGCTCGTGGATCGGGGCGTCCTCGGCCAGGATCAAGGCTTCCTGGGGAGTGAGCCGCCGGCCCGAGCGGGCCTTGGCCAAAATGGCGGCCGTCCGGCCGTCAGGGGATACTGTCATTGCATTCATGGCTTTGGCGGGGTAAAAAGTAGGAGTTGGCAGTTTTCCTACCCCTTTTTTCCGTCGTCCGCCAGCGCGGCAGACCAAGGAGGCCGGTCATGCCCTTTTTTTCCCGGTGTACCCGCTTGGCCGCCCGGCCGAAGCTGCTGTCCTGCCTGCTGCTGGCGGCCCTGATCGCCTCCCCGGCCCTGGCCGAGACCGACGAATCGCCCCAGGCCCTGGCCCGCTTCTTCCAGAGCCAGACCAAGTCCCTTCCCTCGGCCGGCATCGATTTCCAGGTCACGGCGGGCTTCGCCGTCCTGGCCACCGGCAACCCCGACAGCAGCGGCCGCTATGCCATGACGGCCATCAACGTCACCCGCATCGCCCAGGACATCTACCGGCTGGACCTCAGTCTGGAAAAGCCCCAGCCCCGGGACGTTCCCGTCTTCGAACAGCCCTATTTCTTCACGGAAAAGCGCAGCTACTACTTCTGGTATCAAAACGGCACCCAGATCATCTTCAAGGTGGGCAACCGGAAGGTGACCATCCCCACCGGTCGCAAGGACGTGTTGCGGGTGGATATCCATTCGCCCGACACCTACAGCATCGACCGGGAAACCATGCTGAAAAATTTCACCTTCAACGACGGCCCCGACACCATCGTCTTGCAGATACGCTTCCAATAGCAGGATAGCCCGTACGTTCCTGCCCCCGTGCGCGGGGTCCGGGGGCGTCATGCCTGCCAGCCGGGCGTCCGACCCCGGCCGCCGGAGGCATCTTCCTCTTCGCCCGGCCACCAAAGCCCTCTCCCGCCTCCATCGCCACAGGCATCGGGTATTGCATCCGGGCCGGAGCTGCCGTAGTCTCCGCCCGTTGTGATTTGACTTCGGAGGCTTTTCCATGAAAGGCAGTCTGCTTCTTGCTTGCGTGTTGTGCCTGGCCCTTTGCGGCGTCTTGTTCGCCGTTTCCCGCACGGCCGCTCAATCTTCCTTTGCCGCGTACGCCGATGCGGCCTCCAGCAGCACCTGTTGCGAGATAGGATCGTGCGGCTGTCTGGGGATGAAGTGCGCCTGCGGCGATTGCGGCGGCAAATAGTCCCGCGCCTCCGTACTTCCATAGTATGGGCGGCTTTTTCGCCTTTCTCCTTTCCCGCGCCACGGGCATCAGCGCCTTCGCCATCCTTGAAGCCGGCTATCTGCTGTTCGGGCTTGTCGGATTGTCCGTAGTGGCCGGCGGCACGGCACGGGAGCTGGCCGGTCGGCCGGAGCGCCGCCGCTACCTGATCGTGCTTGTGGCCGGCCTGCCCCTGGGGCTGGTCGGGGCGAGGCTCATCCCCGTCATTCAGGACGCGGTGGCCGCAGGCCGGCTGACCTGGGGGCTCGTGACGTCGGGGGGCTTGGTCTTTTACGGCGGCGCCTTGGTCTGGCTTGCGGCCATGGCCCTTGGCTGCCGGCTGTGGCGGCTTTCCCCCTGGCCGCTGCTGGATGCGGTCTGCCACTTCGGCCCGCTGGGACACGCGTTCGGCCGGTTGGGCTGTTTTTTCGGCGGCTGTTGTTTCGGAGCCCCCACCGACGGCCCGTTGGGCGTCCGGTTCCCGGCCGGCTCACCGGCCTTCCTGCAGCACAAGGCGCAGGGGCTTCTGCCCGACGGCGCCACAACCTCCCTGCCGGTGCATCCGACCCAGCTCTACGAGGCCGTGGGAAACCTGCTGCTTTTCGTCCTGCTCGACAGGACGACCCGGCACCGGCCGGCCAAACCGGGGCGCATCACCGGTTTGTATCTGACGGGGTATGCCGTCCTGCGTTTTAGTCTGGAATTCTGGCGTGGTGATAGCATCCGGGGTATCTACCTGGGCTTTTCCACCTCGCAGTATCTGGCCGTGGCCGTGGCACTCTGCGGCCTGTTCCTTCTTTTGCATCCGGAAAAACGCGTGTAACACCCTTTTTCTCCATGGCAGGAGACCTTTTGTACGGCCCTTCCACACAAAAAATGTCGCACGAAGGCCTTGGTCACTAGGCAACGGCTTCCAAAAACTGTAAAAGGGAACGTGGCCCAGAACACCATGCCGCTTTCTCATGCCCTGACCGGCTTCGCCGCCATGCTGGCCGGTGTGCTTCTGGCGACGACGGTCCTGGCCGCCCCGCTCAAACAGGCGGCCCTCATCCCGCAATGGGAACCGCAGGCCCAGTTCGCCGGTTATTATGTGGCCCTGGCCAAAGGATTTTATGCCGCCTTTGGCGTGGACATGCGCATCCTGCGCGGCGGCCCCCTGTCGCCGCCGTCAGTCCTGTTGCGCGAGGGACGGGCGCAGTTCGGGACGTTTTTTCTGGCCACGGCCCTGCGCGAACGGCGCCACGGCCTGCCCCTCGTCAATCTGGCCCAGTTCGTCCCCGCCTCCACCCAACTGCTCATCGCCCGCAAGAAAAGCGGCATCGAGAAACCGGCCGATCTGGCCGGCAAACGGGTGAGCCTGTGGGGACCGGAATTCAAGGTCCTGCCCGAGGCGTTCTTCCGACGACACGGCATCACCGTAACCGAGGTGCCCCAGGGCTACACCGTCAACCTCTTCCTGCGCGGCGGCGTGGATGCCTGCTCGGCCATGCGGTACAACGAATACCACACCCTCCTGGCCGCCGGCCTGGACCCCGACGATCTGACCGTCTTCGCCCTGGCCGACGGCGGTCTGGGCCTGCCCGAGGACGGCCTGTACTGCCTGGACGACACGTGGCGCCGGGATCCGGACCTGTGCCGCGCCGTGGCCAGGGCCTCCGTGGAAGGCTGGCTGTACGCCTTCGCCCATCCGGACGAAGCGCTCGACATCGTCATGAGCCACGTCTCCGCCGCCAACCTGCCCACCAACCGCATGCATCAGAAATGGATGCTCGAACACCTCCGCCAGGCCATGCTGGCCGGCGGCGCCACACCGGGCCCCCTGACCGCGGTCCAATACGCCCAAGCCACCAAGGCCCTGGTCGAGGCCAGCATCCTGTCCTCACCGCCGGCCTTCGAGGATTTCCATGCCGACTGCCGTTGAGCCGACCCCCGGCACCACCCCCGGGGGGGGACCCCAACGCCGCCGGCCCGCCATCGCCCCGGCCCGGAGCCTGGCCTTCAAGCTGGCCCTGTTCATTCTGACCAGCACGACCTGCATCTTCATCCTGGCCTTCGCCTCCTCCTATCGGTCCTCCAAGGACCTGCTGCTCAAAAACGTCCGGGAAAATGCCCGCAACCTGCTCCAGGCCGCAGCGGCCCGCATCGAGATCCATCTGGCCGCCGTGGAGCAGATTCCCCGCTACCTGGCCAGGGGCCTGGGGGAACAGACCCCGTCGCAGGAGGTCCTGGAGCGCCGGCTGCACGACATGCTCGCCGCGAGCCCCGACATCTACGGCACGCTGGCCGCCTACGCCCCGGGGGCCTTTTCCCCGGACCTGCAACGGTTCGCCCCGTACTTCTGCCGCAAAAACGGCCGGATCGAACGCATGTCCCTCGGCTACGAAGAAAACTACGGCATTCTGGACTGGTATCTCGTGCCGGCCGAACTGGGGCGCCCGGTCTGGAGCGAACCCTATTTCGGCGAATCCGGCGGCGATATCGTCATGACCACCTTCAGCGTGCCGATCTTCCGGGACCAGGGTTCGCGGCGCACCTTCCTCGGCGTGGTCACGGCCGATGTCTCCCTGGACTGGCTGCGCCGGCAGGTGGCGAAAATCGCCATGTACCACTCGGGCTACGCCTTTCTGGTCAGTGCCAACGGCATGTTCGTCTCCCATCCGGACAACCGGATGGTCATGCGGGAAAGTCTGTTCAGTCTGGCCGAAGCCCACGGCAGCCCGGAACTGCGGGCCATCGGCCAGGCCATGGTCCAGGGCAAGGAAGGCTTTTCCCGGCTGCCCGATTTCCTCCTGGGCAAGCCCGCCTGGCTGGCCTTCACGCCCATGCCCACCACGGGCTGGTCCATGGGCGTGATCGTGCCCGAGGACGAACTGTTCGCCGATCTGGGCAGCATGAGCCGGCAGGTGGCCGTCATCGGCGGCGGGGGCTTTCTCCTGCTGCTGTTGGTCATTGCCGCCATCGCCGCCTCCATCACCCGGCCCCTGGGAAAACTCGCCGCCACGGCCTCGGAAATCGCCCGGGGCAATCTCGACGTGCCGGCGCCGGCCACCGGCGGCCATGACGAGGTGAGCGTCCTGGCCCGGTCCTTCGACCAGATGCGGCTCGCCCTGAAGGACTACATCGCCAACCTGACGGCCACCACCAAGGCCAAGGAACGGCTGGAGTCCGAACTCAAGATCGCCCGCAATATCCAGATGAGCTTTTTACCCAAGCGGTTCCCCCCCTTCCCCGACATCACCGCCTTCGACCTGCACGCCACGCTGGAGCCGGCCTGGGAAGTGGGCGGCGACCTCTACGACTTCTTCCTGATGGGAGACGGACGACTGCTCTTTTTGGTGGGCGACGTGTCGGGCAAGGGCGTGCCGGCGGCCCTTTTCATGGCCGTGACCAAGACGCTCATCAAGGGCATCGCCGAACAGGAAACCGATCCGGGGCAGATCCTGACCAAGGTCAACAAGGAACTGTGCGTGGACAACGAGTCCCTGCTGTTCGTCACCCTGTTTTTGGCCATCCTGGACTGCGCCACCGGCGAACTGACGTTTTCCAATGCCGGGCACAACCCGCCGGCCCGGCTCGCCACGGACGGGACAGCCTCCTGGCTGCCACTGCCGCGCGGCGTGTTCCTCGGCATCATGGAGGAGGCCGTTTACCAGACGGCCGGCACCAGCCTGACCCCGGGCGAAACCCTCGTCGCCTACACCGACGGCGTCACCGAAGCCATGAACCCGGCCCAACAACTTTTCGGCTCCACCCGTCTGCTGGCGCTTCTCGCGGCACAGGCCGGACGCAATCCCGAGGCCCTGGACGAAGCCGTGATGCAGGCCGTGCGCGACTTCGCCGGGGAGGCCCCCCAGGCCGATGATATCACAGTCCTGTCCCTGCTCTTTCGTGGCAGCGAGCCCGGTTGACCGCGCAAACGTCTTACAGCGGTATGACAGCGTTACGCTTCATTAATGCCGTCATAAAACCCATATATCTTCCGTTCGAACCCAGTTGCGTTTATACGTCGAAAGCACTATACATGGCGAAAGACCTCACGAGGAGACACCATGGAAGATTATTTGAAGGCAGCTTTGGAAATTGTGAAGGCCCAGGCTTCAGTCCGGACCATGACCGATGAAGAAATCACGTCCATGCTGAAAAACGTGGCCGCCGGAATCCAGGCCGCCGCCGATGCGGAAGCCGTTCCGGCCGAAGCTGCGACCCCGGCGACGGATCCCGCCAAGGCCGTCAAGGAAAACAGCGTGATTTGTCTTGAATGCGGCAAGGCTTTCAAGGTGCTCACCAAAAAACATCTGGCCGCCCATGGACTCACTCCCGAGGAATATCGGGCCAAGTACGGTTACAAGAAAGGCGCGCCACTGGCAGCAAAATCCCTGCAGCGGGAACGTCGCAAAAAGATGAAGGACATGCGTCTTTGGGAGCGGCGGCGCAAGGTCACTGCTTAGCCCACGCCCGCGCGGTGCCCGGATGGGCATTGCCGCGCCCCGGAGTTTTCCCTTCGGGACGTCGGTGCTTGCGACGAGGTGTCGGCCCCGGGAGGGGGGCCGCCCCTCCCGCTCCCCCCCTTCCCGGCCTCAGTTCCCTGTCGGCACAATGACCTTGAGCGGCTCGCTGACCGCATCGTAGCGAGCCAGCTTGTAGATGTGCTCCAGGGCCACGCTTGAAAGTTCGTACCCCTTGGGCAGGACCTTGACCTGCTTGCCGCCCCGCGACACGTACATGTCTTCGGCCAGAATCATCTTTTCCCGCAGGGCCCGCAGGCTGACTTGCTGGACGATATACTTGCGCTCGTCGCCGAGCACCTCGCCCAGCGCCAACACCACATCCGGGTCGTACAACCCCTGTGACTGGCTCAGGGCCGCGTAGGCGTCAGGCTTGGTCTGCCCCGACGAGGTCAGCCGGTCGAATTCCAGAACCACCCGCAAAATACGCGCGCCAAGCGGAATATCCTTGCCGCGCACGGCGTCGACCGGAAAACCGCCGCCGTCGAAATTCTTCTCCTGGTAGGCGATGATCCGGGCCACCCCGCTCATGCGCGGAATGTTGGCCACGAGCTTGGCCGCCACCTCGGCATGCTGCTGGTAAAGGGCCGCATCGTCCGGAGACAGCGCCCGGCCGCGCTCGACCCGGGCGATAAGACCGTCCGGCAGCATGATAAATCCCATCAGGCACAGCATGGTGGCCGCATCGGTCTGCCACGGGCTGGGATCCCCGGCCAGCCGGGAGATGCGGCGGACGTAGGGGGCGATGCGCGAGACCCGGCCGTACACCTCGGGACGCAGCAGGGAGAGCACTTCCGAGAGCATCTTGAGGCTGCCGCGTAGCGTCCCCTCCAGCAACTCCCGCTCGGCCATGACCAGCCGGTATTGCTCGACGGCCGCGTCAAGGGCCGCTTGGAGGGCGGACGTCTCGCAGGGCTTGGTCAGAAACCGGAAGATGTTGCCCTCGTTGACCGCGGCAATGGCCGCCGTCAAATCGGCAAATCCCGTCAGCATGACCCGCACGGTGTCCGGCTTGCACTCCCGGACTTTGGACAACACGGTAATGCCGTCCATGCCCGGCATCCGCAGATCCGACACCACCACCGCGTACGGGGGGTTGTCCTTGACCATGGCCAGCCCGACTTCCGGGCCCACCGCCGTCTCCACCTCGAAGGCCCCATGCAGGTTGCGGCGAAATCCGGCCAGAATCCGCTCGTCATCGTCGATGAAAAGCACCCGATTATTCACTCGGCCTCTCCTCGCAGCAGGTTCCGACAGACCTCGCGCCAGACCGGAATCCGCTCCGCCAGGCCCCGAGCCGCCAAGACGTCCACATGCAGCGGATGCGGCGCGTAGTGCGGATTGAGGACCACGATCTCATGCTCCAGGGCGTTGGCCGCGTGGGCCAACAGCACGGCCAGGGACGGCGACGCACCCGCCCGCTCGGGCTCGTGGTGCCGGGCCACGGCCAGGACCACCACCTCCTCGAAGCCCCACAGCCCGAGGAGATAGCCTCCGATCTCGGCATGGGAGACGCCGAGCACGTCCATCTCCGCGTCCCGGATGGGGATGTTGCGCGCCCCTGCCTCGGCCAGGACCCGGGCATAGTCGTCCCGGAACAGCTCGGACAGCACGAGCTTGCCCATGTCATGCACCAGGCCGACCATGAAACAGACGTCCTTGTCGACCTTGTCGGCCCCCTCCAGCGTGGCCATGGCCCTGGCGCAACGAGCCACGCCCAGGCTGTGGTTCCACAGATGCTCCAGGCCGAACCCCGGATAGCGCCGAGTATCGAAGCGGGAAAAGAGATAATGGGACAGCACCAGGGCCCGCAGGGTCTCGATGCCGAGCAGGGTCACGGCCTGCTCGGTGGAGGACACCCGGTGGGGCAACCCGAAAAACGATGAATTGACGAGCTTGAGAATGCCCGTGGCCAGCCCGATGTCCCGGGAAATGATCTCGCCCATGGTCTTGACCGAGGCATTGGGGGAACGCAGTTCGTCGGTCAGTTCGGCAAACACGGAGGGCAGGACCGGCAGGTTGTCGATGCGCGTCACGGCCCGGCGCAACCGCTCGTCCGTAAAAATCTCCCCCAGGCGCAGCACCCGGGTGAGGGTGGACTTGAGTTCTTCCGGGGCGCAGGGCTTGGACAGGAACTGGTGGGCCGGCCGCACCGACCGCAGCACGTATTCCCGATCCGAGTGCCCGGACAGGATGATGCGCACCGTGCCCGGCCAGCGGTGCCGCACCGCCTCCAGAAACTCCGGGCCGTCCATCCCCGGCATCCGGACGTCGGAAACCACCACGTCCACCGGCACCTCTTCGAGCAGGTCCAGGGCCTCGGGGCCGCTTCCGGCGAAAAACATCTCCCAGATTTCGCGTTTGTCCCAGAGCATGCGGCGCAGGCCGTTTAACAGCTGCGGTTCATCGTCCACAAACAGGATTCGCTGTCGCATCGAGGAATCCTCCCCGGGAGAAGGCGTCTTCGCCGTGCCAGCCACGCGTCATGGGCGGTACGACCATGCAGGTAACTCCATCGTAGCCTATCCGGAGAAAAAAGAAAGGACCAGCCGACCGCGCACGCCTTGCCAATATCCCGCCCGGACGGGTATCCCCCAAAAGGGAGCCCGATTCGGCGCCCCGTTTCCAAGGGAGCACTTGTCCATGACAGCCGCACAGCGGACCCGTTTCGACGTCATCATCGTGGGCGGCGGCCCGGCCGGGCTTTTCGCCGCCTACCATTTGCGCACCCATTCGGACCTGAGCGTCCTGCTCGTGGAAAAGGGACAGCCGGCGGGAAAACGGCGGTGCCCCCTCCAGGGACAGGGCGGCTGTCTCCACTGCAACCCCTGCAACATCCTGTCCGGCATGGGCGGGGCCGGTCTTTTTTCCGACGGCAAGCTCAATTTCATCCCCAAGCTCGGCAAGACCGACCTGACCCAGTTCATGCCCCTGCCCGAGGCCCTGGCCCTGATCGACGAAACCGAAGCCATTTTTTCCGCCCATGGCATGGATGGCCCCGTCTACCCGACGGACATGGACCGGGCCCGCACCATCCGCAAGGAGGCCCGCAAACTCGGCATCGATCTTTTGCTCATCCGGCAAAAACACCTGGGCAGCGAACGGCTGCCCGAATACATCGCCGCCATGAGCGAAGGGCTGCGCCAGGCCGGCGTGGTCATCCACACCGGCGAGGAAGTGCTCGACGTGACGGTCGCCGCCGGCCGGGTGACCGGCGTGACCACCCGCCAAGGCGCCTACGAGGCCCCGGCCGTGATCCTGGCGCCTGGCCGGGTGGGCGCGGAATGGGTGGGAGGGCTGGCCCGCCGGCACGGCCTCACCTGCAGCCAGCGCGGCATCGAGGTGGGCGTACGGGTGGAGGTCCACAACGACATCCTCCAGGACGTCACCGACGTGATCTACGATCCCACCTTTTTCGTGCGCACCCGCAAATACGACGACCAGACCCGCACCTTCTGCACCAATCAGGGCGGCTTTGTGGCCTTGGAAAACTACCAGGATTTCGTGTGCGTCAACGGTCACGCCTACATGGAGGCCAAGTCGGAAAGCGCCAACTTCGCCTTCCTGTCCAAGGTGGTGCTGACCGACCCGGTCTCGGACAACCAGGCGTACGGCGAAGCCATCGGCCGGCTGGCCACCATGATCGGCGGCGGCAAGCCCATTTTGCAGCGATTCGGGGATTTGAAGCGCGGAAGGCGCAGCACCTGGAGCCGCATCCGCCGGGGGTCGATCCTGCCGACGCTCCCCTCGGTCACCTGCGGCGACATTGCCATGGCCCTGCCCGAACGCATCGTGGCCAATCTGGCGGACGGACTCGAACAGCTAAACGCCGTGGTGCCCGGCGTGGCCAACGATGAAACCCTGCTCTACGCCCCGGAAATCAAATTTTTCGCCACCCAGATCGACACCACCCCCCAGCTGGAGACGGCGGTGGCCGGCATGTACGTGGCCGGCGACGGTCCGGGCGTGGCCGGCAACATCGTTTCGGCCGCGGCCACCGGCCTTATTCCGGCCAAGGCCATCCTGGCCAGGTTGGCCGGCGACCGGGCGAAGACCGCGCCCCCTACCGGAGGCGATGATAGCGTTCCTGGCCGCCGGTGACCGCCATGACCCAGGAGGCCGTGGTCCAGCCCCACAGCGCGTTGACGAGCAGTACGTAGACAGGGGTCCACCCCCCGAAGCCCAACCCCCAGACGCCCCCCCGGGGATCAAGAGGAAAAACGACCAGCAATTGGACCAGCGTGGGGACGAGGCTCAGGACAAGCCCGCGCCAAAAAAGCGAATTGGAGAGGGTGGACGGCAGGAACAACAATCCCCACAGCCCGCCCAGGACCAGACGCGGATACAGCCACGCCCCCTCCCACTGCGGGGCGATGGCCACGCCCATGGCGGCGGTCCAGCCGTACTGACCGGCCATCCACGCCCCCAGGCTGCCCATCAACGCTCCGAAAACGCCGCCGGCAAAACAGGTGCTCACGCGCGTAAGCAACCCCTGCATGATAACATCCTCCTGCGCCTCGACCGGCCGGGCCAACCCGCCTCCCGCCCACGACACTCCCGCCGAGGCACTCGCCGTATGATCCGCTCGGAAAGACGCCGTTGCGTGTGGCTGCGTCAGGGCTGCCCCTCCCGAGCCATACGCTTTTCGGGTTCAACGCCTTTTGCACTGTGCAGAAGTTTTCATAGAGCTTTTTCGGCCAAGAGCAACACCCCGTCGTGTCGCGCCTGCCGGCCAAGCCAGCGGTCCACTCCTTACGGCCGGGCGAGAATGGTCATGGCCCGCACCCGGTTGATCAGGAGGTGCTGCGGCCCGACCGCCGGCACCTCTTCCCCGGGCCGCAGCGACGTCACCACCACCCGGCCGAGGACCAGCCGGCCGTCCCGGCCCCCGTCGCCGAAGGTATGCAGTCCCCAGGGCGCGTGAAAAACCAGCGGACGTCCCTTCCACTGCCCGATATAGACCATGATGTGGCCCTTCATCCAGATCAGGGTGGCGAACGGAATGCCCTGGGAGACGATGGCGGATTCCTTCTGCTCGTTGGGCAGGTCCCCGAGCGGAATTTCGGCGCCGGCCGCGGCCTGGCTGCCGGAGTTTCGCGGCAGGTAGATGCCGAACGGCACAAAAAGATCATGCGTCAGGGCCGAACAGTCGCGTTTTCCGTCCAGCCCGCCCCAGCCGTACGGCTGGCCCATGAACTGGTTGCCCACGGCGGCCACGTTGCGCGGCGTCATGGGCATGGGCATGACCACCGCCGTACCGGGGGCGGGATGGGCCGGCACCAGCCGGGCGGCGCCGGACGCCTCCCGGACGGGCACCAGCACCGTCAACCCGCCGCCCGACTGGGCGTCCAGGGGCAGGATCGTCCCCACGCCGGCCGTGATGCCGGCCTCGGGCAGGGAGACGTGTTCCCGGATCAGGGCGGCCAAGCGGCCGGAAAAAAACGCCCCGGCCACGCCCTCGTCCACGAAGGCCACGTCCGTGGCGGGCAGCCAGCCGAAGGTCAGGGCGGATTCCGCCAGGAACCAGGAGCCGTCACGGCTGGCATGGGTGACGAGCAGCGGCGTCCCCGGCGGCAGGGCCGTGTGCTGGAGATAATCGAAGGGATAGCCCTCCCCGGGCAGGCTGGGATTGGCGAAACGCGGCTCGGGGGTAGGCATGCCCCGCAGGCTGGTGTTCTTGACCGTCACGGCCTTGCGCAAAAAATTGGGGTAGCCGCGCAAATCGGCGGCGGCGTGCAGGCCGGCGGCCGAGTCCGGGCCGTAGCGCATTCCCTGGGCCCCGTAGGCCGGGGATTTTTCATAGCGCGTAAAAATCGTCTCCACCTGGTGGCGGGTATAGGTCGGCCGGCCCTGGGCCCAGGGGGCAAGCCAGGCGCGCCGGAAATCCTCCATGCGCATATCGCGCTGCTCCGCCGGAATCAGCGGCCGATCGGCCATGCCCGGGCGCAGGTAGGCATTCAAGTCCTGCGGCAACACGCGCAAATCCTCGACTTCGCCCGGCCCTTTGGGCGGCGGCGGCGCGGGCGCTGGCGCTGGCGGGAGCGGTTTGGCGCAGCCGGTGGCCAAAAGGAGAAGGAGAACCGGAAGAAAACGGCGTGCTCGCAATAGGCACTCATGCATGGTGAACGCTCCAGCGGACGGCTTGACCACCAGACGGTTGGCGGGCTAACCCGGAGGAGGGAGGGTAGACGTTGGCGCCATCGAAGACAAGTCCCGACATCGTCCTCGGTCCTGGCGCCGCCATGGACGACCAGGAAATCGCCCGAGCCATCGCGGCCTTTCTGCCGCGCCCGGTGCCGGTCGTGGTCCGAACGAGCCGCCGCGTTCGGGGCGTTTCCCTGCGTTTTTTACCCGAAAAAGGGCTTGAAGTGGTGACGGCGCCGGGCATCCCGGCCGTGACCCTCATCCGGGCCGTGAGCCAACGCCGGGACTGGCTGGTCCGCGTCTGCGAACGGCTGGCCGCCGAAGGAGCGCTTCCCGGCAGCCGCCCCGAAGCCAACCCCGACCGGCTGGTGCTGACGGCCTTCGCCCGGGAATGGCGGGTCGGCTACGTGGCCAGGGACCGGCCGGACTGCCTGCTCACCGTGCGGGGGCCGGACGCGGTGGTGGTTTCGGGGGCGGTGGCCGACACCGAAGCCGTCACCGACGCGCTGATCGCCTTTTGCCGCGACCGGGCCGGCCTCCTGCTGCGGCAGGCCCTGGCGGCCGTCAGCCGGGAATCCGGCCTGGCCTACACCGGCGTGACCATCCGGGCCCAGCGCACCCGCTGGGGAAGCTGCACGGCCAAGGCGCGGATCAACCTGAATTTCACCCTGGCCTTTTTGCCCTGGGAACTCTGCCGGCTGGTGTTGCTCCACGAGCTGTGCCATACGAAGGAACTCAACCATTCCGGCAGATTCTGGGCCCTTCTGGAAAGCCATGTGCCGGGCTGCCGGAGCATCGACGCCAGACTCGCCGCCGGCCGGCACTATCTGCCCCTGTGGCTGCGCCGGGGCTTCACGGCTGCTCCACGGTGACCTCGTCAATCGTTTCGCCGGAAAAATACACCACCGAAATCGGCTCCTGCGCCTCACGAACAACGATCAACCGCCCGAGCGGTCCGTCGTCCATGAGGGGAAGCAATGCCGCGCAGAGTGCGGCAGCCGCCTCGGCATCGCAGGCCTCGCACCAGCCCTCGAACCGCAACGAATCCGGTCCGGGCGCCACTTCAAGATGCGACACGGCCAGACCGGCCAGGGCCTCTTCCAGTATCGGCCCGGCCTCGCTCTCTATGGCAACGACCCGCGCAAAGGGATAGTCTTCGGGATAACGCAATTCGCCAAGAAAACGACAGGGTGCCTCGTGCATACTGCCTCCGCATGCTGGCCTCACGGCCGCCTACCACACCGCAAAAACGCCGGCAACCGGCCATCGGGCTTGTGTCGCGCCGGGCGGAGATATACAGAAGGGACCTATGACAAAACGCAAACGTGGACAATCGAACAAAAGCCATGGCCCCGGCCTGGACGTGACGGCCGTACTGCGGGTCTTCCGGGACGGCGGTAAGCCCCTGGCCGAAAAGGAAGTCCTGCAGGCCCTGGGAGTCCCTTCGGCCAAGAAACAGGAGCTGCACAACGTCTTTAGGGCCCTGGAGGACACCGGCAAGCTCATCCGGGTCCAGAAAGGCTGGGGCCTGGTCGAAAGCATGCGCCTGGTCTCGGGCACCCTGGAAATCAGCCGCTCGGGCGTGGGCTACGTGCTGCCCGACGACAAGCGCCGCAAGGACATTTTCATCCACCCCAAGGACTTGGGCGATGCCTGGCACGGCGACCGGGTGGTGGCCGCCGTCACCCGGGAACGCAAGGACAAAAACCACGAAGGCCGCATCGCCCGCATCATCGAACGCGGCATAAAGACCCTGCCCTGCCGGGTGGTCAAGCGCATGGCCACCGACCTGTTCCTGTGCCGCCCGACCGATACCCGCCACGGCATGAGCTTCATGGTGGACTATCTGCCGCCGGCCAAGGGCGATCCCGAACCGCGGGTGGACGACATCGTCAACGTCGCCGTGGGGGAGAAGCTCGAATACAAGCTCTATTCCGGCAAAGGCCTGGAACTCCTCGGCGCCCAGGGCGAAGTGAGCGTCCAGGAACGGCTGGTCAAGCTCAACCACGGCATCCCCGGCCCGTTCCCGCCCAAGACCCTGGCCGAGGCCGAAGCCCTGCCCGAAGCCCCCGGCGAGGCCGATTTCGCGGGCCGCCGCGATCTGCGGGACATGGACTTCGTCACCATCGACGGGGCCCGGGCCCGGGACTTCGACGACGCCATTCTCGTCAAAAAACACGGCCGGGGCTACACCCTGTGGGTGGCCATCGCCGACGTGTCCCACTACGTGCCCGAAGGCAGCGCCCTGGACAAGGAAGCCCTGGAACGCGGCAATTCCTACTATTTCCCCCAGTCCGTGGAACCCATGCTGCCGGAGCGCCTGTCCAACGGCCTGTGCAGCTTGAATCCCGACGTGCCCCGCCTGGCCATGGTGGCGGAAATCGATTTTTCGGCCGGCGGCCAACCCGGACGCACGGATTTCTATGCGGCGGTCATCCAGAGCAAGGCCCGCCTCACTTACGGCCAGGTCCAGCGCGCCCTGCTGCTTGACGACGAGGCCGAACGAAAAAATATCGCCCACGTCCTTCCCATGCTGGAAACGGCCGAAACGCTCGCCCGGGCCATCGGGGCCGTACGCTCGGAACGGGGGAGCCTGGACTTCGACCTGCCGGAACCGGAAATCCTCTTCAACCTCCAGGGGGAGGCCGAGGATATCCGGCCCAAGGCCCGCCATTTCGGCCACCAGATCGTGGAAGAGTTCATGATCGCCGCCAACGAGGCCGTGGCCCGGTTCCTGACCGCAAAAGAGGTGCCGGTGCTCTACCGCGTCCACCCCGAACCCGACCCGGCCAAGCTGGAAGCCCTGTTCGCCCTCCTCGCCCGCACCGACATGGCCACCAAACTGCCGGCCCACCCCGGCGCCGCCGATCTGGCCAAGGTGCTGCGCGAGGCCTCGGGCTCGGACCTGGACTTTCTGGTCAGCCGGCTGGCCCTGCGCACCATGATGCAGGCCTCCTACTCCCCCAAAAACGACTGCCACTTTGGCCTAGCCTCCACCTGCTACTGCCATTTCACCTCGCCCATCCGTCGCTACGCCGACTTGGTGGTGCATCGCTCCCTGAAACGCGCCATCGCCGGCAAGCCGGCCGCGACCAAAGGCGCCGCCCACCTGGCCAAGGTGGCCGAATACATCAGCCGCCGGGAACGCGTGGCCATGGAGGCCGAACGCGAGATATTAAAACGCGTGACCGTGCTTTTCCTCTCCGACAAGGTGGGACGCCGGTTCACCGGCATCATCGGCTCCCTGGCCGACTTCGGCTTCTGGGTGGAACTGAAGGAAGTCATGGCCGAGGGCATGGTGCGCCTGTCGTCGCTGTCCGACGACTACTACACCTTCATCCCTGATCGCCATGAATTGCTCGGCGAGCGCACCGGCCGGCGGTTTAAGCTGGGACAGCCCGTGACCGTGGAACTGAGCGGCGTGGACATGGGCCGGCTGGCCGTGGACCTGAGCCTGGTCGAGGACGGCGAAGCCAAACCGGCCGCCGCCCCCCAAAAGACCAAAAGCAAGAACGCAAGACGCCGCAGGCGGTAGTGCATGCCTCCGGCAGGAGAAGAATGCCTCCGGCAGGAGAAGAATGCCTCCGGCGGCCAGGGCGCTGCCCTGGACCTGCCGGGGGCATGATGCCCCCGGACCCCTCGCCCCGAAAGGGTCTCATAAAATTCCCCGCGCGGCAGGCCGGAAGCAAAATGGAAAAATGCCCCCGGGACAGGGGGTCTGGGGGGAATGATTCCCCCCAGCAGGTCCAGGGCAGCGCCCTGGTCAGGAAGGTCCAGGGAGGGGCGACGCCCCTCCCTGGCCGCCGGAGGCCTGCCTCTTCGGCTTTGCTTATTTCGACGCCCCGTTGCTGAGGAACAGCTCCTTGGCCGTGCCTGGCTCGAACTGGTAGCGGGCGGCTTTTTCCCAATAATACTTGTCATCCTCGTACTTGAGCACCCAGAAGTCGAAATCCCAGTCCTCGCGGCGGTCGCCGTGTTCGTTTAAGGCCAACCAGCCCGTCACGCCGTACATGCGTTCGCAGACCTGGGGCAGCATCTGCTTGAACCGGGCGAAATCCCCGGAGCCGCCCGCGGCCTGGGCCGTGAAAAACACCGCCCAGGCCGCGTCGTAGGCCGCGAGGCTCTCGGTGTCGGGAAAGATGTCGGTCTTGTCCTGGATGCGCTTTTCCGTCAGGGCGTAGACGTTGGCGCCGCCCTCGCCGAAGCGCGGGCTGGCCAGCCTGGTCTTCATGGCGAATTTGGCGCTTTCCGGGTCCTTGGCGATGGGATCGTACATGGCCGTGGCGTCGCAGCCGTACCAGGGGAGCGAAGCCAGTTCCGGATGCTTGGCCGCCTCCTTGAGGAGGGGCACGATCTCCGCGCCGCCGGCAAAGTAGATGGCCACCTTGCCTTTCGACGAGGCCCGGACGGCCTGGCCGGCCTGCCGGAACAGCTCGTCGATGATGGGGCCGAAATCCTTGCGATCAGGGGCATAGCGGGTGCCGGGCAGGGCTTCGCCCCCGAGTTGCTTGAACCGGGCCTTGACATGCACCACCATGTCGTCGCCGTAGCGGTCGCCGTTCCACAGGGGAATGACGGTGGTCACGCCTTCCTGGTGCATGAGGCTGGTGACGGCCTCGGCCTGATAGGTGTCCGAGGGGGCGAGCCGGAACAGGTTATCCCCCTTTTTCGACAGGAACGGGCCGGCGCTGCCCTGGCTTAAAAGCAGCAGATTGTTCTTGTCGGCGTATTCCAGGCAGGCCTCGGCCGCATCGTCGGAAAAGGGACCGATCACCACCCGAATGCCCCGTCCGGCCAAGGATTTGAGCTTCTCCACGGCCTGGGCCGGATTGCCGGCGGTATTTTCCACGGTAATGGAGAACTGGCCCGACGCACCGCTGGCGGCGAGATAGGCATTGATATCGGCCTGGGCCAGTTCCAAGGCGACCTTGGAGGTCTTGCCCCGGTCGGCCAGCGGACCGGACAGGGGCAGCAGCGCCCCGAAGGACAGGGAACCGCCCCTCTGGGCCAGAGCCTGCCCCGCCAGGGCCAGGATCAAGGCCAGGGCCCAGACCGTGGCCAGGCGCAGACATGGACAGCCGAAACGCCCCGTGAGGCGTACGAATCGCGCGTTCATCCCTCGCTCCTTGCCCCGGTCGTGCCGCCCGGGGGCCGTGCGTGCCGCACGTCGGTCAAATACCCTCAAAAAAGGCAAAAGGGAATCGGCCTCCCTGCGGTTGCGTCCTCCCCCCTTCCTACCGTACAACCCTGAGGCCGGACGTCCACGGCCGACCCGGCAAGGAGCCTCATGAATCTGGCCACGCGTCTCGGTTTCTCCCAAAGCCCCATCTTTCTCATTGACGGCAGCGCCTTTTTTTACCGGGGCTACCATGCCTACCGCGACATTTCCCGCTCGGACGGTTTCCCCACCAATGCGCTTTTCATGGTGCTGCGGCTGCTCCTGCGGCTCTTGCGGGAAGAGGCGCCCGAATACGCGGTCTTTTTCATGGACGGGCCCGGCCCCAATTTCCGCCATGGCATTTACGCGGACTACAAGGCCAACCGGGAGGCCATGCCCGAACCCCTGGCCGTGCAGGTCGATCCCCTGCTGACCGGAGTGGGACTGCTCGGCTTTCCGGTCGTCGTGCCCAAGGGAGCCGAGGCCGACGACGGCATCGCCAGCCTGGCCGGCCGGTTCCGGGGAACGCGGCCGGTGGTCATCGTCGGTGCGGACAAGGATCTGAAGCAATGCCTGGACACCGCAGTCGTCCTCTACGATCCCTCGGGCAAGGCCGAACGGCTCACCACTCGGGCCGATCTGGAGGCGGACTGCGGCATCGCCCCGTCCGTCTGGCCCGATCTGCAAGCCCTGATCGGGGATACCAGCGACAACATTCCGGGCGTGGCGGGAATCGGCCCCAAGACCGCGTTGGGGCTTTTGCGCGAGCATCCCAGCCTGGAGGCGCTGCGCGAACACCTGAACGCCGTCAAGCCGTCGGTGCGGGACAAGATCGCCCCCCACATGGACGACGTGTTCCGGTACCGGGAGCTCACCCGGCTGCGCACGGACCTTTTGCCCGAGCTGCGGCTGGCCGACATCGCCGTCAAAAAGCCCGATACCGCCGCCCTGCGCACCTTTCTCGAAGCCTACGAATTCCGGTCGCTTCTCCGGGAAATCGACGGCCTGCCGGCCGCCCCGGCCGCCAAGCCCGCCGCCGACCGCCAACTTTCCCTGTTCGAGACGGCCGCCCCGACCGGCGACCGGCCCGAAACGCCGCCCCTCGCCGCCCTGGACACCCTGCCCGACCTGACGGGCCGACAGGTGGGGCTGGTGCCCCAGGACGGCGGCTATCGTCTGGCCGTCGGGTCCCGGGAATGGGCCGTGACCGCCCGGCCGGACGAGCTGGCCCCGCGACTGGCCACGGCCGCCCGGGTGGCCGCGCCCTCGGTCAAGACGCTTTTGGCCGCCGATCCGGCCTTTGCCGCCGTACCGCTTCCCGTCTGGTTCGACCTCGGGCTGGCCGCCTACCTGCTCAGTCCCGAACAACGCGTCTACGACTGGCGGCGGCTGCGCGACAGCCTTTTTGCCGATCCGTCCGTGGACAGCGCCAGTCTCGGCCCAGGCGACCAAGCCGTGGCCGCCGCCCGGCTGGCCGACATCCTGGCCGGACGGTTGGCCAACGCCGGGTTGGCCGATCTGGTACGCGACCTGGAAATGCCGCTGGTGCCGGTGCTCGTCCGTATGGAGCGCCGCGGCATCGGCGTGGATCTCCCCGCCCTGGCCGCCTTCGGGGCCGAGGTCGCCAGTGCGCTTGTCCGCCTGGAAAAAGCCATCCAGGACGCGGCGGGCAAGCCGTTTAACCCGCGCTCCAGCCGCCAGCTCGGGGAAATCCTTTACGGCGAGCTGGGGCTTACGCCCCTGGGCAAGACCCCAGGCGGCGCGGCCAGCACTTCCCAGGAGGTTCTGGAACGGCTGGCCGGCACCCATCCGCTGGTGGACCGCATCCTGGAGTACCGCAAGCTCGAAAAGCTCCGTTCCACCTATCTCGAACCGCTGCCGCACCTGGCCGACGCGGAGGGACGCATCCACACCACCTTCAACAACCTGGCCACGGCCACCGGGCGGCTCTCCAGCTCCAACCCCAATCTGCAAAACATTCCCATTCGGGGCGATCTCGGCCGGCGGATGCGGGAATGCTTCGTGGCCGCCCCCGGCCATCTGCTCGTGGCGGCGGACTATTCGCAGATCGAGCTGCGGGTGCTGGCCCATCTGTCGGGCGAGGAGGCCCTGCGCACCGCGTTTGCCGGCAAGGCGGACATCCACGCCCGCACGGCGGCACTTTTGTTCGACAAACCCGAATCCGCCATCACCCATGACGAGCGCCGGCAGGCCAAGACCATCAATTTCGGCCTGCTCTACGGCATGGGACCGCAGAAGCTCTCCCGGGAACTCCACATCAAGCTCGACGTGGCCAAGGCCTTCATCGAAAAATATTTCGAGCGACTGCCCGGCCTGTCCGCCTTCTACGATTCCATCGTGGCCACGGCCAAACGCCAGGGCTCTGTCGTCACCCTGGCCGGCCGGCGGCGGCTTCTGCCCGACCTCGGCTCGGCCAACAGCCAGCTCGCGGCCCAGGCCCGCCGGCAGGCCATCAATACCGTGGTCCAGGGCGGCGCCGCCGACATCATCAAAATGGCCATGCTGGCCGCCGACGCCGACGCCACCCTGGCCAGACTGGACGGTCGGCTGGTGCTCCAGATCCACGACGAACTGCTCCTGGAAGTTCCCGAGGCCGGCGCCGCAGCCGCCGCCGACCGGCTGGCCGCCATCATGTCCGGTATCATGCCGCTGGCCGTGCCCCTCGACGTGGACAAGGGCGTCGGCCGCACCTGGGGCCAGGCCCACTAGCCCGCCCCGGGGACTTGCATTGTCCCGACGCTGCTGTATCGTGGAAAGACTCCCTGTGGCATCAGGCGTCACCGACGCCACACACCCGGCGCGCCCGACGCGCGTCCGGTTTCGAAGGAAACGGCATGCCGCCCAGTGCGAAAACCATTCGTGAGGACTTGGCCAGAGCCAAGGCCGCTTATGCCAGAAACGAGGATCTGCGGACCCTGCAACTGACCGTTTCGGCGCTGCACGGCTTCTTGACCATCCATCTGGCCGGGCCGGACCGCACCATGGTGGAGGGGCTTCTCCGTGAATGCTTTTCCAACTTAAGCAAGCTCGACCGGGTAAAAAAGCGCCTGCCCCACGGCATTCCCTACCTCAAGGGGCAGGAGAAAAAACTCTACGAGCACCTCGTGCCGCTGACCAAGCTCATCGAGGACGAGATCAACCGCGAGACCCTCGATTCCATGCGCGAGCGCAAGCTGCGCATCGACCACGCCATCATCAAGGGCACCAAGCTCCTGGGCGAGGGAAACCTCGTGGAGGCCCAACGCCAATTCCGGGCGGCCGTGGACGATTACGTGGACGAAAAGGGACTTTTCCCGCTGATCGCCTCCCGCTTGATCGACGCCGGCCATTTCAAGGCCGCCCTGGAGTACGTCAAGCGGGCCATCGAGGAAGCGCCGGATAATCCGCGTGCCTACGACTTTCTGATGGCCGTGGCGGAAAAAGCCGACGAATGGGAGAGCGCCGAAAAAAGCATCATCGAGGCCCAGCACCGGCACGGCCCGCATCCGTTGCTGCTCCAATGCCTCGCCAAGATCAAGGCCCGGCTCGGTAACTGGGAACAGGCCCTGGAGGCGGCCAAACAGGCCTTGGAGGGGAACCCTCACCTGGAAGAGGCCCGCAAAATCCTCATCGAGGCCGGAAAAAGGCTGGCCCACCCGGCCGCCTAGCGTCAGACTCCGGGAACCGGGCGAGGCTCCGCCTCTCCCGGACCCTCACCGCCAGGGCGCTGCCCTGGACCCGCCGGGGGGAATCATTCCCCCCGGGCCCCCTGTCTTCGGTGCGAGGGGTCCGGGGGCATCATGCCCCCGGCCGCCGGAGGCATCTTCTCTTCTTCCCCCCGGAAACGCCTGGCCGCGGCCACGAATCGGCCGGCCCAGTGCGGCGCGCCGGCGGCATGGATATGGGTGTAGGCGGCAAAGGTGTTGCCGCGAAGCAGGCCGTCACGGCCGCCGGCCATGCCCACGCCCCGTTCCATGGTCAGGCAGAAGGCCTCCGGGGAAGGCACTTCGCCGCCGAGACAGCGGGAATAGTGAAATTCGTGGCCGGACAACAGCGTCCCCACCGGATGGAAGGGATTGGGCGCGGTGACCCGGGCCAGGGAATAGCCCAACCCCTGGGGGCGGGAACATAAGGTCGTGGTCAGGGGAAAGACGCCGGCCATGGGGAAGGTCGTCTCTCCATGGACCAAGGCCTGGCACAGGTACATGAAGCCGCCGCATTCGGCGTAGATGGGGAGCCCCGCCGCAGCCAGGGCCCGGACGCGCTCCCGGACGGCGGTATTGGCCGAAAGCCGGCCGGCCTGGGTTTCCGGAAAGCCGCCGCCGAGGTACAGACCGTCAAGGACCGGCCAGGGAGCGTCGGCCAGCAGGCTCACGAAGGCCAGCGTGGCCCCGGCCCGGGAAAGCGCTTCGAGATTTTCGGGATAATAGAACCACAGCGCCGCATCGCGCACCACGCCGATGACCGGCCGCTTGCCCTCGGGAACCGCCGGCTCGACCGGGGCGGCGGGCGGTTCGGCCAGGGGCGGCGCCGCTCGGGCGATGGCCAGCAGGCGGTCCACATCGACGTTTTCCCGCACGAGCGCGGCCAGACGGTCGAGAATGGCCGCCACGTCCCCGTGCTCGCGGTCGGAGACGAGCCCCATGTGGCGCTCGGGAATGGGATTTTCGGCCAGACGCGGCAGGCTGCCGAGCACAGGCCAGCCCGCCTGTTCGATGCAGGCGCGGACCAAGGTCCGGTGACGCTCCCCGCCCGTGCGGTTGAGGATGACCCCGGCCAGGGCGAGCCCGGGTTCGAAGGCGGCCACCCCGGCCACGATGGCGGCGGCCGTGCGGGTCATCTTGGTGACGTCCAGGCACAGGACAACCGGTGCGGCGAGATGCCGGGCCAAGGCGGCGGTGGAACAGGAGCCGGCCGCGTCCAGGCCGTCGAAAAGTCCCCGGTTGCCTTCGATGACGGCAATGTCGGCATGCCTGGTCTTTTCCAGGAACAGCGGCAGGACATGGGCCTGCGGAAATAAAAAGGGGTCCAGATTGGTGGCGTCGCGCCCGGCGGCCAGACCGAGCCACGCGGCGTCGATGTAATCCGGCCCCTTCTTCACGGCGTGGACGCGCAGGCCCGACAGGGCCAGGGCCCGACACAGCCCGAGCGTCACCAGCGTCTTGCCGGCACCGCCGGAGAGTCCGGCCAGGACAAGGCGCGGCATCTCAATCACAACGCATGTTCCGCATCGCAAACGCCGGCGCGGCCGCCCGGAAGATTTCCAGGCAGCCCGTTTCCCCCGGGACCGGCCGGCCGGGGGAAACGGGCTGCAGCGGGCGTTCCTCTCGCCTGGCCAGGCCGGATCGTACGACGCCCCCGCATATGGACAGACTTATGCTTCCTCGGCCTGCTGCTTGCCGGTGCCGGTCATCCCGTACATGGTGGTGGAGCCGCTCGACCAGAATTCGAGCTTCCCCTCGTTGACCAGTTCGGTCAGGATTTTTTTCACTTCACGCTGTTTCTTGTCCGGGAAGATCTTGCAGAAATCGCTGAAATAGAACTTGGTCTTGCCCGTCTTTCCCTGAAGGAACTCGAGAACCTGCTCTTTCTCGGAAGGCATAGCGTTCCTCGCTGGTTCTCCGGGCGGGGGATCGCCCCCGCCCGGACGTTACGCACCCCTATTCGACGTGCTTGGTGAACTTGAACTGCGAACTCTGACGCCACGTATAGTACGCCGGATCGCGGAAGTCATCGATGCAGTGATGGGAGAATTCCAGATCGCAGATCTCGAAGAACTTCTCCCAGCCGATCCGCTCGGCCCAATCGCCCAGGCGCTCGTACTTCCGGGCGTTTTTGGCGTAGACCTCGACGATGTGCTTGACCATCTTGGTGAGCGTCGGCCAGCGCGGCGGCTCGTTGGGGATGTAGGCCACCACCACCTTGGAGAACTTGGGCATGGAGATGCGGTTGGAGACCTTGCCACCAACCATCAGCACGATGCCGTCGCCCTCGCCGGAAGCCAGCGGCATGGCCGGGCACATGGTGTAGCAGTTGCCGCAGTACATGCAGCGTTCGGCATTGACGGCCACGGAATTGACCTTCTTGCCGTCCACCTCGGCCTTGATCGGCTTGATGGCGCCGGTAGGACAGGCGGCCACGGCCAGGGGCACTTCGCAGATGTTGTCCAGGCGGTCGTGCTCGATGATCGGGGGTTTGCGGTGGATGCCGACGATGCCGATGTCGGAGCAGTGGACCGCGCCGCACATGTTGAGGCAGCAGGCCAGCGAAATCCGGACCATGGCCGGCAGGTCCATGGTCTGGAAGTGGGCGAACATCTCGTCCATGACGGCCTTGACCGGGCCGGACGCGTCGGTGGCCGGGGTGTGGCAATGCACGTAGCCCTGGGTGTGGACGATGTTGGAGATGCTGGCGCCAGTACCGCCGACCGGGAATTTCTGGCTGCCGCCGGAGAATTTGCGGCCGGCCAGATCGGCCAGCAGCGCGTCCAGGGTCTCCTTGGTATCGACCATGAATTCCACGTTGTTGCGGGTGGTGAACCGCAGATGGCCGCCGCAGTACTTGTCGGCGATGGCGCAGATTTCGCGGATATGGGTGACGCTCATGAGCCGGGCGCCCCCGACGCGGACGGTGTAGACCACATCGCCGGACAGGGCCACGTGTTTGAGGACGCCGGGTTTCACGATCTCGTGATAATCCCACTGTCCCTTGTTTTTCTTGATGACCGGCGGATAGAACTCCTCGAAATGCCGAGGACCGATATCCGTGATCCGGTCTTCCATGGGTTTGTTGGGATTGTATCCGGAAGAGATGAATGCCATGGTAGTATCCCTCCGCTTATCTCATGTGTCTTTGGCGAAACGCCTTTTCATCGTGGGCAAAGCCGCCGGGAACCTCATCTTCCTTGAAGAATATGTAGGGGTTGGAACGCGGCGCCACAACATGCTGCGGCATGGCCTTGATGTTGGTGACTTCCAGAAGCTTCTGGAAGGACAGGCGCTTTATGGTTTCACCCACCCGCTCGCGGTTCTTGCCTTCTTCCATCCACCAATCCCAGATGTTCTCGATGACTTCCTTGATCTCCGTGTAGGGCTTCTGCACGGGGACAAAGGGCACGAGCAGGGAGGCCATCTGGGCGCCGTCCAGAATGGGGGCTTTGGCCCCGACCAAAAGGGAGGCGCCGGTTTCCTTGCCGATCTTCACGGCCGCCGGCATGGTGTTGATGCAGTGCATGCAGCGGGTGCAGTTGGAATTGTCGATGGAAAGCTTGGAGCCGTCGTAGCTCATGCAGCCGGTGGGGCAGCGGTCCACGACTTCCTTGACGATGTCGAAGGGACCCCAGTCGCGGCCGGAATGGGAGCCGCCGCCCGGCTTGAATTCGCCGGCCACGTAGGCTTTGACCCGTTCCTGGTCGATGCGGATGTCGTCCTTCCAGGTGCCGATGACGGACAGATCGGACCGGGCGATGGAGGCCACGCAGCAGTTGGGGCAGCCGTCGAACTTGAACTTGAACTTGTAGGGAAAGGCCGGACGATGCAGTTCGTCCTGGTAGTCGTTGGTCAGGGTGTGGCAGATGTCCTGGGTGTCGTAGCAGGCGAATTCGCAGCGGGACTGGCCCAGGCAGGCGGCCGGGGTGCGCAGGTTGCCGCCCGAACCACCGAGGTCGGTGTGCATCGTGTGGGTGAGGTCGTGAAAGATCTCTTCCAACTGGGGCGTGGTCGTGCCGAGGAACACGATGTCGCCGGTGGAACCGTGCATGTTGGTCAGGCCCGAACCGCGCAGATCCCAGATGTCCATCAGCCCCCGGAGATAATCGGAAGTGTAGTATTTTCCGGAGGGTTGGGCCACGCGCAGCGTATGGAAGTGCGCCACGCCGGGGAACTTTTCGGGCTGGTCGCAGTAGCGGCCGATGACGCCGCCGCCGTAGCCGAACACGCCCACGATACCGCCATGCTTCCAGTGTGTTTCCTTGTCCTTGTAGGAAAGCTCCAGCACGCCGAGGAGGTCCTCCGGACAGTCCGCGGCGACCTGGTAGTCCAGGCCGTCGGGATTGGCGGCCCGGTGTGCGGCCTCCTGTTTGATGTCGGACACGAAGCTGGGCCAAGGCCCGCTTTCAAGCTGGTCCAACAGAGGGGTTTGGTGTTTCGCCATTTGCTTCCTCCAGTGTTTATTAAAAAATTACCGCCTTCTTATCAGCCGGCACGCGTCCCGGGCGAGTCTCCGCCCCGGGCACCTCTCCGTCGGCCATTCCGTTCGTCGGCGGCGGGGAGGGCACCCAAAGAACCTGGATGGAAAGTGAACTTTTGCACAATCATTCCCGTCCTAAAATGACCGCCGCCGCCTGTCAATGGGAAAACGCGATATGCCTCGCTTCTTCTCCCTTTTCCCATAGCACGGTCCGCCCGCCGGGCAAAGCCCGGCTGTCGAAAAATCCCTCTCCAACCGCTCCGCCCGCCCGGAGCGAAGGCCCGTCCGGAGCCGCACTCGCCGTCTTTACAACCACGCCGACTTCAGCCTAAAAACGCCCTGGCGTCCTTCTGGGAGCCCTGTGGAGGTTTCATGAAACACTTCCTTCCAGTCACCTGCCTTTTGCTCGCCGTCTTCGCGTCTCCCGTCCGGGCCATGGATCTGCACCAGGGCTTCGGCGATTTCCGCTGGGGGCAATCCTGCACGTCCATGGTTTCCGGCCCGTCCTGGGTCGTCGAACGCGCCAGACCGATCTGGGATGCCCAGGTCCAGCTCTTCGACCTCCAATACGAGCCGGTCGGCAAGGATACCGGGCAGTTCATCCTGCATTACAACAAGGATGCCACGCCGAACTTCGAGGGCGTGCCCCTGGGCCGGGCCTTCTACGGCTGCGATCGGCAAACCGGGCGGTTCTCCCTGATGGTGCTGTCCCACGACCTGCTGGCCGTGCCGCAACTGATCCAGAAGACCACGGCCCTGCTCGGTCCCCCGACCAAGACCACCATGATCCAGACCATCTGGACCCTGCCCGATCTCTACGTGCAGATCGATCAGGTCTATATGATCATTTACGACAAACGGGCCGGCAAGCTCTAGGCCGGACTATTCTCGCCGCGCAAACTTCCCGTCCCGAACCGCCCCCGCCGGAGGGCGGGGCAGGACCGTCGTCGCCGAATTTCGCGCCCGGCCCTGGTTGCGGGAATCGTTTCCCGTGGTTATTTTGATGCGTGCCAGGGTCAGCCCGGCCCGAAGCGTCCGACAACGGCACTCCGGGCCCTGGCCGAGCACAGGCGGCCTCATTTTGTTTCTTGCCATTTGACGGCTCCACGCCTAGATTGTGAAATAAACTACAAGTGAGGCCATCGCCTGCATGAAGCATGAAATCACCATTTGTATGGGCAGCTCGTGTTTCGCCAGAGGCAATAAAAATTATCTGACGATGATTGAGCAGTACTTGGCCGATCATGGGCTGACCGAAACCGTGGAACTCAGTGGCAGCCGTTGTGAGGATCGCTGTACCAGCGGTCCCAATATCCGTATCGACGGCCAACTTTATGGTGGGCTGACCTCCGAACGGCTGCTCGAACTCTTGAACCGACACCTGTCGGACTGAAGGGAGGCGGGGCATGCCCGTCCAGTATCCCATCTTCACCGTCGAGACCCAATGCCAGGACTGCTACCGCTGTCTGCGCCAATGTCCGGTGAAGGCCATCCAGGTGGAGAACGGCCGGGCGACGGTCGTCCCTGAACTGTGCATCGCCTGCGGCCAATGCGTCGCCGCCTGCCCGGCCCACGCCAAGCAGGTCCGCAACGACCTGTTTGCCGTTTACAAACTCTTGCGCTCCGACCGGCCGGTCTACGTCTCCCTGGCCCCATCCTATGTTGGCGAATTCGCCGGCACGCCCCCGCCGGCCCTGATCGCCGCCCTGCGCAAGCTGGGCTTCGCCGGGGTTTCGGAAACGGCCCTGGGTGCCCAGGAGGTGTCCGCGGCCGTGGCGCGCAACCTGGCCAAGGGGGGTTCCAAACTCACCCTGTCCACGGCCTGCCCGGCCGCCGTGGACTTCATCCGGGGCTACCTGCCCGAGTTCGTGCCCAACCTGACGCCCCTGCTCTCCCCCCTGCTCTCCCACTGCCGGCTGCTGCGCCAAGCCTATGGCAGAACGATCGGCGTGGTCTTCTTCGGCCCGTGCATAGCCAAGAAAACCGAGGCCGATCATCACCCCGGCCTGCTCGACGTGGCCCTGACCTTCGACGATCTGCGCACCATGCTGTCCGAAGCGGCGATCGATCCGGCCGCGCTCACCCCCGGACCGGACGACGTCTTCGTCCCCCACCCGGCCAAGGAAGGGGTCATCTACCCCGTGGAAGGGGGCATGTCCGATACCGTCAAGGCCTATGCCGGCAACGACGCCGTCTGCTTCGTCACCCTGGCCGGCATTCCCACCATCGAGTCCTCCCTGCGGGGAATCGACGTCAAGGCCCTGTCGGGACCGATCTTCGTCGAAATGCTCGCCTGTGTGGGCGGCTGCGTACGCGGGCCGTGCATCTCCAGCCAGCGCCCGCGCCTTCTCGACCAATTCGAGGTGTTCGCCCGGGCGGCCAAGCCGGAAGCGGGCACGCCCCAACGGGAGGCGGTCGTCCCCATCGGGGAACACCGGAGTGCCGCCCCGGTGGATCTGCCCGTCTACAGCGAGGACCAGTATCTGAAGGTCCTGAGCCTGATCGGCAAGTTCAGTCCCGAAGACGAACTCAACTGCGGCGGCTGCGGCCACGAAACCTGCCGCGGCCTGGCCCGGGCCATGCTCGAAGGTCTGGCCGAGCCGTCCATGTGCGTGCATTTCATGCGCAAGCGGGCCATGCGCAAGGCCAACGCCCTGCTGCGCTGCATGCCGGCCGGCGTGGTCATCGCCGACGCGAACCTTCACGTCATCGAGTGCAACGAACACTTCGCCCGGCTCTTCGGCGAGGACACCCTCACGGCCTTCCAGGCCTCACCGGGCATGGAAGGGGCCGCGCTGGAAAAGATCGTCCCCTTCATCAAGCTGTTCCGCCAGGCCTTGGAAACAGGCACCGACATCCACCGCGACGCCCTGCGCGAGGAAGACCGGGTCTACAGCGTCACCATCTTCACCATTGAGCCGAACAGCGTCATCGGGGGCGTCATTTTCGACGTCACCGGCTCCGAACTCCACCGCGACGAGATCGCCAACCGGGCCAGGGAAATCATTCACAAAAATCTGGAAACCGTCCAGGAAATCGCCTGCCGGCTGGGCGAAAATATGGCCGACACGGAAATCCTCCTGCGCTCCCTGTCCGAAGGCTTTTCCAGCGAGACGCCCCACGCCATCACCGAAAAGGAACTGCGGGGACGCCATCTATGAACGATGATCTGTTCGTCGAGGTGGAGGTCAGCCAGCGCAACCGGTTCGGGGAGGACATCTGCGGCGACGCCTTCAAGACCCTGCGCATGGTCGACGAGGGCCGGATCATCGCCGTGCTCTCCGACGGGCTGGGGCACGGGGTCAAGGCGAGCATCCTGTCGCTCATGACCGCCACGATGGCCCTCAGGTATACCGCCAACGACACGGACATCGTGCGGGCGGCCGAGGTCATCATGGACGCCCTGCCCGTGTGCCAGGTGCGCAAGATCAGCTACGCCACCTTCACCGTGGTGGACGTGCGGGCCGGCGGCGCCGCCCGCGTGGTGGAAATGGACAACCCGCCGATCATTTTCCTGCGCGGCGGGCGGGTCGTGGAGCTGGAATGCCAGGAGATGGCCTCCCCGCGCTACAACGACCGGGTCATCAAGGTCTATGACCTGAATATGCGCCACGGCGACCGTCTGATCTGCACCTCGGACGGCATCACCCAGGCCGGACTCGGCTCCGAACGCCTGCGGCTCGGCTGGCGCCCCAAGGGCTGCCGGGAATTCGTGGTCGAGCAGGTCAACGCCGACCCCACCATCTCGGCCCGGACACTTTCCCAAAAGATCCTGTACCAGGCCCTGCGGCAGGAACCCTACCAGCAGGCCTACGACGACATGACGGCGGCGGTCATCTATTTCCGGTATCCGCGCCGGACGATCATCCTGACGGGACCGCCCTATGCCGCCGGCCGGGACCGGGAATTCGCCGAGCGGCTGGCCGAATTTCCGGGCACCAAGGTCATTTGCGGCGGCACCACGGCCAACATCGTCAGCCGGGAACTCGACCGGACCATCCATGACTGCCTGCGCGGCGGCGACGGCAGCATTCCCCCGCCTTCCCTGATGGAAGGCGTGGATCTCGTCACCGAGGGCATCCTGACGCTGACCCGCACGGCCCAACTGCTGGAGGGCGATGAAACGCCCCGGGAGCAAAATCCGGCCGCGCAGCTCTACACGATTCTGGTCGATAGCGATTCCATCGAATTCGTCGTCGGCGCCCGCATCAACGAGGCCCACCAGGACCCAACCTTGCCCGTTGACCTGGAGATCCGCCGCAACATCATCAAACGCCTGAGTACGGTTCTTGAAAAAAAATATCTAAAAAAGGTAAAGATCCAGTATTTCTAACGCCCCAATCTGGTAGGGCCACGCCCGCGTGGCCCCCTTTCAGCGACGAACCTCATTGCCGGAGGCCGGCCGAAGCCCGTTCGGGCAAGACCTCCCGGTAGTGGTCGAGAATCTTCCGATACAACTTGCTGTCACTGCCGCCCCGGTCTCTGACCAGGGCGAGCGCCCGCTCGAATTCCCCGGCCGCCTCCTCGGGCCGGCCGGCCTCATGCAGCACCAGTCCCAGCCGGTAGACCGAATGCGCCTTGGCGGTGTCCACGGCCTGATCCCGCTCGCCCAGATCCACGGCCAGACGCAGCAGTTCTTCGGCCTGCCCCACGCGTCCTTCCCGCAGGGCTTCCATACCCGCCTCGCGGTAGTACCGGATACGCCCGGCCACCGCGCACTTTCCACCTGAACATGCCATGACAACCTCCGACGGCTGCGGGATGCGGCCTTCTTTGGCGGCCGTGCAACCCATTTTCTCCCATTTCGCGATCGCTGCACAATGGACCGGAGGGGATGCCTCCGGCGGCCAAAGGGCGCTGCCCTTTGGAATCCCATGATAATTCAACGTCCAACTCTTGTCTCACACCACAATCTCTGTGGCTGGGAGTGTGCCGTGGTCTCCAATCGCTTTTTCACACGCCGTTGCCTGACTATATATTGATTTTGAGAATCATTGTCAATAGAGATCTCCCTTTTTTCCCTTTCCCCACGCGCGAAGCCCCCCCCTTCCAGGGGGCCCGGGGGGAATGCTTCCCCCCGGCGGGTCCAGGGCAGAGCCCTGGCCGCCGGAGGCAAAAAGAGGCTTCCCTCTCCCCTATCTTTTTGCGTAATAGGCCCGGGCGAAAAGCGCCCCGGCCTCAGTGATGAGCGGACCAAGGTCGTGCGTTTCCAGCACGTCCCAGCCGATAAAGCGGATGGAAGCGCCCTCGGGCAAGCCGCCCGACGCCTCGGGACTGGTGGGCGGGATCAAGGCGCCGCCGGCGATGGCGGCCGTTTCCGGGCCCAGGAAGAAATCCACCAGCGGAGCCAGACGCCCCCGGGCCATGCGCTTGACCATGACGAAAAGCGGCGAGGCTAGGGCGCCCCCCTCGGGCCAGATGATTCTCACGTCGCTTTGGCGCGGGGCGGCGCTGGCAAAAAAGTACGGCATGACGCCGATGGGCGGCGGATTGGCCCCGGGGGCCGGCCGGAAGATCTGGGACGGGTGGGTGTCGCAGATCATGGCCCTGGCCAGGGCTTCCACGGCCGCCGGACCGTGTTTCAGGCGGATATACAGCAGCAGCGTCGAATCTCCGGCCGTTTCCGGCGGCCCGCACAGGCCGATTTTCCCGGCATAGGCCGGATCGAGCAGATCGTCGAAGGAGCGCGGCACGGGGAGGCCCGCCAGCCGCGACGGGACGGCCACCATGACCAACGGGTTGACGCCGTAGATGCGGCACACCCCGCGCGGATCGGCCAGGCCGGCCGCGGCCAGGGCCGGGGGCATGGCCTGGGGGAGCTGGTCCAGCAGGTCGCCGCCGGCGAAGCGGTCCCGGAAACTTTTGGAAAGAAAGCCGTTGAGGCCGGCGGATACGACCAGATCCGGCACCTCGTCGGGGCGGGTCAGGCCCGACGCCAAGTCGTTCAAGGAGTGCTTGCCGCAACTGTCCATGAAGATGCGCGGCCAGGGCGCGTCCGGGCCGAGCCGCTCCTTCAGGCCTTCCATGGCCAGGCCGATGGGGGCCTTGAGCGGACAGGGCAGGCTCAAAAACATGCGCGCTCCGCTCCCGTCCGTGGACCAGCCGTCGCAAAAAAGCGGCCGCATTCCCGTGGGAGGCGCCGCCGTGGCCAGGGCGTCCAGGAACAGCCCGCCGTCCAGGCCGTGCATGGCAAGCAGCGTGTCCATGGCCAGAAACGGCGCGGCCGAGGCCAAAAATTCCGCGTCGTCCACCGCCGCCACCCCCAGGCCGGACAAAACGCCCCGGGCGGACGGATGGTCGGCCAGAAAACGCGTGACGGGGAGACGGAGGGAAGCGGAAGCGCCTCCGGCGGCCGGGGAGCATGACGCCTCACGCACTCCCGCGACGGGAGGAGCGGAGGGGGAAAGAGGGGGCTTGGACATGAGTATTACTCCGTGAGGGTCACGGGCCGCCCCTGGCGCAGGGCGTCCCGGGCCCGGGTCAGCCGGACGTCCATGGCCGTCAGTTCGGCCAGGGCGGACGCCTCGGCCGGGCTTGTTTCAAGGACGGCCGCCACGCCGCCCCCGGCAAAGACCAGCCGCCGCCGCGCCAGCAGACCCAGCATCGGATCGTGGGTGGCCAGCAGCACGATCTTGCCGCTGCCGGTCAAAAGCGACACGGCCCGCCGCCGGTCCACCCCGGCGTTTTCGATCTCGTCCACCAGCACCACCGGCGAGGCGCACAGTCTGGCCACATCGGCGATCATCAAGGCCCGGCTCTGCCCGCCGGACAGGGCCGTCAGCGGCGTCTGCGGCGAAAAGGGCTCGCCGGCCAGCTCGTTGGCGAGCCGCACCACCTGCTCGGCCGCCAGGGTGGCGTCGGGCAGCAGCCGGCTGGCGGCATGGGCCCGCAAAAACTCGTCCACCGGCAGGTCCATGACGAAATTCATGTTCTGGGAAAGCTGGGCCACCAGCCGGCCCGAAGCGGCCAACCGTCTGGCCGGGTCGGCCGCCTGGCCGTCCAGGAGCACGGTCCGGCCCGTCGGGGTGTCGCCGCAGGCCAGCCATTCGATATCGGCCAGAAACCGGCTCTTGCCCGAGCCCGTGGGGCCGACCAGGGCCACCACGTCGCCCGGCACCAGGGTCAAATCCAGGGTCTCGGCCCGGCCGACCTTGTCGTGACCGCCCCGGACGGTCAGGGAGACGATCCCGGACGCGGTGGCGGCATAGCGGCCGATGGTTTCGAAAAATCGCGCGAACTGCCCGATAATGGCCTCGCGGGTGGTGCCGACATCCTCCAGGACATTCGGGGCCAGGCCGGCGAAATAGTCGGCGGGCGTCTGCCCGGCCGCCGGAGCCGGCAGGCCCTGCACGGTAAAAAAATCGCGGCCCGGCGGCATCTCCCGCCACAAGTCCCCGAACGTCCGGTCCATCAAGGCAGCCGGCTCCGTCATCCCTGCCCCTCCCCGAAATCCATCTTGCGCACGTTGCCCATCTGGTTGTCCTCGCCCACCCGGCGCTGGCCCAGGCAGTACGAGCAGACCGCCGCCGGCATGGTGAAGCGAAGCTGCGCCCCGTCGAGGTCGGCCGTCTCGGGAGCCGCCTGGATGCAAAGGGCCAGGGCGTCGGCCCCCTGGCCGGTCAGGCCGCTGACGAAGAGCACCGTGGCCCGGGGATTGACCTGTCTGACCCGGAAGGCAAACACCTCGCGTTCGGCCTGGGACACCACGTCGCCCTTGGTGATGACCACCACGTCGGCCAGCCGCAGCATGGGCCCGATCTTGGCCGGGGTGTCGATACCGGACAGGTTGTCCACGACGCACACGGCCAGCACCCCCTCGATGTGCGGCGCGCAACGATTGCACAGCCCGGCGCTTTCGATGGCCAAAACGGAAAGCTCCTGCCGCCGGCCCCAGGCCGCGGCGTCGGCCGCGTTGCACACGAAGAAGTGATCCGGGCACAGCGCCCCGGACAGCCCGACCACGGCCGGAATGCCGGCCTGTTCGAAGGTCTCCCGGTCGCGGCTGGACAGGCAGTCGAACTTGACGACGCCGAGCCGCTCGCCTCGGCCGGCCAGAATCCCGGACACCCGGAGCAGCACCGACGTCTTGCCCGACGACGGCGGCCCGGCCACGGTAATGCACTGCATAAGGAAGATGCGCCTCCGGCGGCCAGGGAGCCGCCCTGGCCCGGCCGGGGGGCTTGGCCTCCCGGACCCCGTCTCCGTAAGTGAGCAAACCAACACGCTCGCACGCCCGGCAGGAAGCGTAGCGGACGGACTCGCCGGAAACCTTGCAAAGGAAAGGAACCGGCCGTCTCCCTGCCAGCAGGGGACAAAATGCGACACATGGGAGAGAATGTCGAGCCCGGGGGCCTCCGGGGAGGGGAAGGATCAGACGCGCACCGAGGAGGCCGGGCGCAAGGACATCTGGTCGGCGTGCAACACCATGTCCCGGGCCATTTCCTTGGCCCGCAGCAAGGCCATGTCGGCCAGCTGCATGAAGTCCGCCCCATCGTCGTTCTGGCCGCCCAGGTGGCTGGCCAGGCCGATGGTCACGGTCAAAGGCTTGGCCAGACCGAGGACCCTCCAGTCGTGGTCGGCCACGGACCGACGCAGACGTTCGGCCACGCCGGCCGCCCGCGCCTGATCCGTATGGGGCAGCAGGATGCAGAACTCGTCGCCGCCGATGCGGGCCACGCTGTCGCCGGCCCGCAACTGGCAACTGATGATCCGGGCCAGGGACGCCAGGGCCTTGTCGCCCACGGCATGGCCATGCCGGTCATTGACGGTCTTGAAAAAATCGATGTCCAGCAGGGCCAGGCTGGTCCAGGTGCCGGATTTGGCCGCCTCGCGCAGTTCCCTGGCGAAAAGCGACTCGAACCCCCGCCGGTTTTGCAGGCCGGTCAGATAGTCGATGTTGGCCAGGGTGCGAACCTCGCCCTCCATGCGCTCCCGGTGCAGCAGCACGAAGCCCAGGGTGCAGGCGAAAAGGCTCGGAATGACCAGCAGCATGGACAGGCTGTTGCTCAGGCTCGGAACGAAGGGATCGGGCACCGGCCCGGGAGCGAAGGCCACGGGGACAATTCGGACCAGAAAGGACAGGCCGGCCAGGATATAGCCCGCCGCCAGCATGAAAATGATCCGGCAACGAAATTCCCTGGATCTGGTCAGGATCGTGCCGGCGATCAGCCAGGCCTGGATGGTGACGAGACTGGTGCCCAGGATGACCCGCAGCCGGACATCGTGCAGGAATCCCGTGTAGATGCCTGCCGCCAGGAGCAGCGGCAGGCCGTAGACCCAGTGGGACCGGCGGTTCCCGAAAAAAACATCGAAAGAAGCCAGGAAGATGGACCAGGACAGGACGAACAGCCCGTTGGGCAACAGGATGGACAACGCCTCGGGAAGCATGCCGCGCAGGCCGTACAAGGGCACGGCCAGCGTCTGGGTGACGAGGCCGACGATCCACAGCCGGGCCCCCCTGGCCCGCTTGTCGGCAAAAGCCATGGCCAGCAGTGCGGCAATGCAGATATTGCTTCCCGTATAGATAATGCAGGCGGTATGGAAATCCAAATTTTCCATTTGCGGGTCGATATCCCGAATTGGGGCGCGAAGCAAACAAATCTTTTATACCGCGCAAGAAAGCACAAGAACCGCACGTTGCAGCCAGCTCCCCTCGCGGGAAATTGACCTTGCCGCGCCACGAACGCGCCGCCCGGACCTGCCGGCGTGCGTTCCGGAGCGCTCGCGTCCCGTAGCGCCCCATTCCCCTTCCCGCCTCCTGCCCGCAAACACGGCCGCTTGGCACTGTCGGAAAGATACTCCGGGCTGCACAGCAGGGTACGCGATACGCGTCAAAAAAACAAAACGTGAATGCCGTGAACCGATTGCCGGAACGACGCCCGGGAAAGGACGGGAATAAAGCGTCGTTTGGAACGGGGACGCCCGAACAACACAGGCTCAAGGCGTCCCCGTCCGTTCACGGACGCACTGCCGGAGTTAGTAGCGGTAGAACTCGGGCTTGAAGGGGCCTTCCACCGGAATGCCCAGGTAGGCCGCCTGGGCCGGCGTCAGCGTCGAGAGCTTGGCGCCCAACCGGCCAAGGTGCAGTCGGGCCACTTCCTCGTCCAAAAGCTTCGGCAAGGTGTACACGCCGACGGCGTAATCCTTGGTGGCCAGCTCGATCTGGGCCAGGGCCTGGTTGGTGAACGAGTTGGACATGACGAAGCTCGGATGGCCGGTGGCGCAGCCGAGGTTGACCAGCCGGCCCTCGGCCAGGACCAGAATGGCGTTGCCCGAGGCCATGGTCCACTTGTCCACCAGGGGCTTGATCTGCTGCTTTGTGCAGGTCGCGGTGGCCTCCAGGTAGGCCACGGTGATTTCGGAATCGAAGTGGCCGATATTGCAGACGATGGCCCCGTCCTTCATGCGCTCCATGTGGGCGCCGGTGATGACGTCGCAGCAGCCCGTGGCCGTGACGAAGATATCGCCCACCGCGCAGGCCGCGTCCATGGTGGTGACTTCGTAGCCTTCCATGGCCGCCTGCAACGCGCAGATGGGGTCGATCTCGGTAATAAGCACCCGGGCGCCGAAGCCGCGCATGGACTGGGCGCAGCCCTTGCCCACGTCACCGTAACCGGCCACGACCACCACCTTGCCGGCCACCATCACGTCCGTGGCCCGTTTGATGCCGTCGGCCAGGGATTCCCGGCAGCCGTAGAGGTTGTCGAACTTGGACTTGGTCACGGAATCGTTGACGTTGATCGCCGGGAACAAGAGCTCGCCGGCCTGCATCATCTGATAGAGGCGATGGACGCCGGTGGTGGTCTCCTCGGACACGCCGCGAATCTTTTTGGCCATGCGCGCGAAACGGCCGGCGTCGGCGGTGAGGATCGCCTTGATCCGCGCCAGGATGACCGCCATTTCCTTGTTGTCGCAGGGCGCATCGCACAGCGCCGGATTCTTGGCGCATTTGACGCCCTGGTGGACGAACAGCGTGGCGTCGCCGCCGTCATCGACGATAAGGTCCGGCCCGGCCCCGTCCGGCCAGGTCAGCGCCATTTCCGTGCACCACCAGTAGTCCTCAAGCGTCTCGCCCTTCCAGGCGAAGACGGCGGCCAGGCCGTCCTCGGCCACGGCGGCCGCGGCATGGTCCTGGGTCGAATAGATGTTGCAGGAGGCCCAGCGCAGGTCGGCGCCCAAGGCATGCAGCGCCTTGATCAGCATGGCCGTCTGAATGGTCATGTGGAGCGACCCGGTAATCCGCATTCCGGCCAGCGGTTTTTTCGGGCCGTATTTTTTGATGACGGCCATCAGCCCCGGCATCTCGTTTTCGGAAAGCTGCATTTCCTTGCGGCCCCAGTCGGCCTGGGACAAATCCGCCACCTTGTAGGGCAGGGTCAACTCCAACGGTTTGGCGCTCATGCTTGTCTCCTGGAAAGGGTTACCGGGGCCGGGCGACCACTCGGACCGCCACCAGCCCCTTGTTGACGGGGTACTCCGACCGGTCCGTCAGGGCAAAGCCGGACCGGTCGAGCCAACCGAAAAGCTGCTCACGCGAAAACCCGAGCCAGCGATCGCCGAAGCGGCGGCGCATGGTCTCGTCCTGATGCGGCGCGAAATCGATGACGACCAGCGTGCCGGACGGGGACAGCACCCGCCGGGCTTCGATCAAGGCCAAGGCCGGGTCGGGCAGATGATGCAGGGTGAGGCACATGACCGCGAAATCCGCCTCGCCGTCGGCCATGGGCAGGTGTTCCAGCTCTCCCATGCGCATGCTGCCGGCCAGTCCGGCCGACCGCCGCTCGGCCAGGGACAGCATGGACGGCGCGCTGTCCACGCCGATGACCGCCCGGGCCTGCTCGGCCAGGACCGGCAGCAGGTCGCCCGGCCCGCAGCCGAGATCGACGGCCGTCCCCACCCGGGGCATGACCTCCCGCACCAGTTCCGCCGGATCGAGCTCGCCCAGCACCTCCCGACGCAGGCTCGCCCAGTCCGAGGCGATGGCGTTGAAAAACCGTCGGGTTTCCAGACGGCGCTCCCGGAGCACCGCCGCCATGGCCGCGAAATCGGCCTCGGGCCCGGCCGCCTCCAGACAGGGCGCCAGCCGCGAAAGCACGTCGGCTGCCGGTCCGTCGGTCGCCGCCTTGTAAAAGGTCCAGGCCCCGTCCCGACGGCTGGCCAGCAGTCCGCAACCGACCAGAATGCCCAGATGCCGCGACACCCGGGACTGGCCCAGGCCGAGCACGGCCACGATCTCGCCCACGGAAAGCTCCTGGCGCGACAAAATCCGCACCAGCCGCAGCCGGGTCTCGTCGGCCAGGGCCTTGAACCAAGCCAGAGGCGTCGTCACTGTTCCCTGCATATCAAGATATCCTGATATCCAATTTAATTGATATTCAAGTATCCCGTCAAGCCCCGGCGACGAGCTATTCGCTTGCCGTGTTTCGCCTTGGCATCCTTGACAATCTTGTTTAAAATCAGGCAAAGTCGTCTTGTTTCTTGCCCTGGTCAGACCGCCGGTTCTCCGGCAGCCGGCCTCCTTTTTTTCACATCCGTGCCCGAAAACGGCCTCCGCCGCACACATCATACACGTTGCAGCAAAAGGACACGCCCCATGGAAAACGAAGAGCGCGACCGCCTGCTGACCGAACTAAGCGGCCCAGCCTACGACCCGGGCCTCGACCGCGACGAACTGCTCCACGAGCTTTTCGAGGCCGTGGTGGACGCCGGACCGGACCGGCCGGCCATCCAGCTCGAAGGCCGGATCCTTTCCTACCGCCAGCTGGACGCACAGGCCAACCGGCTGGCCCACGCATTGCGGCAGCGCGGCATCGGCCCCGACGACATGGTGGCCATCCAGCTCGAAAAGACGGAATTTCTTTACGTGGCCATGCTCGGCGTCCTGAAGGCCGGCGCCGCCTACGTGCCCCTCGATCCCGGCTATCCGGGCGACCGGGTGAGCTATATCCTCGAGGACTGCCAGGCCAAGCTGCTGCTCACCCAGATTTCCATCGCCGACCGGCTGGGCGCGGAGCTGACCGCCGCCGGCACGCCGCTTTTCCTGGCCGACCGGGACGCCGCCGCCCTGGCCGACCAGCCGGCCACGCGCATCGCCCGGGCCGAGACCGGCCAGACCCGGGACAGCCTCGCCTACAGCATCTATACCTCCGGCACCACCGGCCGGCCCAAAGGCTGCCTCATCGAGCACCGCAACATCTGCAATCTGGTGCGCTCCGAATCGACCGTCTACGGCATCGGCCCGGACGACCGGGTCTTCCAGTGCGCCTCGCCGGCCTTCGACGCCTCGCTGGAAGAAATCTGGATGGCCTTTTACCACGGCGCGCTCCTGCTGCCGGCCACCAAGGCGGTCATGCGCTCCGGCCCGGACATGGCCGGCCTCATGACCGAACTCGGCGTCACGGTGCTCTCGTGCGTACCGACGCTGCTCTCCATGATCGAAGGCGACATCGAGACGCTGCGGGTGCTGATCGTCGGCGGCGAGGCCTGTCCGCGCGATCTGGCCGCCCGCTGGCACCGGCCCGGCCGGGTCATCTTCAATTCCTACGGTCCGACCGAGGCCACGGTGGCCGCCACCTACGCCGTGCTCGAACCGAACGGCCCGGTGACCATCGGCAAGGCGCTCCCCAACTACCGGACCTTCATCCTGGACGACCAGCTCGACCTCGTGCCCATCGGGGCCGAGGGCGAACTCTACCTCGGCGGCGAAGGCATCGCCCGGGGCTATCTCCACCGCGACGACCTGACCCGCGAGCGCTTCGTGGTGACCGAACGGCCGGGCGGCGGGCCGGTGCGCCTCTACCGCACCGGCGATCTGGCCCGATTCACCGAGACCGGCGACATCGAGTACCTGGGCCGGGCCGACGCCCAGGTGAAGCTGCGGGGCTTTCGCATCGAACTGACCGAAATCGAATCCGTGCTCATGCAGTGTCCGGGCGTGCTGGCGGCGGCCGTGGCCGTCGATATTCCCCGGCAGGCCCTGGCCGCCTACGTGGTGCCCCGGGCCGGCGAGACGATCAACCGGGGACTTTTGCGGGAAACCCTCACCGCCCGGCTGCCCCCCTACATGATGCCGGCCAGCCTGGACGAACTTGACGCCCTGCCCATGCTGACCAGCGGCAAGGTCGACCGCAAGTCCCTGCCCGAGGCCAAGACGCCCTTCATCGACGAATCCCGGACCGTGGTCGCCCCGCGCACCGAAACGGAAAAACGGTTGGCCGCCGTCTATGCCGCCGTGTTCGGCCGAAAGGACGTCTCCGTCGTCGACGACTTTTTCCTGGACCTCGGCGGCCATTCCCTGCTGGCGGCCACCGTGGCCTCCAAGCTGCGGCGGGAGCCCGGCCTGGAAGGCGCGTCCATCGGCGACATCTACCAGTATCCGACCATCGAAAAGCTGGCCGTGGAACTGGAAAAACGGGCGGGGGACCAGCAGAAGGCCCCGGCCGAACCCCGGACGGCCTACCTGCCCCCGTCCAACGCGCGCTACCGGCTGTGCGCCCTGGGCCAAGGGATCGGCTTGCTCGTCCTGGCCGGCATCTACGCCTGGCAATGGCTGGGGCCCTTTTTCACCTCGGCCTACCTGATCCTCGACGGCTGGACCCTGCTGGCCTCCATCATCCCGGCGCTTTTGGTCTACAGCATCTCCCTGCCGATACTCCTGGTCATGGTCATCGTGGCCAAATGGGTGTTGCTCGGGCGCATGCAACCCGGCAAGCATCCGCTGTGGGGCTGGTACTACCTGCGCTTCTGGTTCGTCCGCCAGCTCACCCGGGCCGTGGCCATCAAATACCTGGCCGGCACGCCGCTGCTCTCCCTGTATTACCGGCTGCTCGGCGCCCGCATCGGCCGCGACGTGTTCCTGGGCGGCGCCGGCCTGGCCACGCCGGACCTCCTCGACGTGGGCGACGGCACGAGCGTGGGCTTCGACTCCAGCATCGACGGTTCCTGGGTGGAGGACGGCTGGCTGCAGCTGGCCCCCATCGTCATCGGCCGGGGCTGCGTGGTGGGCAACCGCTCGGTCCTGGGCGGCCATACGGTCATGGAGGACGGATCGGCCCTGGGCGACCTGTCCTATCTGGCCGAAAAGGGGCGCATTCCGGCCGGGGAACGCTACGAAGGTTCGCCGGCGGTGTCCGTGGGCCAGGCCAAACCCCTCCAGGCCCAGCCCATGTGGTCCTTCGGCTACGGCCTGCTCTTCGCCATCGGCGTTTTTCTCTACCCGCTCCTGATCGAGGGCGCGGTGTTTCCGGGCATGCTCCTCATGGAACAGCTGGACTACATCGACTCCTACTACTGGTGGCTGCTCTACGCGCCGGTGGTGGGCATCGGCATCGTGCTCGGCATCTGCATCGAGGTGGCGTTTTTCAAATGGCTGCTGCTGCCGCGCATCCATGAGGGCTCGTTCCCGGTGCGCAGCTGGTTTTATTACCGCAAATGGTTTCTGGGACACATGATGGAAGTGAGCCTGGAAGTCCTCGGCACCCTCTACTCCACCCTCTACCTCAAACCCTGGTTCCGGCTGCTGGGGGCGCATATCGGCCGGGGCTCGGAAATCTCCACCGTGCGCCACGTGGAGCCGGAGATGCTGGTGGCCGGCGACGCCTGCTTTCTGGCCGACGACGTCATGATCGGCACCCCGCGCGTGGAAGGCGGCGAAATCGCCATCGGCTACGTCCACGTGGGCGACAAGACCTTCGTCGGCAACAGCGCCCTGGTGCCCCAGGGCAAGGTGCTGGGGAGCGGCGTACTGATCGGCTGCCTGTCCACCACGCCCCAGACCAATCCCATCCAGGACGGCACCTCCTGGTTCGGCTCGCCGTCCCTGCTTCTGCCCAGACGCCAGCAGGCCGAGCATTTCGCCGAGAGCCGCACGTATGCCCCGCCCCGCCATCTGATCCTGATCCGCTACTGCATCGAGTTCTTCCGGGTCACCCTGCCCTGCACCCTGTTCGTGGCCACCGCCACCATGCTGATGAACATCACGGACATGATCCAGGACACCACGCCGCTATGGTTTCAGGTGGCCATGCTGCCGCCGCTCTACCTGGGATTCGGCGCCCTGGGCTTTCTGGCGGTGATCGGCTGCAAGTGGCTGCTGGTCGGGCGCTACGCGGCCAGCAACCATCCGCTGTGGTGCAATTTCGTCTGGCGCACGGAACTGGTCACCGGCATCTACGAGAACTTCGGGGTGTATTTCTTCCTCGACCTGTTGCGGGGAACGCCGTTTATCGCTTGGCCGCTTAAGCTGCTCGGCATGAAGATCGGCCGGCGCTGCTACATCGATTCGTCCTGGTACACGGAATTCGACTGCATCCGGTTGGGCGACGAGGCGGCCCTCAACGAGGACGCCAACCTGCAAACCCATCTGTTCGAGGACCGGGTGATGAAGGTGGACGGCGTGACGGTAGGCAAGCGCTGCACGGTCGGGCTCAAGACCACCGTGCTCTACGGCACCGCGCTGGGGGACGACGCCGCCCTGGGCGACCTGTCCCTGCTCATGAAGGGCGAAAGCCTGCCGGCCGGGACGCGCTGGCAGGGAACGCCGGCCCGGCGTCTGGCCTGACAACGCGCCTCCGCCTTGCCGGGGCGCGGGTCGGCGCCCTGGATTTCCCGGTGCCGGGGGCGTACAGCCGGCCTTGCACCCGTTCGGGAAAGGACGGAAAGGAAGGAAGCGCGATCATGTCCCCTGAGGCAACGACACAGCCCGGCGGCGGCCGGGTCTACTCGGCCCGCCACGCCAAATGGCTGCTGCGCCCCTGGCGCCGGCTGCTGCAACGTCCCAAACGCATCCTGGGCGATCTGGCCCGCGAAGGGGCGACCGTGGCCGACATCGGCTGCGGTCCGGGCTATTTCACGCTGCCGCTGGCGCGGATGGTGGGGCCGACCGGCCAGGTGGTGGCCCTGGACCTGCAGCCGGAAATGCTGGAGCGGGTACGGCAGCGGGCCGAACGCGCCGGTCTGCTCGACCGCATCCGCTTCCACCAATGCCGCCCCGACGCCATCGACTGTCCCGCCCCCGTGGACGGCATCCTGGCCTGCTACATCGTCCACGAGGTCCCGGACGTCAGCCGCTTCATGGCGGAAGCTTACGGTCTGCTCCGGGCCGGCGGCCGGCTGCTGCTCATGGAACCGAGTTCGCACGTGACAGCGCAAAACTACGCCAGAACGCTGGAAATCGCCCTGGCGGCCGGATTTAACGCCGTGGGCACCCCCCGCATTTTCCGCAGCCGGACCACGCTGCTGGAACGCCCCTAGGCGGCCTCAGGCGGCCGAATCCTCGCGCATCTCCTCGATCAGGCGCATGAGTTCGCCGGCCTGCCCGGCCAGATCGGCCACGGCCGCGGCCGCCGTATCCATGCCCTGGGAGGTTTCGCCGGCCACCTCGCCGATGGCGGTGACGGCCCGGCTGATGGCGTCGTGGACCGAGGCCTGGGTCTTGGCCGAGGAGGCGATGGCCCTGACGGCCCCGGCCGCGTCCTCGCAACGCGAGACGATGACGGCCAGACTCTCGCCCGACCGGGCCACCAGCCCGTCGACCTCGCCCACGGCGGCGGTCGCCTCCACGGCCTTGCCGGCGCTCTCCTCCACGGCCTCCAGCACGGCATGGACCGTTTTCGAGACCTCCCGGGTGGCGGTCATGGTCTTTTCGGCCAGCTTTCTGACCTCGTCGGCCACCACGGCAAACCCGCGACCGGCCTCGCCGGCCCGGGCCGCCTCGATGGCGGCGTTCAAGGCCAAGAGGTTCGTCTGGTCGGCAATGTCGGCAATGACGGCGACGATCCCGCCGATGGAAGCGGCCCGGCTGCCCAGGGCGTCCATGCTCCGGCGCAGGGAGTCCGAAAGCACGCGCACCCGGGCGATGGCCTTTGCCGTATGGTGCCCGGCCTCATGGCCGGCCCGGGCCTCGGCCATGGCCGCCTCGGCTCCGCCGGCCGCACCTTCGGCCCCCGTGGCCACGGCGTCGAGGGACGTGTTGAGATGTTCGATGGCTCCGGCCGTTTCCTGAAGCTTGGCCGTCTGGCTCATGGCCCCGTCGGACACGGCGGCCACCCGGCCGGACAACGCCCCGGCCCGGTCGGCCACATGGCGGGCGATGGCCTCGGCCTGGCCGGCCACACGGAGGAGCGTCCCGTTTCGCGAGGCGAGCAGGGCCTCCCGGGCTTTGCTCGCCGTGAGGTCGACCACCAGGGCAAAGGCGCCGATACAGACCTCGTCGAGATCATAGAGCGGCGCCGTGTCCAGCCGCACGTGCCGGACCTGGCCGGCCCCGTCGTCCAGAAGCTCCTCCGCGCCGAGCCGGGGCGTCAGGTCGGCCAGGCAGGCGCCCAGGAGCCCGGTCACGGCGCTTCCGCTCCCGAAAATCGCCGCCACGTCCTTTCCGACCAACCCGTCCCCGCCGTCCCGCTTCCCGAGCAGGGCCGCCAACGGCCCATTGGCGAACAAAACCCGGTCTTCGGTGTCGACGACCAGGCACGGGAGCGTCACCGCCTTGAGGATACTGGCGGAAAATCCGAGCTTGTTCCTGATTTCCGCCACCATGGCGGTCACGCCCAGGCGCACGTCCTCCAGTTCCCCACGCAGGCGGGGCGGGGGGGCAGTAAAATCGCCGCCGGTCACGGCGGTCAGATAGGCGAGCAACCGGGACAGGGGGCGGGCCACCGCCCGGCGCACGAAAACCGCCACGGCCAAAAACACGGCCAACACCGTCAGTCCGGCCACGATCAGGGTCACCCGCCGCAGCCCGGTGGCGGCGGCGAAGGCCGCAGCCGCCGGGGCCCGGGCGATCAGGGCATAGGCGGTTTGCCCCAGGCGCACCGGCGCGAAGGCGACCAGATGCTGCGTCCCGTTGCCGTCGCTTTCCAGCAGCCGGCCGGTTTCCCCGGCCAAGCCGCGCGCCACGGCCGGATGCTTTCCCAAGGCGGCCGGTATCGCCTGGCCCGCCACGACAGCTTGGCCGCCGCTGGCCAGACGGATGCCGCCGTCGCTGCCCACCAGCATATATTCCCGAGCCGGGCCTTTTTCCCCCCCACCCCCCATGATGGCCGCCAGCGGCTCCCGGGGCACCCGCAAAATGGCCGCCGCCTCGATCATGGTGCCGGTATGGTTTTTCACCGGCGCGGCCACGAAGGCCACCGGCTCCCCGCCCAAGGGCGGATACGGAGCGAAATCCACGAATACGGTCCGGCCGGCCATGGCCTGCCGCCAGGCTGCGGCCAGGCTGGTGCCGGCCAGGGGACCGGCCTTCACGTCCTCGCCCACCTCGCGTCCCTGCCCGAAGCCGAAGAGCACCCGGCCGTCGTCGGCCACGAGCAAGGCGTCCTTAAACCCCAACACCTCGGTAAAGGGCGCGAAGGCCGGGGCCAAATAGTCGTGCATGTCCTTGTATTCGGCCGTCCCCACCGGGACGGGCCGCCCCGGCTTGGCACCCATGAAAAAATCCCTGGTCATGGGGACGGCATTATAGACTTCCTTGACCCGGGACATGATGGCCGCTTCCCGCATAAAGGCGTCCACGGCGCTGGCAAGGGCCGCCGCCCGGCTGTCCCGGGCGGCGGCCAGATCACTGAAGGCCTGTTCGGACAGGACGTCCGAGGCCTCGCGGACGCTGACCAGGCCGGTGACGGCCAGGGGAACGATGCCGATGGCCAGACAGAAAAAAAGAAGCGCGTGTTTGAGGCGCATGCTGTCTTGATGGCGCAAGAAAACTTGCGTTTCCTCCTGCTTTGATGTGGGAGGCAGACTATGCCGGCATTGCCGCGACGCGGTGAAATTCTTGTGACGCTCCGGCGACAAGACGCCGGGCGAAGGCCGTGCTTTCCGCGTCGTTCGGCTGGCGCCATCGCCCCATGGGAAAAGGACCGGCCGCCCACGCCGCAATGGGGGCCCCCGCTCCACCCGGCCGGCGACCTCGCCATCCTTGTCTTCCCGGGAGCGCCTGGGTACATGCCCCCTACCGGGCGCGCCGCTACGCCTCTCACGATCATGATTCCCGGAGAGGCAGGCGCCCAGGCCGCCCCTGCTCCGGCCGGCGGGAGAAACGGACCGTCTGGCGGGAGACGGGCAGACGGCGCCGGCCTCCCTGCGGGGCGATTCCGGACGGCAGCCGCAGGAGGGACCATGCAGACCGATGTGACCATTCTCGGGGCCGGAGCCGCCGGGCTGGCCTGCGCCCTGGCCTGCGCCAGACGCGGACGCCGCGTCACGGTCCTCGACCATGCCCCCCAGGCGGCCCGCAAGGTGCTGGCCTCGGGCGGCGGACGTTGCAACTGCACCAATACGACGGTCGACGCCGCGGATTACCGCGGGGCCAATCTCCATTTCACGAAATCCGTCCTGGCCCGGTTCGGGCCGGCCGATCTTTTGGCCTGGCTCCATGACGGCGGTCTGGCCACGGTGACCGAAGCCGGGGGCAAGGTGTTTTGCCGGGACGGAAGCCGGGCCATGGTCCGTTTTCTGGAGGCCGAGGTTCGGCGGTCCGGTGCCCGTTGCCTTCTTGGCGCCACGATCCGACAGGCGCGTAAGGACGGGGCCGCTTTCCTCGTCGACACAGCGGCCGGCCCGGTGCGGTCCGCGGCCTTGGTCCTGGCCCTGGGCGGCAAATCCTGGCCGAGTCTTGGAGCGACCGGATTGGGCTACGCCCTGGCCAAGGGGTTCGGCCTCGGATTGACGGAACTGCGACCCGGCCTGGTTCCGCTGACGGCCGGACCGGAGCTGGCCGGATTCTGCCGCGAGCTGGCCGGCGTGTCCCTGCCGGTGCGTCTGGCCGCCGCTCCGGAAACCGTGGCCGGCGACCTGCTTTTCACCCACCGGGGAATCTCCGGGCCGGCGGTGCTCGACGCCTCGCTCGCCTGGACTCCGGGGCAGACCCTCTCCATCGACCTGCTGCCGGACCTGGACCTGGAGGAACGCCTGGCCGAGGCCGGACGGCTGGAAATCCAAAACGCCCTGGCCAGGGTCCTGCCCAAGCGGCTGGCCGGCGCCCTGTGCCGACTGCTCGACGTCTCCGGGCCGGTGGCCGGGCTGTCCCCGAAACGCCGCCGCGCGCTGGCCGGACGACTGGCCGCCTTCCCCTTCGCGCCGGCCGGAACCGAAGGCTGGGCCAAGGCCGAAGTGACCAGGGGCGGTGTGGCGACCGGGGAAATATCCTCAAAAACCCTGGAGGCAACGGGCGTGCCCGGCCTCTACGTGATCGGCGAGCTGCTCGACGTGACCGGTCGGCTGGGGGGATTCAACCTGCACTGGGCGTTCGCCTCGGGATTCGCGGCCGGCGCCCGGGCCTGAGCGGGACGTTGCGGGCCCGGCCAAAATCCGGCGTCAAAAAGCCCCCCGGAAGTTTTCCCTCCGAGGGGCTCTGAAAGAGCTTTGGACTCCGCCACAACGACTCCCCCCAAAAGGGGGCGCCCCAGGGGAAAAACACCATCCCCGGCGGAATCCAGCCGATGCAAGGCCCTTACTTGGCCGAATTAGCCGGCGCCGGGGCCGGAGCCGGAGTCGCGGCCGGAGCCGGGGCTGCAGCCGGGGCCGGAGCCTGAGTCGCGGCCGGGGCCGGAGCGGTTTGCTTTTGCTGTTGCGACTGCGTCTGGGCCGGTTTCTCTTCGGTCCCCTTGCAGCCGGTAATCAGGGCCAGGGCCATAAGCAACGGAAAAATAAGAGCTTTCATTTTCTGTCTTCCTCCTATCCTTTTTGTAATGTTATACCAAAATTCGGCCCCCCACAAGGGGGTGCCTCTTTTCCCTTCCGATTTGCGTATTCTAGCTTGAATGTTCGTGCCCCACAATGGGCAACCCGCCGCTCAAACCCGTACCGCCATCCAGCTGTCCAGGAGGTCCAAAAGCTTGCCCTTGGGCACGGGCTTGATCTGAAAATCGTCGCAGCCGGCGGCCAGACTGCGCTGCCGGTGTTCGTCAAAGGCATGGGCGGTCAGGGCGATGATCGGCGTGTGGGCGCGGCCGAGTTTCGTCTCCAGCGCGCGCAAGGCCTCCGTGGTCGCGTAGCCGTCCATGCCGGGCATCTCCACATCCAGCAGCATGACATCGAAGGGCTGCCCGCGAAAGGCTTCCAGGGCGGCCTGACCACTCGGCGCCCAGGTCAGGTCGAACGAAGTCCCCTCGAGCATAAGGCGCATGACTTCGGCATTGGTGGCGCTGTCCTCGACCAGAAGCACCGTTCCGGGACGCGAGGCAGTGCGGCGCGGGACGGTGCCGGCAGCCGCCGGATCGGCGGGAGGGGCCAGGCGCAGGGGCAGGCTGACGGTAAAGGTCGCCCCCGCCCCCGCCCGGCTGTCCACACTGATGCGACCGCCCATCATCTCCGTCAGCCGCTTGCAGATGGCGAGCCCCAATCCCACGCCGCCGTACTGGCGGCTTGCGGAGGGAATGGCCTGGGTAAACCGATCGAAGATGACCGCCTGCCTGTCGGCAGGAATGCCGATGCCCGTGTCCCGGACGGCAAAACGCAACCGGGGGTTTTCTCCGTCCGCCTGTTCGCGGCCGACTTCCACCACGACTTCCCCTTGGGCGGTAAACTTGACCGCGTTGCCCACCAAATTGACCAGAATCTGGCGAATGCGGTCCGGGCAGCAATACACCAGACCGGGGGTATCCCCCACCACTTCCAGCCGCAACGCCAACGCCTTGCGCCCGGCATCCGGCTGGAGCATGGCGACGACCTTCCCGGCCAATTCCACCGGGTCGCAGACTTTCTCCTCCATGATAAGTCCGCCGGCCTCGATGTGCGACAGATCAAGAATGTTATTGAGCAATTCGAGGAGACTGCCGCCGGCGATCTTGATGGAACGCAGGGCCTGGGCCTGGCGGTCGGTCAGCGGGGTGTCGGCCAGGACGTCCACCATGCCCAAAACGGTGTTCATGGGGGTGCGTATTTCATGGCTCATGGTGGAGAGGAATTCGCTTTTGGCCCGATTGGCCGTCTCGGCGGATTCCTTGGACCGCACGAGCGCCTGCTCCATGGCCTTGCGCTCGGTAATGTCCACCAGAACGACCAGGATGCAGGGCTCGCCGAACGCCTGGTTGTACACGGCGGACAACAGCACCACCAGGGTGGCGCCGTTGGCATGGCGCATCTCCACTTCCCGGCCCATCACACTGCCGTCCCGGGCCAAGGCGGTCGTGATCGCCTCCCAGTCCTCGAGCTGTCGCCAGACGCCGAGTTCCTGGGCCATGTGCCCCAGGATGCTGTCTTTGGCCAGCCCGAACATGGAGGAGCAGGCCTCGTTGACGTCCAGGATCCGCCCTTCACGCCGGGCGACCAGGGCCAGCCCGACCGGGGTCAGACGAAAAATCTTGGCAAGTTGATCCTGGCTCTCGCGCAAGGCGGCCTCGTCCTTGCGCCGCCGGGTGATGTCGGCATGGGTGCCGGCCATGCGGACGACCCGACCGGTGGCATCCCGGAGCGAAACGCCCCGGCTGAGAATCCAGCGATAGGAGCCGTCCTTGTGCCGCAAGCGGTATTCGATGGCGAACGTGTCCGCCTCGCCGTCGGCGCACCGCTTGTTCGCCCGAAGCACAAAGGCCATGTCCTCGGGATGGATGCGCTTGGCCCAGTCATCCGGGTCCTTGGACAGCTCCCCCGGTCCGTAGCCGAGGATTTCCGTATAGCGCGGGGAATAATAGACCGTGTCGGTCCGCAGGTCCCAATCCCAGATGCCGTCGTTGGCCCCCCGGGCGACCAGGGCGTAGCGTTCCTCGCTCTCGCGCAGGGCCTCCTCGGCCTTCCGGCGTTCGGTGACATCGTTGCCGACGCAGAGGATCTCGACCACAGCCCCGGCCGCGTCGTGCAGGGCCCGGATGGCCCAGGCGATCCAGACCGGCTCGCCCGTATGGCGGAGGCCCTCCCTGGTCAGGGCCAGGCCGGCAGCCGGGGCGGCGGCGAGATCGCGCAGCAGGTCTTCCAGCGCCTTGGACCGAGCCTCCGCCTTCGGTTCGATAAGATCCGTCAGCGGCCGGCCCGGCAGATCCCCCGCGGCGGGACCGAAGACCTGCTGGGCGTATTCGTTGCAAAACGTGATGACGCCATGGGGATCGAGCCGCAAGATCACGCTGCCGACGCCCTGCACCAGTTCGCGGTACCGTTCCTCGCTCCGGACCATGGCCGCCAGCAGGCCATTTAAGCGGGAGGTCTGCCGCCGCACCGTGCGCCGCAGCACGGCGTTGAACGTGACCAGCACCAGGACGGCCAGTCCGATCCCGGCCAGAACCCACGGAGCATAGCGGCGAAGCGACGCAAAAGGCAGCTCGGCGCCGAGCCATTTCCGGGTAATGGCCTGGCGCTCCTGCGGCGGGATCCGGGAAAAACCGTCCTCCACGAAATGGAGCAGCGCCGCGTCTCCCTTGCGGACGGCCCGGTGAAACTGCCCGGTGTACAGGGTGAAGGCCAGCCGGAAATCGTTTTCCAGACCGAATTTATACAAATAATACAGGCCCGGCGACATATCGACGCAAAAGGCCTTGATCGCATTGTCCCTGGCCGCCTTGACCACGTCCTCGTAGCCGTCGAATGTCGCCAGGGAGGACACGCCGCGCTGGCGCAGATAGTCGACGCTGGCGTCGCCGTGCTTCACGCCGACCCGCAATCCACGCAGATCGTCGACGGCCTGAATGCCGGCAATGTCCTTGTGCACGAAGACCGGGACCGGGATGTCGGCGTAGGGTTTGGAAAAAAGGAAATTTTTCTCCCTGGCCGCGTTAAAGAACAGCATGTCGATGACGTCGGCCTTGCCCTGAAGCAAAAAATCCTGGGCCGCGCCCCAATCCATGGGCACCAGGGTCACGGGCACACCGGTGGTGCGCTCCCACGACTTCCACATATCGACCAGGATGCCCTGAAATTTTCCGTCCGAAGCCGGGAAGACATACGGCGGATAGGCGTTGTCCAAAACGACGGTCAGGTGGGTGGGGCGGGCCTGGGCCGGAGGATCGGCCAAGGCCGGCGACAGGAGCGCCACCATGAGCCAAAAAAGCAGGCAGGCGACCACACGCGGCAGCGCCGGACGCCGGACCAGGCCGGCCCCCAAATGGCAGGCAGGCGCCACCCGGGGCGGGCGCTTGCGCCGGGACGCCGGCAAGACTAGAGTGCCGCTCTCGAGGAGTTGCCCATGGATGCCCTGACCGACCTGGCAAAAGAGCTGGCCAGCCCCCTTTTGGCCGGTGGATTTCTCAACGATAGCCAACAGGACCGACTCCTTTCCGTCCTTCCCGGGGCTGCGGGTCCGTCCCTCGACGCCCTGTCCCGGTCCGCCGACGCGATCCGCCGGGCCCGGGTCGGTCGCGAGGCCTCGCTGTGTGCCATCGTCAACGCCAAATCCGGGCGTTGCGGGGAAAATTGCGCCTTCTGCGCCCAGTCCGGCCACTATGCCACCAACACGTCCGCCTATCCGTTTCTTGCACCCGAGCGCATCGTCGCGGCGGCCGCCGCCATGTACCGGGCCGGGGCCTCCCGCTTCGGCGTGGTGGCCTCGGGCAAGGCCCTGCCGGACGCGGAACTGGAGCTGGCGGCCACGGCCCTGGCCGGCATCCGGGCCCTCGGCATGGCCGCCGACGCCTCGTTCGGCATCCTCTCCGGGGATGCCCTGGAGCGGCTCAAGGCCGCCGGACTGTCCGCCTACCACCACAACCTGGAAACCTCCCGGGCCTTCTATCCGAAAATCTGCACCACCCGCAGCTTCGACGATAATCTGGCCGTCCTGGCCGCCTGCCGGGCGCAGGGCATCGCCGTCTGCTCGGGCGGCCTGTTCGGCCTCGGCGAAAGCTGGCAGGATCGGGCCGATCTGGCCCGCACCCTGCTTGAGGCAGGTGTCTTCTCCATTCCCGTCAACTTTCTCTCCCCCATCCCGGGAACGCCTTGCGGCAGCCGCCCCGTCCTCTCCCCCGACGAAGCCCGCCGCATCGTCATTTTGCTGCGCTTTCTCCTGCCCGACCGCCATATCCGCCTGTGCGGCGGCCGGCCGACCGTCTTCGGCGCGAGCGATCCGCTCGCCCCCATGGCCGTCGGCGCCGACGGTCTGATGGTGGGGGACTACCTGACCACCTCCGGGGCATCCCTGGAGGCGGACCGGCAAGGCCTGGCCGACCTGGGCTTCGTCGTGCCCGGCGCCGACCGATGACGCGCCCACGGCGCCTGCCCGGCCTTTGAAACCGGGCATTTTCCCGGATTCCCTTTTTTCAGTTCTATACGATTCAACCGAGCCGGCAACTGAAATCTGGCGGCCCGCCTACGGGTTTGCCATGGCCACCGCCATCGGGTACAGCAGGTCATATCCCCTTTTCCAAGGAGCCGGCCATGGCCTCATCCGAACCCGAAACGGCGCAAGCCGCCCAGACCCCGCCCCGCCTCATCCCCACGGACAGCCTGCCCGAACTGACAAAATTCTTCACAGGGATGCGCGATCCGGTGGAGCTTTTCCTCTTCACCGACCCGGCGACGCACGTCCCCTATAACGACTTCCTGGAGCGACTGTGCCGCGAATTGGCGGAGATCGCTCCCAAGCTCGCCATCACGGCCCATCCCGTGGACAGCGAACAAGCCCGGGCCCGAGGCGTGGATTTCTCCCCCACCCTGCTCGTCGCGCCGGACCGCTACGACATCCGCTACCTGGGCGCACCGGTCGGCGAGGAATCCCGCACCCTGGTCGAAATCATCATGCGGGCCTCCACCGGCCAAAGCGGCCTTGGCGAAGCTTCCCGCCAACGGCTCAAAGACCTGGAGGAAAAACGGCAGGTCAAGATTTTCGTCAGCCCGACCTGCCCCTACTGCCCCGGCCAGGTCGGCAACGCCTTCCGGTGCGCCATCGAGCGCCCGGACCTGGTGGCGGCGGTCTGCGTGGATTCCACCCAGCACGCGGCCCTGGCCGAACAGTACCGGGTCGGTTCGGTGCCGCAAACCGTCATCAACGACACCCTGACCGACCTCGGCTTCATGGCCGAAGAGCGCTTCGTCACCGAACTGGTCACCCTGGAAAAACCGGTGGAAGCGGCCCCGGCCGAACAGCCGGGCGGCGGACTGGCCGTCCGCGAGGTCGATCTCGTGGTGGCCGGCGCCGGCCCGGCCGGGTTGACCGCCGCCATCTACGCCGCCCGAAGCGGCCTTTCCGCCGTGGTCCTGGAAAAAAGCACCATCGGCGGCCAGGTGGCCCTGACCCCGGTGGTGGAAAACTATCCGGGATTCGCCAACGTGCCGGGCAAGCGGCTGATGGAGATCATCGCCGATCAGGCCCGCCATTACGCCGACATCCACGAAGGCGAAGGCATCGACGAGGTGAAGCTCGGCCGCAACGTGGAGGTCTACACCGCCAAGACCGTCTACGTGGCCAAGGCGCTCATCCTCTCCACCGGCGCCACCTGGAAAAAGCTCGGCGCCCCGGGCGAGGACCGCTATTTCGGCTTCGGCGTCAGCTACTGCTCCACCTGCGACGGCTACCTCTACCGGGGGAAGAAGGCCGTGGTGGTCGGCGGCGGCAACACCGCCCTGACCGACGCCCTGCACCTCAAGAACCTCGGCGTGGACGTCACCCTCATCCACCGTCGCAGCGAATTTCGGGCCGAAAAATATCTCCAGGACGCCGTGGCCAAGGAAGCCGTCGCCGCCGTCATGAACGCCGAAATCACGGAAATTCTCGGCGATGCGGCCAAGGTCACGGCCGTGCGCGTGACGGACAAGGCCGACGGCTCCGAACGCGAAATCCCCACCGACGCCGTGTTCGTGGCCATCGGCCTGCGCCCCAATACCGAAATCGCCACCCAGCTGGGACTCACCCTGGATGCCCGCGGTTTCATCCAGATCGACCGGGGCAACCGCACCTCGATCCCGCGCATCTACGCCGCCGGCGACGTGACCGGCGGCAGTCAGCAGATCGTCAACGCCGTGGGCGAAGGCTCCACCGCCGCCCTGGCCGCCTTCGAGGATCTGACCCACCCCTACTGGAAGAAGTAGGATGCCTCCGGCGGCCGGGCGCGGCCCTGGACCCGCTGGGGGGAATCATTCCCCCCAGCCCCCCTGTCCTGGTGTGAGGGAGTCCGGGGGGCATCATGCCCCCCGGCCGCCGGAGGCCTCTTCTCTTTATAACGATGCGTAGAAATCGGGCGGGGCGAGTTCGGTGGATTCGAACCAGCCGCGTTCGGACAGGTGGCGGCGCATGTCCTGGCACAGTTCGCACTTGTTGACGTAGCCTTCGGGACGGGCGGCGTAGTCTTCGAGACCGACGGCGTACTCGTAGAAGCCCCGGATGCCGGTTTCGGCCAGGGTGGACAGGATGGGGTAGCGTTCCGGATCAAGAGGCGCGCCCAGGTCACTGACCCGCAGGGCCAGACCGGAGCACAGGCCCGGCACGTAGTCGCCGTAGAGGTCCATGTGGAAGTGGCTGGCGTCGGTCAGTTCGGGCCGGCAGTCCGGGGAGGCCGCGGCCAGGATATCCTCGGCCGACCGGCGGCCGAGGACCGGGGCGAACAGGTCGAAAGCCCGACCGCCCAGATGAATCCAGGTCCGCTCCAGGATGCTGGCCGGATAGCCCGGTCCGAAATGTTCCAGGTATTCCGCGAAGCTGTGGGTCGTCTCCGGGTCGAAGGCCTGGAGATCGGGCAGAAAGTGTTCCTGCCAGGGCAGGACGGCGATGCCGGCGGCCCGGGCCGCCTCGATGACGCCGAGCGTCTTGCAAAGCGGAATGCAGGCGTTGTGCATGGGGCTGATGGAGACCAGCAGCGAGGCGAGCCCCATGCCGCGCAGTTCGAGCAGCAGCTCCCTGGCCTCGTCGGGGGTATCATACCAGGAACCGCTCGTCTCCACGTACGCGATGGGCATGCCCGTTTCGGCCGCCGCCGCCAGCACGCCTGCCAGCCCCAGCGGATCGGCCAGCGGTTCGCCGCCGCCCACATGCATGGAGGTAGCGCCGCATTCCAGGGCCTTGGCAAAGCAGGCCCGCGCCATTTCCTGGTCGATGTAATCCGGCTCCCGGCCGGCCGCGCCCCGGTACAGGCAGTGCGGACAGGCGCTCTGGCACTGGTAGGTGGTGATGAGCCCCCCCGAGCCCAGGCGGGTGACGGCCAAGGTCATGGGTCAGCCTCCGGCGCGAAGCTGGGTGAGGGCGGCCAGCACGGCCTGGGCATGGCCGGCGGCCTTGGCCACCTTGGGCCAGGCCCGGCGCACCACGCCCTGGGGATCGATCAGAAACGTGGAGCGCACCGCGCCGACGGATTCCTTGCCGTAGGCCTTTTTCAGGCGCCAGGCCCCATAGGCCGCGTGGACCCCATGCTCGGCATCGGCAAGCAGCGACACGGTCAAGGCGTTCTTGTCGATGAATTTCGTATGGGTCGCCGGCGTATCCCGGCTCACGCCGACCACGGCCGCGTCCAGGGCGGCGAATTGCGGCACCAGGGCGGTAAACTCCAGCGCCTCGACCGTGCAGCCGCTGGTCAGGTCCTTGGGGTAGAAATAGAGCACCAGCCAACGGCCGGCAAAATCGGACAGGCGGGCAAGCCGTCCCTCGGCGTCGGGCAGGGCGAAATCCGGGGCAGCGATTCCGGCCTCGGGCCAAGGGGTGTCGCTCATGGCTTCTCCGAAGCGGCTCCGGGCGACCCTTCGCCCCGGGCCAATTTCTTGTGGATGGCGCCGATGCCTTCGGCGGGATATTTGAGGCGCAGGAAGAAATAGCGGTCGACGACCTTCAGCACATAGTCCTTGGTCTCGTCGAAGGGCGGAATGCCGCCGTGCTTGGCCACGGCTCCCGGCCCGGCGTTATAGGCGGCCAGGGCCATGACCTCGGTCTGGAACTTGTCGAGCATGGCCCGCAGATAGCGCGTGCCGGCGGCGATATTGCGCTCGGGATCGAAGGGCTCGGTCAGGCCGAGCAGATGCTGGGTGTCAGGCATGATCTGCATGAGTCCCTGCGCCCCCTTGGGCGAAACGGCGCACGAATTGAACCGGGATTCCTGCTCGATCAGGGCATAGACCAACCGGGGGTCCAACCGATTTTTTTTGCTGTACTGATTGACCCAGCCGAGCAGCCGGGCATCCGCGATGACCGCCGGATAGCGGCACCCCACGGCCTTTTTCGCCCCGAACCCGTAGCCCGCCTCGTGCAACGACTTGTCCCGCTTCCCGGCGGCCACGGGATCGGGCAGGGTAATGCCGTGGATTTCCGTCGTCGCCGTCGGCACGGTGGCGATTCTGGGACCGCCGGCCAAGGCGTCCCCCCAAAGCAAGCCGACCAGCAAAACGGCCAGGGTCGGCAGACGAAACCACATGGGGCACTACTCCATACAAGACTTCCTGTCTCCCTTCTACCCTCTTCAGCCGGCTTTTACAAGGAAGCCGGCGAGCGGATCTGCCGCCGCCAGCGATCGATGGTGGCCCGGATAAAGCCCATATCGTGGCGTTCGGCGCTCCAGACCTCGGAAAAAGGCGCCGTGTCGCTGCGCGGCCGCTCGTCGGGGCCGAGGTCGCGCAGACGCAGGCGCATGGGCACGGTCACACCCTCGCCCACGGCCACGGCCTCCTGGGCCCGCAAGGCCGGAAGCGCCGCCAGAAGCCCGGCCGCGTTTTCCGGCATGGCCCGGCGCACGAAGAGTTGGTCCTGTTCGTTGCTCATGCGCAGGGCAAAAAGCGTGTTGACCTGGGACAGCACGGTTTCGGAAATCTCCGACGGGCGCTGGGTGACCAAGCCCAGGGACACGCCGTACTTGCGGCCCTCCTTGGCGATGCGGGCCAGGGCCCGGCGGGTGGGGGCGAAGGCCTGGGTCGTATCCCGAGGCACGTAGCGGTGGGCTTCCTCGCAGACCAGAAGCACCGGCACGCCCTTGCCCCGTTCGCTCCACAGGGCGAAATCGAAAATGAGCCGGCACAGCACGGAAACCACCACGTCGACGATTTCCGCCGGCACGCCGGCCAGATTGAAGATGGTCATCGGCTTCCCCTGCCCGGGCAGGCGCAGATAGCGGGAAAGGAGCTGGGCCATGGTGTCCTCGACCGTGAGCTGGCCGAACATGAAGGCGAACCGCCTGTCCCGGCGCAAGGTGTCGATCCGGGTGGACAGCCGCAGGTAGGGAATGGAGCTTTCGGGCTTGTCGAGCTTGCCCATACCCACCTTGAGCAGCTCCGCCACCCGGGCCAGACGGTAGGGCACCGGGGTGTCGATGGTGAGCCCGGCCTCGTCGCCGCCGCCCGTGCCCTGCAGGTATTCCCGCTTGGCCGTCAGCACGCAGTCCTTCAGGATATTGGCCTCCACCTCCCGAAACGGCCGGTCGGCACTGCAAAACACCTGCACCAGTTCCTCGTAGTCGAGCAGCCAGTAGGCCAGGGCCAGATCGTCCGGGGCCACGGACTCGGCCAAATCGCCAAACGCGGCGGCATACTCGTCGTGCGGATCGAGCAGCACGATGTGGCCGCAGGCATGGGCGGCCAGCACCGACCTGAGCAGCACGGCCACGGTGCAGGACTTGCCCGAACCCGTGGTGCCGAGCACGGCGAAATGCTTGCCGAGCAGATCGTCCACCACCACGTAGGCCGGCACGGACGGATCCTGTTGCAGCGAGCCCACCACCACGCTCGATTTGGTCGGTTTGGCGTAAATGCGCGCCAGATCGTCCGAAGTGGCGAGCGACACCCCGGCCCCGAGTCGAGGACCGACCGAGACGCCGCGCTGAAACAAAAAGTCCTGATCGTCCGGTCCCAGGCTCTCGCCGAGCAGGGCCAGCTTGGCCAGCCGACGGTCGTCCGGCGAGGGTGCGGCCGACGGCGACGACGTGGCCAGGGCCCGCACCAGCCCGAACACCTGGGAGGCCGGCGTGGCCACCACCAGCATGTCCCCCAGCCCGACCCGGGTGGAAGCGACGGCGGTGAGCACCACCGTCGCCTCGGCCCCTTCCACGTCCGCGATATAGCCAACCGCTTCGCGCGTTACCGGCATGGGAACTCCTTTCGGGCGCCTGCGGCGCGTAGGGCCTCCGGCGGCCAGGGCGCTGCCCTGGACCTGCCGGGGGGAATCATTCCCCCCGGTCCCCCTGTCCCGGAGCGGGGACCCTTATTTAAACCCTCGGTGCGAGGGGTCCGGGGGCATCATGCCCCCGGCCGCCGGAGGCACATCTTCTCTTCTCCCAACGCCGTCTCAATGGCCGCGGCCAGGTCCCGGCGCAACACAGGCTTGAGCAGAAACTCCCGGATGCCGAGCGCCTTGGCCCGTTCCCGGCTGATGGTCTCGGAAAACCCCGTCAGCATGAGGACCGGCAGGTCCGGCCGCACGGCCAGGACCTCCCGGGCCAGGTCGGCCCCGGTCAGACCGGGCATGTTCTGGTCGGTAATCAAGAGATCGACACCCTGGGGATCGTCCCGGAACCGGGACAAGGCCTGCCTGGGATCGGTCTCGACCCTGACCTCGTAGCCCAGGGATTCGATCAGCTCCTGCCCGATTTCGGCCAGGGCCGCCTCGTCGTCCACGAACAGCACCCGGCCCCGGCCCATGGCCGGATGCGGCGCCTCTTCCTGGGGCGGATGCGGGACCTCGCTGGCCAGGGGCAGAAAGATCTCGAAGGTCGCGCCCCGGCCGGGCGAACTTTGGAGTTTGATGGCGCCATGGTACTTGCGCACGATGCCATGGACCATGGCCAACCCCATGCCGGTCCCCTCGCCGGGCTTTTTCGTGGTGAAAAAGGGATCGAAGACGCGTTCGGCGATTTCCGGAGCGATCCCCGGTCCCGTATCCGAAACCCACAGCCGCAGGCACTCCCCGGCCGGCATGTCACCGGACACGGGACAGGCTCCCTCGGCCACGGGTTCCAGGCCCACGGTCAGTTCGCCGCCCGTTTCACGCATGGCGTGGGAGGCGTTGGCGCACAGGTTCATGATGATCTGCTGCATCTGGGACGGCTCGGCCTGGACGGTGTCCCGGCCCGGCCGGATGACTTCATGGAGCGCGATGGAATTGGGCACCGTGGCCCGCAGCAGTTTGAGCGTCTCCTTGACCAGGGGACCCAAGCGCAGGGACGCGGCCTCCTCGTCGTTTTGCCGGCTGAACGTCAGGATTTGCAGCACCAGGTCCCGGGCCCGACGGCAGGCCGACAGGATATGCTCCACCCGCCGGGCCAGGTTTCCCCCGGCCGGAGCGTCGGCCTGGATCATTTCGGTAAAACCCATGATGATGCCGAGAATATTGTTGAAATCATGGGCGATACCACCGGCCAAGGTGCCGATGGCTTCCATCTTCTGGCTCTGGCGCAGCCGCAATTCCAGGTTCTTGCGTTCGGTGATGTCGTGGGCCACGAACACGGTGCCGAGCGGGGCTCCGTCGGCCTGGGACAGCGGCGAGGCCGTGATGAGGAATGCGCCGCGCAGCCTCGGGATGGACAGTTCCCGGGAGTGGTAGCTGCCGTCGGTCATGGCCAGCACCGCCCGGGATCGGGCGTCGCCCTGGTCCGGCAGATCGAACACGAAGCCGCACTCCCGGCCCACCACCTCCTTGGGCGAAAGCCCCAGCCGGTGGGCCATGGCCAGGTTAAGCCGCCGCACCCGGCGCTGCCGGTCGACCAGCAGCACGAGATCCTGGACGGAATCGAATGTCCCCTCCCATTCCCGTTTGGCCGAAATGATCAGCCGGGTGACGCGTTCGCGCTCCTCCATCTCCCTTGTCAGCTTGCGGTTGGCGTTGGCCAGGGCGGCGGTACGCTCCTCGACCAGGGCCTCCAGCTGGTTTTTCAAGGCCTGAAAATCCCGTTCGGCCCGCCATTTGGCGCACAGCGACGAGGCGAATTGATAAATTTCCTGGGGATGGAAGGGCTTTTGGATGTAGAGGAGCTTGTCGGCCGGGGGCACCCGAGCCGCGATGGCCGCCGGATCGAGATCGGAAAAGGCGGTGACCATGACGATCTGTATCCAGGGATCGATGGCGCGGATGGCCTCGGCCGCGGCCAGCCCCCCCCGGCCCGGCGGCATCCGGACATCCAGAAAGGCCACGGCGTACGGCCGGCCTTCCCGCAGGGCCTCGGACACGGCGGCGACGGCTTCCTCCCCCTGGTGGCACAGCGTCAGGAGAAATTGCGGCTCCGGTTCCGGCGGCAAGGGAGAAAGCCCGTCCAACCCGGCCAGAAGATCCTCCTCTTCCGGGGCCAGAATCTCGACGAACAGATCGAGAATGCGCGGCTCGTCATCGGCCACCAGCACGCGCACAAGCCCGGTGGAATCGGCGTTGGCCGGCATGAAACCTCCCTCTCCCGGGTCTGTTCTCCGTCCCGTCGCCCCCTGCTGTCAGGGCATTTCGCTCCGATCGACCTTTTCGGCAGCCGCGGCGTTCCTGTCTGGCCGGGCCGGGGGCGTCGCGGCCCTGGCCGCCTTGTTGTCTCCGGCCGGCCGGGCTTCGGGCGGGACCGGCGTAAAAGGCCGCGCCTGGCCGACGGCCGCGGCCGGAACCGGCGGCGCGGGCGGAGCCTTGGCCGCAGAAGACGCCGGAGGCTGGGCGGCCGACGGCTGGATGGCCGGCGCAGAGGGCAGATTGACCTCCTCGGCGGCGGAAAGACGGCTCAGATTCGTCTGGGCCTTTTCGTAATAGGACGGATTGGTGGCGATGGCCCGCTCGAAATACTGTTGGGCCCGGGCCTTGTCGCCGGCCTCCATGAAGCAGACGCCGACGTTGTTGAGGGCCGCCGATTCCGATCCGACGGACGCGAACGTGGCGTAGGCCTCGTCGAAACGGCCGAGCCGGCACAGGGCCAAGCCCAGGTTGTTGGCGATCTTGGCGGTCTTTTTGGCGGCCAGGGCCTTGCGGAAGGCGGCCACGGCATCCTCGGACCGGCCAAGCAGCATCAGGGAAAGGCCGCGGTTGTTTTCCACGTCCGGATCAAAGGCCACGGCCAGGGATTTGTCGAAAATCGCCAAGGCGGCGTCGGGATGGCCTTGCCTGTTTTCGATGGTGCCGAGCAGGGCGGCGGCCCGGGACAGGCCGGGGTCGCGTTCCAGGGCTTTTTGCAGCATGGCGGCGGCCTGGGTCTGGGCGCCGCCGAGATACAGGGCGAAGCCGAGGCCCTGCATGGCCGGAGCGAACTTGGCATTGGCCCGCAAGGCCGTCTCGTATTCGGAACGGGCCTTGTCCACCGCCACGCCGCTCCCCAGATAGAGGTCCCCCAGCCGGGTATGGACCGTGGCGGCGTCGGCGCCATTTTTCAGGGCGGTCAGATAGAGCCGGCCGGCCTCATTCCTGTCGCCCCGGGCCAGGGCCGCGTCACCGGCGGCCAGGGCGTCCGCGCTGTTTTTCGTCTCCGGAAGCCTTTTGCCCTTGACGGCGCCGCAGCCCGAAAGTCCGATCCCGACAATCAGGCAAACAACCACCACTGTCACGGCCAGGGCCGTTCGTCCCACGCCTTTCACGCGCCTTCCCCCTTGCCCACCTGTCCGAGCATACCAAAGCCGCCCGGGAGGGTAAATACACCGCCGGTTCCCGTCGGTTCCACAACCCGTGGACTCCCGTTTCCCCAAAGGAGGATCCGTTCCACATCGGGTGGATCAGCCCCGGTTCGCCACCCCTGCGTCCCGCCCCGGAAATCGGGCCGGCAATGCCGGCCGGCAGCGGCTTTCCCGGTCCGATGGACGGCGGCCGCCCGGACGGCGCGCATGATTATTGCAAAACCCGAAGCACCCGCCGCCTGGCCGTGAAGGACCGTTGGCGAACCGGCTGCGCGGGGAAGGATGGCAGTATGCGGCAGCGCGGCAAGACAGACGGCCAGAAGGGCGTTGCGGCCATGGAAATGGCGCTCGGCCTGCTCATCCTGATCCCCGTACTTCTGGTCCTCCTGGAGGGCTCCAGGGCGCTGCTCCAATACGCGAAGCTGCAAAACGCAGCCATGGAAGGAGCACGGATGCTGGTCCGGGACGGCGGGGACACCACCGGCGTCGCGGCCGCCATCAAGAACATCGTTTCCCCCGACGACACCGACGCGACCAGCGTGGCCATCTCCGCACGCGATGCCAACAACAACGTAACAGTGAAGGTGGACCATGTCTTCACGGCTTTTTTCCAATCCAAGTCCGACGACCAGGACCAGAGCAGTCCTTTCAGCCTGCTGGGCACGGATCCGCTCACGCTTTCGGCCAGCGTCACCGTGGCCCTGCCCGAGGCGAACTAGCGCCCGCGACCAGCGCGGGGCCTCGAGCGTGCTCATTGCCGCGAGTCTGGTCGCCGTCATCGCGGCCTCGGGCGTGGCCCTGGACCTCGGGAGGATCTACGTGGCCAGAAACAAGCTGCAAAACGCCGTGGACGCCGCCGCCCTGGCCGGCAGCCTGCAACTCCCCGACGATCCCGACGTGACCACCGGGCAGGTCTCCACGGCGGTTACGGCCAACCTGCTCGCCAACGACGCCGCCGCCACGGACATCGGCATTTCCTCGGGCGGCGCCACCCGAAGCGTGTGCGTCCAGGCCTCGGTGCCGGTCGGCATGACCCTGACCAACGTCTTCGGGGCCGGAGCCACGACGGTCACCGCCGAGGCCTGCGCCGGGTACAACGATATCGAACTGGTCTTCGTGCTCGACGCCACCGGCAGCATGCGCGGCACCCCCATCGCCAACGTCAAGGAGGCGGCGGCCAGCCTGGTGGACCTCATCATGCCCTCCGCAACCACCACCTCCACCCGGTCCAAGATCGGCCTTGTCCCCTTCCAGGGCAAGATCCGCATCGACGGCAGCGACCCGGTCACGGCCGAACAGAACCCGGACGGCGTGGGCGTCGGCTGCCGCAACGCCGACGGCAGTCTCAACAACGGCAAGCTCAAGGCCGAATACGCCACCACGTCGAGCCGAAGCTCCATCTTTTACGGCTATACCATAAGCGGCGTCAGCACCACCTCGGACAGGACCTGCTCCGGCATGTCGCCCATCCGGGCCCTGTCCTCGGACAAGGAAGCCATTTTAAACAACATCTCGAACATCAACGCCGGCGTCGTCACCTCGGGCACCGTCATTTCCGAAGGCCTCAAGTGGGGGCACCGCGTCCTTTCGCCCACCACCCCCTATGTCGAAGGCAGTACGGACAAGAAGGTCCGCAAGATCATGATCCTTTTGACCGACGGCGACACCGAGGACGGCCGGTGCGGCGGTTCCTTCGCCTCGGCCTACAAGACCATCAATTCCTACTGGACCAACGCCTACTTCGGCATGGGCCTGACCCCGACCACCTCGACCTCGCCGTACGCCACCCTGTCCACGGCCACCGCCACCCTGGCCCAGATCCCAAGCTGCGTCGACGGCGGCAAGCTCAACCAGGCCGCCCTGGACGCAGCCACGAGCGCCAAGAACGACACCTACCCCATCGAAATCTTCACCATCCGGTTCGGGGATTCCGACTCCACGGACGTGAGTCTCATGAAGCAGATCGCCTCGTCCAAGACCGGCACCGACGATCACTACTACGATGCGCCCAACGAATCGGACATCCAGGAAATGTTCAAGAAGATCGGCCAGCAGCTCGGCCAGCGTCTGATGACCACGAAGGAAGCCACTACGGGGACACCGTAGGGCCGGCGGGGAGAAGAGCCATGGCACTGCGGGTCGCCGACAACCGACAACGAGGCATGACCACCGTGGAACTCGCCCTGGTGCTGCCGGTGCTGCTCCTGATCCTGTGCGGCATCATCGAAACCGCCAACATGATGCGGATGCAGATGACGCTCAACAGCGCCGTCTCCGCCCTGGCCCGCCGGGTCGCCGTGGACCCGACGGTCAGGACGCAAGCCGCCGCCGCGGCCGCCATGACAAGCAGCAATCTCGTGCCCATGGTCCAGCAAACCCTGGACAACAACACGACCGCCGACGCGCCGGTGCTCAGCCTGGATCCGGAAAATCCGACCTGCACCTCGGCCTCCTGCGATCCGTTCGTGGTGACCATCACCTACGGCTATCACGCCATCACGCCGCTTATGACGGCGTTTTTCGACGGCATCACCCTCTCGGCCTCGGCCACCAAGACGGCCGAGCCGGGCTCCACCGGCTCGAGTGCGAGCGAATAAGCCGCCCGGCCCAGGGAAAGACCGCTCCCGGAGGACACCATCATGAAGACACGCATCCTGCTCCTTACCGCCTGGACCGTGCTGACGCTGTCCGGCCTGGCCCTGGCCACGGACAAGTCCAGCCTGGTCCAGTTCTACCAGAACTATCTGTCCCTGGTCAGCGCCAGCGACTACGTCACCACTTCCAGGGACAGCCCCGAGGTCTGGGGGGAAAAGTTCGACGGCATCGCCCGGGACGCGGGTTTTGAAGATGCCGCGGCCGCCCTGGCCGCCGGCGAGGGCCTAAGCGCCGACAGCGACATCGCCGCCCTGCGCCAAGCCGTGGCCAACGAGATCATCCAGCAATACCAGCCCTACCGCGAATAGCCGGATAGCCGGTACCGGCCGCGGCCGCTGCGCCATTTCCTGGAGGCCTTTTTTGCCTCAAGCCTGAAAGGGCACCCTCCGCACATCCTCTCGGGCGGCCAAAGGGCGCGAACCCCATGGCCGCCCGAAGCGCCGCCTTCGACGCCTTGGGCAGCGGTCTCCGACCGGGAAAAATGCCGCCGGGAGGGTCCGCTGGTGGGCCGTGCTTTTTCCGGGGGACCGCGCAACCACCCCGCCGGGGGGCCAACGCCCGCATCCTCCGGCCGCCCCGGGACCTTCCCCGGCCCCCATGGCGCCCCCGCCTCAGCGGTTCATGCCGCCGAACATCTGGGCGATGCTTAAGCCGGCCGGCCCCAGGATGACGATCAAAAGCGTGGGGAAAATAAAAAACACCAGGGGGAAAAGCAGCTTGACCGGCAGCTTGGCGGCCAGCTCCTCGGCCAGCTGAAACCTTTTCACCCGCATGGCGTCGGCGTAGACCCGAAGCGTCTGGGCGATGGAGGTGCCGAACATGTCGGCCTGGATGAGCATGGCCACCAGACTTCCCATCTCCTCCAACCCGACCCGGACGGACAGGTTTTTGAGCGCCTCGCGCCGGGACTTGCCGGCCCGCAGCTCCAGGGTCAAAAGCCGCAGCTCTCCGCCGATGGCCGGCTCCCGGGGGCTCAGTTCCACGCACACCCGGTGCATGGCCGCATCCAGGCCCATGCCCGCCTCCACGCACACCACCAGCAGATCGAGGGCGTCGGGCAAGCCGTGCAGCACGGCCTTCTGCCGTTTCTTCACCCGACCGTCGAGCAGGATGCCCGGCAGGTAGAACCCCACCGCCACGCAGCACAGCATCGCCAGAAGGCTGAACCGGCCCGGCAACCGTCCGGTCATGACCGCAAGCCCGCCGACAAGCAGGCCGACCAGCGCCCCGCCGGCCTTGATGCCCCAGTAGATCTCCAGGGCCTTGGGCTGACGGTAGCCGGCATGCACCAGGGCGGCCCGGGTCTTGGTCAGCTCCTTGGCTTCCTTGGGTTTGACCGCTTCACCGAAACGGGCCGCCACCCCCTTGGCCAGGCCGACCAACCAACGGCGCATCCCCGGCCGTTCCCGCGCGGTGGCGACGCCGACCGAGGCCACCACGGCCAGGGCCCGGTCGAGCATCTCCCGGCGACGTTGCCGTTCGTTGCGCCAAAGCACGCCGGCGTAGACGAAAATCCCGCAAACGATGCCGACCAGAAGGGCGATAACGAGCATTTCCATAGAAACCGCCTAGACCTCGATGCGGACCATCTTGCGGATGACCGCGATGCCCATGCCCATCATGACGATCACGAGATAGAGCAGCTTTTGCCCGATGGGATGGGTGACGAGCAGGGACATGTAGTCCGGATTGAGGGCCTGGATGGCCGCCGCCACGCCAAAAGGCAGCGCCGTCAGCACCCAGGCCGCCATGCGCCCCTCGGCCGACAGCACCCGGACCCGCCCCTTGAGCTTGAACCGCTCCCGAATGAGAAAGGCGATGTTCTCCACGATCTCGGCCAGATTGCCGCCGGTTTCATTCTGGATTTTGACCGACACCACGAAAAAGTTCAGGTCCGGGCAATCCACCCGGTCCATGAGGTTATCCAGGGCCACGGTGACGCCGACCCCGAGATTGATCTCCTCCATGGTCTTCTGGAACTCGACCCGGATGGGATCGGAAAATTCGCTCACCACCATGCCCATGCCGCTGCCGAAGGTGTGTCCGGCTTTCAGCGCCCGGCCCACCAGCTCCAGGGCGTCGGGCAACTGGCGCTCGAAAGCCTCCATGCGTTTCCTCTTCCGCCGGAATATCCAGCGGAAGGGCAGGATGCCGGGGAGCATCGCCGCCCCCAGCCGGACGAGAAGATGTTCGCTGTACACGGAGGCGATCAGGTAGCCGCAGGCCACGCAGACCAGCGAGAGCAGCACGAAGATGCCGAGCGGCGCCTGGATGTCGGCCTGATCCAGGGTCTTGTTCATCCGCTGGCTCCAGGCCTGCCGGGAGAGCAGCACGTTGAGCCAGTGCAAGCCGCTCATTTCGTGCCGCTTGACGATGTCGGCCACCTCGTCCGCATCGGCCGCGCCCTGGCCCCGGGTCACGGCGGCAATGCGCCGGGCCAGGGCCTTGCTTTCCGTATCGGAAAGGCGCCGCAGGGACATGACCACGGCCACGGCCACGGAGACCAGGGCCGCCAGCACGACCAGGACCAGGGAGACGGGCACGTTGTCGAGCATGGGACCTCCCGTTAGACCTCGGCCACGTTGCGCGGATCGAACAGTCCATCGGACAGGCGGATGCCCTTGGCCTCGAACTTGGCGGCGAACTTCGGCCGGATGCCCCGGGGCAGAAAGACGCCCTTGACCTTGCCGTCGGGCGTGACGCCCCGCTGCTCGAAGGCGAAGATCTCCTGCATGGTGATGACCTCACCCTCCATGCCGGTCAGCTCCTGGAAGCTGACGACCTTGCGGCTGCCGTCGGAAAAGCGGGCGATCTGGATGATGGCGTCCACGGCCGAGGCGATGTAGCGCTTGAGCGACAGGGGGGAGATGGCCAATCCGGCCATGGCCACCAGGGTTTCCAGACGCATCAGGGCGTCGCGGGGGGTGTTGGCGTGGATGGTGGCCAGCGACCCGTCATGGCCGGTGTTCATGGCCTGGAGCATGTCCAGGGCCTCGGCGCCGCGCACCTCGCCGACGATGATGCGGTCCGGACGCATACGCAGGCAGTTGCGCACGAGATCGCGCTGGGTGACCTCGCCCCGGCCCTCGATGTTGGGCGGCCGGGATTCCAGGCGCACCACATGGTCCTGCTTGAGCTGCAGTTCGGCCGCGTCCTCCACGGTGACGATGCGCTCGTCGTGGGGAATAAACCCCGAGAGGCAGTTGAGCATGGTGGTTTTGCCGGTGCCGGTGCCGCCGGAGATGAGGATGTTGAGCCGGGCCAGGACAATGCCCTGCAGCACGTCGGCGATGTCCCGGGTCATGGCCTTGAAGCGGATCAGATCCTCGATGGAGAGCTTTTCCTTGGCGAACTTGCGGATGGACAGCGCCGGGCCGTCGATGGCCAGCGGCGGGATGATGGCGTTGACGCGAGAGCCGTCGGCCAGCCGGGCGTCCACCATGGGCGAGGATTCGTCCACCCGTCGTCCCACCCGGGAGACGATGCGGTCGATGATCTTTTTGAGATGGTTGTTGTCCTTGAAGCGCGACCCGGTCAAAACGAGCTTGCCGGCCCGTTCCACGTAGATCTGGCGGTAGGAATTGACCAGGATGTCGTTGACGGAGGGGTCCTTCAAAAAGGGCTCCAGGGGCCCGAGCCCGAGCATTTCGTCCCTGACCTCGACGACCAGCCGCTCCCGCTCGGACTGGTTGAGCGGCGTCTGGATCTCGTCCCTGAGCAGGCGCTCCACCAGCTTGCCGATCTCCGCCCCCAGGGCGTCGCTGTCCAGGGTATCGAGCAGGGTCAGGTCGATCAGGTCGATCAGCCGGTCGTGAATGCGGGTTTTGATCTCGTAATAGTCGTCCACCCCGGGCCCGGTCTCCTTGGACTCGGACGGCTTGGCCTCCACGCGGGGCGGCATGGGGCGCATCATCGGACGGCCGCGTTCCATGGCATACTCCTTAAACGTCCGTAACGGGAGCGTCCCGGGGGCGAAACGCTTCGGGCCCGGGAAATCCGGCGCCGGGCGGAGACCGGCCACCGGCCGCCGGGCCGGCTCACCCCTTGTGACCGCCAAGGAATTTCAGGCCAAACAGATGCTTGGGTTCCTTGGCTTCCTCGAACGGGACCAGGGCCCGGGCCAGATCGCGCAGGGACTTGGTGACGGGGGCTTTGGGAGCGGTTTCCAGCAGGGTCTTGCCCTGGTTGATGGCCGTGAGCGTGGTTTTGTAATCGTTGGGCACCCGCCAGAACACGGATCGCTCCAGAGCCTTTTCCATGTCCTCCACCACCAGGTCGCTTTCCGCCAGGTGGCGGTTGACCACGAGCCTGAGCTTTTCCTCCAGCCCGAGTTCCGACTGGCGGATATTGTCCAGAAAACGCCGGACATTGGCCAGACAGGCCAGATTCTGCACGCACACGAGCACGATGGCGTCGGAAATGTCCATGACCTTCAGCGTGATCTCGTCCAAGTACATGCCGAGATCGATGACCACGGTGTCGAAGAGCTGGCGCATGAGTTCGAGCAGCTTGCTGATGTTGTCCGGGGTGGCCATCTGCAGATCGTCCAGGCGGCTCGGCGGGGGCAGCAGATAGAGTCCCGAGGCGTGCCGGGACATGACGCTCATGAGGTAGGTGGAATCGAGGCGGCCGATGTTGGTCAGGACCTCGCCCCAGTGGTACTTGGGGGAGAGATCCAAAAAAAGCTGGGCCTCGCCGAAAGGCAGGTTCATGTCCACCAGGGCCACCGACGCCCCAGCCTTGTGCTCCAGAAAGGCGGCGGCCAGGTTGACGGCGATGGAGGTGGTGCCCACACCGCCCTTGGCCCCGAAAACATTGATAATATTACCCTGACGGACCGGCCGTTCGCCCTCCCGGCCGCGCCGGCGTTCCTTGAAACGCCACAGGGCCATGCGCACGTCCTCCGGGGAGACGGGCATGGGGAAAAATTCGCGCACGCCCTGGCGCATGAGATGCATCAGGACCGCGGCGTCATAGGTGTCGGCCGCCAGGAAGACTTCCAGATCCTCGCGCCGGTTCACCAACTCGGCCACGGCCGCAAATTCCGGCTCGCCGCGCTCGGGGTGCAGCTGGCGCACGAGCAGATCGGCGTAGTCCTCCCCGGCGCCCAGCACCTCGAAATCCCCATCCTCGGACAGGCATTCCTCGAAGGCCCGACGCGCCGCCGCGTCGTCGACCTCAAGGATAGCGGTGTGCTTGTCCTGCATGGCTCCCCCGCGGCGCCCTTCGTCCTACTGGCCCTTCTGGAACTGCAGGATGGTGGGCGACGGCTTGTCCTTGGATTCCGGCTTGGCTTCCTTATAGCGCGTATACGCCGCAGCCGCCACCGTGCCGTCCATGCCCAGCATCGGCTTGTCGTCGGCGACGGTCGGCGCGATTTTCTGGCTTTCAAAAACCGTATGAAAGGACCGGCCGTAATCCCAGGCGTATTGGTCATCCGTCCGGCAGCCGACGACAAGCCCGGCCAAAACGGCCGCCGTGATCCAGACGCAACGTCGCATGCGCACCTCCAGGGCCTATTCGCCGGAGCTTGTCCAGCGGGTAGTGGCCGCCACCGGCACGACATGGCCGAAATCGCCATCCAGGGTCGGACCGCCGGCCGCCACCCCGGTCTGGGTATTCCCGCCTTTGCCGTAGTTTAAGTAAAATTCCACTTCGTCCGGCTCGTGACCGAGATCCGTGGGCAGGATCATATGCTTCTTGTCCAGGGGCTTGACCAGATGGGCCGTGATGATGATGACCAGTTCCGACTGGTCCTTTTGGTACTCGGAACTTTTAAAGAGGTTGCCGAGCACCGGGATGTCCCCGAGCATCGGATACTTGTCCACGGCGTTGCGGGAATTCTCCGAAAGCATGCCGGCCACGGCGAAGCTCTGGCCGTTGCGCAGCTCCACGGTGGTGGAGGTCCGCCGGGAGCTGATGGCCGGGACGGTGGTGCCCGCTATGGTGATGGACTTGGTGTAGTCGAGCTGGGACACCTCGGGATGGACCTGCAGGTTGATGCGGTCATCGCCCACGATGGTCGGCGTGAATTTGAGGCCCACGCCGAAATCCTTCCATTCGATGGTGGTGGTGCCGAGCCCGGCGGACACGGGCACGGGGATCTGGCCGCCGGCCAGAAAATCGGCCGACTGCCCGTTGAGACAGACCAGATTGGGCTCGGCCAGAATCCGGACCAGCCCGTTTTCCTTGAGGGCATCGAGGACACCGGTCACGGTGGTGGTGGTCTTGCCCGACTGGAAGTTCCAGCGGCCGACGGCCGTGCCCTGGTTCAGGCTGGAGGTCGCGGTGTGGATCGAATTGATGTTGAGCATGCCCGACGACATGGAGGTCAGGTCGCCGATCAGGGTGTAGGCGAAATTGCCGTCGCTGCTGATGGCGTTGAGGTTGATGCCCATGCGGTTGAGCACGGATTTGGTCATCTCGGCCACCCGGACTTCCAGCATGATCTGCTGCACGCCGCCCACGGACAAGAGGTTGAGCACCTTTTTCGGGGCATAGGCCTCGGCCAGGGACAGCACCTTCTGCATGTTGCCCGCATCCCTGACCGTGCCCGACAGCGCGATGGAATCCTGGTTGGCCATGACCTTGATGGTGGCCGCCTCCTCGGGCAGAAGGTCATGAATCATCTGCTTCAGGCGGGTGATGTCCGGGGTCACGTCCAGATCATACACCCGGATGACCCGGTTGCCAGCCCCCCACAGCATGAGGTTGGTCAGCCCCGGGGCGATGCCGGTGACATAGACCTCCCTGGGGGAAAGCAGCACGAAATCAGCGACTTCCTTGGCCCCCACGGAAACCCGGGTAATATTCTCCGAGCTTTCGATCCGAATGGACTTGCCCACGGTCAGCGGCTGCCGGGGAACGGCGTCATAGGTTCTGACCGCTCCTGCGCCGGAACGCGGCCCGTAGGGAGCACAGCAAGCCGCCCCCGCGGTCAGCAGCACGATCAGGACCGCCAGACCGGGTATGCAATAACGCATCATGCTTCCCTTCCTCCTACCGTGGCGGACACGTCGGGCATTCGATGGAGACATCGTAAATCGTGATCTGTCCGGAGCCCTGGGACAGCTTCCTGGCACCGGGGCCGGCCTGGGCCGTACCGGCGGCCGCCGGCGCCGCGGGGGAAGACGCCGCCCCGGGAGCTGCCGGAGACCCGGCCTGCCCGCCGCCGGCCTCTCCCGCGTCGCCTGCGGCCACACCCGATGCGCCGCCCCGTTTCGCGGCCAAAGGCGCCGAGGCCCGGACGGCCTGATAGCCGTACGGCTGGGGAACCGGCGGGCCGGACGGCACGGCCGATGCGGCGGGAGCCGCCTCCCCGGCCGGCCCCGGACCGGCCAGACGTTGAAAATCCGTCCCGGCGGTCGGGATGGAAGCACCATCGCCGTCCCGGCGCAGCGCGAAATGCAGGGAGCCGTGATCCGCAGCCAGGGCCAGACCTTCGGCCTGGGCCGGCGTGACCATCAGGGTAAACAGGTCCGTACTGGCCAGCTCTTCCTTGCCGTCCTTGCCGACGCGCGTTTCCATTTGGGTGCCCGTGGCCAGCACCGGGATGTCCTGCAAAAGGACCTTGCTCATCTTGGCCTCCCCCTTGCCTGGCGCCTGGAAGGTGGCCACCACGTCCACCCGGCTGCCGGGAGTGATGAGGCCGCCCGCGCCCATGGCCTTGGTGCCCTTGACGGTCACGGCCCGCTTGCCCGGTTCCACGAGGGAGGGAAGCCCGGAGGCGGTAACGCCCCGAGGCAGCAGCTTGTCGCCGGTAATGGGATCGTCCTGGGAAATATCCCGGGCCGCGATCCGGCCGGTGACATCGGCCAGGACGTGTTCGGCCGAAGCGGGAGCGAGATTGGCCTCGAAGGCTTTGACCCGCACCATGTCCCCGTCCAGACGGGTGCCCTTGGCGATGGCCCGGGCGGCCACCACCACCTCGATCTTTTTCACCTCGACCTTGGGCCGACGCTCGGCGGTCGTGCGCATGGAGCCCAGCCAGCGAATGGTCATCACGCCGGCCACCAGGGCCAGGACCACGGCCAGGATGATGTGCGGCAGCGCCTTGGATTTCATGAATGGCCTCCGCCCGCGCGCGGTCCGGCCGCCCCGGCGCGGATCGGCAATCGTTTCATTTTATGAAACAGTATGCCTGCGTCATGCGCGCGGACGTCCGCCCCTCCCCATGGGGAGAGACCGCCTCGCACCGGCCCGAGCCGCCGCTGTCGCAGGATCTTCATGCCGCCTCCGGGGTTGCGTCCGCGGGAAGGCTCCTGGAGCCTGTTCCCGGACACATTGCAGTAAGCAAGAAACCTGCCAGGATGCGCCCGCTGCAGCCTTCCCTGGAGGTCTTTCCTTGCCTCACGCCTGAAACGGCAACCTCCAAAAATCCTCTCGGGATTCCAAAGGGCGCGCGCCCTTTGGCCGCCGGAGGCGCCTCCGGCGACGCCTTGGGCCGTGGTTTCAGGATGCATAGGCCGCCGCCCGGGCCAGCGTCGGGCGATCCCGGCAGACAACGGACAGGGAAAGAGACGGCCGCGAAACGGCATCGGGGGGGGCGACTCCGGCGGTCGGCCAGGAGGCAAAGGCGCCTCGACGGGCCGGGATCAGGAGACGGAGGAAGCGGTGGAATAGTCCGTGACGGCGATGCGGTGTTTCTGAATCTTATTCCAGAGGTTTTTCGGGCTGACCCCCAACAGCCGGGCCGCGTCCTTCTGGATGCCGCCGGCCTTTTTGAGCGCCGCCACGATCATGGTGCGTTCCATGTCCTGGAGGGTTTCGCGCAGATTGCCGGTATCGTCCGGCGGACGGTCGTCCGGGGCGGTCTCGGCGGCGTTGCCCGGACGGGCCGGCTCCCGGCCATGAAGGGCCCGGGCGATATCGTCCCCGGTCAGCACATCGCCGGAGCTGACGATGGCGGCCCGTTCCAGAACATTGGCCAACTGGCGGACGTTGCCCGGCCAGTCGTACGCAAACAGCAGCCGCATCCCCTCCCGGGACACCCCGCGCAGGTTCACCCCCACCCGGGGGTTGATCCGCTCCAGGAAATGCGCGGCCAAAAGCGGCAAGTCCTCCTTGCGCTCCCGAAGCGGCGGCAGATGGATGGTGGCCACGCCCAGGCGGTAAAAAAGATCGGCCCGGAACTGTTTTTGGGCGACCAGGGCTTCGAGGTCCTGGTTGGTGGCGGCCACGATGCGGATGTCGATGTCGATGGGCCGCGAACCGCCCACCCGTTCGATCTGCTTCTGCTCCACGGCCCGCAGGAGTTTGGGTTGGAGAAACAAGGGCATGTCGCCGATTTCGTCGAGCATGACGGTGCCGTGCTGGGCCAGCTCGAACTTGCCTTTTTTCTGGGCGACCGCCCCGGTAAACGCTCCCCGCTCATGGCCGAACAGTTCCGATTCCAGGAGATTTTCCGGAATGGCCGCGCAGTTGACCTTGACGCACAGCGCCTCCGCCCGAGGGGACAGGGCATGGATGGCGTCGGCGATCACTTCCTTGCCGGCGCCGGATTCCCCGGTGATCAGCACCGTGGAGTCGAGGGGCGCCACCCGGCGCACCATGTCCACCACGTCGCGCATGCCCTGGGACTGTCCCACGATGGCCGGACACCGCGTATCGGCCAGGGCGGATTTGAGCCGACGCAGTTCCCGCGTCAGGGCCCGGCGTTCCAGCACCCGGCGGATGACCACCTCCATCTCGGCCAGGGAGAAGGGCTTGGAAAAGAAATCGCAGGCTCCCAGGCGCACGGCCTCCAGGGCCTTTTCCTTGGTGGCGTAGCCGGTCATGACGATGACATCGGCTTCCGGCCGGGCGTCTTTCAACCGGGAGAGCCCTTCCAGGCCGTCCATACCCGGCAGCATGACGTCGGTGAGAACCAGATCGAAGACTTCGGCCTTGGCCCGGGCCACGCCCTCCTCGGCCGACCCCACGCCGTAAGCGTCATGTCCCTGGCTGGACAGGGCCTCGCACAGCATCTCCCGAAAGCCCTCGTCGTCGTCGATGACCAGTATCCGGGCCGGCATCAGCGGCCTCCTCGGCATGGAAAGGCCCGTTTCATGTCCGCCCTCCGTCTTCGGGGAAAAAACCGATCATGGTTTCGCCAAGGCTCGCCTCCATGCCCGGAAGCAGCGCCGACAGAGCGCCGGCGGCCAGGCCCAGCCGGTCCCAGGCCCCGAGGTCCAGGGGCGGCGCATACCGGCTGCCGCTGCCCCCCCAGGCCATGGCGTTGGCGACGATGTCCGCCAGATGGATCACGGCGGCAGCATCGCGCTCGGCCCCGTCCCGGAGGGCATGATGCTCGCAGACCATGGTTTCCAGGTTGGCCGGGAATTCCCATTTGTGGAGTAAGGCCCCCCCCAGGGCGGCATGGTCGAAGCCGAGGATCTGCCGCTCGACCACGGCCAGGGGTTGCCGGTCGTCCAGGGCCTGGCGCATGGCCGCCGCCATGTGATGCGGCGCCTGTTTGAAAAGGATGATCCGGCCGATGTCGTGCATGAGGCCGCCCACGAAAGCCGCCTCGGGATTGCCGCGGCCGGTGGCCCCGGAAATGGCCTGGGCCGCCACGGCGCAGCCTACGCTGTGTTCCCAGAAAAGGCGCATGTTCACCCACCCCTGGGGGATGTCCTGAAAAAGGGGCAGGACCGACACGCCCAGGGCCAGGGTGGAGAGCTGCCGGCCGCCCACCACCAGCACCGCCCGGGACAGGCTGTCCACCTTGGCCGGAAAGCGGCCGTGCACGGCCCGCATGGTGCGGGAATAGAAGGAGCTGTTGACCAGCCGCAGCAGCTTGGCCGCCAGACTCTGGTCGTGGCGGATGGCCTCGGCCGCGTCCTCCACCGTGCTTTTGGGGTCGCGCAACACCCGGCTGATGCGTCCGTAGACTTCCGGAGGGGAGACGAGCTGCGGTTCGTTGTGCAGCATCCCCTCGACCGTGACGGGCGGCAGGGTCCGATCCGCCGGAGCAGGCTGCCGGAAGTCCGCCTCGGGCGACGGCGCCGGGTCCCGGCGGGCCAGCCGCTCGGCCTCCCGGTTCACGGCCAGATGCCAAAGCATCAGGCCGGCCTCGTGGTCGAGGTCGAGCCGGCACAACCGCTCCCGGACCACGGTCTCGGCCGCCTCCGTGGTCGCCGCAACCTCTCCGGCATCCGCCGGGGCGTCCTGGCCAAGCCGCGAAACGGCGCCGTCCACCGCGGCCTCGGGGACGTTCCAGGCCAACAGGGACTTCAAATGGCCCGCGTCCAGCGTGGTGCCGCGCGGCATGAGAAAGCGACCGCCGGGAGTCACCACATCCTCGGACAGCACCATGCCCGCCACCAGTTCGCTCACCCTGCGTCTGGCCATTGCCTCCCCGTCGCGCGCCGCTGGGCACACGCTTCCCTTACCGAAGGATCATAAATGAGACCCAAAGCCTGTCAAGGAAGAGGCGTCGCCGGCAAGGCCTCCCCGATCACCACCACCAGCCGGGACGGCTGCCCGTTGCCGGCGGCCTCGAAGCGCAGGCTTCCATTGTTCTCGTTTAAAAAATTGATGCAGGCGGAGACCGCCGGCCCGGAAACCCCTTCCGCTGCGGCGCCCTCCACGACGATCGTCCCCCCCAGATCGACGTCCTGGCGCAAGCGCACCGCCACCGGCCCCGAGACATGGTCCAGGGTCTGGCGCAGAAGACCGGCCAAGCCCGTTAAAAAGGCGTGCTTGCGGGTCCGGACGGTGACCGGGACCTCGATATCGCGGACGACCGGATCGCTGCCGGCCGATCGGGGCAACCGGTCAAGCATGGCCGCGAGTTCGAGGTCCAGACGAAAGGTCTGGACATAGTGCCGGGGCCCTCCGTCCAGAGCAAAGGCATCCCGCCGCCGCTCCAGATCGTCGGCCATGCGGCCCTTGATCTCGCCCAGGGCGGTCTGCGCGGCGAGCACCCGGGGAAAGGCCCGTCCCAGGACGGCCTCGCGCAGGGACCCCAGCAACCGGCCGGCTTCGTCGCGACGGCCGGCATCGATGTCGCCGGCCAGGTTCGCGAAGGCAGCCTGCAACCGATCCGCCCCCTCGGTGGCCTTGCCCAGACGCAACAGCTCCAGGTCCAGGGCAGACAAGGCATTGCCCACGTCATGGAGATAGTGGCCGGCGGCCTCCACCAGGCCGGCCTGAAAGGCCACTTCGGCTTCCTTTTCCCGCAGGGTTTCCCGCAATTGCGATTCGCGCAGGGCCGCCGTTCTGGTCCGCAAGGCCTCCGTGCGCCGCTCGACCCGGGAGGCCAGTGCGGCATTGAGGCGTTTGAGCGCGGCTTCGGCGTTCCGCCGCCCCGTGGCGTCGCGCACGGCCAACCAGCCCAGCCCCAGGCCCCCCACGCTCAAAAAGGCCATCATCAGGCGCAGGCTCCAGACGCGTTCGAGCAGGGCCGGGGCATGCGGCGCCAGCTCCAGGGCGGTCCGTTCGTAGTCCAGGATCACGTACCAGCCGAGGACCACGCAGAGGGCCACGGCCAGAGGCAGCAGGACGTCTCCCCCTGCGTGGCCTTTGGGGGTGACGTTCTCCGGCCGGGAAGCCTCTTCCCGACGGGAAGGCGGGCTCGCGTGCATAGCCACCTCGCCGGCGATGGAAGCGGCTCCGGGCGGGGGGACCGAGCCGACCCGGAGCCGTCAGGGATTATTCGGGCAGGGAAATGCCGAAGTCCATACGCCCGAAGGAATCCAGGCCGTCCTCGTCACCGGAGGCGGCGGCGTTTTCTTCCATGACGCGCGGCGCGGCCGCCTTGGACTTGCGGTGCCGGCGAGCCAGGATCTCCTTTAAGAGTTCGTCGCGCCCCATGTAGCAGTCCATGCACATATCGTCGCGGGGGCTGAACTCGGAAACGCGCTTGCGCAGGTTGCACACCTTGCACAGCCGGACATCCGCCGTGGACACCACGTCGTCGTCATCCTCTTCCAGCGGCGCGTCCCCATCGGCATCGGCGAGCATTTCCTCCGGTTCCACCCGTTCGCGACGGGCGGGACGTTCCTTCCGCGGTCGCGGCGACGCCGCCCGGGCCGGCTGGGCGGCCTCCCGGGGCTCCGCCTCGATCCGCAAGGCAAACGGTCCCTTTCGGGTTCGGACCTGCACCTCGCCCCCCAGCAACTCGGGGAAGAGTTCCGCGAAGATGCGGACCAACTGGTACTTCTTGTCCACACCCTTGCGGCGCAGCCGGATATAGGCCCGGTTTCCCTGCACCGTCGGCCAGATGGCCTTTTCCAGGTTGGGTGAATCGTTTTGTAAAAAACGCCCCTCTATGACGAACCCTTCTTCGCAGACGTAATATTCCGATCCTGATTCGCAGTGGAAATACTCCGCCTCGGTGGGTATCTTCTTCCAGGTCAACGCCGCTCTCCCGTCTTTCCGGCCTGACGGCCGCTTTACAGTCCCAAATCCTGATTTATACAAATGACCGTCACCCGTCCTCTGGGATAGGACTTTTCCGTGATGGTCCAGACATTGCAGATCCGTTCCGGGCTGCCGCAATCCTCGCAGCGACCGGACACGGCGCAGGGCGTTTTTTTCCCGAGCCGCATGGCGTTGACCGGCGCGGCGAATTCCTTGATCCGGCGGATGGCCGCCCCCAGATCCGGCACGATCTTGTTGCGTCCGACCAAGACCACCACCCGCCGCGGACCAAAGGCAATGGCGCAGGCGCGATTGCCGATCATGTCCAGGTTGACCAGGACGCCGTCCTCGGTGACGGCATTGGTTCCGGTGAGGAACAGGTCGGCCAGGAGGGCCTGGCGGCGGCGCTCGTAGGCCGCCTCGGGCGTCGGAAGTTTTTCCAGGGTGTCGATGACCGACACCCCGGGCACGGCGCAAAGCGCCTCGGGCAATCCCGTGGCCGCCAGGGTCACGGAACCGCCGAAAGACACGGTCCCCGGTGCGATCTCGGGGACGATCCGGTCAAGGACCAAGGCCTTGGCCGCCGCCGTGTCCGCCACCACGTGGACATCGAAATGGTTGCCGCGAAGGGCCTCGGCCACAGCGTCCAACCGCTTGGCATAATACGTCTCGATGGGAGCCTGCATGCCGCCTCCTTGCGCATTTGGCGCGCGGCGCATGACCATGAGTCGGGTCCCCCGAAAAATCAAGCCGTCCGTGACCGTCCGCTTTTTCGGCCGAGGACCGGCAAAGGACGCGACAGCACCGACACGCCGTTTGGGTGCCTACGTCAGGGATAGAGTTTCCGCAACTCCTGGATGAACTGGGTCGCCGTCTGGTCGCCCCGCCCCTGGCGAACCACCACCCATACGCCCCAAGACACAGGGATATTTCTGTTCTTTTTCTCGAGATAAAAGGCATCCAGCCCGGAAACGATGCGCCCCGCCGACATGCCGGAAAAATACGCATCGGATTGGCGCATGACCTGCTCCATGATATCGGAACAGATCGTGTACTCGTTTTTAAGCGTGATGCCGAGGATGCTTTCACTTAAATTGAAGCCGTCAAAGATGCCGAGGACCAGATCGGTCTTCTGGTCCCGGTTCAGTCCGGCCCAGTAGGCGCCGGCCCGTTTCGTCGCCTGGGCTTGGGCCGGCCGGGAGAGAGCCCCTCCCACGACCAACGCCAGGATCAGGACCAAGCCGGGCAGCCGCCAGCGCCAAACGCCCCACCCACGCGCCATGTCCCCTCCTTGTCCCCGATCCGGCCGGCACCTGCCGGCTGGTGCCGGGACGCCTTTCTTCTTGTACTGAACGGGAAATGGCATTTCAACAGGTTATCCGCACGATGTGCATCTTTTCACGCCGTCAGCCAGTCGTGCGGCAGATGCCCGGTACTGACCGGACTCAGCCGATCCCCCCGATGGGACAGCAACAGGGTGAACATGGCCGCGTTGGGCAGGGGGATGGCCTGGCGAAAGGCTCGAAACCGGCACATGGCCGCGTCGACGGGCATGGGACCGCAGAGCAGCCGCAGCATGACCCCGCGCAAAAACTGCCCGTGGGACACCACGGCGACCAAGCCCTGCAAGGACCGGCAGCGGTCAAGAAAGGTCTTCACCCGCTCCCAATATTCCTGAAAGGTTTCGGCTCCCGCGCCATCGCGAAATTCCGGATCCAGGCGACGCCAGTAGCCGATCACGGCCGGAGTCCGGTCTTCCCGGCGCGTGCCGCTATACCGGGTCGGGGCCAGATAGGAAAATTCCTGCACCGGCCACACGGCCACCGGGACATCCGGGAAACGCCGGCACAACGGCATGGCTGTTTCGGCGGCCCGGTCGAAAGCGGAAAAAACCACCAGCGACGGCGCGCAGCCAAAGCTCGCGGCCACGCAGTCGGCCTGTCGGCGCCCCAAGCCGGTCAGCGGAATGGTACCCGGGTATTCGGTCACTTCTCCGGCGTTGGAGGCGCTTTGCCCGTGGCGGATGCAGCGGATGGTGGACATGCCCGAATGCCGCGCTACGCAAGAAGGAACTGCAGGAAGAGCACACGCACCACCTGGGGAGAGCCTATGGCGCGATTGAGGGCCGCGACCAGCTCGTCCTTGAGCCGGTTCTTGCCTTGCGGCGTGGACACATCGGCCACGGTCTTGCCGCGCAAAAGCAGGATCACCGCCTCCCGGGCCTCGGGCGAGACCGCCCTTTCCGCACCCTGGACGTCCCGGCACTGGGCCTCGAAGGACAGATACAGATGGCGCGGGGCATCCGTGGTGCCGACCATGACGGTAAGGCCGGTATAGATGGCCGAGCCGTTGCGGGCAACGGCCTGGGACTGGGCCGCTCCCACCGTCGGCAGCGAAAGCAGCAGCAAAAAAATGGCCAGGGCGAATCGTCGCACGGGAACGCTCCATGGCAAAAGATACGCACGGACTCCGGCTGGTCAAGGCCGCCACGGGCAACGGACGTTTCCGGCTTCGAGCCCGGCTGTGGACTATGGGATGGATACAGCCCGTTGACAAGCCCCTTGTACGCGGACCGCCCGGCCGCTGCCCGGCGTGGTTCGCCTCAGCCCGAACCCGAAACGCGACTTCCCGGCTGGCAATTTCCCCCAGCCGGCCGCCAATCGGGTCCCCGGCGCCGCGGGAGTGGAAACGGTGCCGGGGACCCGCGAACGCCCGAGAGGAAGCGGCAACCGGGCAACGCGCGGCAGGGGGAGGGCCGCTGTCGTCCCGGTGCCGCCCCGGGCGCCGCCATCAGGACAAGCGGTCGATGTCCAGGGCTTCGCCGCAATGCGGGCAGCGGGAGAGCCGGGCCCTCACGAGCGGCCAGGGCCGGAAAAACAATGCCCGCCACGTCGGACCGGCCGGTCGGTATTCCACCCAGATGGATTTGCCGCAGCGGCAATAACGACGTTGCATGATCCGCCTCCTTGTTGCAAAAGCTGACAACAAAGTTTATTTAAATAAACGTACCGGCTAAAAAAATTTCCCCTACAACTCCCGCCCCAGCCACAGCACCCGGCCGATGATCCGTAAGGCGTCCAAGGCATCGCCGGCCAGGACGATGGGGGCATAGTCATGGTTGTCGCTCAAAAGCGCCAACGACCCCGGCCGTTTTTCCAGCCGCTTGATGAGCACCGTGTCCTCGACGCCCACGGCATAGATGGCATAGGCCACCACGCCGGTCTGGGACTGGTCGATCAGGGCCATGTCGCCGTGCCGGATCTCCGGCTCCATGCTGTTGCCCACCACGTCCATCAGCACCATGCTGCCGGGCTGCCCCTTGCGCCGCAGCCAGTCCCGACGGAAGGAGTAATATTCCTCCACCTCGCCGCCGATCTCGAAGGAGCCGCCGCCGGCCGAAAGCCGGGCGCGCACCTTGGGCACGGCCAGATAGGCCGAGGCCTCGGGCTGCCCGCCGCCCCGGGACGCTCCCGTCCCGAATTCCAGCCAATCCGGATCGACGCCGGCCCGCCGGGAGACGGCCAGCACCCAGGCCTTGGGCACGGCGTCCTTCTTCTTGGCCTGGGTCACGGCCGAACGATGCACGCCGAGCATGGCGGCCAGTTCGGCCTGGGAAGCCAGTCCCGCCGCCCGGCTGGCCCGGGTGAAAAAGCCTTCGAAGCCGGCCTGATCCCTCTCGTCCGGATTGTGTCCATGCATGTTGCGTCTTATAAACAACATTCCACCGGCCCGCAACATTTTTTTGTCCTTTCGCGACGCGTCCCGAAACGAGCCCCCTGCACACTGCGTGGAAGGAGGCGCCTCCGGCGGCCAACGGGCTCGCGCCCTTTGGAATTCGAGAGGATTTGAGGAAGTTGCAATTCCAGGATTGGGCATCGCTATGCCATCCTGGAATCGTGCGGCAGTCTCGAAACGAACGAAAGGCTCCCGGGCCGGCGGCCGCGCACCGCCAGGCGTCGGGGAAAAGGCGCTTAAAAGTTTTAATTATTAATAAGTCTAAGCGTAAAAGACTTTTCCCGCCATCGCTAAAGATCGCCGGCGGACTTACCGATAAGACAAGCGAAGAAGAAGATTTCTTCGGAACCAGGCAACGTAACAGCAAGGAAGCTGACCATGACCGTGCCCGACAAGTATCCACCGCCCACCGGCCTTGCCGCCGGACAGGAATCCCCCGAAGACCGGGCGTGCCGGATCGCCGAGCTCAAGCGACAGGTCCAGGCCGGCACCTACCTCATCCAGCGCTACGAAATCATCGAGGGGCTCCTCGACGCGCTCTCCCAGGACGCCGGCTGAGTCCGGCGCGTTCCTCCCTCACCCCTTCTCCGCCACCGCCGCCGCATCCTCCAGACTCCATGGGGGGGGACAGGCCACGGCCAGCGCCGGGCAATCCAGGGCGGCGCAGTGCAGGAAAAGCCGATCGCCCTCGCCCCGGCCGTAGCGCGGGTCGCCCACAATCGGATAGCCGGCGGCAGCCAGATGCGCCCGAATTTGATGTCGCGCCCCCTTGGCGATGCGGCAGCGGACCAAGGTCAGGCCGGCGAGCGTCCGCACCGGCGCGACGGCCGTGCGGCGCAAGGGATCGGCCGCTTCCCGGGCAAGCACCCGGGTGGTGGCCCGGTCGGCCACGTCGAGTTCCCGGGCCGTCGCAAACGGCGCCCCGACCCGGCCGTGGACCACGGCCAAATAGGTCTTGGCCACCTGCCCGGCATCCTCCAGCCGTCGATAGGCTGCAGCCGCTTCCGAGGAAAAGGCCACCGGCACCAGCCCCGAGGTCAGGTCGTCCAGGCGGGAAAGAAGCAGCGCCGGTCGGTCGGGAAAAAGCGCCGGCAGCAGGTCTTCCAGACTGTGGCCGCCGGTCGGGCCGAGGCTGGCGCTGAAAAGCCCCCCGGGCTTGACCAGGGCGGCATAGTCCGGCCCGGCCGCCAGGATCGGGATGTCCGCCGGCGAAAAAAACGCTGTCGGCCCGGCCAGGGGAGCGACTGCGATCACGTCCCCCGCCCGGACCTTGTGGGCCGGCCCCCGCCGCCGGCCGTTGACCGTCGCGCCGCCCGCCGCGATACGCCGCCGCCGGCCGCGAAGCCCCAGCTCCGGCCATAAAAGCGCCGTCACCCGGTCCAGCCGCCAGCCGTCTTCCTGCGTCCCGACCGTCGCCCGGCCGGCCGTTTCCCCGGCCGCCATGTCCCGCTCGCCGTCCATGCCCGGGTCATAGCCGAGCCGGTTCGGAATGAAAACCGTCCGCCCGTTGCCGGCCGTCGGCTTGGAGGGTAGTCTCTTCTCGGTCATCTCGCGAAGGAGCGTCGCATGCTGATCCAGGTCAAGGCCTCGGCCGGTTCGGGCAAGACCCACGCCCTGACCCAACGTTTTCTCTCCCTGGCCCTGCGGGCCTCCCGGGAGCTGCCGCCGGCCTGCGCCGCCGCCCTGGAATCGGGCTATTCGGTGCCGGAGATCCTGGCCGTGACCTTCACCAACAAGGCCGCCGCCGAGATGCGGGACCGGGTGATCGGCGCGCTCAAGGCCCTGGCCCTGGGGCGGGAAGGGGCCGACGCCGCGTCCCGGGGCCGGGCCCGGGAAGAGCTGGAAAAGCTCCTCATCCACGCCCAGCGCCTCAACATCCGCACCATTGACAGCCTGCTGTTCATGCTGACCCGGATCTTCGCCCTGGAGCTCGGGTTGCGGCCGGATTTCGAACCGGCCTTCGACGACACGGCCATCCTGTCCGACATCTACGACCGGCTGGCCGCCAGCCTGCCCGAGGATCCGGGACTGGCCCGGCTGTTCGGCGACGCGGCCGGCGCCTGCATCCGGACAACGCCCGGATTTCTCCCCTACGACAGCTTCCGCGAGCGGCTGCTCACCGTGGCCGCCAAGCTGCTCACCACGCCGCTGGAAGCGCCGGCCGAACCCGAGGTCTGGCGGCTGGCCCTGCTGCGCCGATTGGGAAGCCTTCGCAACGCGGCCGAAGCCTTGCTGACCGCCCTCGATGCGGCCAACGTCCCGGGCAGGGCCCAATTCCTCAACTTCCTGCGTCATTGCCGCGACGCGAACGGTTCCGGCGCGCTGCCCCGCTCGGCCTTCGCCTTCAAAGCCAGCCTGGCCGAATGCGTGCTGAAGGCCGGCCAGGACCGGATCACCCCGGACCTCGAAGGCCTTTTCCAGGCGCTGACGGCCGCCCATGGCGCCTGCAACCGGGATCTGCCCGTCCTGTCCGGGGCGCTCGGGCTGGCCCCGTTTGCGGTCCTGGCCCGGCGGCTTCTCGCGGATTTCCCGGCCTATCTGACCCAGATGCGGGTTCTGCCCCATTCCCAATGGCCCGGGCTGGTCGGCGCCCGGCTGGCCGGAAACGGCGGCGTGCCCGACGCCTGGTGCCGGTTGGGGGCCGGGCTGGCCCATATGCTGATCGACGAATTTCAGGATACGGCCGCGGACCAATGGCAGGTGCTGCGGCTTCTGGCCCTGGAATGCCTGTCCCGGGGCGGAAGCCTGTTCCTGGTCGGCGACGTCAAGCAGGCCATCTACGGCTGGCGCGGCGGCGAGGCGGCGCTCTTCGACCAGGCCCCGGCCGATCCGGAGCTGACGCAAGTGTCCGACGTCGTCCGCCAGAGCCTGCCGGTCAACTGGCGGAGCGCCCCGGCCATCGTCGCGCTAAACAACCGCTTTTTCCGGCCGCTGGGCGATCCCCGAACCGCCCGCGACGTGGCCGAGGCCCTGCTCGGTCCGGAGATGGGCACCGCCGTGCCCGACTTGGCCGCATCCCTGACCATGGCCTTTGCCGACGCCAGCCAGAACCCCTCCCGGGATTGGACCGGTCCCCAGGGCCACGTCCGCATCACGGCCCTGACTGCGGAATCCGCCACCGCCTATGCCGAGGCCGCCCGGGACACCCTGACCCGCCTCGTCACCGAGGAACTCATCCCCCGCCACGGCGAACGCGGCGTGGCCGTGCTGACCCGCACCAATCCCCAGGCCGCCCAGGTCGCAAGCTGGCTCATCGCCGCCGGCGTGCCCGTGGTCACCGAAAACAGCCTGCGGCTGGCCGCGCATCCGCTCATCCGGCAGCTCGTGGCCATGCTGGCCTTCCTGGACTATCCGCCGGACGGCCTGTCGTTTTGGGCCTTCGTCTCGGGGCAGGAGCTGTTCGGGGACATGGCCGGAATTTCCCGCGAGGCGCTCTGCCAATGGCTGGCCGGACTCCCCGGCCACGTCTCGCCGTCCCTGGCCTTTCGGGATCGGTGGCCCGACGTCTGGCAGCGGTTCATCCAGCCCTACCTGCGCCAGACCGGCCTGGCCGGGCCCTACGACCTGACCCGGGAGATCATGACCGGCTACCGGCTCCTGGCGCGCCATCCCGGCGACGAGGCCTTCCTGCGCCGCTTCCTGGAAATCGTGCATCTGGCCGAGAACCAGGGCCGGACCTCGGTTTCGGCTTTTCTGGACTTCTGGCGGGAGCTTGGCGACGACGAGAAGGTGCCCCAGCCGGAAAACGTGGCCGCCGTCCGGGTCATGACCATCCACAAGGCCAAGGGGTTGCAGTTCCCGGCCGTGGTGGTGCCCTTCCACCATTTTTCCGCCCGGTCCGGTCCCGGGGAGCTGGTCACGGCCCGGCTCGACGAGGGCGAGGCCCTGGTACCGGACCAGCCCGGTCTCGGTCCGGACTACGCCGCCCGCCGGGCCCGGGAACTGGCCGAACAGCTCCATCTGCTCTACGTGGCCTGGACCCGGCCGGAGCTGGAGCTCCACGCCTTCGTGCCGGGCTGCGGCAAGCTGCGCGACGACGCCCGCTACCCCCTGCCCAAGGCCATGGCCCTTCTTTTTAAGGCCCTGGGGCACGATCCGGCCACGGCCGGCCCCCTGCTCCTGGGCCCGGTGCCGGAGACGGCGCCGGCCCCGGCGCCGGTCTGTCCGGCCGTGGCGCCGCCGCAGCCGGCCCCGGACGCGGTGCCCCCGCCCATGGCCTGGCTGCCGCGCCTCATGGTCTACCGCAACGCCGTGACCGACATCCGCGACGCCTTGCATTTCACGGAAAAGCGGCGCGGCGAGATCGTCCACGCCGCTGTCGAGCGTTTCGTACGAGCCGGCTTCGATCCGGCCGATCCGACTCCGGCCGCCCGTCTGGCCACGGCCCTGACCCTGGGCGGCGAACGACTGGATGCGGCCGCACGGGGCCGGCTGACCGAGGAAATCCCGGCCATGCTCGTCTGGCTGGCCGGCCTGCCCCAGTGCCGGGAAGCGCTGGCCACGGGGTTTTGCGAACGCGAACTGCTCGACGCGGACGGTGCCCGCCACCGCCCGGATCTGCTGGCCCTTGGCCCCGAGGCCACCATCGTGCTCGATTTCAAGACCGGCCAGCCGGCCCCGGCCCATGCCGGCCAGGTGGCCCGCTACCTGACGTTGGCCCGCCAGTTGCCCGGCCGCCGGGGCCTCCCGGTCCAGGGCTATCTCGTCTATTTCGACCTGTCCGACTGCCGGCCCGTGGAGGCCCCCGCATGAAGCCCTTTGGCGTCATTCCCTGGACCGAGGATTTCTTTTCCGGCGTGGCCAACCGGCTTGTCGCGGCCACAAGCGGCGATTTCCGCGACGTGCTGGTGATTTTTCCCCTGCGCCGGGCCGCCCGGCAGCTGATCGACCGGCTGGCCGCCCGGCCCGATCTGCCCAAACCGCTTCTCCTGCCGGAAATCGCGGCCGTCACCGACTGGGTGCCCGACCTGGGCCTGGCCTTCGCCCCCAAGCCCCCCGAAAACCTGGCCGTGCTCGACCGGGTGGCCATCCTCTACGACATCGTGCGCGAGCTGGCCCCGGACGACATCACGGGCGAGGCCTTCCCCACGGACATGGCCCGCTTTTTCCCCTGGGGGCTGGAGCTGGCCGAGCTGATGGAGGAGCTGTTCCGCCACGGCCTGGCCGGGAAGAATCTGGACTATCTGGAAGGCCAGGTGTTGCCCACGGCCGCCGCCTTGCTCTCCCGGCTGGGGGCCATCCACGCCCGCTACCGGGAGCGACTTCTGGCCGAGGGGCTCGCCACGCCGGGCCTGGCCACGGCCCTGGCCGCCGAGAACGCTTCCGCCGTGGCCGAGCATCTGGCCGGCAAGCGGATATTCGCCTGCGGCTTTGCGGTGCTGTCCGGCGCGGAAAAAATCGTGTTCAAGACCCTGTGGCGTCAGGGCCTGGCCGAATTCCTCTGGCACGGCGACCCGGCCCTGGCCGATCCCTCCGGCCGGGTCCATTTCGCCTGCCTGGAGCAGAAGCGTTGGCTCGGGGAATGGAACGCCCGGGCCGTCCTTTTGGCGGACGGCCAAACCCGCCGCCGACGTCCGGCCGCCCAACCCGACCGGCCGACCCTGATCCTGGACGCCCGCGACGCCAACCTGTCGTCCAAGCATCTGCGTTTTTTCGAGGGCCACGACCTGCACGCCCAGCTCAAGGCCCTGGAGGACTCCCTGGCCGGCCTGCCCGATCTCGACGGCACGGCCATCGTGTTGCCCGACACCGGCCTCCTCGGCCCGGTGCTTCACATCCTGCCCAAAAAAGACGTCAATATTTCCATGGGCTATCCGCTGGCCCGCTCCTCCCTGGCCCGGCTGCTCGAAACCATCATGACCCTCCAGGAAACGCGACTGGCCGCCGGGCGCTACCACTGGCGGGAGCTGGTGGCGCTTCTGCGCCATCCCTACTGCAAGATGCCGCGGATCGGGGACGTCCAGCCCCTGCGCGCCGCCTTCCACGGCCTGGAAGCGGCCATCCGCCAGGGCGGGGCCTATGTCGACCCCTTGCGCCTGCCCGTCCCGGTGCCCGAGGACGGACCGCCGGCCGAGGCCGTAACGGCCCTGTGCCGCCGCCTGCTCGACTGCTGCCTGACCGCCTTCGAGAACGTGACCACCCCGCGCCAGCTGGCCCATGCCCTGGCCGGACTGGCCGAGCTGCTGCTCGACCCGGACCATGCCGGCGACACCTGGGAACGCTTTTTGATCGACGCCGAATGTCTCTTCCGCCTGGTTGCGGCCGTGATTCCGGCCCTGAGTTCCGGCCGGCTGGCCGACGCGGTGCTGCCCCGGGATACGCTGTTCGCCCTGCTGCGCCGGATGCTGGCCGACGAACGGGCGGCCTTCGAAGCCGATCCGGTGACCGGGCTCCAGGTCATGGGCGTGCTGGAGACGCGGCTCCTCACCTTCCGCCGGGTGTTCGTGCTGGACGCCGTGGAGGACAAGCTGCCGGGATCGCGCCCCTACGAGCCGCTGTTGCCCGATCCGCTGCGCCGGCTGCTGGGACTCCCCGACGCCCGGGAACGCGACTACGTGTCCGCCTACAACATCTACCGCCTCTTTTTCGGGGCCGAGGACATCACGGTCCTCTACCGCACCGGTGCCACGGGCACGGGCCTTTTCGACGACAACCCGAGCCGCAGCCGCTATGTGGAACAACTCGTGTGGGAAGAGGAAAAACGGCTGGGCCGGCCGCTGGCCCCGGACGAACCGCCGGTCGCCCTGGTGCGCCTGCCGCTGTGTCCCATCCCGCCGCATGATCCGGCCGTGCCCAAAACGCCGGCCGTGGAGGCCCGGCTGGCCGCCCGGCTGGCCGAAAAGCCCGTGTCGGCCACCTTCCTCGACACGTATCTGGATTGTCCGCTGCGCTTTTTCTACCGCTACCTCTCGCCGCTTTCCCCGCTTACGGAAGTGGCCGAGGAGGGCGACCGGGCAGCCGTGGGCGAGGTGGTCCACGCGGTCCTGCGCGAATTCTTCGAGCCGTTTATCGGCCGCGACATCGACGGTGTGGACGTGAACGCCGCCGCCCTCATGGACCTCTACGAGACGCGGCTTCGGGCCAGCGACGCCTACAAGGCCCTGCCCCCGGACGGCCAGCTGCTGCTCGCCCGCTCCGGCCGGGCCAGACTCGCCGCCATGGTCGCCGCCATGCCCCGGACCACCCCCCTGGCCCTGGAAAAGGACATGCGCTCCAGCCTCGACGTGGGGAAACGCCCCTACCTGTTCACGGGCCGGGCCGACCGCCTGGACCGGCGCGGCGAGGGCGTGATCATCCTGGACTACAAGACCGGCTCCCTGGCCGGACGCAAGTCCCTGCCCTGGGACGACGAGGCGTTCTTCGGCCGACTTGGCGACTGGAAGGGCGAAGACGACGGCCTGGCCCTGCTGCAGGCCGTGGGCAGACGGTGCGGCAGCGTGCAATTGCCGCTCTATTGCTGGTTGTACGCCGCCACGGCCGGCGAAGTGCCGGCGGATGCGGCCTATGTCGAACTGCGGGAATCCGGAGCGGAACGACCGCTTTTCGGGGCGCGCTCCGATTCCCTGGCCCGGGAGGACGCCGTTCTGCGCCGCACCCCGGCCATCCTGGGCTTCCTGTTGCGGCACATCACCGCCACGGCTGCGTTCGCCCCCCGCCCCGACGCCCGCCGCTGTGCCTTCTGCGACTTCCGCCCGGCCTGCGGCGCCGTGTAAAAAAAGCGTGCCTCCGGCGGCCAGGGCGGGGCGCTGCCCCGCCCTGGACCTGCCCTACCGGGGGCAGGATGCCCCCGGACCCCTCGCACCAAAGACAACGTGCTCAATAGGGTCCCCGAACCAGGGGGGCCGGGGGGAAGGCTTCCCCCCAGCAGGTCCAGGGCGGCGTTCTGGCGGTGAGGGTCCGGGAGAGGCGGCGCCGCGCCCGGTTCTCCGGATCAGGCGACGCAGGGACGGGACGGTCCGCCGGCCAGGGCTTCGAGCATCAGGCGGAGATTCCTGGTCCGGGTCTCGGGCCGGGTAAGCCGCAGCCGCACCAGCCCCACCAAGACGTTGACGAACCGATTGGCCACATCCTCGGCCGCGTCTGGCCGTACCGAGCCATCGCACGAGCCAAGGCGCAACAACGTCTCGAATTGCTTGATGATACGGGTTTTGATGCGCCGCAATTCTCCCCGGCTCTGCGGGCCGAGGCCGGAAAGCGGATCGTCGTCGCCGCGCATGAGTCCCAGATACGGCTCCGGGCTTTGTTCCAGAAATCGGGAATAGGCCTCGGCCAGCCGCACGGCCATGGCCAGGCCGGATTCGCCCGACACCATCGAACACGAGGCCTCGATATGGGCGAAAAGCCCTTCCTGCACCCGGCCGAGCACCGCCACGAAGAGTTCGTCGCGCGTCTTGAATTCCTTGAAAATAGTCCCCGGCGAGACGCCCAGCCGTCGGGCCAAGTCCTTCAGGGCAAGCCCTTTGCCGCCACAGGCGCCAAACCGTTCCTCGGCCGTTTCGATCATGAGCCGCCGTGACGCGTCCATGCCCATCCCCCGGTTCCGATTGCCTGTCCGGCCACACGGTTTTTTCTATTTTTCGTGTCTATCGGAAAAAGAGGTGCTTGGCAAGAAAAAAACAGTTGACAACCGCAAAACGGCTGGCGGCCCCTTGACGGCCGGACCCGGCCCGTGTAGGAGAAAGTCATATCCCGGAGGATTTCCCGCCATGCCGACGATCCGTTTTTTCCTAGCTCCCGCCATTGCGACTGGCACGGTCGTCGTAGGAGGCGTCATAACGGCGCCATAGGGGAACCTTTTTTTTCTTTGGAATTTAGCCCCCGTCGGCGCACCGGCGGGGGCTTTTTGCGTCCGCCGGGCGTCCCGGGGCCGATCCAGGAGGTCGCCATGCCCCAAGCCACCGGAGCGCGCATCATCGCCCACTTGCTCGCGCGTCAGGGCATCACCACCGTCACCGGCATTCCCGGCGGCGCCAATCTGCCCTTGTTCGACGCCTTGGCCGCCGAACCCATCCGGATCATCCTGGCCCGCCACGAGCAGGGTGCTGGGTTCATCAGCCAGGGCATGGCCCGGATCTCGGGCCGGCCGGAGGTGTGCGTGGCCACGTCCGGTCCCGGCGCCATGAATCTGCTGACCGCCATCGCCGACGCCAAGGCCGATTCCGTGCCCCTGGTCTGCCTGACCGGCCAGGTGGCCCGGGGACTCATCGGCACTGACGCCTTTCAGGAGGTGGACGTCTACGGGCTGACCATTCCCATCGCCAAGCACAATTATCTGGTGCGCCGGACGGCCGATCTGCTGCGGGTCATCCCCGAGGCCTTCCGCATCGCCGCCTCGGGCCGGCCCGGCCCGGTGGTGGTGGATCTGCCCCGGGACGTGCAGACCGAGGAGGTCGCGTTCGAGGCCTGGCCCGAGCCCGGCCGGCCGGATCTGCCGATAACCCCGGAGCCGGCGGATCTGACCCGGGCGGCCGCCCTGATCGCCCGCTCCGAACGGCCGCTCCTCTACTGCGGCGGCGGCGCGGCCCGCTCCGCCGCCCAGGAGGACGTGGCCGCCCTGGCCGCGGCCCTGGACGCCCCGGTGGTGACGACGCTGATGGCCCTGGGGCTTTTGCCGCCGGACCATCCCCGCAATCTCGGCATGCTCGGCATGCACGGCACCCCGGCCGCCAACCACGCCCTGGCCTCCTGCGACCTGCTGTTGGCCCTGGGCGCCCGTTTCGACGACCGGGCCACCGGCGACGCCAAACGGTTCTGCCCGAACGCCGCCGTGGTGCACATCGACATCGATCCCACCGAACACCACAAAAACCGCCGGGCCCACGTCGCCCTGGCCGGGGATGCCGGCCGGGTGCTCCAGGCCCTGTTGCCCCTGATCCCGACCCGGCCCCGACCCGACTGGGCCGCCCACATCGCCCGGTTGCGCCGGGAGCATACGGCGACGCCGCCCGGCCGGGACGACGTCAAAAGTCCCTACGGCATATTGACCGCCACCGCCCGGGCCGCCGGTCCCGAAGCCATCGTGACCACGGACGTGGGCCAGGGCCAGATGCGGGCCGCCCAGGTCTGGCCGTGCCGGCAGCCGGGCCGGTTTCTCACCTCCGGCGGACTCGGCACCATGGGTTTCGGCCTGCCGGCCGCCATCGGCGCGGCCTTGGCCGAGCCCGGCACGCCGGTCGTGGCCGTGGTCGGCGACGGCGGACTGCTCATGAACGTCCAGGAGCTGGCCACCCTGGCCGAACTCGATTTGCCGGTCAAAGTGATCGTCCTGGACAACGGCTGCCTGGGGCTGGTGCGCCAACAGCAGGCCTTTTTCTGCGGCGGCCGATTTCCCGCCTCGACCTTCGCCTCCCGGCCGGATTTCCCGGCCCTGGCCGAGGCTTTCGGCCTGGCCGCCTTGGATCTGGAGCGGGCCCGCGATCCCCGGGCCGCCCTGGAGGCGGCCCTGGCCGCGCCCGGTCCGGCCCTGATCCGTCTGGTGGTGGACCCCGACGCCTACGTCTACCCCATGGTGCCGCCCGGAGCCGCCAACAGTGAAATGATCCTGGAGGAAGATCATGTGCCTGCCAACTGATGCGACGCCGCAACGGCCCGGCCGGGCCGTGCTGGAACTGGCTGCCCGCGATGCCATGGCGGCCATGCGCCATGTGGCCGCCCTGCTGGTGCGGCGGGCCTATCCCCTGCTGGCCCTGGCCTGTCTGCCGGCGGCCGGAGGCAGCGGCCGGCTGATCGTGGCCGTGGCCGACGACGGCCGGGTGAAACGGCTGGCCGTCGAGCTGGCCCACCTGCCGGAAGTGTCCTCGGCCCGGCTGGAGGAATACCCCGTGCCGGACCTGGCCGCCCTGCTCGGGGAAGCGCCGGCGACCTGAAAGCCGGGGGATGGACGAGCCGGACCGACCTGCGCTATGGCCCTGACGGCGGTGTTTACCGTCCAGGGGGTCGTCTCGGTGAAAGAGCTGCACGTTCCGTTGTCGTTGGTCCGGAGATTTCCCAGGGAGGAAGTGGCCCGACAGGCCGAGGCCTTTGCCGCCGGCCCGGCGGCGGCCATTCTCGACCATCTGCCCGAGAGCGTGGCGGTCTTCAATGCCGCCCGCCAGATCATTTATGCCAACGAACCGTTCCGGGAGCTGCTCCCCGAGGGGCACAAAAGCGGCCGGGACCTCTTGGGGCAACGGCTGGGCGAGGCCCTGGCCTGTCTGGGCGCGGGGCTCACGCCCGACGGCTGCGGCACGGCGGAACTCTGTCGTCATTGCGGCGCCGGCATCACCCTGTCCGCCCTGGAAGCCGGCCAGGCCGCGGCCGACGGCGAGTGCCGCCTCAACCAGTGCGAAGGCCGGCATCTCGGCAGCCTGGATTTCCGGCTGCACGTCTGGACCGTGCCCCAGGACGGCGAAATGCTCCACGCCGCCGTCCTGACCGATACCCGCGCCGAAAAGCGCCTGGCCCTGATGGAGCGTATTTTCTACCACGACACCTTAAATCTCGTGTCCGGCATGAAAGGTCTCTGCGAACTTTTGCGCCAGACCAAGGGCTCGCCGCAAAAAGGCGAGCTCGACCTGCTCGCCTTCGCCGTGGACCGGATCACGGACATCATTCTCTCCCAGCGGGAATTCAGCCAGGCCGAACGGGGCGAATACGAGGTGACGAGCGTCCGCTTGCGCACCCGCCCGCTGCTGGAGGAGATCGTGAACCTGATGCACCAGGAGCCGGCCGGTCGGGACAAGGCCTTCACCATGGATGCGGGGTGCGCCGATACGTTTTTTATCTCCGACCGCAAACTGCTCACCCGGATTCTGGTCAACATGGTGAAAAACGCCCTGGAGGCCACCCCCTGTGGGGGGACGGTCACGGCGGGCTGCGACGCCGAGGCCGACACCATCCGCTTCTGGGTCCGCAACCCCGGCCTGATGTCCCAGACGGCCAGGGAACAGGTTTTCCGCCGGACCTTTTCCACCAAGGGACGCGGCCGGGGGCTTGGCACCTACAGCATGAAGCTTTTCGCCGAAAACTACCTGGAGGGCCAAGTCGGCTTCACTTCGGACGCAGCGACCGGAACCGAATTTTTCGTTTCCCTGCCGTATGCGCTGGGCTGCCGGGAATAAGCGGGGGGGGCACCGCCCAACCTTTGAAGGCGGCGTCAAAAAATCCCGGTCTTCCGGAAGGAACGAAAGACCGGGATACCGCGAAGGCGGAGCCGGAGGGAAATTTTAGAAGCCGGGCAGTTCCGAAAAAAGCTTCACGGCCATGGGCGCGGCCAGAAGCTCGGGACCCTTGGCCGTAAGCCCCTTCAAATGGGGCGTTTCCAGATGCCGGGCCAGAAGCTCCCGACTGGTCCACCCCTCGACCAGAACGAATTCCCCCGGGCGCTGGGTGGATTCGTAGAGGTCATAGGCCAAGTAGCCCGGGTCTTTCTGGGTCGGGGCGATACAGGCGGTCAGGGCGGCCTTGAGCGCGGCCTCCTGGCCTTTCTTGGCCACGAATTTGGCCACGACGGTGACGGTATCCTCGGCCATGTGCTGCTCCTCCTTTGGAGAACATTCGACACTTCCAAGGGCTAGATGGTTTTGCCTCCCCGGTCAATGCCGCCTTTCTCCTTTCGCCGCTTCTGCGCCGGACCGGCCGAAAAAATTCCTTCCCAGAGGACCTAACCGTGCGAAACCTTTATTGGGCGGCGGGGGCGAGGAATTTACAAATGTCTAGGATTTGCGTAGTCAATTCCAGGCGTGTATCAATTTCCTTAAAAACAAACGATTTTTTGATTTTCGTAGGGTGAGGCCCCTGTGTACTGGCCCGCGCCGCGACCCTTGTGGAAGTATTGCTCGGGTTCAAGCCTGGCAGGGAAGGAGGGACCATGTTGGAGTTTGTCGTCACCCCCCCCGGACATGAAAAACTGCATGTCGTCATCTACCCGGAAGAGCAGCGAGTAGAGACCAATATCCCGACGGATGCCACCACGTTGCGGGATCCGAAGATCTGCAACAAATGCAACAAGAGCAAGATAACCCATACCTGTAATCTGCTCCAGGCACTGGTGCCGATCCTGGTCTATTTTTCGGATTTCCTTTCCTATGAAAAAGTCGTCCTCGAATTCAGGGAGGAAAATTGCGCGGCGCGCTATACCGTCCCGGCGCAACGGGCCGGCTTTATTCTTTGTCTCTACGCGATGTTTTATTCATCCTGCGATTATTTCAGTCAGTATAGTTTTATTCTGAAATATTACAGGATTAATATCACCTATGAAATTTTCATGCACTTCGTGCTGACGACGGCCCTGCTCAAACGCCAAGTGGATTTGGACTCGGTCCACGAAAAAATCGACGTGTTCGAGGAAGTGAGGGCCATGGCCCGCGAGTTTCGCAACCGCTTGATCTATATACTTGAAGACGCCCGAGCCATCGAAAAAAAGGACGCCGCCGTCAACGCCCTCAACATCATCTTCAGCCTCAATGCCATGAGCGCGGAGTATCTGCGGGAATATTACCGGGAATTCCTGGAAAATATCAGCCGGATCCAGTTCGGGCACGACGAACGCCTCCCGCCTGCGGCCGCTTCCTAAAGCGCCTGCGCACGCTCAAAAGGCCGGCCCGGAGACATTGGCCAAACCGGCCAGCAGCCCGGTCAGGGCCAGAACCGACCCCAGGAAGGCCAGCACCAGCACAAACTTCTGCGGCAGGGCATTCTCCCGGGTGGCCACGAAGCCTTCGCCGCCCAGGGCCAGGAGCATCCCCGTGCCGTAAGCGGCCAGGGCCGCCGTCAGGCGCGGCGTCAGTTCCCCGACTGCGGGCATGAGTCCCAGGCAGACCCAGATCACCAGCGCCAGGGCCGTCAGGCCGAAGGCAAACCCCGCCCCGGCCGAGAGCCGCATGGTGAAGTTGTAGTAATCCCGGCCGAAATCATCCTTGCCCCGCCGCCAGACCAGCCAGGCTCCGGTGAAGGTTCCGGCCAGATGCAGCGACAGGACCAGACTCAAGGCCAAAATCCGCCAGAACACCGTCGGCCCCGTGGGCAACAACTGTTCGCCCCAGCCCGAGACCGGCAGGCCGGTGGCCAGGGGCCGCAACGTGGCCAGACTGGCGTAGAGCGCCAGCCAAAAAAGGACGGTGGCGGCAATGCCCAGCAGGGTGTGCAGGGATTTCCTGGCCTTCAGCGACTGCCAAAGCCCCCGATAGGCCAAAAAAACGGCCGCCCCGAGCAGAAGCGGCACGATCACGGCCGCCAGCGGCCGGGGAAAGCCGAACGCGGCCCGGGCTTCGGCCGGCGACAGGAAAAAGACGACGGTGCCGCCGCCAAGCAGGACCAAAAACGCCCACAGCCCGCCAAGCAGGGCAAAGGTGGCGGCCTGCTGGCCGAATTTGTCGATGAAGATTTTCAGCTGCTTGGTGGTGCGCAGACCGACCAGGGCCGTCAGACAGGGAATGCCGGCGGCGGCCAGGGCCAAGCCCACATGAACGGCGACCAGGGCCAGGGCCATCCAGAACACGGCAGCACGGAGCGCCTCGGACATGGGGCACGTTCTCCTTGGAGCCTCCGGAAATACGCAGAGGGTAGCGGGTGCGGGGAGGCTCTCGCGCTTCCCGCCTTGCAGTCGGCTTGTGCCCTACTTTCCCGGTTTCCGCAACAAATCCCGGTCATCGCCCGGCTTCGATCAAGAATCGGCTTGCGCAACGAGCCCGGGTCACGTAGTTTTTTAGCGAAAGAGGAAAGGATCGGCGGCCTTGCGTCGCAGTCAACCCCCATGAGCGGAAAACGAATCCTCACCGCAATCCTGGTCTTGGCGCTCCCCGGTTTGCTCGGTGCCTGCGGGCCGGGCAATACCCTTGTCAGCCGCCATACCCCAAGCGACGGCGAGGACGCCCAGCTCAAGACCGTGGAAGCCTCCCTGCAACAGATCCGGGAGCAGATCAAGGCCCTGGAACACAAACAGGCCCAAAGCGAATCCCGTATTGCCGAACTGCAAAAAAAACTCGGCCTGCCCGTAGGCCATACCGAGGCGCCGGCCCCGGCCGTGCCCCAGGGCAGCGCCCTGGGCGCGGGCTTCTCCCGCCCGGCGGCCGAAGCCGCCGCTCCGGCTGCATCCGGCCTGACGCCCCCGGCGAAAGAGCCTGCCCCCAGCCCGGCGGCGGTCCCTCCCGCCTGGAACCCGATGCTCCCGGCCGCCGCGCAGCCGGGCCCGGAACCGACCGCCATGGCCGCTTCCCCCTCGCCTTTTGCCGCCGGCCAGCCGCCGGCGACGCCGCCCCCCGGCGGCAAGGGAGCCCATGTCGGCTCCGCTCCCATCGTCGAGCCCCGATCCATGGCCGAGGCCAAAAAGCACCACGCCCCGGGACGGGTGGGGCCGACCGGGCCCGCCGCGCCGGCCACGCCGGCCACGCCCGAGGCGGCCATCGCCGCCGACCGCTCGGAGCGTCAGGCCGCGGCCACGCCGCCCGCCGCAACCGAACCCCAAGCCGAAGCCGCGCCGAAGCCGCCGGTCGCCCAGCCGACCCAGCCGGCCCAGTCGGCGCCCCCCGTGGCCAAGGCGCCGTCCTCGCCGCTTCCGGGCAACGCCGAAACCGCCAGCCCCGCCGAAAAAAACGCCTACAACCAGGCGCTGCAACTGGCCATCAACGGCCACCAGCCCGAAGCCAAGGCCGCTTTCGACCAGTTTCTGACCGACCACCCCAAAAGTCCGCTTGTGCCCAACGCCCTGTATTGGGTCGGGGAAGGCGCCTATCAAAGCGGCGATTACCAGGGAGCCATGGCCGATTTCGAAAAGGTGGCCAAGGGCTGGCCCGGGCATCACAAGGCGGCGGATTCCCTGTATAAGATGGCCATGGCCCAGGAGAAGTCCGGCAATATCCCGGCAGCCAGGACCACACTGGAACGGTTTCTCAAGGAATATCCCAACGCGGAGCTGGCCGGCGCGGCCCGCCAGAAACTCCAAGCCCTGCCCCAATGACCGCCTCCGACGCGATCGCCGCCGGCCCGCAGGCGTGGACGGACGACCCCCTTTTCGTCACGGAAGTCGAGGCCTGCCTGTGTCTGCGCCACTGCCCGGGACTCGGTCCCCGCACCTGGAAGCGCATCCTGGGCCGCTATCCTTCGGCCACGGCGGCCCTGGCCGACGCCCGTTCCCTGCGCTCGCAAGGCCTGTGCGACGATACCGTGGCCGGGGCCCTTCTCCGAGGCGACTCGAAGGCGCCGGCCCGTCGGGAAATGGAAACGGCGGCGGCCAGGGGCATCATCCCCCTGCCTTTTTTCCACCCGGCCTATCCGGCCCGGCTGCGGGAGATTCCCGACCCGCCGATTCTTTTGTACGTGCTCGGTGATCCGACCCTGCTGGGACGTCCCGCCGTGGCCCTGGTCGGGGCCAGGCAGTGTTCCCGCTACGGCTTTGAGACGGCCTGGCGCATCGCGGCGGACCTCTCCGCCGCCGGAGTCACGGTCGTGTCCGGTCTGGCCTTCGGCATCGACCGCCAGGCCCATCTGGGCGGACTGGCCGGCCCCGGCTCCTCGGTGGCGGTGCTCGGGACCGGACTCGATCTGGTCTACCCCGACGCCAACCTGGACGTCTGGCGGGAACTGGCGGCCCGGGGCGCGCTGGTCAGCGAATTCGCCCCGGGCACACCGCCCCAGGCCCAGAATTTCCCCATCCGCAACCGGGTGATCGCCGGCCTGGCCCTCGGGGTGATGGTGGTGGAGGCGGCAGCCCGGTCGGGCAGTCTCATCACGGCCCGTCTGGCCCTGGACCAGGGCCGCGAGGTCTTCGCCCTGCCCGGTCCGGTCAGCCTGCCCACCTTTGCCGGCTGCCATTCCCTGCTCGCCTCGGGAGCCACACTGGTCCAGTCGGCCGAGGACATCCTGACCAATCTGGCCCGGGAGCTGGCCGCCGCCCTGGCGGCGCCGGTCCCGACCGTCCCCCTGCAGGCGCCGGGCGCCCGCCCGATCCCGACCGCCCGCCCGGCCTCCGGACAAACCGCCTGTCCGCCTCCCCCCAGCGCCCGGCCCAGGGCCGTCCCCAAAAAACTGGAGGGCCTGGAAGCCGCCGTGGCCGCGCTGCTGTCCGACGAAGGCAAACTCCATATCGACGCCGTGGCCCGTCATCTGGGGGCCGCCCCGGCAGCCGTCAGCCGGGCCCTGGTCTGCCTGGAACTGAAGGGCCTTGTGCGGAAATGGCCGGGCATGTACTACAGCAGGGAAGTCGAGGAGCCCGGCGCGTCATGCAGAAAATCCCTCTAGACCTTGCCAGGCCGGGTATGGTTCTGGCTAAACCCGTGACCCGGTCCGACGGCATTGCCGTGGCTGCCGCCGGCGCGGAACTCTCCGCCTCCCTGCTCGACCGCTTTGACGGCATGGGCGTGACCCATCTGGTGGTGGAGGGGGAGCCGGTCAAGCTTGACGGTCCGCCGGGGGCGACCTCGTTCGACAAACGGCTCGAACGGCTCGACTTTCTCTTCAGAAAGCACGAGGACAACGCCTGGATGCAGCAAATCAAACGGCTGATGGACCATTATTTCCGTATGCGCGCGGCCTCGAGCGCCGCCCTGACCCAGGCCGCCCGGAAAGACGGGGACGCCTGACATGGAGGATCTGCGCACCGAACGCAAGGGCCGCATCCTGGCCGTCCGCGACCTGCCCACCCTGCCCAAGGTCCTCGACGAGGTGTCCAAGCTCGTCGAACGGCCGGATACCACCACCGAAGAGGTGGCCAAGCTCATCAGCATGGACCAGGTGCTTTCGGCCAAGGTCTTGAAGATGGTCAACTCGCCGGTCTACGGCTTTCCCGGCCGCATCTCCTCCATCCAGCACGCCTTGGTCCTGCTCGGCTTCAACGTCCTGCGCTCCATCATCGTATCCACCTCGGTCTTCGAGGTCATGAGCGAAAACATGGTGGGCCTGTGGGAACACAGCCTGGGCTGCGCCATGGCCTGCGGCGTGACGGCCCGGATGCTCGGCTTCAAGGACGCCGAGGAATATTCCGTGGCCGGACTGCTCCACGATTTGGGCAAGGTGGTGGCCACGGTGCAACTCCCCGACCTCAAGCCCGAGATCGAAAAGGCCGTGACCGAGCGCGACCTCTTTTATCTGGAGGCCGAACGCGAAGTGCTCGGCTTCGGCCATGATCGCATCAACGCCTGGCTGGCCGACCACTGGAAGCTGCCGGCCAACATCAAGGAGGGGCTGTCCTACCACCACAAACCCCATCTGGCCCGGCTCTACCCGGAAATGGCCTGCGTGGTGCACGTCAGCGACTTCATGGTGCGGCTGTTCGAGTTCGGTTTTTCCGGCGACGTGGGGGTCACCTACCTCCAGCCCGAGGCACTCAAAATCCTTAAGATCAAGCCGGCCCAGTTCGAAAAATTGTTGGACCAGCTGTGCGAACAGTTCGTGGAGATCACGGACCTGCGTTTCGCCTAACCGCCATGCCGGTCACCGCCCCGCCGCGCGCCTTCGCCCGCCCGCAAAAAATCATGGTCTTAAGCCCCGACGCCGGGCTGGTGGGACTTTTTTCCCAGGCCTTTTCCTCCGCCGAGGTGGAAATCATCGCCCTGCCCCGGGGGCGCGGCGCCATCGAGCACCTTTTCAGCGATCCCCCGGACCTGCTGGTGGTGGACCAGAAATTGCCGGACATGCCCGGCCTCGACGTGGTGGCCATGGTCAAAAGCGAAAACGTCTACCGCCAACTGCCGGTCGCCCTGGTCCTTGACACCGAGGACCTGGAGACGGACGTGGACTGGACCGTGGCCGAGGTGGACGAGCTGCTCACCCGGCCGCTTTCCGCCGCCACACTCCGGGCCCGGACCACTCTGACCCTGGCCCGGGCCTCCCGCTCCATGGACGCCAATCCGCTGACCAAGCTGCCCGGCAACACCTCCATCATCGGCCGCATCCAGGACCTGATCGACCGCCAGGAGGACTTCGCCCTGGCCTACGCCGACCTCGACTACTTCAAATCCTTCAACGACAGGTACGGCTTTTCCCGGGGCGACGAGGTGCTCATGATGACCGCCCGCATCATCGTCAACACCGTGCGGGCCATCGGCGGTCCCCGGGCCTTCGTCGGCCACGTCGGCGGCGACGATTTCGTCTTCATCCTGACCCCGGACCGGGTGGAGGACGCCTGCCGGGCGGTGGTGCGCAGCTTCGACGACATCGTGCCCCATTTCTACGACGCCGCCGACCGCGAACGGGGCTTCATCCAGTCCGTGGACCGCGAGGGCAACAGCCGCACCTTTCCGCTCATGGCCATTTCCATCGCCGTGGTCTTCAACCGGGACGGCCGGCTCAAGCACTACGGCGAGGCCTCCCAACTGGCCATGAACCTGAAAAAAAAAGCCAAGGAAAATCCCAGGAGCTGCTATGTCCTCGACCAGCGCCAGGGATGACGCGGCCACCCCGCCGGCGGCATTGCCCGAACCGGCCGCCGGCTTCGTGGCCTACCTGGCCGTGCAGAAGGGCTATTCCCCGGCCACCACCGCCGCCTACGCCAAGGACCTGCTGCAGTTCGAGGCCTTCCTGGCCACCCGGGGATGCAGCCTGACCGCCCCGGAGGCCGTCACCCGCGAGCATGTCCGGGGATTTCTGGCCGAGCTGCACCGCCGCCGCACGGCCAAGATCTCCATGGGACGAAAGCTCTCCAGCCTGCGGAGTTTTTTCCGCTATCTGCGCCAGAAAAAACGGGTCACCGGCGATCCCATGGCCGGAATCGCCAACCCCAAGCCGGAAAAACGAACCCCCAGGGCGCTGAACGTCGATCAGGCCATCGCTCTGGTCACGCCGCATCCGGGGACGCCTGCGGCCAGTGCCTCCCGCGAGGCCTGCCGGGACTTGGCCCTGGCCGAACTGCTCTACGGCTCGGGACTGCGGGTGAGCGAGGCCGTGGGCCTCAACCTCGACGACATCGACCTGTCCCAGGGCATCGTCCGCGTCTACGGCAAGGGGGGAAAGGAACGGATCGACCCCTTAAGCGACGCCTCCCGGGAGCGACTCGACGCCTACTGGCGCCGCCGGGGCGAATTCTCCCCCGAACCGGCCGAACAGGCCCTCTTCCTCGGCAGCCGGGGAGGCCGCCTCAACCGGCGACAGGCGGCGCGGATCATCGAGGAACTGGCCAAGGAAGCCGGGCTCCCCCAGCACGCCCACCCCCACATGCTGCGCCACAGCTTCGCCACGCATCTGCTCGAATCCGGCGCCGACCTGCGTAGCGTCCAGGAACTCCTCGGCCACGCGAGGCTCACCACCACCCAACGCTACACCCACCTCGACCTCTCGCGCCTCATGCAGGTCTACGACAAAGCCCACCCGCGCGCTGCCGAGAAGAAGAAATAAGAGAAGAGCCTCCGGCGGCCGGGGGCATGATGCCCCCGGACCCCTCGCACCAAAGACAGGGGGCCGGGGGGGAATGATTCCCCCCAAGCGGGTCCAGGGCAGCGCCCTGGGGGAAAAGGCGAAGAGCCTCCGGCGGCCGGGGGCATGATGCCCCCGGACCCCTCGCACCGGGGACAGGGGGCCGGCGGGGAATGATTCCCCCCAGCGGGTCCAGGGCAGCGCCCTGGGAAAAAAGGCGAAGAGGCCTCCGGCGGCCGGGGGCATGATGCCCCCGGACCCCTCGCACCGGGGACAGGGGGCCGGGGGGGAATGGTTCCCCCCAGCGGGTCCAGGGCAGCGCCCTGGGTTAGCTCAGCCCCTGTTTGGCCCAGTAGTCTTCGACGAAGGTTTCGGCATCCTGCGCCGTTGTGACGTCGCCGGCGACCTGGGCCTTGAGCAGGGCGGCCCGGATGAGTCCCACGGCCGGTCCCGGATTGAGCCCGGTCAATTGCATGATCCGGGCGCCGTTTAGAAGCGGTTCGAGCTTTTCCTCGGGCGTTTCGGTCCGCTCGAGCATTTTCATGTTGTGGTTGAATTCCTTGTAATTTCCGCCGAGAGCCTTGATGTCGGCCCGGGCCATCTCGATAAGGCGCGGGTACTGGTCCAGGGCCTTGAACCGGCGGATGCCCCGGTCGGTCAGCATGAAATGGAAGTGCATGTGTCCGCGCACGAGATTGCAGATGAGGTCGATCTCATCCGGGGGAAAGCCAAGGCGTGTCAGGATCTTGCGGGTGACCCTGGCCCCGACCTGGTGGTGCTGCAGAAACTGGATTTCGCCGCCGGCGTAGGTGGCCGTATGGAGCTTGCCCACGTCGTGGAACAGGCAGGCCAGGACGCCGTACCAGTCATAGGGCATCTCTTCGGGATAGAAGCGCATGACGGCCAGGGTCATGTCGAAGAGCGTGGATTCGACGCCCTCGTCGTTTTTCTGGCGGATGTGGGCCAGGCAGGCCACTTCCGGCAAAAAGCCGTGCAGGATCATGGAATCGAACAGCAGCTTCACGAAGGTGGCCATGTTGCCGGCCTCGACCTTGCGCCATTCGTCCATGACATCCTTGGCCGAGACGTAGTCCAGCACGCGTCGGGAGGCCCGCAGGATGGCCATCCAGGTGTTCTTCTCGATGGGCAGGCCGTAGTTGGCGGCAAAACGCAAGGCCCGCACGGCCCGCAGATAGTTCTGGCGCAACGATTCGTCGGGCAGGCCGATCAGGCGCACCTCGCCGGCGGACAAATCGGCGAAGCCGTCATGGGCGTCCGGCTGGTGCGGCAGATAGGAGCTGGCCAGATGTTCGGGCAAGATGCCCCGGTCCTTGAGGAGCTTGACCAACCGGCCGGTCACCCGGACCACGCATTCCTCGGGATGGGACGCGTCGGCCGCGTCGGCCGGATGGAAAAAAAACAGGCAGTCGTTTTGGCGCAAGCGGGCGAAGGCCCCATCCTCGCTCCAGGGCTCGATCTCCGGAAAAATCTTCTGCAGCTCGGCAAACGGAGCCTCGGAGCACAAATCCAGCACCGGAGCCGCCGGATCGAGGGCTTTTTCCTGGAGTTCCGGGTTGACGACATAGGCGTCATAGCCATTGCGCATGACGGTCTTGCAAATGGTGGTGGCGTCCTTGAAGGATTGCGCCATGGATCCTTCCTCCGAATGCGGCGGGTTCGCTGGTTGCAAAATCTTCTAGGCCGACGGGTCCAGGGAATGGACGACCGCGCCGGCCACCATGGTCAGCATGACGCGGCCGGTCAGGGACTGGCCGAGCAGCGGCGTGTTCTTGCCTTTGGAACGCAGGGTCTCCGGGGTGACGATCCAGGATTCGTCGGGATCGAACAGGATGCAGTCGGCCGGATCGCCCGGAGCGAACCGGTTGACGGGCAGGCCGAAAATCTCCGCCGGCCGCCAGGCGAAACGCAGGACGATATCCTCCGGGGAAAGCCGTCCCCGGCGTACCAGCCCCCACAGGCTGGCCAGGGCGGTATCCAGGCCGGAAATACCGTTTTTGGCGTCCTCGAAGGGCGTTTCCTTTTCATGCGCGGCGTGGGGAGCGTGATCCGTGGCCAGGATGTCGATAACCCCCTGGCAGAGGGCATCGAGCAGGGCCGCCCGGTCGTCGTCGGTGCGGAGCGGCGGGTTGACCTTGGCCATGGTGTCGTAGCCGAAAAGGGCCGCGTCGGTCATGAGCAGGTAATGCGGGCAGGTCTCGGCCGTGACCGGCGCCCCGCGTTTTTTGGCGGCGGCGATCAGTTCCACGGACCGCCGGCAGCTCACATGGGCCAGATGCACCGGCGCCCGCAGGTATTCGGCCAACAGGATGTCCCGGGCCACCTGGATCGCCTCGGCCGCGTCGGGCTGGCCGCGAAGGCCGAGCCGGGCGCTGGCGGCCCCTTCGTTGGCCCCGCTGCCCTTGGCCATGAACGGGTCCTCGCAGTGATCGATGACCGGAGCCAGATCGGCGGCGTATTCCAGGGCCCGGCGAAAGATTTCGGTATCGGCCACGGGCTCGCCGTCATTGGAAAAGGCCACGCAGCCGGCCTCGCGCAGTTCGCCCATGGGAGACAGCTCCCGGCCGGCCAGGCCCACGGTGAGGGCTCCCACCGGGAAAAGCCGGGGACCGTTTGGCCAGGCCACCTCGGCCCGGCGCAGCATGAGCCGGGTCACCGAGGCGTTGTCGTTGACCGGCTTGGTGTTGGCCATGCACATGACGTTGGTAAAGCCGCCGGCCGCGGCGGCGGCCAGCCCCGAGGCGATGTCCTCTTTCCATTCCTGGCCCGGCTCGCGCAGATGGGTATGGGCGTCGGTCAGGCCCGGCAGGAGGAGCAGGCCCCGGCCGTCGATGTTCCGGGCGTCCGCGTACGTGACGGCGGGATCGTGGGACGCCAGTTCCAGGACCCGGCCGTCGGCCACCAGCAGATCGAACCGGCCGTCGCGGCCCGGGACGCGGACGTTCGTTACCGCCAGCGCAGGGGATGTCACAGGGTCGCCCCCTTGTCCTTGCGGGTGATGTGCAAATATAAAAGCGCCATGCGCACGGCCACGCCCGAGGCCACCTGGTCGAGAATGAGGGAATTGCCGGCGTCGGCCAGATCCGAGGCGATTTCCACGCCCCGGTTGATGGGACCGGGATGGAGCACCTTGACGTCGGGCGCGGCGTATTTGAGCCGTTCGGTGGTCAGGCAGTACCGGCGGGCGTATTCGCGCAGATCCGGGAGCAGCCCGGCTTCCTGGCGCTCCAGTTGCAGGCGCAGGCACATGACGGCGTCGGCGCCTTCCAGGGCCGGCTCCACCTCATGATAGACCGCCGCGCCGAGCGCCCCGGCATCCCAGGGAAGCAGGGTGCGCGGCGCGCAAAGGCGCACCTGGGCCCCGAGCATGGAGAGCAGCCGGCAATTGGACCGGGCCACCCGGCTGTGGGCCACATCGCCCAGGATGACCACGGTTTTGCCCGCCACCGTATCCCAGATGTCGAGCAACGTGCTGAGGTCAAGGAGCGCCTGGGTCGGGTGGGCGTGCCAGCCGTCGCCGGCGTTGATGACCGCGCAGGACACCCGCCGGGCCACGAAGGCGGCCGCGCCCGAGGCGCTGTGCCGGATGACGATGGCGTCGGGATTCATGGCCTGCAGGGTCAGCACCGTGTCCTTGAGGGTTTCGCCCTTCTGCAGGGAACTGCCGGCCTTGGCCAGGGAAAAGGTGTCGGCCGAGAGCCGTTTGCCGGCGATGTCGAAGGACGTCTTGGTGCGGGTGCTCGGCTCGGCGAAAAAAAGGACGATGCTTTTGCCCTTGAGGGTAGGAACCTTCTTGACGGGGCGGGTGTTGATCTCCCGGAAGGAGGCGGCGGTACGCATGACCACGTCCACGTCCTCCAGGGAAAGCTGGGCCACGTCGAGCAGGTCCTTGTGAGGCCAGTTCATGGAAAATCCTCGGGCCGGAAGTTATGCCACGCTCCCATGCGCGTAAGCCGGCCGATATTTTCACAAGGGGGGCACGGCGTCAATGCGGACACGCCGGAACGCCACGCCACGTTTGCCGGGAAGGCCGTGTCTGTTCTCGCTGCGGCCGCTGCGCACTTGCGTCATGGGGGAGGCCTCCGGCGGCCAAAGGGCTCTGCCCTTTGGAAACCCGTCATGCTCTGCGCCCGTTGCATTAAACAGGAGCGCATTGCCCGGCTGTCAGGCAATTGTGCCGCCGTCTCCTTATGCGTGGCGCCGGTCGAGCCGCTCCTCCAGATCCGACGGCATCACGGCATAGCCGCCCACGGCCTGGGGGGCCAAGATCCCGAGCTCGCCCGAACGGCCGAGCAGCCGGGCCGGCGTCGTGGTCAGGGCCGGCAGCACGGCTGCGGGCGGGAAATCCGGATGGTCGGCCCAAAGGGCCCGCACCTCGTTCCAGAGGTTGAGATCGTCGTTGGAGGCCAGGCTGTCCGTGCCAAGGCACAGCGGCACCCCGGCAGCGACGAGGGCCGGGGCATCGGCCAGGCCCACGCCGATGCGCCGGTTGCTGCGCGGGCAGAGGCAGACCGTGGTGCCGGTGCGGGCCAGGATCGTCCGATCCTCCTCGGTGAGCCAGACGGCATGGACAGCCAGGGTTTCCGGGCCGAGTAGCCGCAGGTCCCTGGCGTAGGCCACGGGAGAACACCCCGGCGGCACGAAATCCCGGGGCAGGACCCGCCGGCGCAAAAGCGCCGCGAAGGCGCCGCCGCCCGTGGCCAAAAGTTCCGCCTCGCCCTGGTGCTCGGCCAGATGCAGGCAGTACGGCGTGCCGCGGCGCCGGCAGATCTGCCGGGCCCGGGTCAAATTGGCGGGGCTGGTGGAATAAAGGGCGTGGCCGCTGGCCGTGACCCGGCCCAGGCGCATGGCCCGGGCCGCCGTCTCCAGGGTCGGCGGCACCTCCCCGGCCGGGAGGGACCGGAAGCCGAAATATTCGTGGCAGACCAGGGAGGCCAACCCGGCCGCTTCCAGGGCCCGGACCACGGCCGGACCGGCCCGGCTGCCGATGTCGACCAGGGTTCCCGTGCCCGTGGCGGCCGCTTCGGCCACGGCTGCGTCCAAAATGACCGTGGACAGGGCGGTCAGGGGCTGGCCGATGAGCCACGCCACCCAGGCGGCAAAGCCCTGGCCGACCGGAGCCAGGCCGCGCAAATGGGAGAGCTCCAGGTGGACGTGGGCATTGATCAGCCCCGGCACCAGACAGACCGGTCCCAGGTCGTCAACGGGGCCGGAAAAACCGGCCAGCACCTGCCGCCGGGGGCCGACCTCCAGAATCCGCCGCCCCCGGACGACCAGGGCCGCGTCGTCAAGGGGGGCCTCACCCGGACGCATGGTCCAGGCCCGACGGGCGGTCACGGCCCGGGCGGAGCCGGCGGCGCGCATCGGCCGATCAGCGCTCGATGGCGGGCAGGGAGGATTTGAGGAGCGCCCGCAACTTCTGCACCCGATCGAGAAACGCGGCCTTCTCGTCCTGCATCTTGGCCTTGTCGCCCGTCCGGGAATCAGTGGCCACGGCGAAGGGTTTGTCGATCAGTTGCTGCAAGACGCTTGAGATACTGTCGATGCGGGAAAGCAGATAGCTTTTTTCTTCCTTGGCGAAACAATACGTGGCCCGGGAATAAATAAAATACAGGTCGCACAGATCGAGGGACAGGGTCATGGACCGCTCAATCCGGTCGCTAAGGTCCGTATAGAGCAGATAGGCCTCCGTATACGGATGCTTGGGATCCTTTTTTTCCTGCTCCAAAAATTCCTTGATCCGGGAAAGCTGGGTTGTGGATTCGTTAAAAAAGGTCATGAAGTAGACGATGCTCTGGCGCAGGTTGGGACCGGAGTCCTGAGCCTGGGCCCAGGTCGTCCACAGCAGGGCGCAGACAAAAAAAATAGCACATCGTTTCATAATCATTTCCATCCGGTTGCAAGGAGGTCGAAGGCCGAAAGAGGCGCCCGGACCATCCGGTATGCCTCGACAGTCGCACGAGACGCCGGCGGAAGTCAAACTGGCCCAGCCACCAGCCTAAAATCCTCCCGGGATTCGAAGCGGATGGCCGAACGGGCCAAGCCGAGGGCGGCATAGGCCGGGACCAGTTCCCCGGCATGGCCGAACAGCTCGCCGGAAAATCGACGCGGAGCGATCAGGGCCGCGGCCCGGCCGCCCATGGCCCGGACCTCGGCGGCGACCAGGGAAAACGTGGCCCGGGCCCGAACCCGGCATCCCAGGGCCGGATGCCAGGGACCGGCCACCAGCGCCCGCACCATCGCCGGTTCCGGAGCCAGACCGATGCGGGCCACCCGGATTCCGGCCCGCCACAGGACCGGCAGTACCCCGGCCAGGGCGTCGATGGTCCCGGGCAAGGACCACGGCGTGTAGCGGCCGGATCGATACCACTGGGCCAACGGCGTGCCCGGAAGCACCAGACAAGGATACAGCCGCACGATTTCCGGAGCCAGGGCGACGGTCTCGGACGCGTCATCGACCAGATCGGCCGGGGTGTGGCCGGGCAGTCCGGGCAGCAGTTGCACGCCAAGGCGCAGGCCGACGTGCCGGATATTTCGCGCCGCCCGGCGGATGGCGGCGGCGTCATGGCCGCGTCCGACCGCCGTCAGCACCGGGTCGGCAAAGGTCTGGGCGCCGATTTCCACCAGATCGAGCCCGGCCGCCCGCAGCCGGTCGAGCAAGGCCGGCTCGCAGGCGTCGGGCCGGGTGGAACAGCGGATGCGGCTGATGAGCCCGTCGGCCCTGGCCCGGCCAGCCGCCTCTAAAAACCGCTCCGGCCAGGGGCTCGGGAGGGCGGTGAACACGCCGCCGTAAAAAGCCAGCTCGTAAGGCCCTCGCCCCGCTTTCCCGGCCGCGTCGAGGTCCGCCCGCATGGCGGCCAGAATCCGGTCCGGCGGAGCGGCCGGCCGACCGGATTGGAGCGGCTGGGCGCAAAAGACGCACCGCCCCGGACATCCCTGAAAGGTCAGGTAGACCGGCCAAACCCGCGTCGCAGCGACCACGGGCTCGGGGTGCCGGAAGATGCGCCCGGGCGCCGGTTCGGCCGGAGCACCCGAACGGCCCGCGTCCCGGGAAAGAGCGACTGCCTGCAATATTTTCTCCTAAACAGCTTGAAAAAATACTTTTCCTTGCGTATACGGAGCTAAATGCAACTGGCCGCCCGTTTGTCCGGCGCCGGGTTGCCGGGCGTCCGGGCTTTTCGGCGCCCCCGTGAGGTCGTAAACGCCATGCCGCAGACAGACTGCCTGTTTTGCAAAATCGTCAAGGGCGAAATTCCCTGCGCCAAGATCTACGAGACGGACCGGATTGTGTCGTTCCTGGATATCGCGCCGTCGGCCCCCGGCCACGCCCTGATCGTGCCCAAGGTCCACGCCCCCACCCTGTTCGACCTGCCCGCATCCCTTGGTGCCGAGCTGCTTGACGCCGTGAAGGTGGTGGGACGGGCCGTCATGGACGCCACCGGCGCCACCGGGCTCAATGTGGTGGTCAACACCTTTGCCTCGGCCGGCCAAGTGGTGTTGCACGCCCACCTCCATGTGATCCCCCGATCCGACGGCGACGGCCTGGCCCCCTGGCCCGGCAAACCCTATGCCAGCAACGAGGCCATGCAGCGGCTGGCCGAGAACGTCCGCCGCCGCATCACCGTGTAACCCCAAGCGAAACGATTCCGGAGAACGCCATGAACGGGAAAACCCTCACCAAGGCCGACATCGTCGATTATATCTACGAGAAGACCGAGCGCAACCGGGCCGAAGTCAAAGTGCTGGTGGACCATCTGCTCGACCTTATGAAGCAGTCCATCAAGCGGGATCACTCGCTTCTGGTCAGCGGCTTCGGCAAGTTCGAGTCCTACGACAAAAAAGAGCGTAAGGGGCGCAACCCCCAGACCAACGCCTCCATCATGCTGCCGCCGCGCAAGGTGGTCGTGTTTCGCCTGTCGCGCAAATTCCGGGCCGAGCTCAATCCCGACGAAGTGCTGTAGCCTCCGGGAATGCGCCCATCCCGAAGCCTCCGGCGGCCAGAGGACGGAGCCATCCCGGCCGCATCCCCAACGCCAGCGGCGCGCGGCCGGTTCAGGTGAAGCCCGCGGATGCCGGAAGGCCGTCTCCTTTCCCCGTTACTGGGCGATGACGAACGCCCCGCCATACGTTGCGGCCAACCGCGCCCGGGCCGCCTCGGCCGCGGCCACGGAGGGGAACGTTCCCGCCAGCACCCGCCAATACAGCGTCCCGCCGATCATCCTGTCCACAATGCGCGAGCCGGCGTAGCCGGCGGCCACCACCTGGGGCAGCAGCCGGGTGGCATTGTCCTTTTGCACGAAGGCCCCCACCTGGACGTAAAACGGCCCCGGCAGGTCGCCGCCCGGGGTCGCCCCCGGCACGTCGCCCACGACCTCCAGGCGCACCTTGGCCGTTCCCCGGGCATGGACGCCCAGCTCCTTGGCCGCATACAACGACAAATCCACGATCCGCCCGGCCACGAACGGTCCCCGGTCGTTGACCCGCAGTTCCATGGACCGACCGTTTTGCAGATTGGTCACCCGCACCATGGTGTGCATGGGCAAAAGCTTGTGGGCGCAGGTGGGCTTGTACTGATCGTAAATCTCGCCGCTTGAAGTCAGACACCCGTGAAAGCCCGGCCCGTACCAGGAGGCCAGCCCCTCTTCCCGAAAACCCTTGGCCGATTGCAGGGGACGATAGGTCACCCCCCTCACGGTATAGGGACGCTGAGTGGCCGGCAGCCGCGAGCGGGAAGGCGCCCTGCCGGCGCAACCGGCAAGGAGCAAGACGGCCAGCACGGCCGCCAGCAGCCGACCGGAGCCGATGGCGCGAAAAAAACGCAGGGAATGGCCCATGGCGCTATGGTAGCCGCCGGAACGGCCCCGGGGCAAGCCCGAAGCGCCGTCTCCAACGGCACCGGGCGAGGCGCTGCCTCTCCCCAGACCATCACGGCCAGGGCGCGGCCCTGGACCCGCCGGGGGGATCATCCCCCCGGACCCCTGTCCGGTATATTTATAAATTGTCCCCGTGCGAGGGGTCCGGGGGCATCATGCCCCCGGCCGCCGGAGGCATCTGCGTCGTTTCTTCGTCCCTAGGCCGCGCCCTTGCCGCGGCGGCTCAAGACCAGGGCCAGGGCCGTGGTCAGTTTGACCAGCTCCACGTTGTTTTTCCGCACCACCCGGGCCAGACGCCGGGCCAGGACCGTGACGAGCTTGACCCCGATGTCCGGCCGCTCGGTCAGGAAGCGGAAAAAGCGGTCCCGGTCGATGCGCATGAACTGGCAATCGGTCAGGCAGGTGACGGTGGCCGAACGGATATCGCGGTCGAGCAGCGCCATTTCCCCGAAAAAAGGACTCTGGGTCCCGGAAAGCTCGGCCAGGGTCTTGCCGGTGCGTTCGGCTTCCAGGACCGGTGCGGCAATACCCTTTAACACCATGGACTTGCTGACCCTGACCCGGCCCGAGACCAGCAGGAACATGTCGTCACCGGGATCGCCTTCCGCGATGACGTCCCGGCCGGCAGGCAGGGAGACCGCCTCGAAGGCCGGCCTTACGGCGGTCAGTTCCTCCGACGAGAGCGCGGCAAAAAGTTCGGCCTTGGCCCAGGTTTCGGCGCTCATACCGCGCCTCCGTCATCCGGGGCGTCTGACGTTTCCCCGGCGCCCGGCGCCGGCCCCGGTTCCGGCTGGCCCAGCCGCAACACGATCAACCCATCGAAGGCGGCCAGATCCACGGCATCCCCGGGATTGAGCAGGACGTTCGGCCCTTGCTGGCCGATGCGGCCTTCCTGGCCGTAGGCGGCGAACAGCTCCAGAATGAACTGGTCCAGGGCCGAATCCGCGTCCAGGAGGTCCTTGATGGTGATGTCGCGCTTGAGGCGAAAGACGGCCACGGGCAGTTCGCCACCGGCGGCGGCGGCCTTGGCCACCAACTGGGACCAGCGCAGGCCCCGTTCTTCGCGGCTGATGAGCCGGGCGCCCATGCCGCGGTGGCCGGATTCGCCCAGCAGGCGTTCCAGGAAATGCCACAGGGCCGGATGTTCGCCGATGGCTCCGAGCGCCCGGCCGGTCAGTTCGCCCTGGATGAGGGTCACGTCCACGCCGGCCCGGGTCAGGTGCTTGCGGTTGGCTTCGAGCAGCGCCTCGGCGTAGAGCGGCACCTTGGGGGCCAGCCCCCGAAAGGTCAACGCGGTCAGCAGGCACTGCTGGTCCGCGTCACCCGGCGAGACCCCTTCGTTGGACAAAATGTAGGCGGCCCGGGCCGAACACGGCGAAGCCCGGCCGAGCACGGCCTCCTGGGCGGGATTTCCCCGGCAAAAGGCCAACCGATCCTCCAGGCCGAGGTCCACGGTGGCCTCGGCGAAGGCCTCGGGCGTCATGGACGCCACCACCACCACGGCCGGGCCCCGGCTGGGCGGAGCCGTCGCGGCCAGGGCCTTGATCAGGTCCGGGGAGTGGGCGTTCATGCCGAGCACCAAGGCGTGTCCTGAAGTTTTCACGGGTAACAGCCCCTGCTGTTTGCGGTTGCGGCGTTCGATCAGGGCCGAGGCCAGATTTCCGGTCAAGGCGGCCATGATGCCGATGCCGGACCCCATGATGCACATGCCGATCAGCCGGCCGGGGACCGTGGTGGGGACGATGTCGCCGTAGCCCACCGTGGACACGGTGACCACGGCCCACCACACGGCATCGAACAGGGTGCGCTCGGGGTTGGCGCGCAACTCCACGTAGTAAAATCCCAGTGATGCCAGGAAAAGGATCACCACGACCAGGGCCAGGGTCGTGGCCAGGGTGGAGGCGGTCAGGCGCCGCCAGAGGCTCAGCGGACTATGCATCGGCCCGTCCTAGGCGCGCAAGCGCGCCCGCCAGGTATCCACGACCTCCTTCTCCCGGCGCGCCTGGTCGCTTTCCGGATTGAGGCGGCAGGCCTCCTCGGCCGCCAGGGCGGCCTGAGCCATCCAGCCCCCTTCCCGCAGGCTGCGCGAGGCCATGGTATACAAAAATTCCGGTTTCTCGCCGTAAATCCCCCGGACGAGCTCCCGGTAGCCCTCGGCGAACACCTCGCGCACCAGCTCGTTGCGCTTGAACAAAAACCGGGCCAGCCAGGGGTTCTCCCGCTGGTCGGCCAAAAACAAGGGAAAAAGCTTCCGGCATTCCCCGAACAGAAAGCGGATGCGCCGGATTTCGCGCTGCATGCTCTCGGCGGTCTGCATCAGGAGCTGGAACAGCTCCCGGCTGATGATGCAATCGGGTTCGGGGAGTTCCCGTTCCTGGATGGAGCGGAACCAGGGGGCGTAGTTCTGCTGCTGGTAGGCGTCTTCCTTGAGCTTCATGGATTCGTGAAAGATGTAGCCGATGCACCAGTCCAAAAACTGGCCGACCAGGCTCGTCCCGTTGCCGTCGCGGAAGAGGTGGTGCGCCGTGTCCTTCAGGCGCCACAACAGGCCCTTGTTCATTTCCTCGCCGAGCAGATCCCGCAGATCCTCGAAGGTCATGGTGCCGGAGTGATCGAATTCCAGGAACAGCTTTTCCAGGATCTGCACGGCCAGGCAGTAGTCCCGCAGCAGGTCGCGCATGAATTCGCGGTGTTTTTCCTCGAACCAGCTATTGGACATGCCGTCATCCTCAGTCGGGCCGACATCCCGGCGACCAGGCGGCGGCATGTTTGGCCAGCTGGGCCAAACGCTCGTCGACCAGGGCGTACAGGGTGCCGGGAGGAAAAGGTTCGTCGGGACTCCGGCGGTGTCCGGCCGGCAGGCCCGTCAGGATTTCCATGGCCTCCTCGATGGTGGTCACCGGGAAAATGCGGAACAACCCCTGGCGTACGGCCTCCACCACGTCCTCGTCGAGCATGAGGTTGACCACGTTGTCGGCGGGCAGGATCACCCCCTGGCCCCCGGTCAGTCCCCGCCGGCGGCACACGGCGAAAAAGCCCCGGATTTTCTCGTTCAAGCCCCCCACGGCCAGGATGGCGCCGGACTGGGACACGGCGCCGGTCATGGCGTAGCAGAGCTTGATGGGCCGCTCGGCCAGGGCCGAGAGCAAGGCGGCCAGCTCGGCGCCCGAGGCCGAATCGCCCTCCACGGCGGCGTAGCTCTGTTCGAAGCACAGGGAGCCGGCCATGACGATGGGCTTGTCCTTGGCGAAGCGTTCGAGCAGGTAGCTTTTGAGGATCATCATGCCCTTGGTGTGGATGGGGCCGCCGAGTTCCGCCTCGCGCTCGAGGTCCAGGACGCCGCCGTGCCCGACGCCCACGGTGCAGGCGATCTGATGGGGCAGTCCGAAGGCGTAGTCCCCGAACATGCGGACGGAAAGCCCGTTGGCCCGGCCCACCGCCTCGCCCGTGGTGGAGACCTTGATCATCTCCCGGTCGTACTCCTCCAGGTATTCCTCCTCGAAGAGGTTGACCCGGAAATCCCGGGCGCGCAGGGCCTCGGCCAGATGGACGTCCCGGACCTGCTCCTCGCCCCGGGTCCGGGCCAGGGAGGCCGCCTCGATCATCAGCTCCCGGGCCAGGGGCAGCTTCAGGGACAGGCGCGTCTGGTCCTCGGACAAAAGCGAGGCATGCTCCACCAGAGCGGCCAGGGCCGACCGATCGAAGGGGGGCAGCTTGGCGTCCCGGATGACCCGCCCGGCCAGGGACAGGTAGACGAGGGTATTCTCCGGGGTGCGCGGCATGGTCTCCTGGAGGTGGGCCTTGAGCTTAAAAAGCTTGCCGAAGCGCTCGTCGCTGTAGAGCAGCACCTCGTAGGCCTCGTCCGAGCCGACCAGCACGACCTTGACATCGAGGGGAATGGGTTCGGGTTCGATGGTGCGGGTGCGGACATGCTCGCCGCCCTCGGCCGGGTCCTCCACCCGGGCCAGCCCCGAGCGCAGGGCTCGCAGCAGGCCCTCCCAGGCCCCGGAATTGGCCGACAGGTCGTCCACCCGGATGATGCAAAACCCGCCGTTGGCCCGATGGAGCGAGCCGGCCTTGATGAGGGTGAAATCGGTATAGAGCGCCCCCATCTCGGATTCGCGCTCGATGCAGCCCATGAGGTTGAAGTAGGTGGGATGGTCCTCCACGATGACCGGGGAGCCTGTCAGGTGGCCGTTATCCACGAACAGGTTGACCTCGTAGCGGTAGAAGATGTCCTCGGGCAGGGACGGGTCGCCGTGGACGGCCGGGGGATTCGGGGCGGCCTGGGAGGCGTCGCGGGGCATGAAGGCGTCCAGGTTGTCCAGGATGTCGGCCCGCAGGGCGTCCAGATACTGGGCGATGGCCGGATTTTGCTCCCGCAGTTCGGTAAATTCCTCCAGCCGGGCGGCCAGGACCTCGCCGGCGGTTTCCCGATCCAGGTCCTTTTCCCGGTCATGGTAGCCCCGCTCTTCCTTGGAGAGGCGGCGCAGGGCCGTTCCCATCTCCTCGAGCAGGAGGTCGCCCTTGGCCTTGAGGGTCTTTTTGAGGTCCGGGTCCAGGCGCTCGAACTCCTCGTCGCTGACCACCTTGCCTTCGAGCAGGGGGTAGAGGGTATAGCCGCTCTGGTCGTCCACGAACAGGCTGTAGCCTTCGTTTTTGGCCTTGGCCTCCATCTCGTCGAGCACGGTATCCCGGCCGGCGTTGTAGCCGCGCAGCAGGCTCTGCTTCTGGTTGAGGTAGGCCTCGCGCTCGAACCGGGCCGGGATGTCCTCGCGCAGATCGGCCACGGCCTTGGCCAGGGCGGTCTTGAAGCGCTTCCCCTGGCCGGCCGGCAGCGACACGGCCCGGGGCCGGTCCGGGTCGTCGAAATTGTGGACATAGAGCCAATCCGGCGGGGTGGCCCCCCGGGCGGCGGCCGGGTCCAGGAAGGTCCGGGCGAAATGGGTCCGGCCGAGATAGGGCTCGCCGGCCAGATAGACGTTATATTCCCGGCCGCCGATGGACAGGGCCATGGACAGGGCGGCATGGGCCCTTGGCTGGGTGCGCGACAGCGCGCCGGGGTCGTCGGGGATGTCCCGGCTGTCGGCATACGGCAGGTCGGCCGGATCGCAGGCGGCGCGCAGGGCAGTGGGATCGAGGGGATGTTGTGTCTTTGTCGTTATCATGGAATCCGTCTGGTAGGCACGCGGTTTTCGGGGGGTGACCGGCGCCCGAGGGCCCACCGGCAAATGTCGTCCTTACGGTCTTCCGCCGTGTTTGTCATCACCGCCATTGCGGTCGGACCGCGGACATCCCCCAAAGGGGCGGCCGGCCGAAACAGAAGGGGCCCCTTGCGGGGCCCCCAAGGCTCACGTCGGTTGCGCGACCAACACGTCAGAACGTGTACTTCAGACCAAAGGCCACCTTCCAGGCGTCATTGGCCTCATTGGCCAAGTGGGTGCCCCAGACGCTCTTCTGGAACGGGCTGGCATGGGCCCATCCGGTCTCCAGGATGAAGGCCAAGTTTTCATAGAGCATGTACTTGCTGTCGAAGTTCAGGCCGATGGCCCACTCGTCCCAGGTCAGGTCGCGGCCCATGTTGAACAGCGGATCGGAAACGCCGCCGGTATTGAGCGCGTAGGTGTAGCCGCCGCTGTTGGCGTAGCGGATGGCCCGGGGCGAGTTGTTGCCGTGGACGTAGGCGAAGGTCAGGATGTGGGACAGCTTCTCGATGAAGCTCATCTTGTTGAGGGATGCGCCGAAGCCGTAGGCGCCGATGGGGTTGATGCCCATGTTGGAGCCCTTGACCAGTTCCTGGCCGCCGTCGAACAGGAAGCTGTTGCCGGCATTCCAGGACTGGGTGCCTCCATTGTGGTCGCCGCCGTTGCCGGAACCGGGGAAGAAGTTCGGCATGCGCTCGGAACCGTTGCGGATGGAGCTGTCCTCGCCGGTGGACCAGAAGCCGAAGGCCTGCGGGGTCACCATGTCGAAGCCGGTGTATTCGAGGGCCGCGTCGATGAACCAGCCGTCACGGACGTTTTTGGCATACTCGTTCATGCCGTGGCGGCCCCAGATCACGTCGGCATAGAACTTGAGGGGATCGAGCACGGAAACTTCCAACGTGGTGCCGGCCCACATGGCGGTGATGAAGTTGTTTTTCCAACCGGAGGCGCCGTAGGCCAGGAAGCCGGGGGCGACGAGGCCTTCGGCCCAACCGCCGTCGTAGAGGTACTTGCCGTCACGGCCGCCCTGGCCGTAGGCGACCCATGGGGTAGCCTTGAAACCCTCCAGGGTGAGGGGCAAGGCCAGGAGGAAGGCCTCTTCGTTGGCGTAGAGGTTCCGGTGGTTGTCGCCGATGGAGGTTGCCTGACCGAAGGTCTGGTCGCTGGCAATGGTCCGCACGTAGCCGAGGAGCAGGCTCAGGGTGCCGTCGATCAGCGGCGCGGTGACGATGGCGGCGGAGACATCCGAGTCAAAGACCACGCTGCCGGCGAAAAACGAGCTCTGCGGCATGGAGGCCGGCTGCAGACCGGCCGAAACCTGGATTTCGGTGCCGGGCCACTTGAACTGCAAGTAGGCCTGATAGACCTCGACGCCGCTGGAGGTGCGCACGCCCGAGCCGTTGCTGATGCCGGCCGTCGGGTTGGCGGCGGTGTAGGTGCCGTGGCCCCAGGTATCCTCGACCAGGACGCCGAAGCGGAACTTCACGGCCTCGCTGGCGATGAAATCCGTGCGCAGGCGGAAGCGTTCCCAAATTTCAAAATTGTCCGAACTCCGGGAGCCGGCCCGTTGAACCGCGCCGGCGTTGTTGCTCCAATAGGCCCGGTTCCAGCCGGTAAAGTTTCTGTTGGCGAAATAGTTGCCGTAAACAAGGGCATCACCTGTCATCCGCACCTCGGTGGCTGCCTCGGCGCGGGACACGGCCGTCATCACCAGGGCGGCCGCCAGCACACCAAACAATAACCGTTTCATGAATCCCTCCTCCATAAATGTTCCCCTAGACGCAACCGACGCCTCTCACTGTATACGGACTGACAGCGGAACTGCCCGCAAGGCGACCGCAACCGCCGCCCTACCCTCGACTGTTCGGGGTCCCGCTGTCAGAGTTTTTTTTCTGCCTACCTCATGGAGTCCGCGAGCGCAATGCCCTCACTGCAATACGCCACCTTCTTGCCGCAAAAAAACGGCATGAGCCGGCCGGTTGGACAAGCGTTCGACGTCCCGCTCTCTTGGTCGGCCTTCAAAACGGGAGCTTTCCATAACCCAGCAAATCATACGCCGGGACAAGAAGGCCCACGAACGACAGGATGACCAGCAGCGTCCCCAGCACCTTCGCGGACATCTTCCCGTAGGTGACGGCCCAGATGACCAACGTCAAAACAACAAAGGCGACCATCATGGCGCCCAAATACAGACTCTTGCCGATATAATTCGTTCCATCCGCCTTGACGCCGCCGCCGGTGAAAAAGAAAAATGCCGCTACGGCCAAAATAACGCCCATCATCAGGCTCAGGTTCCCCAGCGAACGCTGATCTTCAATGCCGGCCAGCACAACATAGGAAATGGCCAAATAGACGACGCCGAAGGGAATAAGCAGGGTCGCCGTGAAGGCATCGCTTGCAAAAAGAGGCGTCGCCTGCAGGATGCCGCCGACAACCGTGATGACTCCGACGAATCCGGCGATGGCACCGCAGGTTTTGGCATCCCCCTGCCCCAGATAGAACAAGCCTATCGGGAACCAGAGCATGCTGATCGTAACGAATAAAACGAGTGTCATGGCATTCCCCCTCACCGGTTCTGGTTGATTTTTTCGAAGACCTCCCACACGTATAATGCGTTTACGCTGCACCGTTTCCCGGAACGCCTGCGGTATGGCCCGCCCCGTAGTCTCTCCAAAAAGCACTCGGGGAAGCCCTGAACCGGCCTCTCCGGACCGGTACCGCTGCACAGGGAAATGGAATCCGCCAGGATACCAAGGTATTCGATGCTGCTCGCAAATACCGGGCCCACATAAAAACCATTGTATTTAAGGATATTGCAAAACCATCCCGCTTTTTCCTCCGCGCCCGGGGCAATCGATGCGCCAGTCCCCCCGGCCCCCTCCCAGCCAGGGCGGTATTTTTCGAAATTTATTCCATTTATTCTATTATGTTATCGATTATGAGACACTTTGACCTAGCGAGATTCTTATTCGGGTCATTTTTTCCCATAAAAACGTGTTGGGGTTTTTTTACCCACCGCATCTCGCAACATTTTTTCCGCCGCGCGCTCCCCAAAGGCCTCTGTTGAAATACCCGGCCCGACCGGCTAAGGAGTCCACTTGCAACGGGCGTCAGACCGGCCGGCCGAAACGACCACCCACGGTCGCCCGCCGGCACCCGGACGACACCCCAAGCGCAAGGGAGAACCTATGTGCGGCATTATCGGTTATTGCGGGCACCGGCCGGCCGTCCCGATCATCCTTGAGGGACTCAAACGCCTGGAATATCGCGGCTACGACTCGGCCGGCGTGGCCTTTTTGCAGGGCCGCGATCTGATCCTGGTCAAAGCCGAGGGCAAGCTCACCAACCTGGAAAACAAGCTGGCCGCCCAGAACGTCTACCTGGCCACCTCGGGCGTGGGCCACACCCGCTGGGCCACCCACGGCCTGCCCACGGAAAAAAACGCCCATCCCCACGCGGACGCCGCCCGGTCCCTGGCCCTGGTCCACAACGGCATCATCGAGAACTACCAGGAACTCAAAAAGGAGCTGGTCGCGGCCGGCGTCCGCTTCGCCTCGGACACGGACACCGAGGTTCTGGCCCAGCTCATCGGTTTCTACCTCAAGTCCACCGGCTCCCTGGCCGAGGCCATCGCCAAGGCCCTGTCCCGGGTCGAGGGGGCCTACTCCATCGTGGTGGTCAGCCGCGACAATCCCGGCATGCTCTATGCCGCCCGCAAGTCCTCGCCGCTGGTTCTGGGCGTGGGCGTGGGCGAAAATTTCCTGGCTTCCGATATCCCGGCCTTTTTGCCCTACACCCGGGAAGTCGTTTTCCTGGACGACGGGGAGATGGCCCGCATCGACGCCGGCTCCTGGCAGGTGATGGACGTGGCCACCCTGGCCCCGGTGAAAAAGGAAGTGCGCCACATCGCCTGGGACGTGTCCGCCGCCCAGAAGGGCGGGTTCAAGCATTTCATGCTCAAGGAGATCATGGAGCAGCCCCGGGTGGTGGCCGACTGTCTGGCCGGACGCATCGACAAGGAAGGCGTCGCCGCCGTGCTGCCGGAAATCGAGGCCGCTCCCGTCCCGACGAGCCTGTGCATCGTGGCTTGCGGCACCTCGTTTCACGCCGGGCTGTGGGGGATGTATCTCCTGGAAAAATGGGCCGGCATCCCGACCCGGGTGGAGATCGCCTCGGAATTCCGCTACCGCGAGCCGCTGCTCGGTCCCGGCGACACGGTGCTGGCCATCAGCCAGTCCGGCGAGACGGCCGACACCCTGGCCTGCATCCGGCTGGCCAAGGAGCGCGGCGCCCACGTCATCGGCCTGTGCAACGTGGTGGGATCGTCCGTGGCCCGGGAGGCCGACGTGGTCCTCCACACCCAGGCCGGACCGGAAATTTCCGTCGCCTCCACCAAGGCCATGTGCAGCCAGCTCACCCTGCTCACCCTGCTGGCCCTGGCCTACGGCCGCAAAAACGGCCGGCTGCCGGCCGAGGTAGCCGCCAACTGCCTTCCGGCCCTGACCGGACTCCCCGACCAGCTGACGGATGCCTTGCCGGCCATGCGCGAGCGGGCCCGCGAGCTGTGCCGCATTTACGCCGAAGCCCAGAGCTTCCTCTATCTCGGCCGGGGCGTCTGCTACCCCCTGGCCCTGGAGGGAGCGCTCAAGCTCAAGGAAATCTCCTACATCCACGCCGAAGGCAACGCGGCCGGAGAGATGAAGCACGGCCCCATCGCCCTGATCGACCCCAAGTTCCCCACCTTCGCCCTGGCCCCGCTGGACGCGCTGTTCCCCAAGGTCAAATCCAATCTCCTGGAGGTGCAGGCCCGGGGCGGCAAGATCATCGCCCTGACCCATGCCGGGGCGAATCTCGACGTGGATCACCCCTGGGAGGTTCCGGCGGCCTGGGGCCCCCTGTCGAGTTTTCTCATGCTGCCGGCCTTGCAGCTTTTCGCTTACGAAATGGCCGACTATCTGGGCAAGGACGTGGACCAGCCGCGCAATCTGGCCAAAAGCGTGACCGTGGAGTAGCGTACCGGCGTGCAGCGACTTTTATCCCCGAGAATCGCCAGGGCAGCGGCCGTAGCGTGCCTGCTGCTCCTGACCGTCGCCATCGGCCGGGCCGCCGACGTGGCGACCCAGTTCAAGGAAGAGGCCGCCCGATTCGCCAAGCTGCGGGCCGACCCGGCCTCGATCAACCGCCGGGACCTGTGGAAGGCCCTGGACGCGCGGCTGGCCAAACTGGCCGCGGCCGCCCGGACTCCGGCGCTGCGGGGACGCATTCTGTATTGCCAGGCCTGGGCCGACGAGGAGCTGGCCAAGCGGTCCGTGCTGGACAAGGATTACGAGGCGGCCGTGGCCCTGTACGGCCAGGCGGTCCAGGCCGCCTCCGACCAGGCCTGGGCCGACGACGCCCTGCTGCGCCGGGCCACCATCCTGCTCGAAACCCTGAAACGCCCGGACGAGGCCAAAGCCGACCTGACGCGTCTGCTCGGCTCCCACCCCAAGCGGGACATCGCCGACCGGGCCAAAAGCCTTTTGGCCGAACTCGGCAAGGAAGCGCCACCGGCGACGACGCCGGCCAAAAACGGCCAGCCGGCACCGGCCGCGCCGCCCGCGCCGGCCAGCCCCGCCCATCCCGCCACCCTTTCGCAGCTCGCCGTGACCTCGACCGGGGCCGACACCCGGCTGACCCTGACCCTGGACCGGGAAACGACCTACCGGTATCAACTCCTGAACCAGACCAAGGCGGGCGGGGAGCCGGTCAAGCGGCTCTACATCGACCTCGACAACACCCGGACCGGGCCGGGGGTCTCCTCGGAAAAACGCTTCGATACCGGCCGCATCGCCCGGCTGCGGGCCGGCTATTTCACGCCGGACACCGTACGGGTCGTCCTGGAATTCGATGCCCAGCAATATGCGCTGCAGGCCCAGAACGGCCCCTTCCGGATCATGCTGGACCTGACCGGCCCGGCCAAGGCCGCGTCGGGCCGTCCGCCCGAACACCGGGCCGAAGCCGCCTCGCCGGACGGCGACAAGACCGCCAACATCGTCACCTGGCTGGGGAACGTCTTTCGCGACACCAAAAAGGTCAACCTCGGCCCCACCCCCAAGGAGACGGAAAAGGCGTCGGCCCGGAAATCCTCCGGGGAGGCGCGCCAGCCGGCCTCGCCGCCGCCGCCCGACCCCACGCCCCGCGCCAATTTTCGACCGAGCAAGGAACAGAAGAAACGTTTGGGCGATCTGGTGGAGCAGCTCGGCCTTTCGGTACGCACCATCATGATCGACCCCGGACACGGCGGCAAGGATCCCGGCGCCCACGGCCTGCACGGCCTGGTCGAAAAGGACGTGAATCTGCGTTTCGCCAAGATCCTGGGCGAGGAGCTGCGGCAGAAGGGGTTCAAGGTCCTCTATACCCGGACCACGGATGAGTTCATCCCCCTGGAGACCCGCACCGAGCTGGCCAATTCCAAAGGGGCGGACCTCTTTATTTCCGTCCACTGCAATGCCCACTCCGATGCGGAGACCTCGGGCCTGGAAACCTACTCCCTGAACCTGGCCAACAACCGGGACGCGGTCCGGGTCGCCGCCCGGGAAAATGCCTCTTCGTCGAAAAAGATCAGCGATCTCCAGGCCATTCTCACGGACCTGATGTTGTCGGCCAAAACCACCGAGTCCCGGGATCTGGCCCAATACGTCCAGAAACGCGCCCTGGCCGACATGCGCGGCCATTACGCCACCCGGGACCGCGGCCCCCATGAGGCGCCCTTTTTCGTGCTGATCGGCGCCAACATGCCGGCGGTTCTGGTGGAACTCGGCTACATCACCAACCCGACCGAGGCCGGGCGGCTGTCCTCGGGAAACTATCTGCACGCCCTGGCCTCGGGTCTGGCCGACGGCATCGTGGCCTACAAGAAAAAAATCGAGCGTTTCACCACCCTGTAACCGCAAAAAACACCACCATGTCGAAAATCCCCCCCGCCGATCGTCTCATCGTGGCCCTGGACGTGCCGAACCCAGCCCAGGCCCTGGCCCTGGTGGACCTGCTTGCGCCGCACGTCCGCTTCTTCAAGGTCGGGTTCCAATTGTTCCTGGCCGGCGGCTTGGCCGTCTGCGACGCCATCGCCACCCGCGGCTGCAAGGTCATGCTCGACCTCAAATTCCACGACATCCCCCAAACCGTGTCCCTGGCCATGGCCCAGCTGGCCGATCACGACATCGCCCTGGCCACGGTCCACGGCTATCCGCAGGTGGTGGAAGCGGCGGCCAAGGCCAAGGGCAGGACCAAAATCCTGGCGGTCACGGTGCTGACGAGCCTCGGGACGGAGGAATTGCAGCAAACCGGTTTCGCCGGCACCCTGGCCGACCTGGTGCGGCTGCGGGCGGCGACCTCCCTGGCCGCCGGGGCCGACGGCCTCGTCTGCTCGCCCTTGGAGGTGGCCGTGCTGCGCAAGCATCTGGGCCAGAAGCCGTTGATCGCCACGCCCGGCATCCGACTGCTCGACAGCCCCCGGGACGATCAGGTCCGCACGGCGACGCCGCTGGCCGCCATCCAGGCCGGCGCCGACCACATCATCGTCGGCCGCCCCATCACCCGCCACCCCGACCCGGCCGGCGTGGCCCGGGCGATTGCGGAAGAGATAGGCTAGAGGGGAGAAGGAAGGGAAGAGGCCTCCGGCGGCCGGGGGCATGATGCCCCGGCCCCCTCGAAGGGGGGAATCCCTCAGAGCGTGGTCAGAAACGACCGCCAGCAGCCGGCGCAACCCGCGGGAGGGGTGTCCGTGTCGTGCTGGAAGCGGAATTCCTGATAGGCCGGCTCGTTCCAGATGGCGGCCAGGGGCGTGGTGCGCAAGGAGCCCCGCACGTCGTGCGGAAAGGGGATGTCCTGGCCGTGGAAGCGGTAGCTGGCCGGGGGAATCACGGGCACGTTGCGGAAGGGACAGGGGCTGACCGCCCCGTCGGCCGCCACGAACAGGGCGCTGCCCGGCGTATCCGGACAGTGGAAACGGGTCTGCCCGCCGTTGACCAGCCGGCTGTCCAGGCGGACGCCCCGGGCTGCGGCTTCGGCGGCCAGCCGATGCAGGCGGACGCTCACCCGCTCGTACGCCGCGACGGTCACGGGCACCAGGGTGTCGTCTTCGGTCTGCGGACTGGTGGCGTAGGAAAGCAGCCGGACGCTGGCGGCCTCGAAACCGACCCGGGCCAAAAATTCAGGCAGCTGGTCGCACTCGGCGGCAAACCCCGAACGGGTCAGCGTATAGCGCACGCCGATCGCCGGCAGCCGGGACTGATGGACGGCCCGGACGGTCCGCAGGCGGTTGGCCGCCTCCAATACCGAAAAAAGGCTCGTCCCGCGCCGACGGAAATTGGCCTCCTCGGAGAGCCCCGCAATGGTGAACACCACCTGGTCCACCCCGTCGCGGACCAAGGCGTTGGCGTGATCGTCGGTGAAACAACCGGCGTCGGTGACCAGCTCCACCCTGGCGCCGGTCTTCTTGGCCACGGCCAGCATGGGCAGGATCTCGGGATTGGCCAGGGGATCGCCCCAGCCCTGGAAACGGATGACGGCCACGGCGGTCAGTTCCCGGACAAGACCCGAAAAAAGGGCCAGGGGCAGGTCATGATCGAGCCAATGCTTTTTGTGGCCGGCATGGATGGTGTAGCCGGTTTCGGCCCGGCTGCGGGAAGAGGCCTCGATAAAAAGGCGGTCCAGGACGAACGGCGCGATCATGGCTGCCCGCTGCTGGTCGCCGCGCGGCGCACGCCCGACAGGGCGGAGGCCTGTTTCCCGCCGCCTGGCGCCTGGCGGCGACCCCTTGGAGCCGGGCAGAGGACTCCCCGTTCGTGTTCGGCGCGAGGGCATTCCATGGAGGGCAACCTCGTTGCTTTTCGGTCGTTACGGTAGCCCAGGGACCGCTCCTTGGCAATGCACCCGGTCGGCGCCGCCAAGGCCTTGATTTCCTCAACGGATGCGGCTACCTCAAGCCGAACCTCCCGGTCTGCCCGGGCAGACCGCCGACGGGCCCCGGGCCTTTTCCGCCCGGGAAGACGCGCCCGCCACACAGGGGAATCATGCGGCGAACCATGGCAAGCACGCCTCGGCCTTCGGTTCGGCGGGCTCCCCCGCCTGCCGGTGGTCCTTGCAGCGATTTTTCCGGAAGATGTCCCTCCGGACGAGACGCAGCGTCCGGCCACTCGATCCGACCAACGGACGAAGGGATCCTGCATGGCTAGACTCCAGACGCCGGAACTCCTGCCGGCCGGCGGCGGCCAAGGTTTCAGCGGTGCCGTCTTTCTCGGGCTGTTCGCCATGCTGGCGCTGCTGTCCTGCTTCAAATATCTGGCGCTGCACTCCACGGTCTCCGGGCTCGGCCGCATCCTCTCCGACCTGTATTCGATCCATAACACCGGCCACTGGTGGCTGGCCTTCACGGGGCAGGCCAGACCGCTGTTGCTGGTTTTTTCCGCCATCTACCGGCTGGTGCCGGACCAGGCGGCGCCCTTCGTCCTTCTGATCCTCCAGGCCCTGTTTTTGGCCCTGCCGGCCTTTTGGGCGGCCAGGCGGTACGGCGGGCTGGCCGCCCTGGCCTATGCCCTGTATTTTCCGGTCTGGACCAACGCCTTAAACGATTTTCACCTGGACCACCTGCTCATCCCCCTCCTGTTCTGCTTTCTGGCAGCGGCCCGGTCGGAGCGTTTCGGCCTGGCCGCCTGGCTGGGGCTGCTCCCGTGCCTGATCGGGGAATACGCCGCCCTGACCACCGCCTGCTGCGGGGTGTACCTCTACGCCGTCTCCAGGCGGCGGCCGGCCGGAACCGTCCTTATGCTCGTCGGCCTGCTGCTTTTTTTCCTGGAAACCAAATGGATCGTCCCGTTTTGCACGGCCGGAACGCCGGCCTGGGCCGGCTGGACCGGTCTTTTTGCCGGAGCCGGCCAGGCCGTCGGCGGCACGTCGACCACTCCCTGGCTGACGCTGACCGCCTGTTTCGGCGCGCTGCTGTTCCTGCCGCTGTTCCGCCCCAAGGTGCTGCTCCCGGCCCTGCCGGCATTGGGGCTCATCCTTTTTTCCGGCCCGGAGGCCGCCGGCTGGACCGCCCCGGCCACGGCCGGCGCGGCCGGAGCGCTCTTCTTCTCCTTCTGCGAGGTCTTGGGGCCGCTGCGGGAGCTGGCCCGGCAATCCGGCATCGGGTCGCGCCGTTTCGGCGCGACCGTCTTTTCCATGCTGCTGCTGGTCCACGTCTTTCTGGCCCCGTCGCCGGTCTCCCGGCTGTTTCTGACCGGCGGCAGTTTCGCCTTCGGCATGGAGGCCTACGAACCCACGGCCCGCGACGCAGCCATTTTGGCCGCGATCCTGCGCTCGGTGCCCGATGCCGACACCGTTGCCGTGGTCAGCCAGAACACCCTCAACTGGGGGGCCCTGGCCGAGCGCCACCACTACGCGAGCTTTCCCCTGGGCGTCTTTACGCCCGTCCCGGTCCGCGACCTGACCGAAACCACCTGGAAGGACTTCTGGACATTTATCCGGACGGGCAAGACGGACAGCCTGCCGGTGCGTTCCTGGCAGGCCCAGTACGTCCTGCTGGACCTGACCCGCCCCTGGTGCGTGCGGGACCGGCAATGTCCCGTCCCCGCGACGGGCGGCCCGCAGCAGCCGGTGGCCCGGGACTTCAACGCCCTGGTCCTCCAGGCCCGCCAGGAGATGGATACGGTCTACGACCAGGGCGGCTTCGTGATCTTGCGCCGTCGCCCCGAACCGACGCCGGCGGCGGCGAAAACCGCACCGCCGCCCGTCGCGCCCGACCAGCCCGCGGAAACGCCCGCCGGGAACGTCACCCCATGAGGAACCAGGCGGCCGGGCTCGGGCGTCATCCTCTGCCGGGCGACACCTTTTCACCGCCGGAGGCGGCACGATGAGCGGCAACACCTTCGGGCGGATTTTCCGTCTGACCACCTTTGGCGAATCCCACGGACCGGGCCTGGGCGGCGTGATCGACGGCTGCCCGCCGGGCATCCCGCTTGATGCGGCCCTGATCCAGCGCGAGCTCGACCGCCGCCGGCCCGGCGGCGGCCTGACCGGAACCCCCCGGCAGGAACCCGACGCCATCCGGCTGCTTTCCGGCATTTTCGAGGGCGCAACCACCGGCACGCCCATCGGGTTTTTCATCGAAAATACGAACCAGCGTTCCGGCGACTACGAAGCGGCCAAGCTGCTGCCCAGGCCGGGGCATGCCGACGGGACCTATCTGGCCAAATACGGCCGGCGGGACCATCGGGGCGGCGGCCGGGCCTCGGCCCGGGAGACGGCGGCCCGGGTGGCCGGCGGCGCCGTGGCCCAGGCGGTCCTGGCGCCGGTCGGGGTGACGGTCGCGGCCTATACCGTGGAATTCGGCGGTATCCCGGCCCGGGTCGTCGATCCGGATGGCGCGGCCGACCGGCCGTTTTGCGCGCCCGACCCGGCGGTGATTCCGGCCTGGGAGGCCAGGGCCAGGGAAGTCATGGCCACCGGCGACAGCCTGGGCGGCATCGTGGAGATCCGGGCCCTGGGCGTGCCGGCCGGCCTGGGCGAGCCGGTCTTCGACAAGCTCGACGCCAGGCTGGCCTATGCCCTCATGGGCGTGGGCGCGATCAAGGGGGTGGAGATCGGCAGCGGTTTCGAGGCGGCCCGCCTGCTCGGCTCCGTCAATAACGACCCCATCGTGACGCCGGCGGAGACCAACCACGCCGGCGGCATTCTGGGCGGCATCGCGAACGGCGCCCCGCTGGTGGTCCGGGCGGCCGTCAAGCCCATCCCGTCCATCGCCCGCGAACAACGCACCACCGATCAGGCCGGCCGGCCGGCCACCATCGTGGTCGGCGGCCGGCACGACCGCAGCGCCATTCCGCGGGTGGTGCCGGTGCTGCGGGCCATGGTGCTGCTGGTGCTGGCGGACATGTGGCTTTTGCAAAAGGCGGTGCGGTAACGTGGCCGCCGCGGGCTCGTCCGGGGGCATGGCCCGGGGATGCCCGTCCCGGCATAACCTATGCAGGACGCGCGGGCGTGACTTGCGATTCGCGTCCGGCCCGACTGGCGTTTTTTCTGCATCCGACGGGAATTTTGCAAAATTTTTGACCCTGCCCTCCAACAGTCCCGTCCGTGCAGGCGCACGCTTGTTTATTTTTGACTCATTTCAGCATTTTTTTGTTCCATTTCGCCACGAAAGCTATAACCCATTGGCATCAAACACGTTAACTGTTGCAGACATTACACTTCCCGCGGCTTGTCCCCGCACGCTGCGCTGTTTTGTCTTGAAAAAAGTGGCAGAGCGTTTTACGCTGTAGCTAACCAATTGCTTTAGTATATAAATTTTCATGGTGCGATCCTTGCTTTAAAAGGTGGTATTTCTTGGAATGCTTCCTTAAGAAAATGGACACGTTCCGAAGAAAGGCCAGCCTCCACCAAAGGGTTTCCGTCCGAGGAGGATGTGGCACCAACACCTCACTGCCGCAAGAGAGCACTGCCGTTTAACGAAGGAGGCGGATATGGATGTACCCAGCAAGAGCAACAAAGCATGGCAAGACATCGTGACTGGGAAAAAGACGTACCAGCTGAAGTTTTTGGCCGCCAAGATTCTGCTTGGCCGGCTGACCCGCTCGGTCAAGGAAGATCCTTCGCCTGACAATATCAACGCCAGCGTGGATCAGATCTATGCAATCTTTGCAAACAACGTGAACATGCCGAGTGTTCAGGACGATCTGAAGACTATCTTCGGGTAGGAGGAACCATGCGCCAGATCATTTCCAACGTTGCGGATGTGAAACAAAAGATTGATGCAGGGCGAAAACTCCTTCTTGCCGGAGATGAAGACGCTCTGCGTCAATTGCCCAAGGGCGATTGGATCGGCGGCACCATCCCCTATTTCATTTCCAGCGAACAAGGCGGCGTCGTCAGCCGGGAACTCATCTGCGCCACGGACATCACCGATGTCGTCACCAGCATCGATATCGTCGTCTACGACCAGAACAGCCTGGCCCGCGTCTACAGTGAGGGCCCCAAGCACGGGTTCAGCTTCATCATCCTCCCCGCCGCCAGCAAAACCCATCTGTCCTTCGCCCTAAACGGCCCGAACTACAAGGATTTCGGCGTACGTCCCCTGATCGGCTGGGTCGCCGGCGTGCACTTGAGCGACCTCGGCAAGAAAACCCCCAAAGTCATCAACGGCCAGACCGGCGAAATGTTTGAGGAAGGGGCCATGGTCCTCCAGGCCCAACTGCCGGAAAACAAGGCCGCCGAAATCGGCATCATCAACCTTTTCGAGCAGGGCGGCGGCGATATCCTGACCTTCAACACCGACGACTTCGCCGCCAAGGACGTCCTGGTCAACGGCGAACGGCGCAATCTGTCCGCCTACATCGTCAAGAACAAGATCGACACCAAGCTGCCGTTGGTGGCCGACTACTACGGCGCCCTGGTCAACATCAGCTTCCAGGACGTGGACGAGGTGGAGGGCTTGGTGAAGTTCTACGCCCCGGTCTTCTCCGGCATCCGCTACAAGCATGCCAAGCCCGTGGCCGACTACGTCAAGAGCTTCAATGACCGCCTCTCCAAGGAATGCCACATCGACCCCGACCGGCTGGTCTTTTCCTGCAACTGCATTCTCAACTATCTGTATTCCGAACTGGAAGGCAAAAAGACCGACCCCTTCACCGGGCCGGTCACCTACGGTGAAATCGCCTATCAGTTGCTGAACCAGACGCTGGTCTATCTCGAACTCGTGGATATCTAGACCAGAGCGCCGCGCCGCCCCGACCGGGGCGGCGCGGCGTGCGGGCATAAGCGACGCGGCGTGCGTCTCGCCACGGCCCCGGCCGCAGAGACAATGCTGCGTCGCCTCCGCCGCCAACCGCCGACGTGCCACCGTCTCCGTCCCGTCGACCGGTCCGGGTCAGGCGGAAACAATTCCAGTCCTCGATGCGCGAGAGGCCATGGCCGGTGCCCTGGACACCGGCCATGGCCTCTCCCTTTTCCAGGTCTGCGGCATAAGGACCCGGACCAGCGCTGGTGTCGTGCGACAACCGTTGAGACCGCTGCACCCTTCCCTGGAGGCCCTTGTTCGTCTCAAGCCGAGACCACTGCACAATTGATCAGGAGAGGATGCCTCCGGCGGCCAAAGGGCTGCGCCCTTTGGCCGCCGGAGGCATCCCCCAGACGCCATGGCGCAGCGGTCTCCTCCAGAGTGAAACCCTTTGGCCGCCGGAAACTTCCCCGGCGGTCCCTTGCAGCGTTCCTTTTTCGGGTCACCCTGACGAACGCAGGGCGTTGATCTTGTCCACCAGATAGGCCTCGAGGTCCCGACGATCCTTGCGCAGCCGGACCAATTCCGCTTCCAACAGCCGCATTTTCTCCTGCAGCGTGGCATTTTCCGAACGAACCTCGGCCAGTTCGGCCGTCAGGGTTTCGGCCGTCCGGTCGGGCAGGGCCGCCACCGGCCGGGAGCCCAGCTGCTGGAGATGGGTCAGCAGGGATTTGGCAATCTCGGAGCCGATGCGCGAGGCCACGGCCAAGGCGCCTTCCGGCTCGCTGTCACGCACCGCAGCCAGGGCCTCGACGGCCCCGGTCGTCTCCGGCGCCACATTGACCGGATACTGCCGGGCCAGCTCGGCCCGGGCGTCGGCGCAGGACATGCCCTGTCCGAGCATCCGGCCGATGGCCCGGAAAATGTCCACCGCCTCGGGTCGAAACCGCTTGTTACGGCCGCGCCCCAGGCTCGGCAGCACGTCGTCGAAACGATTTTTCCAATAATGCAGTGTGGATTCAGGCACATCCAGCATCTTGGCGATAGCGGCCACCGAGTACAACCGATTGTCTGCCACGGCGTCGTCCCCCCGGACGGAATAGAGGAGCGGTTCCCCCGGTCGTGGTGCCCTCGTGCCGAGCCGGCCGCGAACCGCGCGCCGTGCCCCTCCCCCTGTCACGCCAGGGGGGAGACCGGCTCGGGTACCCTAGGGTGGCGGCGCGTCCAGTGTCAACCGCCCAGCCCCTTGTGACGGCCCTTGCGCGCAACGGTCGCCGCATACCCACCATTTCTCCATACTTTCGTCACGGAAGGCATCTAGACCGGCCATACGCAAAATGGCGCGTCTTCAACCCAACCGCCCGCGCGGTTTTCGAGGTACGCCACATGGAACGGACAGCCCTTCCCTCGCTTTTTTCCCTGGCTCCCCGGTCAACCGGCCTCCTGGCCCGCCGGCTGACGCGTCTGGCCGCATCGGCCCTGGCCCGGATGCTGTCACTCCCGGCCATCGACGCCCTGTACCGGAGTCTGCCGACGGGTCTGGCCGCCGGCGATTTCATCGACGCGGTGTTGGCCGCCCTGGACGTCCGCATCCGGGTGGCCGGCGAGGAACTCGGCCGCATTCCCAAAAGCGGTCCCGTGGTGGTGGTGGCCAACCATCCGTTCGGCGGCCTGGAGGGACTGGTCCTGGCCAAAATGCTCCTGGCCGTGCGGCCGGACGTCCGGATCATGGCCAATTCCCTGCTTTCCCGCCTGCCGGAGCTGCGCGATCTTTTCGTCTTCGTCGATCCCTTCGGCGGGCAAACGGCCACAGGCCGCAATATCCGGCCTCTGCGGGAATGCCTGGGTTTTCTGGAAAACGGCGGCCTGCTCGGCGTGTTCCCGGCCGGTGAGGTGGCCCATCCCCGCCTGGAAAACGGCCGGCTGACCGTGGCCGATCCGGACTGGAGCACCTCCGTGGCCCGGCTGGCCCGGACGACCGGCGCCACCGTGGTGCCGATCCATTTCAACGGACAAAACAGCTTCCTTTTCCAAAGTCTCGGCCTGCTCCATCCCCTGATCCGCACGGCCATGCTCCCCCGGGAATTCATGAACAAGCACGGGCGGACCGTCCAGGCCCGGGTGGGACGCCCCCTGGACTGCGACCGCCTGGCCAGACTCCCCGGCTGCCAGGGCGGGTCCGATCCCGACGCCTGCATCACCCGGTCGTTGCGCCTGCGCACCTCGCTTTTGCGTGACCGTCCCTGCCGCCCGAGGCGCCTTCCCCCGCTTTTCCCGCCCAAGGGGGTTGTCCGCCAGCACACGCTCATCCCGCCGGTCGACCCCGAAGCCATGGCCGCGGAAATCGCCCGGCTGCCGGAGACGTCGGTGCTGCTTGCCAGCGGCGAATTCCGGGTCATCGAGGCGGGCGCGGCCGACATCCCGCTGACGTTAAAGGAAATCGGCCGACTGCGGGAGCTGACCTTCCGCTCGGTCGGCGAAGGCACGGGCAAGGCCTGCGACCTGGATGCCTTCGACCGGAGCTACCGGCATCTTTTCCTCTGGAATGCCGCGCGCTGCGAGGTGGCCGGAGCCTACCGGGTCGGCCGCACCGACGAGCTGGTCGCCGGCGCCGGGTCACGCGGACTTTACACCAGCACGCTTTTCGTCCTCAAGCGCCGATTTCTCGACCGCATCGGTCCGGCCCTGGAAATGGGCCGCTCCTTTGTCCGGCCGGAATACCAGAAAAGCTATTCCCCGCTGCTCCTGTTGTGGAAAGGCCTGGCCCGGATGGTGGTGCGCGACCCGCGCTACCGGATGCTCTTCGGCCCGGTCAGCATCAGCAACAGCTACAAGAACGCCTCCAGACGGCTGATGGCCAGCTATTTCGAGGGAGCGGCGACCAGTCCCGGCCTGGCCCGGCTGGTGCGGCCCAAAACGCCGCTTCGCGGCCAGCACTGGCTGGCCCGGGCGGCCAGGACCCTGGTCCACGACCTGGACGACCTGCTCACCATCATCGACGACATCGAAGCCGACACCAAGGGCATCCCGGTGCTTTTGCGCCAATATCTGAAGCTCGGCGGCAAGATCCTGGCCTTCAACGTGGACCGCGACTTCGCCGACACCCTGGACGGGCTGATCGTGGTGGACCTGCTGGCCGCCGACCCGCGCCAGCTGGAACGCTACATGGGCAAGGAGGGGTTGGCCGCCTTCACGGCCTACCACCGCCAGGGCGGCGACACCCTGGCGCGTACGGCCTAATGCCTCCGGCGGCCAGGGCGCTGCCCTGGACCCGCTGGGGGGAATCATTCCCCCCAGCCCCCCTGCCCCGGTGCGAGAGGTCCGGGGGCATCATGTCTGCCAGCCGGGCGTCCGGTCCCGGCCGCCGGAGGCCTCTTCTCCGCCGCCGTGGGCCGGCCCTAGTCCGGCATGATGATGATGTGGATATCGGGCGTGGCGCACATCCGGGGCAAGTCCAGATCGTTGCCGCGCGAAGCCGGCACGAACACCGTGCCCCGGAAGCCGTCCCGGATGGCCTGCCACAATTCCTCGGCGTCGCCGCATTCCCTGGCCTCGCCCGGCACGATAAAAAACCGCCGGCTGACCGGACGAGTGCCGTCCGGGGAATAGAGCAGGCACGGCCGGGCATGGGCATGGCCCGACAGCAGGCCCCGCACCGTGGCCAGCAAGGCGTCCTGGTCCACGGGCTTGACCACGGCCGCATCAGCGCCGGTGCTCCCCCGCTCCCGGTCCGAAATGACCGAAACCACCACCACCGGGATGTCCCGGGTGAGCGCCCCGGCCCGCAGGGAGCGGATCACCTCGACGCCGCCCATGCCGGGCATGCGCAGGTCCATGGTGATGCAGTCGGGACGCCAGGAAGCGGCCAGACGCAACGCCTCGGAGCCGCTGCTGGCCTGGGCCACCGCATAGCCGGCATCGCTCAGGACCGTTTCCAGAAAGCACCGCACCGAGGCGTCGTCGTCCACCACCAGGATGCGCCGGCACTCCATGTCCATGGCACCCGGATCGGGCAGATCCGGCAGCCGGCAGGCCGGCGGCGGCACCACCACCTCCCCCGGCGTCAGGGGCAGGGTAAAGATGAAGGTGCTGCCCACCCCCGCCTGGCTTTCGACCCAGATGCGCCCGCCGTGGTGCTCCACGATCTGGCGGCAGATGGAAAGCCCCAGGCCCGTCCCCTTGGGTTTTTCCGTCAGGGTATCGCCGGCCTGCTTGAATTTCTCGAAAATCCGCTCCAGGTCGGCCGGAGCGATGCCGGGCCCGGTGTCGCGCACCGTGACCCGGATGAGGTCCGTCTCCCGCACCGCCTGCAGACTGACCGAGCCGATGGTGGTGAATTTCACGGCGTTGCCGAGCAGGTTCAAAAGGACCTGGACCAGCCGGTCCCGATCCCCGAGAATCCCGGGCAGATTGCGCGGCACGTCGCACCGCAGCTCCAAACCCTTGCGAGCGGCCAGGGACGCCACCGCCCGCACGGCATGGTCGGCCACCTCCGTCAGGGAAACCGGCGCCATATCCCATTCGTACCGCCCGGACTCCATCTTGGCGATGTCGAGCACGTCGTCCACCAGCTCGGTCAGGCGCTGCCCCTCGGTCACGATGATGTCCAGATTGGAGCGGATCTGGACGACGCAGCGGCCGAGCTTGGCATCGGCCGCCGGCAGGGCCGGCGCGATGTCGTCCTGGAACTTGCGGCGCAAAATTTTGGCGAATCCCAAAACCGAGGTCAACGGCGTGCGCAACTCGTGGGAAACGGTGGAGATGAACTCGGTCTTCATCCGGTCCACCTCTTTTTCCCGCGTGATGTCGCGCACCAGGATCACGGTGGTCTGCCGGCCGGCTGCGGCCTCGCCCAGGCAGACGGACGTGGCCAACGCCTTGCCCGTGCCGCCGCCGGCCAGCCGGACCTCGGCCGAGGCCGTGCCCCCGCCCGGACAGGCCTGGGCGGACAGTTCGGCCATGGCCGCGGGAAAAACATTGGCCACCGCCCGGCCGGCCACATCCGCCGGGGTCAGTTGGAACAGGGAAAGCAGGGCCGGGTTGAACTGCGTCACCTTCCCGGACGGATCGATGACCAACAGGCCGTCGGCCAGATGATCGATGATGGCCTGGGTATGGGCCAGGGTATCCTTGAGTTCGCGGGTGGTGACGGCCACCGCCCGGGTGAGGTCCGAGACCAGCAGCGACAATTCGCCGGCCATGGTGCGCATGGCCCGGGCCAGGACGCCGACCTCGTCGTCGCCGGTCTGCGGCGGGACGGCCGAAAAATCGTGGTCCCGGATCTTGACGGCGTAATCGGCCAACTCCACCAGCGGCAGGGTGATGGTCCGGGCCAGGACGTAAAACACCCCGATGGCCACGACCAAAACGAGCAGCATCAGGCCTTCCTGCCCCGCCACCGCGCCGCGCATCGCGCGCACGATCCCGGCCTTGTCCATGCCCACGGCCACCCGTCCGGCCTTCCCGTCGCCGACGGACGCCGTCACCTGAAGAAAATGCCCAAGGCCCGGCGGATGCACCTCGATGCCGTCCTGCGCCGCCGGCCGATCCACGGGCAGGCCCTCCGGCAGCGCCTTGCCCAACGTATGGGCGAGCACCCGGCCCCGGCCGTCGCGGACGATCACGTAGCCCACGCCGTCGAGCCGGGAAAAGGCGTCGATTGCGTCCTGAACCGCAGTCGTGTCCCCGGCGGCCAGGGCGGCCGGCAACGACGCGGCAATAGCCGCGGCAATGGCCCGGCCGTTGGTCAGATTGGTTTCGGTCAGATGGTGGGAGAGCAGCCAAGCGGACAACAGGGCCGAAGCGTTGGCGGCGACGCCGAACACCAGGACCACGGCAATCAGGGTTTTCCGGAAGATCTTGGACACGGTCCGTTTCTCGCCCGCAGCCACGGTCGCTACGTTTTTCTATTCCGCAAAAACGCTTCCGGCGCCGTTTCCCGAGACCGTCCGGCGAACCCTGATCGCACACCCGGGGACGCCGAATGCGGAAGCGCCGCCCGTCCGCCACACCCTCTCGCTCCAGACCGATCCGGGACAGGCATGCGGCAGGAAAAGTCAGCCTATGTCCTTTTGAAAAACCCGTCAAACGGCCCGGGACGCGCCGTGGCGGGGACAAAGCCGCCATTGCGCTTTTGCCGGCGGAGTGTCACACAAACGTCACACAGCATTCACCGCCGCGACAAGGCAACATGATGTTTCGGACCTCGAAAGATACGAGGAAACCGCATGCCCAAGGATTCCATCCTGATTGTCGAGGACGACGACGATATCGTCGAACTGTTGGCCTTCAACCTGCGGGCCGCCGGCTTCACCACGGAGACGGCCCGGGACGGCTACGAAGCCCTGGCCAAGGCCCGGCGTACGCCGCCGGTCGGGGTGATCCTGGACCTGATGCTGCCGGGCCTCGACGGCTTCGAGGTCTGCCGGGAGCTCAAACGCGATCCGGCCACCGCCGCGGCCGCCATCATCATGCTGACGGCCCGGGGCGAGGAAGTGGACCGCATCGTCGGCCTCGAACTCGGGGCCGACGACTACGTGGTCAAACCGTTTTCCCCCAGGGAACTCATCTTGCGCCTGCGGGCCGTGCTCAAACGGCACTCCCCGGAGCAGGAAAAACGGCAAATCCTTACCCGCGACGCCCTGACCGTGGATCTCGGCGCCCACCGCGTGCTGCTGGACGGGGAGGAAGTGGCCCTGACGGCCACGGAATTCCGCCTGCTGGTCGAACTGTTCCAGTCCACCGGCCGGGTGCTCACCCGCGACCGGCTGCTCAATGCCGTGTGGGGCTATGAATTCGAAGGCTACGCCCGCACCGTGGACACCCATGTGCGCCGGTTGCGCCAGAAGCTCGGCGCCATGGCCGACCTGATCGAAACCGTCCGGGGCGTGGGTTACCGGTTCAAGGAATAACCCATGGCCGGCAGCGCCTCCCTCGGACTCAAGGCCGCCTTCGGCTGCCTGGCCATCACCGCCGGCAGCCTGGTGGCCGCCGCGGCCGTGCCGGCAGCGGCCGGGCGCCCGGCCAAACTCGCCGCCTACGGCCTGATCCTGGCCGCGGCCGGCGCCATCTTCTGGTGGCTGACCCGCCGGCTGTCCCGCTCCCTGGCCGAGGTCGCCGCCGTGGCCCGGGCCATCGCCGACGGCGACTACCGCCGCCGCCTCCATCTCTCCCCGGGCGGCGAACTGGCCACCCTGGCCGAGACCGTCAACCACATGGCCCGCAGCATCGAGGCCCAGATCGCCACCATCACCGAGCAGAAGATTCAGTTGCAGGCCATTTTGGACAGTATGCGCGAGGGGGTCATGGTCCTCGACGCCGCCGGCCGGATCAGGGTGGTCAATCCGGCGCTGGCCCGCATGGCCCCCATCTCCGGCAGTTTCACCGGACGCCGGCCCATCGAGGTGGCCCAGAGTCCGGAACTGCAGAAGGCCTGCGACCGGCTGCTGGCCGAACGCGATCCCGCGCCGGGGCAAGCCTCCGGCCTGGAGGTGGAAGTGGCGCCCGGACGGTTCTACGAGGTCTCCCTGGTGCGCCTGGCCACCGGCCTCCGGGAGACGGGAGCGGTGCTCGTCTTCCATGACGTGACCGAAGCCCGCCGGTTGGGCAGCATCCGCCGGGATTTCGCCGCCAACGTCACCCACGAGCTGCGCACGCCGCTCACGTCCATCAAGGGCTACGCCGAAACGCTGCTCACCGCCTCGCCGGACCTCGATCCGGAAAAACGTCGCTTCCTGGACATCATTTTGCGCAACGCCAACCATATGTCCCGCATGGTGGAGGACATCCTCGATCTGGCCCGGCTGGAGGAGGAACCGACCGCCGCGGCGATCGGGGCCGTGGCCGCTCCGGGCGCGGCCCTGGCCGAGGCCGTCCGGGAATGCGAACCGCTGGCCGCCGCCCGGGAGCTGACCCTCGACATGCGCATTCCGGCGGATATCCCGCCCGTCGCCTGCGACAGCGGCCAACTGTCCCAGGTCTGGCGCAACCTTCTGGAAAACGCCACGCGGTTCGGCCCCAACGGCTCGAAAATCCTCTTGACCGCCGAGGCGGACGCCCAGACCGTCACCTGCGGCGTCCAGGACCAGGGCCCGGGCATCCCGCCCGACGAACGCCAACGCGTCTTCGAACGCTTCTACCGGGTGGAGCGCCACCGCTCCAAGGCCACGGGCAGCACGGGACTGGGGCTGGCCATCGTCAAGCATATCGTAGAGCGCCACGGCGGCCGCGTCTGGGTCGACCGGGGGCATGGGGAGATGACCGGGGCCGCCTTTTTCTTTACCCTGCCTCGGGCCGAGACGCCCGGGGAACCGGCAACCGGGCCGGACGACTGATGTCGCCGGCAACCGGCGCCGCAACGGAAAAGGAGGGGCTCCGCAGATGCCCGAAAACATCAAGATCGCCGCCAAGGATCTCAATTTCTATTACGGCCGGTTCAAGGCCTTGCGGGACATCAATCTCGCCATCCCCACCTGCCAGGTGACCGCCCTGATCGGCCCCTCGGGCTGCGGCAAATCCACCTTCCTGCGCTGCTTAAACCGCATGAACGATCTCATTCCGGGCGCCAGGCGGGAGGGGGAAATCCTGCTCGACGGCCAGGACATCCACCGGCCGGGCCTCGACGTGGTGGAACTGCGCCGCCGGGTGGGCATGGTCTTCCAAAAGCCCAATCCCTTTCCCAAAAGCGTGTTTGAAAACGTGGCCTACGGCCTTCGGGTCAGCGGCGTCCGGGATAATGCCGCCATCTCCGCCCAGGTGGAAAAAAGTCTGCGCCGCTCCGCCCTGTTCGACGAAGTCCGGGACCGGCTGCACGACTCGGCCCTGGGACTGTCCGGCGGCCAGCAACAGCGCCTGTGCATCGCCCGGGCCCTGGCCGTGGAGCCGGAAGTGCTGCTCATGGACGAGCCGGCCTCGGCGCTCGACCCCATCGCCACCCAGAAGATCGAGGAATTGATCCACGAGCTGCGCAGCGCCTACACCATCATCATCGTCACCCACAGCATGCAGCAGGCGGCCCGGGTCTCGGACCGCACCGCCTTTTTCTACATGGGCGAACTCGTCGAGGAGGACGCCACGGAAACCATTTTCACCCGTCCCGCCCAGAAGCAGACCGAAGACTACATCACCGGCCGTTTCGGCTGATCCCGGACGGCGGCCCGGCGGCCGGCGGAGCCTGCGACCGGACGCCCGTCCCCCTTTCCCCGACGCCTGGGGGAGGGGCGCCCTCTGCGACGGCCGGGGGCAACGCCCCACCTGGCGGAATTTCCTGCCACGCCCCTTTGAATTCCCGCCATTTCCCGCTATAGCCTTAGCGAAAGCCCGGGTGCCAGGCGCAGCGTTTTCCGCCGCCCCCCGGGCCGCATTTCCAACCCAAAGGACGCATCGGCATGAGGTTTCCGCTGTATCCCCTGAAACTCGGGCTGGCCGTGGTCCTGCCCGTTCTGGCAGCCCTGCTGGTCGGTCTTTTCGCCTCATCCCGGCTTTCCGCCCTGGCCGATCGAACCCGCACGCTGGAAACCGTCCGGCTGCCCCGGGCCGATCTGGCCGCGACGGTGGAGCGGCGGCTCCTTTTGGCTGCCCAGGCCGTACGCAACTACGCCTTGAACGATGACCGCGAAGCCTTGGACCGGGCCAAAAAGGAACTGGCCCAGGCGGCCGACGCCCTGCATGCCGCCCGGGAGGCTGCGGACCGCCCCGGCATGGCCGATCTGGCCACCGAGGCCCAAAAGATCGGCACCTTCCTCGACGCCTACAAAAAGGCCGCCGAGGCCTCGGTGTCCGCCAACGAACGCGTGGCCGCGGACCGGACCGCCCTGGCCCAGGCGGCCGACGCCTTCGCCGCCGCCGGCCAGGCCTACGCCGACTGGAAAACCGCCCAGTGGGACAAGGAGCTGGCCGCGAAATATCCCCAGCCCGATCCCCTGCGCCAGCACGCCAAGCGGCTCAAGACCATCCGGACGGCCATGGCCGCCGGCCGCGATCCGATGCTGGCGGCCGAATCCGCCCGGGCCGCCCGCGATCCCTCCCTGCTGGCGGCGGCCATGCCCCGCCTCGACGCGATCGAGACCCTGCTGCGCGACCTCAAGGGCGGCGATGAGGACAACAAGCGCGTCGCCCCGGTCTTCACCGCCCTGGCCGCCTACCGGCAGGCCATTGCCGTGCTGCTCTCCGACTGGGAAGCCCTGCGGGGCACCGGCCGGCAGATTCTCAAATCCGAACGGGCCGCCCTGTCCGCCGGCACGGATCTCGGCGGGGCCACCCTGACCGAGGCCGTGGGCGACGCCTCTTCCCTGGGCGCGACCCTGTCCCGTGCCCGGATCGGCCTGATGGTGGTCACCTGGGCCGTCACCGCCCTCGGCCTGGCCTTCGCCGTGCTGGTGGCCGTGGTGTTCGGCATGCCGGTCCGGCGCTGCGCCGCCTTTGCCCGGGACCTGTCCCTGGGTCGGGTCACCGAAACCCTGATCGCCGGCGGACGCGACGAGGTGGGCGTCTTGGCCGCCAGCCTCCGGGAAATGGCCCGGCGCCTGGGCAAGTGGCTGGCCCGGTGACAGGGGGGAGCGTGGGCAAACGCGCGGCGCTCACCTGCCTTGCCGTCCTGGCCTGGACGGCCGTGGCCCTGGCCGCCTCGCCGGCCAAGGTGCCGGAATTTCGCGGCATCCCCTTCGGCACCCGGCTTACGGCCCTGCCGGAGATGGAACCGGTGGCCCGCTACGGCGACGTGACCTTCACCCGCCGGCCCGAGGAAAAACCGCTTCTGGGCGACCAGTGCCGCACGGACGTCCGCTATGCCTTTTCCCGGGGGGCGCTTTTCTTCGTGCGCATGACCCTTGTCGGCTGCGAGGGACAAACCGACCTCGTGCGGGCCTACATCACCAAGTACGGCCGACCGGCCAACGCCAGCGCCCCGGGCACTCTGCGCCTTATCTGGCGATTGCCCAGCCTGACCGTTTCCCTGTCCCACTTCGCCCGGGAGGGCACCACCGAGGTGGACTACGTCTACCTGCCGGACCTCTCCCACGACGACCGGGAAGTCTGGCAGTCGCCGGAAGCGATCAGGGCCGAGGGACCCATCGGGTTTCGGGGGCTGCGCTTCGGCCGCGATATCGCCACCATCCCGGGCATGGCGCTGGCCTACCGGGAAGGAGCCGCCGCCTATTACCGCCGCCGAAACGATCGCATGGAGCTGGGGGAAATCCATCTTTCCGACGTGCTGTACGGATTCGCCTGCGGCCGTTTTTTCGCCGCGGTCATGGTCGCCCCCGAGACCTCGGATTTCGAGCCGCTGCGCCAGGCCTACGTGGCCAAGTACGGGCCGCCCCGGGCCGTGCCGGCCACCTTGGAGGAGGACCTCATCTGGAGCTGGCCCAAGGCCCAGATCACCCTGTCCCGGGACGCGGCCGACGGCGGCATCACCACCCGCTACGCCGATAGCGCGCTTCTGGCCGAAGTCGTCCATTCCGAGACCGCCGCCGGAGCGCCGCCGGTCATTTCCGGCGGCCTGCGGCTCTTCTCCCGGGGCGATCCGCCCCGCTCCTTCCGTGGCGCCACCTTCGGCTCGGCCGTATCCGCCCTGCCCGGAGCCGAATACCTCTTCACCCACCGGGGCCGGAAATATTACCGCCGGGCCGACGAACGGCTCACCCTCGGCGACATCCCGCTCACCAAGGTCCTCTACGCCTACAACGGCGACCGGCTGGCCAGCGTCGCCCTGACCGTGGCCTCGCGGGGGACCGATCCGGAAAAGGATTTCGAGCGGGTGTTGTCGGCCTACACCACCAAATACGGCCCGGCCACCGCCAAGGCCTCCGAGGACGGCGGCCGGCTGTTCCTGTGGACCTGGCCGGGGCTGTCCATCGCCTTGTGCAGCCCCAAGGTCGGCCCCCTGGAAATCCACTATCTGGACACGTCGCTTTTGCGCCGGCGGGAAGCCGACCTGGCCAGCCAGGCCCTGGGTGTCCTCGAACACAAGACGTTCGAAGCGCCCAAGGACAATCCCTCGCGCATCGAACGCGCCAACGGAGAGGAGTGAGACATGGACCGAGCCCTGTGCATCCACGGCCATTTCTACCAGCCGCCCCGGGAAGACCCCTGGCTCGGCCGCATCCTGCCCGAAGGCAGCGCCGCCCCCAGCCGTCACTGGAACGAACGCATCTGCCGCGAATCCTACGCGCCGCTAGCCCGGGCCAGACGCCTGGACGGCCAGGGCCGCATCATCGATCTCGTCAACTGCTACGAATGGATGAGCTTCAACGTCGGCCCCACCCTGCTGTCCTGGATGGAGCGCTCGGCCCCGGACACCTACGCCCGCATCCTGGAAGCCGACCGCGCCAGCGCCAAGCGGCTGGGGCACGGCAACGCCCTGGCCCAGATCTACCATCATGTCATCATGCCGCTGACTGCAGCGGCGGATAAGGAGCCGGAAGTCCTCTGGGCCGTGGACGACTTCACGGCCCGGTTCGGCCGGGCCCCCGAGGGCATGTGGCTCTCGGAAACGGCCGTGGACACGCCCAGCCTGGAGGTGCTGGCCGCCGCCGGCATCCGTTTCACCATCCTGGCCCCGTCCCAGGCCGTGGCCATAAGCGACGACGGCCGGTCCTGGCGCCCGGTGGACGCCGGGAGCCTGCCCATCAGCGAGCCCTACGCGGTGACGCTGCCGTCCGGACGGCCCATGGCCGTCTTTTTCTACCACGGAGCCCTGTCCCAGGCCGTGGCCTTCGATCGGCTCTTAGCCGACGGCGAACAGTTCTTCCGGCGGCTTTCCGGCGCGGCCGGCCCCGGGCTCCTGGCCCTGGCCACCGACGGCGAGACCTACGGCCACCACTTCACCTTCGGGGAGATGGCCCTGGCCTACGTGCTGGATCAGGTCCGGTCCGGCCGGGACGGCCTGACCCTGACCAATTTCGGCGCCTTCCTGGAAGCCCATCCGCCAAAGCGTTTCGTCCGCATCCGCGAGGCCTCGGCCTGGAGCTGCGCCCACGGCGTCGAACGCTGGCGTTCCGACTGCGGCTGCACCACGGGCGGACACCCCGGCTATAACCAGCGCTGGCGCCGGCCCTTGCGCCAGGCCCTGGACAGCCTGTCCGCCAAACTGGCCACCCATTTCACGGCCACCGGCCGGCCGCTTTTTCCCGATCCCCGCCAGGCCCTTGGCGCCTACGGCCGGGTCATGGCCGGCGCCCAAACCCCGGAGGCCTTTGAAGCGGCCCACATGACGGCCGGACTCGCCAAGGCCGGACGGGCCACGGCCTGGAAGCTTCTGGCCATGCGCAAATGGGGTCTGGCCTCCCTGGCCAGTTGCGCCTGGTTTTTCGACGAGATTTCCCGCCTGGAGCCGGTCAACGGCCTGACCTTCGCGCTGCGGGCCATGGAACTGGCCCGGGAAACGGGACTGGCCGATCCCGAGCCGGCCCTGGCCGCCAGCCTGGCCGAGGCCGTCTCCAACATGCCGGAAATGGGAACGGGCCGCGATATCTGGGAGACCATGGTCCGGCCCCGGCGCGAGACCCCGCGTTCCCTTGTGACCCAGGCCCTGCTGACCCTGGAGCTGGAAGAACGTCTGCCCCGGCATGGCGACCAGGCCGTGGCCGCCTGGCCCGGGGTGGCCGTCACCGTCTCCCTGCAGGAAACAACGCCCGGCGCCCTGTCGGGTACGGCCGTCATCGGCTACCATCTGGAAACGGCGCGCCAGCATCTGGCCATCACCTATCATCCGGCCGCCGGCTCCGATCCGTTTGCCGGCTGCGTCACCATGCTGCCCGAGGGAGGCGCCGAGGAAGGCTTCTGCTTCGAAAGCGTGGACCTGCCGGTCAACAAGCGGCAAGCCCTGGCCGACGCCTTCGCCCGCCACACCGAGGAAACGAGCTTTGCCGCCATGCTGGGGCACGCCGCCACGGGCCGCCGGCTGGTGACCGAACTGCAGGAGGCCCAGACCACCTTCAATCTGGCGCCGCTCTGGCTGCATCTGTGGCCGGGGCTGGTCTGGCAGGACGTCTTCGGGGTGCCGCTGCCCAAAAAACGGGCGGCCCTGCTACGGCTCTTTCTGCTGGAGGCCGGCCGCAATTCGCCGGTCCGGGCGGCCTTGGAAGCCCGGTTGTCCGCCGAAGCGGCCCGTCGGCTCACGGAGCCGGACCCGGATTTCGCCGCCCTTGTCCGCCTGGTCGGCCGGGCCGAGGATCTCGATCTCCATCCGGACTGGTGGCCGGCCCAGAACGCCCTGTGGGAACGGCGGCCCCTGGCCGGCAAGGCGGCGGAGCTTGGCCGGGCCCTGGGCCTTGCCGGCTAGGCGAGGCGCGGAAGGGCAAAGGGGGGCTCGCGCGAAACGGAAGCCCCTGGGATGCCGCCCGGCACGCGGTTTCCCTGCCGGCCTTCTGGAAAATGGAAGGAATGACGATGCTCGGGGGAATGCCTTGAAGCTGGTGCGCCCGGAGGGATTGCCCCCCCCGACACTCGGATTCGAAGGACCTGGAAGGAATATGCCCTTCCCGTATAGCGAAATATTGTATCTGGTATCCACCGGCGGGAAACGGTATGCAAAATGATCGCAACAACGCCGCCGTCATTGCCTGCCCTTCCTGCCATGTGGCGTTCCGGGCCGATGACGTGGCCGGGATGGATGTCTGTCCGGTCTGCGGACGACCATTCGGGGAGGATCCGCCACCGGGAATGGTGTCCCACAACAAAAGCACTGCGGCCGGCATGGTGCGGTGGCCTCCATGCCCGCAGGCTGGAAGGCGTCTGGGATTCCAAAGGGCGTGAGTCCTCTGGCCGCCGGAGGCACCCTCTACGCCCCCCTTCCCTGTTCCCCTCAGCCGGCGCCTCCGGCCATTTCCAGGAAAAACTGCCGTTGGTCCGGCGGCAGGGGCAAGGTTTGGTCGGTGGCTAAAAACAGGTAGGCCTTGGCCACTTCGGCCCGGATTCGGGCCAGCCGGGCCAGTCGCCGGCCCACCGCCCCGGTGGCGGCGAGGCGTCGGGCCGTGGCCAGGATGCGCCGGGCCCGGATCGCCACCGTATGCCCGGTCAGGGTCCGGCGCCGGCCCGAGGCGGCCAGGGCGGCCAGCCGGTCCGGATCGGCCAGGGCGGATAGGGCCTTTTCCGCCGCCTCGGCCGGATCGCCGCGCCGGTAGACGAGCAGGTCCTCGCCCGGCGCGAACAACTCGCGCAGCCCGTTGCCCACGTCTTCCGTCAGCAGGGCCGCCCCGCAGGCCATGGCCTCGAACACCCGGAAATTGAGTTCGCCGGCGGCGCTCTGGTTAAGGACGATGCGGCTGCGGCCGTAGACCGGACCGTAGGCGCCGCCGGTGGCCACCAGCGGCGCGCGCCGACGGAAGGCGTCCAGAAACGGCGCCCGGTCCGGATTGGCCGTGCCGCCCACCGTGCCGACGAAGGACACCGGAATGTCGCGTTCCCCGGCCGGGGCTGGACATTTGGCCGGGTCGCAGAAGAGCGGCAGCCAGGCGGCCGGCCGGGGCGTCTCCGGCGTGGCGAAAAAGGGCAGATAGTCCTTCTGGGCCACGAACAGCGCATCGAAGCCGGCGCTCCACGGTACGTGCCAGGGGTTCATGTACTGGTCCACCGAATAGCCGATGACCACGGCCGGCAGGCTCTCCAGGCCGAAGATCCAGGGGAGTTGGCAGGCGTCGCACCAGAAGACCAGATCGGGCCGCAGCTCCCGGCCGGCGAGAAGCTCCAGGAAGCGTTTGTGCGAGAGCGGCTCGGAAAGCACCACGTCGCAGTCCGGGGTGGTGCCGATGGAGAGGACCTCGTGGCCGAGTTTGCGGAAGGTCGGCACGAAAGCCCGGTGGTGCAGGTTGACGATACGCATCCGGAGTTCCCTGGGCAGCGTTTTTTTAGGGATTCCAAGGGGGAGCCCCCTTTGGCCGCCGGAGGCGTCTTCTCCCCCCCCCGCGACGCAATGCTGCGCCCTCTTCTGGTATCCCCCGGCGCGAGGTCGATCAAGACGCGCCCTTGCCGCCGGCCGGCGGTTGTGGGAATATGGCGTCCTGCAACCAATGGAACTGCATCGCCAAGGGAGGAAGGTCATGCGCAGTGCGCTTATGAAAACGGGTCTGGAAAAAGCTCCTCACCGTTCGCTTCTTTATGCCCTGGGACTCACCCGGGAGGAAATGGAACGCCCGTTGATCGGCGTCGTCAATTCGGCCAATGAGGTGGTCCCCGGCCACATCCATCTGAACACCATCGCCGAGGCGGTCAAGGCCGGCATCCGGTCGGCCGGCGGCACGCCCTTGATGTTTCCGGTCATCGGCGTCTGCGACGGCCTGGCCATGAACCACGACGGCATGCACTTCTCCCTGGTCAGCCGGGAAATCATCGCCGATTCCATCGAAATCATGGCTACCGCCCATCCCTTCGACGCCCTGGTCATGATCCCCAACTGCGACAAGGTCGTGCCGGGCATGTTGATGGCCATGTTGCGCTTAAACATCCCGGCCATCCTGGTCAGCGGCGGCCCCATGCTGGCCGGCACCGGCCCGGACGGCCGCGACCTGATCGACGTGTTCGAAGCCGTGGGCAAGCGCAAACGCGGCCTGATCGACGACGAGGCCCTGGAGGAACTGGAGCAGAGCGCCTGCCCCGGCTGCGGTTCCTGCTCGGGCATGTTCACGGCCAATTCCATGAACTGCCTGTCCGAATCCGTGGGCTTGGCCCTGCCCGGCAACGGCACCATCCCGGCCGTCATGGCCAAGCGCGTCCGGCTGGCCAAGACCACCGGCATGCGCGTCATGGACCTGCTGGCCAAAAACATCCGGCCCCGGGACATCGTGACCGCCAAGAGCATCGAAAACGCCGTCACCCTGGACATGGCGCTCGGCTGCTCCACCAATACGGTCCTCCATCTGCCGGCCGTTTTTTCCGAGGCCAAGCTGCCGCTTACCCTGGATATTTTCGACGCCGTTTCCCGCCGCACGCCCAACCTCTGCAAGCTCTCCCCGGCCGGACACCACTACCTGGAAGACCTGGAGCGGGCCGGCGGCATTCCGGCCGTCATGTCCGCCCTGGTCGAGCGGAACCTGCTCCACCTGGACGTCATGACCGTCACCGGCAAGACGCTGGGCGAAAACCTCAAGGACGTGAAGGCCCGCATAAAAAATCCCGACGTCATCCGGTCGGAGACGCCCTATGCCAACGAGGGCGGCATCGCTATTTTGCGCGGGTCGCTCGCCCCGGACGGCGCCGTGGTCAAGCAGTCGGCCGTGGCCCCGTCCATGATGCGCCATACCGGCCCGGCCCGGGTGTTCGACAGCGAGGAGGCGGCCAACCCCGTCATCCTCGGCGGCGGCGTCAAGCCCGGCGATGTCCTGGTCATCCGCTACGAAGGACCGCAGGGCGGCCCCGGCATGCGCGAAATGCTTTCGCCCACCTCCAACGTCATGGGCATGGGCCTGGGCGAGACCGTGGCCCTTATCACCGACGGCCGGTTCAGCGGCGGCACCCGCGGCGCGGCCATCGGCCATGTCTCGCCCGAGGCGGCCGACGGCGGTCCCATCGCCTTGGTCAAGGACGGCGACACCATCGAGATCGACATCCCGGCCCGTAAGCTGAACCTGCTCGTGCCCGAGGACGAACTGGCCAGGCGCCGGGCCGCCCTGGTGCATCCGCACAAGGAAATCGCCTCCCCGCTGCTGCGGCGCTACGCCGCCCAGGTCAAATCGGCCGCGCAGGGCGCCATCTACAAGGATCCGCAGGGTAAATAACGACGAGAAAAAGATGCCTCCGGCGGCCGGGGGGAATGATTCCCCCCGGTCCCCTTCAATGATGGGACGGGGCGAGCCACCCCGCATTCACGGATCGCCTATGTGGGACAGTGAAACCGCCAGACGCTACGACGCCTGGTTTCAGACGCCGGCCGGCATGTTCGCGCTCAAGCGGGAGATGCGCCTTTTGGAGCACATGACCGCGAGCTGGCCGCGTCGGGGCCAACGGTTGCTGGAAGTCGGCTGCGGCACGGGGTTGTTCCTGGAGGTGCTGCACCGGGCCGGTTTCGACGTCACCGGGCTCGACTCCTCGCCGGCCATGCTGGAGACGGCCCGGGCGCGGCTCGGCAAGGTGGCGGACCTGCATCTCGGACAGGCCGAGCATCTGCCCTTCGAGGACAAGGAATTCGATTTCTGCGTGCTGCTCACCGTGCTGGAATTTTGCGCCGATCCGGGCGAGGCCTTGCGCGAGGCGGCTCGCGTGGCCAGGAAGGCCATCCTGATCGGCTACCTGAACACCTGCTCCCTCTACTGGCTGAACACCATCCTGCTCGGCCGGGGAGAAGACGGCCTGTTGCGCCGGGCCCATTGGTTCACGCCCTGGGCCGTGCGCCGGCTCGTCTACGACACCCTCGGCCCGCGACCGGGGCGTCTGTTGTCCGTGCTGCCGGGCCCGCCCTGGACCTGGCGCGAAGCGCTTCCCTGGCGCCTTCTGAATGCGCCCATCCTCTCCAGCCCGGTGGGCGCCATCTGCCTGCGTAGCGTGAGCCTGACCGACGAGCCGGTCATGACCCCGCTTCCCTCCTTCAAGGCCAAAACCTGCGCCGGGTGAGGCGATTCCCCGGGCAACGATTGCCGGCCGGGCCGTTCCAGTATAAAGCGAATGCGTCCCGCACGGGGGGGCGGGCCCGCCGGTACCGTCCGAGCGCTTGTTGTGTCCCCGCATCGCAGCATAAAAGCGACATATCATTCTGTCGCAGGAGGCGGCATGAAAGCATTACGGCTGGCCATCGTGGCCCTGGCGGCCTGTTTGACCCTGTCCCTGTTCATGGCCAAAATGAGCTTGGCGGCCACCCCGGACGAGGATATGCGGCCGATCAGAACGGGCGTTTCCATCACGGGGCTTGTGGAAGAGGAATATAGCGACGGATTGCTGATCGCCACCGATGACGGCGTCACCTATGTGGTGCTGACCCCCGAGGAGATCAGCCTGGAGCAGGAAGAGGCCTTTCACCGGCAGTACAAGGGCAAGCACGTCACGCTGACCGGCGACGTCTACAAGGACGAGGACGGGACCTTGAGCCTTTCCGTCAAGACGTTGCCGCATTAGGCCGGCCGGCCGTCTGCCGGGGCGTCCGGATCATCTGGGTGAGCACCAGCGAGCCGATGCTCATCCCCACACCGCAGAAAAACGGAATCTTGTAGTCCACCATCCACAACATGCCCCCGGCGACCGGCACCACGATGGCGGCGATGTGGTTGATGGTAAAGCCCATGGCCATGCCCGAGGCCATGTCTTCCGGCGCGGATATCTTCTGGTAGTAGGTGCGCACGGCCACCGAGAAGTTGAACATCAGGTAGTCCAGCACGAACATGACGCCGGCCACGATGTGGGAGTCGGTCACGGCGTAGGTCCAAAAGACCGCGATCAGGCAGGCGTAATCGACGGTGAGGAGCTGGCGTTCCCCGAATCGGTTGATGGCCCGGCCGATGACGGGATTGAGGAAGTAGTTGATCGCGTTGTTGATGACGAACAGCACCGAAATGGACTGGATCGAATAGTCGAATTTCTTGACCAGCAGATACACGGCGAAGACCACGAAAATCTGCCGTCTGGAGCCCTCCAGGAACGTCAGCAGGTAGTAGAGCCAGTAGCGGCGGCGCAGATACATCTTTTTTTTCTGCGGCGCTCCCGTGGTCGGGCAGGGCCTTTTGCCGAGCCCCCATAGGCCCACCCCGAGAACCGCCAGGCCGGTGCCCGCGAAGATGCCGGTATAGCCCAGGACGTCGGCCAGAAAATAGATGGCGATGCCGATGGCGATGTTGGCCAGGGCCCCGACGGCCCGGATGCGCGAGAGCACGACCGGGGCCTCCAGGGTGTTGAAATTCTGGAGCGTCAGGGACTGGTTGAGCGGCTCGTAATAGTGGAAGCCGGCGGACATGACCAGGGTGGTCAGGGTCAGGCCCCAGAAACTCGGGAAAAAGCCGGTGGCCAGAAGCCCCAGGCCGAGCACGCAGATGGACAGGGCGGCGGCCCGCTGCTCGGTAAGGACCAGCAGCACGTAGATGACCAGCATGGAGAGGAAGCCGGGCACCTCGCGGATGGATTGGACGAAGCCGATCTGATCGGCGTTGAAATGGGCCACCTCCACGGCGAAGTTGTTGATCAGCGTCTGCCAGGCCTGGATGCCGGCCGTGGAGGCAATGGTGGAGACGAGCAGGAAAAGGAGCAGGTCGGACCGGCCCGAGGCGCGAAGCGCCGTCCGGGTGAGTCCATATTCCGGCCGGTCCGGATTCGAGGCGTATTTCATGCGATGATGTCCGGCTTATGGTGGGCGAGCCAGAGTTGCAGGACGAGCAGCGTCCAGAGTTTTTTCCGGTGGTCGGCCGCGCCGGACGTGTGTTCGGCCACCAGCCGGCCGACGGTGGCCGGATCGAAAATGCCCTGTTCCCTGAGGTGGCGCTCGCCGAGCAGCGCGTCCACCTGGGGCTTGAGCTGGCCGCGCAGCCAGGCGGCCGTGGGGATGAGAAAGCCCCGCTTGCCGCGGGAGAGGATCTCCGGAGGCAGCAGGGGGGCGGCCGCCCGGCGCAGCAGGTACTTGCGCCGGCTGCCCCGCAGCTTGTAGCGCGAGGGCAGCCGGCAGATGAATTCCGCCACGTCGCGGTCCAGAAACGGGGCCCGCACCTCCAGCGAATGCATCATGGAGCAGCGGTCCACCTTCACCAGGATGTAATCCAGCATGTACTGCCGGGCGAAGACGTAGCCCACCCGGGCCAGGGGATCGGCCGTGTCCGGCGTCTCGAACAGCGTCTTGGTCGGGGCGAAAAGGGAAGCCGGCGAGGCGAGCAGATCCGGCGGCTCGCGCCAGAGTCCGGCCTGGGCCTCGGCCGTAAACGCCGACAGCCAGGTCTGGACCCGCAGCCACTGCGGGGCGGTGGCGCCGGCCAGAAAGGTCTCGGCCACGAAACGGGGATTGACGTAGCCGGCCGACTGGGGAAGGCGCCGGGCCAGCGGCTCGATCCCGAACCGGCGCAGGGCCCGGGGGAGCTTGTCGTAGAGCCGGGACAGGACGAAGGCCGGGTAGTATTCGTAGCCGTAAAAAAGTTCGTCCGGCCCGTCGCCGCCCAGGGCCACGGTCACCTTTTCCCGGGTGACCTGGGAGAGCAGGGACGTGGGCACGATGGACGGATCGGCCATGGGCTCGTCGAAGCGGGCCACGATCTCGGGGAGAAGCGACCCGCAGGCGTCGGCCGACAGGATGCGCTCGTGGTGGTCGGTGGCGTAGCGTTCGGCCACCAGCCTGGCGTAGCGCGATTCGTCGTAGGAGGCTTCGGAAAAGCCGATGCTGAACGTCTTGACGCGGGAGGACATCCCGGCCATGAGCGCCGTCACGGTGGAGGAGTCGATGCCGCCGGAGAGAAAGACCCCGAGCGGCACGTCGGCCACCAGCCGGCGTTTGACGGCCTGGCCCAAAAGCCGCCGCAGCTCTTCGCAGAGTTCTTCCTCGTCCGCCTTGGGCGCCGCTCCCGGCATCGGCATGTCCCAGTAGGGGGCCTCGGTCACGGCCCCGTCCCGGAAAAGCAGGGAGTGGCCGGGCCGAAGCTTGAAGACGTTTTTGTAAATGGTCTCGGGCGTGGGCACGTATTCGTAGGCCACGAAGCGGGCCAGGGTGGCCAGCGTCGTCTCGAAACGCAGGAACGGCAGTTGCCGCAGCGCCGTCAGCTCCGAGGCAAAGGCGAAGACGCCGTTTTGCAGGGTGTAATAAAAGGGCTTTTTCCCGAAGCGGTCCCTGGCCGCAAAAAGGGTCTGGCTGGACCTGTCCCACAGGGCGAAGGCGAACATGCCTTCCAGCAGGTCGAGGCCGGCCGGGCCCATGGTCAGCCAGGCGGCCAGGATGGCCTCGGTGTCGGACTGGGTGCGGAAGGCAAACCCCTGTTGTTCGAAGCGGGGTTTGAGCTCCCGATAATTGTAGATTTCGCCGTTGAACGTGATGGCGGCCCGCTGGTCGGCGTCCTGCATGGGCTGGGCGCCGGCGGCCAGGTCGATGATGGAAAGCCTCCGGTGCCCCAGGGCGGCCGGGCCGTCCAGGTGCAGACCCTCGCCGTCCGGGCCGCGGTGGGCCATGACCCCGGTCATCCGGGAAAGCCAGTCGAGCCGGGTCTCCCGGGGCGGGAGGCCTGGGCCGGACGGCAACACGAAGCCGGCAATGCCGCACATTTAGGATTTTTCCTTTGGGGCCAGACGCTCGTAGAAATCCAGGATGGCCCGGGTGTTGGTGGCGGGGTCGAACATCTCCCGCACCCGCTTCTGGCCGGCCGTGGCCAGGGCCAGGGCCAGGGCCCGGTCGCCGGCCAGGGCCATGATGGCCGCGGCCAGGGCTTCCGGGTCGCGTTGGGGAACGGACAGGCCCGTGACCCCGTCCTCGATGACCTCGGGAATGCCGCTCACGTCCGTGGCCACCACGGGCAGCCGGTGGGCCAGGGCCTCCATGATGACGTTGGGGATGCCGTCCCGGTCGCCGGTGTGGTGGACGACGCTCGGCATGACGAAGATGTCGGCGGCGGCATAGAGTTCGCTCATGCGGTCGTGGGAGACGAAGCCGGGCAGGAAGACCCGGGCCCGAAGCCCGTGGGCCCGGATGCGGCGGCGGATGACGGCCGTCGGCCAGGGCAGGCCCGACCCGACCAGGGTGAGCTGGTAGGGAAAGCCCCGCCGGGAGAGCAGGGCGCAGGCGTCGATCAGGAACTCGAAGCCCTTGGTCCGGCAGAACCGGCCCACGGCCAGCAGCCGGTAGGGCGGCTCCATGTGGACGCGGGCGTCCTCCCGGCCGGTCAGGGTCAGGCTGTTGTAGATCTGCCGGATCTTGCCGGCGGCCTCGGGGACCAGGGAGGCGAGATAGGCGATGTTGGCCTTGTTGTTGGTGTGGATGGCGGCGGCGGCCCGCAGCTTGTCCGACAGGGCGCCGTCCTGGGGGAAGATGTCGCCGGCCCGGGCCGAAAAGGAAAAGGGGATGCCGGAAAGGCGCGAGGCCACCCAGGCGGCCGTGGCCGGACCGTTGGCCCAGCCGGCGTGGATGTGTTCGATGCCGTCGGCGGCAAACCGCCGGGCCAGGGCGAATCCGGCCAGCATGGCCCAGATGTTTTCGCCGGCCACCTCCAGGCAGCTCCAGCGCCGCCAGGGCACCTGGGAGAGCAGGCCCCAGGTGACGGCCGGACGCCGTATGGCCCACCAGACGAGGGCGAAACAGACGGCCGGGATGCCCTTGACGCCGAGTCGCTTCACCGCGCCCGCCGCCCGCTGCATCTCCGGGGAAAGGTGTTTGCCGGCCTCCCCATAAAGGGTATAGACATGAAACGGCATACCGGCGTCGCGGGCGTTTTGCACTTCCCGGAAAATGAAGGTTTCCGAGGGCAGGGGATACCACAGCAGGATATAGGCGGTCTTGGGCAGGCTCACATTTTTGCTCGCCGGGATAAAGGGACGTGGCGTTTGGAAACAAGGACCGTTTGTAGTCCATGGATCGCCGCCCTGTAAAGTCGCACGCGCCGGCGGCGCAAACGGCTTGCGCGGGGGGCGGTGAACGGCTAAGCCTATGGTTGAACTTTCCTTGGGCCGAATTTTCCGGCGATGGCCGGAAGCGGGGACGTTTGGAATCTCAACCTGGGCACGGAGCATTCGAGGTCGGACATGACGCAAACGAACATCTTGCTGGAAACGGGGACCAACGAGCTCGAGATCATCGAGTTCTACATCGATGAGGCCACCGAGCCTGGCGTCAAACCCTACCGGGCCTATTACGGCGTCAATGTGGCCAAGGTGCTGGAGATCATCCGCCTGCCCAAGGTCACGGGCATGCCCCAGACGCCGCACCCGTGCGTCATCGGCACCTTCAACCTGCGCTCCAGGGTCATTCCGCTGATCGATTTGAGCCTGTGGCTGGGCAAGCCCATGGCCCGGGACGAAACCACCAAGGTCATCGTCTCGGAGTTCAACAAGGTAATAAACGCCTTCATGGTGTCCGGGGTGACCCGCATCCACCGCTTAAGCTGGCAGGAAGTGGAACCGCCCTCGGGCTATGTGGCCTCGTTCGCGGCCAACAATTTCACGGGCGTGGTGAAATTTCCCGATCACATCGTGCTGTTGCTCGACATGGAGCAGATCATCTGGGACTTGAACCCTGCCCTGGCCATGAGGACCGAGCGCGAGCAGGCCGCCGCGGCCATCTTGGAACACGACCGTTCGGCCTACAAGACGCTGGTGGTGGACGACTCCAATTCCATCCGGCGGCTTATCGCCTCCTATCTGGAAAAGGACGGCTTCGAGATCATCCAGGACATCAACGGCCTCGATGCCTGGAACCGGCTTTTGCAGTGGAAGGACGAGGCGGTCAAGGGCACCAAGCCCCTGTCCGCCAACGTCAGCCTGGTGGTGACGGATATCGAAATGCCGGCCATGGACGGGCACACCCTGTGCCGGAACATCAAGGACGATCCGGTGCTCAAGGAGCTGCCGGTGATTTTGTTCTCGTCGCTCATCAATGACCAGCTCTATCACAAGGGCCAGTCGGTCGGGGCCGACGATCAGGTGACCAAGCCCGAGGTGGGCACCCTGGCCGAGCGGGCCCGCAAGCTCATCGAGGCGCGCCACTAGGGGCTGTTGCGAGGCAAGTCCCCCCGGTCCTCCTGTCCCGGTGCGAGGGGCCCGGGGGCATCATGCCCCCGGCCGCCGGAGGCATCTTTTCCCCCTCTTCTCTCTTTCCGACCCTCCCGCCGAAAAGGGTGGTTGCGTCGGCGGGCAAAGGGCTTTAGGAAGCCTCAAGCGTCGCGTTTCGCGGAGGGATGGCCGAGCGGTTGAAGGCGGTGGTCTTGAAAACCACTGGCGGGGTAACCCGTCCGGGGGTTCGAATCCCTCTCCCTCCGCCAGCTTGCAGGCGACGGCCCGTTGCGGACAGCCTTTCCCGGTATCTTCCCCCTCCATGGCAAAAGACCGGACCAGGCCACAAGGCGACGCCGGCCGTCCGGATGTCGTCCGTTACGGGCGGGATGCTCGAGCAACCGGAGAGGCTCCATGGGTATCGCGGTCATTACCGGATCGGCCGGGCTTATCGGTTCGGAAGCGGTTACCTTTTTCGCCGGCAAGGGGCTGGATGTCGTCGGCATCGACAACGACATGCGCGGCTATTTTTTCGGCCCCGAGGCCAGCACGGCCTGGAACCGGGACCGGCTGCTGCGCCAGGTGCCCGGCTACCGCCACCACGCGCTCGACATCCGCGACCGGGCGGCGGTGGACCGTCTGTTCGCGGCTTTGGGCCGGGATATCGACGTCGTCATCCACTGCGCGGCCCAGCCGTCCCATGATTGGGCGGCCCGCGAACCCGTTACCGATTTTTCCATCAATGCCGTCGGCACCCAGATCATGCTGGAAGCGGTGCGCGCCCATTGCCCCGAAGCGCCGTTTCTTTTTACCAGCACCAACAAGGTCTATGGCGACACCCCCAACCGTCTGCCCCTCAAGGAGCAGGAAACCCGCTTCGAGCTGGCCGCCGCCCATCCCTACGCCGCCCGGGGCATCGACGAGACCATGAGCATCGATGCCTCGCTGCACAGCGTGTTCGGGGCCTCCAAGGTGGCGGCGGACGTCATGGTCCAGGAATACGGCCGCTACTTCGGCCTGAAGACGGCCTGCTTCCGGGGCGGCTGCCTGACCGGCCCCAACCATTCGGGCGCGCCGTTGCATGGATTTTTGGCCTACCTCATGCGCTGCGCCATTACCGGCGAGCCCTACACGGTGCTCGGCTACAAGGGCAAGCAGGTGCGCGACAACATCCACGCCAACGACCTGGTCAACATGTTCTGGCAGTTTTTTTTAAAGCCGCGCTGCGGCGAAGTGTATAACGCCGGCGGCGGCCGGCTGGCCAACTGCTCCATGCTGGAGGCCATCGCCCTGTGCGAACGCTTGACCGGCCGGCCCATGCGGTGGAGCTATTCGGAAAAAAACCGCACGGGCGACCATATCTGGTGGATCAGCGATACCGGGCGGTTTCAGCGGCACTATCCCGAGTGGCGGCAGCGTTACGACCTGGAACACATCCTGGCCGAAATCCATGACGGCCTGCAGGAACGTCTCGGGGCCTAGACGGCGGGTTCGGGAACGGTCGGCGTCGGCCAGACCGGAGAAGAGCGTTGACCGCTATCCTCCCCATTGGTAAAGTGAAAGTCTATTATGGCAGACAGCATTCGTGACGCGCCGGTCGATTTCCGACCCTTTCCCCTGCGGGACTCGTTGGGCTTCCTGCTGGTGCGCACGGCCTTGCGCCTGCGTCTTTTGGGCAACACCTCCCTGCAGGCGGCCGGCCTCGGCATCACCGTGGACCAGTGGGGCATCTTGAATCTGCTGTGGGAAGAGGACGGCCAGACGCCCGTGGAGCTGGCCCGGCGGGCCGACAAGGACAAGCCCAACGTGACGCGTCTGCTGGCGATCCTGGAGGGCAAGGGGCTGGTGTCCCGCCATCCCGACAGCCAGGACCGCCGCAGCCACCGCATCCACCTGACCGAAGCCGGCATAGCCCTGAAGGCGCCGTTGCTCGACCTCGGTGCGTCCTGCCAGGAACGGGCCTGCCAGGGGCTCTCCGGCGGGGACGTGGCCACGCTCAAGCACCTGCTCAATCGCGTTTACGCCAACGTGACCGACTGATCCGCTACGGTCGTGGGGGATCCCGGGGAAGGGTTTCGCCGGAATTATGTCTAAATTAACAGAGCCCATTTTCGCGGCCGACACCATCGGCTCCTATACGTTCGAGGAGTTCATGCGCGTGGCCGCCGCCTTTCACGGCACGGCTTCGCCGGGTCTCATGTTGGGCGCCTTCATGGTCGAGGCGGTTCGAGCGGCCCTGCCTCCGGGCATTCTGTTCGACGCCGTGGTGGAGACGATGAAGTGTTTGCCCGACGCCGTGCAGTTGCTCACGCCGCCAAGCTACGGCAACGGCTGGATGCAGGTCATCAATCTGGGACGCTTCGCCGTAAGCCTCTACGACAAGCATACCGGCGAGGGCTTCCGGGCCTGGCTCGATCCGCAGGGGCTTGACGCCTGGCCGGAAATCCATTCCTGGTATCTCAAGACCAAGCGCAAAAAGGATCAGGACCGGGAGCGGCTGTTCGCCGAGATCAAAGCGGCCGGCCGGGGTGTGTGCCGGGTGGCCGCCGTCCGAATCCGCCCGGATCGCTTGGGCCGACCGCCCATGGGCGCTACCGGAATCTGCCCGAAGTGCGGCGAGGGCTACCCCCTGGCCGACGGGGACGTCTGCCGGGGGTGCTCCGGCCAGTCCCCCTATGTGGCGCAAGCGGTGGTCCGCCCCGGAATTGCGGCCGGGACCATGGGCAAAACCGCTGCCAAATCCTCCAGGCCGGTCGACCGGACCGTCTGCCACACCTGCCGGGTGTGCGCCTATCCCCACTGTCCGTCCGGAAAACCGTCCCCTTGACCGGCCGGACGCCCCGTCTTATGGGAGACTGGTCGCACTCCCAGGAGGCTCCATGTCGTATCGCGTTTTCGGGCCGCTCGCGGCGGCCCTTGTTTTCGTGCTCGCCGCCGCGCCGTCCCGGGCCGAGCCGTTGTACGGCTTCATGGACGCCTACGGGATCGTGCACCTGAGCGCCGAGCGGCAGACGCCGGAATATGTGCTTCTCGCGCCCGATGCCGCCAAGGAAAAACTCGGCATCTTCGAGATCAAAAAACGCCTGCAGGCGCGCGGCGGCGCGGCCAAAACCCGCGATACCGCCTGGATCGCCGAGGTCACCCGGGCCTATGGCCGCATGGCCACGGCCCCGCTTGGCCCCATGGGCTTCCCGCCCGTCATCGAGTCCGGACCGCTTCTGGAGCTGGTGCGACGGCAGAGCCGGGCCGTGGGACTGGCGCCGGAACTCGTCTACGCCGTCATCGAACAGGAATCCCGGTTCACCAACCATGCCGTCTCGGCCAAGGGCGCGGCCGGGCTCATGCAGCTTATGCCCGAGACCCAGGCCACCTTCCGGGTGGCCGATCCCTTCGACCCGGTACAGAACGTGGCCACGGGCACGCGGTTTTTAAAGGCCATGCTCGTCCGCTTCAAGGATCTGCGTTTGGCTCTGGCCGCCTACAACGCCGGCCCCGAGACCGTGGCCCGGGCCGGAGCCGTGCCGACCATTCCGGAGACGGTCCAGTACGTCCAGCGGATCATGACCCGCTATGCCATGCTGCAGGAAAGCCATCCCGGGCTGGCGTCCAAGGGCAAGAGCCGGGACAAGGCCGGCAAGGGTCGAAATCGGGCCGTGGCCGGTTCCTGAGCCTGTCCCCCTTGCCTCGACCCGGCGGTTTGGCGTAACGGAAGTCCGATGTTCCGCCACAGGGCCGGGACGTTTCCGGCCAAACGAGAGGCCCCATGCAGGAAGCTCCCCCAGAAGTCGACACCGCCTTTCGCCATACCGATTGGGACATCACGTTCGTGATCCGGGCCTATCGGAAGGTCTCCAAGCCTGAAGCCGCCGCGGTCGTGCGCCGCTATCTGCTGCGGGAAAAGGGCAAACCCATGAAGCGCGGCTCCCGGATCATCATCGCCTCCGGTCTGCACTGAGGGCGGAGGGCCGGTCGGGGGGGGCCGGAGACGGTGCTCCCGGCGGCCAACGGGCGCTGCCCGTTGGGCCCTCTGCCGACGGAAGGCGGGTTCGCGGAGAAGCGGTGCCCTTACCGGCAAGGCTCTCCCCGCCAACGGGGAAGGACCGGGATCAGGAGACGTCGGTTCCGACGTCGGCCAAACCGAGTTTCGCCAGCTCGTGCAAGACCATTTCGCGCGTGAAGGGCTTGGGCAGGTAGGCGTCGGCCCGGCCGTGGAAGAACGATTCGCTGACGTTTTTGGTGTCCGTCAGCACGGAAATCATGATGAGCTTGAAGGGGACGGCCTGGCCGTCGTCCTTTTCGAGACGGCGCAGCTCCCGGACGACCTGGGTGCCGTTCATGTCCGGCATGAGGATGTCCATGAACACGGCCGTGAAGGGACTTTTTTCGTCCCGGGCGGCCGCAAAGGCCGTGAGCGCCTCCTCACCGTTGCAGGCCGTCAGGCATTCGGCATAGGCGGACAGGATCGTCCGTAAAAAAAGAATGACACTTTCATCGTCATCCACGATGAGAAAGCGCATGGCACCTCTCTCCGATGACTTTCGGGGGCGGAGAACCCCGGTGACGTAGGGGCATCCTAGGGAGTTTTTTCAAGCAGTTCAATCGATCTTAGTCAACGAACGTCACATCGAGCCGGGCAAAAAAATCGTGCAGCGCGGCAACGAGCGCGGCGGCGCTCTCCAGGTTCCCGTGGCTGGCGGCTTCTTCCAGGCGTGCGCCCAGGACGGCGGCCGGCGGCAGCTCGTAGGTGGCGGCCCCGCCCTTGATGGTATGGCCCAGCCGGTGGAGGGTGGCGAGGTCGCCCGCGGTCAGGGCGCGTTCCAGGGCTTGCAGGTGGGCCTTTTGGATGGTGAGGTAGGCGGCGAAGATGGGTTCGAAGTGGCGGTGGACCTCGATGCGGGTGCGCGGTGCGGGAACGGGTGGCTGGGGCATGGACCCTCCGCTCGTGCTGCTTGACGAGGGCGGTTGCGGCATTTAGGTTGTGTTTGCGCGCCCGTAGCTCAGCTGGATAGAGCATCGGACTTCGAATCCGAGTGTCGGGGGTTCGAATCCCTCCGGGCGCACCATTAAATTTCAGGGTGTTACGCTTAATGCAAAGCGTTGCGCCCCTTTTTTTTGCTATCCTCTTGCTCCCTCGAGACCGATGCCCCGATGCTGGAATTGCAACCATCTCCAATATAGTGGGATTCCAAAGGGCGCGCCCTTTGGCCGCCGGAGGCATCCTCTCCTGAGCAATTGTGCGGCGGTCTCCGATCAGTCCTCGGCCTCCGGGAGACGCGACCGCTGCTGTTTGACCGTGCCGCGTCTGCGCTTGGTTTCCAGCCGGCGTCGTTTGGAAGCCAGGGTCGCCCGTGTCTTGCGGCGCGGCGGCCGGGGCGTAAGCGCCTCGCGCAGCAAGGCCACAAACCGCTCCACGGCGAGTCCCTTATTCGTCAACTGACTGCGTGTGGTCTGGGCAACCACCCGCAGGACGCCATCCTTGCCGATGCGCCCGGAAAGGGCCGCGTGAATGCGCGCCTTTTGGCCCTCGCTCAAATTCGGGGACCCATCCAGATCGAACAGCAGCGTGACCCGGGTGCTGACCTTGTTGACATGTTGTCCGCCGGGGCCGCTGGCCGTCGAGGCCGTAAAGCGGAGCTCGTCCGTCGCGATAGCCGCGTCCGGCGTCAGACGAAGCGTGGATTCGTCCATAACAAGGTTCCTCTTTGGTCACCCGCGCACGGTTGCCCATCGCCCTCAAAGAGGACCCGCGGGAAGGTGCCCGTTCTGCAAACGCTGCCCCGGCGGGGGCCATACCGCAAGCACGACGTTCAAAGGATCGGCACGATCCTCCGGGCGGCGGCTCCCTCAAGGGCACTGCAGGCGTGCCTGGCCGAGTGATTTTATCGGGAACTGGAATTTGAACAAGCGGAGACTGCTGCACAATTGCCTGACAGCCGGTCAATGCCCTCCCGTTACGCTGCAACGGGCGCATAGCATGACGGGATTCCAAAGGGCGCGCCCTTTGGCCGCCGGAGGCATCCTCTCCTGAGCAATTGCGCAGTGGTCTCAAGCGGGAATTCTTCTAGGATTCCAAAGGGTGAAACCCTTTGGCCGCCGGAGGCGTCTCCTCTGACACAATTATGCAGCTATCTCAAAAGGGTGGACCCGCCGCGTGGCGGCTACCCCGTCGCCTTCCGGACCCACGGCAGCGATCCGGAAACGCGGGGCACCGCCACGCTTGGCGGGAAGCCGCTAGGCGTAGGAACGCATGTGCGTGTTGTTGGCCAACTTCTTGTGCCGCATCGCCTGGATGACGTCGACAATCGCCTCCACGACGTTGTTGACGTCCCCGGCCGTATTGCAGAAGGTGGGAGAAATGCGCAACAGGTTGGTCCCCTTGACCTTGAGATTGGCGATGGCGAACTGGTGCTGTTCGTAGACATGCTTCATGACATCGCCGGCCTGGATACCGTCCGGGGTCTTGAACAGGAACACCGAGCTGCGCAGCTTGTCACTGCTGGTCGGCGTGGCGATCCACTTGTAGGCCTCCTTCGGTGTGAAGTCCGGAAAGATCTTGGGCAGGTGCTTGTACAGGGCCATCTTGGCCTGATCGCCCAGATAATGGATACGGGCCTCGATCTTGGCCGGCGTCACGCCCGGATGGAAGAGTCCGGTATGGAACAGGGCCGCCATCCAGGTGGAAACCAGGGTGGCGTCGTTTTGCTGGCCCAGATAGGAGAACCGCTTGGCATTGGGGTCGATTTTCCCTTCCTCGGCGCTGTACCCGTAATCCACGGGCGTATTGATGTGCTCGTCATAGCCCCAGATGCTGGGCGTGAACCTGTCGGCCGCGCCCCGCTTGTTGTTCATATAGAGGATGCCCACCATCTTGGGGCCGCAGGGCCATTTGTGGAAACTGCCCGCGATGCTGTCCACGTCGATTTTGCCGAGCTGCAAGTCCAGCACGCCGAAAGTCTGGGCGCTGTCGGCGTGGATGAAGATGTCCTTGTTGATGGCGCGCAGTTCATGGACGATGCGGTCCATGGGCAGAAGCATGCCGCATTCGTTGGACTGCCAGGACAGGGTGACCAGCTTGGTCTGCGGGGTCACCAGGGCCTTGAGCGCCGCGATGATGTCGTCCTCGCTTTGGGGGTCCGACGGCAGCATGCCCTGTTGCCGTTCCTCGGCGGTCACGGTCTGGGCAAACATCTTCGTCTGGAGCGTTCGGACGGAATCCTTGGCCCAGCCCTGGGTGGCCTTGCGGTACATCCAGGCGTCGTAATTGGTGGGATGGTTCACGTCCCACACCACGATGTTGTCCTTCTGGGGATCCAGAAAGCCGGAGGTCACCAGCCCGTTGTTGATAAAATTGTTCCCCTCGGTGGTATTCGCCGTCAGCGCGAACAGGGCATCGCCCTTGGCCGCCGCATCCTTCAGGCCGAACCAGGACTTCACCGCGTCCAGGCCGTAGCCGAGGCTGGCGTCGGCCAGTTCCCCCCGCATGGGGAAGGAAATGTCCTTGTCGAGCATCTCCCGCACCAGGGCGGCCATCCCGTTGACCGGTTTGAGACACGGGCACAGGTTGGCGGCATTGACCGAAATGCTGGCGAAGCCGTCCCGGTCGAAATAATGCTTGAGCAGCCGGTCCCACTGGGCATCGTTGTCGGCCGCCAGCTGGTCGGCCTTGAATTGCTGCCCATCCTGCTTCCACTGTTCGATCTGGGCCTTGATCCGCTCCAGGGCCGACCCGGTTGCCGCCTTGGCCTTTTTGGCCGGACCGGACTTCCGCAGGGACGACGAGAAGGCCACACCGGGAAGCATGGCGGCACCGCCCACGCCCAAGGCCACACCAATGAACTTTCGCCGCGTAAATTCACTCATAGGTCGGTCTCCCCTGAAGTCGATAGAATGTTTCAGGCCGAGCCCCCTGCCGCAAAATATCCCCCTCCCGGGGCTCCGGACGCGCCTGAGGCAGGGAGGTTTGTTTTTACGTATCCCCTTGGGCTACGCAGGACAAGCGCCCACGAAATTTTTACCTATCGAGACGGCTGCCCAGGGGACGTGGAGGATGCCTCCGGCGGCCAAAGGGCAAAGCCCTTTGGAAACCCACTATGGGACTGCTGCACAATGGCCTGACAGCCGGTCAATGCGCTCCCGTTGCACTGCAACGGGCCAAATCATGACGGGATTCCAAAGGGCGCAGCCCGTTGGCCGCCGGAGGCATCCTCTCCGGACCAATTGTGCAGCGGTTCTGAAAAGAGCACGAGCCGCAGTTACGCCAACGAACGCTACGCCGGTCGGGTGTGATGCCTGCAGAGACGTTTCCGGACGTGCCCCGGGGATCAGGCCTCAAATCGAAGCTGTACATAAAAGCCGGCTGCGTCCACACGGCGGCGCAGGACGTTGGCGAAGCCGGCTTCCCGGGCCAGCCCTTCCACCACATCCACGGTATCCTGGCGGCCCTGCCATCCCCAGCGATCGAGCAGCACGCGCCGTTCCTCCGGACGCAGTTCCAGCCAATGCGTTTCGATTTCCCGACCGAACCGCGCCCAATAGTCCTCGGCGCTTTCCCCGTCGTTGGGCAGAGGATCGTGGACGAGCAGGACGCCGCCGGGCCGTAAGGCAGCCCTGGCCAGGACAAACAGCCCGGCTTTCTCCTCCCTCGGGAAGTGGTGCAGCAACATTCCCATCCAGATGATGTCCACAGCCTGCTGCATTCCCGCCAGGATCTCCCGGCCATCGCCGGCCAGGAGCTTCACGGCGGCCGGACTGCCGGCCAGGTTTTGCCGGGCGGCGGCGATGACTTCCGCGTCGGAATCCACGCCCGTATAGGCGGCCACATCCCCGGCGGTCAGGACCTGGGCCATGTCCCGGGCATCATTGCAGCCGAAATCGAGGAGCCGCAGATCGTTGCCCCGCCGCCCGGCGACAAATCCGGCCAGCCAGGCATAGACCGCTCCGTGGCACATGCGGTCATGGTTCCTGAGTTTGGCGAAAACCTGGCGCCGGCCCGCAGCCGGCGAGTGCATCTGGTTCACAACTCCCTCCTGAAGACGCCGCGCAATGGACCGTCGGGGATGCCTCCGGCGGCCAAAGGGTGAAACCCTTTGGAATCCTATGCGTCCCCCAGCTTGTTTCCATTTTCTCTCACGCTAAAAACACTGGAGCTGGCCATTGCGCAGTGGTCTCCTCCTGCATGTTGTTGCAATGGGTGCAATACGACCGGGGACAACGGCTCTTGGTATGGGGAACCGCCAATCCGGAGTCCTCCCCGGGAGCGCCTTGCGTCAGCGCGGTCGGGATCGGGCAATGACCACCCGGTCCGCCGATTTCCCGAAAAAATGATAGCCGGAGCCCGCCTCGGCCAAAACATCAAGGAGAGGGTCCGGATCGGTCACCATGACCCCGCCGAGGGCGGTCACGCCACGGGCAAAAAAGGCTTCCGGCAGCATGCTGGCCGTAGGGCCGACAACAAAGACGTCGGCCTGCGGTCGGGCCAGAGCGAGCAAGCCCTCCAAGGTGCCGTTGATCAACGTGGTCCCGGTAATGATAACGAGATCGGCCTCGGCGATCTTTTGCGCCGCCATCTCCTGCGGAACATAATGCTCCAAGGCATCAGGCTTGAGCGTCTTCGTATCTTTTTCGAGGATGGAAAAATCACTTTTAGTGCTTATAAGCATCCTGATATACGGAACCAGCGCCCCCACAACAACAGCTTTCCCGTTTTTCCGCAGCATATAGCCATCGAGCGGGTCCCTCTCGTGAAAAATCGCATAGGCCGGTTGGGCGCCTTGTCCGAACAGCATGTTCGACAAGGCATTGATGACCGCTATGCCAATGGCGCGTTTGAGGACATTTCCCGAAAACATGGTCGCAAGGAGGGACAGGACTTTTGTCCCTCGAAGTTTTCCCGAGTTCGGCATGGCCTTGGCGGAACTCGGGCAGCACACGGCCTCTGGAATCATCTTTATAGGGGTAAAACAAAGCCCGCCCTGACCGTTGCTGAGTTTGACCCCAATAAAAAAAATACCGATGACGATCCGTTCGAGAACGAGCGTTTCGAGTTGATCGCCCAAGGCGGCCTTGAGATGGTCTATCGTCTCAAGGAGAATGCCATTTTCCTGACAATTGGCGGTATCCATGATTTTTTCCTCACTGCGCACGATAAAGGCGTCCGCCCTGGAAATTACTTTTCACACCGCTGGGCGACATGATCCGGGGCAGCCGTGGGACTTAGCGGAATAAACTTTTCCTTGACGGCCAGATGCAGCTGGGAACTCCCGTCCATCGTCGCGATCTCCTGGGAGGAAACCACGCAAAAGCCATGCGCATGCAGGAGCGCGGAGAATTTTTCCACATGGCACAGGGGATGCCCACAGCTCCAAAAGGCCCTGTCCAATTCCTTGAGACCGTTGGTCGGGACGCAGCCTGTGGCGCAGAACCAATGGTGCAGCACAAGAAGGCCCCCCACCTTGAGGGCTTCCCGCAGTTTCTTGAGCAATGCCGGGATGGCATCCCTCCTTTCATAGAAAACATGCGAAGCAATGATGATGTCATAGTCACGGCCGATGGCATCGGCCCAAAGATCCCCGCTCACCGTTTGCATTCTGTCAGCCAGGCCATAGCCATCGATGATGCGCCTCGTGATCGGGGTAACAGCCGGTTTGTTCAAGAGCGTGGCATGGAGGTTTTTGTTCATTTGACACAGGGCTATGGCATACAACCCATGCTTTCCGCCCAGATCCAGCATGGTTTTTGCTTCTGCAAAATGGGCCGTGGCGGCGGTGGCCAGGGCAACGGCCTGGACCTCGCCGCGCAGGCTGTGTTGCCCCAGCGCCAAAAGGGAAGCTTCCGCGTCGAAAATCCGTTCGGCCGGCGCTGGAGTATCGGTCTCGGCGTGGAGCGTTTTGGCGAATTGATTCCATTTTGAGGCAGTCCCCAAGTCCTGTTCTATCCAGTCTCCCTGATAAAAGGGGCTCTCCCGTACCAGAAAATATTTTGCCATTTCACTGAGCGTGAACTGGCCGTTTCTCTCGCACAGCAGACCGAGTTCCGTCAGGGCGAGTAAAAAGCTTCGTATATAGCGTCCGTCTATCGCAAGCCTCGTGGCTATCGCTTCCCGGGAAAGGCCCGGCTCTTTATCCAGCAGCGCAAAGAGCTGCAGATCAAAAGCCGCTTTAAAGACCTGATAGGCCCGGAATCCGTTTAAAATTCCTTCAAGATTGCCGATAAGTTGCGGCAACCGAAACGTACTGAGTTCTTTTTTTTCCAGCATGACAAGTCTCCCTGCGGAATTATCGTGATGCATCGGAAGCGCCGTGCAAGGCCAAAACGGGGTTGTGCTGCAGGGCGCGATCCTTTGTGACAAGTGTGGTAACGGGCGCCTCGGAATGTCTGAAAAAAATGGTGTCATGCCCGACGCAGAGGCCGATGACCACATTGAGATCCGTCTTTTCCCTATTGAGGAGGGTCGCCTGCAGGGCCGGGTTACACAGGCCCTCATAGCCTTGTCCGGAGGTCTTGAAGCGGTCCGGATAGCCGACGACGCTTTTATCGGTCGCGCCGATTTTACAAACGACGCCATAGGGAACGAGCCCGGCATCCCTGACCAGCCGGGCAAAACACTGGGCTTCCCGGATCAGGGCCATGCAGGCGGCGAGGCCAATTTTTTTGGCCCCGAACGAACGCGCGAAGGCGATGATCTCCTGGACGCGCGTGAAGGTGCCCCTGGACTGGGCGACCACCTCGGCAGCGGCCCGGCCCACCCGCGCGTCGATGTCCTGGCCGCGGTAGCAGTCCAGGGAGCGGGCCAGGAGCTCGGGGTCGAGCCCTGCCGTGAGACAGCCGGCGGGAAAGGCCTTTTCCCTGTCCCGGCAGGCAAGAACATGGCAGTCCGTGCAGGTTGCCGTCCGCGTCTTCCCGTCCATTCAGTCTTCCTCCCGGCGTCGCCGGGCCGCCCCCGCCAGGCCGCGCACGGAGGAAGCGACCAGAGGCACCAATACATCCCTTTTCCCTGCGTTCGTGCACAGAGACTGCGGCCCCCTTCCCTGGAGGCCGTTCCCTGCCGCAAGCCTGCAATGGCAATCCCCAAAAATTCTCTCGGGATGCCAAAGGGCTCCGCCCTTTGGCCGCCGGAGGCATCCCCTATGACGCACTTGTGCAGCAGCCTCGCAGAAAACAGCCCTGCGTCCCGCTTTACTGCCGGACGCAGGCCCTGGTTTGCGCGGACTTATTGGGAACCTCCCGATCCGATACGGAGGATTTCCCGAAGTTGCGCCGTGGTAAGATCCGTATGGAAAAAGCGTTTGTAAAACGCCTGCGCCTCCTGCTGCATGTCGAGATCGGCAAACCGGTCAGGATACAGCAGTTTGGCCAGCCAAAGGATGGCCACGGCCTGCTCCGGCGTGGCGTGGGTCCAGGCATGGGCCCCGAAGGGGACGACAATCACCGCCTTGTCCCTGACCGCGGTCAGGTCGCGAAAGCGGGAATCGGACAGGAGCAGTTGCCGCTCGTGAGCGCTCCAGACGAGGATGACGTCCGGGTTCCAGACGAGCAGCTGTTCGATGTTGATCCCCGGATTGTCCAACGGCAAATCGGCCGGGCAGGCGTAGCGGCCGCCTGCTTTTTCGGCAAGGAACCGGTTGGTATTGATCATCGGCGCACCCAGCGGGATGACGCGAAGATACAGCACGGTCCGGCGCTTCTCCCGGGGAAGATCGGCCAGACGCCCCGCCACGCGCCTGATCACGTCCCGCATATAGTCCAGATAGGCCTGCGCTTGGGCGGGGCACTCCATGACGTCACCCAGCAGGGTGATGTCTTTGAGAATCGCCTGCGGATCGCGCCAGGAAAGGCAGACCGTGGTCATCCCGCGTTCCGCCAGCGATTCGGCCGTGGCCCGGCTGTCCACGAAGACGACGTCGTGGGGCAGCATTTGCAGATGCTCCAGATCCGGCACCCAGGCCGGGCCCATGGAGGAAACGGTCGGGGCATCCGCCAATTGGGGGGCGAACACGGCCTGCCATTTCCAGCGGGACCGCATGACCGGAGGCAGCCCGTTCACAATGGTCCCGCCCTTGCCCAGGGCGAACAGGAGGGCGTTGACCGCCGGGGTCCCTCCGGCAGTGACCACATGTTCGATATGTGGGGGAAGGCTGACCTCGCGGCCGCACATGTCCGTCACAACCCGTCGCGCCTGGGCCGCCGAAGCGGCAGGGCTCCAGAAGCCGACAAGGCAGAGGACGACGAGGCAGCCTACCCCATAGCGAAGCGAACGATGCATGAACCAACGTCCTTCCATGAGACCACGGCACAAGAGGTTGCCAAGGGACGCCTCCGGCGGCCAAAGGGCCCTGCCCTTTGGAATCCCGACATGACTTCAAATCGTTGCACTTTTGAGCTTGGAGCAAGGGTTTGGCTCCAGGCAATTGCGCAGCACTCCTTAAATGGATATTTTGATGCCGGCTATAACGCTAAACGGCGCCCCAGGATAATAGGTGACCGCACTCGATTGGGAGTCATCGCTATCCCGGATGATGGCAATATAGCGTTGATCCAGAATGTTTTGCAGGGTCAGGGAGAAGGTCACATCCTTGAATTTCCACAGGCCGGGGACGTCATAGGCCAGATAGAGATCCAGGAGATGGTAGCCGCTGACTTTTTCGTTGTTCTGAATATCGCCATAGCGACTGTCGATATAGCGATAGAACGGCGTGGCGGAGAAGTTCTTGTACTGGGCGGTAAAGCCACCCTTGAGCTGCCAGAGGGGGACATCGGGGACTTGATTGCCCTTGACACGCAGGGTGGTGTTGAGGGCCGTGTGCAAATCGTTGGTGAACTGGAACCTGTTGTACGAGGCGGCGCCAAAGAAGGTCAGCCAGGAAGCCGCTTTCCAGGATGTTTCCAGTTCCGCGCCCATGGATTCGGCTTCGGCGTTGCTCTGCATATAGCTAAGACCAACGGAACTATCATAAATGGTTACTTGCTTGTTGTGATACCGGCCGTAAAAGACGGTCGGCGCGATGGTCACCGTCCCATTGTCATAGCGCAAGCCGAAGTCGAAATTGTCGGACAGCTCCAGGTCCGTATTGTCCCATATGTGTTGCAGGGTCACGCCCTTGGCCATGAAGAGGGCGTATTTGTTATAATACGCATTGTATAAAGGTCCTTGCACCGGGTAGGCATAGTTTCTGCCGTACATGAAACGGGCGGTCAAGGCGTCCGTGATGTCGTAGCTTACGCCGGCATTGGGCAGCCAGGCGTATTTGTCCGACCGGCTCGCGCTGGTCAGGGGATTTTCCAGGGCAACGTCCGTCGCCGAATCATAGGACATATTGGCCAGGCTCGCTGTCTTATAGCCGGTGACGCGCGGCAGGCAGGCCTGGAGGTACTTGAGACCGGCCGTCAGATGCAGTTTTTCAATATCCGTTTTGGTCTGAATGAAAGGCGCAAGGAAGGTCCGGTCGCCGACCGAGGACAGCGTGCCCCAGCTTTTGAAATAATACCCGCCGGAGAGCAGCTTATAGCTCCGCTGACTGGCGACAGGCGGCGGATACAGGGCGATGTCCTGGTACCAGGTACCGAGCTTGACATCAAAGAAGTTCCATTTTTGTTCGAGTTGGGTAATAAAGCCGAATTGTTCCTGCTCCATGTCCATTCTGTTCATCGTATAGCTGGTAATGGCCAGAGGACTTGAATTGGCCGGCGTAAAATAGCGGCTGCCGCTGTTGCCGGCATAATACGGCTTGAAGGTAAAGGTGGCTCCATCCCATAACTGGGCTTCGAATTTGCCAAAAATGGCCCATTCATCAAAATATTGTTTGTTGTAGTCGTAGTATGCCACATCAGTAGCCGGTATGCCCAACCGGCTATTGGAGAAGCCGAAGTTGCGATAATAGGTCATATCCTTGGTCTGAGCATAGGTCAGCGGGCGATACTCATCCTGGTTGAATTTATTGTACAACCCATACAGTTCAATTTTCATCCGGCCCTCGGCCATCGGTTGCACGAGGCCGCCCATCAGGTTGAAACGCTCGGTATCGCCGCTCCCCCGCCAGGAATCTTGCCGGCTGTAGGAGGACGAACCGAACAGACGCGTCTGCGTGGGCAGGATGCCGGAATCGACACGCGCGAAGGAGCGGGTGAACCCGAAGGAGCCGACCTTCTGCTCCACCGTGCCCCCCGGCGCATAGGCGGGCTCCCGCATCTGCATGTCCAAGGCACCGGCCGAATTGCCGAAGCCGAAGCCCTGATCGGCCGGAATCGGCCCTCGAATGAGGGTCAGGCCGTCCACGTTTTCCAAATCCAGGAAATTTCCCATGGCGCCCTGGCCGACGTTGACGCCGAGGGGCATGCCGTTGATCGTCCGGGACAGCCGGTTATACGTGTCGCCGGATTGGCCGCGGATGCGGATGGAATTCTGGTCCTGCACCAGGCCGTAACCGTCGGAGGTGTCGGTATTGACCGAGGGCAGCAGGTTGAGCGCCTTGAACGGATTGGTTTGCGCCGGCCCGCCGAAGGTTTCGAGGGTCTTTCGGGGCAGGGTGGAAATGCTGGCCGGTTCGGAACGGTTTTCCTGGACGGGGGGTGCGGTGGCCGACTCGGTTACTTCTATTTCCGGGAGTTGATAGCCGCTGCTCTGCGGCTTTTGTTTCGCGTCCTGGCTGTCTTGTGCCCAGAGAGATACAGGCACAATACTCATGATACAAATACATAAACCAATAGAAAGTACAACTGACCCCTTCATATTCCTTCCTCTAGGCTAAATACTTGTACGCACTGTCGCTCCCATCAAAGAGAATCCTTTTCTATCTTTTGCCGCTCCCCCCTTGCTTGCCCAATAACTTCTGTCATGTATTCTCTATACGGTATTTATCCCCAAGCATATTTCCCTTCTTCGCCACACCCAAGCCGACCTCCAGCCCGGGTTCTGTGACACCGCACCCGGCAGCCCCGCCAATCCGCCCCAACCATCCGCGCCTTGCCCGAACGCCCGTCCGTGGGGCCTGAAAGCTTGGCACGGCCAAGCGGCGCAGCAGCAGGCCTCACCAGTTCGCCACGGGAGCGTGGCAGCTTTCGTAGATTTAACAAATTATTCCGGTACGGAGTCGCAGCGTCCCTGCCGCGAGCGCTTCCAGCGGCCGGTCCTGTCACCGCCGGGCAGCCGCCGCGCGCCCGGTCCTCCCCGTTGCCGATCGGGGCGGAGAGCCGCGGCAGACATCCGGGCACGAGAGCCCCCCTCCCACCAGGGGAAACGGCCTGGTGAAGCGTTCTGGCAGACCATTCAAAGAAAATAGCATAAAAGGAATTCTATTTTCTTCGGGCATACCATTTCATACTGATTTAATGTTATTTTATAGTCACCAATGTACCAGTCTCCGTGACTGCAATATGTCTTAAAGATGTGGGAAATTTTACGACCTGTCAATAGATCACGCCATGACACAATAGCGTGATTGTATGCCTCCTCTCCACTATACCATTCAAACACTAGTTCACTTTTATGGAATAGCGGGGTATCTTCTATGCGAGACCGGACGAAGGACACGCTCCCTCTTGAAGATGGACACGAATATCCGCACGGCCTGTACCCGCCACTGTGGTGACGGGTGCGCTCTGATCGCCACGCTGGGCGCGGACGGTTCCGTTTCGCTCCGGGGGGACCCCGACCACCCGTTCACGCGGGGACGCATGTGCGCGAAGACCGCCGCGTTTGCCCGACGCCTGGCCAGCCCCCGCCGGATTGTCACCCCGCTGCTGCGCGTCGGGAACGGCTTCCGGGAAGTTGACTGGGAGGCGGCACTGGACGTGGTCGTGCGCGAGATCGAACGGCTGCGGCCATCCCCGGAGCGGATGCTGCACCTCATGGGTCCGGCCTCGTTCGGGCTGCTTTTCCGCGCGAGCCGGCTGCTTTTCGGGAAACTGGGCGCTTCCGGCTTTTCCGGCGCCATGTGCCTGGCCGCGGGCGCGGCGGCCCAGTGCTGCGACTTCGGGACGCTGCGCCAGGGACCGCTCACCAGCCTCGTCCAGTCGCCCCGCATCGTGAATTGGGGCTGCAACGCCGGCATCCATTCCGTCCATTTGGCGCACCTGCTCGCCCAGGCCCGCCACAACGGCACCCGCATCCTCTCCATCCATCCGGGGGACAACGGCTATGCGCCCCTCTCGGACGACGTGCTGGTGGTGCGGCCCGGCTCGGATCGTTTTTTGGCGGCAGCCGTCCTGCAACGGCTCCGACAGCGCGGCGCGCTCGACGCGACCGCCCTCGCCCGCTGCCATGATCCGCAGGCCTTTTTGGCCGTGCTGGCCGGTCTCGATACCGCGGCACTCCGGGAGGCGTGCGGTATCCCCTCCGAGGCCGTGGGGCTGGTGGCGGACTGGTATGGCGGCGAGGCCGCCACAGCCACCCTGATCGGTCGGGGACTGCAACGGTACGCGTATGGCGGCGAGACCGTGCGCTTCGTTGATGCCCTGGCCATGCTTTCGGGCCAGGTGGGGCGCGCGGGCGGCGGCGTCTATTACAGGCAGGGGGATCCGGACGCGGCGGTCTGGGATTGGACCCGCACGACCCCCGGTTTTTCCCGGCGGTTACGCATCGCCGACCTGGCCCGGGAGATCGAACGGGCCGACCCGCCCGTGGAGATGGTCTGGATCGAGGGCCTCAATCCGGTCACCCAATGTCCCGACAGCCGCGCCCTGGAGCGGGCGCTTCGGGCGCGTTTCACTGTCGCGGTGGAAGCCTTCATGACCGATACCGCCCGTTGCGCCACGGTCATCCTGCCGCCGGCCCTCATGCTCGAATGCGAGGACATCGTCAAAAGCGACTGCCATCCATGGGTGCATTATGCGGCCCAGGTTCTCAAACCTCGCGGTCTGGCGCGCAGCAACTTCGCCATCGCCGCCGCGGTCGGGGCCAGGCTGCAGCCACCCATCGTCTACCCCGACCCCAGGGAAGTCATGGATACGGCCCTGCGCACCGGGTGTCTCCGGGCTTCCCTGGCCGAACTTCGGGAGAAAGGCTGGTTGGGAACGCCGGTGCCGGAGGTCCCTTGGGCGCATGGCGTCTTCGACCACCCCGACGGCCTCTATCGGCTGCCACCGGAACTCCATGCCGAGACGCCCGCCCCGGCCGCCTTTCCGCTCCGGCTCCTCACGCTTGCGCGCAAAGACGCCCTCCATTCCCAAATACCGCAGGGGACGCAAACCCTTCCCCCCGTCGCCTGGGTCTCGCCCGATTCGCCGGCCCTGGCCGGGCTTGACCGACGGCGCCCCATACGGCTGGTGACCCCGCTCGGGGCCATGCCCGTCCGATTGGCGCTTCTGGCCGGACTCCACCCCGAGGCGGTCTGCGTCGCGCGCGGCGGATGGCTGCGTACGGGCGGCTGCTGCAACAGCCTCATTGAGGCCCGCGAAGCCGATATGGGGGGGCAAATAGCCTACTATGCCCAACGCGCGCGGCTGGAAAACGGGGAGCGCCCGTCTCGCGCAGCGCCGTAGAAGCGTGTCCGCCGCCTACCGGGCGGTCCGAAAGCCGTTGCTGATGCTCGCAAGATCCTGGCGGATCGTATCGGGCAAGGCCCGATAGGGCTGCATGACCGTGCCCGGATAGCCTTCCGTGATGACCGCGAGCGCGCGTTCGGTTGTCAGGGAAAAGCGGCGCAGATCCGGCGGTGCCGGGAGCAACGAACGGCCAAAGGGGCTGATCGCTCCGTCCAGCCCGTGGCAGACGGCACAGGTGTCGGTCCAGATCTTTACGGCGGCGGCAGCGACTTTATGGGCCGGCTTCGGCGTGGCCGCGAACAGGGAAAAACGCTCGTCGAGCGTATCCAGGAGCCGCTCCAGCTTGTCCCGGTCGTAGAGCCGGAAATACGGCATGGCCGAACCGGGCGTCCCCTCTTTCAAAATGCCGTACACATAGTCCCTGTCCGCCCGGATCGAGGACAGATCCTCGGCCGGCACCACCAAGCGGTTGGCGGCCGGGCCATCCCCACGCCCCGCGTCGCCGTGGCACGGCTGGCAGGCCCCGGCGTAGATGGTCGTGCCGTTATCGTAGACAGTGGCCAGTTTGGCCGTAAACGCGGCCAAGGCTTGCCGGCTGTAGGGCGCCAAGGCTTTGGAGCGTTCCTGGCGGGCCGCCACGGCCTGGGCATGGGCCGGCTCCAGGGCCCGGTCCTGGAGAAACTGCCGGGCCAGCAGCATGGAGACGAAGAGCACGGGAAGCAGGACCAGCAGGCTGCGCGGTCCGTTCGCGGCAAGCGGCATCGTGGCGGGCCGCAACGCCCAAAGCACCGACATGGCGGCGGCCACGCCTACGGTCACGGCGCCGAGGACGGGCCAATCCAGGCCGGCGGCCACGGAAAAGACCAGCGGCATGCCGATGACGACCTGGGCAAGCGTCGCGCCGAAAAGCCAGTTGCGCAGGCGGGGCGCCTTTTCGGGATGCGCCCTGGTCGAAAAAAAGAGGTGGAAGGCGGCGCCGAAAACAAGCGCGGCGCCGAGGACATGCAGATAGCGCAACAGCCAGTGCGGCGCGAAAACGGCATCGAGATGCAGGCCCCTGGCCGCGAATCGAGGCCAGATATCCTGCCGCTCCATAAGCGCCACGGCGCCGGTGAAGATCGCCGGGACCGTCAGCAGCGCGCCAACGCCCACAAGGCCGCACCCCAACGCCAGCCAGGGGCTGGTGCTTATCGTGTGGCCAAAGGCGTCAATAAGCAGGAACGCCACGATCAACAGCGGAATCACCGCCAACCAGGCATACGAAAACAGTCCCGTGCCGGTAAAAAACGCCTGGGAATAGCGGACCTGGATGATGAGCAACGGGGCGACGCCCAGCACCACGGCCAGACTCTTGAGACCCAGATGCGTATGGACCACCTGCGTGTTCCAAAGCTGGGGACCGACGGCACCGCCGAGCCCTTTTTGCAGGAAGAACAGGAGGCCGAGCAGGGCCGTGCCGAGCATGAGCAAAACGAAAAGCAGATGCAGGCCGAAGGTGATGAAAAGCAGCCCGTGCAGCCAGCTCTCCGGTAACGGCATTGCAAGAAAGAGATCGGTCCACTGGGCCATGACTACTTCTCCTTCGGTCCCGGCTGACGGAGGCGCGAGTCTGGATTGGCCAACGTGTAGAGATAGTCGGCCAAAAGCAGGCGTTCCTGTTCGGACCCGGTGAAGGGCGTCATGAACGGCGCCAGATTTTGAGTGATGGCGGTGATGGCGTTGACCCCGTCGAGCGTGCGTCCGGCAATGCGCTTGCGGATGTCGTTTATGCCCCCGTCCGTATGGCATACGGCGCAGTTGGCCGCAAAAAGCGCCTGCCCGGCCATCATGCCGGCGGAAGCGCTGCCGCTGTCGTTGCGCCAGCGCATCCTGGGCAACAGCGCCTCTTTCTTCGCGGTCAGGGCCAGATTTTCAACCAAGGGGATCTGGTTGGCGTACATGGCGCCCGGCAGCAGATACGGGCCGCGCACGAACTCGCGAACGCGTTCGAATTCCATCACCATTCCCACGCACAAAAGGATGGTCGGGAGGCAAAGGATCCGGCACAGCCCGGGGCGCCGGAGCAGCGCCGCCAGGGCGGTGGCCAGCATGCACAGCCCGGCCAGGCCGTTGAGCAGCGGCACCAGGGCCGGCTGCTGCGCAAAGGCCGCGGTCGCCACCGCGAATTTCCAATGGGTGAGGTAGGTCTGCGGCACCCTGGAGAAATAGACGAGCGCGCTCCCCGCCGCGACCAGGGCCGCACCGCAAAAGACCGCGCCGCCAAGGCGCAATACCCGGTCGCGCTCCTCCCGTGGCCCCGTAAAACGCCAGGCCGTCCAGGCCACGACGAACAGGGCGCCAAGACTCAGGCCGCCCGCCACCCGCAGGAAGCATTGGGGGATAAAGGTCGGATTGAAATAGGCTTGGCGGAAGCTCTGTCCCCAGGGCCAGCCGTCGGGCGTCAGCATGAAGCCGAGAATGCCCGAAATCAAGATAGCGGAGAGGACCGCCATGGCCACATAGCCCCAGCCCAGGGCTACCAGCAGGCCCGGCCGGGTTTGGGCCAACCGGTCCCACAGATAATAATAGACGAGCAGGAGCACCACTTCCGCGGTGAAGGCGCCCCATTCGATGAACCAGGGCCAGAAAAACAGGTGGATAAGCGAGCCGATCCCCTCCGGGGCCAGCGCCCCGGTAATAAACCAGATGCCGACGCCGGTGACCGCGCCGACCGACGTCGTGACGACCACGGTCGGGCCGAGCAGCGTACGGCTTATCCGGGCCCAAAAGGGTCCCTTGCCCAGATAGGCCAGGGTTTGGAACACCACGAGCATGGTCACCAGGCCGATGGCCAGACCGTGGCTGATCAGCACATGCAGGACGGCATCAAGGGCAATGGCCATGCCGTCGCCAAGACCGGGAATATGCAGGATGGGAAAGATCATGGCTCACTTTCCTTCCGGCAGGGGGATTTCCCGTTCGATCTTGTCGGGATGGGTGGCCACGAATCTGGGCCGCGGTTTCTCATGGACGAAGCCGGCGACGTCGATGGCTTGTTCCTGGGTGAGGGTAGGGCCGTTTTTGGGCATGTAGCGCCAGGCGAAAAGCGAGAAGGTCCGAATGCGGTGCATGCCCGCCCCGTCGTTGTAGGAGCCGTCGCCCCAAAGCGGCGGTGCAATGGGGGTGCCTTGGCCTTTGTCGCCATGGCATCTGGCGCAAACGTCCGTATAGACCTTGCCACCGTTGGCCCCGTCGGGTTTGTGGGGATTGCCGAGATCATAGGGCAAGGCCCAGGGCACCTTGGAATAGATGGGGATATCCTTGGATATCCACTGCATATAGACCAGCAGGGACTGCATGATCTGGCTGTCCGCCGCCGGGGCCACGCCGTTCATGCTGCGCTCGAAGCAGCCCTGGGTCCGCAGTGCCAGATCAGCGGTATATTCCCGACGCCCGCGATAGCGCGGGTAGACGGCCCCGACGCCGACAAGCGAAATGGTGCTCAGACTTCTGCCGCCGTCGAAGTGGCAGTTGGTGCAGGACAGATCGTTTTTGATATATTTTCCGGCATACTTTTTTGTTTCCGTCATGATTTTGTAGCCGAGCAGCACTTCCGCGCGGATGCTTTCCGGAGCGTCCTCGGGACGCGGCGGATTGAAAAGCGGTTGACCGGCCGGCACCCCAGCCTGCTGGTTCGTAGTCTCCGGCGCCATGGCGATGCGTTTGGTGGAGAGCGTGGACCGGAAAAAGGCGAGAATCCAGGCACCGAACACGAGCAGGAGGATTGCCAGGACAAGCGAGAAAAGAACATTGCTTTTTTGCATAGGGACTCCGTACTGCGCGGGATGGCGAAACGCGAATCCGCCAGGCCGGGGGAGCACCAACCGGGAAGCGGCCCAAGGCAGAATACAGCTCTCGCGGTCTCCAACCCTGTCGGCAGCGGCAAAAAAATCTTATTTCTTCAAGATAGATAGAAATTACCAAGAATTCTTCGAATGTCAACTCATGCGGCTCGCGGTTCTGCGGCCCACTCCGCAGTGCACGCGTTTTTTCCGAGTCGTCACGATCCGTTCGCCGCCAAAGCCCAGTTTTTTGCGCGCTTCGAGCGTACGCGGGCGCATGATCGGCGGCCCGAACGCCATCCTGCTGAAAATATTCTTCAAGGAGAGAGGAACCACGACGCGGAACGTTCTCGCTATGAAGGGAATGCCCGGCGGAGCGGCGGCGAACGCACGCACTCCGCAAAACGGCGCGGCAGACACATCCGTGCGTTATTGCTTGCCACCTTCCAAAGGGAAATTAACCCACAATAGACAAATCAAATTGACGAAAAAGGTGAAGTGTATGTACGAAGTGGAGAAAGGCGTGGCAGAAGATGCCCCCGGGGCATGGGGAGGGACATGGCCGTGAAGCAAGCACCATACGGAACAAGCCGGCGATTCCCGCAAGCAGACCAGGCGGGCTGGTCCGTTGCGGACGCGCTGCCCGGGAAAAAGACGCGCACTGCAGCCGGCCCGAGATCGGGGCCATCAGACGCCCACGGCCGTTGCCCTGCCCACGGGGGCCGGCGCGCGTTTCGGGCCGTGGCCGGACTCGTCTCCGGTGTCCGACCGCCGCGGCGTGACGGTCGGACAGGGGACGACGCATGTTGGTCTTTGTGGGGACGATTATTCGCATGAAATTTAAATTAATGCTACAAAAAAAGATAAATATCAAAAATTTTATCCGCCATATTGCCTTGACGCACTTTTTGGGGAGGACTATACGGCACCCGCCATGGTGTCACCATTTTTATTTTCATATTACGAATACTATAAAAATTTGATTTAAATAATAACCACCCCTTGCACGGGCGGCACCGCGGCGAACAGGCATTTTTGCGAACGTGACGGCCCAAAAGCCCGGCCCGGGGCGGCGGCAACGAACTCCCGGGCCGTGATCCGTAAACGCGGCAGCGAGGCGCTTATGAACGCACCGTCTCTTGGCCAGGTCGCCTTCGTCTTTTACGCCGGCATCGTCCTGTGCGGCGGGGTGGTTGCCGTGACGGCCCCCAACTTGATCCGGGCAATGCTTGGCCTGATCGTGTCCCTGTTCGGCGTAGCCGGGCTCTATTTCCTCCTTTTGGCCGAATTCGTCGCCCTGATGCAGATCCTCATCTATGTGGGCGCCGTCTCCGTACTCATGATCTTCGCCATCATGCTGACGCGCGCGGCGGCTGACGGCGGCGAGTCCGCCGGTCCCGGCCTTCGCGGCACGCTGCGCGCCATTCCGGCCTTTCTGATCCCGGCCGGAACCCTGGTGCCGCTTCTGCTCCGGTACGGCGTGACGGGATTTGATCGGCCCAAGGCTCTCGCCCCGGCCGCTTTGGGGGCCGGACTTTTGGGCCCCTACACCCTGGCCTTCGAACTCATCTCCGTGGTGCTGTTGGCGGCCATGGCCGGCGCGGTCATGCTGGCCTTTGAAAAGCGAGGCGCCAAATGAACCCGCTCCTGTGGTACCAGCTCGTGGCCGTGCTCCTGTTGTGCCTGGGCCTTTACGCCCTGGTCGCCCGGCGCACGCTGATCGGCATGCTGCTCGGCGTGGAACTGATGTTAAACGGCGCCGGCCTCTCCATCGTGGCCGCCGCCCAGCTCACCCCCATGGACGCCGTCTTCGGGCAACTCGGGGCCCTGCTCGTCATGGGGCTGGCCGCCGCCGAAGCCACCCTGGTCCTCGCCATCGTGCTGGTTGTTTCCAAACGGTTCGGGGACGCCACCGCCGACGCCCCCCGCGAACTCAAGGGGTAGTCCATGGCCGCCGCCGCCCAAACCGTCGAAAGCGCCCGGGTGCTTGTGCCCCTGGCCGTCACCTTCCTGGCCCCCTTCGTCCTGTGGTTGTTCCGCAAGCACCCGGACCGCCGCGAGAGCGTCTCCTTCGTGGCCGCCGCCCTGGCCTTCCTGTCGGTCCTCTCCCTGGTGCCGGACGTCCTCGCCGGTTCCATCTGGACCTGCCATATGGTGACCTTTTTCCCGGGCGTCTCCATCCGTTTCGCCGCGGACGGCCTGTCCCTGGTCTTCGCCCTGGTGGCCACCTTCCTGTGGTTTTTCGCCACCAGCTACAACGTCGGCTACATGCGGTCCTTAAACGAGCATGCCCAGACCCGCTATTACTTCTGCTTCGCCGTGGCCATCTTCGGGGCCGTGGGCGTGGCCTTCTCCGGCACCATCGTGACGCTGTACCTTTTCTACGAGGTGATCACCGTCTTCACCTATCCGCTGGTCGCCCACCACCAGGACGCGGAGGGCTACAACGGAGCGCGCAAATACCTGGTCTACCTCATGGGCACGAGCAAGCTCTTCCTGCTGCCGGCCATGATCCTGACCTATGTGCTCACCGGCACCCTGGATTTCAACCTGGGCGACATCTCGCGCGGCATCTTCCCGCCGAACGCCGATCCCACGCTCGTGACCGTCACCTATTTCCTGTTCCTGGCCGGCCTGGCCAAGGCGGCCATCATGCCGCTGCACAACTGGCTGCCCTCGGCCATGGTCGCCCCCACCCCGGTTTCGGCCCTGCTGCATGCCGTGGCCGTGGTCAAGGCCGGCGTCTTTTCGGTCGCCCGGATCATGCTCTCGGTCTTCGGGGTGGATCTGCTGGCCAACCTGAACCTGGGGATCATCACCGCCTATCTGGCCGCCTTCACCATCGTGGCGGCGTCGGTGATCGCGCTGACCAAGGAAGACCTGAAGGCCCGGCTGGCCTATTCCACCGTCAGCCAGCTCTCCTACATCATCATCGGCGTGGCCATGCTCTCCCCCCTGGCCGTCAAGGGCGGGTTGCTCCACATCGCCCACCACGCCTTTGCCAAGATCACCCTCTTTTTCGCGGCCGGCGCCATCTTCGTGGCCACCGGCCAGAAAAAAATCCCGCTCATGGACGGGCTGGGCCGGCGCATGCCCTGGACGTTCGGAGCCTTTGCCGTGGCCGCGCTGTCCATGATCGGCGTGCCGCCGGTGTGCGGCTTCGTCACCAAATGGTATCTGGCCAGCGGCGCCATCAGCATGCACTACACCATCCTGCTTCTGGCCCTGCTCGCCTCCACGCTTTTAAATGCCGGCTATTTCGTGCCCGTGGTCTACCGGGCCTTTTTCCGGCCGCCGGTCCAGGGGATGGACCATGCGCAGTTCACCGAAGCGCCCATGGTCATGGTGGTGCCCCTGTGCCTGACCGCCCTTGTTTCCGTGACCCTGGGGCTTTTCCCTCAAATCTTCGCGTCCCTGGTGGACGCCTTCGCCGGGTTCTAGGAGGACGCCATGCGGGAACCGAACAGCCTGGGAGCCTGGCTCGACGCGGCCAGGAACAACGCCAGGGCCTTCAAAATACTGTTGTACGCCGTGCTGGCCGTCCTGGTGGGGCTCAACGTCGTGATCCTGCCCCGCCACCCCCATTTCGAGGGCGAGGGGGTGCCCGGATTCTGGGCGGTCTTCGCCCTGGTCGCCGCGATAGGCATGGTCGTGGTGCTCAAAAAAATCGTCTACCCCCTGCTCGCCCGCCCGGAGGAGGATACCAATGACCGGTCTTGACCAGCTTGCGGGCATCCACTTCCTCCACCCCTCCATCGCCTTTCTGGCCCTGGCCCTGGCCCTGGCCTTTCTCAAAAACGACCAGTACCGGATCTGGCGCTGGCTGCTTTTGGCCCCGCCCGTCATGGCCATCGCCTCGGTGGTGTCGCTGACCATGGGGCCGGGCGGCGCCCGGGAACTGGCCGCCGTTTCCTATCTCGGCCAAACGCTGTCCCTCGGCCGGGTGGATACGCTGTCCCTGGTCTTCGCCCATGTCTTTGCCATTCAGTCGCTTATCGGCTTCATCTACGCCCTGCACGTTCCCAGCCGGGGGCAGCACATGGCCGCCTGTCTGTACGTGGCCGGGGCCTTCGGCTGCGTGTTCGCCGGCGACTATCTGTCGTTGTTCATCTTCTGGGAACTCATGAGCATCGGCTCGGTCTTCCTGATCTGGCTGCGCGGCACCCCGGCTGCGACGGCGGCCGGTTTCCGCTACCTCCTCTTCCACATCTTCGGCGGGCTGTTCCTGCTGGCCGGGCTGCTGCTGCGCCACGCGGAGCTGGGCACCTTCGCCTTCACGGCCGTGGCCCCGGACGCCGCGCGCTACTTCGATTACGTCATCCTGATCGGCTTTCTGGTCAACGCCGCCTTCGTGCCCCTGCACGCGTGGCTGCCCGACGCCTATCCCGAGGGCACCGTCACCGGCGCCGTGTTCCTGAGCGCCTTCACGACGAAAACCGCCGTCTACGTCCTGGCCCGGGGCTACGCCGGGTTCGAGATCCTGGCCGTCGGCGGCTGCGTCATGTGCCTCTACGGCGTGTTCTACGCGACCATCGAGAACAATACCCGACGCATCCTGGCCTACCACATCGTCTCCCAGGTCGGGTACATGGTGTGCGGCATCGGCATCGGCACGGCCATGACCCTGGACGGGGCCTGCGCCCACGCCTACGCCCACATCCTTTATAAGGGCCTGCTGTTTATGGGCGCCGGCTGCCTGCTGTACTCGGCCGGCACGGCCAAGTTGACCGAGCTGGGCGGGCTGGCCTCCCGGCTGCCCCTGGTCATGATCGGCTACATGGTCGGGGCCGTGTCCATCTCGGGGATGCCGCTTTTCAACGGCTTCGTCACGAAGACCATGACCATCACCGGCGCGGCCGAGGCCCATCGCACCTGGCTGGCGCTGGGCATGGAACTGGCCGCCGTGGGCACGTTTCTCTCCGTCGGCATCAAGCTTCCGTACTTCGCCTTCTGGGCCAAGCCCAAAAGCACGGCGGAACTCAAACCCATTCCCTGGAACATGTACCTGGGCATGGGCATCGCCTCGGCGCTGTGCCTTTTTATCGGCCTGTTCCCGCAGACCCTCTATGCGCTGCTGCCCTTTCCCACGGAGTACGTTCCCTACACGTCCTGGCACGTGCTCCAGGCCTGTCTGCTCCTCGGATTTACCGGCCTGGGCTTTTCCTTCATGCGCAAAATCATCGTGCCGCACCCGAGCCGCAACCTGGACTTCGACTTCCTGTACCGGGCCATCGGCCGCGGCTTCGTCAAACTCGTGAGCGTGCCGACGGCGGCCGTGGACAACGTCTGGACCGACGTCTACGCAAAAATCGGCCTGCGCGGCCTTTTGGCGGCCGGACGCGGCACCAGCCTCTTTGACGGCAAGGGCATCGACGGTGTGATCGACGGATCGGCCCGAGGCGTCCGCGAGGGCGGCGGGGCGACGGTGGCCCGGGCCCAGACCGGGCGGATTCAGGACTATCTGGCCGCGGCCGTGGCCCTGGGGCTTCTGCTCTTCGCGGCCGTGTGGTTCCTCGGCTGACAGGGCGCGCCGGTGCGAAAAGGGAGAACTTCATGACGACGCAGTTCGGGTTTCCGGTGGTGACGGCGCTTCTCGTCCTGCCCTTGGCGGCGGCCGTGACCATCATGGGCATGCGACGCGACGGCGCCATCCGCATCCTGTCCCTGGTGGTCGGCATCCTGGAATGTCTGCTGTGCGGGCCGCTGCTGACCTATGTTCCCAACGGCGACGCCTTCCAGTTCGTGGAAAAGGCGCCGTGGCTGCCGGCGCTCGGCATGACCTACCACCTGGGCGTGGACGGCCTGAGCCTCTATATGGTCCTTTTGACGGCACTGATGCTGCCGCTTACCGTGCTCGGGTCCTGGACGTACATTTCCAAGCGGGTCAAGGAGTTCCATTTCTGCCTGCTGCTTATGACCTCGGCCTGCATCGGCGTGTTCACGGCGCTGGATTTCGTGCTCTTCTACGTCTTCTGGGAAGCCATGCTCATCCCCATGTACCTCTTGATCGCCGTCTGGGGTGGCCCCAGGCGTCGCTATGCCTCCATCAAGTTCTTCCTCTACACCCTGGCCGGCTCGACCCTCCTTTTGGCCGCCATTGTGGCCTTCCGCCAGGTGGGCGGCACCTTCTCCATTCCGGAACTGATGGAAAAAAGCTATTCCTTCAAGTTCCAGTTCTGGGCTTTCCTGGCCATGGCGCTGGCCTTCGCCATCAAGGTGCCCATGTTCCCCTTCCACACCTGGTTGCCGGCCGCCCATGTGGAGGCCCCGGCCGCCGGCAGCGTGCTTTTGGCCGCCATTCTCCTTAAAATGGGCACCTACGGTTTTTTGCGCTTCTGCCTGCCGCTGACGCCGGCCGCCTCGGTCACGGCGGCGCCGGTCATGATCGCCGTCTCCATCGCCTCCATCCTCTACGGCGGCTGCATCGCGCTGGGGCAGTCCGACATAAAAAAGCTCATCGCCTATTCCTCGGTGGCCCACATGGGTTTCGTGACGCTTGGGATCTTCCTGTTCAGCGTGGCGGGCCTGTCCGGGGCCATCCTCCAGATGGTCAACCACGGCATCACCACCGGAGCGCTGTTCATGATGATCGGCCTGCTCTACGAACGCAGCCACAGCCGGGAGATCGCGGACAACCAGGGGCTGGGCAAGCACATGCCGGTATTTATGTTTCTGCTCGGGCTATTCTCCTTTTCCTCCCTGGCCTTTCCCGGCACCAACAGTTTTGTCGGTGAAATCCTGGTCCTGATCGGCGCGTTTAGGGGGAACGTCTGGATCGGCTTCGCCGCCGTGCCCGGAGCCATGCTGGCCGCCGCCTACATGTTTCGCCTGCTCCAGCGCGTGACCTGGGGAGCGCCCAGCTCCTTCAGGCCAAGCTGGGGAGACCTGCGCCCCCGGGAATGGATCGCCCTGGCCCCGCTCGCCGTGCTGGTGTTCTATCTGGGCCTGGCCCCGTCCCTGGCCATCACCACCATCGAACCGTCCATTGAGCGGACCCTGTCCGCTCTCCAGGCCAAAAACCAGGCCCTGGGGCTTCAGGCCGACATGCCCCTGGCCGAACGCCTGAACCTGCCCGCCGCCCTGGCCGTGGCGGACGGGGCGCTGCGCGCCCGCGAGGAACGTCCATGACCGCTACCAAACTCTTGCCGGAACTGTGGTTGCTCGCCATCGTCATCGCCCTGTTCGTCGCGAGCATAAGCGGCGGCAGGCGGTCCGTTCTGGCCTGGCTTCCAGGCGCGGCGGTGCTCGGCGTCCTGCTCGCCGCCCTGTCGCTTTCGGTCCGGGGGGAAATGCTTTTCGGCACCTATCGGCTCGACGGCCTGTCCCAGTTTTTCAAGCTGGTGATCGCCCTGGGCTTTGCCGTGGTGACCGGGATTGCCGCCAGGAACCGGACGTCAAAGGACTTCACGCCCGACTATTGCATGCTGCTTGGCCTGTCCGCCTGGGGACTCATGCTGCTGGCCTCGTGCGTGGAGCTGGTGACGCTCTATCTGGCCCTGGAGTTGTCCTCCTACAGCCTCTACGCGATCATCCCGCTTCGCGGCCAGGATCGCCGGGCCGCCGAGGCCGGCATCAAATACATTCTGTTCGGCGCGGCCGTCACGGCCCTCGCCCTGTTCGGCCTCTCCTATATCATGGCCGCCAAGCACACGACCTCCCTCGCCGCCCTGGCCGCCACGCCCTGGAGCTTTGCCGAGGCCCCGCTGGCCGTGGTCGGTCTGACCCTGTTCCTGGCCGGTTTCTTCTATAAACTGGCGTTGTTCCCGTTCCATTTCTGGTGTCCGGACGTCTACCAGGGGGCCAAGAACGAAACGGCGGCCTATGTGGCCACCATTCCCAAACTCGGGGCCGTGGTGGTGCTGGTACGGCTGGCCGCCCTGGTCGCCCCGGGCATGGCGGTGACCAACCTCTTCGCCATCCTCGGCGCCGTGTCCATGACCGGCGGCAACCTGGCCGCCCTGGTCCAGCGCGACGTCAAACGCCTGCTCGGCTACTCGTCCGTGGCCCACGCCGGCTACATCATGCTGGGACTCGCCGCCGGCTCGGTCGCCGGACTGGCGGCGGCCTCGTTCTACAGCCTGGCCTACATCCTCATGAACCTGACCTGCTTTTACGTCGTGTGCGCCATTGCCACAGACGGCGAGAACCCGACCCTGGACGATCTGGACGGCCTGCACCGCCGGGCCCCGGCCCTGGCCATGATCCTGGCCGTGGCCGCCTTCTCCCTGGTCGGGCTGCCGCCCACGGCGGGATTTACCGGCAAGCTCCTCCTGCTCTCGGCCGCCTGGGACCAGGGCTATCATTGGCTGGTCATCGTGGCCGTGCTCAATACGGCCATCTCCATCTCTTACTATCTCGGCCTGGTGCGCCACGCCTACACCGGCGAATCGCAGGCCCCGGCCCTGGCCGTTTCCCGGGGCTACGTCCTCTTCGGCGGAGTGCTGGCCGCGTTGGTGCTGCTTGTGGGCGTGCTGCCCGCCTCGCTCTACGATCTGGCGGCCTTGGCCGCTACGGGGCTGCACCCGTAGGGAGAATGGAGAGAAGACAAGAAAAGAGAAAGAAGCCTCCGGCGGCCGGGGGGATGATCCCCCCGGACCCCTGCGTCAGGGGCACAGGAAGCCCCCCCGCCGGCGGCACGTGCAAAGGAGGACAGCGCATGGTCTTTACCTGGTTTCAAGCGGCGATCCTGCTCTTTTTCGCGGGCGGGGTGCTGTTCGCCGTCGGACCGCTCGTGGCCGGCGTGTTCCTGGCCCCCCGGGCTCGGGGCGGCGCCCTGGCCGAGGCCTACGAATGCGGCGTCCCCACCCACGGCGCCACCTGGGTGCGTTTCGGCATCAACTATTATTTTTACGCCCTGATCTTTTTGGCCTTTGAGGTGGACATCCTCTACCTGTTCCCGGTCGCGGCGCTTTTCGCCCAACCCCAGGGACCGGAAGCGGCCGTCAAATTGCTGGTTTTCCTGGCGGTGCTGGCCGCCGCCATCCTCTACTTCATGCGCAAGGGAGTGTTCACATGGCCCCGCAAAATCCAGGTTGCGCCCCGACCGTAGCGACGGTCGATCCGGCGCTTGTGGCCACCCCGTCGGTCCAGAAGATCCTCGACGTGTGCCGGGCCATGTCCATCTGGCCCATGACGTTCGGCATCGCCTGCTGCGCCATCGAAATGATGGCCGTCGGCATGGCCCGCTTCGACATGGCCCGCTTCGGCTTCGAGGTCTTCCGCCCCTCGCCGCGTCAGTCCGATCTCCTGATCGTGGCCGGCACGGTCAATAAGAAGATCGCCCCGGTCGTCACGCGGCTCTACGAACAGATTCCGGCCCCCCGCTTCGTCATGGCGCTCGGCAACTGCGCCATCTCCGGCGGCCCGTTCAACATCGAAGGCCAGTACAACGTCATCACGGGCGTGGACAACCTGATCCCGGTGGACGTCTACGTGCCGGGCTGCCCGCCCCGGCCCGAGGCCCTGCTGGAAGGCCTGTTCGCCATCCAGAAAAAAATGACCGGCCGACGGTGGTGGGCGGTCCCCAAGGGAGGCGCCTCATGATTCCGGCTTTCGTCGCGGCCATGCACCCGGTCCATGTCGTGGCCATGGATCACGCCGCCACGGGCGTCATCCTGTCGATCACCCTGGAGCCGGCCAGGCTGCCGGATGCCGCGGCCGGGCTCGACCGGGAGGGCTACCTCCTGGAGGACGTCATGGCCTCGGATCTGACCGAAGGGATCGAGGTCCAATACCACTTCAGCCTTCTCGACGGGCCGACCCGCCTCGTGCTGCGCCTGATCGTGCCCCACGACGCCCCGGACGTGCCGAGCATCGCCGCCATCTATCCCGGCGCGAACTGGCACGAATGCGAGTGTTTCGATTTTTACGGCATCCGCTTCGTCGGCCACCCCGACCTGCACCGCCTGCTCCTGCCCGAGGACTTCGAGGGGCATCCCCTGCTCAAGGCCCCCGAAGCGCGTCGGTCCTTGGGCGAACTGATGCCGTCATCCTATTGCCGTGCCTGCGGCTTGGCCGAGCCGGACACACCCGCTGCCGCATCCGCCCCGGCGGTCAAGACGGGCCCAAGCGACGCCTGAGGCCAGGAGGAATCATGCACGCCTTCGATCCGACACTCCTGCGGGGCGACCGCGCGTCCGTGCGGTTCGAACCAGGGCCCGCCGAGGACAAACTGATTCTCAGCATGGGGCCGCAACACCCCTCCACGCACGGGGTTCTGCGCGTCATGCTCGAACTGGACGGCGAATACATCCTGCGGGCCGAACCCATCCTCGGCTACATCCATCGCATGCACGAATGGATGGCCGAGCAGCGGACCTATTACCAATTCATGCCCAACATGGGCCGGGTGGATTATCTGCAGGCCATGGCCTGGAATTGGGCCTACGCCGGGGCCGTGGAGCGGCTGGCCGGCATCGAGGTGCCCGAGCGCGCCGAATACATCCGCGTCATCGTTGCGGAACTCAACCGCATAAGCTCGCACCTCGTCTGGTGGGGGGCCTACCTCCTCGACCTCGGGGCCTTCACCCCCATCCTGTACGCCTTCGACGACCGGGAGGTGATCCTCGACATCCTTCAGGACGTCACCGGCTCGCGCCTGACCTATTCCTATTTCACCTTCGGCGGGGTCTACGCCGACGTGCCGGCCGATTTCGCCCCCCGCTGCCTGGCCTTCACCCAAAGGATGCGCTCCCGGCTCCCCATGTACCGGGATCTGGTCACGGACAACGTGATCCTGCGCGGCCGGTGCGAGGGCATTGGCGAACTGTCCGTGGATCAGGCCCGGCGCTACGGGGCCACGGGGCCGATGCTGCGGGGATCGGGCGTGGCCAGCGACACCCGGCGGGCCGAGCCGTACGGCGTGTACGACCGCCTCGACTTCCGCATCCCGGTCTATCCCCAGGGCGACGCCATGGCCCGCTATCTGGTGCGCACAGACGAGCTGGAAACAAGCTGCGACATCATCGACCAGGCCGTGGCCGGGCTGCCCGACGGCCCGTTCGCGGCCAAGACGCCGAAGACCCTGAAGCCCCCCAAGGGCGAAGCCAGCTTCGCCGTCGAGGCGGGCCGGGGAAAAATTGTCGTCCACGTGCGCTCCGACGGCAGCCCCAAACCCTACCGGGTCAAGCTGCGCGCGCCGTGCTTTTCCAACCTGAGCGTCTTTTGCGCATTGGCCAGGGGCGTGCTGCTGGCCGATGCCGTGTCCATCCTGGGCAGCCTTGACCTCGTCATCCCGGAGATCGACCGATGAACCTGGAACTCCTGCTGCGTCTGGATTATCCCCTCACCCGGCTGATCATCGGGCTCCTTGGCGTCTATGCCTTCGTCGGCATAAACGCCCTGGTGCTCGTCTGGGTGGAGCGCAAGGTGGCCGGTCATGTGCAATTACGGCCCGGTCCGCTTCATGTCGGTCCCCACGGGCTGTTGCAAACCGTCCTCGACGCCGTCAAGCTCATGGGCAAGCAGCTCGTCGCCCCGGCGGGCAGCGACAAGATCCTGTTCTGGACCGCGCCGATACTGGCCTTCACGCCGGTGACGGTCTGTTTCCTGCCGCTGCCTTTCGACCCGCATCTCGCCCCCATTCGCATGAACCTCGGCTTGGTGCTCATTTTGGCCTTTTCGGGACTTGGCACGTTGTCCCTGTACCTGGCCGGATGGGGGTCGAACAATAAATGGGGGCTTCTCGGCGCGGCCCGGGCCGTGGCCCAGTCCCTGGCCTACGAGGTGCCGCTGCTGTTATCCGTCATGGCCGTGGCCTTCACCGCCGGTTCCCTGGATCTTTACGAGATTTCGGCCCGGCAGGGCGGCTGGCCCTGGCAGTGGTACGGCCTCAAAAATCCGTTGGCCTTTTTCATTTTCCTGGTGTGCGCCGTGGCCGAGACCAACCGCGCCCCCTTCGACCTGCCCGAAGGCGAATCGGAGCTGACGGCGGGCTTCCATACGGAATACTCGGGGATGGGCTTCGGTCTGTTCTTCCTGGCCGAATACGCCAACATGATCATCGTTTCGGGCGTGGCCGCCGCTCTTTTCCTCGGTGGCTGGCAGGGGCCGTTTTTGCCCGGCGCCTGGTGGTTTCTGGTCAAAATTTACTGCATTCTTCTTTTTATCATCTGGCTGCGTTGGACGTATCCCCGTGTGCGCTTCGACCAGCTCTTAAACCTCAGTTGGAAGTGGCTCACCCCGCTGGCGCTGCTGGATCTGGCGCTGGCCGTGGTCGTGGCCGGCTTTGGAGGCTGAGATGGCTGTCGTGCAGGCTCTCCGGAAAACATTTACCGATCTCAAAAGCCTTGTCATCGGCCTCGGCGTGACGGGCAAGGCCTTTTGCCGGCCGACCGTCACCGTGATCTATCCCCGGGAGGAGGTGGACAACCTGGCCTCGTTCCATGGCCATGTGGAACTTGCGGGCAAGGACGACGACCCGGCCGTGCCGCGTTGCGTGGCCTGCGGCGCCTGCGCCAAGGCTTGTCCGTCGCGTTGCCTCACCGTCCTGTGCCCGGTAGCGGCCAAGGAGGACAAGGCGGGCGGCGCTTCCGTAACGATGGCACCGGCCCCGCAGAAGGGCGTCAAGACGCCGGGACAATTCATTCTGGACTTTTCCCTGTGCAGCCTGTGCGGCCAATGCGTCAGGACCTGCCCGGTCGATTCGCTCCGCTTTTCCAACGATGCCTACTTGGTGAGCTTCGACCGCAAGGATTTCCAATTCGACCTTATTGCGCGGTTGCGACGTCAGGCCGCCAGCCCGGCCGCCGGAGGCGGCTTGCGCTAACGCCTCCGGCCCCCCTGATCCGATGCGAGGGGTCCGGGGGCATCATGCCCCCGGCCGCCGGAGGCATCTTCCTCTCACGCAATGGAGCAGCGGTCTCAGGGATGAAAAAGGCCAGCCGCCCACCACCGCTTGAAAATCCCCCACCCCACTTCTCCTGCATCCGGGAGGGAAGCCCTGAAAAAGATTCAAGCGCCCTTTTCCGGGTGCGCCTGCTGGCATAACGGCTGCTTGATCACAAACGCGGCACGTCCTGCAACGCTTGTCTTTGGTAAGGTGGTCGCGGGAAATTGGACAGCCTGTTAAGCTCTAGTCCTCGACGAGGGAGGACGGTTTTCGATGTCCAAGCGACGGAAGTTTTCAGCGGAATTCAAGGCGAAGGTGGCACTCGAGGCCCTGTCCGGCGAGTTGACCTTGGCCGAGCTGGCCAGCAAGGACGATGGGCATCCGACGCAGATCGCCGGTTGGCCCGGACGACCTGGTATCACAACGTCTTTAGAAACTGACGTTCACGCCCAGTTCGCCGCCGTAGGCTGTCGTCTGCGGGTTGCTGAACATGGTTGAAAAGGAAGCCCGGAGCATCACCCGTTCACTCACCTTGAAGGAGGTACCAATCGATGCCGTGGTCCAATCGGAGTCCACCGGGACGGCATCAACGCTGTACGGCGCGACCGGGACCGTGGTGAGCGAAGCCCGTACCACGCGTTTTTGCTCCACGCACTCGTGGTTCCATTTCACTTCCCCAAACGGTTGCCAGCCGCCCACATCCAGCAAGACGCGCCAGCCGAGCTGGCTGACGGCCGAATCCCGTCTCTGGTGGCCGAACGACAGGGCGGTCACACCGCTTGTGCCGGTTTCGGTGAAGCCATTGATGTCGATTTGTTGCAGAACCATGCCCGCTACCGGACCGGTCGTGAGCGGTCCGAGGCGGATGTCGCCGCCGGCGCGCAAGGCAAGCGCCAAGGACTGCCCGGAGGTGTCGGCGCTGTTCTGGTCGAGGAACATGCCAAGCGCGACCTGACGTTTGATGTTGTCCTGATATGTGCCATAGGACGCCACCACATTTCCCCAGAAAGGCCCGGCCTTGTAGGCCGTATACAGGCTGTACGCTTCGTCCACCTGGTCGTAGTGTCCGCCGCCTTCCGAAAAATGCTGTGTCTGCGTCCCCGCCGTGAACGCCGCGCCAACGATCATTCCGCATGGCATCTGATAATCCGCGCCTGCCGAGCCGACGAAGCGACCGCCGGAAGCATCGGGGAATCCCACAGTGGTTTTGAAATCCAGGGAATTGCCCCCGGCACTGGTCCAGACGTTGATGCCCTTTTCCCCTCGATGCTGCCCGGAAAGATCAATCTGGCCCTGGATGGTGGCCATGCGTGACAAGCCGCTCTGCATGGCGCTTTCCGCCAGCAGGGACATCTGGGTTGGTGCGACGATCAGGCTGTATTCGTAATCCGCTTCAATCTGCTGGCCAGCCGTGGTCAGGTGCACGCCGTTAGCGCCAATAAACAGGTAGGACTGCATCTGGGCCGGGGTGACATCGGCCCAGCTGATATAAAGGGGACTCAGCGACTGGTACAGGGCATTGGCCGAAAGCACCGAGCTGGCGGTGAATCCGAAAAGGGTCGGGTTTTGCACCACGAAGCGAAACAGGCTGTCAATATCAGCGGGAATGAAGCGCACGCCGGCCGCCGACAGGCTCGACCACCGCATTGTCCCATACGACTTGGAGGTCGCGTACAAGGCTGCGTTTTCCGGGGCGATGGCCCCGCCCGGTCCGGCAAATACGGCGTAGTTGTACGAGTTGGGCACCAGGATGGTGCGGGCCCCGGCCGCCTGCAAGGCGGACACACTCGCCGTCTCGATGGCGGCCAGATTGGACAGGAAATTGGGGTTGGCGGCGACCCAGGCCGGAGTCATGGCGCGCAAAAACTGCAGGTCATTGTCGCTGGTTTTGATCACATAAAGGGCGCTGGGATTGGCTATGCCGCCAACGGAAGCGAGGTAGTTCTGGATCTGCCGCACAGTGGACACGTTCGTGGTCGCTGAAACACCTTCAATTGAAGGGTCGCTGTCGGAGACGCGTAGCGGCGCTGTAAAGGCCCCGCCGTTGGCGTAGTTGTATCCGCCGCCACCGACGGCGGCGCCGCTCAGACCGAACCTGTTCGCCAGCATGATGGAGTTTACCACGCCGGGTCCAACGAACGCGCCACTGGCGCCGTTGGCCACGGCGTTGGCCACTGCGCGATCTTTTGCCGGGTCTCCCATGGTGTTGTAGCGAAAATACCCGCTATCGAAGGTACTGTCGCCAAACCCGACGAACTGACTGAACCTCGCCACACCGGCCTGGGCCTGTGTGGCGATGACGGTGAACGCAAGCAACGCGGCGGCGAGGGCGAAGCGTTTCATCCTGAAAACCTTTCCATAGGTTGGGTGGAGGCCGATGCATCCTTCCCTGACAGGGGTCTCATGAATGAGGATATGCTTAAAACGTTAACCAGGGCAATATGAAATTTTACATGCCTGGTGGAACGAAAGAGTCGAATCTCTTCGTCGAGTCGCCAAACACCGTATCAACACTGGAGATATTTTGAAATTTCAGTGGCAAAAATTTGGGGATTAGATTCGAAGGAACAGAGGCTGGAATCACGGCCTGCGCAAGTATTATTCAAGGTTCCGCCGCTCTTGATGCCGGGTGCGGCCATGCGGCAGGGAGCACGCCGTCTGCCGCCCAGGCTGCATCCTGGACCTGGAGAAAAATCAGCCATGCCTGCCGCCTCGCGACCCCCGAGAAACGGGACAAGCTACGGCTTGCGAGAATTACGCAGCAGTCTCGGATTTCACAATATGCGGCGCGCCATGAAAAATTGGGAATAGACATGGAGAGCAGGCACTAGTATCACGAGAATGAAGATGCGCCAGATTGGTATTCTGTGTGCGCAGTGGATATGCCTTTAGATTTTTGCTCACAGTATATGTCATATCGTATTAAATTATACACGCTATGAAGCATAGCTTCATTGAAAATGATACTCAGTGTGATACGTTTGTTATAAAAAATGGGAGTCATTTATGTTTGTTTATAAAATGGCATACACTAAAAACATCTTTTTTTTGACTATTACATCGGTGCTTTGCCTCACTTTCGCCACTGCATTGGCGCAACAGGCGATTTCAACGCCGATCCTGACATCAGCCGCAAACTTCAGAGATATCGCTGGCATCCCGACAAGCTCCGGGGGGACCGGATTCGCCAACACGACCAGCAACTTTGGAGTGATGCGAACCGGCATTTATTATCGTTCCAGTGTCTTAAGTCTCAGCAATGCGGATTGGAACACGCTTTCATCGCTGCACATCGTCCGGGATATCGATTTGCGGACCCCCCAGGAGATCCGTACGACACCGGACGTTGTGCCGGCTGGTGCCATGTATACCACGGTCAATATCTTCGGCACGCCGAGTCCGCCATCCATCATCCCCGCGAACCCCACCATCGCGTCCCTGCTCCGCGCCGGTCAGAACGGGTACCGGACGTTTGCGACCGATCCGGTCGAGCGGGCGGGATTTCGCACGGTCCTCCTCACCCTGGCCCACGATTCCGGCCCTGATTTGTTCCACTGCTCGGACGGCAAGGACCGCACCGGGTGGACGGCGGTTCTCCTGGAAAGTATCGCCGGCGTATCGTCGACAACCATCATGAGCGACTATCTGGCCTCCGATACCTATCTGGCCAGCCTCCTCAACGCCGCTGCGGCGCGCCTTGCGGCGGCGACGGGGTTGCGCGCAGCGGATCTGATTCCGATCCTTGGTGTAAATTCCACGTATCTCCAGGCAGCGCTCGATCAAGTGATCGCTTCCTACGGATCGATGCAAGCCTATTTGATGCAGGGTTTAGGGTTGAGCCAGGCAGATATCTACGTCCTGCGCGCCAAGATGGTCTATTATACGAGGTTGCCCGGGCAAGGTGTGTTCGCCGGCAATGCTGCCTCCGGAACCGCAATGCTGAACGCGCTCCAGAACTCGCCTCTGTCAGGCACCTATACCAACTACAATTATTATCTGCAGGCAGCCGTAGACGCGGGCACTCTCGGAGGCGTAGAGGGGCAGGTCGGCGGTCAAGTCCATGCGGATGCCGCCGCATATCTGCTGCGCCAGCCGCAGTGGATCGATGCAGCGCTCGCCCCCTATGTCGATAGCCGCGATCTTCAAGAAGGACAGCCCCGTATCTGGCTGGCTGGCCTTGGAGGTGTTTTTGCGTCCCAGGGCCGTACCGGCATTGCCAACAGCACGGAGCGTAGCGCCGGCTCGCTGGTCGGTGCCACGTACCGCCTGAGCGATCAGGCCAGTGCCACCTTCGGCCTCGGCTATCATGGGGGGACGGTTGAAAGCGCTGGCGCCACCGCCACGATCAACACTCTTTTGGCGACGGTTGGCGGGCGGTACGGGTTTTCGTCCCTGGAAACCGGTCCCTATGCCGTGGTGCGTGCGGATGCCGGTTGGGTCGACTATCAAAGCGAACGCCCTCTCGGATACGGGCTGGGGTCCGCACAGGGCAACACCAACGGTGCCGTTTTGAGCGGCATGGCGGGCCTTGGCGAGGTTATTCGCTTGGCGCCCCTGACGGTCACGCTGCAAGCAGGGGGACGCGTTGCCGATGAAACCCTCGGCAGCTTCAAGGAAAGCGGCAGCGAACTCGCCCTGAATGTTCATGGCCTCAACAATACCGTTTCCAGCGTATTGGCCGACCTGGATGTCAGCCTTGATCGTCACTCCATAGGGACGTGGTCCATAACGCCTGCCGTCACTCTCGGTTATGAGCGGATACTCGGGAATTCACGGATCGAAAGCACCGGAACGCTTTACGGTTACGCGGGGAGCCAATCTGCAGCCTATGAAAGCCACGATCTCATAAAGGCCGGTTTAAGCATAACGGCCCAGCACGACGCTTTCTTCATCAATACCAGAGGCAATGTGATAGCCGGTGACGGAACAAAAAGCACTGGCCTGGGCGGACAGCTCTCCGTTGGTTACCGTTTCTAGGAGAAAAAAATATTTTCTCCATATGGAACAGAGGAGTGTTGAGCCAGCCAAGAAACGTTATGGCATCCGGTCGACTTTTTTGATGATCGCGTCGGTGATGTCGATGGACGGATCGATGAAGGCGAAGCCGTTTTTGTCCTGGACGCTGACAAGTCCATGCTCCTTGGCGTACTCGGCCAGGGCCTTGTTGATCTTGTCCACCACCGGCTTGAACTTGACCGCTTCGGTTTCACCGACGTCCTTGCGCAATTTCTGGTTGTCCTCCACATATTTCTGGACCAGGGACTGCAATTCATTTTTTTTGCCGGACTTGGGATCGGCAATGGCGGAGTTCTGACGCAGTTTCTGGATGGCCTCCTCCTGGGCCTTGAGTTGTTCCTGGCGCTCGGCGAATTGCTTTTGCACCTCTTCCACCACCCGGATGCCGTCATTGCACTTGGTGAGCACCTCCCTGGTATTGATGACCGCTGCCTTGGTGCCTTTCTCGAAAAGCTGGCAACCGGAAAGCATGGCCATGAGTGACAGGGCTACCCAAAATGTCGTAAAGGCCCTCACTCCACGCTCCTTTTGAGTTTAAAATGCATACTTGATGCCGACGCTCACCGCCTGGGCCTCATGATCCGGACGGAAAAGCTCCAGGCCGGCCCTGATCGAAGCGGACAGGGTGTTGGTCATGCGCATGCTCACGCCGGCATCGATGACGGCCGCATGGTAGGCGTGGCCGGAGACACTGGCCTTGTAGCCGGAAAGCGGCGCGCCGATGAACGACGATTCGATGCCCTGGGACTGGTCGAGCCACTGGGCGCCCCAGCCGACCCGCAATTCCGGGGTGATGGTGGCGTGGGCGGTCTCGAAGTTCCGGGCCACCCGGGCACCGATCATGGTTTGAAGCGAATGATGCTGGCGGGTCTGGACGCGTTGACCCAACGTGCCGGCTTCCGTCTCGGTGAAACCATCCTCGCCCAGGTACTGCCACTCCAGCGAACCGATGGGGCCGAAGGTATAGTCACCGGCCTTGAAATCATAGCCGCCGCCGAGCGACAGAGCGGCATTCCAGCCGTTCCAATGGGCCTTGGCCGTACGCAATACGCCCGGCAGGGCCAGGGTTCTGGCGGATGCAAATGCATCGAGACCGATCCGGGCCACGGCATCGGCATACCAGGCGTCGTGGCGATACGCGCCTAAAAACGCCAGACTCCAATCTGCGACGGTGCCGTTGCCGCTGCCGCTGGACCGCAGGTTCACCGACTGGGACATGAAGGCCGGAGCGATGCCGAAGGTCAGATCGGCCCTGGGGCGGAAGAGCAGGCCGCCGGTCAGGCCGCCGGTATACGATTCGTAGCCCGTGCGGTTGGCATTGCCATACTGTTGGGTATGCAGACCGAGCGGCTTCAGGAACATCCCATACCGTCCGACCTCCAGTTGCGCCGTCCCGTCGCCTGGAGCTACGCCGGTCGCGTTGGCGTTCATGTTGGCCAGAGCGGCAACGGCGTTCGGCCCGATGTCCTGGGTGCCGGCGAAGGCGGCGCTGCCGGTATCGGGCTCGCCGTACAGGGCGCTGCGTTGCGCCGTGGTCAGCGCCTGTCCCCCCTCGATGAGTGCCTGCGTGTAGGCGTCATAGGATTCCGGACTCAGGATGCTGAGCGCGGAGTTGGTCATGCCCGGCGAGGAGAAGTCCAACGTAGCCAGCAAGGCGGCCATCTCGCCGGTGGCCGTGTAGGCCGCGCCGTCGAGTCCCGCGCCAACCGAGGCGGCTTTCGCGGATTGCCCGGCCAGGGCGTAGGACAGGCGGGAAAGCGTCACGTTGACGCCGTTTGCCGTAGCGGTGGGGGTGAAAATCAGATTCCAACTGCCGCTGGTATTCACGGAGGAGAAGGCGCCGGACACGCCGCCGGCCGATGTCAGGATGGTCCAGGACTGGCCAGTTGGATAGTAGGCTTGTGCCGGAGCGACCGTAAGCATACCGGCCAGGCTGGTCGCGCCGCCAACGACGAGCTGGTCGTAAGCGGTAGGCGTTGTTTCCATATACAATGTCGAGTCTGCATTCTGGGTGTAATTGCCCTGGATGGTCAAGGTGCCCGGCGAGTTGCCGGGCGAAACCAGGCCGTCGGACACAATGTTGCCCGCGATCGTCCCGGCCCCGGACAAGGTGGCGTTCGTGCCGATGGTGAGGCTTGGCGTGGTCAGGGTCCCGTTGATTTTCACCTGTCCGCTGACGGCAAGGGCCTGGCTCAGGGTCAGGTCGGCCCCGGAAGCGACGGTGTAGTTCGCACTGGCCAGGGTGCCCGTGACGGCGAGCGTGCCCGCGTTCACCACGGTGTCTCCCGTATAGGTGTTGCTCCCTTGCAGAAAGAGCGTGCCCGCCCCGAGCTTGGTGAGACCGCCGCTGCCGGCAACCACACCATTTAAGGTCAAGGTATTGGAATTCGTGTCGAAGATGCCGCCACCCGTATCCAAAGCGATGGAGCGGTTGGAAGCAAACGAGGCCCCGAGCGTGAGTTGCCCGGCGCCCAGCGTCAAGGCGCTCGAGGCAGCACCCAGGCTGGCGTCGGATTGCACCTGGAGCGTCCCACCGTACACAGAGGTTCCGCCGGTGTAGGCAGTGGTTCCAGAGAGAGAAAGCGTCCCGCCGGCGATCAATAAATACCCGCTGCCCGTAATTGTCCCGCTATTATTCAAGCTGTTCGTGCCACCGGAAAACAGCAGGCTTCCAATAATAGTGCCGCTATTATTTATTGTCACGCTGGAACCCAAGGTCTCAATGGCAAAGGAATTGTCTCCCGTGGCCGAAATCGTGCCTGTATTTGTGATGGTATTATTCCCACCGTTCACCAATAAGGCTACGCTGCTTGACCCGGAGACAGAAACGCTTCCATTATTTGTGATGCTGTTGTTCGCGTTTACCCAAATGCCCCAGGCCCCTGTCCCGGAACCGGAAATCGTGCCCGAGTTCAAAATGGTATTATTATCGTAGACGTGGATGCCATTTCCGCCGGAAGTGAAGCTGATACTCCCGTTATTTGTGATATTGTTGTTAAATGTTGCATCTATACCAGTATAGACGTTCGATATGGAGGCGTTATTGACGATCGTATTGCCGCTGCTGGCCAATATTCCTGTAGAGCCTTGTGTCGTTATGTCCGTATTATTTGTAAAAGTGCTATTGCTTGTCCCTGAATTGTCGAAGAATTGGAAAGCGTCTACGGTTTGGTTATACTGATTCAATACAGTAATATTGATATACCTTCCATCAATGTTGACCGTCGTGTAACCATAATCCCAGGAAAAGACATCCGTAGGAAATATAGGGCCGGGAGTTCCCGAGGGGTCGGATGAGCCACGTTCAGATCCTGCGCCACCGGATATGACTTCATAGGTGCCGTCATGGTTGGTACGATAATACAAATGCTGGTGCCCGCAAAAATAGACCGCCGCATTGCCTGTGATTGTACTCCACAACGCGGCGAAAGCCGGATTGAGCGTTGGCTGGAAAGGATTATAGGCATTCGTGTGGCCAATGACGAACTTGTGCGCAGCCGTGCTGGCCAAAAGTGTTGAATTTATCCAACTCAGTTGAGATGAACTCACATATCCATCGGGGATGGCAGAATTAGCGCTTGTTATATAATAATCATCTGTTATCACGAAAAGTGAATTACCAATCTCAAAAGAAAATGCAAGATTATTATATCCTGATGGTCCGTTTTGATTCCACCTGCCGTTGAATAAACCCTGAAATTCCTGCTGTGCTTGAAGAGGTTGCAAGGAAGAAATATCATGATTTCCGACAAGAGAGGCCGTGGGAATACCAGCACCTTCGATGGGATTGGTAAAATATGATTTGAAGATGTTGAAGTAGGCCGTGTTGCCAAAAAAGGCTGCATCTCCGCCAAAGATAACCACGGAAGGAGTTGGGTTGATGGCAAGTATCGAGCTGACAATCGGGCTAAGTATAGATGCGTTTACGGGATCTGTAAAACTATTTAAGGAACTGTCGGCAAGAAAAACGAAATTGGATGATTGTTCCGCCTCTGCTTTTTTTAGGCACAATGATGTGGATATTAAAACATATATAATTGACATACTGAAGGCATAAAAACCATACTTATTTTTCATGAAAAATCCTTCCAATTTTTATTGTCTCATTAAATTTTATCGTGATGCTTAGCATATAATAATCATGCTTTGTCAAGACTCTATTCGCGGGAGATCCTTGGCATGGACGTCTTGCACCGACTTTCGCAGGAACTTCACCATCGAGACTGCTGCACAATTGCCTTATGCCAGGCCGATACCCCGCAGATGGAATTGCAACCATCTCAAATCATATTTGGTTTTTCAAAGGGCAATGCCCTTTGGTCGCCGGATGCCGTCGTTTTTGCAACGATGCATCGGGAATGTCCATTTGTCCGGGTAAGGTCCGAAGGCGGGAGTCTGGACCGAGGACGATAGAAGCCCAACCCCTAGCGAAATCGTACTTTCTTCCAGACCTGCCCCCTCCTGGGCGAGAGGCCGTGCGAACCCCCAGGGCAAACGGAAAAGCTCCAGGAAGGGGCCCTACTGCACGAATCCAAGGGGTGTCCGGGCCGGCGGCCAGGGGCAGCGGGACAGGAACCCCAAAGAACCGATGGGAGCGGGTAGACCCAAGCCCAGTGTGCCTCACTCGGCCAGTTCCTGCGGCATTTCCTGTACAGGGGTCAGGCTTGGTTGCCGACGACGAGAAACCGGGGCAGTGGTCGAGCACCTGCCTCCGATTTTTTCGGAAGATGCACTTGGAAAGGCCAAATGCCCAAGTAGGGGCAGGTTCCCAAGAGAGGGAAGAAGGCCAATCGCCCACCACCGCTTGAAAATCCCCCAAGAGGTCCTCGGCCTTTTTCCTCATGCACCCATGAGGTCAGTTGCGAGGAAAAACTCTTACTGGAGCAAAAAGGCGACGGGTGGGGCGGCCTCTTGAAAAAAATTCAAGCGATCCTCCTGTGGGTGCTCAGTCTGGATTGATGGTGCGAAACATCGTGCGGCCCCGGCCGGGGCCGCCAACATCCAGTGTTGGCGCTTAGGCAAAAAAAAGGGGGCACCGATTTCTCGGTAACCCCTTGGCATGCTTCGAGGAAGGCGGCGCCCGACGAAGATGCGCACCACAAAATTGTCCTAACCATATGATATTAAATAATTATTTTGACATAATGCGGCGATTGGTGGTTATCGGCGGCGTTTGCGTAGCTAGCTGCGGCTCTTTCGGATGGTTGGGTGCTGCAGTCCACCACCAACCGGTCCGCGCGTTTCGCCGACAAGCCAGTCAACGAAGCCGGCAAACAGGTTCCCGGCATCGGCCTGACGTGGGAGGATCGCAACATAACCCGTCCGCGGCACCCGGATGTCCGGCAGCGGCGTCATCAGTCTTCCGCTGGCAATGTCGATCTCCAGCATCGGCAGCGGCCCGATCCCAATGCCCAGCCCATCTTCCACCGCCTGGCGCGTCACGAAGAAGTGATCAAATATCTGGCGGGGAAGTCCGGCAAGGTGTTGGAGCCCTGCCGCCTCGAGCCAGTTCGCCCAATCTCCGGCGCGTGTTTCGCTTGCAAGCAGCGTATGTCCCTCGATGTCGGCTGGTTTCAGGATCGGCCGATGCGCGAACAGCGCTGGGCTCATGATCAGCGTATCCACATCATCCAGCACCGGAACGACGCGATGCTGCGGCCACATATGTTCCCGAGCAACGCCGCGTCGGATCGCCACATCGACGCCACCGCGCAATTCCTCGAGCACAGTCGAAACCGTCGTAACCGCGACTTCGACGTGCGGATGATCGGCGTGGTAGCGATTGAGCCGTGGGATCAGCCAGCGCATCGCGAAACTGGTCGGGGCGCTTACACGCAAGATGCGGCGCGCGCCGGGCCGGCCGCAAGCTTCCGCCGCAACAGCCAGGCGATCGAACGAAAGACCGACCTCCGCGGCGAAGATTCTTGCCATCGGCGTCGCAACCATGCGGCGGCCGTCCTTCGTGAAAAGCCTCTGCCCTAGCCAGCTTTCGAGCGCAGCGATCTGCCGGCTAACCGCGCCATGGGTGAGACCGAGTTCGGTTCCGGCTTCGGTATAACTGCCTGTTCGAGCAGCGACCTCGAAGATGCGCAGCGCATTTAAGGGGGGAAGGTGGTGCATTTTTAATCCGTGAGAAAAACGAACGATACCTGTGATGCTGGGGGTACTAGACGATAAAATCTCACACGTCTACAATGCCGTTGAAAAGGGCGTAACCGAGCAACACCTATTCCATTCCCACTAGGTCTGCCAAAGATGAAACCGAGAGAGCGATCCCCGCGGCAAAAACACCGCCTTGTCGGTGCGTGCCTCACCCACGCGCTGCATGACGGCTACACCGACAGTCTCTATGCCTTCCTGCCCGTATGGCAGGCGCAGTTCGGCCTTTCCTATGCGGCGCTTGCCGTCGTTCGCGCGCTCTATTCCGGGACGATGGGCGGCCTCCAAATCCCGGCCGAGCGAGCCCTTCGCGGCTTGTCGTCGCGAGCGGCGCTGATCCTGTCGACCGTCCTCGCGTCGACGGGCTTGTTGATCATGGCACTGCCGTTCGGCTTTGCGTGTCTTTGCGTCGGTCTCGTCGTGGCCGGCATCGGATCGAGCATCCAGCACCCACGTGGCTCGATGCTCATCACCGACAGTTATGGCAAGGCGTCGCGACGTCCACTCGGCATCTACAACTTTTCGGGCGATCTCGGAAAGGCCTTGTTGCCGGCGCTCGCCGCGGTGCTGCTGCCGATCCTCACCTGGCGACCGGTGCTGGGCCTGATGGCGGTGCTTGGAATCGCTCTGGCGCTCGCCCTGGTGTCACTGGCACCGGCGGCTCCCGTCACCAGGAATGCCACGGAAAAGGCGGCTTCTGGCTGTGGCCGCGGTGGCTTCGGCATTCTAACGACGATCGGCGCGCTCGATACGGCGACCCGCATGGGTTATTTGCTGTTTCTGCCCTTCCTCATCCATGGACAGGGCGGAGACTCGTCGACGGTTGGAATCGCACTCGCCCTGCTGTTCATCGGCGGTGCTTTCGGAAAGGCGACGTGCGGCTGGCTCGGGGAGCGGCGGGGTGTTGTCGGGAGCGTCATGATGACCGAAGCCGCAACAGCCTTGCTGATCGCGGCGACGCTGTTCACGCCACAGACGCCAACGCTCATCCTGCTTCCGCTGCTCGGTATCGTGCTAAACGGTACCTCTTCGGTGCTCTACGGCACTGTGCCGGAGCTTTCCGATGGCGATACGAGCCAAGCCTTCGCGGTCTTCTACACGTGCGTCATCGGCTCTGGAGGTATCGCGCCGGTTCTTTACGGTGTGGTGGCCGATCACAGCAATCAGACTATCGGCGTGCTGGCCTCGGCGGTGACCGCCGCCCTGATCGTTCCGCTTGCACTGGCGCTACGGCCCCATCTGCGCAGCTCCTCCGTGAGATCGTGCAAGCGGTCCGTATGATCCCAGCGCCGACGTCCCAACCCTAGCCCAAATGGACGTTCCTCCATACCAGCCCCCTCCTGGGCGAGAAGCCGGCCGGGGACACCACCCGGAAAAGATTCAGGAAGGAACCCTACCGCACGAATCCAAGGGGTGTCCGGGACGGCGGCCGGGGACAGGGAGTAGGAGCCCCAAGGAATCCAACGGGGCCGGGTAAATTCCAAACCCTATGTGCCTCACTCCGGCTGTTCCTGCGGCATTTCTCGTGCAGGGGGCAGGCTTCGGTGCCGACGACGAGAAACCGGGGCAGTGGTCGATCACCTGCTTCCGATTTTTTCAGAGGATGCATTGGAAATGTCCGAAAGTCCGGGGTAGGGACGGGTTCCCAGGAGAGGGAGGAAGGCCAACCGCCCACCACCGCTTGAAAATCCCCCAAGAGGTCCTTGGCCTTTTTCCTCACACACCCATGAGGTAAGTTGCGGAGAAAAACTCTTGCAGGAGCAAAAAGGCGACGGGTGGGGCGGCCTCTTGAAAAAAAATCAAGCACCCTTTTTCAGGAGCTCATGCTGGCTCGCTTCTGCGAACCCTTGTGCTGCTCCTACAGGGGAGCCAACAAAAACTGTTGGCGCGGTGTTGGCTGGGGAAAAGAAGAAGGTGTTGCCCAGTTCCCTGGATAACCCCATGGCATGCTGTAACATTCTTCGGTCGTTGATCATCTAGACAAAGGCAGGGAATGCTAATTTTTCAAATTGTCGGACAAGAAATTCGGCATCAAAATTGCATTGTCTTAACAATATGTAGCCAATAATTTTTTTTAAAATCGCGTTAATATTAAAGTAATCAACTAAATTAGTCTCTTTTCCATGGGATAAAGAGTTTCGAGTTGAAGCAACAGAAGCAACAAATTCATCAGGGTCATTTATATCATTCTGACAAACGTTCCAACACATTGATATGAATTCGTATATAATATCTTTCAATTCACATTTGTTGCCATTTTTTAAAATTATTCATTTCTGTCCGGCTAAGCCAAGAGAGATATCCTACTAGAATTATTTAGTTTTAAGCGTTTCCGTCCAGGGTCGACGAGGTCGAGAATTTCACCTTGGTGAAACAGATTTCGTTGCACCAGCCGGG